>WNGQ01000028.1_pt1 | contig 194263 bp, 156 predicted proteins | sample 5407661 | NCBI WGS metagenome assembly WNGQ01 (sample SAMN13153382, study PRJNA577476) | soil metagenome | isolation source: 60 cm soil or saprolite under Garry oak tree replicate 2 | place: USA:California | collected 2016-06-15 | reverse complement strand
TTGGTAATCGTGCCGGTCAGCGAGTCCGTGATCGTGACTCTGTTGTTCGCCAAATCGTACTGGTAGCTGACGGTGCTCTCGCAGGAAGTGGTACCGGCGTCTACCACCTGGTTGAAGCACACATTCACCGGGCGATTCAGTCCGTCATAGGTAAAGGCTTTGTGCTGCCCCTTGCGATCGGTGACCGAAGCAACGTTTCCGTTGAGATCGTAGGAGATGGTCTCAGTGCGCACCAGCGCGTCGGTGCGGCTGGACCGCCGGTCCATGCTGTCATAGGCGTAACCGGTGCTGTGATTGAGGGCGTCGGTCAGGCTCAATGGGTTCCCGTTGGCGTCGTAGGTAAAGAACGAGACGTTGCCCTTGGGATCGGTGAGTTGGGAAACCTGGTTCAGCGCATTGTATTGAACATGCGTGGTCTGTCCCAGGGCATCCGTGGACGAAACGGGTCGCCCGACAGAATCAAAGAACCGGGTGCTGACGTTGCCCATCGGGTCGGTCGCGCTGACCGGGTTGCCGCCGAAGTAGCCAAACTGCGCGGTGTGGTTCAGCGCGTCAGTCACAGAGCTGATCTGGCCAGCTGAATTGTAAGCCCGTGTAATCGCGTTGCCGAGAGCGTCAATTGCCGACGTCAGGTTCCCATTCGAGTCGTAGATCGCGTTGCTGGTGTGATCCAGGGGATCGGTCACACTGATCAGGTAATTGAATTGTTGTTCGTACGTAGCCGTGGCGGTCACGGCATCCGCGGTGCCGTCCAGCTGTGTGGCCCGCGTGGGATTGCCGTTGGGATCGTAATCAAACGAGGTCTTGCGGCCCAGCGAATCGGTGACCGATTGCAGCAGGTTGTCCGCGTAATAACTGTAGGTAACGGTCTGCTCCTCCGGCTGACCCAACGCATGCGTATCACTGGTGGCGTACCCGGTGTCGCCAAAGACCACGCGCCGGACATACCCGCGCGGATCGGTCACATCCACCTGGGCCACTAGTCCCATATAGCCGGAGCCGCAGCTCGCATCGTAGCGTTTGTAACCGCTGTTGTTCCAGCAAGCGTCACGAACGAGCATGCTGCCGCCAGGACTGGAATCAGTTGGGCCGTAAGAACGAAGAAAGTGCGCCTGGGCGGCCTGGGCCGGAGTCCAGTTGAACAGATAGGTCCCATTGTCCGCCTGGGTCTGCTGGATCACGCGCCCGGTAGAATCATATTGGTTCGTGAGATACACGATGTTGCGCGCGTCTTTAACCGTCAACATCCGGTTTGAATCGTCGTAGGTGTAGGTGGTCACCCCGCCGTTGGGGTCGGTGACGGTGAAAAGCCGCCCACCCGCATCGTAGGTATATTGGACCGTTCTATTCGAATTATCCGTGAGCTGGGTGATGCGGCTTTGCGCATCATTGGTCACCGTGATGTAGCGTCCATTGGGCGAAGTTATCTTGGTCAAAAGACAGTTCGCGGAACGATCGATCCTGGTGGCATTCCCGTAGCGATCCTTGATCGCAATGACCGCCTGGCAAAATGGGCTCGGCGAACTCATGGACTCGGGGAAAGTCAGGATCGTCCCGTCCTTCATCAACAGCTTCCAGGCGCCGCCGCCGGGAAGTGACGCGTCAGGGCTCCAGGAGAGCGTCGCTCCGTAAAATGCACCGGCAGACGAGGTAGCGACATATACGGCATCTACGAAGCTCGTCCCCTGAGAAACCCGGTCAAACCTGACCCTGCCGCCGTCCGGTTTGATCAACTCCTGGTAGGTGTACGGGAATATGGTGCCCACCATGAAGAAGTCGTAAGAATCGGTGGCCCCGAGTCCAAAAGCCCGAGAACGACTGTCATTGGTGATATAGGTGCGAGTGAAGTTGATGGGGAGCGTATCCGGCAGTGCAAGGTCAGTCTTGGTGTAGGTGAATTGGCCGGTGGAAAGGTCAACTGGATCACCGGCGTCCTTTCCCGGGCCATCCAGCTTGCCCTTCGCCGGCGCGTAACTGGTTGAACCAACCATGGCTCCGGTAAATTCATAGATCACCACGCCGGGATCAGGCACCACGCTGCGCCCGTCAGGACTCACTTTACCCGGGCCATAGATGAACCAGCCTTTGGCATCGGCGTCATAATTCCAGAACTCGAAGTTCGACCCTGGCTGCAAGTTGCCGGCATTGGGGTAGATCAACCGAGCACCTGTCGGACCGGTTCCTGCATTGCGCACATTGATATACGCACCGCCCGGCTGGATGGTGAAGTAAAGCGGCACGGCGACACCCGCGGGCAGCGGGAACGGCGGCTTGTTAAGCGGCACGGGCGTAATACTGACCTGGTTCACCGCCTTGCCGTTGCGGTCGGTAATGACCGTACCCGCAGGCAGATGCAGTTCCAGTCCCGGCATGGAAGGATTGGTGATGACCATCTCCGCGGAAGTGGGCGAGGCAATGGTCACGGCGTGTTCCATGTCCAACCGGGTCATCCAGATGGTGTAGTTGAGGATGTTGGTCTTGTTGGGCAGGAGGGTCACGCCAACTTCATAGACCCCGTAGGTGGCTTGGGCGTGGTTCGCAGTCGCCCCGTCGATCCACAGGACGTGGTGCCCTGGCGTGAGCCCGCGCAGGAGAAAACGTCCAGTAGCATCCGTGCGTGCCTTCTTGCCGTCGATCTCGAGGGTCACATGTTCGAGCGGCCAGCCGCTCAGCTTGAGCACCTGTCCGGCTAGGGCAGTTGTATTCGGTGCGGCCTGCAATGGCGGCATTCCCTGAAACTTTGTGGTTCCGGTGTTGTCGGTCCAGGTGGAATTGGGAACCCAGTCCGAGCCTGCCCCGTCAGGCGCTTCACCCTCGGTTTGAAAACCAATGGAGGCATCTGGTATCACATTGCCTGCCGCGTCGAGTGCATTCTTGATGCGCAACACGTACGTCGTTCCCAGCTGAAGCGGCGCGTCAGGAAGAACAAAGACCAACCTTCCATCTTCTGCCGCGGTTACCTTTGCCTTTACCGCTGATTCATCCGGGCCAGTCAATACAAAGTTACGCGCTGTCGCGCTGGTGACGTTGAGCAGTTGGGTGAAACGCAGGGCAATCGGGTCTTGTATAGCAACGTCACTCGCTCCGTCGGCGGGGATCGAAGCTGCGATGCCTGAAGCCAGAGCAGGGTCGGCCGCCTCTACGGTAGTGGAAAATCTGAAGCGCTTGGAGATTGGGTCAAATATCTCGTCGACTTGTACCGGCCGTCCAAAATGGTCGGTGCCACCGGAGATTCGCGCGGCCCCATCAGAAAGCAGAGTAGCCCTATGGCCTTCGCGCGGAGTCATCAGCAGAGAATGGTGGCTCAAGGCTTTTCTGGTGCGAAAATCCCAGAGCTGGACGTCATCGGGAAACTGGCCGCCTGCCATCACGCCGCCAGAAAGCAATAAGGCGCCGTCAGTGAGCAACGTAGCGGTGTGGAACGCACGCGGGACGGCCGGCACATCCGTAAGCACGGAAAACTGGCGGGTGGCGGGATCAAACAATTCAGCGCTCGTGACCAAGTGACCGTCAGGCCCTACGCCGCCGAAGATGAACACCGTTCCGTCCGGCAGAACCGTGGCCGTGTGACCGGCACGAGCGAATCCCAGGCCCGGCGTGAATGGCTGCGACACGCCACTCGCCGAGAGTATCGCCGCTGTATTGACCGGCAACGATTGCGCGTCGAAACCGCCGAGCAGTAATTTGCTCCCATCAGGCAGCAGAGTTACTGATTGACCTTGATGGTCCACTTGAGCTTGCAAACCCAGGGCGAAGGAGGAGATCAGCACCGCGCATGAAATCAAGACAACGTGACGTATTCTTTGCATCTTCATGTATCTCCCTTATTGAGCCGTTACGCTCACGGTCAGACTGCCGGTTAAACTCAGCACCGGGTCCATGACGATGGTGTATGTGCCAGTCTGCGGCGCCGTCCGGGTGTCAGACCAAAGACCGCCACCATTGCAATCGCGCTGGTAGAGCACGGATCCGTTCGGGGCCTTGAGTGTTGCGGAGCACCGGTTGATCGCGAAACTGGAGTTGCTCACAAACCAGGTCAGGGTTTGCCCTGAGTTCGCGCTGAACGTGATGTTCGCATTTTGCCCGGGGACGGTCGTGGTGACGGTGACCGCGTGGTTCAACGTGTCGACCGTTGTGTTGATGTCGTTGATCGTGTACAAGGTTACTGTTTCCGAGCCAACACTCTGGCCGGGCGGGTCGACGAACAGGAAATACGATCCTGCCTGGGTAATCGGGATGGCATCCAAAAATCTATTGGAACCGTCCACGCTCGAGAACTGCACATTGGACAGAGAGCCGCCGGCGTCAACGCGTCGCAGAATCAGATTGGGCTGCGGGCCTGGATACGTAATGTTGGTCACCAGGGCGCTCACGCTCTGTCCTATTGTGGGCGTGAAATTCAGATGGATATTCTGGCCTGGAGATGTCGTGGTGACCGCGTTGGCGCTGCCATCGGCGTTTATATTCAGATTCAGGTCCGTAGCGTCGTACAGGTTCACGTTGATGGGTCCGGCAGCATCGGCCGCAGGATTAAGAATCATCGTATAGGTACCCGTTGTCGGGAACGTAACACTTTCTCCGTTGTCGATAAATCCTGGACTGTCGGTCACTCGGTAGAAGTATTGGCCGTCAAACAGAGTTCCATCCGGTTTCATTACTTGAAATGCAAATCCGGGACCAAACGGATTGAGAACCGCATTCGCAGTGAAGCTTGCGCCAGTAAAGGCAATCGAGTATCGGCCACCCTGGGCGCCGGGAAAAGTGATTCTGGCATTCTGCCCTGGTGTTGCGATCGTGATGGGGATCTGAGGCCCGCCCAAAGTGCCGACTCCCGTGACATCACTGACACTGTAGAGTTGAACCCGCAACTGTCCGGTTCCTCCCGAGGCGGGAGTGAAGAGCAATGTGTAAGTCCCTGTGGACGGCAAAGTGATGTTTCCGCAAAGATACGACGAGGAACCATTGTTACAATTTTGCGCGTCGTCGATGAATTGTGGAGTCTTGGCGTCTCCACCGCCCGTAGCGATAGTGGAGCCACTAGGGGTCACCAGTTCCATCGACACACCGTTTTGCGTATAAGTATTGATGTCTTGCAATGCAGTCACCATCTGCCCCGCTGTACCGTTGAAGGTAAGTTTTACTTTCTGGCCAGGGACCGTGGTTGTTATGGTGACGGGTGTTCCGTCGGTGGTAATGGCGCCGGTTATGTCCGACACATCGTTGAGTCTGAGGGTGGCCGTTCCCGTTGCTGCGCCCGCGGGATCAACGAACATCTTGTATGTTCCCGTCTGGGTGAGCAGTGGAACATCAACAAAACCGGAGCTAGCGTTGCAGTGCGCAAGAAAAGACAAGTTGCTGCCATTCCCGAAAAGCATGGTACTGCCATCCGGATTGGTGAGCGAAATAGAACAATTAAACGCGGTATTTAAAATGGACAGGCTGACATGCTGGTTTTGCACGCCGGAGAACGTGTAGAGGGCGTTCTGTCCGGGAACAGAAATATTGGGTGTAACCTGTGCGCCGCCCGGAGTCATAGTACCTGTTAGGTCGGTTGCGTCATTGAGCTTGACTGTTATCGTCCCGGTTTGTGTACTTCCTGGATCTATGGCAATGGTATAGATGCCCCTCTCAGGCAAGTACGGGACGTCAATGAAGGTCGTTGAACTACCGCAGTCAGCCGCCGCCACCACCAAAATATTTGCATCGAAAATGTGAACAGAGCAACTGGTAAATGTGTTACTGCTTAAAGTAATGCTGACATGTTGTTTTTGGTTGCCGAAGAAGGTCAGCCGCGCGTTTTGTCCCGGAACAGTAGTTGTAACTGTGACTGCGGGGCCGCTCACTAAAATACTGCCTGTCACGTCAGTGGAATCGTTGATGGTAAACACCCCGCTGCCCGCCGAACCAGCCGACGCGTTGATGAACACCGCGTACGTGCCCGTTATCGGCAGCTGTTGCGAATCGAGGAAACTGGCAGAAGTGCAAGAAGCTGTCGTCGAACTCAGGGGCGTGTTGTCAGGCTTATATATCTGGTAAGAGCAGCTATTGAAGCTTGGCGAGGATACTGAGACGCTGGCGTTATGGCCAGACTGGCCATCAAAAAGCAGCAACCCTGTTTTATTGGCTGTGGGAATGGAAACATTCGTTGCCGTCCCGAAATTCGCGCGGCCGGTATAAGCTACCTGGGCCGGGGTGAAGGTGGCTGGAGGCACAAACAGATCTCCGCTACTGACCGCAATTCCTGCGGGTGTTCTTAAAGAGATACGCCCTGAACCAGCTAGTAAAGGCACAGCCATGGTCAGATTGGTTGAGGTAACCGATGTCGGCACAGCCGTAGGAGTAACGTTCAGTATTAGCTCATCATTTTGCGCAACAGAGTCAAAGTTTGTCCCAGTAAGCACTGTCGACCCTGCTGCGGCAACTATCTGAGGCGTGAAGGAGCTGATGGTCAGCGTTCCTGGCGACGTGAGTACCGTAAAGGAATCTGCACTCGCAACCGAACCGCCAGGCGAGGTGATGCTGAGCGTACCCGTTGTCGCCCCGGCCGGGACGGTCACCACCAATGTTGTGGCCGATGCTGAGCTGATGCTGGCCGTTGTGCCGTTGAACTTGACCGTGTCCTGTGCCGGATCAGTGCTGAAATTTGAGCCGGAGATCGTAACCGATGCACCAACCGGTCCGGATTTGGGATGAAATTCGAAGGTGGCAGACTGGCCCGCGGCATAGCGCGTAATGGACAAGATGTTGCCTACCGCATCATAGCTATACCTGACGGCGTCACCGCTGCTGGCTACGGCGCTAATCAACCGCCCTAACCCGTCGTAACTGTAACTGACCGGCCCACTGAAGACCTGCTCAGCAACCGTGAACGCGATCCCATTGCTTTGCAGACCGCCATGACTCACAACCACATTGCCTGTCGGCGCGCTGCCCGGCACCACTGCCTGAATGGCGCCATCGGCCCAGCTATTGATCGCAGCGGTTTGTCCGCCGAAAGTCACCGTACCCGTGCTTCCACCAAGATTGCTTCCGCTAATGGTAACTACCGTTCCTGCCGCACCACTGGTTGGATTGAGACCGCTCAGTATTGGCGCTAGCACTGTGAATGCCGACCCGTTGCTTTGCAAACCCCCGGCTGTTACCACCACATTACCGTTTGTCGCACCATTGGGAACTGTGGCCGTAATGCTGGTGTTGGTCCAGCCCGTAGTCGAAGCAGTTTGTCCGCCGAACGTAACTGTTCCAGTGGTTCCCGTGAAGTTGTTGCCGGCAATCGCGATGGGTGTCCCTGGCTCGCCGGTCGACGGCGTCAACAATGTGATATTCGGCGGAGGCGTTACCGTGAATGTAGGCCCGGTCGTGCTGGAAACTCCACCTGCGGCCGTCACCGCAACAGGGCCAGTTGTTGCTGTCCCCGGCACAATGGCAGTGATGCTGTTGGTCGTCCAGTTGGTTATCGAAGTTGCTGGGGTACCGTTGAAGCTCACAGCGCTGCCCGTACCCTGGGCATTAAAGTTTGTTCCCGCGATTGTTACGGATGAGTTCACAGCTCCGCTGTTCGATGTCACCGAGCTAACGCTCGGCACTGATGTCAGTGTGAACGTCGGCCCACCGGTGCTCGATACTCCGCCCGCAGCCGTCACCACAACGGCTCCATTTGCTCCCGCTGGCACAACCGCAGTCACGCTACTCGTCGTCCAATTGGTGAACGATGTTGCCGGGATGGTGCCGAACTTTACCGCGCTGCCCGTGCCCTGCGCATTAAAGTTTGCTCCAGCGATGACGACCGAAGAACCGACGGCTCCCGTGGTCGGCGCGATCGAGGTGATGCTGGGCGCTGATGTCACCGTGAACGTGGGTCCGGTGGTGTTGACCTGGCCACCGACCGTAACCGCGACGAGTCCACTGGGTGCTCCCGTTGGCACTGTCGCCGTGATACTGGTGGTGCTCCAGTTTGTTATCGTCGTTGCCTGCGTCCCCCCGAACTTGACCGTACTACCAGTAACCTGCGATGCCCGGAAGTTGGTTCCGGCTATCACGATAGAGGAACCGAACGCGCCCGAAGTCGGCGTCAGGTTGGTGACAGTCGGTAACCCCGTTCCCAGGGGCAACGTGATCTGTGAATCAAAATTCCCATTCAGCGTACCTTCAAGGTCCACTTCGCCGCTAAAAGTGCTGGACGAGGTCACGGTGAGATTAACACCTACCCATAGATAAAATCGATCACTTGCCGTCATCGTGATATTCGCCGCGCTTGTGCAAGTGAAAGTCTGCTTGGTGACAGTGGTCGTCAAGGCAGTCGCGCCTGTGGCAGTGCAAAACAACGTGCCCGTTGCATTATTGAGTCTGATTTTCGCTCGGGGAAATACCGTCCCGAAATTTGCCGTTTTCCGCATCCATAAACTGAAGCTGAGCGTGGATCCGCTCGGTATTACTCCGACCGTGTTCGGCACGCCCGTCTGCGTCTCAAATTCCTTAACGACATATTCGCCCACGGCCTTACTGGTCAGAACCGTCGTCAACGCCACACTAGTGACGTCTGGACCAGCCGTCAGCAACTTGTCAAAACTGGTATTGACCGTCGACGCTTCTTTATGAAGATGATATGTAGCAGTCTGTGCGTGAACAGCAGCCGCGATGGCTAATACGACAAGGAGAGACACTACTCGGGTGTATCTTTGCATCTGGGGCAAAACCTCCTACCACGCTGTCTGCTCATATGGGCGCAAGACACGCCTATACAGGGCTGGGCCCCGTTTACCTAGTTCACAATTTTGCTAAAGTGTTTCAAGAGTCTAGCAGTAGTTCATTGCTTGTCAAGAAAAATTGGAAAAAATTAAAGTTCGCAAGAAAGCCACTTGTAACGATCTATAGCTTGCTCATCACCGAAAGAAGTACTGTTAATAGGCTCCGCACGTTGAGTTCCCTCCTCCTACACCCTTAAGAGACAAACACAGAAGCTATAGACACCGCCGACCCTGCTATGCCACAACCTAGCCGAACGTCCCGACTATAGAGGCCAGGTGAACGCCAAGTCCTCAAAGGCTTCTCAAAATGTTCCTCAACATCTTCTGGCTGAAAGACGAAAGCCTTGAAGACTCCGCCAATCCTGCCCGATCCCGACGTAATCGCAGCGGAGATCGTGGAAGACTTGCAGGCAGCACTCGACGAGTTCGCACTGATTGCAAGCGATCTAAAAAAGACGCCAGGCTGAAGCAGGCGCAAGTCAAAAGAGATTGCCATCGAGGAAATGCTGCCTATTGTTCTTTGAGGCTTTGGCAGCCTCAAAATTGCCTACAGCGGCGAGGATGGAAAAATTAAAATTGCCTGTAAGCTATTGAAATAATTGGTCGGGGAGAGAGGATTTGAACCTCCGACCCCCTGGTCCCGAACCAGGTGCTCTACCAGGCTGAGCCACTCCCCGACGCAAAACCGCCACGGAGCGGGCGGCGATGATTACTTGATTATAACAGACTCCATGTTATCGATGCTGCTTTTAGAACTGGGTGGTACTTTCCTAATTTGGCCATTTAGGGCCGCAGGAGGACTGAGGCAAATTAGGACACTACCAACTGGGTAGGTGATGCATTGTTCGTGAGCCACATTGGGTGAGACACCGCAGAATCTCCTTCAGGGATTAGCGCCTTGATGAACTGGCGCAGGCGCGTTGCTGAAGTTCGTATTCTTGTCGAAACAGAAGTCTACAAATTCCTGGGTGTAGCGCTGCTTGATGCTATCAGGAATATCTTTCTGCCTGATCTCCTGGAACTGGAAATCGATGGCGCCGCTTGCATGCACTTTGGCCAGCAGGAACCCATAGATCTTCGTTTGCGCTGCCTGGGCACGGGCAGCATTGGGAGGCAAAGCGTAGCGCACGGCCCCGGCAGTGCCGACGATCCAGCCCGGCAACACGCCACCATTCGCGCGCCAGTAGTCGCTATCAAAAATGCCGCTCATAAAAAAATGCGAATGGCTGGTCACGATGTAAACATGCTTCTTCGTTTTTTGCTGGAAGCTGAGCAGGTCGTTATAAACACGCCGACCGCTCTCCACACCCAAGGCCCAGTCACTCATGCTGTGTCCGGAGGCCAGGCTATCGGGGAGTGCGGCATGCATTCCCACCACTAGCGCGCGCACTTCAGGATTGTTGATCGCACGTTTTATTACGCCTTCAAACCAGCTTGCCTGGTCTGGGGCAAACTGATCACGGGTAGCATCGTCGAGGTAAATAAAATCAACTCCACCCTGGATCCAATGAAAATAAGTTTTAAGATCGTGCTCCTGTTGGCCGTCTGCCTGCCGCTGCTTGCGCAGCGTGGGCGCATCAAGCCATTTAGTAAACTGGACAACGAATTGTTCGCGCGTCTTCGGCGGCGTAGTTTCGTGGTTTCCAATGCCGACAAAGACCGGGGTCGAGCCAAAGATGGCCAGTTGGTTTTTGATGAAGTCATCCCAGGCATCTTTCAGGTACTCTGCTCGTTCCACTATATTGCCGCGATGCTCAGGCTCATTCTGGTAGTCCTCGTCGGTGACATAGATGGCCCGAAGGTCGCCCAGATGCCAATAAAATGATGCTCCATTTTTCTCCACGCCAGCCGCGATGGCGGGCATGATCACGTTGCCGCAATTGCGCGAATCACCGGAAACAACAAAGCTCCATTCGGAATCGTCTTTCTTGTCGTTCTTAGCTTTACCTTCCGCAGCCGTCTGCGCGGACGCATAACCACACAGCACTACCACAACAAAAAAAACCAACTTCATGAGTTTCATTCATTGACCTCTGGGCACACTGTGAATCACCTGCGATAATCATATCGAGGGAGCCACAAATAAACCTAATCTCTGGAGTTGATCATGTCCAATTAGCGGCGCCGCCCGGATGTGAGGCGGAAGCCAGGCAGTTTTATGGCGAGGTATTGGGCATGAAGGAGATAATCAAACCTGTGGCGCTACAACATCGCGGCGAATGCTGGTTTCAGTGTGGTAATCAGCAGGTACATATTGGCGTGAAGCAGGATTTCAGGCCGGCTAAAAAAGCACATCCCGCTTTTCTGGCCCGGGATTTAGATAAACTGGAAGAAGTTCTCAAGACATGCCATATCAGCTACGAACGCGACTCTTCGATTTCCGACGTAAGGCGGATTTACACCAACGATCCCTGGGGCAATCGGCTGGAGTTCATACAGATTTGAAGATTTGCTGGATCAAGGATTAACGGCTGAGCCAGCCAGAATTCCCGGCTTCAGGTCGCGCTGCGTGCCGGATGCCGTTTGGCCCGTGGAGTGATATTCCAGCGCGCGCGATTCCATCACATACCTGCCCTTGAATCGCACATTGGCTACAGCATGCGTAAATTTGCGCACCCACATGCCGTCGACTTCTCCATACGCCATCAAAATGTGCAGGTCCAGGACCCACCAACTGGGGCTCTTGGTGGCATCACCTTCCATCCGCGAAATGTTATACGTCTCTGCGTCCACCCAGACCTGGCCGCGAACCAAGTCACGGTCCTGCGCTTTAGGAATAAGCGCCAGCAGATAGCAGCGTCGTCCCTCAAGCATCTGCTCCCCGGTCATGCGGAAGTCATAATTTTCCGGAGAGATCTCCGTGCGGCGCTGGTCTTCAGGCGACTCGCTTTCCTTGGCCAGGACATCACGCAGTATCTTTTGCCAAATCATGCCGCCACTGTTGCTTTCAATCTTGGATTGTTCCTGGCCAGGTGGAACCACCGTGACGTTGGCCACGACCTGCGCTTTGCGTTCCATTTGCTTGTCCAGGACCTGGTAGTCACGTTTAACGGTGAATACGCGAAGATGCGTTCGGTTTTCCTGCTGCGCTGCCATCATCCGTTCGACGATCTGATGCACATCCGCGGACGGGCTGGCCGCCTGCGCTGCGACGAGGACCGGCGCGATACAAATCAAGAGACAAATCAAATTTATGAATCGAAGAAACATCACACCAACTCAGGCCCGACAAAGGTATGTATTGATATTCGGGCAAAAACAGAATCCTGTAAAAGGTCGAAGGTCGTTGTTCTTCTGGTGCGGGCGTTTCCTGCGGCCCGATTGGACTTTTCGATGTACACTGTGTTAACCACGAGCAGCAACGCGCGTTGTGCCGTCAACGCGTTATCAATAAATCTCCAGGATTTACACGGAGTCTACCTTGAGACTACAACGATTCACTTGCCTGATTGTACTCGCGGCACTGTTCCTGGGGACTGGTTGCGGAAATGGTGGTTCATCGCGCAAGTCTTCTTCTTCTTCTCCTCCTCCCGTTTCCCTTAGCTTGCAGCCTGTTGTTTCCTCTGGATTGAGTGGCCCGCTGGGTCTGGAGCAAGCCAATGATGGCAGCGGGCGACTCTTTGCAGTGGAACAAGGCGGCAGAATTAAGATTATCCAAAACGGCGCCGTGCTGTCGCCGCCCTTTCTCGACATCAGCGGCAGGATTTCCACCGGCGGAGAAATGGGCCTGCTTGGACTGTCCTTTCACCCGAACTTCCAGGTAAATCGAAAATTTTATGTCAATTATGTCCGCACAATGAGCGGGCAGATACAGTCTGTCATCGCCGAGTACCAGGTTTCCACTGGCAACCCAAACTTTTCCGATCCTGCCACAGAGCGGATTCTGCTCACCGTAAACCAGGCTGGCAACTTCAATAATCACAAGGCAGGACAACTCGCCTTTGGGCCGGACGGTCTGCTTTACTTCGGTCTCGGCGACGGCGGTAGCGGCGGTGATCCGTTCGGCAATGGCCAGAACAAATCGGTCCTGCTGGGAAAGATGATGCGCATTGACGTGAACACGACAAGTCCGGGTTTGCAATATGGTATTCCTTCCGACAACCCGTTTGCGAGCGGCGGCGGGCTTCCGGAAATCTGGGCTTATGGCTTCCGCAATCCCTGGCGATTTTCTTTTGACCGCACCACAGGCAGACAGTTCGTAGCCGATGTAGGCCAGGACATGTTTGAAGAAATTGATATTGTCCAGAAGGGCGGCAATTTCGGATGGAACACCATGGAGGGACTCCACTGTTTCAATCCATCATCGGGTTGCAACCAGTCAGGGCTTGTCCTGCCGATTGTTGAATACAACCATTCGGAAGGCAACGCCGTGATCGGTGGTTTTGTCTATCACGGTCCAGCCATACCCAGCTTGCAGGGAATTTATCTGTTCGCGGACTTCGGCACGGGAAAAATCTGGGAGCTACAGGAAACCTCTCCAAATAACTGGACGCGCACCCTGGTGATGACCACCGGCTTTAACATCAGCTCCTTTGGACAAGACCAGGCGGGCGAGCTTTACGTCGTCGACCTTGCGGGAAGAATTCTTCGCCTTCAGGCAAACTAAAAACCGCCTGCAACCACTTTCAGCTGCCTAAACGGCTCCCGCCGTGACACGTAGTTCCGGATAAAGCGGAAAAGCGTCCGCCAGTTCAAGCACCTGCCGGCGTACCCGGCTGAGCACATGCGCTTCTTTATGGTGATTCAAGGCCTCGGCGATCCAGGCGCCAACCTGCAGCATCTCTTTTTCTTTCATGCCGCGCGTGGTGAGGGCCGGCGTTCCAATGCGGACCCCGCTGGGTTTGAAAGGCGGATTAGTATCAAATGGGATGGCGTTCTTGTTGACGGTGATGCCGGCTTCGCCCAGCGCGTTTTCAGCTTCACTGCCGAGGATGCCTTTGGCAAAGACGTCTATCAGGAACACGTGCGTGTCCGTACCGCCGGAGATTACGCGGAAACCTTCGTCCATCATCTTCTGCGCGAGCACTTTGGCGTTCGCGACCACCTGGCGGGCATAATCTTTGAACGCAGGCTGCAGGGCCTCAAGAAAACACGCTGCCTTGGCGGCGATGATGTGCATCAGTGGGCCTCCCTGGATTCCAGGAAAAACAACTTTGTCCACCGCAGCCGCCAAATCTGCTCTGCACAGTACCATTCCTCCGCGTGGCCCGCGCAAGGTCTTATGCGTGGTAGTGGTCACGATGTGACAGTGCGGCACCGGTGAAGGATGCACGCCGCCAGCCACAAGTCCCGCGATATGGGCCATATCCACCATGAACCGCGCGCCGACTTTGTCGGCAATCTGGCGCATGCGGGCAAAGTCGATGATGCGCGAATAAGCGCTTGCTCCGCCGACGATCAGCTTGGGCAGCTCGCGCTCGGCGATCTGCTCCATCTCGTCATAGTCAATCGTTTCCGTATCTTTGCGCACACCGTAAGGAATGATTCTGTACATCTTGCCGGAGAAGTTCAGCGCATGCCCGTGCGTGAGATGGCCTCCGTGGGCCAGGTTCAAACCCAGGATCGAATCTCCCGGCTGCAGGATAGACATATACGCGGCCATGTTGGCCTGCGAACCTGCGTGCAGCTGGACGTTGACGTGCTCCGCGCCAAATAGCTGCTTGGCGCGTTCGCGCGCCACGTTCTCCACCACGTCAGCAAACTCGCACCCGCCGTAATAGCGCTTGCCTGGATACCCTTCCGCATACTTGTTGGTGAAGACAGAGCCGGCTGCCTCAAGGACGGCCATGCTGACAAAGTTTTCTGACGCAATCAGCTCCAGCCCTTCGTGCTGGCGGCGGGCTTCATCGGCAATGGCACGGGCAATCTCGGGATCGGTTTCAACAAGAGGGTTGGACATCCGGGTAATCTGCATATACAGGAATCTTACTAGAGGCTGCTCATAAAATGCCGGTTACGACGGTATCTCGCTCTCTTTCTTTTCGATCTCCGATATTTTCTCTACCCTGCGTTCGTGCCGGCCCCCGGCAAATTGTGTTGCCAGCCAGTTATCTACGATTCGAAGCGCATCGTCTTCGTTGACGACGCGCGCTCCCAGCGCCAGCACGTTGGCATTGTTGTGTTCCCGGCTCATCTGCGCTTCATACTCGCTTCTGACATTGGCCGCGCGGATACCATTCACCTTATTCGCGGCCATCGTCATGCCGATACCGGTTCCGCATACCAGAATGCCGAAATCCGCCCGCTGCTCAATGACATCGTGCGCCACCAGTCGGGCGTAGTCCGGATAATCAACCGACTCACTCGATAAGGTGCCCTCATCCCGGACCTCCAGTCCTTGCTGTTCAAGGTGCTGTTTGATCTTGTCTTTCAGTTGATAGCCCGCATGGTCCGCGCCCACTGCAATCTTCATGCGGTCATTCTACGAAGCCGGCAAGCGGAAGTCAGCAAAATATAGAATCCCGCGCCGGATGGTTTGCTCCGGGCCGGCCCGCCGTGGCCGACCAGTGGATCAAGCTAGGAGCCCCGTCCCGCTCCGTGAAAGAATGTACCTTCGAAATACGCTCGGAATAAAAGGCAGGACGGAGAACGTAGCACGATGAAATTCATGACAAGCTCCAGAAGCACGCCAGTTCGCGGAAAAGTGGCTCCCCGCCTGGACCGGAAACAATCCTGAATTGCTGGCCAGCTTCTATTCTGAAGACGCCTTCTATCTTGATCCGGGCGTTCCCGCGGGGGTGAAGGGCAAGACCGCGCTGCTGGCTTATTTCACAAAGCTTCTTGCTTACAATCCCAACTGGACCTGGACACACATAGAAGGTATTCCCATGGAAGACGGGTTCCTGAACAAGTGGAAAGCCGTCATTCCAGTTGGATCGGCAACTCTGGAAATCATCGGCGTATGTTTTATCCAGCTCGATGAGGCGGGAAAGATCCGTCGCAATGAAGTCTATTTTGACCGTGCACAACTGCTTTCGGAAATTGCCAGGCAGAAAAAATCTGCTACCGCATAAGCCCGTTGACATTCCAGCGGCCGCCACCTCGCCCGACTTTCGATTTCACGGCAGCTTGTGCTTCTTAAAAAACTCCACGAACGCAGCCGGCGCCCATGGCGGATAAACGTGGCCTCCAGGATGGATCCACGTGACCACCGGAGTTTGCAGCGGTGAAGGATAAAGCTCGCACATTGGTCCGCATTGCTGGCCGGACCCGGTGGCTTGATCGACCTGGCGACCGGTCTCTATGGCCTGCTGCTGCATTGCGAACGGCACAATCGGATCAGCCCGCCCTGCGATGACCACCACCGCTCGTGGCAGCGCAAGATGTTCTGAGGTCGCCAGTCGCCCGGCGCAAATCCCCAGAGCGGCAAGTGTTTTGCCGCGTTCCGCCCAGAGCAGATAGCTGAAGACAGCTCCGTTGGAGAAGCCGGTTGAATAGACGCGCGTTTCATCCACGGAGAATTTTTCTTTCAGGCCGGCCAGCATTGCGTCAAAGAATTTCAGGTCACGGTCGCCAAGGTTGGCCTGCCCAAGTTCAACCTGCCAACCTGGATAGTTTCCGCTTGGATCAACTATACTCGGCGTCTTCAGCCCCTGCGGATAGACGACAATGGCTTCAGGCCAGAGTGTCTGGAAGTGCATGCCCATTGCGGCAGCTTGGCTATTGCCTCCGTGCCCGTGAAAAGCGAAGATCAGCGGGTGCAACACGGCACTGGTTGTCGGCGGCGGCGCAAAAACCAGCGCCGTACGCGGCACGCCATCCACCGTCCACGTCATTGTGGTTCCTTGCGCGAAGGCTGAATCAATCGAAGCAGCCAGGACCATCAGCAGCAACAGTCTCAACAAGCGAGCTTTCATTAGGGACAGCTCCTTATATGTTTTTGCAGTACATTTAACCCAGAGGGCAGATGACTGGCGCATTCTGGTATCAGCATTAGAACAAACCCAAGTTAGGCCCACAAGTCGGCTTGCGCAGCGGGCGCATGTGAAACCCGGAAGGTCAAGACCTTCCGGGTAAGTCGTCTGCGCACAGCACATGACTAGCGATACTCCAAAAGGTGATTGTCGGCTTGTGCTCTGCGGGTTTTCGACGGATAATCACGCTTTGTTTTCCCCCGAACTCTTCTTGAGGTGATTATGTCCACACGATCCGTGTTTGAAACCGAATCTGATGGAAGCGGCGATACCAAACCACCTGCACCTGGTTTCAAATACATCCTGTTTGAGATCAACGAATTCATTGCGCGGCTCACTCTGAATCATGCTCCTCATAACGTGCTGACCGTCCCCATGATGAAAGAGATGGCCGAGGCGATTGAGAGTTTGAACGGCCGAGCAGACGTCAAGGCCATTCTGCTCCAGTCGAGCCAGCAGGCTTTTTCCGCTGGCATATCGCTTGAAGACTCCCGCCCGGACCGCGTCTTTCAAACCCTCGATGCTTTCACGCGCGTCTTCCAGGCCATGGTCGATATCTCCAAGCCCGTGGTCGTGGTGGTGAATGGTCCCGCCATCGGCGCCGGTTCGGAACTGGTGGGCTTTGCGGACGTCGTACTGGCCACGCCTAAGGCCAAGTTCGCGCAACCGGAAGTAAAACTCGGCGTTTTCCCGCCATTTGCAGCAGTGATGCTCCCGCAGCTCATCGGGACAAAGAAGACCTACGAACTTATCCTGACCGGCGAAGCCCTGAGCGCGGAAGAAGCCCTGCGTTTCGGCTTTGTCAACAAAGTAGTCCCCGAAGCTGAGCTACAGCAGCACGTGGAAGCGCTGATCGCCAGGATCTCCGAGTTTAGCGGCCCGGTGCTGGAAGTAACCAAGCGCGTGATCGGCAGTTGCATCGGGCGTCCGCTGAAAGAGGCTATGAAGACCTCACAGGACCTATACCTCAACGAACTGATGAACCTGGAAGACGTTCAGGAAGGCCTGCGTGCCGTGATTGAAAAACGCAAGCCGGTGTGGAAGAACAAATAGGAATCGGGAGATCGGGTGATCGCGCGTGATCGGGAGATCTGCTTCCAGATTCTTGTGATTTCTAAATTGCCTTGTCCCGATGAAAGTCTGTGGCCCGACGTTCCGATCTTTCCATGCGCCTGTTCCCTCACAAAGTTCTTATGATTCTGAATCACTCGTGTCAACGAAAGTTTGCGGGCCGACGTTCCCGATCACCCGATCACGCGCGATCACCCGATCACCCGATCCCATTACAGGTTCTTCACCAAAAACCTAACCATGTGGTATCCATCCAGATATTTAAACGGCGTTTCGCCCGTGGTGTAGTGGCCGCAGGGAAGCACCACGGTCTTTAAATCGGTGCCGCGACGACGAAATTCAGCTTCCGCTTGACGGGAGAGTTCCGGCAAAAACGTGAGATCGTATTTGGCATAGACCATCAGGCATTTTTTAGGGTAGCGTACGAACTTGTCAAAGTACGCCATGGGACTCACGCTGAGCCATGATTGGCGCAGGCTTTCCAGCGTGATGCCGTCGCGCTCCAGGCCTTCACGCACGTGGCGCGTAGACTGGCCGGTCCACACCACGTCCGCCACATACGTTGATGCATGATTAAAGACATTCACTCTCAGTCGCGGATCATGCGCGCTGGCCAGGAACCCGTAGCACGAGCCCAGGCTGGTGCCCACGATTCCCACGCTGTTTTTGCCTTGCGATTCCAGCCAGTCAGCGCAGGCGCGGACATCCACAATCGCTTGCCGCGCAGCATCAAGGGTGCGGCAGACGTTCGGAGATACCGCGTAATCCGAACGTGCAGTCTCCTGCGGCCGGCGGATGTCATGGTACGGCAGGCTCAGCCGCAACACGGAGATACCAAAGCGATTCAGCACTGGCCCCAGAGCGTTGTAAGCAATTCCATTGGCGTTCCAGTGCGGCAGCACGATCACCGCGCGCTTCCCCTCCGCCGGAAACCAGCGAGCATTTACCAGATCATTTTCCGGATAAGGCGTCCGCGCCGGTGAGGTAAAGCGCAGGAATGTTCCCTCGCCTTTGGGAACTTTGTCGGAAGCGTTGCTCCCCGTGGGGAAAAGCTCAATCCTGCGACTCTCCGTGCGAAAATCCGTGGGCGTGACGTAAGAAAAAAACTCATCGCTGCTGGCGACGATCTGGTCGTTCAGGCCATGCAGGTATCGCTCAAAAGTACTTTCTGAAGCAGGAAAGTCGCCGTTGACCAGCGGCCATCGTTTGGCCCAGTCCATGCCCCATTCCAATGGGCGCACCAGGCGATTGGTGTCCCTGGTGGTCAGGCGTGTCTCCCACGCATACATCCATTTTTGATAAAGGCCCATGAAGATTGATTTGTTGTTTTGTTTCTCTATTCTACTTGTTTCTCCACTTACTTGTTTTCTCGACTTAAATGATGCGTGGTACTTTCTCTGGTGCCGGCTCTGCCGCGGCCCGGCAAAATCCCGTACACTGTGCTTACCGGAGCGCAAATCATTTGATCCCGACCAGACTTGACCGTATTGCCAGGGAGATTGGTGGCGTGCTGCATGGCGCACCCTCTCTTGTCATCGACCGGGTCTTCACCGATTCGCGGGATGCCTCCCCCGGCGCGCTTTTTGTGGCCCTGCGCGGACAGCACACCGACGGTCATCGTTTTCTCTCCGATGCTTTCCGTAATGGCGCCACCGCCGCGTTGATTGCTCAGGACCAGCTTGCTGGCCTTTCGCTGGACCCATCCTGGCCGCTGGTTGCAGTACCTGATCCCTTGCGCGGACTACAAGCGCTGGCGCGCTGGCACAGAGACGAATACTTCGAGCGCGTCCTGGTGATCACCGGCAGCAATGGCAAAACCATTGTCAAAGATGCGCTCAAGACTTTGCTCGCCGGCAGGCAGGTGCTGGCTTCACCAGGGAGTTATAACAGCCAGTTGGGGCTGCCTCTGGCAGTGCTTGCGGCGGAAAAGCCGGAGCCGCTTGCTATCCTTGAAGCAGGTATTTCTGAGCCCGGTGAAATGACAATGCTGGAAGAGATTGCCCGTCCCAGCTACGGAATCCTGACGAACATCGGCTTGGCGCATTTTGCCGCATTTGGCAGCCGCGAGGCGATTGCCGCTGAAAAAATGAAACTGTTTCAGCGTATTCCCAAGGACGGCTGGTTGCTTTTGCCCAACGCCGAGCCTGCTGTCGAGGCTCATCTGCGCGCGGTCCAATGCGCCATTTACCGCGTCGGCGGAGAAAAACAGCCGCTCTCGCTCCGTTCCGCCTCATTTAGCGATGACGGCCAGCTGCTGGAGCTAAGCGTTCCCACGCAAGGCACGCGCAATGTCCGGGTAAAGACGCGTTCGCCGGAGATCACGACCGACCTGCACTTTGCCGCGACGGCAGCCCACCTGCTCGGCGTACGCCTGGAAGAAATCGCTTTTGCGCTGGAAGACTATGTGCCTACGTCAACGCGCATGGAGCTTTGGTCATCCCCGCAAGGCATTCGCATTATCAATGATGGCTATAGTTCTGATCCCATCTCCGTGCATGCGGCCCTGCGTTCTGCCACACTCAACACCACACGCGGCGGAAGAAAGATATTTGCCTTTGCCGGAATGCGCGAACTCGGCGCCAGTTCGGTCCGCGAACATACCCAGGTGGGTGCGCAGGCGGGCGAATGTGGATTTAGTCATCTTTTCCTGGTCGGGAACGGTGAACTGGCAACGACCGCTGCCGGATACAAATCCGTGCGGCCGGATGGCAATGTTCTACAAGTTAAATCCGCCGACGAACTCAAAGACCATTTGCTTCCCCTGCTCCGCCCCGGTGATACCGTGCTGTTCAAAGGCCCGCGCAATGCCGGGATGGTCAAGGCCGTGCGCGATCTTTCCGGCGCCATCGCCCAGCGCTGCCTATGGGTCAACCTCTCCGGGATCGAGGGCAACATTGCCCGCTTTCGCCGCCATTGTGGAGCAGGCACGCACATTCTGGCCATGCTCAAAGCCATGGCCTACGGAACGCAATTGGGCCAGCTCTCTTCCTGGATGTCCCGCCTAGGCGTACATCATATCGGCGTCTCGTCCGCCAATGAAGGTGTGGCTGTGCGACGGTCTGGAGCTGACCAGGAAATCTATGTTTTTCTTTTTGAAAACGAAGACGTGGACAATCTACTGCGCTACCGCCTTACGCCCGTCATCCACTCTCCTGAAATCGCGCAGGCATTGATGCGCGCGCTTCAGCCGGGCGGGCCGGTGCTGGATGTTCATTTGAAAATCGATACCGGCATGCACCGTCTTGGCGTTCCGCCCGAATCAGCGCTTGCAATCGCGCAGTCGATTCGTAACAGCGGCGTGATGCGGTTGACCGGGGTCTGCACTCACCTCGCGTCCGCGGACGATCCCACCTCTGATGGTTACACTCGCCAGCAGATAGCTGCGTTTAATTCCACGCTGGACCAACTGCGGGCCAATGGTTTTGATCAGATTCAGATTCATGCCGCGAATACCGCTGCCGCCGCCCGTTTCCCGGAGGCACACTACAACATGGTGCGGATCGGGCTGGGACTCTATGGCCTTTATCCGTCCCCAGCGGTGCAAAAGGCGCTGGAACTGGAATTGGCAATCGGCGTCACCAGCCGTATTGCGAGTGTTCAGGAACATGCCGCCGGCTCAACTCTGGGATATAACCGCACGTTCACGGCAAACCGTGATATTAAGGTAGGGATCGTTCCGTTCGGCTATGATGACGGCCTGCCCTGGACCCTCGCCGGCAAGGGCTGCGTTCTGGTGGAAGGCCGGCGTGCTCCGATCGTCGGTCGCATCAGCATGGACCAAATGCAGGTGGACATCACGGACGTGCCCGGCGCCACGGTTGGCTCTGAAGTTCTGCTCTATGGCGCACACAACGGACACACATTGCGTCCGGAAGAAGTAGCGGAAAAGGCAGGAACAATCACGCACGAACTGCTCACCCGCCTGGGGGAACGCGTACACAGGATTTACGTTGAGCCTTAACGCAGTTCCCAGATCGTCGCGGAGCCGCTCATGTCGCCGACAGCGATAAGTTTCCCATCGGTGGATATGGCGACCGACCTGACTCCAATCTGGTCGGTGGCAAAGGCCCGTGGCTCCGGGTTAGCGGCGGATGCGATTCCGATGACTCCATCACGGTCGGCAACCACAAAACCATCGCGTGTGGGTGCAAGCCCGCTGACCGCGCGCAGGTCGATGTACGGCAAGGCGAGCGAATGCGATTGCGCATCTCCCGCCACATACATGGAAGCGCTGCCAAGAACAGAAAACCTGCCCAGGGCTTTACCGTCATTGGTGATTGCCCAGGTTGCGTTGCTGCTCACCGGCGGGAACGTGGCAACCGCGTGGCCCGATTCCAACTCTTGCACCGTGATGCCCCTGGCCTCTTGTTTTGCGACAAGCCACGTGCCGCCGGGTGAGAGAGTCATATAAGACCCGGCAGCGGAGCGCAGTTTGTTTTCTTTAGATACGTCCCATAAGACAGCCTGGCCTCCACCCGCGACGGCAAGCGAGTCGTCTGGTGCAAAAAAAAGAGACTGTATCTCTGGGGCCGCCAGTCTGTGGATGACCTTCCCCGTAGCTACGTCCCAAACCTCCACGTGCTTGAATCCGTCCGCCGCAATCATGTTTCCTGATTTGGATATATCAACGTGGCGGGCAAAGAGGTTCGGCACCAGGGTCAGTAATATTTTTCCGTCGCTTATATCAAACACGGTGAGCGGAGATGGCGGCGTGCCGCTGCCGGTGCTGCGCGCCTCCTGGGCCATGACCAGCTTGCTGTTGTCGGTGGAAAAAGCCATGGCAGATACTTCTTCATAAGACTTGGAGCGCAGCCGCATTCTGAACTTTGCGACCTTCTGTTCCGCGATCAGCCGCAGCCATTGCACAACGCTCTCCACCGGGCGCGTACCGATGTTCTCGCCCCGTCGCAACATGATTGCCGGCGGCTTTTCCCCATCGAAGCTGGTGCTGATAAAAAATACTTTGCGGTCCACGGCCCGTATAAGAGTCACCCTCCAGGAGGCCTGATAGCCAGACAAGCCATTGTCATACTTCCCAGTCACCTCCAGCGATTCTTCCACGCACGCCACGGTACGCGCGCTCGCCGGGGACGCGGCTTCAAGACCCGGCGCTTTGATTGCAGGATTCCGCGCCCACGGCGCCTTACTGTCTTCGCGATGAAACAGGATGGTGATCGGTGCTTCCGGCCAGCCGTCGGCTGGTTCGCCGAGCGGATCAGCACATATTTTCGCGGCAGCGCCGACAGCGGACGTTGGAGCGGCTTTCTTCTGCGGCGCAGCGTAGATGTTGATTGCAACAAAGGAAATCAGAAAATAAAAGCAAGATTTTTTCATCGGGTCCTGGCCAGCTTGGGGAGGTGCCAGTATTGTGCTTGGGTCCCGTGCGCGAATGCAAGCGTACGTTGCCATAAGTCAGCAATCAGCCCGGCTCAGTAGTAACCTTCGACCTCTGCTTCCGCGTTGACAACGCAATTCCCCTTCGTTTTGGGTTGCACCGTGGGCTGGCGCCATCGGCCGTCAACGATCTCCGCCTCGGAGATGCTGTCCGCATGGTGGCAACGCCAATTTGCACTTGAGCCTTCGGCCTGAAGCCCGCGCTGGCTGTATCCTCCAAATTGATAGTGCAGAAGATTGTGCTCCTGCTTGGCGGACCAGCCGATTCGATACGGACAAGTCAACCGCACCTGCCCTTCCCGCACGATGCGCAATCGGCGTTTCTCCTGTATTGCACGGATGATCGTCTCTCGCACGGACATTAATAAGAGGGGGACCTTTCCTAAATTTTGTCTTTCATCCAGCGATGATGCGAGTGCTCCATCTTTTACGCCAAAGCCTGGGGAATTCAAAGCTTTGTCATAAGCGTGGGGATGTAGACTGCCTTGCTATCGAAAGAATTGTTCCCGCGTTACTCATGCCGTAGTGCAATCATTGGATCGATTCGCGAAGCTTTCCGCGCAGGCAAGTACCCGGCCAGAAGCGCGGCGCCCAGCAGGGTCATCATGGCCGCCGTCAGCGCCAGCGGATCATTCGGCTTCATGCCAAAAAGGAAAGACTTGATCAGTTTTGAGGTTGCGAACGCCACCGGCACACTGATCATGAGTCCGACCGCCGCAAGCACAAAGACCTCACGCAGCACCATCCAGACCACGACGCCACGCTGCGCGCCAAGCGCCATGCGAATGCCGATCTCGCCGGTACGGCGTGCGACGTTGTAAGACATGGTGCCATAGAGACCAACGCAGGCGATCACCAGCGCAAGGATGGCGAAGGCCGTACAAAACTCTCCGAAAATGATCTCTTGGTTCATGATCTGATCGATCTGCGCCGATTGTGTCTTAATACTCGTCACCGGAACGCGCGAATCCGCCTGATGTACGACCTCGCGCACCGTATTGACGTAATGCAGCGGATCGCCGTTAGCGCGCAGCACATACGTCATCTCGTCCACAGCCTGAGAGGCCGAACCTTGGTTAAAGGGAATATACACGACCGGAAAGATGCCTTCCTTTAAATCACCATAGCGAGCATTCTTCGTTACACCGACGATCTCCAAGTCGTGCTCCGCCTTGCCGCCTTTTGCAAACGTGATGTGGCGCCCTATCGGATCCTGTTTGCCGAACGCGCTCTGTGCAAACAACTCATTGACGACCGCGACCGCCGACGAGTCCGGCTGATCGTGCCCGTCAATTGCGCGGCCCAGCAAGATCGGAATCTGCATGGTGGTGAAGTACCCAGGCCCGACCGCCAGGAACGTGGCGCCCGGGACGGATGCGTCTGACACGCTAATATCCGTGCTCCACTGGCCTTCGCCGATCAGCGAAGCATTCGCGAGACTCACGCTCCGGACTCCGGGTAGCACGCTCAGGCGCTTTTGCAGGTCCCCGTAAAAGGAGGTGATCTCCGGCGACTGGTGTCCGGCATGGCGGGCGTTCAACTTGAACAGCAAGACGTTTTCAGGATTGAAGCCAAGTTCAACCGACTGCAGATTCGAGAGCGTGCGTACGAAAAGCCCGGCGGCAACCAGCATCAGCAGCGATAACGCAATTTGCGACACTACCAGCGTGTGGCTCAGACTCACGCGCAATTGTGATCGCGCGTCACCGGGTCGAATTTTCTTGAGGGCCGGCAGTACGTCCACACGCGTTGACTGAAGTGCCGGAGCAAGGCCGAACAGTACGCCGGTCAGAAGTGAAAGCGCTGCGGCCACACCAAGCACGTGCCAGTTCAGGTTCGCATGGAAGGTAAAATCCGTCTGGCCGTTGGCCAGCAGCATTGTGAGAAACCGGATGCCCCAGACGGCGACGAATACTCCCAAGACCCCGCCCAGGGAGGCCAGCAAAACGCTCTCTGTCAACAGTTGCCGTACTAACCGTAAGCGGCCTGCGCCCAGACTCAGCCGTAACGCCATTTCGCCTCTTCGCGCTGTGGCGCGTGCCAGCAGCAAGTTGGCGATATTGGCACAGGCGATAGCCAGGATAAGCCCTACTAAACCCAGCAGGATGTACAGCGGCTTGGAGTACCGGCGGCGTAGAGTTCCTAATCCTCCTGCTCCTTCTTGAACGGCTAGAGCAGGAAGATTTGACCGCTCCAGGTCATTGGCCGCAATGCTCTCCACCCATCGGTGAAACTGTGGCGCCAGTGCGGCTTGTGCCTGCGCTTGGTTGATCCCGGGCCGCAAGCGGGCCATGATCTCGATCCAGTACTCATTTTGGTCGAGGTACCTCGCGGGTCTGAAGCCGGATGGATCTAGCAACACGTTGGTGTGCATTGGAAGATAGAGACTGGGAGCGGCTGAAGGATCGACGCCGAAGAATTCAGCCGGCGTAACCCCCACCACTGTAACGAGGACATTATTAAGAAGAATTGTCTGTCCGGTAGCGTTTGCGGCTCCCCCGAAATATCTTTCACTGAACCCCGTGCTGACGACCGCCACGGCCGGGGTGCCCGCTCGATCGTCGTCCGGTGCGATCAGTCGTCCTGCAGCGGGCGGAACCCCAATACCGCGAAAGTAGTCCCCCGACACGTACTCGCCATTGGCGATGTCTGCTTGCCCTTTGATGATCACATTGAGTTTTCGTACTGGATAGAAGGCGAACACATCTGACAATGGTGAATGGTCCTGTTGAAGGAGTTCAAAAAATGGAAAGGGAAAGATGCCACTGGCGTATCCCAAGGTAGGATCGTCGTAGGTCGAGCCGTGCATGCCGTGAACGACGGAACGACTTCCAATTCCTCCTTTGGTGTGGCCGAGCGCCTTGATGTGCCAGGTCAGCACCACCAAAGAGGCAGGATCCGAGACCGGTAGCGAGCGCAGCAGGATGGAATCCATGAAGCTGAAGATGACGGTGTTGGCCCCGATGCCCAGCGCCAGCGAAAGCGCCGCCAACAAAGTAAATGCCCGGTTCTTGAACATCATGCGCAGAGCGTAGCGAACGTCCTGCATGAGCTGTTCCAGGAATGTCCAGATCCACACCGCGCGGATATTTTCCTGGAGCAGAGTTCTGTTTCCCAATTCCCGGTGCGCGGCCCATCTCGCCTGCTCCTGCGCGAGTCCTGCTTCCTGGCGCTCTTCGGCTTCCGCATCAAGATGAAACTGGAGTTCTTCACGGAGTTCGGCTTCCTTGCGGCGACGTTGGAGCAACCAACTCAATTTGCGGAAAAACAAATTCATTTCGCCTCCTGCTTCCCCGGATTCAAGATCAGTCCCATCGCGCGGGCAAATGCGTCCCATTTCGAATGCTCGTTGGCCAGCTGCTTCCGCCCCAAAGATGTCAGGCGGTAATATTTGGCCCGCTTGCCTTTGTCGGAAAGCTCCCAGGAAGCCGCGACCCAGCCCTTCGCCTCCAATCGGTGAAGCGCTGGATATAAAGATCCGGTCTCTACCTGAAGCAGTTCTTCTGACGTCCGCTGAATGTGCTTGGCGATAGCGTGGCCATGAGTTGGACCTGTAAGCAGCGTACGCAGGATAAGGAGTTCAAGCGTGCCCTGCAGAAGCTCTACGCGGGATTGCGCTTTGGAGTTCATTATGTAGACATGCTACTATTTATTATGTAGAGTGTCTACTAAAAATTGCGGTGGATTTTCCTGGGAACTCTCGTCGATAGTTTCCTGAGAATCCCAATTCGATCCGCGTTCATCTGCGCGAATCTGCGGTAAGGGTTTTTCTGTGGTGCTTAATATTCTCCCGGCGGGCCTGCTTCATTCGCCAGGTTCTCGAATCGTGTTGACCGCTTGATGAACGCCATACGCACCACGCCCGTAGGACCGTTGCGCTGCTTGGCGATGATCAACTCCGCCTTGCCTTCGAGATCGGGGTCGTCGGGTTTGTAGACCTCTTCGCGGAAAATGAATCCCACCACATCGGCGTCTTGCTCAATGGCGCCGGATTCGCGCAGGTCGGCCAGTTGCGGACGGTTGTTGCCGGTGCGGTTTTCCGGAGCGCGACTTAGCTGCGAGAGCGCCAGCACTGGGCAACGCATCTCTTTGGCCAGACCCTTGAGCCCGCGCGAGATCGCGGAAACTTCCTGGGTGCGGTTTTCATAACGCTTGCCCCCGCTACCAGCGGGTGTGCCCGCCACCAGTTGCAGGTAGTCGACGATGATCAGGTCAAGTCGGCCCTGCGCCTGCTGCAGGCGGCGGCATTTGGCCCGCATCTCTGACATGGAGATGCCCGGCGTGTCGTCAATAAAAATAGGCGCTTCCACCAGCGCGGCCAGGCCGCTGACCAACTTGTTGTAATCATCACGGCCCAGAAAGCCGGTGCGGAGTTTGTGTGAGTCCACGCGGGCCTGGGAGCAGAGCAGGCGCAGTAGCAGCGACTCACGCGACATTTCCAGCGAGAAGACGCCCACCACTTTGTGGTCCATGACCGCCGCGTTCTCAGCGATGTTGATGGCAAACGCCGTCTTTCCCATCGACGGGCGGGCCGCGATGATCACCAGATCGGATTTCTGGAGCCCGCTGGTCAGGCCGTCGAAATCTTCAAAGTGGGTTTCCAGTCCGGTGATGCGCTGGCCCTGCTCGTACAGCTTGTCGATGGAGCCGAAGGACTGCTTGACGATCTCCGTGATCCCCAGAAATCCCTGGCCGATGCGCTGCTCCGCAACCTTAAAGATCGCCGACTCCGCCGCGTCGATGATCTCTTCCGCCGGGGCGTCCTGTTCGTAGGCCTTCTGGACGGCGGTGGACGCCGCATGAATCAGCCCGCGCAGCAGCGCCTTGTCTTTGACGATCTTGACGTACTGCTCAATGTTCTTGACACGCGGCAGTCCGTCGGTGAGCGAAGTAACGTAAGCCACGCCCCCCACGGACTCAATCTCCTTGTGCTGCCCCAGTTGCTCGGTGAGCGTGACGAAATCAATGGCACGACCGTTCTCCGCCAGCTCCATCATGCGCAGGTATATGCGGCGATGGGAGTCGAGGGAAAAATCGTCCGCCTGCAGATGTTCCGCCGCCTGCGGATAAGAAGAATTGTCCAGAAGAATGGCGCCAAGAATCGCTCGCTCGGCGTCTGCGCTGGCGGGCAAGCCTCGGTCCAGCATGTAGTCGGTTGTGGCCATTCGTGGGGTCCCCAGGATTCAAGTCTTATGCCACTTGTTTTCTAAGTCAACAGAAAAAAACAAGTGGAAACAGGTGGAAAAGGTGACGAAAAACCAGTGAAAACCAGGGCAAACACGCACAGGCACATCATAAAAAATGTACCAAGAATAACAAACCCGGTCTGTACCAGCCATACAGACCGGGTTTCGGGGTGAATGTTCGACAGCCGCATTGTTGCCTGGCGGCGCTTACAGTTTTACGCCAGCTTTTCTCGCGCTCATCCGCCAATCAAATGGACTAGATGCGCTCTGTGGCAAATCAGCCGCAAAGCAAAGCGGATTCAGCTGCGGCACATCCCTTGATTGTGCCGACGGTCCTTGTAGACCAAACGTAACTGTCACTCGAACATTTCACACTTGAGTGTTAGCACTATCAACGAGTCGCCAGCCTGACTTCAAGTGCTATCTTGCGGTTTGCGGCGATTTCAGTGGGAATCCCTGTGGAGATCAGCCTTTGTCTGTGGAAATCCGTGGAAAAAACAAGTGGAAATCTGGACAAGAAGTTGCTTTCAAATGCTGTAGAGCATGACGGGCCCAATCGAAATTCCAAAATGAAACGGCAACTTGCGATTAAGCCGTTTAATCTTTTGGCCGATCGCTCTTTGCCGGCGCCTCGTCACTGTCATCAGGCTGGGCCAGCAGTTTAAACTCGACATCGCGAGAACGGCTGGTGGTGTTCTTGTTGGCGTCCGTGGTGAACTCTTTGAGGGTTCCGCGTAGAACGTAGTAGCCGTCACTGGTTTTGGCCTTGGCCGAGCCGCGATCAAACCGTCCTTTGAATTCAAACCACACACCGTGGATCTGCTTGGTAGTAAAGGCAACATCGTGTCCCTGTACCGTAGCCTTGCTGAAAAACTGGTCCAGGAAAGTGCCGCGGTCGCTTTCCAGATCGCCCATGCGCGAGATATAGCCCGACGCTCCACTCTTATCCAGGTTGATCTGAACAAACTCCCCATCATTAAGAAAGCTATACATTCCGGAAATGTCTTCTGCCGGAGCCAGTGTGCTGGCGCTATCGTGATGATCTGCCTTGACTTGTGCCGGAACAGAAGAGACACCATGGGCCAGACCTACGACCGCTATCGTGACCATAACCATGAAAACGACGTTCTTTGTCAGTGCGTTTTTTCTAAAACCTGCCATTGGCTCTGCCTTGTCGATAATCCCTTGTCGATAATCTAAAGATATAATCATTCTACTTGCCAGGAAGTTCAAGTGAAATGCAGTCGGCAACTAAAACAGCGTCAAACGAGCCACCCCGGGCTCCTACACATGGTTTTCGGCTTCTCATTGAGCAAGAGCCGTGGCTGCGAATGTTCGCGCGTCACGTGGCCGACGTGTTCCGTTCCGGCCCGCCACCTGTGTGGGTAACGGCACGCCCGGGAAAGTATTGGCCCGACGCACAGGTCCACCGGCCCGTAGCCTGGGCAGCCATGGGCCAATCCTTCGCCTGCCATCTGCTGGTGGCGGCATCTGTTTACCTTCTCACGCTGGCATGGCTGAACCAGCCGCGCGTGATCGCGGAAGAACCGCTTAGAACCTCTACGCTGCACTATGAGCTTACCGAGTATCTGCCTCCGGTGGCTCCGCATCACACCATGCCCAGCACGCCGACGCGCAGGCAGCCGCAAATAGCGGACCCGGAACTTTCTCCGCAAACGATCATCTCCATTAATCCTGATCACATCAGCACCAGGCAAACGATTGTCCAGGCGAACCCGAATATTCTGCGTCAGGATGTGCGCTTGCCCAACCTGATGGTAGCCACTTCATTCCCCGGCGCGCCGATGGCCATGAACCATCCTCTTCAATTCTTGCCGGTGAATGTTCCCCAGATCGTGCCCCCGGCACAACAGACAACAGAGAGAGACTTTGCCGCGCGCGCCGTGCCGATGAGCGGACCCATCGTGGTTCCTCCAGCACAGGACGCTACCGCGCGACGACCGGATACTCTGCAAATACCGGCGCAGAGTCCACCTGAAGTGGCGGGGCCGCCAGCCGAGTTTGCGCCGCAACATGGTCTGGCACAAGCCTTGCCATTGAACGCGCCGGAGGTCGTGGCGCCAACGCAACAGACGGCGCAGCGAGATTTCAGCCAGCTGGGATTACCTACCCAGCAGCCGGATGCAGCTCAGCCCGCACCGTCGATCACCAGCGGAACTGGCCGGACACAAGCACAGGAAGTCGGGCAGCTGCTGGCTCTGAACGCGCGCCCAATCGCGCCGGCGGGGCCTGTGGCAGTTCCCGAGGGAAACCGCAGCGGAGAGTTTTCCGCCGGCCCGGAAGGCCGTGCCGGGGCCACAGCCAGACCTGAGATCAAGCAGGGAGAAACCAACTCAGCTGCGCATGCTCCCGGAGAAGGGGCGGGGCCGGCCAACATCTATGTGTCACCGGGGCCAACAGCAAAGCCTGTTGCCGGCGCCGTTGCTGCGCGGTCGGCAATGCCATCAGCTCCCATCGCACGAGCAGCGCCTGTGGACCGCACGGACAAGCGGCCCGCGGACAGTATCGACGAACGGATTTTCGGCACTCGTAAACATTACTCCATGCGGCTCAACATGCCGAACCTGAATTCATCCATGGGGAGTTGGAGTGTTCGCTTTGCCGAACTGAATCCCACACCGCAGTCGGAAATAGAGATCAGCGCGCCCGAGGCTGTACGAAAAGTAGATCCGGCCTATCCGCAGGACCTGATGCAAGGCAGGGTCGAAGGCGTGGTGGTGCTCTATGCCGTCATCCACAGTGACGGCAGCGTGGGCGAGGTGCGCATCCTTGAAGGCTTTGAAGCCCGGTTGGATGAAAACGCCCGCACGGCTTTGCAGCAATGGCGCTTCCATCCAGGAACAAAAAACGGCATACCGGTGGACATTGAAGCGGTTGTGCGCGTGCCTTTCCGTGTTCCCAGAAATTCGTTCTAGCTTTGGCTCACAGTCGCGGTCTGGACGTTCTCAATGGCCTGATAGATGTGGGGATGGGTGCACACTTCATAGTAGTGCCGGTCCGTAAGTTTTTTCAGCGAGAAGTCGCGCGCGTCGACGTGAGCTATGCGGCCTTCGCGCACGATGATCTGGTGAAACGATCCCTGGCCCAGCGGGACCACGCCGCCATAGACGCGCACCGTGGTGGTGTTCCAGATCATAGGCACGTCCAGATCGTAGGCCTGGAGCGAGATCTCCGATTGCAGTTTCTGGAACGCGGCTGCATTGATGTGTATGCCGCCGATGTTGTAACGCAATAGAAATTCATCGGGATTGCCGCCGGTGTCCTCGTCTTCGACCGCCTTGAATGAAAATACATTGAAGAGCAGTTCGCGGTTTTCCAGCAGACGCCGCATACCTTTGCTGCAGGACGAGAGACGGTCGCTTTCATTGAGCGCGCTGGAAATCATGATTTGCTTGTTGCCATCCATCAGATACATCGGCGCGGAATCCTGATAAGAGATTCCGATCCCCAGTTCCAGGCTGGGCAGGCCCGCGGCCAAAGAGCGCTCATTGTACGCCGTGACCACCTGGATCATTTCTTTGGCCAGGACGCAGGTTTGCGCCACGCCCAGCGCCGGCTCTCCTTCACGCTCAAACAGCGCCAGAATGAGAGCATCGCCTTCGATAAAGACCTTCTTGGCTTCATACTTCGGCAGCAGCTTGTTGATGGGATCGTAGAAATTCAAGCTGAAATAGGAAGCCGGGTTGAGTCCTTTTTCCAGTAGTGTGCGGGTCAGCGTGGTGGACTCGCGGATGTCGGCCTTGAGCACCACATGGTGGATGATCTTTTCTTCTGAAGGCCGTTGCTCTTCCAGCAGCAGGAACTCATACAAAGTATTATTGATGGCGGAAAGCTCGCGGAAACGTTCGTTGCTGAGAACGTTTACGTGCTCCATGCCGGTAACTACGACTTCCATCCGGCGCAGGTCGCGATGGTAGCGGGAGAAGTCAGCGAAGAAGCGTCCCGCCAATTTCGCTCGGTCCGCAGGTTTGCAGTTCTCAATCTTCTTGACGGTGGCATGCAGCTTGGCCGGAGAGATTTTTCCGTGCTCTTCCAGCAGAGCTTCCACACGCTTGCGCTCCGAGCGTGAGATCAGCGCGTTCTTGAGTTGCTGCGGGTTGATTGGGGGCGAGTACTCGGCCAGCAGCGGGGCCGCTTCATAGGACGCTACTACGTTTTCGATCACGTTCTCGCGCTCCAGCAGGTCCACCCAGGCGCTCAACAGGGCTTTTTGCGCTTTGCCCTTTGCGCCGCTATCGTCTGGCGCGCCGGCGCCCATCATCTCTTGTACATTTTCCGGAACGTTCAGGATCGTATCGATCAGCGGATCATCCAGGTCCGAAACAATCTCGAGCGTCTTCAGAAACTGCGCGGCAATCTCGCGCATGGTCAGAAAACGGTCTGGGTCGCGATCATAATTTCCCAGCATCACATAATGCTCGGCGTTGAGATAATTGTCCTGCCCGTCTTCCGTGAAGACCAGGCGGTTGAGAAAGAGGTCAAACATTCCAGCCGCTGTGTCGCCGAAGAACGAACGCCTGGTTTTGCTCAGCGTCTCTTTTTCCGCTTCCCGCAACTGCACAAACAGGTCCTGCCCGGCGCGCCGCAGCACGGCTTTCTTGTTGATCTGGAAGAGCATGAAGCGGTCACGCAGTTCCAGCGTACGATTGTTGCCGGACTGCCGCGGAGCTTCATATTGTTTGACCCGTTCGCGGCACCGCTCCAGAACAAGACCGTATTGGTTCAGCAGCTCGGCGCGCTGGAATTTCAGCACGGCCAGGCGAAACAAAAGATCGAGCGAGACATTGTTTTCAACCTTGGCGCGATTGAGAGAGACCATGTGCAGGTCTGTGAGCAGCCGCTTGAAGTCAGCCTGTTCCGCGGCCTTGATGCTTGTGCCCGGCCGATTCTGCATGCGGGCCGGAGAGCGCGCTCCAAGCCGTTCCGGCGCCTGCTCTTCCATGGCAAGGTCTTCGACGTTTCCGTGCTTGGCAATCAGTTTGAAGATGTGCAGCCGCGCTGCATCCGCGAACTTGGTGCTGAGGAACACGTCATGGCGGACGTTATCGATGCCCGTAACCAGTTGTTCCAGGACAAGCGTCGGCTCGTAGCTCGTCAAGGAAAGTTGACGGACTTGCTCAGTTAAGCTACCGCGTTGAAGGAACGGAAAGGCCATCGCCAGCCGACTGTCATGAAGGGGGAAAGTAGGGATTGTATCCCAAATTCCGGCCGCTGCTCACGTTACTATGGGCACTTGAAACGCGCCTAAGTGCTTGTATCGCCTTGGACTTTAGCGCGAAGCTTTTCGGGCTTTTTCAAACTCATCGCCCCGCTGCCAGCCTGCGAGTTCCGGTTGGTTGGCCACTTCCCAACCCAGCGCGTAGCCAAATCTCGCCAGCTTGGCGTCCGCGCTGAAATCCATGTCCGCACGATACTCGTCTGAAGGCTGGTGATAGCGGTGGGCCACGTAGTCCCTTTCTTTTTCTTCGCCCCAGGCCAGGTCGTGTCCTTTAAACAGCCGCCCTTCATTAATGCTGAACGCCGGTACGCCGACCCGGGCCAGGCTGAAATGGTCCGAGCGGTAATAGTGTCCGGCTTCAGGAAGACTGTCCGGCTGGATGGCCAGATCAAACGATTTTGCGATTTCCTCGACCAGAGGATAAACCGTAGTACGCTCCGCCCCCGTGGCGACAAGTTGCAGAGGTTCGCCTAACGGTTGCACATCGTCGAAGTTCAAATCGAGGGAGATGTCCTGCGCAGGCACCGGTGGATGCTGCCCCAGATACTTCGATCCCAGCAGGCCCTGCTCTTCCGCAGTGACAGCGGCAAAAAAGACCGTACGTTTGGGCTTGGCGCCAGCGGCAAACACACGTGCAAGTTCCAGTACGATTCCGCATCCCGTGGCATTGTCCGCCGCGCCGTTGTATATGTTGTCGCCCGGCTCGTCACGGTGAATTCCCAGATGGTCGTAGTGCGCCGTGTATATGATCGCCTGCTTTGCCAGCGCATTATCGGAACCACTGACCTTTCCGATCACGTTCCGCGAAGCAAACGGCCGCACGCGGCTTACGATGGTCTCTTTCACATTCACCGGCAACTCCACCGGCTTGAAGCTGCGTGAGCTTGCGTCTTTCATCATCTGTTCCAGGTCCATACCGGCCGCCTTGGCAAGTTTGCCGGCGACTTCAAGCTGTATCCAGCCCGCCGACTTCAGCTTCGGCCCTTTTTCGTCGCGGAGCAGTGAACTCTCTCCCGTCCAGGAGTTGCGCACCACTTCCCAGCCGTAGCTGGCCATTTCCGTCTTGTGCACAAGAACAACACCCACGGCGCCTCGCCGCGCAGCTTCCTCATATTTATACGTCCAACGGCCGTAATAAGTGAGCGCACGACCTTTGAAGAACGCAGGATCGTCTGAAGTAGGCTCATTCACAAGCATAAGCAGGACCTTGCCCTTCACGTCCACGCCTTTGTAGTCGTCCCAGTTGTATTCGGGAGCGTTGATTCCGTAGCCGACATAAACGATAGGCGCGTTAATCTCAGACTTTTCCGCATGGCTGAGATCGTTGGCGACGTAGTCGTCGGCATATTTCAGGGCAATCTCCGCACCGGATTTGGGCACAAAAGCGAACTGCGTCTGCTTGGCGTCCGTAGTTACACCGAAGAAATTAATGTTCTGAAAGTACGTCCCGTTATCGCCGGCGGGCACCAGGCCATAGCTCTTGAACTGCGCCGCGATCCAGTCCGCGGCCATGTCTCCGCCTTTTTGGCCGGTGCCGCGTCCTTCATAGGAGTTGTCCGACAATAACTTCACCGTGGCACGAATCTTTTCCGCATCAATCGAGTGCATTGCTTGTTTCGCGGTGACGGGCAGGTCCAGGGCCACGTTTGTCACGGGCATTTGCGCAGTTAGCAGGCAATAACACATCAAGATCAGTATGACGGCGGCTTTTTTCATGTCCCTCACTCAAATTAGAAAATTAATTTTGTCTGGCCCGTTTCCGCGACCGCGGATTAATTCTTGGACTCTCACCCGGGTTTGAACTCCGGGACACTCTCCCCGGACTGGAATATCTGGGCCGGTGCGATATTACTAAGCTTGGCCAGCTTGCGGTTCAGATCTTCCATCTCGCTTTTCGACCAGCTGACGCTTGAGAATTCTATCTCGCCTTCAGGAGAAATCACAAAAACCGTGGGCACGTTGGTTAGACCATAGGCATTGGAGGCCGGGTACGTTCCCGCAGGGTCAAGCAGAACAGGAAAAGTCACGCCGAAACTGCGGTTAAAGGCCTTGGTGTCAGCCGCGTTGTCCTGGGACACTCCTACAAACGTGAATGTGCTGCTCTTGTTGTACGCCTTGAAAATCCGCTCCAGATAAGGAAACGCGAGCTGGCACACCGGGCAGCTTACTTTGAAGAAAGCAGCCACTACCGGTCCTTTTTTGCGCGCTTCCGCCAGCGAGAACTTGCGCCCGTCGAGATAGGAAAGATTGATCTCCGGCGCTTCAACGCCAGATCCAAGTGCAGCCATGGGGCCCTCCGGATGAAACCTCTATTGTAAATAAATCCGAAGGTTTGCGGACGCCGCTCCCCGCGCTCCGATTCTGAGGTCTTTTCTTTATTTCCGAGCCAGCCTTATTTCCGCGCAGGCGCCGCCTCGTCGACACACGGGGTATCGCGGTTGTCTGGCAAATCTTTGCGCCGGTTGCCCTTTTCGTCCACATTGCCGAACATGCAGTTTTGCGACGGTTGCGACGGCTCGGAAAAGACAATCTTAAGGCTGCCATCAATATGATTGGCCTGGTAGACATTGTTCTGGTTGGGCCCGGTCTGACGGTTCGCGGAAAAATTCTTGATGGCGAGGGCGTTTCTGGAAGAGGACAGCAGGATGTTGCCAAGAACGCTTGCTTTGGTTACGTTTCCCTGAAAAAGAATTCCGATGGCGCCTGTATCTTTGATCTGGATGGTGTTGTGGGAAATTCTGAAGTTCGCGTATGTGCCTCCGCCGCCAATCACAAAACCATACTTCCGTGGACCGATGATCTGGTTTGACTCGATCCTTACACCTTCATTATTCAGGCTATCGATGTTGAAACCGTAGTCAGTCGAGGTGGCAACATTGTCATGGAACCACACCGGCCCCATCGACCAGCCACCATACCCGATCTGATAGCCGTCCACCGAATTGTTGCGCACCTCCGCTACCGCGTTCGCCACGGCGATCGCAGTGCACGCACCCCCGCGAAACTGGCTCATGTTGATGTGCTCAATGATGCTCCCGCTGTTTTGTGCCGGCGTAGAATTGGGGTGCACGGAATAGATCCACACGGGGAACGTCTCAAACCTTATATCCATGCCGCCTATTTCGCCAGAAGTATTAATGACGTTCACGTTGTGGATCCAGTGCCCGCCCTCGTCCGACCGCAAGTGTATGGCTTGAAGATTCAGCGCCCGCACACCTTGCTGCCTGGCCAGCGCTTTCAGTTTGGAATAGTTCGCGTCAATGGTGAGATCAGAGATTTCAATTCCTGAAGCAGAGTCAGAGTTCGTGCTGAAAACGACCCCGGCCCCTGTCCCCGCCGGCAGTAGTTCGGGATCCTTTGCAGCAGAAGCAGTCCGATAGGCGCTGAGTTGTAATGTCGTTTGCGCCACACCAGAACCGTGTATCTTCCATCCCTTGCCCACGGTAAAGCCCTGCTGGCTGGGATGCGGAGTATTCATCAGGAAATCGTAATTGCCTTTGGTCTGAAAAACTCCTGGCCCTATACATACGGTCAGCTTCTCGGTCTTAGCTACTGATTTGTCGGGACAACCTTCAGCATAACAGCGAAGAATTGAATCAAAGCGTTCCGCAGTGCTTCCGTCCCGCGCGTCAGACGCAGTCTTGCCGGCGCCATCAACGCTGTTTCGTAACGCAATGTAGACGCGAGTGCTCCCTTTAGGAAGCGCTGACTGCGGGCCGGTACAATCCGTCGAGCTGGTGCTTCGATCCGGACCAGACTTTGCGCTGGCAGAACTGGCAGCGGTCCCTTGTGCCGAGACATCTTGTATCGTTTGCCGCACTCCGTAAGACACAGAAGCTATGCTCGCTACAAGCAGGAAAAACAAGATACACCAGCAGCTCATGAAGCCCCCAATCCGTGTGATCTATATGGCCACACATTCATTCTAGCCGCTTTGAATCAAAGCGGGCCGACGGATGTTGCCAGGAACTGCAAATCAAAAAAACATGGAGCCAGAAAGCTGGCCCCATTTTGGATTTTTACTTTTGTTGAAAGTGTCAGTCGCGATCGCCATGGTCGTCCCGGTCATGATCGCCGCGATCACGATCATGGCGCTCGTGTCGGTCACGACAATCACCTTCAACTCCGCCTGCGCAATGCTCATCTCCCAGATCAAAGGGACGAAGGAACGGCCCAGGATTGAGCTTGAAGAATGACGGCGGAGCAACATTCAGGGGCCCCAGGGTCGCGGCAGCCGCGTTCAGAGTGCCAGGATCAGTGTCGGGCCATCTTCCCGTATCCAGCCGCGCAAGCAGCGCCTGGAGTGCGGTAATCGTTTCCGCAGGAGTAAAGGTGCAGTGACCTGCGCGGTGTACAAAGGTTTGACGTAGCAGCCTGCCCCGGCCAGCTTCGTCGACCACATCTTCGTAAGCGCTCTCATTCTGCACCGACACCAGACCGTCACCCGAAGTATGCAGGGTGAGAACCGGAATGCGGATTTTGCCGTTGAAGATAATGTTCTGGCTCAAGTAATCGACGGCTGCGGCGTCGGCATGAATGCGTGCCGCGTCTTCCAGAGTTTCAAGATCGGCATCCAAGCTAAGGCCGGCAGCCTGGTAGAGCGCCTTCACTTCGGCCCGGTTAACCGAGTGTTCCAGCTGCTCCCTGTAGTTGATTTGCGTGTTGTAGGACGGATTACCGCCGGCTCGGAACTCAAGCTCCGCCCGGAGAGAAAAGATAAAAGGAAAATCAACCTGCTGGAACCACAGGAACTGATTCAATTCGCGCGCGGCAAAATCCGTGGCTGCCGGTTCGGGTGACGCCGCGTCAAACCAGCCCGGTGTATCTCCCAAAGCCGCTGCCAGCGCGATGCGCGCACGGCCCTGCGGCGTGGCCTGGGCCGCAGCCAACTGCTGTTCGCTGATCAGAAAATTCGCAGCTGGGTTAGTGATATGGACCACTTGCAGCCCGCTGCCAAATGCCTGCAAGGTCTGGAAGGCAAAGGCACCGTCCAGCGCCTGGTTCCACGTGGCCACGCCGCCGGAGAGCACGCCGCACATGGGAAGCGCCGCATCAAATCGGTCAGGAAATCTCTGGATCAACCCCGCGGTGATGATCCCGCCCAGAGAGTGTCCCCAGGCAATCGTCCGATGTGGCGAGCTGAAGTGGACATTAAAAACGTCAAGGACAGCGATCTGATCCGGAAGCGCCTCATGGATGGCCCACCCCGTAGTGGCATAGGACGAGCCAGCCAGAGCAAAGCCGTTCGCCAGAAGAAAGAGCCGGGTGCCCGGATCACCCACGTCGCGGGCAGGGTTGGCGCTACCGGGTGTCACGTAGCCGTGGCTGTAAAGCAGCAGTGTTCCGTTCCAGTGCGCCGGGACCTCAATCAGGTACGTTGCTCCGTCGGGCAGGGCGCCGGTGAGAGTGCTTTGGGCATAAGCGTTTTGGGGGACCGAAAGCAGCATCGCTGCTGCAATCGCGAATAACAGGACAGCTCGTTTCGTCATTCTCCGCATATGGATCTTCCTTATAGATTTAAGTCTCTTAAAGCTTTCAAAACCACTCGGCTCGGCTGCCTGAGCAATGAATGATTACTCATTCACTGCGGATCGACTGTGATCTTGCATCCGGGTATTTTGAAGTTTCTCCTTCGTTCCAGAATCAGAACTACGGGGGCAATCTTGCCGGTTGAAATTCCTTAACCACTAACTCTGGCAATTAACGGCAACCGGATATTGTCAGCGTTGCCCTGACCGGGGCAGACGGGACTTTCCACCAGCAAGCGGCGGAGAAAAGTCTCTTCCTACGGCATGAACTTGTCAATAGGCGATAGCGGGATATGGGCCTTGAGCCTGCTCCTTTTGCCCACTGGTTCGATACAATTCAAATCAATGAAACCGAGGCAACCTGCGGATATTGAACCATTGTTGCGGAGCTATCGCAGTGGCGTCACGTTAGAGCGGCGCGTGCTGCCAGGTCGCGACGGATTGGTCCTTCTGCAGCAGATCTTCCGCGGCAGCGGCGAACCCGTGATTGTGACGCACAATACCTGTGTTGTTTCCATCGTTGAGGTAAAGCGTGGATCAATGATGTTTTCGCTCCCTTCTGGCCTTACCATAGCGCCGGAGCGTTTCTTGCTCCTGCTACCGCCGCAAACCGTGCTTCCACTTCTTTTTCAGGACGCATGCGTGCGAACAAAAGGGGTGAGCGGCTGCTTCACCTTTGTTCACAAGACGCCTGTGGTCTCGCCCTGTCCGCCTGGAGATATAAGGTGGAGCATGCAGGGTGTTGAACGCGCCGTCCAACTGGAACCGATGTTGCGCCTGGATCCGGACCTGGCGGTCCCGCCGGCGGTGGTGCGGGCGCGTCATCTTCTCCACGAATTCATGGCCCATCCTGCGCCAGTACGCATGGCGGCCCGGCGGGTCGGAATGTCAGCCGAGGCGCTGACACGGGCGTTCACTCGCGCCTATCGCATTCCGCCTAAGCGTTATTGCCATCGCGTACGGCTCTTTCAAGCAGTACTCTCACTGCTATCTGGGGCCGTTATCCTGGATGCGGCCCTGACATCAGGGTTTCGCGATTTGACTCGCTTCTACACTCAGTTTCGGCGACTGGTGGGCGGCACGCCCGGAGCCTATGCGAGAGTCAGAAAACGCCAAGACTCGCGCGCTGAATTGATGCCATGATGAATTGATGCTTGGCACTCGAGCGGATCTGGCCGTCAACTTTGCCTACGCTGTTACCGTAATGGCGCCACCGCTGTCATGGACGGCGGTCCGGTTGGCGAAGCAGGCCCGGTATGATGTCCACCGTGTTCTGCAAATCTCATTGTTGTCATTATGTATCGCCGGCGTGCTGACGCTGGAAGCGAGGATACGGATGTCTGGAGGGTCGGGAGTCCTGATCCGGCAGGCCCACGTACAAAATCCGGCGCTGGCGCGCGGCATCCTGGACGTACACATCGCGGCCGCGGTGATTACCTATTCCATCTGGTGTTACCTGGCCATCGCTTCCTGGCGACGGTATAGATCGGAATTACCCGGGACTTTCTCTCGCCGTCATCGGCGACTCGGTTGGCTGGTCTTCGCTGGCCTCTGTTTCACGACTGTTTCCGCCAGCGTTGTCTATTGGCTCGCTTTCATTTCCTGAGCGACAACGAATCAGGCAGAATACCGGTGAACGGCTGCTGCGAGCCATAGCACCACCTGCGTGGACCCGGAGATAGGAAATATTTCCAAGTAACGGTTCCATCATCGCCAGCGCGTAAAATAGCACTCTTGCTTCTACCCGATGAACTCGACCGGCTGCGCGTGGTGCTGGTAGCGACCCGCAACCCGCTCAACCTCGGCGCGGCCGCGCGCGCCATGAGCAACTTTGGTTTTCTGCGTTTGCGCGTCGTAAACCCGTATGAAGTGGCGTTCCGTGAGGCGCGTTCCGCTGTCGGCGCTCCGGAACTGCTCACCAGCGCGGAAGAATACAAGAGCGTTGCCGAAGCCGTGGCTGACTGTACGCTGGTGGTCGGAACCACGGCGGTCCGCCATCGAGAGTTGCAGCACCCGCTCAGATTGCTGGAAGAAGGTGCTGGCATCATCCGCGCGCATCTTTCTTCTAGAACTGCGGCTTCTGAAACTACCGGCCCCGGAATTACTCGCTCTGGCGCTGGAGATTTGGAGACTACGAACCAAGGCAGACGTGTCGCACTCTTATTCGGCTCGGAAAAACGTGGCCTCTCCAACCACGACCTCAGCCATTGCCACTGGCTGCTGCGTATTCCTACCCGGGAAGAACATATCTCAATGAACATGGGGCAGGCCGTGGCGGTCTGTCTGTACGAACTGATACGCAATGCTCAGACAGGAGATCCAGCACAACAACCAGTGGAACTCAACCTGGCGACCGCAGGCGAACTCGAGAGAATCACCACATTGCTGCTCGAAGCCCTGCATGCCAGTGGCTACCTTGATCCGCGCACTGCGGTCGCAGGCGAAGATAAAATCCGCCGACTGGTTCGTCGCCTGAACCTGCCCGCCGCCGACGCTGAACTATGGCTCGGCATGCTGCGGCAGATCGCCTGGAAGCTGCGCGGTTCGAGCGGTGATCATTGATGTTTGGAGGAGATGACAGGAAAATTTCAACCCAGCAGCTCGAGCCTGTCCAATACCTTACGGGCCAGCCCGGTCAGCGGTAGCCGCTCGACGGAACGCAGCGAAACCCAGCGGCCTTTGCTCCCATGTTCTGTGCCGCCAGAGAAAACCAATACCGTGTAGTCCGTGTTGGTAATCGAGTGCCGTAGTTTCAGCAGCGGAGCGGTTTCAGGCCGGACAGCGTCATGGCACAAAGGCAGCTCCCACATTCCCGGCATCAGAGAATTGGTGGCCGCTCGTTGCTGGAGAAAGACATTGCGGTCCTGGCGCAAAAGTACGTACCGCAAAACCGCCTTCTTGCGCGGGGCTTGCTCCGCTTTTTCTCCAGGCCCCTGCGAAGCGCACAGAGCAGCCACGGGACATTCCGGGCACAATGGCTGTCCAGGCAAGCAGACCAGTGCGCCTAGTTCCATCATCCCCTGGTTGAAATCTCCGGGATGGCGCTGGTCGAGCAGCGTGCCTGCGGCCTGCCAGCACGCCTCATCCGACAACTGCTTCCCATAAAGGCGTCGCAAGACGCGCTGTACGTTTCCGTCCACCACCGCTGTGGCTTCGCCAAGAGCAATGCTGGCAACGGCCGCCGCTGTATAGCGCCCTACACCGGGCAACTCCCGCAGCGCTTCCGCCGATGCGGGAAAGCCACCGTTCTTTATGATTTCTTTTGCCGAAGCATGCAGGGCCCGCGCCCTGCGGTAATACCCCAGTCCGCTCCAGGACGCCAAGACTGTCTGCTCCCTGGAGCGCGCCAGCCGCTCGACCGTGGGAAACTGCTGTACAAATTTCCTGTACCGGTCTTCCACCACCGCCACTCTGGTCTGCTGCAACATGATCTCTGAAACCAGAATGTGATATGGGTCCGATGTGCCGCGCCAGGGCAGCTTCCGCTGCTCTCTCTGAAACCACCGGAGCAGTGAAGTTCGGAACTTAGCGGCATTGGCTTGAATGTTTGTTTTCGCAGGCATGTGATGAAAAGCGATTCTAGCTGAAAATCGCAGCATATTCTGGAAAGGCTGTTGGTTCGCGACCGCATTCTCTTGCTTGCCCACGCGTCTCCGTGCCTCCACGGTGAAATTCTGCTGTTTTTCTCTCATCTCCTGCTACGATTTCGACGTAGACCAAAAAGAAAGACGCAGCCGGGGGCGGCTGCGGTCCATGTTTTATTTTTTGCGGCTTTGGCCGCGCTGACCACACGAAATTCGTCGTCCGACCAAATAGAAAAACCAGCCGACGAAGGCTGGTTTTCCCTTTCGAAATTCGATTCTATCTGGGGGCGGCAGCACTACTCTGGGATGTCCCCAGGTGTGCCGGCCTACATCTCATCCTGGTCGTAAGATTTCCCAAAAGGACCAGATGAGGTTCAGGGTTACTGTTGCGGCATCCTGACTTTCGGGATTTCGCCGGCTTGCCAGCAAATGCGCATCTCGCCGCGGAACGTTACCGCTTCTTGAGTCTAGATACGTGTGGTTTACTTCAACAGTTACCACGATCTGCTGAACACTTGTTTGATACAGCCTGCTCGTCTTTCGGTTGGTTACGTGAGCTCAGCACGCGCTGAGGAAGGGCAGGTTCGCCCGTTTAATTTCCATGCAATGATGGAGCACCGTGAGGATCCATCCGGGACGAACAGGATGGCCGATTGCTGCATCCCGCCTCACCACTGCGGTACGCCGAAAAACCCGCCGCCGAATTTGCGCAAACCCAGGCGGCCCAACATCGGCAGTACGCCTACCTCAGTCCAGAGGGACTCTAAAACATTCCTTCAGACAATGCTCATTCTAGGCTTCCGCAGGTGGGCCGGGCAGGTCACAGAAGTGCCTGTCGCACTCTCCCAGTAGGACTAAGGTATGCCCTAATTTGGTGCAATGGGTGTAGTGGACGCGGCGATAAGGGTCCAGCGACCTTTGATTGCCTGCCAGACAGAAACCACCTGAAACCCGCTATTCGCGCCTGTTTGCGCGCCCGGGCCTAAATGGAGGACATACGTGACGACCATGTCCGAACCTTCGGGCAGGACGGTCACTTCGCCCAGGGAGTATTCGCCCAGGTGGGCATTTCTCCAGTATTCCAGCCACCCAGCGCGGTCCAGGGCCCGTCCCGAGGCATTCACGCCGGCAAACGTCGGGGCCAAATGGCCCTCGACATTGGCCCAGTCCTGGTCATGGACCCCCTGCCACATGAGACGTTCATACTGTTCTGCTCCGGTGGCGCTGTTCCAGCCAGGATGCTTGGCCGCTCCAGCGCAGCCGACAATAAACAGAGCTACGGCCATGATCCCAATCAAAAGACGCATAAGAACAAATTTAACCACAGAGTACACGGAGGAACACAGAGAAAACGATGGGGCACCGGGATCAAAGTATCGCCTCTGTTACAAACCCGAATATTACTTTCGCGCTGCTCTGCCCATAAAAAATGTGAAGGCCACTCAGGGAATCAAATCCCTCAGTGGCCCTCTGTGTACTCTGTGGTTAACTTCGGTTTCTTAGTCTCCGAAAACTTCTTCCTTCTTTTCCACCGGAGCTGCCGGCTTGGGCGCCGCCGGAGCGATTGCGCCCAGGGGAACGAACCCGCCTTGCGGCTTGGCTTCTTTCAGGATGTGCTCGCGATACAGCGCTTCCATGCGGGCATCGTCCGCGCTCTTCTTGATTTTCTCGTCGCGGGCACGCAGCTTCTCTTCGCGGGCGGTCTTGGCGATGCCGAGTTCATCCAGCGTGGTATTGCGTCCGGCATGCACGTGGTCTTCGTTCAGCTTGAGCTTATGCGCGCTCTCATTCATTCCCACGGCTTTGCCGCCGGCAAAGATTTCATGGCGTCCATGCTCGTCATACCACTTGGTGAGCGTGGAGGTCATGTGCATCTTCTCAATAATGTTGCGCCAGCCTACGCCGGTATTGTAAGCGCAGAAACTGATCTCGCCTTCCTGCGTGGCATAAGGAATGATGCACTGCTCGGTCCGGCGGAAATCGTAGTTGTACAGATCCTGGAACCACATTCCGGCGATGAACAGGAAATTCCAGCGATCGGTGCGGCGCTTCTTGATGTCTTCAATGGTGCGTTCACCTGTTACGCTGCCGTATTTCTTGTCGGCCTTCTTGGTGGCGCTAAAGGTCTTATCAAATTTCTTCAACAGGTCCATCAGTTTGAAATGCCTGGGGGCCTTGAACGGATCGTAGTTCTTGGCCAACGCCAGCGCCATGCCGAAGACCGAGAGGAACCGGCCGCGTCCGGCGTCATTCACCTTGGCCACATCCTGGGCAATACGGTCGCCGTTCAGGAAAGCTGTGACCGGCACTGCTTCTTTGGTTTCTTTGTCGATCATCAAGGCCATACCCACACCGCAGTTCGGGTGACAACCGCAGCTGAGCTGGCCCCAATCAGCGCTCGGCCCGTGGATCAGGTCGGCCCAATCGGAGAACGTTGACATAAAGGAGATCGGGAACCAGTCGCGCTTGGGCTCGCCCAGGCCGGTCTGGTTCTTGACGTCGTGCGCCAGATGGCTCAGCGTATAGCGCTGGGCCTGGCGGCGGTCGTCCGTGATCTCTTCATCGCGACCGGTAAACGACACCGGCTGGAAGCTCAGGAAGCTGATGGTCTTGGGATTGTCGAGCGCAAACTGAATGATGCGCCCCACCTGTTCGTTGTTGATGCCGTTGATGATGGTGGTAACCGGAACAATATCGACGCCGTTTTCATGCAGGTTGTGGATGGCGCGCAGCTTCACGTCAAACAGGTTGCCGACCTGGCGATGCGAGTTGGCAGCGTTGCCGATGCCGTCAAACTGCAAATATGCGTAACGCAAACCGGCTTCCGCCGCCTGGCGGCAGAACTCAGGTGACTTGGCGAATTCAATTCCGTTGGTGGCGGCCTGGACGGAGTTATAACCAACATGACGGGCATAACGCACCGCGTCCAGGAAGTACGGAGAGAGCGTCGGCTCGCCGCCGGAGAACTGCACGGACATCTGGCGCCGCGGCTTGATGGAGATGGCGTTGTCGAGCATGGTCTTGATCTCGTCCCATGTCAGCTCGTGCACAAAGCCGACCTGGTTCGCGTCCATGAAGCAGGGATCGCACATCATGTTGCAGCGGTTGGTCAGGTCAATGGTCAGAACTGAGCCGCGTCCGTGCTTCACCGTGCTGGTGCCGTGATTGTGCAGCTTTTCGTCGTTGTGCGCGCGGATATCGCGACCGGGGAACACGTCTTCCAGGTGCTTGAAGAACTCGGTGTCCATGGCCATCACGTCTTCAAAGTGGCCGTGGATGGGGCAATCTTTCACCATCAGAATCTTGCCGTCGCGCTCCACGATGGTGGCCTTGATCTCGCCTACTTTTTCATTGAGCAGAATCTCATGCGGCAGCTTGCCATCAACAATCTGCTGGCGGATCTCCGGCACGCATTTGGGACACAGAGAATCAGTGCTGCGCGGCCAGCCAAGCGGCGGCTTGGTTTTCTCCCAGGATTTCAGGATCGGCTTGTCCGACCACTTGGGTGTGAACGCAGGGGCGGGCTTGATGCGGTTAACACGATCAAAAACTGCCCAGGCGCCTTTGGCGGCGTACGTCAAAACTTTTTCTGCATACTTGACCGGCTTATGCATGGTGACTGTGATTCTCCTTGCCCCATCGGGCGTTCACTCGCTATAGCAAAGAAACAAAACGGGATATTAAAATCACAAACATGGTATCTTGCCGGTGCTCCGGGACTTAACAAGGTTTCCCTAAACGGGTGTAAATCGCAGCCCAGCGGCTCCTTCCCGCATTAAATGGGAGCTGACAACTCCGGCTAAGTCGTTGGATTTAAAGCAGAATTAGCGGATTGAAGAAGAACGCACATTTGACTTTCAACTAGGGGCGTTTGAAACCCGCAGTGACCCATTTGCGTACATTTGTACATGCATGACATTCTTCGTGGTTGCGCCGGCTATTTCTGGGTGGCCCTCGGAATATTCTGGTTGGTTGGCGCACTGATAGCCAAGCGCACGGAGCGGACACAATCTCCAGTCTCACGGCTGTTGCAGATCGCGCCGGAGATCGCGGCTTTTTCCCTGCTCTTTGGCCGGCTCGCAGGGCGGGATTGGCTTCGCTGGCGTTTGCTGCCGGAGGATTTTCTCTTTGCTGCGTGGGTCGGATTGGCGCTCACAGCCGTTGGCACCGTATTCGCTATATGGGCGCGTCTGTGGATCGGACGCAACTGGAGCGGGCACGTCACCATCAAAGAACAACACGAACTCATTCAGAACGGCCCCTACGCCATTGTGCGCCACCCGATTTACGCCGGCATCCTACTGGCTATCCTGGGAACCGCGCTCGTCCATGGTGAAGTGCGCGCATTCCTGGCGCTTCCCGTGGCGGCCATTGGCTGGACATTCAAACTCAGGACAGAAGAATCCTTTATGACCCAGCAATTCGGCGCCGCCTATGTGGACTACAAGCGACGTGTGAAGGCGCTGCTCCCGTTCGTGGTGTAGCTGCCAACGCCGACGCAAATGCTAAAATCAGGTTTTGACCGAAGTAGGTTTTGATCGGAGTCATGCCCCATGGAACCAGCGCGCACCGGTTTGCGCAATATCATGAGCGAACTGTTACGAGCGCGTCCGGCTGAAGAAGCCGTGGTGCTGGCGTGGCCCATGGTCTGCGGACCAGAAGTTGCCAGCCGGACACGTGCTCTTAGTTTTTCTGAAGGGTGCTTGACCGTTGAAGTCCAGGACGCTGCCTGGCGCGATCAACTGTTTGCTTTTAGCACCAGATACACCAGCGGATACAACGATCTTCTGGGTCCGTTGGTGCAAAACATCAAATTTTTGCCACTTACGCCAGGCACGCAAGGTCCGCGGTAAGCAGGAGCAAAAAACCAACCATGAAAGTCACTGAGACTGACGTAACCTACGTGGCCGATCTGGCCAACCTGGAGCTTACCGATAAAGAGCGCCAAAGCTTGGCCAAGGAACTGAACTCGATTCTGGATTACATTGAGCGGCTGAATGAACTTGACACCGAGAATGTTCCGCCAATGGCCCAGACTGCTGATCGATTGTCTGTTTCAGAGAAGGCGGATGTCGATAAGTTTGCTTATGCCCGGCGCGAGGATGTGCTTCGTCCCTCCCTGCCGCATCAGGACGCGGTAAAAAATGCGCCTGACTCGGATGGAGACTTCTTTAAGGTACCGAAAGTGATTGAAAGATAAATCCACCACGGAGGCACGGAGACACGGAGAGGCAAAGAAAAGCCGCCGCAGATCGACGCGAAAAACGCAGATGAATTCTGAGGTTTCCGGAATGCTCCTGAACAGTGCGCACTCTATTCCCTTAATCTGCGACCATCTGCGTAAATCAGCGGCAAAGTTTTGTTTTCTCCACGCCTCCGTGGTGAGCTTTTGGTTTTGTGTCGAGTGCTAAAGAATGGATATTAACTCCCTCACCATCGACTCCACGCGCACTGCAATCGCGGCGAAGCAGTTCACTGCCTCCAGTCTGGTGGAAGAGTTCTACAAAAAAATTAAAGCGGAAGACGTCGAGGTCCACGCGTACCTTACGCTCTGTGAAGATCGCGCCTTGCTGCAGGCGGCGCGCATCGACAAGCTGGCCGCGAAGGGTGATCCATTGCCTCCACTGGGCGGTGTGCCACTGGGGATTAAAGACGTGATGGTCACCAAAGGAATTCGCAGTACCGCCGGGTCAAAGGTCCTGGAAAATTTCATTCCGCCTTATGACTGCACGGCAGTGGCGCGATTGGAAGCAGCGGGAGCAATCGTGCTGGGCAAGATGAACTGTGACGAGTTTGCCATGGGCTCGTCCAATGAAAACTCGGCTTACGGTCCAGTGCGGAATCCCCGGGACAAGTCACGCGTGCCCGGAGGCTCCAGCGGCGGATCGGCAGCCGCGGTGGCGGCGGGAACCGCCGTGGCGACACTGGGATCAGACACCGGCGGCTCCATTCGTCAGCCGGCATCTTTCTGCGGTGTCGTAGGCCTGATGCCAACCTATGGCCGCGTCTCGCGTTACGGTCTGATTGCCTTTGCTTCGTCACTGGACCACATCGGCCCGCTCACCAAAACAGTAAAAGACGCCGCGATTCTTTTGCGGGTAATCGCCGGACGCGACCCGCTCGACTCAACTTCCGCCGACGTTCCTGTCCCCGACTATGAACAAGAAATTGCCAAGCCGATCAAGGGGCTAAGGATCGGCGTGCCCAAAGAGTATTTCGGTGACGGTCTGGACGCTGAAGTTCGCGCAGCGGTGGAAGCAGGCATTGCGCAACTCAGCGACGCCGGCTGTCAGATCGTCCCCATCTCGATGCCGCATACGGCGTACGCCATTCCTACGTACTATGTGATCGCCACGGCGGAAGCCTCGGCCAATCTGGCGCGCTTTGACGGCGTACGCTATGGGTATCGCTCAGCAAAAGCACACACGCTGGCGGACCTTTATCGCAAGAGCCGCGACGAGGGCTTTGGCGCCGAAGTAAAGCGCCGCATCATGCTCGGCACTTACGCTCTCAGCTCCGGCTATTACGATGCGTATTACCTCAAAGCCCAGAAAGTCCGCACCCTGCTCACACGTGACTTTGACGAAGCATTTCAGAAAGTCGATGCCATCGTGACACCGACGGCCCCCACCGCCGCGTTCAAGCTCGGCGAAAAAGCCGGTGATCCGCTCGCAATGTATCTGGCGGACATCTACACCGTCACCGGCGACCTGGCTGGTGTGCCGGGGATCAGCGTCCCCTGTGGCCAGACCAGGTCGGGACTGCCGATCGGCTTGCAGATTCTGGGCAGGCACTTTGATGAGAGCACGGTGCTGCGGGTAGCTGGCGCCGTGGAAGATTCTATGTCCCGAGCATAGCGAGGGAACCCTATCGTCTTTTGACATCCGAGTGAATTCCAGAGAGCCCGCTTTCGGTGTTATCAGGTCTTGAAATTTCAACTTCTACTCAATGGCCAGACAATACGAAAACTTTCTATTACCAAGTCGTGTAGGCAGGATCAATTATTCGTTCGGCACAAAGTTTAGCAACGAGCCTATTTACAGCATCTTTGATCGGCGTGCCTGACTCTCCAGATTGGCTCAAGCTGTCCGCCAACGCATCATGAATCTCTTGAATTGTCCCCCTGCGAATGCCTGGAAGGTATGCAATACGGGCTACGGTCCTGCATTCCTTGTCAACGCCCGGCTCACCCTCTGTAATCATTGTGCTCCATCGCCACCACAAGAGGGATCTCGTAGTACTTAGAAAGCAGTTAAATGCCGGAGCATGAACCGTAGTTCCCTGCGAGCCAAATATTCGGGAGGGCGGAAGCTTTGAGAAAATCACGGCCTGACAATACCACATCCTTCGGTAACCCTGAATCAAATCTTCGTCACTATAGGGTTCCCTCGCTTCGCTTCGGGACTTAAGCAAAGAAACACCTAACCGCTTTCCCCAATTCCGGTCTAAGTTAATCGAATGGAAGTTACCGATGCAGCTGTAGTGGCGCTGGTATTGGCCGGCGACAGGGACGCCTTTCGTGTCCTGGTGGAGCGCCATTCCCGCAGCATCTTTCGCGTGGTGTATCGCATGACCGGAAATCAACAGGACGCGGAGGAGATTGTGCAGGAAACGTTTCTTCGCGCTTACAAGAGCCTGGAGCGGTTTGAGCTTCGCGCGAACTTCAGCACATGGCTCTACCGGATTGCGGTCAATCGCACGCTTGACTTCCTGAACGCGAGAAAAACGCAGATGCAGACACAAACAAAAGATACATATCAGATCGTGGAAAGCTTGGACGGCGCGGAAGGTAATCACGTGCAGTTGCCGGCAACCGGGCCGGGACCCGATCGCCTGTTGCTGAGCGCGGAGATGAAGCGCAAGATCGCCGGCGCCATGGGAACGCTCTCTCCGTCCGAGCGCGTGGCCTTCACCATGCGGCACATGGAAGGCCGGTCCATTGAAGAGATCGGCAAGACTCTGAACCTGCGGGCCAGCGCGGCCAAGAACAGCGTCTTCCGCGCGGTGCAGAAACTCAGACAACAACTTGAACCATTTGTGAGTGCGGTGAAATGAACCACTTAAGTGAAGAACAAATCGTATTGCATTACTACGGCGACGCGGAGAACAGCGCCGAGATTCAGCGTCACCTGGCCGGCTGCTCTGCATGCCGGGCCCAATTTGAGCAGGTACAGACGCTACTCAAGCAAATTGAGCCCGCGGACGTCCCGGAACCCGCGGCGGGCTTTGAGGGAAAAACCTGGCTTAAGCTGCGCGACCGCCTGCCGGAGAAGCAGAAAGGCTTTCTCCCGCAACTCTTCTCGCAAAAATGGGCGTTTGCCGGAGTTATGGCGGTTCTGCTGCTGGCAGCGTTTCTGACCGGGCGCTGGTGGCAACACGGTTCTGAGATCGGCAACCTGAGGCCCGGCGAGGTGAATCCGCAACGCGTGGTTTTGGTGGCCGTAGGAGACCATCTGGAGCGCTCGCAGATGCTGCTGGTTGAGGTCATGAATGCTGATACGAAAGGCCCGGTTGACCTTTCCTTCGAACAGTCGCAGGCGCGCGAGTTGCTGGACGCAAACTATTTATATCGCGCCAGCGCGCAACGCACCGGAGATCCGCAGGTCACACGTGTGCTCGACGAACTGGGGCAGGTGTTGACGGAGATCGCCAACGGGCCCGCGGACCCTTTGCCCTCAGACATCAGGGAAATCCGCCGGCGCATACAAGCTGAAGGACTGTTGTTCAAGATCAGAGTAGTTGGTTCACAAGTTGACTCCAAAGTGCGCAGCCAGGAACAGGCCGGCGCAGGAAATGTAAATCAGAGGCTTTAATTCTATGAATCGAAAATTATTCTTTCTCAGCTTGTTTTTCACTTTCGCTTTCGTCTCCGCAAGGGCTGTGTGCGCCCAGGCAGAGGTCCCCTCCGCATCTCTTCTCGATTCGCAAAGCGCCGAGAAAGCCAACACGCGGGAAGACGAAGTCTACTCAGCCGCCAAGGACGCTCTGGAGAATGGCCAATATGACAACGCCATCAAAACCTTTGAAGAAGTCGCCAGGATGCACGGCCGCAAAGCCGACGCAGCGATCTATTGGAAAGCCTATGCGCTGAACAAAGCCGGCAACAAGACACAGGCGGTCACTACGGTCGGCGAACTGCGCAAAGCTTATCCCAAAAGCAACTACCTGCATGATGCCGAAGTGCTGGTACAGCAAATCCATTCCTCCACGGGACAAACGCCCAACCCGGAAAACGTTTCCGATGAAGAGCTCAAGATGCTGGCCCTGGAAAGCCTGATGAATTCCGATCCGGAGCGGGCCGTGCCTCTGCTCGATAAAGTCATCAACGGCAACAGCTCTCCCAAGCTGAAGGACAAAGCGCTGTTCGTCCTGTCGCAAAGCAGCTCGGAAAAGGCGCAGGAGATCCTGATGACTCTGGCCAAGGCCAATAACCAGCCGGATCTGCAGAAGCGCGCGATCCGCTACATGGGGATGAACGGCAGTGGCCGCAATCGCACCGTACTGAAGGAGATCTACAACTCATCTTCCGATGTTGGAGTGAAGAAGTCAGTGTTTCAGGCATGGCTGATGTCCGGCGACAAAGAGAGCGTGATCGCGGTGGCGCGCACGGAAAAATCGCCGGAGTTGCGCCGGGAAGCGATTCATTACCTTGGCATGATGGGCGGCCGCACTGAGTTGCGCGAAATGTACAAGAACTCGGATGCCCCCGACACCAGGGAAGCTGTGATCCAGGGGATGTTGATGTCCGGCGATTCGCAGGGATTGATGGACATCGCGAACGTGGAAAAGGACCCCAAAGTCCTGGACAAAGCCATTAGAACTTTGGGGATGGTTGGCGGCCTTGAAAGCCTGGCAGCGCTGACCAGCATCTACAGCTCTCATGCCGAAATTGAGATAAGAAAGAGCGTAATCCACGCGTTGTTTCTCCACGGAGCCGGCAAGGAGATGGTGGCCTTGGCGCGCAAAGAAACCAACCCGGAGTTAAAGAAAGAGTTGGTGCAGAAGATGTCGCTGATGGGTTCGCCGGAAATCAATGAGTACATGATGGAAATCCTGAACAAGTAGGGGAACAGCCATGAAGACCTTAAAACAATTCGTGCTTGTGGCGCTCTTGATCTCGTTGGCCTCGTTTGCCGCGGCGCAAAAGCCCAAGGTCACCAATGCAAAGATCCAGGAACTTTCGGCGGCAAGCGGCTTGAAAGCGGCGGTGGATGGACTGGTGCAAAAACAGGCCGCGCCTTTGTGGATCGGATACAGAATACCGGCCGCCGCCAAGGAACGCACCATGTGCTGCTTTGATTCCTGGAGCGGATCGAACAACGCTCAAAACACAGATAAATGCTGCATGGGATGCAGGGTGGAATCGGAGAAAGGTGGCTCTTTCAACGGCACGGTTTCTGACTGCTCTCCACCGGAACCGCTGCCGTATGCCTTCGTTTTTTTGCGGGCCGAAGAAAAGCAGGTGCAAAAAGTCCGCGTGTACAGCGCTGACTGTGCGCTCGACTTTGCCAATCTTCCGCTCTACTGGCTGGAAGACGTAAAACCGGAGCAAAGTATTGACATGCTGACCGCGCTGGCCGTGGCTGCGGACCAGGATGTCACGGGGTATCGTAAGAAGGACCCCGCGCGGCAGTCTGTCATGGCCATCGCACTGCATGACTCGCCGGCCGCTGATGCTGCCATGGAAAAACTGATCCAGCCGGGACAGCGTCCATCGCTGCGCGCAGATGTGGCCTTCTGGCTCGGCGTGGAGCGCGGCAAACGCGGCCTGGAACTGCTGCGCAAATACGTGAAAGACGACCAGGACGAGAACCTCCGCAAGAAAGGCGCATTTGCGTTTTCGCAAAGCAAAGAACCAGACGCGGTGAAAGACCTGATCAGCATGGCGCGCCAGGACCCAAGCGGGCACGTGCGTGGTGAAGCAATCTTCTGGATGGCCCAGATTGGCGGACGTAAAGAAGCCCAGCAAATTACGGAAGCCATCGAAAATGACCCGGAAACGGAAGTGAAGAAGAAGGCAGTCTTCGCGCTCAGCCAGATGCACGACGGTGAAGCTGTGCCGCGGCTGATCAACGTGGTCAAAACGAACAAGAACCCAGTAGTGAGGAAACAGGCAATGTTCTGGCTGGGCCAGAGCCGCGATCCGCGAGCCCTGGATTTCCTGGAACAGATTTTAACCAAGTAGACCATCGGATAAGTAGTACCGTCACGGCATCGATACGGATGCTAGTATTCTCTTGTGTTCCGAATCTGGATTGCAGCTCTTGCAGTAAGCTTCGTTGGGTGCAGCCCACCTGCTCGAGAAATTCCTGCGGCTTCCACGAAGGTACTGGAGATTAACCCAGACAATGCGCACATCTTAGACCACCTTAGTAACTATCCAGATTTGGAGAGCCTTCGAGTCAGCTGTCTTGAAAGCCTCCAGGTGCTTCCCGATTCAGTCGGTAAGTTACCAAGATTGAAAGAACTGATCATTGATAATGGCAACGAATGCTCGATGAACCCAGTTTTGCCGGAGTCCATCGGAAATCTGCAGGCACTGGAAAAGCTTGTCCTTTACGGCGCACAGGTTCCTGACACGCCATTTCGCTCCGACCTTCAGCCAAAAGAGCGGCACAAATTCCCGGCTGGCATGTCTCGCCTGAAAAACCTCGTTTATCTGGACCTGGGACACAACGAACTCGATGAGATACCTTTGTTCGTGAAAGACCTGCCGAGGCTTCGGGAGCTTAGATTTGCGTGGAATATGCAGCTAAAAGAAATCCCCAGGTTTCTTACCGACCTGCACGAATTGACCACGTTAAATCTGGACTCGAATGGCTTGACTGATCTGCCGGATTTCCTGAAGACGCTTCCCAAACTTTCTCGCATTTCACTAGGCAATAACTGCGCGATTACTCAAAGCCCATCAAAAATGAGGCGGCTAAAAAAGAGGTTCCCCAGGGTTTCATTTAGCTTTGAGGGTGAATACGACTGCTGAGGATCGGCGCGCGCTGTTCTTCCTGATGGGAAAGACAATCAGAACGAAAATGCACGCGTCAGGTAATCGCTCAGGCTCATGGTAATCATGATCAGCAGCCAGAAAAAGCCGGCAGCCACGGTGAGTTTGGTAAGCCTGCTGCTGTAGCGCACGTGCATGAAGAAAAGGATCACCAAAGTGGCCTTGGTGCAGGCAATGGCCAGGGCAATGATCGGATTGCCGGCGCCAAAATCCTGGAACGCCGCCCAGTAGGTCAGAAAGGTGCCAGCCACCAGAATCAGCAAGATCGTGAAGTAGAGCCAGGGTGTAGGATGCGCTTGTTCAGACATAATTTTCTTCCCAGCCTAACCGTGATGTTTAATGCGGTTGATCAAGTAGAGCAACGGGAACAGGTAAATCCAGACAATATCGACAAAGTGCCAATATAGCCCGCCTAATTCCACAGGCGTGTAATATTGCGGCCCGAATTCCCCGCGGTTGGCGCGTAGCACTAACCACGTCATAAGCCCCATGCCAATCAGCATGTGGAACGCGTGCAGACCGGTCATGGCAAAATAGAAAGAGAAGAAAATCTCAGTGTCCTTGGCGGTCTGGATCGCTGCGCCTTCCGGGATCTTAGGGTCGCCGTTTTTCGTGGGGTCCCGCATCTCTTCCGCGATGTTGCCCTTTCCCGTATCCCCTGCTTCGCACCCGCCCCAGGTATTGAATCCTTTGCCAATGACAAAGCCGGGGCCTTTGCCAATGTGACCGGGAATATGGCATTCGTCGTATTTGTCGTAATACTCTTTGGCCTTGACACCCAGAAAGGCCGCGCCCAGGACCATGGTCCCAGCGAGAAACCAGACTTGCGCGCGACGCTTGCCTTGCTGTGCCGCCCACACTGCCATGGCCATGGTGAAGCTGCTGGCAATCAGGACCAGAGTGTTGGCGAACCCCCACCTGACATTGATGCTGGTACTGCCGGCCACGAATGCAGCATAGTACTGGTGACGGTAAATCAGATAGGCGGTAAACAGACCGCCGAACATCATGATTTCCGTGAGCAGAAAGACCCACATGCCGAACGTGGAAGCGTTCTTCTGCTGCTCCATGCTGTCAAACTGATGGGCCAGCGCCGGATGATGATGATCTGTGGTGGTCTGGCTAGTGGACACCGGGGGCCTCCTCGTCTCCGTAGTGATAAGGCTCCTTGGTGACCACTGGCGGCTTGTCAAAGTTGTGCGTCGGCGGCGGAGAAGTGGTTTCCCACTCCAGTCCCGCAGCTTGCCAGGGATTGTCTCCGGCAGGCTCACCAAACTTCAACGACCACGCGAAATAAAGCAGGGGCAGAATAAAGCCCACAGCCAGGATCGAAGCGCCCGCGGTGGAGAGCACGTTGAGCACCTGGAACTCCGGCGGATAGGCCCAATAGCGCCTCGGCATGCCCAGATAGCCCAGAATGAACTGCGGGAAGAAGGTCAGATTGAAACCGATGAATGTAATCAAAGCAGCCAGCTTGGCTGGCGGCTCAGGATACATTCTGCCCGTTATTTTGGGCCACCAGAAGTGCAGACCTCCCAGATAGGCCGTAACCATTCCACCTACCATCACATAGTGGAAATGGGCGATCACGAAGTAGGTATCGTGGATATGGACGTCCAGGCCCAGTGCGGCCAGAAACAGTCCGGTCATGCCGCCGATGGTAAACAGCCCGATAAAGGCCAGGGCATAAAGCATGGGCGTATCCAGCTTGACCGAGCCTTTGTACATGGTGGCCGTCCAGTTAAAGACCTTGACCGCTGACGGTATGGCCACCGCATAGCTCAACACCGAAAACACCAGCGCCGAGTAAACGGAGATTCCGGCCACAAACATGTGATGCGCCCACACCACAAAGCCGAACACGGCGATCGCGATACTGGAAAAGGCGATAAAGGAATATCCGAAGACCCGTTTGCGCGAGAAACAGGTTACGATCTCACTGATCACGCCCATGCCGGGCAGGATCATGATATAGACCGCCGGGTGAGAGTAGAACCAGAACATGTGCTGGAAGAGCACCGGATCGCCGCCCAGGTTCGGATCAAAAATGCCGATGTGGAAGCCGCGTTCCAGCGCCACCAGGATCAGGGTAATGGCGATGACGGGCGTGCCCAGGATCATGATGATGCTGGTGGCATAGTTAGCCCAGACAAAAAGTGGCAGCCGGCCCCAGGTCATGCCGGGCGCGCGCATGCGATGCACCGTGACGATGAAATTCAGCCCGGTAAAGATCGACGCAAAGCCGGCGATTAATACGCCCACTGCCAGCAAGATGACATGCGTGCGCAAGTAGCCCGTGCTGAGCGGCGCGTAGAAGGTCCATCCCGTGTCCACACCGCCGGTGACCAGCGCCGCGAGCGCAAATCCGGCACCGACAACAAAAATGTACCAGCTCAGCAAGTTGATCTTGGGAAATGCCAGGTCCTTGGTTCCGATCATGATCGGGAGCAGGAAGTTGCCAAGAGTGGCGGGCACGGACGGAACCAGGAAGAAGAAAACCATGTTCACGCCGTGCATGGTAAAGAGCTTGTTATAGGTGTCGGACTGGAACAACTCGCCGTTGGGGGTAAGCAGGTGCAGTCGAATCAAAGCGGCGAAAATTCCGCCGAGAAAGAAAAAGAACGTGATCGTAATGAGATACAGGATCGCGATCCGCTTATGGTCTTTCGTCAGCAGCCAGGACCGGATGCCGTAATTGTCGTTCAGGTAATGCCGCGTCGGCATTTCCGGCTTACCGTTATTGTTGGCGGTACTCATGGCTTTTTCCCTGGCTCGGTTGCAGGCCTGGGCCCTTGCGGGACCCGTTGTTGTTGCTGAATGTTCGGCACCTCATTGTCGCGAATCTGCGTTGGCGTGGACCGGTTGTTCAGCGGATTCAGTTCCTGCTCTGACAGGTGCTTGATGTACTCCGTGATGGAGATCAGGTCGTCTTCGCCCACTACTCCGCGGAAGGTCGGCATGATCGAGCGGAAGCCGGACACAACCTTTGCGTTGGGCTCCAGAATGGATTCGCGGATGTAGTTATCGTCCGCGAGCACCACGCGATTATCTTCGAGCCTGACCGGACGGCCGTAGAGGCCATCCAGATTGGGGCCGCGCGCGCCGGAATCGGGACGATGGCACGTGGTGCAGCCGTATTGCTGAAACAGCTTCTCGCCTTGCGAGGCCAACGAGCCTTCCGCTTTGCCGCTGGTCAGCCACTTGGCGTAATCTTCCGGCGTCATCACCACTACGCTGCCAACCATTCCTGAATGCTTGGTGCCGCAGTACTGGGAGCAAAACAAGTGGTACGTTCCGGGTACGGTTGCGGTGAACCAGGTAAACACATAACGATTGGGTAGAACGTCCTGCTTCACGCGGAATGCGGGAACAAAGAAGCTGTGGATCACGTCCTGCGAGATCAGGGTGACTTTCACCGGACGCCCCATCGGCACATGAAGTTCGTTGATCTCGCGCTGCCCGCCGGGGTGCTGGAATTTCCACATCCACTGCTTACCGACGCCGTAAATTTCCAGCGCGTTCGCGGGTGCGCGTTCCATGTGGTAGTAAATCACCGCGCCCCAGGCAAAAATCACCATCGAGATGCCGAGCGGAATGACCGACCATATGATCTCCAGCAGGGTGGAACCGTGGATCTGCTGCGCCTTGCGTTCCGGGGTCCTCCTGTACTTGATCGCGAAGAAAAGAATAAGAGCCGCGATGAGCAGGGAGAAAAAAGTCGTAAGCAGCACTAAAAAGAGGTAGAGGGCGTCCACCTGGCCTGCCATGTCCGAGGCCTGCTGCGGAAATATTGGGAAATTCAAGTTCATCGATTCGGCTGTCCTAGCAAGCTGCCCTGTCGGGCGGCAAGCAAATCGCGGCGGAACATGATCAGCATGAAGCCGCCCAGCACCAGCACGGTGACCAACGCGGCTAAGCGCAAAATATTGAAAATGGCCACCCCGTATTTAGCTTTTGTCGGATCATAGTGGTAGCAGTAGAGCAACACCTCGTCCACCAGATTTCCGATCTTTCCCTTTGACGCTTCAATCAATCCAAACTGGATATCGCGGGGAACGTATTCAATGCCGTAGAAGTAGCGCGCGACCTTCCCTGTCGGTGTCAGCAGCATGACGCCGCTGGCGTGGGCATACTGTTGTATCTCCGGGTCCCAGGCATAGCGAAAGCCGACGGATGCGGCCAGCGCGTCGATCTGGTCTTTTTTGCCGGTCAGGAAATGCCAGCCCTGCTCCGCCCCTGGACGGCGATAACGCTGCATATATCGCTTCTTGGTGTCGGCGGCGTTCTGGGCCGTGTCCCGCGGGTCAAAGCTCACCGTCACCACATTGAAATCGCGCCCTACGTTGAACTTCACAATGCCGTTGAGTGCGCCGGTAAATCCATTCAGTACCTGCGAACACAACATCGGGCATTGGTAATACACCAGCACAAGAATCACCGGCTTGGAGCCGAAGTATTGCTGCAACTGCACCGCCTGGCCGTTTTCATCGTTGAACATCAGGTCAAGCGGAACTTGACTATTCAGGCGCTGGTCGATCCCAACCTGGTCCAGGATGGAAGGCTTCTGGTTGGAGACATTGTCTCCAGGCTGCAACTTAGGCGCCGCCTGAGCCCACGCCGAGACTGCGGCACACAATGTCATCAGGCCGACGGCAAGAATGCTGCGAAGACTTCGCCTGTTTCCGACGATCATGGCGGCGTGCGGCATGGATTGACGCGGTATGGTTTTGCAGATCACGGTTTTGCAGATCACGGTTTTGCGCCTCCACGATTCGTACGGACAGGCTGCGCTCCTAAGTTTCCGGGAATCGCGGCGCTCGGCGCCGTCGCATTGGCCGGCAGGAATGGACCGCTGACCTGAGGCAATCCTTGTTGCACCAGCAGCTCCATGGCGCGGCTGATCGGGATATGGATGTTACCGCTGGCGGTCTTGCCGGTGCTGGCCAGCCATTCGTTTTCCGACCCATGAAATCTGACCATGTCATGCTCGTCGTTGTACTGGAGGCGTGGCGCAGCGAACGTGCGGCCAAGGTGTTCTTCGATCTTGGCGCGTCCATACAAGTCCGGCGCGGGCTTCTCTTCGCCCTCGATCGCGACTTCCTTACCCAGGCCCTCGCGGGGTTTATCGCGTTCGGCTTGCAATTGTTGCTGCACTGGAGTGAGCTTGGCCTCGTGCTCTCTTTCCCATTTTTCCAGGCCCCACATCAGGAAGCCCATCAGCACAAAGGCCACCACGCCGCCCACCGCCAGGAACGCTCCGAACCAGAGAACACCGCGAATGTTCAGGTCGCCGTCGTCATGCCCTTCAGGCAAGGGCGGGCCGCCGGATTGAGGTCGCAGATTATCCATGTTTCGCTTCCAGCATCTCCACAAAATCGGGATCGTTGACCGGCATCAGGGACCGCTTGCCCAGTTGCAGGTAGAAAAAAAAGAGCCAGAGTCCGCCCATGGCGATGGGGCAGACAATATACATGGCCGCGTCCCATGCGCCGAAGTTCTGCAGGCCGTGCTGGGCCCCGCCGGGATAAAAGTTCGGCGCCGTCAGCCAAAACAGGTCCACCAGCCGCATGAACATCACGAGAAACGCAATCGCCACAATGCGGCGGATGCTGCGCTTGGTATTGCGCGAGAGCAGCAGGGCGAAGGGAAAAACAAAGTGGACGAAAATCAGCAGCGTCCCGAAATACTGCCAGCCGTCACGCAGCCGCACGATGTACCAGCGGATTTCTGACAGCATATTGCCGGACCAGATGATCAGCCACTGCGAGAACGAGAGATAGGCCCACAGCACGACAAAAGCGAACATCAGCTTGCCGAAGTCATGCAGATAATCGGTCTTGAAGATGCGTGAAATTGGCTCCATTTGCGAGAGCCGCGTGAACAGCCAGATGGTAAAGCAGAAAGTCGTGAGCACCTGGCCCACCATGAACAGCATGCCCCACACCGTGGACCACCACTGTGGATAGAGCGACATCGTCCAGTCGATGGAAGCAAAGGTGATGGTTAGACCGTAAAACACAATGCCAAAACCGCTCAGGTTCTGAATTCTAACGAACTGCGCCGGCGTAGTCTGGCCCGCCTCTTCCTTTTGCGACCAGCGAATGAGGCGCCAGTAGAGCAGGCCCCAGCCCGCAAAATAAACCACGCCGCGCACGAGAAACAAAACCGGGTTCAGATAGTAGCGGACCTTCTCCGCACCCAGAGTGGCTGCGATCTCCGAATGCGCCCAGGGAAAAAGCGCCTTCATACCAAAGGCAATGGGCAGAGCAAACAGGAACATCAGCCACAAATTGCTGGCAGCAGCTTCCCAGATGCGCCGTCCCAGCCTGCCCCAGTTGCCGCCCGATGTGTACTGGAGCATCAACAGCAGCAGGGACCCCGTGGTCAGCCCGAGCCAGAACATGAAAGAGAAGAGCCATGCGCGAAGGAAGAGTGCCCATCCGCCCTTGAAAGCCAGGACCGCAAGCACGGCGGAAGCAACCAGGCCTATGGTCAGACTGCGCGAGCGCATCCGGTTGATCATCGCCGGAGGCGCAAAATCCTGAGGAGTAACGCGAAGAGCGGTTTCGCTCATGGCTTTACACCTCCCTGGGTTTGCGGAGATGGCGCTTGCGGAGATGACGCTTGCGGCCGGGACGACGGTGCCGGAGGCTTCTGCGAAGTGTCGGGTATCTGGGGTCCATCCTCTTCAGGTGTTTTCAATTTGTCGCTGTCCGCGGGCAACACATCGGCCTCGCTGGCATTCTGGCTCCTCTGTAAAACGCGTATATAGGTGGCGATGGCCCAGCGGTCGGCCGGCTTTATGTTCTCGGCATAGGGGGGCATGGCGCCAAAACCGTTGCTGATCACGTCAAAGAAGTGGCCCAGCGGCGCGTTCCGCAAGCGTTGACCATGGAAGGAAGGCGGGCGATTGTATCCCCGCTGCCAGATCATGCCATTACCGTCCCCCACGCGCGAATGGCAGGGAGCGCAATAAATGTTGAAGCGGTCCTGTCCGCGTTCGAGCAATTGGACGTTAAACGTGATTTGCGGCGGAAGCTCGTTGCCGAAGATGTTGCCATGCTTGCCGGACAGATAATAGCTGTCTGGATCCAGCTGCTCCTGGTCCAAAACCGGGTCATCGGGGAAACGCGGCACGGTACCCGGCACGGGATAACGCGCCGAGCGGTGGTCGGAATAAAATTCGCTGGAGCGCAGCGGAATGAACTTGGGCTGGTTATGCATGTCCTGACGGCAACCGGACAAGACACCAAGCCCGGCCGCAGCCAACAACAGCAACGCAACGCGGATTTGTGCCGGATGGTTAATACGGCACCTCCGTGATCTCATCGGGATGGAAGCCATCCAGAAAGCGTTTGGTCTCCGCCAGGCTGAACTTGGGGTCCTGCGATTCGATGCACAGGAAAAACCTGTCCCGGCTGGCGCGCACAAAGTTTGGCGCGTTGAACACCGGGTGATACGGCTGCGGCAGACCATTCAGCGCGAGCATGCCGAACACGGCGGCCAGCGCAGCGCCCAGCACGGCGCACTCGAACGTAACCGGAATAAACGCCGGCCAGGAGTGGAACGGTTTACCGCCGACGTTGATGGGATAGTTCACCGCTGAGACCCAATATTCCAGCGAATATCCGCCGATCATCCCCAGCATGGCTCCAATCAGCACAATCAGGGAAACGCGATTGTGATGCGCCCCGATCGCTTCCGCGGCTTCCTCCAGCGGATACGGCGTATAGGTGTCCATCTTGCGGTAACCGGCGTCATACGCGGCCTTGGCTGCGTGCACCAGGTCGGTGGGGTTCTCGAATTCCGCCATCAGTCCGTAAACAGGCTCAGAGATCATTCTTTCACCTTCGCTTGCGGCAACAGCGTCCGCATCTCAAAGATCGAGATGGCCGGCATGAGTCGGATGAAGATAAAGAACAGCATGGTGAAAAATCCCATGGTGCCGACGAAAATCATGACGTCCCACTTGGTGAACCAGTACATGCCCCACGAACTGGGCAGGAAGTCGCGTTGCAGGCTCATCACCACGATGACAAAACGCTCCAGCCACATGCCGCTGTTCACCACCAGAGCAACGCAGAAGAGCATCCACGGCGTGGAGCGCACTTTGTTGAACCACAGGGACTGTGGGATCAAAATATTGCACAAGATCAGCATGAAGTAATAAGGAGCGTAAGGCCCGTGCAGGCGGTTGTGCACCATGGCCAGCTCGTACTTGTCATTGCTGTACCAGCCCATGAACATCTCCAGCATGTAGGCATACGCCACGATCATGCCGGTGGCCAGCATCAGCTTGCCGCAGTTCTGCAAATGCCGCAGCGTAATGAAGTCCTGCATGCCGTAGAGATAGCGGAACGGAATGGCCAGGATCACCACCATGGCAAAACCGGAGTAGATGGCGCCGGCGACGAAGTAAGGCGGGAAGAACGTGGTGTGCCAGCCGGGAACCACCGACACCGCGAAATCCAGGCTCACTACGCTGTGCACGGAGAGCACCAGCGGCGTAGCCAGACCGGCGAGCAACATGTAGGCCGTCTCATAGCGGTTCCAGTGCCGCGCCGAGCCGCGCCATCCCATGGCCAGCATGCCGTAGATGCGCCGTACCACCAGCGTCTTGGCGGAGTCGCGCATGCTGGCGAAATCGGGAATAAGCCCGATCGCCCAGAACAGGAACGAAACTGTGAAATACGTTGAAACCGCGAACACGTCCCAGATCAGCGGGCTGCGGAACTGCGGCCATACACCCATGCTGTTGGGATACGGGAAGAGCCAGTACGCCGCAACCCACGGGCGTCCGGTATGGATTAAGGGGAACAAGCCAGCCTGCATGACGGCAAAGATGGTCATGGCTTCCGCAAAGCGGTTGATGGAAGTACGCCACGTCTGTTTAAAGAGCAACAGGATGGCGGAAATCAGCGTTCCGGCATGGCCGATACCGATCCACCACACAAAGTTGACAATCGCGAATCCCCATCCCACCGGGATGTTGATGCCCCATATTCCCGTGCCTTTGGCAAAGAGGTAGGCGACCGCCGTATTCAGCATGCCGAAGATCGCGGCGGCCATGGCGACCACGATAAACCAGAAGATGGGCGTGTGTTTGGTAAGGATCACGCCGGCGATCCGGTCGGTTACAGTGCCGAAGGTCTGGCCTGGACCGATGATCGGCGGCCTTATCCCTTTAGGCGGTAATTTGTCTGGTCCATCCATTTCTTATGGCTTCTCCGGAGCCGCAAGTTGTGGGTTAGGGTTCCGCACCGCCGCGATATACGTTGTGCGTGGGCGCGTATTCAGTTCCGCCAGAAGCTTATAGTCCCGCTTGCTGGCCTTGGCCCTGGCAACGTTGCTGTTTGTGTCGTTGATGTCGCCAAAGGCAATTGCCTCTGTGGGACACACCTGCTGGCACGCCGTCTTGACCTCGCCGTCTTTGATTTTGCGGTCTTCTTTCTCCGCGGCGATGCGTCCGGCCGTAATGCGCTGCACGCAGTAGGTGCACTTTTCCATTACACCGCGACTACGCACGGTTACATCCGGGTTGCGACCAAGCTTGAGACTCGGCGAGTCAAAATCAGAGAAGAGCAGGAAGTTGAACCGCCGCACTTTGTATGGACAGTTGTTGGAACAATACCGCGTGCCGACACAGCGGTTGTACACCATGTCATTCAGCCCTTCGGTCGAGTGCGTGGTAGCGCCCACCGGACAAACCGGCTCACACGGCGCGTTCTCACACTGCATGCAATTGACCGGCTGGAAGTAGATGCTGGGGTTCGCCGCATCGCCCTCGTAATAGGCATCGATGCGGATCCACTGCATCTCGCGACCGCGCTGCACCTGGTACTTTCCGACCGTAGCAATATTGTTTTCCGCCTGGCAGGCCACGGCGCACGCCTGGCAGCCGATGCAGGAGTTCAGATCAATCGACATGCCCCAGGCATAGTCTTTATAGAACTTCATTTCCGAATCTCTGTAGTCGGGATAGAGCGACTCGGGCCCTTTTTCTTTGTCGTCCTGCGGCTCTTCTTCTGGGTGTTTGTGGAAGAATTCTTTGTTATTCAGGAATTCTTCGAGCGTCGCGACTTTGACCGGCTCGCGATCTTCCATTTTGAAGTGTCCCTGAGTCACGGCCAGCGGGTATTGCTTGTGCAGGTCGCGGAGGCCGCCGCCGATGCCAACATATTGCGCGGAAGTGGAGCGTACTGAGTATGCGTTGTAGCCTCTGCCAGTATGCTTGTCTTCGTCGGTTCCGACGCGGCCCGTGTTCTTCTGCCCATAGCCGAGGAAGAGCGTGACCGCATTGTCCGGATGTCCGGGCTGCGGCCAGAACGGAGCTTCCACCGTCCGGTCGCCGAGTTTGATCTCAATCACGTTCTGCGCATCCGACTGGTGGTCATTGTTGTCGTCAAGCTGGTTGAACTTCAGGCGCGCAGCCATGGCCGGGCTGATCATGGCCACGTTGTCCCAGGTGGTGCGGGTCAGCGGCTTGGGCGTCTCCTGTAGCCAGGCGTTGTTCATGAAGCTGCCGTCGTAGATCGTGGGATCGGGACGGAACATCACTTCAACCATTTCGTCACCGGCCGAGGCAACATGGAACACCGCTCCTGCCGGCAGGGGGCCGAGTTTTACTGTCGTCTGTCGCGCGGGGAAAGCACTGTCTTTGACGAGTCCGTCATGCACGGCGTGACGCCACCATTTGTCAAAGTCATCGCCGGGATGCTGCGAACGCCAGTATCCCTGCACCAGATCGTAAGCCGAAGTGCCGGCCCGCGAATCCCCGTTCTGCTCGGTAAAGACGGCCAGCAATTCGTGCGCGCTCCTGCCGTCATAGAGCGGCATGATCATCGGCTGGATAATGGTCGCGGTGCCGTCATACGCGCGGGCATCACTCCAGGACTCAAGATAGTGCGTCTCCGGAATGTGCCAGTGCATGGTATCGGTGGTGTCATTCTTGTAATTTGAAAGCTGAATGTTCAGCTTGGTCTTTTTGAGTGCCGCTTCAAAATTCAGGTCGGCGGGAGTGTTATAAACCGGATCGCCGCCGATGATAATGATCGCCTCGACCTTGCCCGAGTTCATGTCGTCCACCAGCTCGCGGAGGGACTGAACGTGCTCCACCGGATCGACCTCAACTGGATCGATGTAGGTTACGGTCTGGCCGACGTTACCTAGCGCGGCGTTAATGGCGTGCGCCAGCGCGTGCACTGCGGGAGACTGGAACTCGCCGGGAACAACCAAGCTCTTGCCGCGATGTTGCTGCAGGTCGGCGGCAGCGACATCTACCCACTTCTGCTGCTCAGGAGAAAGGTTCAGCTGGATGAGGGGGAGCGTCAAATAAGGCGGCATCGACCACAGAGCTTGGCGGGTACCCAGCGTTGCCGCCAGTGCCCGCGCGATTTTCTCCACCTCAGAATGTCGCAACATCAACCGGTGATCGGCTTTAGCGCCGGTGGTGGTGGGTGAGCTCTCCGCCGCGTAGAAGCGGTTCATCTCCGGCTGGCCGGGCGTCAGCTTGCGGCGGCTCATGAAATCACGCGCATAGCGGACAAAGCCAGGACACCACGAGGCGGAGAGGAAATCAGCGTCGAGCGAAACAACAACATCAGCGGCTTCAAACTTGTACTGCGAATCGTAATACGCACCCAGCGCCAGCTTGGAACCCGCGCGCGCATGGTCGCGATGCACCGGCTCCCAGCGATGCCACTTCGACTGCGGAAACAACTTCTGCACCGCCTTCATCTGCCAGCCAAACGTCGGCGAGCTTACCGCGCCGGTCAGAAAACGAAGTCCCGCACCCTGCCGGGCCTTCAGCCCTGTGATTACGCCATCCCTGTCGCTGTTCATGGCGAGCAGGAAGTCGCTCCAGGTTCTCGGCTCTCCCATGTGCGTCAGCGTGGTGGAGCGGTCAGGATCGTAGAGGCCAAGTATTGACGCCTGGGCAAAGAGGTCGGTCGCACCCAGGCTGGCCTGATGCTGCGGATTGCCTTCAACCTTGGTGGGGCGATATTCGTGCGTCTCCACCAGCAGGGGGAAGGCGTGACCGGCAAACGGCATGGCTGTTGCGTAAAAAATCGGCTTGCCGGGAACCAACTGTTCCGGCTGGCGGACGTAAGGCAGGATCTGCTCCAGCGGCTGCTTGCCACATCCCGCTAAACCGGCGAGCGCCATGGAAGCGCCGGCCAACTTAAGGAAGCTGCGACGCGAAAACGGGTCCACCCATTCCGAAGCCTGCCGGGGAAATTCCCTCTCCAGCAGTTCGCCAAACGCTTTCTCGTCGGAAAGCTCCTCCAAAGTACGCCAATATTTTGGCCCCTTGGCTTCGGCCAACTTCTTCCGCACCGTTTCCAGCTCCATGCTGGCGGGTTTGATTTCACTGGCGGAAATCAAGCTGGGATTTGAATCGTTTTTATTAGGCATTCGCTTCCATTATGTTTTCCACCCTACCGGTGGCACGTGGAGCAACTGGTAATGTCCTGCGTCGAACGCAGGTGATACTTGTCATGCAACGCCTTGCCCAGGGCCAACTGGTTGTCAAACTTCACTCCATCAACTTCCACCAGATGACCGGCGCTCGGCTGTTGATACGTCATGCTGAACACCTGGTCCTTGGGACGCAGGAATTTCTCCGGCTCGCGATGGCAGTTCAGGCACCACTCCATCTGCAGTGAATTTTCCTGATACATCAGCGGCATCTGGTCAACCGCGCCGTGGCAGCTATAACAACCAACGCCCTTGGCGACGTGAATACTGTGATTGAAGTACACAAAATCGGGCAGATCGTGGACGCGCGTCCATTGGATCGACTGGCCGCTCTTGAAGCTCTGGCGTACAGGTTCAAGCATGGCCGCATTCGTCCAGATCTGGGAATGGCAGTTCATGCAGGTCTTGGTGGGCGGGATGCCGGCAAAACTGGAATCCTCCACCGACGTGTGACAGTAGCGGCAGTCCAGGCCATCGCCCGCTACGTGGTGCTGATGGCTGAAAGGGACAGGCTGGTCCGGCGCGATGTGCTGATTGGTAACATACGGGGAGCGCTGGAGCTCCATTAACGCCGCTCCCACCGCAGAGAGCAGGAGGAAAATACCAAGGATGCTGGCGCGCGCCAGCGTATTCGCGCTGCGGTGAAAAATTTGTGCCATCTTATGAAAGTTTTCCGGGCAGGAACTGTCACGCTTCACACTGTGGCGCGATCAGCAGTCCCCCTGAAACCATGAGCAACCCGCGTCACTCATGCAAACGAACGATTATAAACAAGTGTGGAGTTTTCATCCACTCTCAGGCGTGGAAATCAGAAAAAAAATTCCTGCATGAGTCATTGACGCATCTTCACTCTGCATTTACAAGCGATTTCATCTGCGAAAAACCTTGTGAATAAACATTAGTCAAACTTAATCCTGGAGCGCGCGCAACACTAACCGCAACGGGCAGCCACAAGCCATCACGAATTACCAGGAGCTCGCCGCCGGCCGACTTCGTTCATCTTTAAGCTCCAATCGTCACGCCTTCTTGTACCGCCATCTGCAAGACCTGCGCAATGTGCAGTGCCTTGCGCCCGGTAAGGGCTTCGATTTGCTGAAAGCAACTAAAGCCGTCGGCGACAATCAGCGTGTCCGGCGCGGCCTTGCGCACTGCCGGCAGCAACACGCGCTCGCCAATTTGAACCGAAACTTCATACTTGTCCGCTTCAAATCCAAAGGATCCCGCCATGCCGCAGCAGCCGGAATCGAGCACTTGAAAATCCAGCCCGCAACGCCTGAGCATCTCCTGCTCGGAATCGAACTTGAGCACCGACTTGTGATGACAGTGCCCATGGACCATCGCCTTGCGCTTGAGCTGAGGTGGACGGTAATCCGCTTCCTTCACCAGAAACTCGCTGAGCAGATACGTCTGGTCTCTCAGACGATGCGCGTCCGCATTGTCGGCCAGCAAGTTGACCATCTCGTCGCGAAAAACGGAAAAACAACTCGGTTCCAGTCCAATCAATGGCGTTCCCGCCGCGATCTGAGGCTGCAACGCGACAAGAATTTTCATGAGCGAGGAACGTGCCTTATCCAACAGGCCGAAGTCATACAGCGGACGCCCGCAACAAAGCGATGCTTCCGGAATGATCACCTGATAACCGGCGTGCTCCAGGACCTCAACAGCGGCGCGGGCGATATCAGGATGAAAGTGGTTACTCAACGTGTCCGGCCAGAGCATCACCTGTGGACGGCCCTGCTGGTGCACGCCGCGGCTCCGGAACCACGAGGTGAAAGTTTGCGGCGCAAAGGCGGGAATGTTTCGCTTCTGGGAAATGCCGCCGAAAAACTTCACGGTGCTGGAAATCCCCGGTGCACGGCCAAAGAAGTTCACCAACCCCGGTGCGAATCGCGCCATCCTGGCCCAGCGGTAGATCCATCCCATGGCATACGCCGCGCGTGGACGGCGCCGGCCTTCATAGTAATGGGAGAGGAACTCGGCTTTGTAGGTGGCCATGTCCACGTTCATCGGGCACTCGGTCTTGCAGGCTTTGCAGGCCAGACATAGATCGAGCGCTTCCTTTACCGTCTCACTCTTCCATCCGCCTTTCATGGGATCGCCCTGCAACATTTCAAACAACAGCCGCGAGCGCCCGCGGGTGGAATGCATTTCTTCCCTGGTCGCCATGTAACTGGGACACATGGTGCCATTCTCATCTTTGCGGCACTTGCTCACTCCCACGCAGAGCGTAGTGGTCTCGGCAAAGCCACCGTGCTCTTCAGGAAATTGGAAATGCGTTTTGAGTTTGGGCGGATGATACGTGGTTCCCAGCCGAAGATTTTCATCCAGCGGGTTGGCATCGATCTTCTTGCCCGGATTCATCTTCCACTCCGGGTCCCATATACGCTTGAACTCGCGGAATGCTTCCATCAGCTCAGGGCCGAACATCCTGACCAGAAGTTCGCCGCGCGCCTGGCCGTCACCATGCTCGCCGGAAAGCGAGCCGCCGAGACGGACCACCATGTCCGCTGCTTCTTCGACAAACGAGCGGAAATTCTTGATTCCGTCAGCCGTCAGCAGATCAAAATTAATCCGCATGTGGACGCAGGCCTGGCCGAAGTGTCCATAGAGGGCGCACTTGTAACCATGCTGCGCCAGCAGCTTGTGCAACCCGCGCAGATATTCCCCAAGTTTTTCCGGCGGGACAGCCGCATCTTCCCAGCCTTCCCACGCCTCCGCTTCGCCCGGCACGCGCGACGTCGCGCCCAACCCGGACTCGCGCGCCTTCCACACCATCTGCGTTTCCTGCTCGTCTTCGAAAAGCCTCATGTTCGGCGCGTCGGGTTGGCCGCTGAGTCGGACCATTAACGCCCGCGCTTTTGCTGTGGCTTCTTCTTTGGTCTCGCCGCCAAACTCGCACAGCAACCAGCCTTTGCCTTCCGGCAGCAACTTGATGCTCTGAAGATGCAGGCTCTTCTTCGTCATGTTCTCGATGAGAACGTCGTCCATGCCTTCCAGCCCGATAGGCTGGGCCAGACAGACCTCAGGCACATGGTCCGCTGCCGCGTAGATGTCTTTGTAACCCAGCACCAGCGTGCTGCGCTTCTTCGGCCAGTCCACCAGACGCAGCTTGGCGCCCAGAATCATCACGCACGTGCCTTCGCAGCCAACAAGAGCGCGGGCAACATGAAATCCGTTCTCGGAAAGAAGTTCGTCCAGGCTGTAACCGGAAACGCGCCGCGGAATCTTCGGATAACGCTGGCGAATGAGATCGGCATAACGGTCCCGCAGAGCACGCAGCCGAGAATAGATTTCGCGGCGACGCCCACCCTCTTTGATGATCTGCTCCAGCTCTCCGTCGTCGGTCTTGCCAACGCGCATGCGCAGGCCGTCATAGGTGAGGATGTCGAGTTCCAGGACGTTGTCCACCGTGCGTCCGGCCATCATGGAGTGCACGCCGCAAGAGTTGTTGCCGATCATCCCACCCAGGTTGCAATACTCGTGCGTCGACGGATCGGGTCCAAACGTGAGATTGAACTGGTTGGCGCGACTGCGCAGACGGTCCAGAACTACGCCCGGCTGCACCCAGGCATATTTTTCTTCAGGATTGATTTCCAAAATCTGGTTCAGATATTTGGAAAAATCAATGATCACCGCGACATTGCAGGACTGCCCGGCCAGGCTGGTACCGCCGCCGCGCGGCAGCAGAGGCGCTTTGAATTTACAGGCCAGTGCGACTGTTTGCACAACATCTTCAATAGTCCTGGGAATCACTACGCCGATGGGGACCTGACGATAGTTTGATCCGTCCACCGCGTAGAGGGCGCGGGTGCCTTCATCAAAGCGGACTTCGCCGCTGATGGTCGCGCGCAGTTCGGTGGCCAACGCGTCCGCGCGATTGCTGGGAAATGACGGGCCAGGGGGCAGCGTTACGTTTGTGCCCAGCAGCTCCGTCCGATCTTCCAATCTCCCGATCTCCCGATCTCCTGATCTCACTAACCCTCCCCCCTCCCCCCTTGATCCCAATAAACAAAGGGCTTAGCTTGGGATATCCCAATAGGCTTGTCTCGGAGTACATGTACCCAACCGCCTTAAAACACAAAACGCAACGGATTCCTCCGTTGCGCCAGTGTGTCATTATACCTGCGATCTCGTGTTCTCAGCCCGGCTTTTTCGGTTCTATCTTTGGTTCGATCCTGGGCTGTATCTTGGGCTCGATCTTCGGCTCCAGCTGCGGCCGTTCCGGCACGATCCCCTCTTGCTGTGTTTCCTTTTCTCTCCCGACGGAGATATTCACGGCTCCTATGCGCACTGGCGCCTGCACCTTGGGACGTGACGGTTTGCCGTCAATGAGCGGACCGCTGGGAACAAACGTCAGGCGCAGTTGTTCCTGGTTCGTCCGCAGTGAAGCCGCCATGACCTTGTTGATCTTGAAGCTGAAATGCGCCGGCTGAAAATCTCCGTGGGTGTGCTCGCGTATTCCGGCGCTGAACAATGCGACCGTCCCGACAAAATATGGGCCTTCCGGATTGGGCGCGGCATTCGGCGGCAGGCCCAGATAGACTTCCCAGCCCACGCCCGGCGAACGCTCGGCTTCAACATTGTTGAGTTCCAGCAACAACGTCTCATTCTGGTTTTCCGCCAGCGGCACCAGACGCTGCCGGAATTCCTTGATGTTGATGGGGATTGAGACCTCTCCTTCTTTCAGTTCGACCGGAGGGCCGGGCCAGCGAATCAGGACTTCCTGAATCAGATAATAGATTGGGAACGAGATTTTGATGGCGCAATACTCCTTGACCTGCGCCGGCTCGCTTTCGTAAGTGTAGTTGAGTTGCTCGGCGCAGCGCAGAATGTCACAGGTCTTCATGTTGACCGGGTTGCCGTTTTCGTCGAAGAACGTATACGCCTTGTTCCTCCAGCTTGCCGTGCTCAGCGGATCATGACGTCCACCGCCCTGCGCCAGCCACAGGTTCCACAAGCGGTCGATATTGGAGTGATGCACGTAGAAGATCGGGTCCGGGGCCGCGGTGCTGGGATTGCCCATGGCGCCGCCCATGTAAATGTGTACGTTGTCATGCGGATTGCTCTCCAGGCCGCTCTGGCCGGAGAAAAAATCCACAAAGCTGTTGCCCGACGTCGGGTCCACCTGCCATGCCGCGTAAGATGCTGTTCCGGCGTTCCAACCCGATCCGCGGTTCGCGAGATAGAGTTCGCTGGCTGCATCGCGAAACGGCACAGGCAGATGCCGGTAGGAGGGCGAAACATAATCCCAGTAAGGCAGCGCCCATGAGCTGTCGCCGGACATCTTGCGAATGATCCTCTCAAACCAGTAGAGATACATGCGATGCCACGACCAGAAGTACGGCGTGCCGTGCTCGCAGGTATTCCACGAAGTATGGAGTGAGGGACCCAGTGTGCCGTGGATCGCGGCCTGGTAAGCCCAGCTCAGAGGATTGGAGTCAGGCAGCAACTTCATGGCCTTGATGGCCTTGCGGTACGAGACCAGCACGGGATCGCTGGCCGCCATGCCGCCCACGTTGCGGCGCATGTAAGGCGCCGCCATGACCGTGTCCAGGTTGAAGAGTGAAGAGCCCAGCACAGTCGACGCAGCCGCGCCTGCTGTAACGATAAACCGGCGACGAGTAAAACCTTTGCTCATTGCAGTACCTCCATCCCTGCCCCAGGGAATTTGCGCCGAGCATACACCCCAAAAAGCGGGCGTACAAGCGAATAGATCAGGCAGAGACGAAGCATGCCCTCGGCCCTACGATGCTGCCGCATATAATGATTGTGTTCATGCCACCCCAAACGTTTCAGCCCCCAGCCACATTTCTTAGCTCTTTGTCACTCGCCGCAAGGCACAAGCGTTTCATCTCGCTGATCGCGCTGGTGTGGGCGGCCATTTACTTGAGCAGCTTGTTCCAGCCCGGACTGATGGACGACGCCGACACGGTCCACGCCGAGGCCGCGCGCGAAATGGTTCTCCGCCATGACTGGGTCACGCTACGCATCAATGGCGGCGATTTGAATGATGGCAGCTTCCGCTATCTGGAAAAGGCCCCGCTCATGTACTGGTGCGTGGCCGCCAGCTTCAAATTGTTTGGCCCAGGGGAATGGCCCGCGCGTCTTCCCATCGCCCTGGGTGTGTTGGCCCTGCTGCTGATGGTCTACCGGATGGGCCGCCGCTTTTATGGCGACGAAGGCGGACTCTACGCTGCGCTGGCGCTGGCCACGGGGTTTGGGCCTTTCATCTTTACCCGCCTGCTTATACCGGACATGCTGGTAGGACTGTGGCTGGCTCTGGGATTTGATTTCTTTCTGACCGCGCTGGACCAGATCGACGCCGGGCAGAAACCATCGGTCTGGGTATGCTGGGGTATTGCCGCAACCATGGCGCTCAACGTTTTAACCAAAGGACTGATTGGCCTGGTATTTCCCATCGCGACGATTTTTATTTTTCTCCTGCTGACAGGAAAGCTGCGTCACCTCTTCAAGCTACGGCTCGTCTCCAGCTTTTTGGTTTTTCTGCTGATTGCCACGCCATGGCATCTACTAGCAGGCTTTCGCAATCCAGCCCAGGGACAGGCCAAGGGGTTTTTCTGGTTTTATTTTGTCAACGAACACTTTTTGCGCTATCTGAACAAACGCTACCCGGCGGACTATGACACCGTGCCGCTCTATCTCTTCTGGGGATTGATCCTGCTCTGGCTCATGCCCTGGACAGCATTCATTGTGCAGGCGCTGGGCCAGGTTCCGCGTCGACTGAACCAGTGGCGCTCGTCGCTCTCCCAACAAGAGCGGGCCACGCTGCTGTTTGCCGTCTGGACTTTCGTGGTCCTGCTTTTCTTCAGCTTCTCCAGTCGCCAGGAATATTACGTGCTCCCGGCGCTGCCCGGGCTGGCGCTCCTGCTGGGTGGATGGCTGGGCCGCGAAACCACTTCCGCGCCGGACAGCCGGGAACGTCGCAGTGGGAGGATCTCTTCTATCGTTCTGGTTGTGATCGGCGCCGCTGCTTGTGTTGCGTGTGTAATCCTGGCCGTCCAGTCGACAGCCCCGCCCGCGAATTACGATATCGCCGAACTGCTGAAGAAAAACCCCCAGGATTACGCTCTTTCTTTCGGACATTTTCTGGATCTCACGCCCCAGGCCATGGGCGCGTTCAAGGTCCCGTTGCTGATGACTGGAATTGCGTTTGCCCTGGGAACAATTCTCAACTGGCTGCTGCGCCGCTCCAACCGGACGTTCCCGGCCAACATGGTCCTGACATTGATGATGGTGGTGTTACTGAATCAGGCGCATGCGGGCTTCGTGATTTTCTCACCTGTGCTGTCTTCGAAAGTTCTGGCCGAGGCGATTGAGAAGCAATGGAAGCCGGGCGACGTGATTGAAATCAACGGCGATTACGAAACCGCGTCCAGCGTCAATTTCTACACTCATCACCCGATCTATATCCTGAACGGCCGCTGTAACAACATCTGGTATGGTTCCACCTTCCCCGACGCGCCGAAGATCTTTGACGACAATTCGTCATTTGAGGAACGCTGGCGCGGGACGCACACGGTATTTCTTGTGACCGACGAAGCGCCTGTGTCAGCTGGAGTTTGCCCGCAAAAAGACAAACTGCCCGCCTATGTGTGGCAAGGCTGCCGGCGGGCCAGATGGGGCGGCAAACTGGTGATCACCAATGAACCGAAACCTTGTCCTGTTCCGGCTCCGTAGCGGTAACCAGCTTTTCTCCCCGCGGATGGGCAGGACGGATCTTGCCGTCCTCCAGAATGAAAACGTCGCCGCGCCAGTGGACCTTATTGTCGGCAAAGCTGGCGAACCATACCCAGAAAGCAACCAGGTCACGCAGCGGCAACAGCCATAGATGCCGCCAGACGGCGCGATCATGCACCACGCCAATGCCAACCTTGATTGCCACCGCGGCCCGTAACCCAACCGCCGCGGCCAGAACGCACCACGACCACCACGCTCCCGACGCAAGCAGCACGGAGAAGATCGCCCAGGGTACGCCGAAAGTCAGCAGGACACCCACATAACCAAAACGACGGGAGTCACGCGTGCTGCGCGCCCAGCGCATCTGGTGCTCAAAGAATTCGCGGAAGCTGTACGCCGGCAGGTGCGTTTCCACCACAGTGTCCGCCAGTACAACTTCAAATCCGGCTTTGGCGATGCGATGGCCAAGCTCAAAATCGTCCGCCAGGTAGTTCACCATCGGCCTGAAACCGCCGATGGCATCCAGCGCGATGCGCGTTACTGCCAGCGTGGACCCCAGTCCGAAATGAATGCCGCCTTCGATCTGCCGCGCGGCCAGAACTCCAGCAATGAAATCCGTGCTGATGCCGGCCGATTCCAGCTTTGATCCCAGCGTCTCCGCCGCAATGCCGCGATACGGGCATGTCACCATGCCAACCTGCGGCTCGCTGAACGGAGCCATCACGCGACGCAGGTAGTCGGGCGTGACATGAATATCGCTGTCATTAATGAGGACGTAGTCGTACTTCGCAATGGAAAGCATCTGGGCCAGGTTGCTGGTCTTGCGATTGTTCCCCAGCACCTCCGGACAGACCATCAAACGGATCTGGCATTGCGGGAACTCGCGTATGAGCTGCTGCACCGCTTCCACGGCCGGATCGTCAGGGTCGCTTACCCCAAAAACCATTTCATATTCCGGGTAGTCCTGGACGCAATGGCTGCGAAAACTTTCATACATCTGCGGGTCGGCGCCGCGCAGCGGTTTCAGGATGGAAACCGGCGGCGTAAAAATGGGATGTGACTTGCTGCTGTCACGCTGGAACTTATGCGCGCTCCAAAGACAGAGCACGTAAAAGCCCACGCCACACACGGCAAAGCCCCCCACAACGATGCCTGCGAAAAAATACACCATTCGGTTCTTGGTCGATTATTCTCTCTTGTTTTTCTATTCTATGCGAGTCCAGCCGTAAAAGCTTTCTTATGATGACTTATTAGATGCCTCAATCAGGCAAAAGCCGCTCTCTTTTTGCTCTTCCCAAAATGAAGTACGTCCCGCCGAGCATCTTAGATGAGTCCCGGGTTCTTAGATGAGTCTAAGATGAGGTGAATCTAAGATGAGTCCGCCGGCGCTCCACTACATCTATAATATTGACAGTTGATGTCGGGCCGGATGGTCGCTGTCCTTCTTGTGTACGCCGGGATTCCCCGGGCCGCGCGGGAAAGAGAGAGGAAAGTCCGAACTCCACAGAGCAGTGTGCCGGATAACGTCCGGGATGGCGGGCCCAGCGGGGCCCCAGCAGGTGTTTCACCTGGTGGGTGCCTCTAAGCCCGTTAGACGGAAAGTGCCACAGAAAATATACCGCCCCAGGCGCAAGCCCGGGGTAAGGGTGAAAAGGTGCGGTAAGAGCGCACCGCCCGCGCAGTAATGCACGGGGCAGGGCAAACCCCACACGGAGCAAGACCAAATAGGGAAGGAATGGTTAACGCACGGGTGAGCGGGCGGTGAAAGCCGTTCTGCTCGAACCGGCGCGAGGGCGAAGCAGGCGCAAGCCGTTGCGGAGCCCTTGAAAAAAAGCCATGCGTGTCGGCTCGATGCGCCAAACTTCCGGGTAGGTCGCTTGAGCCCTTCAGCGATGAAGGGCCTAGAGGAATGACCGTCACGGCGGCAACGTCGTACAAAATTCGGCTTACAGGTCCGGTGTCACTTGTGGCCCCTGCCCTCGGAAACGAGCGCGGGGGCTTTCAATTTAGTGCGAACTCCGCTGGGTCCTTCACTGCGTTCAGGATTTCGGCAGCAGGCTTCCGCTGCGCTCACGCCCGCTTGCGCCTCAACTTACAGGTCCGATGTCACTTGTGGCCCTCAGATTCGAGAGGATTTGAGGGCCTTCAATTTTTCTGGGGAAATATCGCTGGGTCTTTCGCTTCGCGCCGGCCCACTTACACCGAACCTCACTTACAACCGACGCGTGGATGGTATATCCACTTCGGTGTAAGTTCCGGGCTGGGCTGCATTCACCGCTGCCACGACTTGGGCCAACACGGGCTTAATGAGTCGCCAGCGGGCTTTGCCCAGCACCACGATGGCAATCTTGCGGTCTTGTAGATTCTGTTGATAGCGGATATTTTTGTCCGTGGAAAGCAGCAGGTCGAAACCAGCATTCTCCGCCGCCGTAAGCAACTCACCATTGGTGAATCGGTCCCAGCCCTGCGCTCGGGCTTCTTTCACCATGTGCTCCGAAAGATAGCGGGCGATGCCCCTGGGTGTGCCGTGATCAAAGGGAATCAGCATTAGGGACGGACAGGAGCATCCAGGCTGCGGGCCGCAAACTCCAGCACCGCATTGATCTGTTCACGCGTGACGTCGAATTGTTCCATCAGTTCTTCAACGGTCATTCCATCCTCGAGGTTTTCAAAGATGGTGGCTACCGGCAGACGTGTACCACGGAAAACCCATGCACCGCTTACCTTGCCGGGGATGCTTTCCACCGCCGCGCACTGAGACCAATCGAGGGCCATGTTGTCCTCCGCAAGTGATATGGTAGCCGTCTTTCCTGGGGGATTCAACGTTGCAGCCCTAAGCCGTGGCCTCGTGCTTGGCTGTTTCAGCGCGCCGTACTCGAACTTTGACTTCGACTCGCGAGCCGAGCCGGTTGATGATAGACATAAGACGATCAACGGTGAACCTCCCGAGGTCTGCATTGCGGATGCGCGAAAAGTCGGCCGCGGCAATTCCAGTGAGGCTATGCGCCGTGCGCACGCTTAGGCGCTCCCGGTCGAGTGCCTTGATAATTTCAGCCGCCAGGATCGCCTTGAACTGCTCGACATCCGCGTTCTTGTGTCCCAGATCACGGAACACGTTCCCGCTCCCGCGCACTACTTTCAGTTTTTCGCTTTTCATAGCATTGAACATCCTAGCGGGAATAAAAGCCCACGCAAACACTTGAAATACCTTAGTGGACAGCCTCTCGCAAAACTGTCCCTTTTGCCCCAACCGCCCAAACCCCGTTCACGACGTAAGAAATACCATTCAGGTTTTCTTCGCTCTCTTTCTTCCATGGGCCTTCTTCATTGAGCGCAGAAGAATACAGTCCCGTGATCCCAGCGGCCAGGATATTTTGGCTATGAGTCTTTTTTGATTGAGACAAAATTGCTACTGAAGAAAAATATACTCCCGCAGGGCTGGTTGGCTTATCTGCTTGCCAGGTTTTACCTCCATCGGCACTAAGCATCACGCTGGGCAAGTCTGAGCTTTCCGGATGCGCATAATCGCCGCCGACGGCGATGCCGGTTTTCGCGTCCCAAAAGGCCAAGGAAAAAATTCCCGACGAAGCATTCGCTGGATGCATGGGCGTCTCAGCCACCGACCAGCTCTTGCCCTGGTCGTTCGACCGAAAAACGCGCGCCGCCTTTGCTCCGCCGCTGGCGAACCACACGTTCTGTTCCCCTTGCACCGTGAGGCACGAGTTGCTGGCCGCAAAAGCGCCTTCGTTCGGCAACGACGCCGGTAGCGCCGACGCAGGGACCTGCTTCCAGGTCACGCCGCCGTCGTCGGTGGTAAACAGCGCGAAATGGTTGTCTACGGGATCGCTGAGCACGATGCCGTGACGCAGGTCCCAGAACGCGATAGCGTCAAAGAAAATTCCCGGGGTCTTTTGCTCGTAGACCTGCTTCCAGGTCTTGCCCGCGTCGGTGGTGCGATAAATTCGGGCCTGTCCCTCTTCGGCTTTGCCGGAACTCATGATCACTGCGGTCTTGTCGTTGAAGGCGCGTATGCCACGGAAGTCAAGTTTCTCCGCACCGGGGACGATCATCACAGACCAGTTCTTGCCGCTGTCGACGGTACGCAGAACCGTGCCGCCGGTACCGCTGGCCCAGATAATGTTTTCACTTACTACGCTCAGCCCGCGCAGGCTGGCCGTGGTGGGAACGGGGATCTTTTCCCATTGGCTGTTGGCAACGCCGACGAGAAGAAGTAAGAACGGAAGCATGAGTTTCATAAATATTCCATTTTCAACGTTGGCATTGACTCAAAATAAATTGACGGGAAACCCAGGGCTTATCGCATACCTATTTGTCCATGGTCGCATAGGGCTCCCTCGCTGTCGCTCAGGATGTTTAAAAACTCATTCCCCTGATCTTGCCAACTCCACCGCCCGCACCAGCGCACGGGTTTTGTTCAGACATTCCTGGTACTCGCTTTCAGGAACGGAATCGGCCACGATCCCCGCGCCCGCCTGCACATAAGCTTTTTTACCTTTCATCAGCATCGTCCGGATGGCGATGCATGAATCCAGGTTTCCCGCGAAGTCGGCATACAGGACCGATCCGCCGTAGATGCCCCGGCGCACTGGCTCAACTTCTTCAATGATCTCCATGGCCCGCACTTTGGGAGCGCCGGTCAGAGTGCCGGCGGGAAAGCAGGCGGCAAATGCGTCGACGGGGCTGAGCCCTTCCCGCAGCGTCCCTTCCACCGACGACACCAGATGCATGACGTGCGAGTAACGCTCCACAAACATCAGATCACGGACTTTTACGGTGCCAAATTCGCTGACGCGACCCACATCGTTGCGTCCCAGATCGACCAGCATCACGTGTTCCGCGCGCTCTTTTTCGTCATTCCGCAGCTCTTCTTCCAGCCGCAGGTCTTCAGCTTCATCCTTGCCCCGTTTGCGCGTTCCGGCGATGGGCCTGTATTCCAGTTTGCGCCCGGTCACGCGCACCAGCATCTCCGGCGACGAACCCAGAATCGTCAGGTCTTCCATGCGCAGGAAATACATATACGGCGAAGGGTTCACGCGACGCAAAGCGCGATAAATGTTGAGCGGCGGCACGCCCGGCTCCAGGTCCAGCCGCAGGGACGGCACGGCTTGAAAGACGTCGCCGGCCATGATGTATTCCTTGATCTTGTCCACTGTGCTCAAGAACCGTTTTTTGCTGACGGAAATACCGATCTTCGGCTTTCCGGTTTTCGGCTTGAGCGGACGTAGATACTTTTTCGGCAGCGGGACCGCAAGCTGCTTTTCGATCCGCTCGATATCGCGGACGGCATGTTCATACGCTTTGCGCGGAGACTGCTTCCTTACATCGGCTGAGGCGATGATATAGATCTCATGTCGGGCATGGTCAAAAGCCAGCAAACGGTTAAAGAACATCAGCGCGCAGTCAGGCGCTTTCAGGTCATCTTTCGCCAGCGTGGGCAGCTTCTCCAGTTGGCGGACGGCATCGTGCGAGAAAAAACCAACGGCCCCGCCGGTAAACGGCGGCAGTCCGGGAACATGGGCCGGCGTGTGCTCCCGCAGCAATTTGTCCAGGACCTCAAAAATGCTGCCTTCAAGCTGCTTCTTCTTTCCGTCCTGCCGCAGGGTAATCCGCCTGCCATGGGCCCGCAGGACCATGTAAGGGCACGCGCCCACAAAAGTGTACCGGCCTATTTTCTCTCCGCCTTCCACGGACTCCAGAAGAAAGGCATTCGGCTCCTCGGCGGCAAGGCTCAGGAAAGCCGAGACCGGAGTTCGCAGGTCGGCCGCAATGATTTTGGCCACGGGAATGAGCGAAGCCTCCCGGGCCAGACGGGAAAACTCCCTGTAGTCGGGAAATAGCATGGGGCTTTTATCTTAATTGATCCTTAGGATTCATTGGATTCATTGGACCGAAGTAATCAAACGTACACGTACCCCGTGTATGTCCAAAAGTACACGTTGGTCATTGCCAAACCCAGGAAACAGTGTTTCCCAAGCCAAATTTGGACTATACTTTGTGAAATTTCGAGAAAGAAGCACTCCCCAGAAGTTGTGCGTATTGCGCGTGCCCCCTTGAATTTTTGTGGGAGAATTCCGCGTTTTTACTGGCGCTTTTGCCAAAGAATCGGCGCCACAGGTGAAGCTGCATGTTAGTGAGATTCTGGGGCGTTCGCGGCTCTACGCCGACTCCTCAGTCAGAAAACTTGCGCTACGGAGGCAACACCTCTTGTGTGGAGGTGCGCATCAACGGTCATATCTACATCTTTGACTGTGGCACCGGCTTCCGCAACCTGGGCAAGCAACTGGCCCTGGAAACCAACGGCAGCCCCATTTCCGCTCATATTTTTCTTTCCCATTTTCACTGGGACCACATCCAGGGCATCCCGTTTTTTGCGCCGCTTTATGGCGACCGTAAGAGCTCGTTCGTTTTCCATGCGTCCAACCACACGCGCGGCCTGCAACGGGCGATCGAAGAGCAGATGTCCGACCCGTACTTCCCGGTGAAGATGGACGAAATGGCCGCCCGCCGCCAGTTTCTTAACATCGACGAAGAACGCATCGAACTGGAGCATTGCACCGTGAGGTCCATGTGGCTCAACCATCCGCAGGGCTGCCTTGGCTTCCGCATTGAAACCAAGGACAAAGTTCTGGTCTACGCCACGGACAACGAACCCGGCGATCCGCTTTTTGACAAGAAGGTCCGCAAGCTCGCCGAAGGCGCCGACGTCCTGATCTACGACGCACAGTACCTGCCGGAAGAATACAAAGCCCGTAAACAAGGCTGGGGCCACAGCCACTGGCGCGAAGCCGTGAATGTGGTAATGGAAAGCGGCGCCAAAGAACTCATCCTGTTTCACCACGATCCCGACCACACCGACGAATGCATCGACAAAGTAGTAGCCCAGGCGCGTGAACATTACCCCAAAGTGCGCGCGGCTTCAGAGGGCATGGAGATTTTGCTGTAGGTTTTTTCTGAAATCTCGAGCGGAGCGAGAGAACCCTATAGCATGAATAGCTCCTGATCAATCCGCATCACGGTCCCTCAAGCTCCGGGCATATCACGGGATATGCGAGACACGGCCAGGAGCACACGATACACCAGCCCGACAGGGCGAAAGAGCGTAGCCCAGTGGCGTCAGCCCTGGGTAAGCGTTGAGAAAAGTAGCAAGCGCCATAGGCGCGGCACAAGGTTCTTTATGGGCGCCGCGGCTGCCGGGCGAGGAGAAGTTTTCTTTACCCGGCATTTGTGATTCGCAATATATTTTCTGTGCGTGTCGCCACCTACGGGGCTGCAATTCTTTTTCCTACCATTTTCCCAGGGCTTACGCGCCTGGGCTACGCTCTTTCGCCCTTCGGGCTGGCACATGCAGTCGCTGAGATAGAAAAACAGGAATAGCCCCATAGGCGGCGATACCACAATGTAAAATTACCGCCCCAGGAAAGACACATGCCCCTCAGCTACACACAAACTCACATTCATTTGGTCTTCAGCGCCTGGTTTTAGGCAATAGAGCGTCAAAAACTGATCTCCAAACAAACTACAACCGCTGCTTCTGGGCTACGCCACTGATACTTCCCCTTCATGGCGGTAGTACTTGTAGAGAAAACCGGCCGCCACGGCTGACAGGCTGTGGAAGACGGCATGGCCCTGGAACCCTGAATCAGGACCGCACAACGGATGCTGAGTGAAGGAGAGAACCCATATGGCCAGCGCCAGGAAGAACATGATCCCAGCCGAGGCAAACCACGTGCGGCCTCCCGTGTCCCAGGGTAGCTTCGACCACCAGTGGTCTGCGCCGTCTGGGGCAAAACTAGTTGCCGGGGACCTGGCAAAACCCGCTACGTTGCCAAGCCACAAAAGCCCCTCGCCTACCAATGCGGCTGCTCCCAGACCGATGTACCACAGGTCCGAGTCTCCATGCCCGGGCGTGGTCAAGCCCGCAGCGAGGAGGATGCATAACAGCCAGGCGACACCGAACAAGATCCAAGTCCAACGCGGGCACTGGTCCGCCGTGGTACCAACCAGGGCGAGGATAAATCGGTAAAAGCCGTAACAGGCCACAAAGCCGAACCAGACGTAGAGCGAAATACTGTCAAACCAGCCACCCCAACTGTGAAGTCCCAAATGAAGCGCCATGCTCAACGGGCCGAGGGCGACCGTCATAAACGCGTAACACAAAGGAAAGAAGTACGTGGTGGTCATAAAGTTGGTCCGCCCCGGCACATCGCCAAAAACCAGAAATCCCAGAATGATCAGGCCAACCACACTGAGAGTGATCGTCGAGAGCGTGTTGGAAGGCTGGACGGCCCAGCCCGTGTCAAAGACCGCCTTGACGGCTGGAGAGTTCTCGCAAAAGCAGGCCCCACTGAGAAAACTCGTGTCCTGCGCGGCGGTCCCGTCGGTGCCAACGCAATCGTTGAGTCCCCAGTTCGCCAATTTTGCTTTCTGTGCGGCGCTAACCACAAAACCGGGGTTCGGATGCTGCGCGTCGAACCTGGGCCTGCCGTTGTAGAGCAGGTTGTACTGAGCGGCGGAAAAAAACGTCCTGGCTGTTTCGGGCGGTGTGATTTTCGATGTCCATGGACCCCACACAACGAAGGCGACCAGGGCGAAAAACCAGGCCACACCACCAAAGAACCATAGGAACCCATAGGAAGTTTGCATCTTGGTCATCGCCAATCCCCTTTGTCACGTTTTCCGTGCATGAATTTGGCTGTGAAACCCTCAGCCAGGAACAAGTATTGCTCTCGGTATAGTGATGTAGATATGGCTTTCGTTTCACGCCGAGTGCCCGGTCGCTGCGGAGAAGCTGGCATTTGATTTTTAGCCAAGCGCAAAATATGCAGCTATGTAACAAACACGGACGATGGAGAACACGATGCACCCAGCCCGAAGGGCGAAAGAGCGTAGCCCAGTGGCGTAAGCCCTGGGAAAGCGATGGGAAACGAGGAAGAACCCCGTGGCGGCGACACCACGATGTAAGATTCCTCGCCTAAAGAGGACACATGCCCCACAGTTACACTCAAACCCACGTTCATTTGGTCTTCAGCACCAAAGAGCGGCAAAAGCTGATCTCCAAAGAACTACAACCACGTCTTTGGGCTTACGTCGCTGCGATCTGCAAGAATCAAGACATGCCGGCGCTGTCCGTCGGCGGCATCGCCGATCACATACACGTTCTCTTTCGTTTGCCTCCGACAATCACGCTGGTCAGGGCCGTGACGTTGATCAAATCCAACTCGTCAAAATGGATTCGCGAAAAAAGAACCAACTTTTCCTGGCAGGAGGGCTACGGAGCATTCAACGTCAGCAAGTCAAATGTCGATGCGGTCATCAAGTATATTGACAACCAGGAGTCACACCACCGCAAGTTCACGTTCGAACAGGAATTCATCACGCTGCTCAAGAAGCACAACATTCCGTTCGATCCGGAGCATGTTTTCGGATAGTGTCGCCACCTAGGGGGCTCCGGTCATTTCCTACCGTTTCCCCAGGGCTCACGCCACTGGGGCTACGCTCTTTCGCCCTTCGGGCTGGTGCATCGTACTGCTCATAGCGCCGTGCTTCCACATGTAGGCCGATTACATGTAGAAAGAAAACGAAACAAAAACCAGAGCTACTTGGTCTGCGATGGCGGACTTAAATATTTGATTGAAAGAATGGAAGGCGCTTGAATTCATCATTCCCTAAATTTTCGAGTTCAGCCCTGCTGCGCGGGACTGGAGCAAAGAACAAATTTCAGTCTGTGTTGCTTCTCAGCGAAAATCTGTCGCCAGCCCGAAGGGCGAAAGAGCGTAGCCCAGTGGCGTAAGCCCTGGGAAAACGATGGGAAACGAGGAGAGCCCCGTAGGCGGCGACACCACGGTGTAATTACCTGCCTAACAAATCTAATTTCTGCTGTTTCTGAGATTGATCGTCCTGAAGCAGCCCTTCGTCTTGCACGACAGGATTCTCTTTTGCTTCATTCGGATCGAAACCGCCCGCACGCTTCATCCAATCCGGCCAGGTGTCGACATTTTTTGAAACTTGATCCATTTGACGATTCAACCATCCATCCTTAAGCACCACTCTGCACCTCCGGTTTCTTGATTTGTAACACATCAGCCTGTGGATTTTTTGCAGGAGCCTCAAGTTTGATCAATTTTGCCTTCAATTGCTCCTGAAAATGTTTAACTTCTTGATTCTCTTTCACTAATATCACGAGTTCTGGTGGAAGCTCTTTTGCAAAGCGAGGTTTTACCGACAGTTTGTCGTGGACGGTAATATCTCCTGTTTTAGTTTTGCGTTCGCCCATGATAAACAAATCCATATATTGCCGGGGAGCAATCCCTACAAAAGAGTCGAATCGTACAAAGCCAGCTGATTCAGCTCCAGTGTCTTTCGTCTGCAAGCGCCGTTGATCAATCGCAATAGAATCCAAATACAACTCGGGAGCCAAACTCTTTGGATAGGGTTCAATAAATACAACTCGTTGGATCCCGGCCGCCACAATATGTTTGGCGCAGTCGTGACATGGGAATGTGGTTGTAAAGAGTACTCCATCACGAATGGCCACACCCCGCCGGGCGGCATCCACAATTGCAGCCATCTCCGCATGTACGGCTCGGAAATATTCAATAGAATTGACAAACTGAGAACCTTTCATTAAGGAATTTGGACTGTCCCCGAATGCTTCATCGACCAACTGCTCAACGGGACATTTCAACTTTTCCTCAATTAGCCACTTTTGGTCCTTCATTCGTGCAATCAGGTCACCTAGTACTCTACGTTTAATTCGATCGCTGGTCTCATATCCGAGCTTAAAATCTCGCTTGTCCGGCTTATCCTCGTACCAATACAGTCCTCCGCCTGCACGGGGCACCTCGTTTGTTCCAACTGCAACAATGTCGCCGTCTGTTGTAGTGATTGTTGCGCCGACCTGTCTTCCAAGTGCAGCTGATCGGAGAGAGGCTGCTTGGGCGTGGAACATTCCGAACTCATCTCTGTTCGGTGTGTGAATCTCCGTAGAAAAAACTAACTCGACGAATCTCTTTACGGAAACAATTGCTTCCTCTATCTGGCTCGCATCGACGAAAACATCCGCAAGCGGAAACGAATCACGCACGTTCTGTCCATATTCTCTAAATTCGTCGATATCTCTCTCGGACTCATCCCTCATCATCAGGGCTTCGGCTTTAGTGAAAAATTTATCTGTTTGGAGGCTGTACTCAGATGACGCGAGTTTATGGGCAAGGTTCCTCTTCCGCATCTCGCGCGGACAATAAGCAGCAATTAAGAAGAAAGAAGGGCCATAAATACTCCGAAGAGACTTAATCTCAGCGGGGTGTTTCAAGGAGCTTAGGATATAGGCATGCCGCTGTAGCGGTTTATCTGGATCATCATTTTTCTGCTGGCGTGCTTCTCTAATGGCCCCAACGGCCAGTAGGGCTAATGCGTCGCCTCGCTCAAGTGATTTCCTGAGTTCATTCCCTCCGCGCATATGAGTATCGTATCGGTCGTATTCAGGAGTCTCCAAGAGGTTGCTCCAAGGGGGGACCTTAAGCTCGTGCATTAATTTGCTGAGCTTGATAGTGCCACATTCATAATTGACTGTGGCTAGTGCATCCTTCAGCGCAGTTGCAACAAATTCGAGATCAGTTCCAATTGTGCCAACCAATCCAAACACTATTTCAGGACCACTACAGTCTGGCATTTCGAATCACCTTTAAGCTGGATTCGTGATGTTATAATGCGCGTAATTTCCTCACAACTATTATAGCGAATAAAACACGAATTGACACGTGCTAGTTACTGCCTCCAGAGAGGGCTTTGTTTTTGATATTTCGCTGCATTTTCGCTATACTGCAATTGAGCCTCAAGACCGAGAGCGGCGTCGGCGGGGACTATCCCCAAAAGGCCTGCACGAGAGCGACGGCTAGCCCTTAGCCAGAGTAAACAGATGGCTCTAATTCGCTTTCATCCTGCACACCTGAGGTGTGTCCGGCCATTGCCAAAATCGCCGAATTGCAAAAATCTGGCAATTTAGAAAATCGAACAATTTCAAAGATCCCGCCACCCACACCTGGGTGGCTTTTTTATTGGAGAAAAGAACGTGACCAAACAGGAAGTCCTGACGACCATCATGCAATGCGCCGAGAAGCTGGGGCATGTGCCCAGCCAACCGGAATTGACGAAAATGAGCGACGTGAGCCGGCGGCAGATTCGCAGCTATTTCGGATCGTACCGGGGCGCCCTGCGCGAGTGCAGCCTGGAAAGAAGCGGCGGCGGCTACAAAGTCCCGCTGGACACCTTGTTTCTGGGTTGGGCCGGGATCGCGCGCAAGCTGAAGAAGCTCCCCAGCCTGACTGAATACGGGTTTCTGAGCGAGCACAGCTATACGCCGCTGCTGTCGCGGTTTAGCCACTGGACGCGGGTGCCGGCCGGCCTGAAGCACTATGCGGAACAACATGGTCTGGCGGAGGAATGGAGCGACGTTCTGCAACTGGTTACGGCCAGGGAGGAAGATAGGGCGGAGAGGGCCAGATTGTCCGGGGCCACGAAAGGGCCACGGAAGAGCACGCGAATTTTGATCAACCAACCTGTGTACGGGCCCATGATGCGGCCATGCCCGCTCAGCCACGGCCCGGTCAATGAGGCCGGGGTGGTTTACCTGTTCGGGACGATGGCGGAGCGTCTGGGTTATGTGGTGATGCGGATGCAAATCGAGTTCCCCGATTGCGAAGCGATGCGCAGAATCGAAGACGACCGGTGGCAGCGGGTGAGAATTGAATTTGAATACGAGAGCCGTAATTTTCTGAAACACATGCACGAAGCCAATGAATGCGACTTGATTGTGTGCTGGACACACAATTGGCCGGAGTGCCCGCTGGAAGTTCTGGAATTGAGAAACGAGTTGGAGTGAGTTGGCTCGTTCACACTTGAGCCCGACTACGGCGCAGGCGTAAATTTGTGCTATGGGAATCCTTAGCGGTTCGCTCGAGGAGTTCGATCGTCCCAGCTGGAGCGACCGAATTTACGCGTTGTGGGATGATCCGTCTTACTGGAACTTGCTGATTGTCCTTCCATGGCTCCTCGGCGCGATAGTCTGTCTTTGGCAGTGTTATGGCTATGCAAGGGCCGCTACGCGGCAGTCTGTCACGTCCGGCCACGTGACGGAATTGGCGCAAGGGAATCGGGTCCACTACGAGTTCACGGTCGCAGAACATGTTTATAGGAATTGGGAAATTCCGCTCAACGACAGAAGAGTCCCCTCAGCGGGAGAAACAGTTAGCGTCTACTACGATTCCAAGATGCCAACGGTGAACGGCATAACCGACCTTAGCACGAGAAGCCTTGACGCATTCGGCCCTGCTCCTTTCCTTCTTTTAGCAAGCGGCGGAGTGATCGTTTTTATTCTTTGGCGCAGGCGTGACGTCCGGAACGCTCGTAAAATAGGATCGTTGACAAATCGCCATTACACTTCCTGAAGCTAACGAAAGCTCATTTTTCTTACACGCCAAGGGAAAGACTGGGAACGTCGCACTTTGAATCGAGGGTTAGCGCAAGTGCTAATTGCCAACTGCTGTCCTGCTATTTCCCAAACAGCGCATTCATTTCCGGATACGGCACTGCTCCCTGCGTAAGCGCGTTGTACGTCCCTGCGGTTTTCGCTTCTTCGGCGATCCGGCGCAGCAGGCCCATGGCTGCGCGGTGCGGTCCAGAACCGAAGCTCACGCGTTTCACTCCCAGCTTGGCCAATTCGGGAATCGAAGGCACGCCTGGTCCGGCCAGAATGTTGACCGGAGCATTGAGTCGCTCCACCACAATGCGGATCTGATTGGGATCGCGCAAGCCGGGAACGAAAATGCAATCAGCCCCCGCTTGCAGATATGCCTGGCCGCGTTCCAGCGTATTGCGCATGGCTTCTTCCGGCGTGGGGCCTTTCTGCCAGTAGGCGTCCACGCGGGCATTGATCACCAGGTGGATTTTAAATTTATCGCTGACGCTGCGCACCAACTGGATGCGCGCCACCTGCTCCGCCAAAGGATAGAGCGGGCCAAAATGTTCCTGTCCGGGAAGGGCGTCTTCCAGGTTGATGCCAACCGCGCCAGCTTCGAGGACCTGCTCAATCGCCGGCTCCAGTTGCGGCAAGTCAGCAGAAAAGCCGGCTTCAATATCAGCGGTAACCGGCACGCGGACGGCCCGGGCGGTTCTGCCAATGGTCTCCAGCATCTCCGGCCATGGCACATGTTGGCCGTCAGCGTAACCCAGGGCATTGGCGATGGCGGCGCTGCTGGTGGCGATCGCGGGCTGGCCTGCTTGTTCCACGACCGCCGCGCTGGCGGCATCCCAGGCGTTAATCAACACCAGAGGCGCGTTCGCATGGTGGAGTTCTAAAAGACGAGAAGCTTTTTCAGTCTGCATCATGAGCAGTATCTTAAAGGCTTCGATTCCCAGGATGGAAGTGCTTCTGGGCGAAAGACGGAGGCGTAAAAATTTCGCGAGATCAGCCGGTGCGCGTCCGGTCGCGTTTGCTCACTGTGTATTCAACGGCGCGGAGAAGGTCTTCGGCGCTTGCGGTCGTACGAATAAGAACATCCGCATGTTCGCTGTGGCTGACGTCGTCGAAATAAAATATGATGATCTGGGTGACCGGATTTTTTTGTTTGATGACCCCGGCAAGTTGAGTGCGTTCTTCTTCGGGAACGGTATATCCCAAAACGGCAATATCAAAAATCTGCTGCTCGGCTGCCTGGAGCGCGTCAGCATACGTTAAAGCCAGCGTTACATCGTAGCCTGCGGCGCGCAAAGCCTTATCACTGTCTTCGATCAACTCACGTACATAGCCCGCTAACAATATTTTGGCCATAACCCCCCACGATATCGCCGCGAGAAACACGGCGACTAACACTGAGTGTGTAAACAACAATAAGGGGAGATGCAGCAATCACTGGCCCGGCCCAGCTCACCGGTCAACCCGTCTTCACTGTGAGGCATCAAAACAGCAGCTGCGGAAGGCTATAATGATTGCCGGAAAAAGGTGAGGATCGCGTTGGCCTGAGTGGACTGCATCGCTGATTTTTATATTACTACAGTTTTAGTGATTTGATCCCCCGTCTTGCATAGTCGAACCAGGCGTGCCTATACTTTTTAGTTTGGCCTCAACCCTCTGGAGTACCCATGAAAACCGTATCGCTTGAACAGGAGTTGAATCCCTGGGAAGCCCAGGCAGCTCGTTTCGATTTTGCCGCGCAGAAACTAAACCTGGATGAAGGGCTGTGGAAGATCCTGCGTTATCCCCAGCGGGAAATCATCGTCCATATCCCCGTTGCTATGGATAACGGAACGCTGGAAGTATTCACCGGCTTCCGCGTGCAACATTCCATCGCACGCGGCCCAGCCAAAGGCGGCGTGCGTTACTCTCCCGACGTTACGCTGGATGAAGTCCGCGCCCTGGCTAGCTGGATGACCTGGAAATGCGCCGTGGTTAACATTCCCTTCGGCGGAGCCAAGGGCGGCATCATCGTAGACCCCAAAAAACTTACTCTCTCCGAACTTGAGAAATTGACCCGCCGTTATACCGCTGAATTGATTGAATTTCTGGGCCCGGAAAAAGATGTTCCAGCGCCCGATATGGGAACCAACGAGCAAACTATGGCCTGGATGATGGACACCTACTCCATGCACATGCGCCAGACCGTGACTGCCGTTGTGACTGGAAAACCCATCAATATTGGAGGCTCGCGCGGCCGCAGAGAAGCGACTGGTCGCGGCGTCATGATTGTCTGTGAAGAAGCGCTCAAGAAGTTCGGCATGAAGCGCGAGTCCACACGCGTCATCGTTCAGGGCTTCGGCAACGTGGGTTCCAATGCCGCCAAACTCATGGACGATGCCGGATACAAAGTCATCGGCATTGCCGAATACGATGGCGGGCTCTTCAACAAAAATGGCATCAAAGTCGACGACCTGCTGGAATATCGCGACCGCAACAAAACAGTCGTAGGCTTTCCTGGAGCTGAACCGGCCGACTCCAAAGAACTGCTGGTCACAGACTGCGACATCCTGATTCCAGCGGCCACGGAGAACGTCATCACCAGCCAGAATGCCGCGGGCATCAAAGCCAAAATCATCTGCGAAGGCGCTAACGGTCCCACCACAGCGAGCGCCGATGAAATTCTGGCGGACAAAAAAGTGTTTGTCATTCCAGACATCCTGGCCAACGCCGGCGGCGTAACCGCTTCCTATTTCGAATGGGTGCAGGACCGCCAGGGTTACTTCTGGAAAGAGTCTTCTGTAAATGAACAACTCGAATTCATTCTGCGTGAGGCCTTCGAAGACGTCGTTCATTTTGCCGAAACCCACAGCGTGAATAACCGCATCGCGGCTTACATGCTGGCCATCAGCCGCGTGGCCCATACCATCAAGCTGCGCGGCATTTATGCGTAAAGGTCATTGAACGTGCAAAAAGGGCAGCCCCCGGGCTGCCCTTTGCTTTGTGTCTTGACTCGGATTTAGCTGTTGCCCAGCACCTGGTTCTTGTCTTCCTGACGGAACTGGTTGGTGCGTTCGGCGCCGTGGGCCGAGAACCAGTTTCTCCAGGCGGACACATCGTTCCCCAGCGGCTCGTTGGCAATCTCCCGCAGCGCCTGGAAGGCCCAGCCTCGCGTTGTATCGTCCACCGCGGGATCAGCAGCGAGTTCAATCAAGCCCGGTACGGCTTTCATGCGTTGTTCGCGCGTTAGCATACCGGACTTGGCCAGGCTGCATCCGCCGCGCTCGCGCACATCCATGGCGGGATCATTGCGCAGTACGTCGATGAATTCAGGAATCGTGTCGTCCGTGCCCAGATGCGCTAATCCTTCCACGGCCCAGAAGCGGGTCTGCTCCGCCGGATCATGGGACCATACTCTCAATAGCTCGTGAATACGCTCCGTCTCAACCCCGCGATTGGCCAGCATGCCCAGCACCCATGCGTCGAAGGGACGATTGGCCGGCGTCTGCCGTCCGTCTTCCATGAGACGCCCCGCCGCTTCGCTGCTTTTTTCGACTTTATACGCCACCAGGTCTACTTCGATCATTGCCGCACGCACGCGCAAGTCGTTGGAGTAGAGCGCCGTCTGTTCCAGTGTCTCCAGGGTCTTGGTCTTGCTCAGATGGCCAGTCCAGCCCGCCAGCTTGTCCATGATCATATTGGTTGCGCCTTCATCATGGTTGATCGCTGCCTGAAGAAGCTGTTCTGCCTGCTGCTGAGGCGGAAGCTTTTCAATGTACTCCCGTTCGTGCTCCGACAGCTTGGCGTGCGTGGCAGCCACAGGTGCTCCCTGGGCCGGGAGATTGTGGCCGGTAATAATGTCCAACATGGTCTGAAGGGCGCCGGAGCGAGAGGCAAATAGCAGCAAGGCGGCTAAACAGACTCCCAGCACCATGAAGACCTTGGATCGTTGCATCAGTGCAATTTAGGCCGGGCATGGATAAGGAGTAAAGTTACGTCCGTCATGGGGCGCTGGTGCGCGACCCAGGACAACGTTGAATGCAAAAGGGCCGCGCATTGCACGGCCCTTCCGGTTAAGCCTTCGATCTGACCCTTGGCGACGGCGGTCCTAGCGACGGCCCTTCTTTTTCTTGCCTCCGCCTTTTTTGCTGCCCTTTTTCTTGGCTGCCGGCTTGGCGGCCTTTTTCTTGCCCCCGCTTTTTTTCTTCCCGGCGCTCTTCTTCTTGGCCGGGGCCTTTTTGGCAGCAGGCTTTTTCTTCGCCGCCGGTTTTTTCTTGGGGCTCGGTTTTTTCTTTTTTGCTCCGCCGCCACCGCCGCTGCCCCGGCTCGGTGCGGGCTGACTTGGGGCCGGGGCTGCGCCACCCGTCATCTCGCTTCCGCCGCCAGTTTCAGCGCCGATCGACTCTTCTTCCTCTTCCTCGTAATCTTCTTCGGTTGAGTTGCTACCGTAGCCACCGATATCGCCGTAGTCATCGTCCATATCGTCCTCGCGTTTTTCGTCGAGGGTCTCGTCGTCAAAGCTCATATTTCCTCCAGAAATTAGGACCGCGACCGCATCACTACCGCAAAAGCAAACAGGCTGCGGATTATAACAATTCACACGATTCGAATGTCAACTTCCGCGCCACCAAGTGTGCAACGCGGCGTGAGAATAATCAAGTTCATGCGCCCGCAGTTTCAGAATTTTTTTGCGACCGGCGCAGTAGCCGTGTGCGATTGGGCTTGCGCCGAGCCCTTGGTGCTCTTTTTGCTCTTCCGAACCGGCGCGCGATCAACCTCTCCGGGGGCCAGCGGCTTGTAGATGGTCAGGAGCCTGCCGTGACGTAACTCGTTTCCTTTCAACTTATTCCAGCGACGCAAACGATCCGGAGGCACGCCGAAATCTTCTGCTACCGTGAGCACGGTATCGCCAGTGTGCGTCTTGTAGCGGGAGGGGTATTTGGAATAGATAATTTTTCCCGAATCACCGGCGCCGGTAACGGGAATCACCAATCTTGCATCATTCGCGAGTTCTGAACTCTGCAGGCCATTAACCTGCAAAATGGCACGGTCGGTTACGTGATATTTTTTTGCGATTCCAGGCAGTGTGTCTCCCGCCTGGATCCTGTGATATCGCCAGATGGTCCGTTTTTCTTTGGGAATGGCGGCGATTGCGGTCTCAAATTTCGGCTTTGTCCCTTCAGGAAGGCGGAGGTCAAACTTCTGGTCTTTAGGCGTAGTACGACGCAATAAGCTGGGATTCAGGTCGACCATCTGGTCCAATCCAATCTCCACGCACTCGGCCACCAGGCGCAAATCGATTGGGTAATCAATGGTCACCACATCATATTTCTGCGGCGGGTCGGGTTGCACCGCATCCAGACCGTAATGTGCCGGATTCTTGGAGATGATGGTCATGGCCAGGATGATCGGTACGTAGTTCTTGGTTTCCTTGGGCAGTACATCGCGTTTGTACAGCTCCCAGAAATCGGCATAGCCCGTGCGTTTCACCGCTTGCTGCACGTTCCCCGGCCCGGAGTTATAGGCCGCCATGGCTAGATACCAATCGCCAAACTGGTTGTAGAGGTCCTTCAGATGCCTGGCCGCCGCCCGGGTGGCTTTTTCCGGGTCCTGGCGATCATCGACCCACGCGCTGCGGCGCAAACCGTAACCCACGCCCCGGCTGGCCATGAACTGCCACATCCCACGGGCACGGGCGCGGGAAAGCGCCAGCGGCTTAAATCCGGACTCAGCCTGCGCCAGGTAAATCAGGTCCTGGGGAATGCCTTCTTCCTTGAAAGTCCGGAGAATCATGTCCCGGTATTTGCCTGACCGCGCCCAGGCGCCCTCAAATGTGCTCCGGCCGCGGGTGGAGAAATAGTTGATATAGCCGGCAACGTAGTCGTTGATCATCAGCGGCAGGTCGGACTGTATGGTCTTGAGCTCAGCTTCCGCCCTGGCCGTTATGTTGGGATCGACCGGGAAGGTAAGCTGGTTGGCTTCATCAATCGGAGCGGGTTCCGGTTGCTGCTCGGTGAACCCATCGCCTTCTTTGAAGGCGGCCATTTCCAGCTTGTTGATCTCTTCCGTGATCTTGTCGAATTCCTGCTCCAGCCGGTCGTCCGATTTCACGCCGACCGGGCCCTGCATCAGGATGTCGACGGCATGATTGAAATCCTGCTTGGCCGCGTCCAGATGTCCGGATTTGTAGTTGGCAAGACCGGATTCATAGGCGTGCTCCGCTTCAGCGATGGTGCTTACCACCAGGTCAGGTTTCTCGGGCTGCTGCAGCGTCGCCTGTGGTGTTGGAGTTGGCGTTGGCGACGGAGTAGGGGTAGGCGTTGGGGTAGTCTGCGTGATCGTCGGGGCCGTCGCTTGCGGGCCCGGCTTGCCGGCTTTCTTTACCTGGTCCTTGGTCTCACAGGAGACCAGCAACAACATCGCGGAGCAGAGGCCCATGGCCACGATCGTCCGAAAGCAGACGGTCTGAAAAAAGACGCGCTGAAAAACCATGCGCCGGGAAAAGATTCGCTGGGGAAAGATGCTCATAGGTCACTGCGAATCTCCATCATAACCTTTTTTGAGGCCTGCCCGGCTCAGCCCGGGAATCCGTGCTCATTTCCAGCCTACCTGAAAATGGTTTCGCCGTCAGCGACCAGGAAAACTGACCGATTTGCGCCCCAGAAATCACCTTATTCCGTGAGCATAGCGAGGTAGCCGCGCGCCTTGTCAAGATTAGGATCGATACGCAACGCAGCTTGGAACTCAGCGATGGCCCCCTCCTCATCCCCTATCATAACGAGCGCGGCACCGAGGTTGCTATGCGCCATGGCAAGATTAGGGTCGATAAGCAATGCAGCCCGGTACTCAGCGACGGCGCTCTCCCCATCACCACTATTCGCGAGCGCAGAACCGAGATTGACATGCGCCTTGATATCGTTGGGATTGATGGACAGGGCGGTCCGGTATTCGGCGATGGCGCCCTCCAGTTCACCGATTTTCCCGAGTCCGATGCCGAGGTTCGTGTGCACCTCGGCGCGATTAGGATCGATGCGCAACGCCGCCCGGTATTCAGCGATGGCGCCCTCCACATCACCTTTTTTGTTGAGCGTAACACCGAGACTGCTATGCGTCTGAACATCATTGGGATCGATGCGCAGCGCCTCCCGGTATTCTGCGATCGCGCCTTCCACATCACCACTATTCCCGAGCACAGCACCGAGATTGTAATGCGTCTGGACATCATTGGGATTGATGCGCAGCGCGGCCCGGTATTCCACGATCGCGCCCTCCACATCACCCTTTTGCCCGAGCGCGAAGCCGAGTTTGCCGTGCACCTCAGCAAGATTAGGATCAAAGTGCAGCGCTGCCCGGTATTCGGCGATGGCGCCCTCCAAATCACCTATTTTCCCGAGCCCGATGCCCAGGTTCGTATGCACCTCAGCAAGATTAGGATCGATACGCAACGCCTCCCGGAACTCAGCGATTGCGCCCTCTATGTCACCTTTTTTTCCGAGCGCAGAACCGAGGTTGACATGCGTCTTGACATCATTGGGATCAATGCGCAGCGCCGCCCGGTATTCAGTAATTGCGCCCTCCAAATCACCCTTGCCCTGAAGTGAGTAACCAAGTTCGGAATGTGCCCTGGCATAATCGGGATTGATGTGTAGCGTGAGATTGGGATCGATACGCAGCGCAGCCCGGTATTCAGCGATTGCGCCTTCCCAGTCACCTTTTGTCCCGAGCATAACACCGAGGTTGAGGTATAAGCCGGCATCATTAGGGTTGATGCGCAACGCAGCCCGGTATTCGGCGATTGCGCCTTCCACATCACCCTTTTCCGCGAGTGCGAAGCCGAGGTTGTCGTGCGTCTGGGCACTATTAGGATTGATGCGCAACGCAGCCCGGTATTCAGCGATTGCGCCTTCCACATCACCCCTTTTCCTGAGCGCGAAGCCGAGGTTGGCGTGCGTCTCAGCACTATCAGGATTGATGCGCAACGCAGCCCGGTATTCAGCGATTGCGCCTTCCACATCACCCTTTCGTTGGAGGGCGAGGCCGAGGTTGAAATGGGTCTGGACATCATTGGGGTTGATGCGCAGCACGGCCCGGAACTCGGCGATTGCGCCCTCCACATCACCCTTTCGTTGAAGGACGAGGCCGAGGTTGCCGTGCACATGGGCAAGATCAGGATCGATGCGCAACGCAGCCCAGTATTCAGCGATTGCGCCCTCCACATCACCCTTTTTCCCGAGCGCGAGGCCGAGGTAGCCGTGCGCGAGGGCAAGATCAGGATCGATGTGCAACGCAGCCCGGCATTCAGCGATTGCGCCCTCCACATCACCCTTTTGTTGGAGGACAAGGCCAAGGTTGCCGCGCGCCTTGGCACTATTAGGATCGATACTCAACGCAAACCGGAACGCAGCGATTGCGCCCTCCAGGTCGCCCCTCATCCCAAGCGCGATGCCGAAGTTATGGTGTGCCTCGGCCTCATTCGGATTAGCACGGCCAGAACTGACGCGCCGCGGAGCCATGAATTTAGCGATTGCACGCCGAAGGGCCAATAAACTCTTCCCCGCCATCTCACGCTACCTCGCGTTCATAGTATTTCAGCCAGCCGGTATGGTCAAAAACTCGCCCGACCATCCATGCTCGACTGAAGCCGAAAATGAATCTGCGAAAAGCCTAAAAGATCAGGTAAGCGCGGCTTCCTGCAACGACTCAACTCGGATTTCCCACTGAATGATTGCGACTCTAAGGTGCTTGAGACGCTAGTTCCGAGGATGAGACAACCTTAATACCCTACGCATGCTCTCTTAAGCAACTATGCAGGGTGGCGCCAAAAGGCGGTGCCCCGCTCTTCGCTTGCGCAACAACACAAAAGGGGTGCCCCTCGCACGTAGCTGGGGATAGAAAAGGAGCATGAGTGTCTGCTGTCCAATCCCGTATCTTCAACGGCTGATCTCGATGAAGATCGGCGTCAACGAAATCGAGAGATGCAAATGTTTGTCAGCGACTTGCACGGGCACGGTCTGGCCCAGAGCATCGACGGCACTTGCGCCTTTTGCGGTCCACGGCCAGTCAAACGGAACCGCTGGCGCGTCCTCGCCGGAGAACGCATCACGCCGCTCCCAGATCACATACGATAGGCCGCGCTTTCCGCGGTTGACCTCGAACAGAAAAATCATTGGCTTGCCCGGGACATCGATGCGCTTCACTTCCTGAACACCGTCCAGCGCCCTGGTCATGCGCGCGAATGCTTCGGCGGCGGGAAGCCGGTTTTTCAGCGCGCCGTCCTGAATGTCCATCATGCCGATCTTCCCGTACATCAGGGCCATCAGGTTGTAGCGCCCTTCCGGACTGATGGCAAGCTGGGGAAGGTACCAGTACACCGTCTTCTGTACGCCCGCTTGCAGCGCAAAGAGATTGCGCATGACCAGGCCGCGTGCCTGTATGCGCTGGTACTTGGCGTCCACTTCGGGCGGGCATCCCTGCATGAACATCTGCGTCTGTGGCGCCAGCGTGGCCATGTTCTTGTAGAGGTCTTCAATCGGGTTCTTGGTTTCCGGCGCTGGCTGGCCCTTGTCATCCGTCTTGGCCATGGATTGTGACCACGACATCACCAGCGGTACGTACTTCCAGTTTTCCGGAAACTCAAAAAGCCCTGGGCCGCCGTATTCCGTGGCGATGATTGGCTTGTCATAACCAAGGGCGATCATCTTCTGCCGCATATAGTCAACGCGCGGAACAATGGTGTAAGGATCGGCATAGAGCCGCAGATCGAAGACATCAAATGCGTTGCGTCCCTCCTTGAGGACGTAGTCAAAAAAATCGAGACCGGCTTGCTGGTTTGGCAGCGGGTAAGTACCGGGCGGTCCAAATAACCCATCGTAACCGCCCACCACGACGGTAGCTGACGGATCAGCATCTTTCACGGCTTTGTAAAAGACCTTCAGCTCGGCGATGAACTCTTCCTTCGTGCCCGACCAGTAAATCGGGCTGTTCGGCTCGGAATCATTCTGCCAGTAACGCACACGGCCCTTGCAGTGCTTCACCAGTTCGAAGATGAAGTGGTAGTAGTCATCGAAATTCTTTGCCGGCGAAGGCGGGAGCATCGCTGAGGGTTGTTTTACAGCCCACATCGAGCTGGAGAAAACCGCGATCAGTCCTTCTTCCGGAGATTTCAATTGGCCGGTGAACTTGTCCACGGCCGTCCAGTCGAACTTACCTTTCTCCGGTTCCACCTGGTTCCAGAAGAAGTAGACCTTGGTGAAGTCCGATCCAAGCTGACGCAGTTGAGGCATGAACTCATAGGCCTTCACGCCCTGGTAGCCGTAGAGAAATCCCGCAGCAATACCGAAGGGCGAGCCCGGCATGGTGATCTTCAGGTCTTTGGCCGGCGTCGGCGCAACGGAGGATGGCGGAGCAGGCGATAGCGACGGCGCAGGGCTTGTCTGCGCCCTCAGCATACCGGCGAGCAAAAACAAGAATAGAGTGACGCTTTTCATGGATTTCATAGTTCATGCCTCCTTTGGCATGGCAGCCTGGACCTTCGCCGCCCGGATTGCTGCAAAGATTTTTTCCAGGTCCCAGGTGAGCTGGCCGGAATGCAAATCAGCGATCAGACCCTGGACCCATTGAAGTTCCGCCCGACGCAGGGCCTGCAAATATTCACTTTCGAGAAGGTTGACGCGCGTGATCCGGTCGATCAACGCGGCCATGACCACCCCGATGGTCGCGACTTCCTCTTCCAGCCGGCGCGCGCGTTGTTCCAGTTGTGCCATTGCCTCCTCCGGCGTCAGGAACAGCAGAAAGCTCACAGAGGCCATGAATTCGGAGGGTTCCCGGCGCGGCGTTGCAATCATTTCCTTCAACCAGCGCACAAGTTCCTGCTCGCCTTCAGTGGTAATGCGATACGTAGTGCGCTCGGGCCGGCGACCGTCGCGCTTGGTGTCCACGATGGCGATCAATCGTGCGCGCAGGAGCCGGTCGATGGCGTGGTACAGCGATCCTTTTTTCAGGACCAACACCTCGTCCTTATGGCGTTCCCGCAGAATCCGCTGCATCTCGTAGGGGTGCATGGGCGCTTCGCGAAGAAAACAAAGTACCGCTAGTTCCCAGAGGCCATGGTGTTGAGAAGTCTTTGTTTTCATATATCTCATATGAACTATCTCATAAGAGATAATATTTGGCAAGGGTTATTTTTTAGACGCAGAACCGCAGCCGTTCCGGGGCTGAGCTTCGCGGCGATCCACTTGGGGATCGGTGCCGGAAAAAAGAATTTTGATTTGCCAGGTATTTTAGGACGGGTACACTGCCTCACGTGCGCAACAATACAAAAAAGGGTGCCTCTCGATTTTAACGATGGGCACCCTTATGTATTTAGCTTGCTGACTTGCTCTCTACCAGCTTAGCTTCAGGCCAAACTGGAACTGGCGCGGATCAAACGCCGCCGTGGGAGTTCCCGCCGCAGTATAGAGCGGGTTCACATCGCCGACATTGAACCGGTTGATGAAGTTAAACGCATCCATCGATCCTTCAAGCTTAATGCGGTCATTGAAGTTGAAGGAGCGGGCCACACGCATGTCCGTGAATACGGTCATGGGGCGCGTTCCGGAATTGCGTCCGAGATTTCCATCCAGGCTGCCGGTAAAGACGCCGTCGAGCGGATTGGAATCCACAAAGCACGGGATCTGGAAGGCCCCGGTAGGCGATGCTTTGGACGGGACCGTGGGGAAGCCGCAGGCGTTGGTTGGCGTTCCGGCCGCAACTGCGTTTGGACGGTCGGTGGAAGTGCTGAAGTTAAAGTTCTGGTCGGCGGCGGTGATGATGTTGAAAGGCCGGCCGGAGCTGAACTCAATGATCGGGGCCAGCGTCCAGTCACTGAAGAACCTGCCCCAGAAACCGTCTCCTGGTTTCCCGCTCTGATACATGCCGCTGAAGACGAAGCGGTGGCGCTGGTCGAATGTGGAACTGGAACGCTCCAGTTCGGGCCGCAGGTCATTTTGCGGCGAGAGCAGACTCTGCAAGTCGGTGGAGTCATCGATCGCATGCGACCACGTGTACGAAGCCAGGAACTCATAGTGGTTCTTCATGCGCTTGCGCAGGTTGAAGGTAAGCCCATGATAGACCGAGCTGCCATTGGAGTAGTTTGCAATCATGTCGCTGAACGGGACCGGCACGCCCAAACCAAGTTTGTACTGTGCCGAGACCAGGGAAACCACCGGCGCGCACGCGGCCAGCGTAGAAGCAAAAGACGGGTTTGGACCTGATGGCCGGAAGAAACTCAGAAGCGCCGGGGAAACCCACGGTCCGGAGGGGCCAACCGCGCAGGGAATCGTCGGCGTGCCTGCCTGCAGCGGGTTCGAAACCGTCGGTTGCGCGTTGGCGATGGCCCAGGAGTTAAATCTTTCCCAGTTTTCGATAATCGCCCTTGGGTTCGTGGGATTGGCATTGATCGGCCGGTTCAGATGATGGCCGCCGGTAAAGTTGTAGGCTACGCTGACGGCGAACTCATGTCCCAGGTCGTGCTCAATGGAAAAGCTGCTTTGCTCGGCGTATCCATATTGAAAATTCTTGCCGGTGGGAAAACCGAATGGCTGGGACACCAGCGGCAGCCCCGCTCCCAGATACTGCTGTCCGGTAAACAACGACGGAGCATTCGGTGTTGGATCAAAGCGCTGCTGGCCTGGTAGATAGCTCAATCCCGTTGCCAGTCCCGGTGGCGTGCAGGTCGCATTCCCCAGGCTTCCCTGAAAGGTGTTGGTGGCGTTCAGATTCAACGGAGATGGAGTAGAAGCCGCGGTGCACGGGCTTCCGCCAAACAGGATGAATTGCGGCGCCTGGCTGCCGTCGGCTACGTCAGAATCAAAAGCCAGCGCCAGCAGCGGATGGTCGTAGAAAATTCCATAGGAGCCGCGGATCACTGTCTTGCCGTTGTTCCAGGGGTCCCACGCCAGTCCGATGCGCGGTGCGATGTTGTTATTGTCGGTGGGAATACCCTGGGTTATGCCAAGGACGTCCTGCGCCGTCTGGGACAGCGCGTTCACCGCGGCGATCTGCGGCGTTACCTCATAGTCGTACCGCACGCCGTAGTTCAGCGTCAGATTGTTGCGGATGTGCCAGGCGTCCTGGGCGAAGAACCCGATCGTGGTGAGCGCGAACGAATCATGCGGATTTCCCACGCCCTGAATGAAAACCTGCGGAATGCCCAGCCCGTAAGCCTGCACAGCGGAGAAATTAGGTGTACCGGCAAAGGCAGGGTTGAGCGAGGCGCCGGTAAGTTCGCTGAAGTTATAGATGCCGCCAAAGTTCACGGTGAAGTCCGCCACGATCGGCAGATGATTGAAGTCCGCACCGAACTTCATGCTGTGATGGCCCTTGATGATGGAAAAATTATCGCTGATCTGGTGACGCTGTTCCGTGCGATTTACAAACGAGAATGGTTCCCGCCCAAAGAAAGCAAAGCCGGGAATATTCACTGCGACATCGCCGCCGCCCGCGCCACGGGAAAAGTTATAGAGCAATCCCCGGCGTGAGTACTGGTAGCGGGCGTCATTGATTTTGTGGTCGCCGATGATCCACGTGTCCTGAAATCCGATGCTGCCGTCGTGATAGTTCTGCGTGGACGTGCGTGAGAATGCGTTCTGCCCGAAGTTCTGGTTCTGCGCGTTGACCTGGATGCCGGTCACGTCGCTCGGACTCAAACCGCCGCGCACCATGATCGAGTTGTCGGCGTTAAATTTGTGGTCCAAGCGGAGCGAGTACACATCTGTCTTTTCTGAAACCGGATAATTCCCTACCTGGCTCAACAGGTTGTGATACGAAGCAGGCAGCGCAACATTGCTGGTGACAAACTTGCCCAGCAGCGGGTTCCCCGGTGTACCCGCCAATGCAACGCCTGAGCCAAACACCGCCAACGCAGCATACTGCTGGGTCAGCGGGTTCGAACCGGTAGCGGCGAGGAACGCAGCCTGCTGCGGGGTCACCAGCGGAGTGAATCCCGGGACCACCGGGATGCCAAAGCTGGCGGCATTCGCCAGCGGCGCCAGCCCAAAATTGTTGGCTCCGATGGTGGAGAACCCGGTCTCCTGCCGCCGCGTGGTTTCAACCGAGAAAAAATAAAATGTGCGGTCCTTCTTCAGCGCGCCGCCAAAGTCGATGCCGGCTTGCACGCGCGTATACGCCGGGTCCGGTGTGTTGCTGAAGGGGTTTACCGCCTGGATCGAGCGGTTGCGGAGATAACCAAAAGCGCTGCCGTGGAAAGTGTTGGTTCCCGACTTGGTGATGATATTCACGACGCCGCCGGACGCCCGCCCGTACTCGGCCTCATATCCGTTGGTGATGATCTGGAATTCCTGCACGCCTTCTTGCGACACCGTGGAGCGGATGCCATTCACCGAATTGTCCACGGCATCCATGCCATCAACGTTCACGGCGTTGGAGCGCGCTCTCTGTCCGCCGAAGTTCAGCCCTGACGTGGGCGCGGCGCCGATGCTCGGCGCGACGTCGCGCTGCACCTGGGAGTTGGTCAGCGAGAAATTAACATAGTTCCGGCCGTTGATAGGCAGGTTCTCAATGCGCTGCTGTCCAATCGTGGTGCTGGTGGAGGTCTTGGCCGTTTCAACCAGCAAAGGATCACCGGTTACGGTGATCTCCGTCTCAGTCGCGGCCACCTGCATCGTCACCGGATACTCGGCCGCTTGTCCCACCGTAAGGCCAACGTCCTTGACCACCATGCGGGAAAATCCCTTGGCTTTCACCGTCAATGTGAAATGGCCGGGGGGCAGGGAAAGCAGAGTAAAATGCCCCGCTTCATCCGTCTGGACGGTACGCTCAAAATTCCTGGTCGCGTCGTTGACCGTGACCGTCGCATTTTGGATGACCGCTCCGTTGGGGTCTTTGACTGTCCCGCGCAGATCGGCGGTTGCCGCTGTTTGTGCGATGGCAGACACTGCCAGCATGAGGACAACAAGTAGACATATAACTCGATGAATACTTTTCATTGAATGCTATTCCTCTTTCCCATACAAGGACCCTTTAGGATTTTGCCACGCACAGAGGCGTGGATGGTGCGCTTTTATCACCACAGAGCCACAAACGCAAGTAGCTAACTTGGCGTCCCGCTGCACTAGGACGCCGATTCCCCGGGTTTTCCTTTACAATCCAGGTACCATCTTCATCAATGGATGGCACTCACTCCCCCAGGAAGTCCCTGAAATCCCGGTAAACTCGGGATACAGTTTCTCCCATACTTGTTTCAACCTGGGAGGGCGTTTAGTGGAAAATCATAGAGAATGGCGGACGCAGTGGTAAAGACCGTGTTCAGGGTGGTAAAGACCAGGTGGTAAAGACAAAGACGCAGAGCAAGAACTACGTAAACGCATTTGCCAACGCCGTGGCTGCGCTCAGTCGCGCCGGCGACGACCTGACCATGCGCGTTCTGGAAATGCTGATCAGCGACTTTGACGCCGGTCGCGCCGAGCTTTGGCTATGGGACAGCTCCTCCGGCTCGTGTTACCTGACGCACGCCGAGGGGCAGGAAGCCAGCCACCGGCTGGACTATGCCGCGGCCGGCGCCGGTGTGATCGGCAAGATTGCCCGCAACAAAACCATCATTGAGAACATCGTCCTTTCCACTTTCGGCGGGGACGACCTGGAGTTTTCCCGCAATACCGGCCTTACTCATATCTCCGGCTACCCTCTGCTGGCAGGCGAGCATCTGTCCGGCGTGCTGGCGATTTACAACAACAAAGAAGTCCCGGAAGACCTGCTGCTGTGGTGGAAGCTCTATGCGGAGATGAGCGCCGCCAAGCTGAACAATGTGCTCCTGTCGCAGGAAAAAGATAAACGCATCAACCAGCTCTCTCTTTTGTTTGAAGCCACGCGGCTCCTGAACTCCACGCTTGATCTGGCGGAACTGCTGGAGTTGATTCTGAAAATCGCCCGGACTGAGGTCAAAGCCGAGCGCGGAACTGTTCTTCTGGTGGAACCCAGGCGCAACGAGCTATGGTCGATTGCCGCATCGGGGCTTGAGCACCAGGAAATCCGCATCCCTTTTGGAAAGGGCGTTGCCGGGCGCGTTGCCAGCAGCGGCGAACTGGTCAACACCGAGGACGCCTACAGCCTGGAGTACTTTGATGCCAGCTTCGACCAGAGATTGAACTATCGCACCAAGTCACTGCTCTGTCTTCCCATCCGCCATCACTCGGGCGAAATCGTGGGAGTGCTGCAGCTCCTGAATGCGCAGAACGGCAAATTTACCGCCGAGGACATCGGATTTCTGACCAAGCTCTCCGGCCACATGGCCATGGCCCTGGAAAACGCGCAGATGCATCGTGACACCATGGAAAAACAGCGCATGGAAAGAGAGCTGTCGCTGGCACGCAGTATCCAACACCGCTTGCTGCCGGAATCGCCGCCGGTGGTGCCCGGATACGACATCGCCGTACTCAGTGACTTCTGCTTTGATGTGGCCGCCGACTATTACGACTTCATCAATCTTGGTCCGCAGTCGCTGCTGGTGGTGATCGCGGAGGTCGAAGGCAAGGGCGTGTCTTCCGCGCTGATCATGGCCAACCTCCAGGCCACGCTGCGCGCGCTGGTCATGCATTTGCATTCGCTGGAAGTCCTGGCTTTTTCTCTGAATGAAATGCTTTATAACTACACCAAAGCGGGCAAGTACCTCAGCGTTTTTCTTGGCCTGATCGACACAAGACGAAACGTTCTCCACTACGTGAATGCCGGCCATGTGCCCCCGATCCTGGTCCGGGGCGCCAGCGGTGACGTGAAAATGCTGGAAGAAGGGGGCACCGTGATCGGCCTGTTTCCTCAGGCGGACTACGTTCGCGGCTCCGTCAAGCTGGAGAAGGACGACCTGCTCGTCTGCTGCACCGACGGCATTCTGCACATCTCCGACGAACAAAAAAGAGAATACGGCCCCAGACGGCTTACGGACTTTGTCCATCGCCATCGCGACAAAGGAGCACAAGCCATTGCGGACGCTGTGCTGGCGGAGCTCTCCGCGTATTCCTCAGCCAGCATGAACGATGACGATAAAGTGCTCCTGGTGATGAAGGTCACGGCGGACAAGACGCAAGAGCCTGAAGAAAGCGCAAGAGCAGGGACAGAAATCGGGTAGACGACAGCTTGGTAACGTGATGATGAATTTATCTCTGTCTTGCTGACCACGTCTGAGGGCGCCGATGCCGTTATGCTTCCACGGGGAAAGCACCCTCGGGATGTTACAGCTTGCTTTCACGCCACACAGCTCGCCCGTGCAGCGCTTAGCAAGACCAGGTGCAAATAGGCTTCATCGGCTCAGGGCACCTGCACATTTCCTGAAGTATAGGAGGAAAACGTGCGCGGTATGCCATTGTCTTCGGTAAAGTCGGTGAAACTCACGCCGATGGTCGGCACCGATGTTGGTACGCTCGCTGCACTTTGTCTTACCTCGAAGTGGATGTGACCGGTCAGGCTGATTCCGACGCAGCCTGCGTTCGCGATCTGCTGTCCCTGCCTGACCGTCGCTCCGATGGTACGAAACCGCGAAGGTATGCTGCCTTTCTCAATGTGAAGATAAAAGGCGGCCGTGCCGTCCGCTTGATTGACCTGGATCTGGTTGTTGGTTGCATTGGAACCAAAGTCAGAGTTCCCATCGACGACCCTTGCAATCGTCCCATTTCGCGCCGCCAGCACCGGTGTGCCGCAGGGACGCCGGAAGTCCCAGGCGAACTTCTGCCCCAGGTCCGAAGCCTGGTGATCGAGTGAAGTATTGTTGCCCTGAATCACCCAGCTGCTTTCGCCGCTCGCGAATGGAAGCTTGTAGACGTGATCTCTGGCCAGGTATTCGCTCACGTTGACGCTATCTTTGAGTATGAGAAAGGGGATGAGCCAAGCCAGTCCCCACAATACAACCACCCCTAACGGCACAAATACAATCCATCCCCAGGCGGAAAAAGCGGCATACTGGTCGTTCCCGTCCACGCACGCACGCACGACCAAAGGCAATACCAGGAACAAGGCCAGGAACCCCAAAATGGTTCCGATCATCCCGCTCCAATGATAAAGATTGGGAAGCCAAACCGGCCCGCACCCTACGAACGACAAAAACGCCAGGCCGAGACCGGTAAAGGCTGATAACGCCGTGACAACCCTGAAGAGCCATTTTGTCCACGCCAGGGCTTGCGACGTGTCGCCGGTCCCTTGTGCCAAGCCGTACGCAAGTCTTATGGCATTGACCGTCAGGCCCGCAAAAATGCCCCATAAGATAATCACGAGAATCGTGCTTGCGATCACGTAGCCGCTGCCGGTAAATCCCGCGAACGAACTGAAAAAGAAGACCCCCGCCAGCAGCAGAAAGATCAGATGCAACGCGAAGAGGGTCCGACCGAGAGAAACCATGCTTTGTCCCTTCTTTAACTCCGTACTTCTTAACTCCGTAAATAGTAGTGACTTGAGTTGGCAATTCGTTGCAAATAAGAACGCAACAGGAAACAGGAGAGAATTCCGCTAATTCTCTTCCCGCACCACCAGCCTGGCATCCTTGGGCAAATAGCTTTTTTTCCTGAACCAGTCTTCCATGGCGTCGCGCAGACGGTCGAGCGGTACACGCGTACCGATGCGCATGAGCCCGTCCGCCACGGGGAGCGTGTCGTCGAAGATGGGATCGTTAGTGAAGTTGCGCATGGAAAAATTGTCGAGCCATTTGATCGGGCAAGGCTGGAGCTGTCCTTTCACCAGGTACTGCACACTGATTTTTCGAAAATACATAAGCTCTTCTTTTCTTTTCCGAAGACGTATTACGTCGCAAAACAGGGGCACTGTGATCCGCGAAAAAGGCCGTCACCCACTCGTCCGCCGGACGAGGAGCAGCCCGTTCCACCGGCCCAGGGGACGCATGCATCTGGCGCTGTCCCCAGGGGCATGTCCTTGCGTAACCCGCAAAAAAGCAACGTTTAGAGCATTCTAGACACTAATACCTATATGAGGTACTCCCCCAATGACCATGCAAGAAGGGCCGAACACAGATTTTGGTGAACTGGTAAAGCATCTCAAGGAACTAACGAACGCACTCACTGCCGTGCATGGCGACCTTTACTGGCTGGCCATGCAGACTCCTGATTCAAAGGAGAAACAATCGTCGCCTGCCGCCGACCTGAACGTCGGCCTTCTTACCGATTTGAAAACCGCCGTGGATGACATGAGGCTCCTGCTGTGGAAGTACATTGAAACGGCGTCTGAAATCAACCCGCAAAAATTTCAGGATGGACTTGATGCGCAGAGGCTGCATCGCGTAACCAGGTTCCTTGAGCTATTGCGCGACCGCCTTGGCTCCTCGAATGACGAGCCAGTCTCTTTTATTGAGAGAATCAGCGCTGCCGTGAAGGAGCGGCTGGGCGAAAAAGCCGCCTGATTTACCACCGTCTGGGCAGGATGTCCGGAACTGACATCCGCCTTTTGTATCCCTTTGTAAATTGCTGTTTCGGGAACTCTACCGCATGGGACGGAGTCTATTCTCTCCAGAATCCTCCGCCCGCGCCTCAACCCGGACCGGCGCATTTGCCGGACCGAGGTTTCGGCATTTGCCGCGACCATAGCCAGCGTTCACTCCCGCGCCGTCAAGGGCGTTCTTGATAATGTGCGTTCTGCCGGTTTGACCAACGTTGTTTTCATCACTCAACCACGAAGCGCCAGCAAACCATAGCCGGAGGAGTATTTAAGTACTTCCGCGCTTCGCTGCCTCGCCGTTGGAGTAATCCACACGCAGGCCGCTCTCAAGGCGAAACACCTTCGCAGCCGCCGGTTGCGCACGCATTCAAGTTGCCGGTTGAAGTGCCTGCGCCCGCCGACAATCTCACCACACCCGCGCGCATTGAGCTGGGCAAGATGCTTTTCTTTGGCTTTCCGGGTCCGGCTGGATCAGCTGCGGCACCTGCCATAACCCTTCACTGGGCTGGTCTGATGGATTGCCCACCGCTATCGGCAACGGCATGCGCGTGCTTGGCCGCCGCACACCGCCGATCACCAACACGGCTTTCAATCGCCTGCAAATGTGGGACGGACGTTTTCATAACCTGGAAGAACAGGCCGATCCAGGCGCAGGCTGAGATGAACGGCTCGGTAGTCAAGTAACGATACGCGGTCCGCGAAGCTTGCATGGTGCTAATCAGGTCCGCACTCTAACGCGCTAATTTGTGTCCGCAATCCCATGTTCCGGACGCGCTGCCATCGGGCAAGCGGAATGTCCCACTCTGCTCATCGGCGTTGACCGTGATCACGCCGTATCCGAGGAACGGCTTTTGTCCGGCGGATTTTCCCGCGATCCCCACATTGGAATAATCACCGGGCCCGCTGTATGCCTTGTTGTTCTCCTGGCCCGGAGAAAGGCCATCGCCCAATGGCCCAAGGGTAAACTTCAGCGCCGCATCAGGGCCGCGATTGGGAAAACCAAAGGCCACGTCTCCAGCGTTCTTTCCGACGCCGCTGTAGCAATCCGCGCCATTGACTTGCAGAGTGAATGGCTTGTCAATGTGTGCGCCGGCAGTGCTCACGGAAGCTCCGCTGGCAGCCGAGTTTCGGCTGGATGGAGAAGCACCCTGGTGGCAGGAAACAATGCCGCAAAAAATGACAAGGCTACAGGCGCAATGAACCAGGAGCGCGGGCTTCCGCATGCTATCCCTTGGCCCGCGGACCAGCGGCACGGATATTTTCCGGCACATCGAACTTCTCAATGTTCTTGGCGAAGCGCGCCGCCAGATCGGCCGCCGATTTGTCATACGCCGCTTTATCTTTCCAGGCGTCGCGCGCGTGCAGGAATTCTGACGGCACTCCCGGACAAGACTTCGGCACGCTAAGACCGAAAGCCGGATCAACTTCAAATTCAACTTTATCCAGTTTGCCTTCAATCGCCGCACGGACCATGGCGCGGGTATACGGCAGCTTCATGCGATCGGCTACGCCGGCAGGCCCGCCGAACCAACCGGTATTCACCAGCCAGCATTGCGCGCTGTGCTCTTTCATGCGACGTCCCAGCATCTCCGCATATACCTTGGGGGCCAGAGGCAGGAACGGCGATCCAAAACAGGTGGAAAAGTTTGGCGTGGGCTCTTTCAAGCCCGCCTCAGTGCCTGCGACCTTGGCGGTGTATCCAGACAAAAAGTGATACATGGCCTGTTCGGTGGTCAGCCGTGAGATTGGAGGTAGCACGCCAAATGCGTCCGCCGTCAGGAACATCACGTTCTTGGGATGCCCGCCGACGCCGGGAATCACTGCGTTGTCGATGTACTCAATCGGATAGGCGCACCGCGTGTTCTCGGTGAGGCTGACATCGTTGTAATCGGGGACACGGGTTTCCGGCCGCAGCACAACGTTCTCCAGGACGGAACCAAAGCGAATCGCTTCCCATATCTGGGGCTCATTTTCATGCGAGAGCTTGATGGTCTTGGCGTAGCAGCCGCCTTCAAAATTGAAAATGCCGGTCGGACTCCATCCGTGTTCGTCGTCGCCGATGAGCCGGCGCTCGGGGTCCGCCGAAAGAGTGGTCTTGCCCGTTCCGGAAAGACCAAAGTACAGAGCAGTCACACCGTCGCTTCCAACGTTGGCGGAGCAGTGCATGGGAAAAACATTACGCTGCGGCAGAAGAAAGTTCATCACCGAGAAGATGGACTTCTTCATCTCGCCAGCGTATCCGCTTCCGCAGACCAGCACCAGCTTGCGGCTGAAATTCACGGCGATGAAAGCCTCTGAGCGTGTCCCATCGCGTTGCGGCTCGGTCAGAAATCCGGGTACACCGACAACGGTAAATTCAGCGCGATGGCTCTTCAGCTCCTCCTCCGTCGGGCGGACGAAAAGCGCGCGCACAAACAGGTCCTGCCAGGCGAGTTCGTTGATGATTCGCACGGGCAGGCGATACTTGGGGTCCGCGCCGGCATACAGGTCCTGGACGAAAAGTTCTTTGCCGCGCAGGTACTCCAGCACGCGCTCAAAGATGGCGTCAAATTTCTCCGGACTGAAGGGTTGGTTTACGTCGCCCCAGTTCACCAGTTCGCTGGTGATGGAGTCTTTGACGGTGAAGCGGTCTTTGGGCGTCCGGCCGGTAAATTTGCCGGTGTAAGCGGCAAAAGCGCCGTTGTCCGCCAGATGTCCTTCACCGCGGCGAACAGCGTGTTCCACCAGAGGACCGGAGCGCAAGTTGAAGTGTACTTTGTTGGTTTTGAGTAATGTTTCGAGGGCTGAAGCGGTATCAATGGCTGGCATTACCTGAGACATCGTAAGATCTCCTGTTTCCAAAACCTGCAAGCACCCATGGCCCGACAGGTACAAAACAACGGGGTCTTGTTTTGGAATTAAACGGCCTGGGCCGTCTTTATCAACGCGTCTTGTGGCGCGCCTACTTCCTTGAGGACGGCGCTCAAATGTTCGAGCGCTTCATCCACGGTAAGTGCATACATCTCTCGCCCGTGCTCATAGCTTCCAGATTCGATGGCCGTTTGCAAAAAACGGCCGGCAGTCTGGATGGCAAGCGGGTCGGTGATGACACGACCGGTGCGCCGGTTGTACTCCACCCATGTTGGATGCGGCAAGGCAATCCAAACGGGGCGTCCGCCGACAAGAAATTTTATGTCGACGGCATCAGCGTGCCGTGTAGCAATGGCAACGACCAGCGCCTGAAAAATACAGTGGAGCTTTTGCCCAGTCCAGCGGTCGGTAGCGTGAAAGTCTGCGTACATGGAATCTAAAAATAATATCGGAGCCGACTAACTTCAGCAAGGATATTGCAGGCGGCCGGACCTGCGATGTGACCGTAATCACACTACAATCAGCCACTTAGCCAGCCATCGAAAACGCTTATAGATGCTATTCCTACACCTAATGCAATCGGGAAGACGACTCATCCGGCGGGACAGCTTGTATGATGGCAGCCTGATTCTCTAAACCGGGAAAGACCGAATGAACACCATGCAAGCAGTCTGGATATCAACTTTCGGTGGGCCCGAAGGCCTGGAGGTCCGCCAGGTCGGCAAGCCTTTAATTACCGCCGAACAGGTGCTGGTGCGCGTGCGCGCCTCCGGCCTCAACCGCGCTGACCTCCTGCAACGCCAAGGCAAATATCCGCCGCCCCCCGGATTTCCCCCGGAGATTCCCGGCATCGAGTTCGCCGGCGAGGTCGCCGAAGTCGGTTCTTCCGTGCTCCAGTGGAAACCAGGACAACGGGTCTTCGGCCTCCTCGGTGGCGGCGCACAGGCCGAATACGTAGTCACGTATGAGCGCCTGCTGGCGGAGGTCCCGGCAAATCTGGATTGGGCCGAAGCAGCCGCCGTGCCGGAAGTCTTCATCACCGCGCACGATGCGCTTTGGACGCAGGCAGCGTTGCGTCCGGGAGAGACGGCGTTGATCAACGCCGTGGGAAGCGGCGTAGGTGTAGCAGCAGTGCAACTGGCCCGCGCCATTCACGCTGTGCCGTATGGAACTTCGCGTACCGCGGACAAGATCAAACAGGCAAAAGCATTCGGTCTGGAAGACGGACTCGTCGTGCGTGAAAACTTTGAGGAACTGCCGGCAGCAGCAGAAAAATGGACCGCCGGAAAAGGCATCAACGTGGTGCTTGACCTGGTTGGTGGAGCGTATGTCAAGACCTGCCAAAAACTGCTCGCGATGAAAGGCCGCATGCTCTTGGTGGGGACCGTGGCCGGCGGGAGCTACGAACTGGAATCCCGCTACGTGATGGGCAAACGTCTGCAAATCCGCGGCACCGTGCTGCGCGCGCGCACGCTGGAAGAAAAAATCCAGGTCACACAGGCATTCGCTGCGGAGGTTGTTCCCTTGCTGGCGCAAGGAGTGCTTCGCCCGACCATCGACAGCAAATTCAAACTCGCCGATGTCCGCAAAGCACATGAGCGGCTGGAGTCCAATGAAACGTTCGGGAAAGTAGTGCTGGAGTTTGACTAGCGTGAGAGCAGTCAGCACGCCAGCACTCAGCATTCAGATGAGCGCTAGTCGATCGGCCTGGCGTCGAAGACGTACGAGCGAATCGCGTTGCGATAATGCTCGGCAGTCTGGGAATTCTGGCTGGCAGCCACGACTTCAATAAATACTCCGCCGTTCATGGGAATGCAGTGGACCATCACGACCGAATTCCCGCTCGTACCCCACACCAGGCCTCCGTCAGCCGACATGGCCAGGTTTTCGCGTCTCATAGCTGTTCTGGCGTTTGTAGCGCATTGATTCAGGCTCATGCGCCGCCAGTCCGACCCTACCTGGACCGCCGGTTGCTGAGCAAAGGAAACTCCAGCCAGGCTGAAGAAGCAAAGCAGTGACAGGGACAATAATTTTAGTTTTTGCATATCAAGGCTCCTCGCGTCGAGTAACGCTCACTTTATAAAGCGCTAAACGGGGCAAGAATTCCCATTGCCTGTCGCAAAAAAAGCTGAACTGTTCATTTCTTCCCTGTCACACAGGAAAAACTTGCCGCGTCGTTGGTATCGCCCGTACCGTTGTACTTGGCTGCCTGCGGATACGGGCACAGCGGACGCGTCATCGGCGCGCCCTGGCTTATGCCCTGCGCTGGACCAGGGTCATTCACATGTTTTTCGGCGATGATCCTGTCCGGCGCCACGCCCTTCTCCACCCACTGTTCCAGGGTAGCGTAAATATCATGCTGCGGATCAGCCTGCATACCGGCCTGGCCAAAAGAATTCGCGCCCGGCCCGCCGCCGCAGTGCTGCATTCCCGGGACCATATAGAGCCGCATCACTTTGTTCGCAACGTCGCGTCCCATCGCGAGTTCCACGCTGTTGTAGTAATTGATGGCGCCTTCGGGAGGCAGCGCCGCGTCGCTCCATCCGTGATAGATGATGAGCTTTCCGCCATGAGCCAGGAACGGCCGCAGATTGGGATCGGTAGCGTTCAGGGTCTTGCCTTGCTGCTCGTCGGCAAGTTTGGCGGCGCTCTCAACATCCGCGGTTTTCAAATCCATGGGTTCCCTGGTGGAAATCATGTTGGTGAAAAATCCGGAGGCAAAGGCAGCTTGCAGGTCCTTGCCCGGTACGGTTCCCGTCACCCACCCTAACCATCCGCCGGGACCGATTTCTCCGCCCGGCAAGAAGCCGGGAAAAATCTGTTTGCCTTTGGCGTCTTTGGGGCCGGCGTAGATCTTCTTGAGCGCCGCCGCCTGGGGCGCGGTGAGGCAGCTATCGGCATCGGCGGCTTTGCAGACCATTGTCGCGGGATCAAAATGGCATGCCCGCGGATCGTTAAGTATGCCGTCGTTCACGCCGTCTTCCCCATGCGCATCGCAGGCAGCCGTCACCGCGGCGGCGATTGCCGGCAGCTTGCGGGCCGGAATATAACTGGCCGGATCTTTCTGCATGGCCTGGATGTCCCAAATGAACGTGGCAAACACCGGGGTCCAGTAGTTGGCGGGTGCGCCGGCCAGGATGCCGTCATAGTCATTGGGGAAGCGCTGCGCTTCCATCAGGGCCTGGCGTCCGCCGTTGGAGCACCCGGCAAAATAGGAGTGCTTCGGGCCTTCGCCGTAAAACGCCTGGATGACGGCCTTGGCTTTCATCGTCATCTCGTGGATCGCCCGGTAGCCAAAGTCCGTGATCTTGTCGGGATGGCCTAATGCCCAGCTTGCTTCGGTGCCGGGCGCGTTGTGGCCTGTGTCGGTGCTGGCCGAGGCGTAGCCTCTGCTGATGGCGATCGCCAGGCCGGGATAAAAAATCTGCCCGGAGAAACCGCCCGTGCCCTGGCCGCGATACTTGCCGTTCCAACCGGTGAGCGGGACCCAAACCTCAACCTTGATGTCAGAGTCCTTGGCCGGTTTGATCTCCATGATCACGCGACAAAATGCCGGCAGGTTCTTGACCGACGCGGGAGGCGCCGTCATGCCCGGAGGGACGAATGCCCCCGCAGCCACGGTCTGAGCCGAGGTAATCGTAGTATCGGCCAGCTTAAGCCCGCTCAAGCTCTCACACGATGCGGCTCGCGCCATTGTGGCCGCATAGCCAAGCACGGCCGGCAGAAGAGCTGCGAGAAAGATTCGTTTAACGTTCATTGCTTTTCTCATCCCAGGAATAAATTTGTTCGGAGGCAGTATAGCGGCTGGGCATGAGTACCGCATAGCCGTAGAGGCGAAGCATGCGTCGTCTTTGCCTATCTCAAATTCTTTCCGCGTCGATTGCGAGATAGACAGACGAAAACGCAGCCGGCGGCTGCGGTCCATGTTGATATAAGGCCTGTTCAACGGAATGTTATTAGACAAGCTTCCCGCCATTACTGTTGTCATCTTTTCATCCTGGTGCAAACGGCTACAATCGCTGGATGGCAGTTGATCCCACAATGTCCTCTCTGGCTGCGCCCAGGTACGACGCAGTCCATGAGAACGCGGCCGGACGCGTGGTCTTCCTTGAGCACCGGGGCAAGCGCGTGTTGTTTGTCAATTACTCGCATTGCGATATTCCCATGCTCAAGGCCGTGGCCGCGGAGGGCAACCGGGTCATCTCCCGCGAAGCGCTCAACTCCGTGCTGACGTTGAATGACGTCACCGGGACAAGTTTCGACAAGGAATCGGTGGCGGTGTTGCAATCCAAAGTCGCGGCCAACGCTCCTTTTGTGCGGCGTGCCGCGGTGATCGGCATCAGCGGGCTGCAGCGGCTGATTTACGAGGGCATTCAAGCATTTTCCAAGCGCAATCTTCCGCTCTTTCCCAGCCGCCTGGAAGCACTGGATTGGCTCGTCAAGGGATAAGATATTTATTTTCTGTCGCTTGCGTGAGCCTGTCCGCGGTGTCGCTTCTTTCGGTTGCATGCTCTTTCGTTTTGTTTCTCAATTATTTCTTATTGTTCTGGCCAGTCCATCCTGCTAGAGTCTGGATAGCAAGCCCAGGGAATCCCCCAGCAAAAAATTTTTAAATATGGCGAGGAACATAAGTTATGTCCCGATCGATTCGCTTAGTGTGTACGCTTTTTCTTTTAGCAGTGGCCTGTGCAGCGCAACCGCAGCCTTCATCGCAGCCGAAAAAGCTGGTGGCCGTGCTTGATTTTGACTACGGCACCGTTCAGTCATACGTTTCTTCCATTTACGGCACCAATCAGGACGTGGGTAAGGGCATCACAGACATGCTGGTGGAAAAGCTCCTGAAGGACGGGAACTACCGCATCATCGAGCGCAAGGCATTGGACAAGATCCTGGCGGAGCAGAACTTTTCCAACAGCGACCGCGCCGATCCCGCCACCGCGCAAAAGCTCGCACGAATCCTTGGTGTTGATGCAATCATTATGGGCTCCATCACCAAGTTCGGTCGTGATGACCAGTCTAAGAGCGTCGGCGGCGTCGGGTTTGGTCCGCGTGCTTTCGGCATCGGCGGCGTTAAGAGGAGCGAAGCCAAGGCGGTATGCGCCATCAGTGCGCGCCTGGTAGACACCACCACCGGCGAAATCCTGGCCGCAGTCACCGGTGAAGGCACATCCAAGCGCTCCGGCACTTCTCTGATCGGCGGCGGCGCGGGTACGGGCGGCGGAGGAGGCGGGGCGTTTGATAGTCATGCCTCCAACTTCGGCCAGACCCTCATGGGTGAAGCCGTAACGACCGCCGTGAATGACGTAGGCGCACAGCTCGATACCAAAGCCTCAAGCTTGCCCACACGCAAAGCCGAGGTCTCCGGATTAGTGGCTGACGTAAGCGGCAACACGTTGATCCTGAATGTGGGATCCAAGACCGGCCTGCGGGTCGGAGACAAGCTGGATATCAGCCGCGCCGTCCGCACCGTGACCGACCCGACGACCCACAAGGTCCTGAAGACGATTACCAACAAGATCGGTGAAGCTACTGTTACAGAAGTAGACGCGAATTCCGCGACTGTTTCTTTCTCCGGCAGCGCTCCGGCCAAAGTGGGCGACACAGCGAAGACCGAAAACTAACAGCTTTTGTCGCTGAGAATACATGCGGCCCGAGCGTAAAACGTTTCGGGCCGCGATTTTTTGTGGCTCAGATAGCCTTGCTGGAGTGGCGTGGCTTAATGTGGTCTTCTGAGCGCTCAATGTATCGCCCAAACATAAACGGCATTCTGGGTATACACTTCCTCTTCCTAACGACGTGTCATTCCGACCCGAAGCCTTGCGAAAGGGGAGGAATCTGCTCCGCCTGGTCCCTAAGATGAAACAGTACTTCGTCTACTTCATGTCCAACAAATCGCGCAGGCTCTACGTTGGCATCACCAGCAAGCTGTACAAGCGCGTCTTTCAACACAAAAATAAAGTACTCCCCGGTTTCACGGCACGTTATAACTTTGACATGCTGGTCTACTACGAGGAGTTTTCTCAAGTCGCCAGCGCGCTGACAAGGGAGAAAGAAATCAAGGGATGGCGGCGCGAGAAGAAGCTCAAGTTGATTCTTGCGGAAAACCCCGACTGGGCGGACTTGAGCCTGGAATGGGAAGAGGACCCTGCCTGGCAGGCCATCTCCAAAACCGAGCTTCGCCGTATTTTGAAGAGAAACCTTCCTGAGGTTTGAAACGCGGTCTGCTGGCGGCCTCGCGATGTTGCGCGCACTGGGTGCGGATTCTGTTTTCCTGTAGCACGAATAAGGCGATACAGAGCTTTGGGAAGGAAATGGCTGTTCCGCAATTCGCCGACATTTTGACAAAGTACGCAAATGCCGACGGGTAGGGCTGCCATAATATTCATTGTAAATCTAAATTTGAGCGTTCTCGCAGCGGTCAAAGTGCCAACTACGCATGCGAGTAGCAGGAGCCGATTCCTCGCTTGCGCTCGGAATGACACATCGTGGGTCGAGGACCGTCCCAAACATCAAGAAACGTACGTCGGAATGCGACGCTTCCTGCAGGAATCTGAGTCAGCGGCTTACGCCTTCTTCGCGTTGGCTTTGCCTTCTTCTGCTTTAGCAGCGGTCCGCTGGGCAAGCTCATAATCCACCACGCGCTGCATCTCCGCCAGGGGCGCGGGTTTGCCGGTCCAGATTTCGAACTGGCGCGCGCCTTGCTGCACAAACATCTCCGCTCCCAGGATCACGTGAAGTCCGCGAGCGCGGGCCATCTTGACCATCTTGGTCTCGGCCGGAGTGTAGACCATCTCAAAGAAAAACTTGGCTTTGAGTTCCTGCTCGGAGATCGGCACCGGGTCACGATTGCCTTCCATGCCGACCGGAGTGGCGTTGATGATCACGTCAAATTCCATCTTCTTGAGCTGCGTGCGATTGATCGCTTTAGCGCGGGCCTGTTTGGCCAGATTCTGTGCCGGCGCGGGCGTGCGGTTCAGGATGTACACATCAGCGCCGCGTTCTTTTAGTCCAAAGACGGCAGCTCGCGCGGCGCCTCCAGCGCCCAGCACCAGAATTTTAGCGCCTTGCAGACGCAGGCGGATTTCCAGAGGACGCACCACTCCGTTCACGTCAGTATTAAAGCCGTAGAGTTTGCCATCCTGGGCGCGGACCACGGTGTTGCAGGCGCCGATCCGGGTAGTCCAGGGATCGGTCTTGTCCAGGTGCTTCAGGATCTGCTCTTTATACGGCATGGTGATGCTGAGGCCGTTGATGGGAATATCGCGCACGCAGGCCAGCAGGTCTTCCACCGACTTGGCGTGCAGCGCCAGGAAAACAGCATTGACGTTCTCCCGGCGAAAGGCGCTGTTCAGCATTACGGGCGAAAGCGAATGCGCCACCGGATCTCCAGCCACACCATAGACGCGCGTGGCGGCATCCACCTGATCGACGCGATATGTATCCAGCAACGCACGGGCGGCAATCTGTCCTGGGGCCGTTGCTTCCTCCGCGCTGAGAGCGCCAAAGGTGAACTGGCTGCCGGCGCGCACCGCCAGCAATCGGCTGATAACTCCCTGCTCTCCCATGCACACGCCCACCAGGGAGTGCGTGTGGCTGTACTTCTCCAAAAACTTCATCATGACCACGTTGTCGTACAGAGAATTGGCTGTACTGACGACCTTGATGAAGTCGGCTGGATACTTCTGCATCTTGGCAAAAGTCTCTTCCAGCTTCTTGGTGCCGCGGAAGTCGTGAAAAGAGAGAATCAGGTTGGCCGACCGGCGGAGGCGATTAAAATCCGACGGTTTTAATTGGCTGGCCGACTCCAGTTCTATGTCAACCAAATGGCAACCCTGGGCCGCGGCTTTGGCCAGAATATCGACCTGCGAAGCCACGGAACCACGAAATTTTCCGCCATTCACCGCCCTCCGGCACGTAACGATCACCAGAGCTTCAGGATGGTATTCCACAAATGTCTTCAGCTTCACCAGGGCCAGGGCGGGCTTGGGCAAATAGTCCAACCTGAACTCAATAAAGGGGTTATCCCGAACAATAATGTCGGCTTTCTGTACCATTTCCACGGGATTGGCGGTGGCGATTGCCGCACACACGCGAGGAAGCCGCGCCGGCAGGAACCGTGGTGCGTAATTAGATGAAGTTACAGTCATTTAGATAAGGATGGCCATCATACGTGACCGAAAATCACAGATTCAAGCCCCGAATGCAAGGGTGAAGTACACTTCTGTAATCAAGCGTATCTCCTAAGTAAATAAGAGTTTAGTTGAAGTGAGGCAAAAACCAGTGATATGTTCCACCCTTGGGGACATTGTGCGCCCTGGGGAATTCTGTTCCCCGTTTAGGCTATGGGAGGCAGTATGAAGAAGTTGGGAATGGCATTACTGGTTTTGGCGAGCACGGGCTTTGCGCAGACTCCGGCAACTCAAAGTGCACCACAACAACCACAAGGTCTGCAACACGCCGCGAATCTCGACGTCGGCAATGCACCCACTCCGAATGACATGTACTGCTCGGGGTTCCTCACCACCGAGAAAGTCGCGGACAAACTTTTTGTCGCTGCGGGCGCCAACAGCCCCGACCAGGTCCGCTATTCCGGTACGGCGGACACCATTTTTATCCACGGAGAGGGGATGAAACAGGGCGAGCGATACCAGATTCTCCGCCACGTCAAAGACCCGAACCATTATGAATTGTTCCGCGGACAAAAATCCGCCATCAAACAAGCAGGCGAACCTTATTTCGAGTTGGGATACGTCCGGGTAGTTGACGTGCAAAACCAAACCGCGATCGCCATCCCCGAACTGAGCTGCGCCGATTTTGTGCCGGGAGACATAGCGATTCCCTTCGTCGAACGCGAGGTGCCGGTCTTCCGGAAGGTAACGCTGGACAGCTTTACGCCGCCAACCGGCAAGAACGTAGGCCGCATCCTCATGGCCAAGGACTTTGATTCGTTCATCGGCTCCAAATACAAGATCTATCTCAATCTTGGTTCGGATAAAGGACTCAAGCCCGGCGATTATCTGCGCGCTACACGCACTTATTCCTACACCTATCACGATCCTGAAGCAGGTCTGTCTCTGAAGGCCAGCGAAAATGAAGACACGCAGGTGAAAGCGCAGAAGCTCCCCAAGAATGACGTTTCCAGCTTGCCCCGGCGCACTCTGGGAGACATGATCGTGCTGCAAGTCCACCAGCGAAGCGCAACCGCCATGGTCCTGACGGCGCTGCAGGACATCCACGTTGGGGACGGAGTGGAAGTGATGGACGTAAGCGACGCGCCCGCGGTGGAGCCGATGAAGCCTACATTTACCAGTGATGCGGGAGGGGCGCCGAACACGACAAATCCGGTAACCGCCGCGTTGCCCACCATTACCTGTACCGCTTCTCCCACCAGCGTGCGCGCCGGTGAGAATTCCACCATCAACTGCAGCGCAGCCAGCCCGGACAGCCGTCCTGTGAGCATCACCTATGTTACTAACGGCGGCAAGCTTTCTTCCAGCAAAAATCAAGCCACGCTGGACACCACGGGCGCAGGCCCCGGCCCAATTTCCGTCCGCGCTACCGTGTTTGATGACCAGCAGCTAAGCGCCTCCGCCGTGGCCACGGTCAACGTAGAAGCTCCGCCCCCGCCGATGCCCACCGCACAGCAACTGACTTCGCTGGATTTCAAACCGTCAAGCGCCTACGTGGACAATCGCTCCAAGGCGATCCTGGATGACGTTGCCCTAAAGCTTCAGCAAGACCCCGGCAGCACCGCGGTGTTGTCCGGTACGTCGGAAGAAAAAGAACCGCCACGGCTGGCCATGCAACGCGCGGAAAATGCCAAGACCTACCTGACCAAGTCCAAGGGTATTGATCCGCAGCGCATTCAAGTAAAGGCCGGCAGCGAACCCGGACACACAGTGCAGGTGGTCACCGTCCCGGCAGGCGCTACTGTGCCGCTAACACAACCGAAGTAAGGGCCGCTGGTATTTGATCGCGATCAACGCGTCTTACAAGTTTTCCCAGAAAAATGACGTGTCGTTCCGAAGCGAAGCGAGGAATCGGCTCCGCCACAGCTAGCCCCGGAGGTTTCTCTTGAGCCGGGGCTTAAGCTCGACTTCGGACAGGGCTTTCCACGACGGGTCTTCTGCCCATTCCAGGCTCAAATCCACCCAGTCAGGATTCTCTGCGCGAATCAACTTGAGCTTCTTCTCCCGCCGCCATGCCTTGATTTCCTTCTCTCTGGTCAGCGCGCTTGCGACTTGAGAAAACTCCTCGTAGTAGACGAGCATGTCAAAGTTATAGCGTGCCGTGAAGCCGAGGAGCACTTTGTTCTTGTGCTGAAAGACGCGATTGAAAAGTTTGCTGGTAATTCCAACGTAGAGACGGCGCGATTTGTTGGACATGAAGTAGACGAAGTACTGTTTCATAAAGACCAGCGGAGCCGATTCCTCACCCACTCGCTGCGCTCCGGGGTTCGGAATGACACGTCGTTAGGGAGAGTAAGTGTATACGAACCACACAGAACCGTAACTACCATACTCTCGGTACGCCCATTCGCATTGATTCCCTCTGGCATCTCTCGACCAGCTGGTTTAAGCTGCCCGCATGAATTTCCACTCTCTCCGCCTGCGCTGCCTGCTGTTTGTCTTCCTGTTCATCGCTTCGGCGGCGATCGCACAACCCGGTCCCACGTACGACGCCATCGTCCGTAACGGCAAGATCATCGATGGCACCGGCAATCCCTGGTACCGCGGCGATATCGCCATCCAAGGTGAGCGCATCGTAGCCATTGGCAATTTGCAGAGCGCCACGGCCAGGCGTGTGATCGATGCCACGGGGATGGTCGTCTCACCCGGATTCATTGACATGCTGGGACAGTCGGAAGCGGCGTTGCTCATTGACAGCCGTTCCCTGAGCAAGCTCTCCCAGGGAATCACCACGGAGATCACCGGGGAAGGCGGCTCTATCGCGCCGCAAAACGCTCTTACCCTGGTCGCGCTTCAGCCGTCGCTCGATTTCTATCGCCTGAAAGTTGACTGGACCAACCTGGAAGAATACTTCCAGAGATTGCAGAAGAGCGGCACGCCGATCAACATTGGCACGTACGTAGGCGCGGCCCAGGTACGTGAAGCCGTAATGGGCGACGTGAATCGCGCTCCGACCCCCGAAGAGCTGGAAAAGATGAAGGCACTGGTGGAGCAGGCCATGCAACAGGGCGCGCTGGGACTCTCTACCGCGCTGATCTATCCGCCGGGACATTACGCCAAGACGGAAGAACTGATCGAGCTGGCAAAGGTCGCGGCCCGGTACGGCGGCATTTATGCGTCGCACATGCGCAGTGAAGGCCAGAGCGAGATCGCGGCGGTACAGGAAGCATTGCGCATCGGGCGTGAAGCGCAACTACCGGTGGAGATTTTTCATCTGAAAGTGAGCGGCAAGTCACGCGCGGGATCCATGACAAAAATCGTGGCCATGATCCAGGAAGCGCGCGACGCTAGCCAGGATGTGCGTGCAGACATGTATCCGTATGTGGCAGGCGCAACGGCGCTGGCGTCTTGTCTGCCACCGTGGGTGGCCGATGGCGGCATGATCAAACTACTGGAACGTCTGCGCGATCCCGCGGTCCGGCAAAAAATCAAGACGGAGATGGGATCCGATCACCCGGATTGGGAAAACCTCTACTTTGATGCTGGTGGCGCGCCGGGCGTGATGGTGAGTTCCGTGGTGAACCCGGAGCTGAAACAATACACGGGCAGGACCATTGCGGAGATTGCGGCGCTGCAAAGTACAGGGTTGCAAAGTATAGGGTTGCAGAGTAAAGACCCGCTCGATGCGCTTTTTGATTTCATCCTTGCCGACAAGGGTCTGACCAGCGCGCTTTATTTCATCGCCAGTGAAGAAGACCTGCAAACCGGCCTGAAGCAGTCATGGACCAGCATCGGCCTGGACGCCGGTGAGATGTCACTGGACGGACTGCTGTTTGAGCCGCACGCCCATCCCCGGACCTTCGGCAGCATGCCGCGCTTCCTGGGGCATTACGTACGCGACCTGCACTTGCTGCCGCTGGAGCAGGCCATCCGGAAGATTACTTCCCTGCCGGCACAGCGTGAACACCTGATCAACCGCGGTTTGATCAAAGAAGGCTTCTTCGCCGACATCACGATCTTTGATCCGGCCACCATCATCGATAAAGCAACGTATACGCAGCCAGCACAGCTCTCCGAAGGCGTAAAATATGTTCTGGTCAACGGGCAACTGGAGTACGAAAACGGACATTTGACCGGAGTGCAGGCAGGAAAACCGTTGAAAGGGCAGGGGGCAAAGTGAAGGCTATTCTGCGGTGCCGAGGTTTTGAACCCAAGTTAAGGCCGGTTCAGCACGCGATCAACGCTTTCCAAAAGAGACTTGATTTCCTTTTCGGCAAAGATCTGGCAATCAGAATAGAGTTTCGTCAATAACGCTGGCTGCGTCTCCATGAGAGAAGGGAGAAGCTGCTCAAATTCTGGGAATGTGCTGCGAAACGAACGAATTCTCTGCAAATTCTCGCTCAACCGTAGTCTTCGTTCTGTTTCGTCATTCCAGATACTCTCCCAATACCGACAAGTGTGGCAAGACGCAGCGCAACGAGTGCCGTCGTGAGACAAGAACGATTCCCAGCCAGATCGCGCAAGCGAAAGAACTCTCAATGAGTCGTCCCGACGTTTTTCGCTGTTGCATCTTCTGCACGCCACCAACACGTTGCCTGGTACATGGAGGCCTGCGCGATAGCGATTCATGCCGTCGAGATGTTCGACTCCGTATCCGGTATTCATCAGGTCGCAAGAACAATATGGGCACTGGTTATTGAACCGCTCGCGGACAAGCCTTTCATATTCTTCCCCGTCAACTTTAATTGGCCAGTTTTGGCTGATTTTGCGACTCAATTCGTGAAGAAACATGCTGATCAGCTTGTTTGCCACGTCCGACTTGGCCCGCCGCGTAGCAGAGCGTAGTTTAAAAACTGGATCTTTCAACCTTTTTTGTCCCCAAGAAGCCAATTGACATCCACGCCCAATACGTTCGCGAGGGCCTTAAGTTCGTAGTCGAGGACATGGCGGTGACCGTTTTCGATTTTGGCAATTGCGGCTCGGTCGAGCTGAATCCCAAGTTTGGCGAGCTTCCCTGAAAGTGCATCTTGCGTTAGTGCTGGCTCAGAGCCTTGACGCGCCTCAGCAACCCGTCTGCCGACAATGTTTTTCCACGCAGCCTTTCTGATCACACGGAGAGAGTATCTTCTGTATAAATCGAAAATGTTCTAAACTAGAACATAAAAACGAGGGGTAATTGGGCCCGAGCTTTTCTATGAAAGAGAGCAGAATGGCGAATCCGCTCACAAACCACGAGATCACAGAACGAATACGCCGCATGAATCGTCGACTAAGCGAGACCCGTGCAGAGCTCCGTAATGTCGACCGGGCGTTGTGGGGCGCAATGGCGGTTGTCAGCTTTGCCGGTGTCACTGGGCAGAGCCAAAATGTGCAAATTGACCCTGAAACTGTGCTTGGTGATCTACTTGCCGATCTCATGCATTGGTGCGATGCTCAGAAAACTAGCGGCGGACTCAAAGAGTCGCTTGACTTTGAATCGGCCCTTGAACGCGCCCGCAATCACTACAACGAAGAGCGTGCAGACGAACGGGAGCAGCTACGTACAGAACACGTGTAGAATCCCACTCTCTCGCGGTGTAAAATCGGTCTGGGCCTCCAAAATGTAAGCGGGCGTTAACCTCTAAGATCTCTGTTAACAAATATTTACAAAACCTAGCGTTATAAAACGTCTTTATACCGTCAAATAGAAAAGTGGAGCAAGGATCGCCCCCGGGACGGTTGGAAGACGCAAGGTCTTACGGCCCCCGATTTGCGTTGATGACCGGCCATCGCTGAAAACCGAAAGTCTGGTAGGATTTTCACCTTCAGACCCAGTCCCAGAGAGGCAGTTCCAGAGAGGAATGATGTTTAAATTTTCGCCCTACATGATGGCCCGCATCGCTCTGCTTGCCTGTCTCTCCCTCATCACTGCCGGTTGCGGGAACACGCCTATTGAATCGCAGCAGAAAGACTCGCAGCAAAAAGATTCGCAACAAAAGCAAAAAGGCGGAGGCAAAGGAGGCCAGGGCCGCGGGCAGCAGTCCGTTCCGGTGGGAGTGGCCAAAGTTGAAAGCCGCGATATGCCGGTTTTGCTGAACGGCCTGGGTTCCGTCGACGCCTTCAATACAGTAATCGTCAAGACCCGCATTGACGGCCAGTTGGACCGCATCGCTATCAAGGAAGGTCAGGAAGTCAGCAAAGGCCAGCTGCTGGCGGTGATCGATCCGCGTCCTTATGAAGTGGCGCTCAGCCAGGCAATGGCTACCTTATCCAAGGACCAGGCCGCGCTCAACGATGCCAAGCTCAACCTGACGCGCTTTCAGGAACTCTACAAAGCAGGAGTCATTCCCCAGCAGCAGTTCGATACCCAGGGATCGCTTGTGGGACAGCTTGAAGGCACCCTGCTCGCTGACAAGGCGCAAATCGACACCGTAAAGTTAAACCTCCAATACACGCGCATCACTGCCCCGGTAAGCGGACGAATTGGCCTCCGCCAGGTCGATGTGGGCAACATGGTGCATGCGGCCGATCCCAATGGTCTGCTGGTGATTACGCAGTTGCAGCCTATTGCCGTGCTCTTTACCTTACCGGAAGACAATCTTCCCACGGTCTCCAGGCAGATGAGAAAAGGAAGGCTCCAGGCGGAAGCCTACAGCCGCGACGATCAGACCAAACTTGCCACCGGGACACTGGAAACCATCGACAACCAGATTGACATCACCACCGGCACCGGGAAACTGAAGGCGGTCTTTGACAACCGCGATCGTTCGCTGTGGCCGAACCAGTTCGTGAACGTCCACTTGTTGCTCGAAGTGCGTAAGAACAACACCGTGGTACCGGTTGCGGCTATCCAGCGTGGGCCGCAGGGAACGTATGTCTTTACCGTAAAGCCGGACAAGACCGCGGAGATGCGTCCCGTGACTCTGGCGTTCACGGAAGGAAACTTTTCCTCCATCACCGAGGGCGTCAGTCCCGGGGAAACCGTGGTGGTTGATGGCCAGGACAAACTCCAGCCCGGCAGCCGGGTGGAAGTGCGCGCCGGCGGGCCAGGACGAAAAGCCGGGCAGGCTGAATCGGGACAGTAAATGAGTCCATCGCGTCTTTTCATTCTTCGTCCGGTTGCCACTTCACTGCTGATGATCGGCCTGCTGCTGGTGGGGATCGTGGCGTATCGCGAGCTGCCGGTTTCGGCGCTGCCTCAGGTAGATTACCCGACCATTCAGGTGACCACGTTTTATCCCGGCGCCGGCCCGGAGGTAATGGCATCTTCCGTCACCGCGCCCATGGAGCGGCAATTCGGACAGTTGCCCGGCCTCAGCCAGATGACTTCAACCAGCTCGTTTGGTTGTTCGTCCATCACGCTGCAATTCACGCTTGAAGAAAACATTGACGTCGCGGAGCAGGAAGTGCAGGCCGCGATCAACGCCTCCACCACGTTCCTGCCGCGCGATCTGCCCAATCCGCCGATCTACAGCAAGATCAACCCCGCGGACTCACCCATCCTCACCCTGGCGCTCACCTCGGACAGCCTGTCCCTCTCCAAGGTTGAAGATCTGGCGGACACCACGCTGGCGCAAAAAATCTCGCAGCTCTCCGGCGTGGGAATGGTCTCGATCAGCGGCGGACAGAAGCCCGCGGTACGCATTCAAGCCAACCCGACAGCGCTGGCTTCTTACGGGTTGAGCCTGGAAGACCTGCGCGCCACTTTGGGTCAGGCCAATGTGGACCAGGCCAAGGGCGTTCTGGAAGGGCCCCGCCAGTCCTTCACCATCGGCAGCAATGACCAGTTGCTTTCCAGCGCCGACTACAAAAGCGTGATCATCGCCTACCGCAATGGAGCTCCGGTGCGACTCACCGATGTGGCCACGGTCATTGACGGAGCGGAAAACTCCAAGCAGGCGGCATGGAAGGACCTGGCGCCCGCGGTCATCGTCAACATCCAGCGCCAGCCTGGGGCCAACATCATCAGCGTGGTCGACCGTATCAAAAAAGTGCTGCCGCAGCTGCAGGCGGCGCTGCCATCGTCCGTGAAAGTCGCCATCCTGACCGACCGTACGGAAACCATCCGCGCCTCGGTGAAAGACGTTCAGTTTGAGTTGATGCTGACGGTCGTCCTGGTGGTGTTCGTAATCTTTCTTTTTTTGCGCAACGTCTCGGCGACCATCATTCCCAGCGTAGCGGTCCCACTCTCGATCGTCGGAACGTTCGCCGTGATGTACCTGCTGGGCTATAGCCTGGACAATCTCTCCCTGATGGCTCTTACGATCTCCACCGGCTTTGTGGTGGATGATGCCATCGTGATGATTGAGAACATTGACCGCTTCCTGGAAGAAGGCCATTCGCCGCTGGAAGCCGCGCTCAAAGGCTCCGGACAGATCGGCTTTACCATTATCTCGCTGACGGTTTCACTCATCGCCGTTTTGATTCCTCTGCTTTTCATGGGCGATATCGTTGGCCGCCTCTTCCGCGAATTTGCCGTCACACTGGCCGTAACCATCGTGATTTCCGCTCTCGTCTCGCTGACGCTCACGCCCATGATGGCGGCGCGGTTGTTGAAAAATCCCAAACAGGCCAGGCATGGGCGTCTTTACCAGGCTTCAGAACGGTTCTACGAAGGCGTGATTGCGCGATATGGAACCACGCTCCGCTGGGTCCTGAAACATCAAACCGCAACTTTGCTGGCCACGGTGGGCGCTTTGGTCCTGACTTTGTATCTTTACGTGATCGTGCCCAAGGGCTTTTTCCCGGTGCAGGACACCGGTGTGATTCTGGGAATTTCGGAAGCGCCGGAGAGTGTTTCGTTTGAGTCGATGGCCCAGCGCCAGCAATTGCTCACCAAGGTGATTCTGCAAGATCCCGATGTCGCCAGCCTGTCATCGTTCATCGGCATTGATGGTACGAACACCACGCAGAACAGCGGACGCATCCAGATCAACCTGAAGCCGCACGAAGACCGCAGCCTCAGCGCGTCGGACATTATCCGCAGGCTCCAGCCGGAACTGGCCAATGTGGAAGGCATTGTGCTTTACATGCAGCCGGTGCAGGACCTCACGGTGGAAGACCGCATCAGCCGAACACAGTTCCAGTATTCTCTGGAAGACGCCGACACCAACGAGCTGAGTGACTGGTCGGGTCGCATTCTGACCCGGCTTCGTGATTTGCCGCAGTTGCGCGACGTAGCCAGCGACCAGCAGAACGGCGGACTCAAAGCTGACCTGGTCATCGACCGCGATACCGCCGCGCGCTTCGGCATTCTGCCGCAGACAATCGACGACACGCTGTATGACGCCTTCGGCCAGCGGCAGGTTTCCACAATTTTCACCCAACTCAACCAGTACCACGTAATTCTGGAAGTAGGCTCACAGTTCCGGCAGGACCCCAGCGATCTGGGCCACATCTACGTTAAGTCCGTGACCGGAACGCAGGTGCCGCTTTCCGCCTTTAGCCACTTTGAATCGACGAGCACCGCGCTGGCCATTAACCATCAGGGCCAGTTTCCGGTGGTCAACATCTCCTTCAATCTTGCTCCGGGCGAATCTCTGGGCACCGCCACCAGGATGATCGCGCAGGTGGAGCAGGAGATGGGCATGCCGGCCAGCATTCATCCCAGCTTCCAGGGGACCGCGGCCGCGTTTCAAAAGTCTCTCGCATCGGAGCCCTGGCTGATCCTGGCCGCGCTGGTCACCGTGTACATTGTGCTGGGCGTGTTGTACGAGAGCTACATTCACCCGGTAACGATCCTCTCTACGCTGCCTTCAGCCGGCGTAGGCGCGATCCTGGCTATGATCATCACCCGCAATGACCTCACGGTGGTGGCGCTGATAGGCATTATTCTGCTCATCGGTATTGTGAAAAAGAACGCCATCATGATGATTGACTTTGCGCTGGACGCCGAACGCAAAGAAGGCAAGCCGCCGGAAGAAGCCATCTATCAGGCCAGCCTGCTTCGCTTCCGGCCCATCATGATGACGACCATGGCGGCGCTGCTGGGTGCTGTGCCTCTGGCTTTTGGACGCGGTACCGGTTCCGAATTGCGGCATCCGCTGGGTATGACGATTATCGGCGGGCTGCTGCTGAGCCAGTTGTTCACTCTGTACACCACGCCGGTGATCTACATCTGGTTTGATAAGGTGGCGCGCAAGTTTGCCCGCTTTCAGCTCGGCAACACCATCAAGCCGGAAGAAGAACCTTCGGGGGCGGATTGAGCCTATGTTTTCTGAAATCCCGAACGCCGCAGGCGGAGGGACCACTATGGCTGGAGCGCTATAAAGGTATGACGATGAATGCCACACGAACGGCGAGGAGATTCCAACGCTGTTACTTCGTCTACATCCTCGCGAGTCTAAGCGGCACGTTATACGTCGGTCTTACGGACGATTTACGAAAGCGGATGACGCAACACAAAGCCGGCTTGTTCGATGACTTCACCAAGAAATACAAAGTTGACCGGTTGATGTATTTTGAGACCTACAGCGACTCCAAGATAGCCGCCGGACGTGAACAGCAGATTAAGAAGTTCCGAAGGGAAAAGAAGATCGCGCTGTTTGCGGCGAGCAACGCGCAGTGGAAAGACATTACCCCAGAGATATTTCAGACCATAGGGGTCCCTCCCCTTCGACAAGCTCAGGGTCGGGATTTCAGAAAAAAGACCATTCAGGGCGGGCCCGCATGAACATCTCCGCACCCTTCATCCGCCGCCCGATCGCAACTTCCCTGCTTGCTCTGGCCGTTTTGCTGGCGGGGATACTGGCCTACACACGCCTGCCTGTTGCTCCTATTCCGCAAGTCGAATATCCCGTGATCAGCGTCCAGGCCGGGCTGCCTGGCGCAAGTCCCGAAACCATGGCATCTTCCGTGGCGACGCCGCTGGAGCGCCAGTTTGGACGCATCGCCGGAATCAACCAGATGACCTCGACCAGCCAGCTTGGGTCGACCAGCATCACCATGCAGTTCGATCTCAGCCGCAACATCGATGCTGCCGCGCGCGACGTACAAGCCGCCATCAATGCCGCCACAGGACAGCTTCCGGCCAATCTGCCTACGCGCCCGAACTGGCGCAAGCAAAACCCGGCGGACGCGCCGATCATGATTCTCGCCCTGACTTCAGACACGGTAACCAAGCCGCGCATGTATGACGTGGCCGATTCCATTCTGGCGCAGAAGCTCTCCCAGGTGCCGGGCATCGGACGGGTTTTTGTCGGCGGCGGCGCCAAGCCGGCGGTGCGCGCTGAAATCAACCCCACGCTGCTGGCCAAGCTCGGGATCGGCGTGGAACAAGTCCGCGCCGCGCTGGGATCGGCCAATGCCAATCGCCCCAAAGGCGAGGTGACCAACGCCATCAATGCGTGGGCGATTTCCGCCAATGACCAGATCTTCAAAGCGGACGAGTACAAGAAGATCATCGTAGGCCGGAGTTCGTCCGGTGTTGTGCGCCTGGAAGACGTAGCGGATGTGCAGGACTCCGTGGAAGACATTCGCAACACCGGAGTCGCCAACGGACACCCCGCCGTGTTGATGATTGTTTTCCGCCAGCCTGGGGCCAACATCATTGATGCGGTCGACCGCGTGAAGGCGCTGGTGCCGGAGTTCCAGGCGTCCATTCCCGCAGCCATCAAGCTTGACGTTGTTCTGGACCGCACCACTACGATCCGCGCTTCCGTGGCGGACATTCAGATTACGCTGGTGATCTCTATCGTCCTGGTCGTGCTGGTGGTGTTCCTGTTCCTGCGCAACCTGCGCGCCACTTTCATTCCCAGCGTGGCCGTGCCTCTCTCACTCATTGGCACTTTCGGCGTGATGTACCTGCTGGACTACAGCGTGGACAACCTCTCTTTAATGGCGCTGGCCATCTCCACCGGTTTTGTGGTGGATGACGCCATCGTGGTCATTGAAGACATCACACGCTACCTGGAGCAGGGCATGGACCCGGTGCGGGCCGCTTTTCGCGGCGCGCGTGAGATCGGCTTTACCGTGCTCTCCATGAGCGTTTCGCTGGTGGCGGTGTTCATCCCGATTCTGCTGATGCAGGGGATCGTGGGCCGTCTCTTCCGCGAATTTGCCGTGGTGCTGAGCACGGCCATTGCCATGTCGCTGGTGGTTTCGCTCACGGTCACGCCCATGTTGTGCGCCAAGTTTCTGCACCGTCCTGACCAGGACAAGCATGGAAAGATCTACCGCGCCAGCGAACGCGTCTTTGACGGCATGTTGAAGCTGTATCGCGGCAGCCTGGGTTGGGTGCTGCGCCATCAGCCGCTAACACTGGGGGTCACGATCGCCACCGCCTTCCTCAGCGTTTACATGTATGCCGTTCCCAGCACGCTCACAATATTTGGGAGGTCGTACAACATGCCTCTCAGCGTTCCCAAGGGTTTCTTCCCGCAGCAGGACACAGGCCGCCTGCAAGGCGCCATCGTGGCCTCACAGGACATCTCTTTCCCGGCGTTGCGCGACAAGATGCAGCAGTTTGTCGGCATCGTAATGAAAGATCCAGCGGTGAGCACCGCAGTAGGGTTTGCCGGCGGCGATGGCACGTCCAACACCGGCCGCATGTTTGTCGTCTTAAAGCCGCTGAAGGAGCGCAAGGAGACGGCCGACCAGGTGGTTAGCCGTCTGCGCGGCAAGCTTGCTGTGGTAGCGGGAGCAACGTTGTTCCTTCAGCCCGCGCAGGACCTGAGCATCGGCGGACGGCAAAGTAATTCGCAATTCCAGTACACGCTCCAATCAGAAGATTTGAAGGAACTGAATGAGTGGGCGCCCCGCGTGCTGTCCAAGCTGCGCACCGTGCCGCAACTGCGCGACGTCAACACCGACCAGCAGGACAAAGGCCTCTCCGCCATGGTGGTGGTGGACCGCGATACCGCCTCACGCCTGGGCATCAGCTCCGCCCAGGTCGATGCGGCTTTGTATGCGTCTTTTGGCCAGGCGCAGGTTTCTACCATGTACCGCCAGCTGAACCAATATCACGTGGTCATGGAAGTCGATCCCAAGATGCAGCAGGGCACGGACGGCCTGCGCAATACCTACGTGCGATCTTCCACCGGCGCTGAAGTCCCGCTGGCCACCTTCACCAAGTACTTGCCTGCGAACACCGCATTGCAGGTCATGGAAGTTTCCAGGGCACTGCCGCGGCATTCAGGGACTCAGCGCAGAGCCAGCCGTGGCTCATTTTGGCGGCCCTGGCTACGGTTTACATTGTCCTGGGGATGCTCTATGAGAGCCTGGTACATCCCATCACGATTCTCTCCACGCTTCCTTCCGCCGGCGTAGGGGCCCTTCTGGCCATCATTCTGACCGGCAATGATCTGAACGTGATTGCCATGATCGGGATCCTGCTGCTGATCGGCATCGTCAAGAAGAATGCCATTTTGATGATCGACTTTGCCGTGGACGCCTCACGCCGCGACAACAAGACACCGGAAGAAGCCATCTTTCAGGCCTGCCAGTTGCGCTTCCGTCCCATCATGATGACGACCCTTGCGGCACTGCTCGGTGGACTGCCGCTGGCCATTGGAGGCGGTGTTGGAGCAGAACTGCGGCGGCCTCTGGGCATCGCGATCGTCGGCGGGCTGATCGTGAGTCAGGCACTCACTCTTTTCACTACGCCCGTGGTTTATCTCTATCTTGATCGCCTACGCCTGCGTGTGGCGCGCTGGAAAGCCGCGCATAGACACACTCCACAACCGCTGCTGGAACATGGGGACGACTGAGTGGCGCCACCATCGCCGAACGGGCGCCCGGCAGGCGAAATGCCATATTGAGTGACAGACATGATGCGGGTCGCAGCATTCTTAGTGCATACTGTTTTGCACTGTCAATAGAATAAAACTCCAAGGTCCGGCCACCTAATGAGGAGATGCTGCTGCATACGAACGACGGCGTCGGGCCGCACCCGCAAACAACCGTCCACCACATTTCAGGAACTGAAGAAAAAACACGGCATTGATTACGATAGCCGTGCGGGCTACCAGTTCCACGAGTAATTCCATCGTCGTCTTTTTTGAGAGACAGGGTTGAAAAAGGAGGCTCTTGGTGCAAGGAAATGACATCTACGGCATTTTGAAGCATGCCGGTGTGACGCATCTTCATTACGCGGATTCAGTGCTCACGAGTTGCACCTTTTTGGAGCAGGGTGCGATATTGTCTCGTGGTTATGTCGAAGACTACGGACTCAAACAGTCTTCGCAAACCTCAGATGAGCTCGCCAAGAAGTATGGCATCTGGCACAGCCTCTTCGTCCCCCATCTTGACATCCACGACCGGCAAGGGCAAACCAAAGCGCCCAATCTATACGGGCCTGTTCTATTCGTTTTGGACCTCGATGTTCTTCTCCTATTACCTCCAGGCGCCGACGTCCGGGTAACCCTGCCTATTGGTACGACAGCGAGCCCGAGAGCGGGCGATGGTTTGAGAATGTAGAAGAAGTGGCCAAAAGTGTAAATTTCGGCGATCTCCATAAAATGCTCGCCATTCAGGTCCCATCGGGAAAGCTTAATTTCCTGAATCGGCGGACGCGAATCATTCTCGATGATCCACAAAGACAAGTGTTGTCTGGTGAAAACGCCTACACCCACGCCGAGGACCGGCTCAAGGCGGCAGCAGAAAGCGGCGGAGTCGGAGTATCCATCGAACGGCGTAACTGCCCGGTGGGTTGCGTTTGCATCAGCAAATACGCCACTTGGAGCATCCCGGTTGTGGACTTTTACTTTGGCTGAAGCCGAGTCGCACAATCGGCGCTTTAGATATAAAGCTAATTTACATTTGCAGGGTTCACATTCGCAGGGTTATTGGCTTCCGCAGCCTGCAGGGCCTTTTTCTTGCGCCGGCTGAGAATGAAAGGACGACGTCGCCGGCGCGCGGCGCGCTTATCGATCTTCTTCCAGAAGCCCAGGAAATAATCCACCGCGGAGATCACGGACACGGCGACCATGAACCAGATGGCCGCGATGGCGATCCATCGCACGGCAATGACGAAGACTCCGAAGAAGACCCATTCATTCCACTGAATGGCCAGGATGGCTGCCACCACGGAGACGATCTGGATCACCATCTTGAATTTGCCCAGCTCGCTGGCTTCGATGGTAAAGCCCTCAGAAGCGGCGATGGAGCGCAGCCCCGAGATCAGAAACTCACGCCCAACAATAATGATGGCCACCCAGACGCTCACGATCGAAGGGATGAGCTGCACCAGGGTGATGTAGGCCGCGGCGATCATCAGCTTGTCGGCCAGCGGGTCCAGCAGCGTGCCCATGGTGGTGATCTGGCCGCGACGGCGGGCCAGGTAGCCGTCCAGACCGTCCGTGATCGAGGCCAGGATAAACAGGCCGGAAGCCAGCAAGACCCGCAGCCCGTTGTTCTTGGCGCTGAAATGGGACGTAGTCAGGATCCATATGATCAGCGGGATCGACGCAATCCGGGACAGCGTTATGTAATTCGGCAGGTTCACAAGAAATACGCAAGCCGGGGAGATTCGGCCGCTCCGATTATCCTAAGATTTCGGCCTTAGCGCAAATTAATGTTGTCATTTTTTGCCGTTCACCGTGCTCAGGCAGCGCGTATAAAGCTCCAGCAGGTGGCCGGCATAGTCCTGGTCCTTGCTGTCCGCCGCGCTATGAAAGCCGGTGCTGGGCGCCTGGGTTTTGCCGTATCCGGTGGTCACGGCGATGAACTTCATCATATCCAGCGCAATATCTTCATTGCGCCTCGGGCCTGTCAGTCCTGTAATCTGGTCCATGGGTCCCTCCAGAGGAGATGTACGTCCATACATATTGTAATGGGAGAGCACTCAGCAATCAGGATTCAGCCCTGGCCAGCTCTTTTCTCCGCTTGCTCCCTTCCTCCGTGCTTCAAAGGTTTTCGTTGGGACCACAAGGGGGTACGGGCTGATTGCTGACCGCTGACTGCTTCTGTATTCTGGAATGTCGAACCTTCGTTTATGGATATCACCTGGGTCACGGACCGAATCGCTCTGGGCGGCGGAATATGGAATGACGACAACATGGCCGAACTGGTCAGGAAGGGCGTCACTCATATTATCGACATGCAGATAGAGTTCGACGATCGACCGCTGGCCGAGCCCTATGCGGTCGAGGTCCTCTTCAATCCCACCGACGATGATTTTCAGCCCAAACCCCCGCAACTTTTCCAGGCTGGCGTAGAGTTTGCCCTGGCAGCGCTGGAAGAAGATGCAAACAAGGTCTATATTCACTGCGCCGCGGGCGTGCATCGCGCGCCCATGATGACCCTGGCCATAATGCGCGTCCTGGGCTGGAGTTTGAAAGACGCGATCAAGTTGATCGAGGGCCGCCGGTACGTAGTGGACTTTGCCGACGTCTATGTGCAAAGCGTGGAGGAGTTCATGAAGGAATATGAAGCCTCTGAAGCAACTCCGGAACGCGACTAGGCGCCCACCCCTACTGCCCTTGCGCGGCCAGCCATTGTTGCATGTTCGTCTGCTGTAGCTGTTTGAACTCGATGCAGTTGTTCATGCGTTCCAGGCTCTGCTGCAAGGCCCGCTCCGCCCCCGGCGCACGATGATCGGTAAAAAACTTCTTTACATCGTCCCTCATCGACTCGGAGCAAAAATTTCCCAGCGCTGGGACGGCGCCGCGACCTCCAAATGAAGTGACTTTCTCCGCCAGGTCGTCCCAGTGCGCTTTCAGATAATCCCATGCGATCTCACGTCCGGGCCCGGCGAGCAGTTCCGGGAAGAGACGTGCGTAGTCCTGCTGGCGAACCTTGCCCTGGTCAACCATCTCAAGCGTGCGTTTTATTAATGCAGGCTGACGGAACGCGGCCAGGGTGAAGAGATAACCACCACCCGGCGTCCCGCTGAGCTGGTCGTAAAGCGATGCATCGCCGTTTTCAGCTGCAACGGTCAACGCCGGTCCGGCAATCGTCCCTTCAACAGAGGATGGTCGTCGCAAATACTGCTGCACCATTTCTCGCGCCGCGGCGATCGCGCCGGGATCACCCGCACTGCCCAGAATTCCCAGCAGGCTTGCGCGTAAAGCTTTCTTGTCATCGGTATCGGTCGCGCCCGCTTTCCATCCCAGTTCCCTGGCCAGCGGCCCGAACTGCGCCTGAACGAAGGCACGATATTCCGTCTGCTTGTTCGGGGGAACCAGCGAGTCGCCGATGTAGTCCATATGGTCGGCGATGAACTCGATCACCCGGCGTTCACGCTCGGAGCGCATGGCCTGCACCGCATGCAGAAAGACACCGACCGGATACTTGCCCACACGCGTCATGGCCCATGCATCTTCCACCAGAGCGATGCGCTCGGCAACGTTCAATTCTTTCGCGGCGGCTTCCGCGGTCTTGAGCAAGTTGCGCGGATCGTCATAGGAAACGCGGTAATAGCCTTTTGCGTCACGGTTGGCCATGAACCACTCTGGACATCCGTTGATCGAGATCGCGTCCTTTTTTTCTTTTACCAACGAACACGCAGATCCCCAGCCGTGCGCCCCTTTAATGCAGACCGGAATCTGCCATTGCTGTTCGGGGCGCGAAGAGGCGCTTTCCGGTGAAAGATAAAACCGCTGCTGCTCAACCTGAAGCGGAATGAAATCGACATGACAGCTTCCACTCAGGCTGATCACGGGCACGCCTGGCTGCATCACGTACGTCGGCATGATCTTGTCCACCGGCTTGCCTGACACCTGTGCCTCCGCCTGCCAGAAATCCGCGGACGTCGCGTTGCCGTTGGCATGGGCCTGCAAGTACACGTTGACGCCTTTGCGAAATGTCTCCGCGCCCAGATACGATTCCAGCATGCGCAGCACGGCCCCGCCTTTTTCATAGGTAATGCCGTCAAACATCTCTTTGATTTCCGCCGATGTCTTTGGCTCGCCGTGAATCGCGCGCGCCGCACCCAGGGAATCGAGTGAGATCACCTGCTGCGCCGACGCAGCCTCGTCGTCCTCAAGTCGCCATTCGGGATGCCAAGCTTCAATCGGCTTGCGTTCCATCCACGTGGCGAACCCCTCATTGAGCCAGATGTCGTCCCACCACGCCGCCGTCACCAGGTCGCCGAACCACTGATGCGCAATCTCATGGGCGATCACGGTCGCGTGCCCGCGTTTACTGAACACCGAGGCCGTAGCTTCATTCAGCAACAAAGCTGAATCGCGATAAAAGATCGACGCCGTATTTTCCATGCCGCCCCATTCGTAATCCGGGATGGCCACCATGTCGAGTTTTCCAAACGGATACTTGATGCCGTACCACTGGTTATAAAACTGGATGGAATGCGATGCGACATCCAGTGCGAACTGCCCCAGCGCCTTCCTCTCCGGGACAGCGCATACACGGATCGGCACGCCGTCCGTGGTACGCTCCAGACACTGCCAGTCGCCAATGGCCAGCGCGACCAGATAAGTTGACATCTTCGGAGAGGTGGAAAAGGTAAGCTTGTGCCGTCCCGCCGTGGGTGTTGGCTCGTCGCTGATGATGCGGCCATTGGAGATCGCCGTGTCGCATTTGTCCGCGAGTACAGCCAGGTCGAACGTGGCTTTGAACCCCGGCTCATCGAAGCTGGGAAACATCATGCGCGCATACGTTCCCTCAAATTGCGTGACCGCGTAGGACCTGCGCCCTGATTTGCTCAGATACAAGCCACGCAGCCCTTCGGTCAGTTTGCTGGAGAACTTCACGTGCAACTTCGCCGCGCCCGCTGGGATGGCCTGTTCAACACTCAACCGCACCATTTCATTCGGCTTGTCGTAACTTACCTGCGCAGGCTGCGTGGTTCCGCCTGCCGTGACTTCCGCCAGCGTGATTTCCAGATCCAGGGAGTTCAACACGATCTCGCTGGTGGCCTGCGTCACTTGCAGCGTGATGGTCTCTTCACCGGAAAACTCACGCGTTTCGATATTAGGATCGATCACAAGCTGGTAGTGGCTGGGGACAACATTGCCGGGCAGGCGTTGCGCCTCAGCAATGCTTCCAGCCGCAGTGAGCAAGAAAATACTAGAGAGAGTCGTTAAGACTGCACGCCGGAAAAAATCAGGGAACATAGGATCGCCCTCGAAAAGACCGCCTATCTTAACATCGGACATGATAACGTCGGGCGTGGTTTCGTCGCCCAATAGTTATCGTTTTCACCGTGGCCGGTTCGCGCCAACGCCTGCCACCTTCACCGATGGCAGGGCGCATTTCTTTGGGAATGTGGGTCCTACTTTTGCGCCGCTGGACCCACTCCCAGACCTGCATTCTCAACCGGCTTGAGGACCGCCGAGCATCCTGAAGCACCGCAGGAGAGAACACCGCGGCGGACGATCTTGAGCGAAGAATAGTCGGGGAAAGAAACGGTATAGGTAGCGTCCAGCAGCGCCTGCTCGGCGGAGCGCAGATCTGGATCACCTTCAGCATACTCGGCGTGTTCAGCCTTGCTGGAGCCGTTGAAGACGAGAGCGAATTCAGCCTGGCCTTTCTTCATCGTCAGACCCGGCAGCTTTACTGTGCGCATCTGCAGGAGCGCAGCCTGGGCCGGGGCCAGATCCGCGCTCACACCCATCTTCTTGAGTTCGGCGCGTGAGCTTTCCACTTCACTGCCGCCCGCCGCAGCGGCAAGCAGGAAAAGATTTTTGGCTTTGGCGGCGTCTCCGGCCTTGGCATAGACCCGAGCCATGCGGTTGGCCAGGGTTCCAGACTGGCTCAGGATCCACGCCGAATCCATGAATCGCAGCCCTTCCGGGCGTTCGCCTTTCAGGCACTTGGCCCAGCCGATCCTGGCCCATTCCAGGGCCACGAAGTACATGGCGGAGTCGACCTCGGGGGAATCTTGGTCATACGATCCGGACTCAAACTGCTCGGCAATTGTGTCGACAATGTTTTTCGCGTCACGCAGGCTGTCTTCCGCATTAACGTCATCGCGGAGCGCGGCGGAAAAGAGATCGCCGCCCGCCGCGGCTATCGGACTGCCAATCACGCTCTTCATCAACGCCTGGGACTTTTCCTGGTTGCCGCTCACCGTATACATCTGGGCCAGGGCCAGTTCGATCTCAGGGTCGTCGGGGGACGCCGCGTCTGCCGCTTCCAGTTCAGTCAGCGCTTCCTTGTTGCGCTTCAACTGCACCAGCAGCAGACCGTGATACTTGCGCGCCACGCGGTCAACGGGCACATTCTCTAGTTGCTTGCCATAAGCCAGCAGCGCTTCGTCATACTTGCCCTGCCGCTGCAGTTCCGCGCCCAGGTCGTTGTAGGCCCGTTTGTGAAACGGATCTACCTCAACCTGCTTGCGGTAGGCACCGGTGGCATCGGAATGGTTGCTCAAGCCGACATACGCGCGTCCCAGGGCGTCCCAGCCGTCGTCGCTCTTCGGGTCAGTGTCCACTACGCGCTTGAAAATGTCCGCCGCCGTTTTGAAGTCTCTCTGCTGCAGGGCTTTGGCGCCGGCTTTGCGTAACTCCTGGGGCGAGTATTCGCCCAGCGCACCCGCACCCGCTGCGGCTTTTGCTGCCGGACGCGCATCACCGCTGACGCTCTGCTCCACGTAGTTCGTGGCAACGCTGCGCAAAGATTCAACGTCAGAGCGCCGTGAAGGCGGGAGTTTGCTGGTCTTTAGGATGAGCGTCCTGTCCGCGTCCAGCGCGCCGTTGGAGAACTTATAGATCAGCGAGTACTCAGCGTAGTCACGGGAGAGCCGCAGTTCAGGCGGCAAACGGAACGTGTAATTGGCGGCAAATTGCAAATGGACTTTATCATGCAGCTCGGTCGCCGGCCCCAGGTCAAGAAGCTCCGGCGGCTTGGGCTTCTTCAGCCGCGGCAAAGGCACTGGCGGAAGCGGGAAGAATGAGACGCCGGTGCCGGGAACAGCGAAGTAAGAGTCCTGGTGAAATTTGTAAACCAGACGAATTGGTTTTGCGGTGTCGTCAAGCTCGGTCACATCCACATCAGAGAGTTGCCCGCGCAGCCCCTCGCTCAGCGCGATATATTCAGCCAGCCTCTTCCAGTCTGCTTGCGGCGTTGCTCGGAAAGCCAGGCGCAGCAGGACCGCGCTATCGCCGGTGGCCAGGACCGTGACCGTGGAGTCCATCGCTCCTGTCTCCGAAACGTTTCCATCCATGGAAAATGACACTGCGTTTTTGACGGGGACCGTCGCCGGTGTGCGGCGCAGTCCACCATTGGCATCGTCGGAGGCAAGGACCGCCTGTTTGTCACGCAGCGGATACATCAACAGCGAGAACGGGGCCACTTCAGCCGTTGCGTCCAGCCAGACCCAGTCCTTGTCGATCCGGGCAATGGTAATCACATGGTCGAACTGTGCCGGTGATGGGATGTCTTCATCCAGCTTGCGGCTCGAGTCAATCAGCACGGGATAACTCTGAATTCCCGCGACCCGCAGCAAGGCCGAGAGCAGCGTGTGCTTGTCTTTGCAATCGCCGTAACTTCCCTGCATCACCTCCGGAGCGACGTGGGGCTGGAACCGGCCCACACCGAAAGAGAGGCTGACGTAGCGAATGTCCTTGGCAACATAGTCATAGAGGCGGCGCGCCTTTTCCTGGGGCGTGGCTGCTCCCCGCGTGAGTTCCGCCGCCTTCTTCTGAATAGCATCATCCACCACTACGCGTTCGCCCTGAAGCTTGGCATACCAGCGCGCTACCTGAGACCAGTCTTTGAAAGTTGTGAGCTGTACGTCCGGACCCTCATCATCGCTTTCCTCGGGCCCTTCTTCAGCGTCATCTTTGTCTTTGCGGTCAGGAGCAATATTTTCGACCACCCAACTGTAAGTGCGACGATCTCCAGAGTCACTGGTGGAATATTTGCGGGCAGGACTCTTTAGCTTCAGTTCGCGAGTCCTGGGTATGTCGATTTCCAGGCGCACCTGAGTGACGGCAATATGCCTGGGAAACCTGTACTCATACCAAAATTCGCCAGCCGCCAGGGGTGTTGTGATGTGAGTCGTGGTGCGGTATTCCAGAACATCGCCCGGTCGCAAACCCACTACTGTGACGTGGCGCTCGCGGTAGTCGCTGTACATTGGAGCGGACTGCAAGACCTCTGGCGCGAAATCTTGAGCATTGGCGGCGGGAGTTTCCACCACCTGGCCGCCGGGCTTGCGCACACGGACATAGTTCACCTCAAGCTGCTCGGTGGCCGAACTGTAGCCAAAAACCAACTGCCCGTACCGCTGCACCCCAGCCTGGCTCTGCATCAAGATGGCGGACGTGGTTTCGTGAAGACCCGTGCCGTCATTTTCATAGCGCACTCGAGTGGCCAACTGCTGGATCAGGGCCGCTTCCTGCGATGTATCGCCTGACGGGCGTGCCGCCTGCGAAGCTCCCGGCAGAGTGAACAGAGCGCAAAAAGCAAGAAAGAATATTGGCTTGACCATGTGAGCTGCTTTTAGCATCATGTAACCTAAAAAGCAATCTGAATCAGCAGCTAATTCCGGGTTATCATGTTAGTTCGCGGCCACACTCTCTTGCTTCCCTCCGCGTCTCCGTGCCTCCGTGGTGAAAACTCTGCTGAAGGTTTTTGGCGGTTGGCTCGTGTGGCTTAGAATAAGCACCTTATGGCCATTGAAGCCGTCCAGCACGTGCGACGCATGCGCGGAGGAGCCCAGGCGCACCTGATGCGCGCCGATGACGGCCATTTCTACGTGGTCAAGTTCCAGAACAACCCTCAGCATCTGCGCGTTCTGACCAACGAGCTGCTGGCCACGCGTTTGGCTGAGCGGATCGGACTGCCCGTGCCGGTGACTGAGATCGTCGAAGTAAAGGAATGGCTGATTGAGAACACTACGGAACTGCGGATGGAAGGCGTCGGCAACGCGGCGCCCTGCAAGCCCGGGCTGCAGTTCGGAGCGCGCTACGTGTGCGATCCCGCTGAAGGCCAGGTCTTCGACTACCTGCCGGAAAGCATGCTGGCCAAAATAAAGAACCATGCCACGTTCGCCGGCATCCTGGTGCTGGACAAATGGCTGGGGAACGCCAACGGGAGGCAGGCGGTGTTCTGGAAGAAGGCGCAGGAGCGCAAATACAACGTAACGTTTATCGACCAGGGGTACTGTTTCAACGCCGGCGAATGGAACTTTCCTGATTCGGCGCTGCGCGGCGTCTACGCGCGCAATTGCGTGTATGAAAGTGTCCGCGGATGGGAGTCCTTTTCACCCTGGTTGCCGCGCGTGGAAAAATTTGATCCCGCCATCATTCGCGCCATCGCCGGAGAGGTCCCTCCGGAGTGGACGGGCAATGACTGGCAGGCGCTGGAGGAGCTGGTGGAAGCGATCATCGAACGCCGAGGCAAAGTGAGCGAACTGATCAAAGCGTTTCGGAGTTCCTCGCGTCAGCCGTTTTCCAGGTGGGAGCACCCGGCAACAAAAGGCGCGCCGAAGTTGGTTGAATGATGTTGGTCGGATTGTATTTGAGAACAGTTCGCAATAATTGGGTGGTGCCATGAATACGATTGAGAGACAACCATGCCGTTTCTTTCTGCTGCGCTACGCGCCGGACGCTGTCAAAAACGAGTTCGTTAACGTTGGTCTGGTACTGTTGCCCGCGGCGGGCGGAGCCGAACTGCGTTTTACCCGCGACTGGTCGCGCGTGCGCTGCCTTGATCCCCAGGCCGATGTGGAATGGCTGGAGGCCATTGAGACCGATCTGCGCGAGCAACTGCTGGAGATGAATGGCGACCGCGACTTCATCCTGCGCAAAATTCAGGACTCATTCTCCAACGCGCTGCAACCTTCGGAGTTCAAGGCCTGTCTGGCGGAATCGCCCGCGGCGGAGGCCGACGAACTGGCTCGGCTTTACCTGGAGCGTTCACGCCGCCGGCAGCCGCGTGAAGTTGGCGCGCGCCAGGCCATCTATCATCGTATGCGGGAAGAATTTGAAAACGCTGGCGTCTGGGGGCTGATGCGCCGGGATGTCCGCGCAGCCGATTTCACCCGCAACGGCGACCCTCTGAAGATCGATTGTGGTTATCTCGCTAACGGCACCGTCAAGATGTTCCATGCCCTGCCGCTGCTCGGCGATGTGAACGCAGCCAAGGTCCTGGCCTTCAGCTTTCCTCGTCTGGCGGAAGGAATCAGGAAAAGCGAAGGTGCGGGCGCGGAGCTGATCGCCGTAATAGAAGATGATCTGGGGCGCGGCAATCTGGAACACGGCAATCTGGTGCGCGACAATAAAGATGAATCCGACGAAGCCATTAGCTTTGCTCGGGAAACACTGGAGCAACAATCCATCAGCATCGCGCCACTGCGGCAAATGCCCGACCTCGCAGCCACTGCCGCGCGCGAGTTGGGCTTAATGTAAGCCGGAGATAGCCGCCTGGGAGGAAGAAATGCGGCGGTGGGCGTAACAGCTTCTCAAACTTACCCGCTGGCTTTTGTCTTCATCTGCCGCCGCAACAGAGCGTCAAGGCCGGCCTTGGCGGCTTCGTAGTCCTTTTGTGAGATCTTACCGTTCATGCGATCGGTTTCCAGCTGGAACAGCTCGTCTTTGAGCGCGTCCAGCATCGTGTTGTGCTCAGGCATGGGTTGCGGCGTTCGCGACGCGCGCGGCGAACGCTCTGTCTCCCCGCCAACAGCAGGAGAACCAGCACCACGAGAGGAAGATGGGCGCGAAGCAGGGGTTCGCCTTTGCATCATCCAGAAGACGCCCCCGGCCACGATGACCAGAATCGCGCCGAAGATGTACCAGCGCGCGGCACTCGGCTGATCGCTATTGATCGGGGTCCCCGCGACGCCCGAGTTTGCAGGGTTGCCGCCGCCATTTTGCTGTGCTTCGACTGGGGCCAGTCCTTCTCCAGCGACGGAAAATTTCACCTTCTGTCCGGCGGAGACGCCCTTTACAAAAAACACGTTCATACCCGATTCATCAGAGTCCTGGGCGAAGCGCTCGCCGGTGAAATTGAATTGCATGCTCTTGGGTAGCAGCACGCCCAGCTCCGCCACCGGTATTTCAGGGGTAACCGTGAACTCATATGATCCGGTATAGGGCAGTTTGTAAAACACCTGGAAATGCGATTTCCCCGGACGCATGGGGTAAATAAAAGCGTACCGGTTGTTCTTTCCCACCGGCTCCAGAGTCGTGGTTGTCGGCAGGCCACCCGGGCCCGTGACGGAAGCGTCGCTCAGCTGCGCGCCTTCCGGGAGCTGGACCTCAAACGTCCGGTCGGCCATTTTGGTGCGGGGCGGGATCGACGCGTTTTGCAGGGCGTACGTCTCAACAACTTCCAGCTGGCCGCCCAAGGTCTGTAGGCGGAAAACCCGGCCGTCAATGTTAATGCTGTCGACCTGCTTGGCAGAATCGTAAACCATAACGTCTACGGTGGTGGCGCCCGGGGCCGGGTGATGGTTATAGTTCACGCCGCCATGCACAACCTGGATGAGATACTGCCCGCCAGCATCGGGGACATTGATGGTGAAGTGGCCCTGGCTGTCCGTCTTGGTGCGGCCCACTTCGTCGGTGCCGCCACCAAGTGAAAGGAGCACGACGTCATCCCCCGCAGCCGGCTTGTTCGTGGTGCCGTTAGTGGCCGTGCCGGTGATCTGCGCGGCAAACACGCTTGCAGAAAAGAACAAACACGCAATTAAACTGATACGGTTCCAGGTTCGCAAAGCTTTTTCTCGATTCCCCACCAGCAAAGGAGCGGGCATTGATTTCTCCGCGTCAATTCTAAACCGACACCTTATCGAACAAGCCTGTCTGCTCGTTCAGAAAAATTTCTGCCCGGCGCGACCGGTGATGGCGCTCCGGCAAAAGCTCAACGGCCAGCTGCCATCTTTCCCTGAAGCACCAGACAGGTGGAATTGAGCTTCGCAATCAGACGGTCATTCTCATCCGTGATGGTGGACTCAACATATCCAATCGTCCGGCCTCGGTGAACCACCTTGGCCTCCGCTTTGAGCTGCGCCTTCCAAACGGGACGGAAAAAATTAATCTTGAGCTCCACTGTAGTGAAGGACTCTTCAACGGCAAGTGTACTGGCGAAGGCCAGACCCATGGCCGCATCGCCAATATCGCAGAGAATGCCGCCGTGGAGCGTTCCCATCGGATTTGCATGTTGCGGTCCGGCTTCCAAAGTCACCAGCGCACGCCCGTCCACCATCTCAACCACTTTAAATCCAAGGAGCTCCGCGATCGGTGGTCGAACTGCCAGCGCCCGTTCCTGCAGAGACAATTTTCGCTCCGCGCCTTTTGCCCCGTCCTCATGCATGCTCATCTCCCTGATGGCTATTTGCCGCGAACTTTGATTTCGCGCGCATTTGACTGAATGAATCTTCATTCAATAAACTTACGCGTCCGGCAAGTGCGCATTCTGCCATCTCAATCATCTCACGTGCAGTGATGCGCGCTGAAATGCCCGCGGGCCAAATGTATCTGACAAAAAAGAGAGACTGCCATGAGCGATCTTGTTCAACTTACCAAAGATAACGATGTTGCCATCATTACCATCAACAACCCGCCGGTCAATGCGCTGAGCCCGGGAGTGCCGGAAGGCATTTCCAACGCGATTGCCCAGATCAATAGCGATAGCAGTGTCAAAGCCGCGGTGCTGATTGGCAGCGGGACTACGTTTGTCGCCGGCGCGGACATCAAGGAGTTTGGCAAGATGACGTCCGGCAAGTCTCAAGGCGGCATACCGTTTGTTCCTTTACTCACGCGCATTGAAGATTGCAGCAAGCCGGTGGTGATGGCGATCCACGGCACGGCCTTCGGCGGCGGCCTGGAACTGGCGATGGCCGGACATTATCGCGTGGCTGCTCCCAGCGCGAAGGTTGGCCAGCCGGAAGTGAAGCTCGGCATTATTCCCGGCGCTGCCGGAACGCAGCGCCTTCCACGACTTGCAGGCGTAGCCAAAGCCGTGGAGATGTGCGCGGACGGCAATCCCATCAAAGCGCAGGAAGCGTTGCAACTCGGAATTGTTGACCGGTTGATTGACGGCGATCTGCTCGCCGGCGCGGTGGCGTTTGCCCGCGAGATCGCCGGCAAGCCCGCGCCGAAGACACGCGAGCGCAACGCGAAGCTGGGCTCGCCGGAACAGAACGCTCCTCTGCTTGCCGTGGCACGCGATAATGCGCGTAAGAAACAGCGCGGCATGATGGCGCCGCTTGCCGCCATTGACGCCGTGGAAGCCGCTACCAAGCTGCCATTCGAGCAAGGCGTGGAAGCTGAGCGCAAATTATTCATGGAGTGTCTCTTCTCTGACCAGTCCAAGTCGCTCATCCACGTCTTTTTTGGCGAACGCGAAGTCGCCAAAATTCCGGATGTTCCTAAGGAAACACCACTTATTCCAGTGAACTCCGCCGCCGTTGTGGGCGCGGGCACCATGGGCGGCGGCATTGCCATGGTCTTTGCCAATGCCGGCATTTCTGTTCTGCTGCGCGAGGCCGATCAAGCCGCTCTTGATCGCGGCATGGCCACCATCCGCAAGAACTATGAAAACTCAGTGAAGCGCGGGCGCTTTACACAACAATTCATGGATGAACGCCTGAAGCTGATCAAGCCCACACTGACGTACGACGGCTTTGGCGACGTCGATATGGTCGTAGAAGCGGTCTTTGAGGGCATGGCGCTCAAGAAAGAAATCTTCGGCCAACTGGATCGCGTGTGCAAACGCGGCGCGATCCTGGCCAGCAACACCTCAACCCTCAACGTGGATGAAATCGCGCAAGCCACCGCGCGGCCGGAAGCCGTGATCGGAACGCACTTTTTCAGTCCGGCGAACGTGATGCGGCTGCTGGAAATCGTGCGCGGCAAGGCGAGCAGCAAAGAAGTCATCGCCACATGCATGCAGCTTTCCAAGAAGCTGGGCAAGGTGGGCGTGCTGGTGGGCAACTGCCGAGGCTTTGTCGGCAACCGCATGTTCGGCCCGTATCGGCGTGAAGCGCAGTTCCTGGCGGAGGAAGGCGCTTCCGTGGAAGCCGTGGACAAGGCGCTCTACGATTACGGCATGGCCATGGGCCCGATGGCGGTCGGCGACCTTGCCGGCCTGGACGTCGGCTGGCGGATTCGTAAGGAATACCGTCATCTGGAGAAGCCCGGCGTGCGCCAGCCTATCGCGGAGGACCGTCTGTGCGAGCTGGGACGGTACGGCCAGAAGACCGGCGCAGGCTGGTACAAGTATGACGAGAACCGCCGCGCGATTCCCGACCCTGAAGTTGCGCAACTGGTCAGCAAATGGGCCGCTGAGGCCGGCATTCCCCAACGCAAGATTTCGCCGGAAGAAATGGTGGACCGCTGTCTCTACGCGCTGGTCAACGAAGGCGCGCGCATTCTGGAAGAAGGCTACGCGCTGCGTGCGGTTGACATCGACATCATTTATATCAATGGTTATGGATTCCCGGCCCATCGCGGTGGCCCCATGTTTTATGCTGACACCGTGGGCCTGAAGAAAGTCTACGATCGCATCTGCGAATTCCATCGCCAGCACGGCGAACTATGGGAGCCGGCGCCGCTGCTCAAGCGGCTGGCGGAAGCAGGCACGACCTTCGCCGACTTCAACAAAGAAAAGAGCGCTGCCGCGTAGAAAGAGCAACTTATGGCACGAGAAGCAGTGATTGTTGACGCCGTTCGTACGCCGATGGGCCGGCGCGACGGGATGCTCAAGAACTGGCATCCGGTTGACCTGCTCGGGTACACATTGAACGGTCTGGCGCAGCGGAACAAACTTGATCCCGCGCTCATCGAAGATGTGATCGCCGGATGCGTGATGCAGGTCGGCGAGCAGGCGGCCAACGTGGGACGCAATGCGGCGCTGGCTGCGGGCTTCCCGGAGTCCGTGCCCGGCACCACGGTGGATCGCCAGTGCGGCTCCAGCCAGCAGGCCATACACTTTGCCGCACAGGGCGTGATGGCCGGCAGTTATGACGTGGTGATCGCGTGCGGCGTTGAAAGTATGACCCGCGTGCCCATGGGATCGTCCGCCAAGTCCGGCCCGGGCAAGCCCTTTGGCCCGGCGATGATGCACCGCTACAACGATGTCCAGTTCAACCAGGGAATCAGCGCGGAGATGCTGGCCGAGCGCTGGAAGCTCAGCCGCGAATGCCTGGACCAATACAGTCTGGAGAGCCATCGCCGTGCCGCCCAGGCCAGAGATCAAGGGTGGTTCGACCGTGAGATTCTGCCTGTGCCCATTGAAACCGAACAGGGAACGGTCAACGCCTCACGCGATGAAGGCATACGCGCGGACACAACGCTGGAAAAGATGGCCACGCTGAAGACCGTCTTCAAAGCGGACGGAGTCGTGACCGCGGCGAATTCTTCGCAAATTACCGACGGCGCTTCTGCTGTGTTAATCATGGACCGTGCCACCGCCGAACGTCTGGGATTCAAGCCAATGGCGCGCTTCGCGGCGTTTGCGCTGGCCGCGGAAGATCCTGTGCTGATGCTCGGTGCGCCCATCCCCGCAACGCGGCGTATTCTCGACCGCTCTGGTCTCAAGCTTGAGCATATCGATCGCATCGAGATCAATGAAGCTTTTGCCAGCGTGGTGCTTGTCTGGCAAAAAGAAACCAAGGCCGATTTTGCGCGAGTCAACGTTAACGGCGGCGCGATTGCTTTAGGGCACCCGCTGGGCGCGAGCGGCGCACGCCTGATGACAACGCTGGTCCATGAGCTTGAGCGTAGCCGCGGCCGCTACGGATTGCAGACCATGTGCGAAGGCGGAGGCATGGCCAACGCCACCATCATCGAGCGCCTGGAATAGCCACAACCAGCTGGTTCTGACAACTGAAGCATGGAGAGAAATATTCATGAAAATCAACGGTGCAAGCGCGCTGGTTACCGGCGGAGCTTCGGGACTGGGAGCAGCCACAGTCCGCATGCTAGTCGCGGGTGGAGCCAAGGTTGTCATTGCCGACATCAATGAGAAAGCCGGCCAGGATCTTACGCAGGAATTGGGCAGCGCCACAACCTTTGTAAAGACCGACGTGACCGATGAAAGCCAGGTTCGTGCTGCCGTCGAACAAGCCGGCCAGAAGCACGGCGGGTTGCATATTGCCGTGACCACCGCGGGCATCGGCGTCGCAGAAAAGCTTCTGGGCAAAAACGGGACGCACGACCTCCAGAAATATATTCGCGTCTTGCAGGTAAACCTGATCGGTACCTTTGATGTGCTCCGCCAGTCCGCCCAGCTCATGAGCGCGAACCAACCGGACGAAGACGGGGGGCGCGGAGTCATGATCACCACGGCGTCGGTCGCCGCCTATGAAGGACAGATCGGGCAAGCGGCGTACTCCGCATCGAAAGGCGGCATCGTCAGCATGACCCTGCCTCTGGCGCGCGAACTGGCGCGACAGGGCATACGAGTATGCACGATTGCGCCGGGAATTTTTCATACGCCGTTGCTGGGCTCGCTGCCGGAGGCGGCACTGGCTTCGTTAAGTGAACAGGTGCCTTTCCCCAAACGCCTTGGTCAGCCGCGTGAATACGCCGCATTGGTGCAGCACATCATTGAGAACAACATGATCAACGGCGAGACAATTCGCATCGACGGCGCGATACGTATGGCCCCGAAATAGAATTGGGCCACGATACACGCGCGCATCGAGAGAATCGTGTGGCACAGCCGCCCTCGGCTGTGCTGCTGGTTCTTGAATGCAAAGACGCTGGAGGCGACGACTAGCGTGTTTCTCGGATTCTTACGTTTCCTTCTCCCCCAGTTCAGCGAGAAATTTGGTGCAGGGGCACATTTTAGGTGAAAATGCCCCTCCTCCCTTGAGTGGTTTGTCACCCGCGTCGCCGTCGCACCACCTGCCGGAGTCGCCGGAGTGGTGAGCGTTTCGTCTATGGCCACATCGGCACAGGTCAGAATCATTCATCGGCCCTTGCATTTGATTAATTACCTCTACTTCTACTTTACACCCACACAAAACGCGAGTAACGGCTCACACTCGTCTTCCGAAGGGCGTGAATGCACAGCCGGGGGCGGCTGTGCCACACGATTCTCCAGACACCGCAGCTACCATTTTTTGAAAATAAAAAACGCAGCGACTACGATGAAGAAAAACCCCACCGCGTAGTTCCACCTGATCTGTTCTTTCAGATACAAAGTGGAAAAAACCGAAAACACAACCAGGGTGATGATCTCCTGGATGGTCTTCAGTTGTGCCACGGAAAAGTAGTGGCTCCCCAGTCGATTGGCCGGGACTTGAAAGCAGTACTCAAGGAACGCGATCAGCCAGCTAACCACCGTCACCTTCCACAGCGGCACATTCTGGTATTTGAGATGTCCGTACCAGGCAAACGTCATGAAGATGTTCGAGAGCAGGAGCAAGACAATCGTAAGCATGCATTCTTATACTCGATTGTTTGACCGCGATCCAAGGCGTTAGGTTTTCTTGTTCAGGAACTTCTCCACCCCGCGCCGGCAATCTTCCGTCATACGCGCGATGGCATTGATTTCAACCCCCGCTTCCAGCGCGGCCTGGAATGACAGGGAGTCCATGTTGTAGAGCAGGCGCTTGGAGAGCATGATCGCGGACGCCGATTTTGATGCCAGCTTCGTCGCGTATGCGTTCACGCTCGCGATAAACAGATCGTCCGGATAGATGCGATGAACAAGGCCCAGTTCTTGTGCGCGTGCAGCGGAGACAGTCTCACCCGTAACCACTAGTTCAAACGCGGCCTTCTCTGAGACCGACCGGCGCAAGATCGCCATCACCATGGCGGGCACAAAGCCGATATTTACTTCCGGATAGCCGAACTGCGCGGATTCGGCGGCAAGAATAATGTCACAGGCCGTGGCGATGCCGCATCCTCCGGCCAGCGCGCGGCCCTGCACCGCGGCGATGATCGGGCGCTGGTGATTGCGCATCCTCAGGAACAACTCCGCTGTGGAACGTGCGTCCGCCATATTATCGAGCACGCTGGCCTGCGCGGTCTTTTCCAGTCCGGCAAGGTCGGCGCCAGAACAAAAGTCCGCGCCGGCGCCGGCAAGCACGACCACGCGGCATTGCGGATCACCGGCGGACGCGGTCATGGTGCTCTTTAGCTGAGAGATCAATTCGCCATCGAGCGCATTGCGTTTGTCCGGGCGGTTCAAGGTGATCCGCGCGACTCCGTCCCGCACTTCGTAGAGAACTTTATGGGGCGTCATTTCAGGGGACATCGATTACCATCCGCAGCAGGGCCGAACTGTAGGTCTTGCCTTGCGAGTCAGTTCGCAGAGAGAGCGTACCACCGCCGTCGAGCGACTGATGCAGGACAAAGTTAAGTGCGTGCAAGTTGGGCAGTTCATATCTCTCCACCTCGCCCAGGCAAACCCCGGCGAAATGTTGTTTTACCCGCTCGGCCGTGACCTCGCGGACCAGGGTCGGATAGTCCTCGGGCTTGAGGGCGATCAGGCCGATGTTGGCGACATCTCCCTTGTCTCCGGAACGCGCATGTGCGATTTGGCGCAGTTGAATTCTGGGCATAAGCGACGATCTAGCTTTTACTACCAAGCTGGTGCACAAATCAATGGTCATCTTTCATTTGCATTTTGCATTTTGCACGCAAATATTTTCTCCGAGATAAGTTAATCTCCGCCTCGGAGAACTGCGGGACGCGCAACCGCCCGCGGTCAGTGCCAGTTGGCCGTCATTTCCTCACGAACCGATTTCTGGTAGTTATAATGACATTTATCTCGAATGAGCGACTTTAAATAAGATTCCAGCGGCGGAAGTTTATCTCGGGGGACCTGGCACGCTTTGAAGAAGTCGATAAGATCCTATCTGACAAAATAGCCAACTTATGACTGAACCGAATTCCAATCCGAACGCTGCCGAGCCGGCCCGGTCCACGAATTTCATCCGCGAGATCGTCGTTGAAGACCTGAAGACCAACAAATATCAGGGACGCGTACACACGCGCTTTCCACCGGAGCCAAACGGATATCTGCACCTTGGCCATGCCAAGTCCATCTGTCTGAACTTTGGCCTGGCGGCGGAGTTCGGCGGTAAGACCAACCTGCGCTTTGATGACACCAATCCGGAAAAAGAAGAGCAGGAGTACGTTGACTCCATCATTGATACCGTCCACTGGCTGGGCTTTGACTGGGAAGACCGGCTCTTTTACGCGTCGGACTATTTTGACCAGCTCCACGCGTGGGCCGTGCAGCTTATCAAGGTCGGTAAGGCCTACGTCTGCGACCTCAGCGCCGACGAGGTCCGCAAATATCGCGGCACGCTGACCGAACCGGGCAAAGAGAGTCCGTACCGCAACCGGACGGTTGAAGAGAACCTGCAACTGTTCGAGCGCATGAGGACCGGCGAGTTTCCGGACGGCTCACGGACGTTGCGCGCCAAGATCGACATGGGCGCCAAGATCGACATGGCCTCACCCAACCTCAATATGCGCGACCCGGTGATGTACCGCATCCTTCACGCGGACCACCATCGCACGGGAAATAAATGGTGCATCTACCCGATGTACGATTACGCCCACGGCCAGAGCGACTCGCTGGAAAAGATCACGCACTCCATCTGCACGCTGGAGTTTGAAGACCATCGGCCGCTTTACAACTGGTACATCGAGCAACTCGGTATCTTTCCTTCGCAACAGATTGAATTCGACCGGCTCAACGTGACCTACACGCTGCTCAGCAAGCGCAAGCTGCTGCAACTGGTGCAGGAAGGCCGGGTGCGCGGCTGGGACGATCCCCGCATGCCCACGCTCTCCGGGATCCGGCGGCGTGGATATACGCCGGAAGCGCTGCGCAACTTTTGCGCGTCGATCGGCGTCACCAAGACCAACGGCACCATTGAACTGGCCATGCTGGAGCACTTTGTCCGGGAAGACCTGAATAAGCGCGCCCGGCGAGTCATGGCGGTACTGCGCCCGCTGAAAGTGGTGATCGATAACTATCCGGAAGGTCAGATCGACGAGATGGACGCCGTCAATAATCCTGAAGACCCGGCGGCCGGCTCACGCAAGGTCCCGTTTTCGCGGGTGCTCTACATTGAGCAGGACGATTTCCGCGAAGAGCCACCCAAAGGATATTTCCGCCTATCTCCCGGCAAGGAGGTCCGCCTGCGCTATGGCTATTTCATCACCGCCAAGAGTGCTGTGAAGAATGACAAGGGCGAAGTGATTGAGGTGCATTGCACCTACGATCCCGCAACCCGCGGCGGCAACGCGCCCGACGGACGGAAAGTGAAGTCGACCATTCACTGGGTCTCGGCCGCGCATGCCGTGGACTCTGAAGTCCGCGTCTATGACAACCTGTTCACCAAGGAAGATCCGAATGAGGTTGCCGAAGGCCAGGACTTTGCCGCAAACCTGAACCCGAATTCATTGGAGATTGTGCACGGCGCCAAACTTGAGCCGTCGCTGGCTGGCGCCGCGGTGGGTGCGCGCTACCAGTTCGAGCGCCTGGGATACTTTTGCGTCGACCTGGACTCCAAGCCAGGTGCGCTGGTGTTTAACCGGACCGTCGCATTGAAAGACACTTGGGCCAAAGTGGAGAAGAAGCAATCAGTCAAACCAAAGCCGTAAACCGGTGCGCTGCCGCCGGGGCGCATTAAATAAGAATTCAGATAGACTGAGAGAAGGTTAAGACAAATCACGATAAAAGCGCTTGCAGCTGCCCATCGCCCCAGCCCATCCCAAACCCGCTCTTGATGATCAAATAGATGGGTCCGCAAAAGCTTTGCTACTGAGATGCCATTCGCTGTGAAAGCCTAGATCTGGTGGAAAAGCCGCCTTCTCTCGCCTGATACAGGCCGCACTCTGCAACTCTTAAACTATTGAAAATAAATATGTTGCATTTATTTCTCGCTTCACGATAAAATCGCGATTACCCATCGGATCGGCCATCACTTTACATTGTTAAAAATTCTTGTTTCCGTGCACAGTTTTTGTTGCGTTTCTATCGGCCTCAGCTTAGGATGGTTTCTGCGCTGGAAAACCCGCCAGCACTGAGATGAAAATTTACTCATCGCAAAGCTCATCACAGTAAACTTCACCTGTTTCAAAAACAATTGCCGGCCCTAACGTTTTTCCTATGAGGAGAAGCACCCCGATGGCATGGTACGCATACTGCATAGTTGAACAGCAGGCAGTCCAGGCTGGTGTCCGCGCACGTCGCCCAGTCCCCGTAGAAGGTCTCAAAGGCATCGGTGATGCCCAGATTTTTGCCTATCCCAGCGGCGATTTTTCCGTGCTGGTCAGCGAATACATACCCGCCGGAGACATCGGCCAAAAAGCCCTGCTGCAGCACGCCCACGTTGTGAGCGAATGCTTCAAGCGCACCACGGTACTGCCTTTCCGTTTCGGTACGGTCTTTGATACAGATGACGCATTGCGACGGGCCGTCCGGCTCAACCGCAAGGGCTTCCTGGAAAACGTGACCAAACTCAAGGGAAAAGCCGAAATGCATTTGAAGCTGCTGATCAAAGACGGCTCTTTGCGTCAAGCCCTGGAAGAGATTGAATTGCCGGCTTGTGTAGGCAGCGAATATCTGACCAAGCTTCGGGAGAAGGCCTCTCGCCAGCGCGAGCGTCAGACCAAAGCACGCGCCCTCTCCGTTCAGGTACACAAGATTTTTTCGCCCCTGGACCAGGATGTCTGCTGCCGCAAGATCGATTCCGGTGGCATGCTGATTGACATCGCCCACCTGATTGACCATAAGAAGGTGGAAAAATACCAGAACCGCTATCAGATGGCCACGCGCCATTTGCCCGGCATCGAAGTGGTGATGAGTGGCCCCTGGCCGCCGTATCATTTCATTACTGGAAAGAGATCGTCCTAACCGCGGAACCGCTATTGATCGAAAGAGGCCGTCCCGGCTAAACGGGACGGCCTCTGCAATTTCACACCTACGTCTCTTACAGTCGAATTCCCCGTACCTCTTGAATTTCCGGCAGTTGGCGAATTTCCTGCAAAATACTCTCAGGAGCAGGGCTGTCCACCTGGACCACGGCGATGGCATCCGCGCCGATCTTGTCACTACTGCGACCCAGAGCAAGATTGGCGATGTTGACCTTGCCCCGGCCCAGAATGCTCCCCACTTTGCCGACTACGCCCGGAACGTCAAGATTGCGCATGTAAATCAAATTGCCTTCGAGCGGGACTTCAATGCCGATGGCGTCCACACCCAGCAGGCGCAATGAATTTCCCTGGAGTACGGAACCTTTGACCAGGCGTTCTTCAGAAGTTGTCTTCAGCAAAACAGAGATTACATCTCCTTCGCGTCCGTCAGAGGCTTGCGCACCTTTGTTTTCGTGGACATGAATCCCGCGTTCCTGGGCGATGGCAGCTGCGTTGACCACGTTGGCCCTGTCCGCGATGCGCTGGTTCAGTACGCCCTGGATTGCGGCATTGCGGATCAGTTCCGTGTTCCACTCCGCAATGCGTCCACTGTAGCGGAGCGAGATCTCCTGTATCGATCCAGATGTTGAGACAACATTGGCCAGAAATGCTCCGAGTTTTTCCGCCAAGGCGATGTAAGGCCGCATCAGCGTGTAATGTTCGTAGTCGAGCGAAGGCATGTTGACGGCATTCTGGATCACGCCGCGCTTCAGATACTCGCGCACCTGGCTGGCAATCTGGATTCCCACAGCGTCCTGGGCTTCGCCGGTGGAACCAGCGATGTGCGGCGTGGCAATCACGTTGTCCATGGCCAGCAGCGGTGAATTCTTCGGCGGCTCTTCGGTAAAGACATCGAGCGCCAGACCGCCAACTTGTTTGCTGGTGAGCGCGGACGCCAGAGCGCCTTCATCCACCAACTCGCCTCGGGCGCAGTTAATGATGCGCACACCTTTCTTCATTTTGGCCAGGGACTTTTCATTGATCATCCCTGAAGTCTGCGGCGTGAGCCCTACGTGCAAAGCCAGATAATCAGCGGCGGCATAAACCTGGTCAAGCTCCGCCAGTTGTATGCCGTGCTCGCGCGCTACTGAAGCGGACACGAAGGGATCATGCGCGATCACCTGCATCTCAAATGCCTTGGCCCGCTTGGCCACTTCCATGCCGACGCGGCCCAGGCCAACGATACCGAGCGTCTTGCCACGCAGCTCCGTCCCTTGCAGTGACTTCTTTTCCCACTTGCCGGCCCGCGTGGTGACGTCCGCCCGCGTCAAATGGCGGGCCAGGCCGAGCATCAGCGCCAGGGTGTGCTCGGCAACAGCCACTGCGTTTGCGCCGGGAGTGTTCATCACCGCGATCCCGGCTTTGGTAGCGGCGTCCAGGTCGATGTTGTCTACACCCACTCCGGCACGGCCGATCACGCGCAGCTTTCCAGCGGCGCGCAGGACTTCGGCATTCACATCCACGGCGGAGCGGACGATCAATGCATCAGCGTCCGGCAGCGCGCCGGCCAGGTCGCCATTGAGCTGTTCGTGAGTAATAACGTTCCAGCCCGGCTCGTCCTTCAGGAGTTGCACAGCATTGGCTGCCACTTTTTCAGCAATCACAATCTTCATGGGAAGTCCTCAGCCGGCCACAGTCGCGGCTTGTTTTGTCTCGACCTTGGCTGACTGGTCACGGTTTGTTTCAGAAAAGACCTGCTGCGCCGCGTGCAACCCTGCGCCCAGATCGATCGGTCTTCCCATTCCCGCCAGCACGTGCTCCAATGCGCCGATGATGGCGATGGTATCGAGGTAGTCGTAGAAACCGAGATGGGCGATGCGGAAGAGCTGTCCTTTCATCTCGCCCTGGCCATTGGCAATCACGGCGCCAAAGCGGTTGCGGAACGCCTTTACGATGTCACTGGAATCGACGCCATCGGGGGACGCAATCGCAGTAAGCGCAGCCCCCGGCGAGGCAGCGGAGAACAGCTTGAGTCCCAGCGCCTTGGCGGCGGCGCGGGTCATGGCGGCTGCGGTTTCAGCGTTGTCGACCAGCAGCTTGCGACCGGCAGCAAGATCGCCTCCACCCTGCTCGCGCACGTAGTCGAGCGCGGTAGCCAGCGCAGCCACGAGCGCAGTGGCAGGCGTATAGGAAGACTCACCCTTGGCTCCGTTCTTTCGCTCCTTACGCAGATCAAAGTAATAGCGAGGATTCTTGGCGGTTTCCATCCTCTGCCAGGCGCGGTCGCTCACGCCGCAATAAGCCAGGCCGGGCGGGATCATGACGGCCTTTTGCGAGCCGCCGATAATCACGTCGATCCCCCAGCCATCCACGTCAAAGTGCGTGGTGCCAAGTCCGGTGATGGCGTCCGCCACCAGCAGCGTGTCGGTGCCCTTCAGGAGCCGCGCGATTCCTTCCACGTCATGCCGCGCCCCGGTGGAACTTTCCGTCGCCTGCATGTAGAGCGCTTTGTGCTCGGGCTTAAGTTGTACTTTGACCTGCTGTGGGGTAATCGTCTCGCCATAAGGCGCGCGCACGGTCTCAACGGTACAGCCGTAGGCTTTCGCCAGTCCTTCCCAGCGTTCGCCGAACTTTCCGGCGGAGACCACCAGGACCTTATCGCCCGGAGAAGTCAGGTTGGCCACCGCCGCTTCCATGGCTCCAGTGCCGGAGGCGGTAAACAGGACAACGTCATTCTTGGTGCCGACAAAGGTCTTCAGGTCAGCCAGCACACGAGTGTACAGAGCGCGAAACTCCGCTGTGCGATGGTGCATGGTGGCCGCAGCCATGGCCAGCTGCGCAGCCGGTAAGAGCTGAGTTGGACCGGGAGTAAAAAGGCGATTTTTGCGGATCATGATTTCAATATTTTCCTACAATTAGATTTTTTGTTCCTCAGAACAGATCGATCCTGGTGAAATCAACAGGACGTGCGGAATAGGTTTGTGTCCCGTGCCTCAACAGCACCAGGCTTGCGGTTGGATCATTAGCATTTTGAATCACCAGCAGGGCATCGCCATCAGCGGCGGGCTGAGGCGATGTAGCCCATTGTATCCTTGCCACGTTGTTTTTGGGAATGCGCGCCAGCAGGTCCGTCTGAGGAAAAATCGCATCGTAAGCCACAGCCCCCGAGGCGAGCATGCTCACGCGTCTCTGTCCCTTGCTGTCGATCAGCAGGTAGCCGGAATCGAGAGCGCCGCCACGACCGCTGAAATCCGCCTTGATTCGTCCTGACAGCCCCAGGTTGTGATCGCGCAGGAAGAGCGCAGCGGGAGCGGAAAAATCATTGGCCTCGGCAACATGCCAGCCGCGCAGCTGCTGCATGTGGACCGCGTCCGCGGGCTCGATTCCAGACGGTTGTGCAGGTGCCCCTGCGTTTGCATTCGCGTTTGCGAGACGTCTGTAAGGCTGAGCAAAAAGCAGAGCGATCAGGCAGACCAGTCCGCCGGCCAGAGCCACGCGAATTGTCCAACTGCTGCACTGCCGGGGCAGAGGCTCGATCTTGATCTGGTCCGCGCCGGGCATCTCGCGCATCGCCTGCGCAACCGTAAGCATGGACGTCAGGTGGTCCAGAACATGGTTGCCGGTAAAAGCGGGAATCGCCAGTTCGCTCAGCTCCATTCTGTTGTTCTTGATGGAAAGGCCGGTTTGCGACGAGCAGCAGAGTTGCTCCAGGCTGGAGCGAATCTCCTGGCCGGCAATGAGCATCCTGACTTCCATGGGATGGTCGGTCTGCGCGCTGAATTTTTTGTCCAGTTGCGCGCTGCCGGTCCGCATCACGACGCGGCCCTCGCCGTTGGAGATTGTTCGCGGTGACAGCCAGAAATCGAACGCTGCTGGGACGCGCATCTGTATGTCCAGCCCTGGCGTGTCCACTCTTTGTGAGAAACGAACAACGGTAGGAACGCCGCTCAGATGGCCGGCAATCACCACGTCGCTGCCCTCGCGAACGGGCTGGGTCCGCAAAAGCCCGGCGATCTGGAGCACGTCGGCCTGAATGTTCTTGTAGCCGCGAAACACCGCAAAACGCCGTACCCAATAAACCACGATGCCTACGATGCCGACAATGATGGCGATGTTCAGGATCAGCGGTAGGGGTTCCATCGGTTCTCCGGTGCGGGATCAGGCCGATCATACTTGGCGGGTTCCGGGAAAATCAATTGAAGCTCGCAAGCCTCGGCTTTTCGCTTCGGAAAAAGCGGGAACGGAGAAGAGCTTATAATCTAGCTTCTTCTAATGAGGTCACAAATGGGAATCGGTGAACAGATCCAGAAAGACATCGTTGACGCGATGCGCAGCCGTGACGAGCTTCGGCTCTCCACATTGCGCATGGCCAAAGCTGCGATTAAGAACAAGGAAGTCGACAAACGCGCGCCGCTCGACGATCAGGAAGTCTTGCAGGTACTGAGCATGCTGATCAATCAACGCCGGGATTCGATTGAGCAGTTCCAGAAAGGCGGCCGCCAGGAGATGGCCGACAAGGAAGCGGCGGAGATTACGCTGATCGAACACTACATGCCCAAGGCCATGGGCGCGGATGAGATCACAGCAACCGTGAAAGCCGTGATCGCGGAGATGGGATCGCCCACCATCAAGGAGATGGGCACGGTCATGAAAAACACGATGGCCAAATTGCAGGCCACGGGCGCCCGCGTGGAAGGCAAAACCGTGAGTGAGATTGTTAGGAAACAATTAGGTGGGTAAACGAACGTTCATTGTCCTTCTCACTGTCAGGGTCGCTAAGCTATAGATATTTAAACTTCCACCCTTTAGCAGTCACACTCGATGGCTGCCAAAATGAGAGTTACCACACAAAACACTTGCAGATGACAAACCAATCTGCCGATACTAGCGTCACATTGAACAGCGTTCCCCATTGCTGACGTTTTGCGCTGGGTAGTGGCATGTAAGCTTCCCCGCGCCGCAGCATGAGCTGGGAAAAGGTGATGTGCCCATGATTCCTGAATCGAGTCCGCTACAGAGGTTTTTAAAAGAAGTTGTAGAACACAACTACGACGAAGTTGGTATGCGTAACTCCGAGGTCAAGGATTACGTATCCAACATGCTGGCTGAGTTCTGCGAAACCGAGAGCCTGTACAAAATCAAAAACGTGGATGGCCGGCCGCTGAGCGACGTCGGCGAGATGCTGCTGGAATCCGACCCGATTTACGGCCCGGCGTCATCGTTTGACCGTGAACGCCAGGTGCGCAAGCATATCGGCGATTACACGCTCTTCTTCACCGGGATGTTTCCCGAAAGCCTGAATCGCTATCGCCTGCGCAAAGCCCGGATGGAAGGCCTGGTTGATTTCGTGAAGGCCGGCAAGGAGAGCTATTACATCGTCTCCAAGTTTGAGCACTTTGAATACGCCAAGGTCGCCCCGCTTTTCCGCAGGATGTCCCAGGAATTCGAGCAGCTCGTCTATGGTTTGAACCAGGTCAAGAATGAGCTGGAAGAAATGCGGCATCCAATTACCCGCCAGCCCAAGGCATTGTTGATGTAATCGTAAGCGGGTATTAAGAAATCAGAGAAAGATCGACGTTAAGAAGAGAGCACGCTGGCAGTTTTCGGCGTGCTCTTTTGCTTTTAAAGCAATACCCCAACCTTTGTCATCTCGACGGACGACGAAGTTGAGCCGTCTTGCGGGCGTCTGAGCCCGCAGGCGAAATCCCGAGCGAAGTCGAGGGAGCCCCGCAGGGAACTGAGGCGGAGTGGAGAGACCCCGAGGACGTTTCCTCTGCCATGCCGTGTCAAGGCGTTCTCACGATTCTTCTATTCATTTGCATCGTGTCTGGCAACACAATTCCTCAAGCGCCGGCAGGCGCGATTAGAAGTTAGCCCAGGGCAAAGCCCTGGGTCAGGAATGAGAAGAAGTAGAGCGCCGTAGGCGCGACACATCTGTGTTTTAGAATCCTGTGCAACCTGTTTCCAGAACAAACGCAAAATATCACATGAAAGCACACCCCAAGCCCTTGTCATCTCGACCGAAGACGAAGGAGCTTTGCGACTGAGGCGGAGTGGAGAGATCCCCAGAACAAATTGCGGGCCGATGCTGATTCAGGGTATTCTCTCCAGGCTCTGTCCCCGAAACCGCATTTCCCAGCCCCTGTTCTCAGCCAGGTCCTGCCAACGCGAATTGAACTTCTCAATCAAGGCGATTTTCTTTTCCCGCCGCCAGCGCTTGATTTGCTTCTCGCGCGCGATGGCCGTCTGCACGTCCTGGTGGCTCTCGTAAAAAGCAGGATCCGCCGCAAAAAGGCGGGTTTGGTTTTGAACAATCACATTCTTCAACAATTATGCGGGGGAACACCCTGGCCCCTGTGGGTTTCGAGGATAGAACCTGGAGAGAACGCCCTGAATCGGCATCGGCGATTGCAATCATCCTCGGGTTTCTCCACTCTGCCTCAGTCGCAAGGCTCCTTCGTCGCCGGTCGAAATGACAGAATTAGGGTGCATGGCAGGAGACACCCCGCCTCTTTAGTTTTCTATCTGCGTTGATTTTGTCCCAGCCGCACTATGTCGAAAATGTCCTATTTCGCAATTGAGTCGCTGCTACCGATGCGCTATGTTTCAGGCAGCCCACACGGGTTGAAGTGCTTCGGTCTTTGAAAATCTGCGAGCAGCCGGCAAACAGCAATTGGCAGTTAGCAACTTAGTAACACGGGAAACTAATTGCAGGCTGTTTTCCAGTTTGACGGACGCTCTCTACGCACCGTATTGAAGCGGTTCACGCCGAGTAAAAGTGGGGTGACCTGGGGTGTGCGTGGAGTGGAATGGCGTGGAACCGGGGGAGGGGAGGAGGGGGTTAGCGAAGTGATAATCTTCGTGCTGTTACAATGCGAAGAATATATGGGTAATCGTCCTTTGCATTTTGTGACTTTGTCGGGAGTGCCGATTTTTGTCAGTGAGCTGAAGTGGCCGTTTCACGCGTCGAATTCCGGCGCTGACTGGTTTGTGCTGCATGGTCGCGCCGAGCTGTTGGGCGGAGAAGAAGGCATGCACATAGAAGTTGCCGTGGGCATGACCCAGACCATGAAAGATGCCCTGGGCTCGCTGGAACCCGACCACGCTGAGGGACTGGTGGTCAACTCCATCCGCAAGACCATCGACAATGGCCAGCTCGCCTTTGTGAAGTCGGGCAAGCTTCAGCCGGTCCACGTAACCAGCCGGTTCTACAGTTTTGCCGCCAGGCAGATTCAGTTCCCCAAACAGGCTGACCAGGACGTACTCGAATTGATCAAGCGCCGCGTGTACTGGCTCAGCGCCAAAGAAGGGAAAGGCGCGCCGGTGAGCGTGGCCCATCCGTACGACTGCCAGTACGTGAGTTTCTCGCGCGAAAAAATGGTGGAGCTGGCCGGCCAGCTTGCCGCGCAGGGCTTGATCAGGCTGGAGAGCGAGTTCGCCACCGCCACCGAGGCCTTGATCAAGGAAGAGCCTGCCATGACGGGAGCCATGCGCAAAGGCGTGGAGGCGGGCCTGGCTGCCAACAAGATCACCGCGTAAAACCTTCGACCATTGATCGCGCTACCAACGATCTGCATTGACAACACTGATGCCCATGTCCTCACTGCTCCAGGTCGAACATTTGAACGTCAGTTTCGCTACCCAGACGGGCGAAGTCGCAGCAGTGCGCGATGTGAGCTTCAGCATTCCGGAATCCGGCACGCTGGGGCTGGTAGGGGAATCAGGTTCGGGGAAATCGGCCACGTCGCTGGCGATCATGCGCTTGTTGCCACCGCAGGCCCGCGTCGACGGAAAAATCAGTTTTGCCGGAGAAGACCTGCTGCGTCTGCCGGAAGACTCGATGCGGCGCATACGCGGTGAAGGCATCAGCATGATCTTCCAGGAACCCATGACCGCTCTGAACCCGGTGATGCGCGTGGGCAACCAGGTTGCAGAAGCCGTGCTGGCCCATAGCCGCGTGAGTAACGCGGAAGCGTGGAACCGCGCCGTGGAAGCTCTGCGGGAAGTGGCCATTCCTGAGCCGGAGAAGCGGGCCCGCGATTATCCCCACCAGCTTTCCGGAGGTCAGCGCCAGCGGGTAATGATCGCCATGGCGCTGGTCAATCATCCCCGACTCCTGATTGCGGACGAACCCACCACAGCGCTCGACGTCACCATCCAGGCACAGATCCTGGAACTGCTACGCCAGTTGCGGGAGAAATACAAACTTGCCGTGCTGTTCATCTCGCATGATCTGGGCGTGGTCTCCCGCGTGGCAAGCCATGTTGCGGTCATGTATGCCGGGGAAATCGTGGAGATGGGCCCGGTGGCAACGGTTTTTTCCGCTGCGACGCACGTTTACACGCGCGGGCTGATCAACGCCATTCCCACGCTCAAAACGGACCGCTCAATTCCGTTGGCGACCGTGGAAAAACAGGCTCGGCAAGCGGGGGCGTCTACGCTACGGGAGATCGCTCCGGGGCATTGGGCGCGGGTAGGACCGTCCTGAGATGCGTCTTGGTTTATCCTGATCTACGGTCCCGGCTACGATAGCGGAACCAGTTCTAGCTTAAGCGGACTACGTGCGCATACTCATTGTCTCTGACATTCACGCGAACCTGGACGCATTGGAGGCCTGTCTGGAGGCCGCACCGGAATACGATCTGGTCTACAACCTGGGTGACATCGTAGGCTATGGCGCGAATCCCAATGAGGTTGCGGAACACTCGCGCGCGCTCGGCTCAGTATTTGTTCGCGGCAATCATGACAAAGCTTGTTCCGGCGCGAGCAACCTTGACTCCTTCAATCCCATTGCCGGGCTGGCAGCCATCTGGACCCAGCATGAACTCACCGGAGAGAACCTTGAGTTCTTGCGTAACCTGCCGCAGGGGCCGCTTTTCCCCCGGGAACAACTGCAACTGGTGCATGGCTCTCCGCGCGACGAAGACCAATACCTGCTGTTCTCCACGGAAGCCGAGCCGCTCCTGGCTGAGACTTCCGTCCCACTGACATTCTTTGGCCATACCCATGTTCAGCGCTGTTTTCTGATGGACCAGGACGACCGCACAGGCAAGTCGCTCCTGCCCAATTACAAATCAAGCCGGGGCAAGCAAAGCCTGAAGCTGCAATTGAAAGCGACGACAAAGTACATGATCAATCCGGGGTCAATCGGCCAGCCCAGGGACCACGATCCTCGCGCCGCCTTCCTGCTTTATGACACTGACGAAAACGCAATTACTTTCTACCGCGTTCCATACGACATTGGGCGCGCCCAGGAGAGGATCCTTTCCGCCGGATTGCCGGAACGGTTGGCGACGCGGCTGGCGGAGGGCCGCTGAAATAGGGTTGAAATAAATAAATGACACAAAAATCTCTTTTTGATAAACCAGATTTTGATAAACCAACGCCAGCGCCGGGCCCGGCGACGATCAAGGCAAACATCGACGGCGGCGCCCGGGGTAATCCGGGGCCTGCCGCCTGCGGCGTGGTCATTCGCAACGCCAAGGGCGAGATACTGGCGGAGCTGGGAGAATACCTGGGCATACAGACCAACAATTTTGCCGAGTACTCGGGACTTCTGATCGCTCTGGAATATGCCGTGGAAGAAAAATATCCTTCCCTGAAAGTACTGAGCGATTCAGAACTGCTGGTCCGGCAGATGCAGGGCCGATACAAAGTGAAGAGTCCCGGGCTGATCGAACTCTATGATCGCGCCAAATCGCTGGTCCGCAAACTCCAGCACTTTTCCATCGAGCATGTCTTGCGGGAGTACAACCGCGATGCCGACCGGCTCGTCAACAAGGTCCTGGACAGCCGGGGGAAAGACAGCCAGGGAAAGGGAGCACGATTTTGAAACGGCAGAATTTTTCCAGTGGGACCAAATGGGAACCAGTCGTGGGTTATTCACGCGCTGTGCGCATGGGGAACATAGTCCACGTCTCCGGCACAACGGCCACCGATTCCGATGGCAACATCGTGGGCGTCGGCGACGCTTACGCACAGGCAGTGCAGGTTCTACGCAACATTGAATCCGCACTACAGAAGGCCGGAGCAAGCATGAAAGACGTAGTCCGCACACGCATGTACGTGACCAACATCGCGGCGGACTGGGAAAAAGTGGGAAAGGCGCACGGAGAGTTCTTCAGCACGATCCGGCCGGTGACCAGCATGGTCGAGGTATCCAAGCTGATTTCAGCGGGGATGCTGGTGGAGATTGAGGCGGAAGCGATTTTGGGGGAATGAGGGCCGGGCCGTTGCACTCTACTTGTCCGTAAGCTCCAGGCGCAATACATCGTAGGAGATACCGCTGGCCAGGCCTCCCTTCGGCACCGTCAGCGTCATAGTATTCTCACCCGCGTGCAACATGGACGCCTCAAATGTGAGGCCCTTCTCAACCCATGAACCTTCAATACCGTCGCGGTTGATCGTCGCGTTGTAGATCAGCCCGGTCACCTGCCCTGCCGGTTTACCATTCACGCCAACATCAATGCTCCGGGTCGAGACGCCGGCCAGCGCCAGTCGCAGCACTGCGTGTCCAGTCAGCGGCTCCGACTTCGGCACGTTGAAGTGAATCGTCCAGGTCGTTGCCCGGCCCGTGCTGCGTGCCGTGCCGTCGTCGCTCTCGGCGTGCGGCGCCTGGTAGATAAACCAGTCTTTACCATAGTCACTCTTGCCAACGGTGTAGTTCACGTCGTTGGGAAAGAACCTGGAATATTCCAGATAAAGCCCCCAGTGCCAATGGTCATTGCCCATCAGAAATTCGGACGCGGAGCGGTTCGGCACGCCGATCTGCCAGAGTTGCTTGCCATACCGCACTGGCGTCCACTCCAGTTTTCCCAGGTCAACCTGCCCGCCCAGGCCCACAGTCACGTTCGCTTTCTGGTATTCGCCCAGCACGCCGTCGGCAATCGCATGCAGTTCATACGTCCCGGGCCGCACCTTCGAGATCGTAAAATGGCCGTCCGCCGAACCGTGCACCCAAAACTCATAGTGTTTCGCATCGTTTTGCCAGGTCATTGCCGCCTGCGGGAATCCGCCTTCCGTGGCCGCTTCCTGCGGTGCAGCCGGCTCATCCGGATACGCCAGCCCGACCATCAGGTTCGGCAGCGTAGCGCCCGGCGCCTGCTGGTCCTTCAGCACGATCTGGCCTTTCACTTCTCCGCGTTGCGCCGCCTGTGGGTAATCCACGCCTTTGACCCAGCCGTACGGCCACATTGCCGCCTCGCGCTGCGCCTGCGCCTGCGCTTCGGCAAACATCGCATCGGGCGTCCCGCCCGACGCGAGATAGACGAAGATCGGCCCTACAACTTTGTTCCAGTCCTCGTTTGCGCGGACCGGCAACATACTGCCGCCATAGTGCGTTCCACGCCAGTAATCCAGAAGAGTGGGATCGCCGCCATCGCCATCGTCAAGGTGCCCGGTCAACTCGAAATGGAACGGCCCGCTGCTCAGGTACTCCATCGACGGATTGATGAAGTAGATCCCAATGTGTTCCTTCGTGCTCGACCATCCAAACGCGGGTGTCTCGAACTGGTCAGCGCAGTAGTCATATTTGTGCTCGGCCCGTCCTTTGTAAACGCCGGTCGTGAGGCGGCGGGCCTCTTTCATGTTCAGCTCCGTACCCTCGTCCCAATCGCGGCCAGTGGGCATGATTGCGTTGCGCTGCTTGTCGATGGAAAGCCAATCAAAAACCTGCTGGTTCAGTTTGAGTCCATAGCGGCTTTCACCCAGTTGCGTGGCGCCGTAGCTGGTCTTATGCGTGAAAATCGCATAGGTATAGATGCCGTGGTCCTCGCGGCCCAGCGCGTAGCGAATCTCCATATCCAGCAGCAGTCCTGTCCCTCGACCGCCGCTTCCAGCTTGACCGCTCTTACGAGTGCCGGCATTTGCCGAACGCCCGGAACCCGGCGGCGGCCCGACTGCCCGACCGCCACGCTGCGAGGCTGAATCCTCGAGCGCCGCTGCTGGATCAGGCCGCGCATGTTCGGTCAACGATTCGCCATCCGACCAGCCCTTCACTGAGACCTCACCGCGCTCGCCCTGGTTGTCCGCGGGATCGATCGTAACCCTGGCTTCCAACCTCGCCGCGCCTGACGGGTTCTGCTCCCAATACCCAGCGTGATGGCCTGAGATATACCCCATCGTCTCCAGCCCGTGAAATTTCAGCGAGACCATGTCGCCCGTCACTTTGCTGATCGTCGCTGTAATGTGAGCATTGCTCAGAATGTAAACTGAGCCACTATCTTTGATCGCAACTGGATTTTTGCCTGCCGGCGCCTGCGCCAAGAGAGCATGACCGCTGAGCACGAGCAAAAAAACTACCGCTTGTACGGAGAGGCAGAGCATCTGATGAGCAAAAGATTGGGCAGCCTTTATTAGGTTCTTCATTCTGATTTCAAGTTTACATATTTGGATGTGCGGAAAGCTCTGGTTTCGGATCGAACTTTGGGATGGCTATCTGATCGTCGAACGCCAAACACCCCCGCGAGCGGAATCACAGATTCCTTATGTAGTTGGGAACATCCTTAAATCCTTTGGCTGTCAACGCGCTTACCACTCGATTCAGGCTTGATCGGCTATTTGCAAAAAACGTAACGTATTCATCGTGGTCAGCATAGATCACGAACGAGGCGGGCACGGGGACAAACAGGAAGTCCGCCCAATCGCCTAAAGCGGCTTCAAGCAGCGGCGCAATTTCTGACTTATCGGTGGTCGTCAGCGTAACGCTCTGACAATGTTGTGCTGGAATTGAGCGGCTCGCAAGTAGATCCAACAAGTGCTTTGGTTTAAACACAACTTGCTCGACGGTGGCACTGCCTTGTTTTAACACGGACGTTGCCAAGATCGTCGTTACGAAACTTCGCAAGTCTTTAAGCGACGTTTTAAAAGTCTGCTGGAACTTCCACGATCTTCTGCGGAACCGTTTGACCTCTCCGGCAGCTTCGGACAGCGTCATTCTGAAACCTCCGGAACCACGAATTCGCATCCCCTTGGATCTTCGAAGTCTATAGGGAAGACCATCAGGACGCAAAAAGTTAAGGCCAGCCCGTTGCAGGCTGGCCTGGATGATGGTTTCTCCAAGGAAAAGTTACTTCTTGGGAGCGATTACGTCTTTTACGGCTTTGGCGACGCGGAACTTTACTACGGTCTTGGCCGCGATCTTGATGGGTTCGCCGGTCTGCGGGTTACGTCCCATGCGGGCTTTGCGATTCGACTTTACCAAGCGGCCCAGGCCAGGAATAACGAACACACCGTTCTTTTTGGTTTCCTTGATTGCGGTCTCCGCCAGGTGTTCCAGAAATGTGGCGGCAGTCTTGTTGTTCGTCTCAAGTTTCTCCGCCATATGACGGACGAGTTGGGTCTTGGTCATGCCACTAGCCATCTTACCTCCTTAAAATGCGAGCACTTTCTTGCACTCATTTCGTATATTACATCAGGAACGATTTGATGCAAGCATTTTCACCAGCTTTTATGCGGGTTTTTTGAGGACGAACTGTGGAAAACGGCATGAACAGAGGGGATTCACACCCCTGCGCTGAGCGGTTTTCCGGGTCCCCTTATTCGCGCACATAAAAACTCAGCACGGCATCGCCCTGCCGCAGCGTACGGCGGCGGCGCAAAAAACCGAAAACGTCACCCGGATCAAAGTGCTTGTCATGCTCGGCAATGATCTGGCCCTGCGGCTTGACCAGCGTCGATTGCGAGAGAAACCCCAAGACGCGCTCGTAGTCGCCCATCTTGCGGTAGGGCGGGTCAAGAAAACAGAAGTCGCAGGAAACACCTTCGACATCCAGCATACGCAGCGCGGTCATGGCTTCGTGCTCCATGATCTTAGCCCCGTCGTTAATTTCCAGTGCCGCCAGGTTGCCGCGGATGGTCTTCGCGGCGCGCGCCGATGATTCCACAAAATAAACAGTCCGGGCGCCCCGGCTGAGCGCCTCAATTCCAACCGCCCCGGTCCCGGCAAAGAGATCGAACCAGACGGAGCCTTCGACGGCTGGCGCAACCACGTTAAAAAGCGTTTCCCGCAACCGGTCTGAAGTTGGCCTGGTTTCGGTCCCCGGAGGCGCAAGCAACCGTCGGCTCTTGTACTTCCCGGCGATTATGCGCATGATGCCAATCTCCACCACCCGGCATCTAATGTAACGTATAGAATCAGCTTTGGGGGCGGGCCCAAAGAAACTTCAAGCCATGAGAAACTGGTCTATTTTTGCCGGACGGGTTGGCGATGTGGAACTGCGCATCCACGTCACCTTTCTGTTCTTGCTTCTCTTCGTGGTAGTGGGCGAAGCCAACCATGGGGCTACGGCAGTTGCGCGGGGATTTGCGCTTGCGGCCATCATTCTGGGTGTAGTCGGCCTGCATGAACTGGGGCATGCCATCGTGGCCGCCCGCAACGGGTTCCCCATCAAGGGAGTGGTGTTGCTTCCCGTCGGCGGTATCGCCGTTGTAGACCCCAACGTACAAACAGAGAGCGCACGGAACTTGCGGCGAGAAAGCCAGATCGCTTTCTCCGGGCCGCTGGTGAATCTCTTTCTGGCCGGCATTTCCGGCCTCTTCCTGCTGGGCAAGGAGCCAGCAGGTAAAATCTGGGCCTGGCCGTTCGTTTCTGTTACAGATCTGAGCAAGAGTTTTTTCTGGATCAACCTGGCTTTGTTTGCCATCAACCTGCTTCCGGCCTTCCCTCTGGATGGTGGCCGGATCTTCCGCGCCTGGCTGGCGAGAAGAATCGAGTTCCGGCAAGCTACACGTCGCGCCGTGACTCTTGGCCATTTATTTTCCGCTTTGTTCATGCTGGCCGGCGCCCTGGGACAGCAGTGGCTGATGCTGGTGGGCTTTTTTATTTTCATGGCCGCGCAGATGGAAGAGCGGTCCGTGATGTTCCAGTCCGTGGTGGAGGACATCCACATGGAAGACATCATGCTGACCGAGTTTTCTACCCTCTCCCCCGCGGACACACTGGAAGACGCCCTGACCAAAGCCGTGCATTGCCTGCAGGACGATTTCCCCGTGGTCAGCGGCGGCGATCTGGTGGGTGTGATCACCCGGCAGATCATCGTGGACCGGCTGCGGAGTGAAGGCAACGGATACGTCCAGGGCGCCATGACCAAGGCGTTTGAAATCGCTTCGCGTACGGAAACTCTGGGTTCCGCATTCCGTAAACTTACTTCGCGTGGGTTAAGCCTGATCCCGGTGGTAGACCAGGAGCGACTGGTCGGCATTGTGACGCTGCAAAATCTAATGCACAGCATGGGACTGTGGGCCGAATCCAGAAGATTGAGAAAGCAGTTGGAAGATCAGAAGTAAGAAGCACTCAGCCGTCAGCAATCAGCATTCAGCCAAATCGGACTTCGCCACGAAAGTCGCAAAGTTGCAGTCGCAGAGCTGTTCCTCCGGCGACTTTTAGCTCTAGGTGACGCGCAGGTTTTGGCTGAGTGCTGACGGCTGAATGCTGAGTGCTTGGCTTCGTTGTACACTTCTCCGTCGTACCCACATTTTGGAGCGCGCTCGTGAAAAAACCTCTACTGCTGCCCCCGGAGCAATCGTGATCAAGAACCAGACAGTCTCCCTGGGCGACTTTGAACTGACCGCGATCTCTGACGGAACTTATGTGGCGGATGGTGGCGCTTTCTTCGGCGTGGTCCCTAAAGTCATGTGGCAAAAGAAAGTCCAGCCGGACGAGACGAACCTGATTACCGTGGGCTGCAATTCCGTCCTGGTGCGCACCGGCAAGCAGAACGTGCTGATTGAAACTGGCATCGGCAATAAGCTGGAGGAAAAGAAGAAAAGGATTTTTCAATCGCAGGAAAAGCTTCTGGAAAACCTGCATGCCGCCGGCACGGCCCCGGAAGATATTGACGTGGTCATCAACTCTCATCTGCACTTCGATCATTGCGGCTGGAACACCGTGTATAAGAACGGCGTGGCCATACCAACGTTCCCCAAGGCCAAGTATTATGCTCCGGAAGGCGAGTGGAAGCATGGTTCGCTCCAACTGGAGCGTGATCGCGTAAGCTACCTCAGCGACAACTACGACCCGCTGATTCGTTCCGGCCGGATGCAGCTCTTAGGCAGCGCCGCGGAGATTGTTCCGGGCATTTCCGTGGCAGCATGGCCCGGCCACACGCGCAACATGTGGGCGGTGTTGATTCGCAGCGCGGGCAAGACGGCTTGCTATATCTCCGATCTCATCCCCACGACCTGGCACCTGGATGTAACGTGGGTGATGGCCTACGATCTGTTTCCGCTCGAGGTCATTGAGAACCGCAAGAAGTACTATTCCAGTGCCATCCCCGAGCAGTGGCTCACCATCTTCACGCATGATCCGCACGTCCCGTGGGCCTACGTCAATCGGACGGAGAACAAACTGGGCTTCAAACCCGTGCCGTGAGTGCAACAGTCTAAAGAAAGTCGTAACTACATCCGCGGGCGTGTAAGATAGCCAGACCATGCGCGGGCCCCGTCTCTTTGCCCTAATCTGGATTGTTACCCTGTGCGGGGCCGGCCTGGCGCAGAAAGTCCAGTTTGCTCCCGCCGATCAAACAGCCATCGTGCAGAGAATGAAAACAATTCCGGAAGCCAACCACGACAGGATGGCGGAATTAAAAACATTATTTACCGAAGCTGGATGCAATGGAAACACCCTCACGGAGCAACCCGTTGACGGGGTGGAAATTCCTAACATCGCTTGCCAGCTGCGCGGCGCCAGCAATGACACTATTGTTGTTGGCGCCCACTATGAGCGGGTGTCGTCCACGCAGAGGCCGCTGGACAACTGGAGCGGCGCATCCCTGCTGCCTGCGCTCTACCAGAGCCTCAAGAACAAGAAGCGGAAGCACACGTTCATTTTTGTCGGCTTTGCCGACAAAGGGAACGATCCGGCAGGAGCGGAGTTTTTTATCCGCCACATGGCCCAGCCGGAGGCCACGCACACCGACGCGATGATCAACCTGGACGCACTCGGCCTGTCGCCCACCAAAATCTGGGGAGCGCATTCCGACAAAGACCTGGTCCATGATCTGGTCGTGATGGTGTATGCCTTGAAGCTGCCGGCAAGCCAGATCGACATTGCGTCCGCTGGCAATACGGATTCTGAACCGTTCGCGTTGCGGCGGATACCTCAGATCACCGTCCATTCCATGACCAAGCAGAACGTACTCACCGGCGAGACAACTCAATTCCGGCCCACCAACTACTACGACACGTATCGACTGCTCTGCGGGTATCTGGCTTACCTGGATCAAACGCTGAAGTCGAGGCCGCATTAGGAATGTCCACGCTGCAGACATTTTTTCAATTTGAGAAACACGGGACCACTCTCTCCCGCGAGATCGTCGCCGGCCTGACGACTTTCACTACCATGTCCTACATCGTGGTGGTCAATCCCGCCATCCTGAGCAATGCCGGCATTCCCGTGGGGCCAAGTTTTGTGGCCACGGTTGCGGCGGCGGTCTTTGGATGCCTGCTGATGGGCCTGTACGCGAACCGCCCTTTCGCCGTCGCGCCTTACATGGGTGAGAACGCGTTTATCGCGTTCACCGTGTGCCAGCAGCTTGGATACAAGTGGCAAACCGCGCTGGCGGCCATCTTTATCGCCGGGGTGCTGTTTGTGCTGATGACCGTATTGCGCCTGCGGCAATGGGTGGTGCAGGCGGTGCCGCTATCGTTGCGCTACAGTTTTGCCGTCGGCATTGGACTCTTTCTGACGTTTATTGGCTTGAACCAGACGGGCGTTGTAGCCCTCGGCGTTCCCGGAGCGCCCGTGCGCGCCGGACATCTTACTGCTGCACCGGTGCTGGTAGCTATCGGCGGTTGTCTGTTGCTGGCGATTCTGGTGATTCGAAAAATGCGCGGCGCAATTCTGCTGGGCATCATCATAACGGCGATTGTTGCCTTCATCGCCAAAACGGCCCCGCCTCCCAGCCATTTCGTAAGTCTTCCGCCAAGCCTGAAGCCGATCCTGTGGCAGCTTGATTTTCATGGAGTGATGAACTGGACCGCGTTTCCGGTCGTGCTTACGATCTTCATCATGGCGTTTGTTGACACCATGGGGACCCTGATTGGACTTTCCGCGCGCGCCGGCTTTCTCGACAAAGGCGGCGATTTGCCGCAGATCGAGCGGCCCATGCTGGTGGACGCGCTCACCACCTGCGTTGCTCCCGCGATCGGCACTACAACTTCAGGCGCGTATGTGGAATCCGCCACGGGGATTGAAGCCGGTGGCCGCACCGGCTTGACCGCACTGGTCGCTGCCGGATGCTTTGCCCTGACTCTGTTCTTTGCGCCGTTTGTGGGTTCCATCCCGGCGCAGGCGTACGGTCCGGCATTGATCATCGTGGGGCTCTTCATGCTGGAGCCCATCACGCGCATTGACTTCAGCGACTACACGGAATCCATACCTGCCTTTGCCGTGGTCACCCTGATAAGTTTTACCTTTAATATTGCGATAGGAATTATGGCGGGTTTTGTGCTCTATCCGCTATGCAAGCTGGTTGCGGGAAAAACCAGGCAGGTGAAGCCGGGGCTCTGGGTGCTGACTGGGCTGTCGCTGCTCTTTTTCATTTTCTATCCCTACGGGTAACCGCTAGTGATTGTTGGCCGCAACGTCTATCGCCACTGGACGGACGCGCAGAGGTTTTTCCGGATGCTCCGGCCATTTTCTCGTCGCCATGATTTGCTTGATTTGATTGGACCGGTCCTCCGGCAGCGGATGAGAGCGGAAGTATCCTTCAATGCTTTGGATCGCCACTTGCGAAAGCTCCTGGTCCGGACTTTCCGCTTTCTGGACGTACACACGCTCCAGTCGACCATAGGCCTCAAACATGCGCACCGCTCCCTTGGGAGAATATCCAGCCATCACGGCCAGCCAGGTTCCATCGCGATCGGCTTCAAGCTCCTGGTCTTTGGTGTAACCAGCCTGAAAGAATTCAACCGGCAGCGTGAGCAGTTCAGACAACGGCACGTCATGCAGGCGCGTGCGCAGTTGGAACCTCTCTACGCAATGGTAGTTATCAACATGCTCGACTTCATGCCCCAGGATGTTGGCCAGTTCATCTTCGCTGTCCATCAGCAAAATGAGCCCCTTCCCGATGAAGACATGCCCTCCGGGCAGCGCGAAAGCATTGATCAGGTTCGCATCCGGAATGTAATGGAACTTGTATTGCAGCTTACGCCGGGCGTGCGCGGCGACGATCACCCCAACCTGACTCACGTAGTCTTGTAGCGCGATGGACTCTGGTTGATTCACCTCGTATCGTGACGTGTAGCCCTGGGCCATGGAATCACCCATGTGAATCTCTTCTTCATCGGAAAGCCGCGTCATGGCGGCGGGTACGCGGCTGATGCCGCGCTGCGTGTCCGCCAGGGCGTTGAGCACCGCTTCCGGCCCCACGCGAGTCTCCTGTTTGTGCCGCTCGGAGTAGTACAACGCGGCACAGGCAATCGCGAGGATGATTACGGGGATGAGAAGGCGTTTCATAGGAACTTACGCAGTGTCTCCCGGTTTTTGGCGAACAAGAACGACCCCAGGATCAGCATGACTCCGGTCAAAACTACAAACAGCGCGCGCCCTCCCGCGTCATGGATTTTCCAGAAGTCGATGGCAAAGATCTTAACGGGGCAAAGCAAGAGCAGTCCGAGCCCGCTTCGCACATAGCTGCGCTCGCGGACGATAAAACCGACCAAAATGATCAGAACTGCTTCAGCCGCCCACCCTAAAGTAATTATTACGCCTGACGCCTTCAATGCAATCAGAACCGCGGTAAGTATGGCGGGAACAAAAAACATCGGCTGCTCCGGATAGTGGGCAAGGAACGCGGCCCAACGCGGCCCCTTGGCGGTTTCTTCAATCATGGTCTGGCGCATGGCGAAGCACACCGGAACGCAGGCTGCCAGCAGCAAGATGGCCCAGATCGAATTGGAGAAATTGGAAGACAGAGGTTCATTCAGGAGAAAAAAGTTGTGCGTAGAGATGCGATACGCGGCAAACACCAGCACCACCAGGGCCTGATAGAGAAAGACCGGCAGGCGCATGAGCCATGCCACCAACAACGCGCCAAGTAGGATTGCGGCGTACCCTACGACGACAGTTTCAAGTGACAATTCAAAGAGTGCCAGCGCAACCAGCGTCGCCGTGCCGAGCCAAGCCATGAGGTATTCAATTCGTATCTTGCTCTCAATCTTAGGAGCACCCGGCTTCTTTTCGTGAAGCCGCCAGTACACCCAGAAGTAAATCGGAACCAGAGCCACAACGTCAATCGCCGGACCGAGCGTGCGGGGCGCATTGAAATTTGCATAAAACGTGTGAGCAAAACTGCACGTCAGTGCCACGTAGCCCTGGGCGCGCAGGAACGTCCATGACCGCCAGTTGCCAATTTCGAAAAGCACCCAGCCGAAAACCGCCCAAGCCAAACATACACTCACTGGGTCCAGTCGATACCAGAGCAGCCAACTCACCAGCAGCGAGCCCGCCCAGGAATATGCCTGGCAGATTCGCTCGTCCTCGATCACGTCCTTAACGTTGGTAACCCAGTTCTGAACGTAGAGAATCGCAGCAGTAATTACCACGCTGATCAACTGCACGCGAGTGTCCTTGTACTGCGGGCCAAAGCTGGCGTAGAGCGTCCACCCCGTGGCTAGCGCGGACAAAATGTGCGTCTGCCACAGCAAGGCACGGTCTTTCCACAAACGCGCGGCCAGGGACAAACAGAGCGCCAGGACAGCCCAGGCCACGGCGATCCACGGTTCCGGTGCTTCTTTGAACGCCAGATAGGCCAGAAGAAATGTTCCGCTGACGGAATAAATCGGCCTTAGCTGCTTCAGCGGCGCCCATCGTGCCAGCAGATAAATGCCCCCAGCCGTGAGGCTGACGGAGACCAGACGGTACGTGAAGTGAAAGCGATAGAACGGGCTCGTCAGATCAAAGTTGATCGTCACGGCGCGCGCGAAGGACAGCAGCGCAAGCGCAAACGCCTGCCATTTGAAGTCGGTGCGCTGGAGCGCCTCTGCCACAAGGGAGAGCGCAAGCCCCAGGCCGAGCCACAGAAGCGGCATGCTCCAATCGGGCGCCTGGAACCAGATCATGATGGTGAGCAATGAAGTCGCGGCCCAGCCATAAATTGCGGCAAAAACCGTTTTGTTGTTGGTGTCGGACAAGCGCACGAAACGCGAGCTTAGGTAGAGAAGAGCAGCCACCGGAGCAAACGTCCAGATGCGTTCCGACACACCAAGCCACTGCGTCTCCAGGGTCCTTCCGGTAACGATCACCTGCACGATGGCGACAACTGAGATCCAGTGCGCCTGGTAAATCAATGCGCCGATAGAGAACCGCTGGCCTACCAGGCTCAATATGGCAACGAGCACGGCTAGAGCGATGGCCACGGTGGTGTCGGCAACAACAGCGTACAACGCCGACACAACAAAAATGCTGGCCATGAATGACAGTATCGAGCCAGCCGTTTGCTCCGGCTCGTCGCCGAACAGCTTTGGCCAGATGCGCGTGACCACGTGGCTATTGGCGTACAGCGCCACCGCAATGACGGCCAACACGATGCTGAGCCGTGGGTCGTAGTGAGGCTGTCCGTTGACAATCTCCGCTGCCAGCGGGGCAACTTGCACGTACATGACATGGAACGCCACCAGAAACGAAGTGATCAAGCCAAAGCCGCGGAACAGCCTTTCCCTGGTAAAGATTCCAGCCAGTAGAAAAGCTTCCGCAAGGGCCAGCCAAAGCATTTCCATGGAGTTGCCCGAGTACTTGAACGGAAATGCCATAACAATAAGCAGCGCGCCCAGGCTGGAGAGGACCCGAAACGGAGCGACCCGTGCGCGCGCCACCGGCAGCTGCCCAAAAATAAATTCCAGCACACCCAGCGCCAGAAGCGCATAGAAAGCCAGTTCCGGATGGACGGATTGATATTTCAGCATCGCCAGCAACAAGAGCGGGTTCAGCAACGCCGCAACGGTGGAAACGGTTTCCTGTTCCCTGTTGGAAATCTTGTGCAGTAGATACGCGGTACGGAAGATCGCCCAATAAAGCACAAGCAGGATCGCGCTGGGCCAGTACTCCGGGAAGGGCACTTTGTGCCCCGCGATGACGTTGACGCCAAGGATCCTATAGATCCAGACGAAATGGTTCAGATAAGCAGCGAGGATGCCAAAGATTTCCAGCTGATACCACCGGCGCCGCACCACGATCACCGACAGCCCAAGCGCTAGAATGGCTCCCGCAGCGACGCTGAAGGCGGAATCGCCCTTATAACCGATAGAGAAAAAAGCCAGCAGAAAAGCAGTTGCCGTGACGGCTTGCGAATCGTATTTGAGCGTATGCCAGACCATGGCGGCGGCAACGCCAACTAACAAGAGGATATCCACTGGGACCGAATGCAAAATCCTGACCGCCTCCAGATGGTTGATGGCCCAGGTGACAAAGAATGTGATGGCCCATCCACCTCCGATCAAAACTCTTCCCAGAACCTTGTACTGATCTTTGCGTTCCAGGAATATTCCCAGAGCAAGCATTCCGACGGCGAGTAGATAAAGCAACGTGACATGAAGCCCAGGGCTCATGTCTCTCCACTTAATTGCTGTGTAGGACACTACCCCCACCACGATGACAACAGTGCCGATCGTCGCCGCCCAGCTGATTCCCAACCTCTCTTCCAGAGAGATGCTCTTCTTGTCCGCTGGTACCGTGCTGCGCGTGGTATGACTCGCGCTGGCGGAAGGAGTTGTCCACGGCGTGGACGGAGGCGGCTGCATCGGCGGCGGTGGTGTAGCGCCAGCACGCGGCTGCGGTGGTGGAGGTACATGCTGCGTGGGTCCAGGCGGCTGCATCGGCGGAGCGACCGGGCTTCCGCCGACTTCCGTGCCCCTGGGCTGCGCTTGAACAGGCGGTGGCGGCGGGGTCGATAACGACAACGAGATAATCGCAGGCGACCGATGTAATGCCGACGGTGGCGTCACTTGCGGTGGTGTTATCTGGGGAAGCGTTGCCGACGGTGGAGGCGCAGCAACAGGCGCCGCGGGCATACTCGGTTGTGGCGGCGGCATCGAACGCGGAGCTGGCGGCGTCACAGGCGGCTTCTCTGCAATCGCAGGCGCAGCCGCTGGAGCTTCCTGGGGAATGATCCGCACCACGGGCTCCGCAGCAGGCGCAACCGCGCTTGCACTTGCGGGCGCACGAACCGGTTCAGCCGGGACTCTGGGTTGGCGTTCTAGGTTATTTAGCTGACGCTTCAGATCTGCGATTTGATACTGGAACTCTTCAGCATCGCGGCGACGACGCTTATCGATTACCGCAGAGTAGATCCAGGCCGGCACCGAGGCTATCGCCCAGACGCTCAGAACTCCGAAGACGATTCCGATTATTTCCATAGTTTGTTTGGGGTGTGTAACTTGGGCTGCATTGTAGAACGGTTTGCTGAGAAAGTCTTGCAGAACTTAGCTAAACCCATTTAGTTACTTCAGCTTAGGTGGGAGAAGGAGAAATCTCGATCCGTTGAACGCGGCGTTGCTGGAACGCACGCAGGGATCAGTCTCCGCAGGCGGGCAACAGCTCGATTTCAGGGTGCGTGAGAGCGACAATCGGAGCCGACGAGCGGCCGCTCAGAAGCTCTTCAAAAAAATTCTCCACGCTGGTAAGGATGGCCGGCCCGGTCTTGGCGTCATAGACGGCGCGGCGCAGCGCTCCGCCATTTGGTACACCGTGGGTAAACCAGGCGACAAACTGCTTCATCTTGCCGGCGGAGCCATGCATCTCTTCTTGCACCAGCATCTTGAAATAGGTGCGGATCATTTCGTAGCGATCGGCTTCCGTTGGCTGGTCGTAGCTGCCGGTATCGGCGTGCTGGCGGATCTGGCGGAAGATCCACGGATTCGATGCCGCCGTGCGGCCGATCATCACAGCATCACATCCGGTCTGGGCCACCATGGCGATGGCATCTTCCGGCGTGCGTATGTCGCCGTTGCCGACCACGGGAATCTTCACCGCATTTTTCACCGCGGCAATCCACTCCCAGCGGGCGTTCCCACTGTAGCCTTGCTCGCGTGTGCGCGCGTGCAGCGCAACGGCGTTCAGGCCGCACTCCTCCGCCATGCGCGCCAGGGGAACGCACACGATGTTGTCATCGTCCCAGCCCATGCGGAACTTCACGGTGAACGGAATTTTCACCGCGCCGCGGACCGCTTCAAAAATCTCGCGAATCACCGGCAGGTCTTTGAGCAATCCCGAACCGCCATTGCACTTCACTACCCGCTTGGCCGGGCATCCCAGGTTCAGGTCGACAATATCAAACCCCGCATCCTCCACGATCTTGGCGGCCTCGGAGAGCGTGTACGGATCGCTGCCAAAAAGCTGCGCTGCGATGGGGTGCTCATCCTGATAAAAATGCAGGTAGCGTTTGCGCTTCTTCTCCCGCGTCCGGAAAAGCCCGTCCGCCGAGGTGAACTCGGTCATCAGCAGTCCGCAGGACGTTTTTTCGCGGGCAGCAAACCGGTTGCCGGAGTTCTGGAGGTCGCCGTATATCTTCTGCGGCGGCTCCATTACGTCTTGTGCGCTGCGGACAAAACTGGCATGACGGATGAAGCGACGAAAGACCGTATCGGTCACCCCGGCCATGGGCGCAAGTACCGTCGCCGGCGCAATGGAGACGCCGCCGATCCGCAGAGACTCCGGCACCCGCGCGTCTTCGTGCACGGTGATCGAGCTGGCCGGATTTTCCCAGAACTTGCGCATACAGAAATTATTTCACCACGGAGACACGGAGACACGGAGAAAATCAAATTCAACAGATCACCCCGGTAATGGGGTGCTTGGGACTTAGCGTCAAAGCCCTACTTGATTTCCTCCGTGTCTCCGTGCCTCTGTGGTGAGATTTTGGGGCCCCAAAAACAAGGCCCCCGCCGCAGCGGAGGCCCCATCGTCAAAACTTGCGGCCTTACTTCTTGACGGCCTTTTCGTACTTGCGGCGGAAGCGCTCAATGCGTCCGGCGGTGTCCACCAGCTTCTGCTTGCCGGTAAAGAACGGATGGCAATTCGAGCAGATTTCCACGTTGATCGCGCCTTTGTGCGTGGACCGGGTAACGAACTGGTTGCCGCACGCGCAGTGTACGCGTACTTCATTGTAAGCGGGATGAATCGCTGCTTTCATTGACTGTGACCCCTTCGCGGTAGAGCCTTATTTTACCTGAAATTAGCTGGTTTTGGCTATACCAGCAACCTGCCATTGGATGCGCCACGACAGAGAAAGACTCATAGCGACAAACGGGCTTAGTTGGTGGTGGGTGAGGGTGCCGCCCCCTCCCGGCTCGCTAATCTGGCGATTTCCGGGGCTTATAAGACCCCGCTGCACGGCTGGTGCTACCCACCATGTTGCAGAGTCGTATTATCGGATCGAAGCTCATGGCAAGATTATAACAAGGGCCGCGAAGCCGGTTGTTTTCGGCTGGCGTAGAATCGATGCTTTAATTATGGAGATTAAGGTCGAGGCAGACTTCTCGGGCCGAGCCCTTTGAGCGAAAGAGACAGGAAAGTCAGGAGCCCTTCACGCTATGGTGCGTAACGATATTCTCCAAAAATTCCCCGATCTGTTCGGGACCAAAAAAGTAAACGGCCGAGAGGTCCCTGTGGAAGAGGCCATTGCCACTCTTACCCGCGAGCTGCGTCCGTCGATCGCCGCCGCCCTGAGCGCGCGCCGAGAGCTGCTACAGGCGCAAGCCCCGGTCCAGGAGAAGTTCGGATGGCCAAAGTGGGAGTCGAAATTTGAAGACCCGGTGACGGGACAGTTCTGGACCTATCGCCAGATCGTACAGGGGATGATTGACAACTTTCAGGGACGTGAGAGCCAGTGGCGCTGGCGGCTCAATGACGAAGTGCCCATCCCCGCGGACGCCCACCCGCTGCGCAATGCGGGACTGGAGCTAACGGGTCCCTGGCACCCGCTGGACATGGCCTTCAACGCATTGAATAGCCCTGCGCCCATAAATATGCCGGACTTTGAAGACGCTGCACCGCCTCACTTCCAGCCGGATGGGACGCCGGCCAACGAGCCAGTCGGGATTTTTTCCGCCCTCCAGAATGCAAAGGAAATCTTTGCCGGCAACTGGAATGCCCGGACTTACGAGGTGGTAAAGAAAGGCAGGAAGCGCGAGTACAAAATCAACCATCCACCAGCGAAGTGGCCAACGCGCTTTGGCCGTCCGCCCGGAATTCATATCAACTATGACCACGTAACGGTCGACGGTCAACCGGCGCCCGCCGTGGTTGTGATTACCACACTGTGGACCTTCAACAACTACGACGCTCTCAAACACGCCGGCACTGGCGTGTACTACTACATTCCCAAAATACAAACACCGGAAGAAGCGCTGGTTCTGGAGAGACTGCTCGCGCGGCTGGAAGGCATGATCGGCGTCCCCGCCGGCACGTTCAAGATCAAGGTCCTGTACGAAGAGGGTAATGCTGGTCGCACTCTGCCCGCCATCGCCTGGGTGCTGCGCCGCCGCCTGCTGGGAACCAACGTGGGCCGCTGGGACTACCTGGGCAGCCTGATGGAAATGTGGAAGGATGATCCGCAGGGCGTCTACCCCGATCCACAGTCCATCGGCATGGCGGCGCTGAACATGATTGCTTACCAGCGGTACAACGCGCTGATGATGCTCATGGCAGGAATGAAGAAGGGCGAGTTGGAGAACGCAGCTCCCATCGGCGGCATGGCAGCGGTGATGATCTACCAGCACAGTGATCCCTATGGCCGGTCGCGCTATAACCCGCTCGCTCTTCGCGCCATGGTGATTGATAAGTTGCGCGAGCGACTGTTGGGTTTGATCTTTGTCCCCGGGCAGCCTCTTCCGCCAGGACAACAGCCGGCGCTCGAAGATATTTTGGCCAAGCGCGTGAACGGTCGTCTGTACGACTGCTACCGGCAAAGCTGGGTTGCCAGTCCGGAGCCGGACTATGTGGCCGCGGGCAACGTGCCGCTGCGGACGCCGGTCGCGCAGCTTCAGTCGATTCTCGATGCCCCGAAAAACACGGTGAAGGTAAGAGACCAGCTTGTGCCTACCGTCGGCAGCGGCCTGAGCGATGCCGAGCGGAGTGTGTTGCAATCGCGCGGACTTTTGAATGCTCAGGGCAAGATCACACCCCAGGTCATCACCCAGGAATCGCTGGATTCGCCGGAAAAGATCTTTACGCCGCAACTTTGGGATTCGATCTACGGCGTGCCGCAGGGTGATATCACCGTCGAACGAATTCAGCACGCGTTCTATATGGCGGCGAACTACGGCTTCCAAATTCTCAATGGAAATTTCGCCGCGGCCATTGACGACTACGAGCTCAAGCTGCGCTTCATGAATGACCTGGCGACGTACCGGATCGACGTCACCTGGCTGTGGACGCTTCTCCATCACCAGGCGGCCATTACCAGGGACGGCCATCTCAAGCGCCCAGCCATGACCGAAGACGGGGTCGAGCCTGCGGCGAAAGCCGATCAAGTCAAAGCCGGAACGCGCTTCACCCAGGAGTTGTTCGACAAACTGTGGACCTATCACAACGAATGGACGCAAGCATTCTTCGCCGAGCAGGACCGCCGTGGAGACCCAGGCCGCTTTGATCGCGGGAAGGCGGATCTCATTATGGAGCTACTGAAGAAGCAACTGCTTTCGCCGCGCTACATACAGCACAGCGCCCGCGTGCTCTTTCTGGTGGGGCAGGCGAGCCAGCAAGAACGCGCGCAATTGCTGGAAGCGATCTTCGATATCGGACGCGAAGAGGCGTTGAAGCGCGTGCAAGCAGGCACCCTGAGTCAAGCTGCATTGGCGGCACACGACTACGTGTTTGATATTTTTCCCGAGGCGAGAAAGCCATAAGCTCACCTGGCCTTCTTTTCCCAGCTAGGACTGGATTGTGTGGCACAGGCAAGAGTGCCTGGCAAGAGTGCCTGTGCGACACTTTTTTGGTTCACGCTTACAGTGAAACCTCTGTAGCGGGACAAAACCGTCGGCCCACTTCGCGTGGTCTTAACTGGATAGGACCGGGGCCTGAAGCCCAAATGGTGCAGAACGTGTGAAAATCCTGTGCACAAGCGACCGCGCGTACAAGGAAAAGCGCGCGCTGGCCGGGCGTTAATGATATTTTCATAACAGAGATCCCATGGCATCACCATTTGCGTCCCAACCCGAAACGGAATGCCCCCTCTGTGAAGGCACGGGTTGGAAAACTATCGTGATACCGGGCAAGGCCAACCGGGTGGCCCGCTGCGAATGCCGTTTGGACGCCCGTACAGAGCGGCTGCTCAAAGCCGCCCAGATTCCCGCACGTTACGAACACTGCTCGCTCGACGAATTTGTCACTGACTTTACCGGGGCGCATCGTTCTCTGTCCGCCGCCCGCCTGGCCGCCGGACGGTTCGTAGAGGAGTATCCGCTGGAAAAAACCGGCTTGCTCTTCATCGGCCCAATCGGCACTGGCAAAACACATCTGGCCGTGGGGGCCATGCAGGAGTTGCTGCGGAGCAAGGGCGTGCCCTGCCGGTTCTGCGACTATCGCGAACTGCTTAAAGAGATCCAGAACTCCTACAACCCCAGCGTGCAGACCACGGAGCTGGAGATTCTGCGCCCGATCTTTGAGGTCGAAGTGCTGGTGCTGGACGAACTCGGGGCCATCAAGCCCACGGAATGGGTCTGGGACACCGTCAGCCTCATCCTGAACTCCCGCTACAACGACAAACGCACCACCATCATCACCACGAATTTCTCCGACCAGCCCGCCGGACACAGCACCGGCGCGCGCGGCGCCGCCCGCGAAGAGACGCTGGGCGACCGCATCGGAGAACGTATGCGTTCGCGATTGCATGAGATGTGCCGCGTGGTTCAGATGGATGGAATCGACTTCCGGCAAAAAGTGCAGAGCGCGAATTTCAGGTAGCCCGATGATCCGTGTTTATCTGCGTGCATCCGCGGTAAGAGTTTTGCCATCCACCATTTCATGACGTCGCACCGTAGCGTCGGAGCACTTCCGCGATACGCTCTTTCCTCGCAGCGGGACCGCGCTCTTGTGCCAGCCAGGTCAGCGAACCGGGTTGGACCTTTGCCCCGGCTTCGATCAACATCTCGACGACCGGAACATAGTCGATCTTAGGGTCAGCGTTGATGACGGACCAAAGCACTCCATCCAGGACCGTCCCTCCGTAAACGTTCAAGGCTTCCAGAGGCGCTCCTCGTTCCAGCAGCAACTTAATTGTCGCCAAGTGTCCGCCCATGGTGGCCCAATGCAGGCCAGTCAATCCGTGGTGAGCTTGTGCGAGCAGGTCCACACCCTTCTTCAGCAGGAATTCGACCACGCTGGTCCGGCCATATTCACAAGCCCAGAGGAAGCCTAACTCCATTTGCGTCTTCGTCGCATTCGCTTTCAGACTGCCATCTTCGTTGTAGAAGCTCTTGACCACATCGAGCCATCCCACGCCGGCCGCTCCCTCCAGGTCCAATCGTGCACCGCGCTGGGCCAGGAACTCAGCGGCCTCTCCGCGCCCGTTGGCCAGGCAGGCATTGACCGCGAGCCCTCCCGTATAGGTTGGCGCCACAGTGCCTTCGATGGTCGCGCCCGCCTCAAGCAAAGTCTCCATCAGTTCGTTCTGCACACCGGCCCGTTCGGGATGGACGCTGGTTGCCACCAGACCAAGCGTTGTGTCCCCGCCATACATGTCCGCGACCGCGTCGACCTCAGCGCCCGCCTTCAGCAGGACCTTCAAAACTTCAACCGCGTTCTTGGGAGTTTTCTGGCGATAGTCCTCAACACCGTTAGCGCCGACGTAATGAAGAAGTGTGCCCCGATGCAAACGCGTCGAGCGCTCGCGTATCAACTGTGGATTTTCACGAAGCAAACGCTTGAGCGCAGCCACGTCGCCAGCGATGATCGCTTCCACGGCCGATTCGAATATCGACACAGAGGAGTTTGCGCGAGCCAGCCCTTCAATGTGCTTGGCAAACTTGGGCCAGCTCTCGAAGGCGTACTCGCGGGCAATGACGAGTTGCGCATCGGCAAGAACGACCTTGGCGTTAAGAATTTCTGCGCCGGGGAGTTTACCGAGCCGAGGATGATTTTTCTTGATTCGCTGAACGGCTTCAAGATCGCCTGACTTACAGGCTTTGACCAGGTCCTTGGCCTGCTTCTTGTATTGCTCCAGGCTGGGACGAGCGGGTAGTTCCTTGGCATCCATTACGACCTTCCTTTCATAACTGCGCCTGGAGTCCGCCCGAATCAGGCTGAAAGAAGGTTCGTAACCTTCGCAATTCTGTTTAAGGTGGGCACGGCCCTTTCCGCGGACTGGATGCGCCCTTCGCGCTGGTGACAGCGTAAGACTTTTCTAAGCGTGAAGTCAATTACCGTCTGCAAAAAACCGCACGCAAGAACAAGCGAAAAGGCCGTTCTATCAGTGTGGCAAACACGAAGCATTTACGATTCAAGTTCTATCTCCGGGCGACGATTATGTTGGTTCTGGCTTCCATCGCCTGGGGACTACTGCCGCCTTGAGGCCGAGAAGAATCAACGGGATGTCAATCGCAAAGCGTTTTTGATTGACATGCGTATTCCCTGCGCGTCATGATGATGTTCTCCCGGCGGAATTCCCTACAAAACTCTCATGTCCACAGCCAAGCGCGTGTTCGCCATCATTGTCATTTTTGTCTTTGCCACGATCGCCTGGATGATTCTGGGTTTCACCATCTTCCAGCGCACGGACGATCAAGACGGAAGTTTGCGGTCTAAAGTTTCTTCCACCTGGGGAACTCCCCATGTGCAGTCGCCGCCGTCTGCCTCTTTCCAGCGCGAGAGCCAGGAAAGCCAGGTCACGGTAGAAGACGGCAAGACCAGGACCAAGCTGGTTAACGTCAAGACCACGGTCTTCTTGCCGCTTGATTCCACACGGGCCAGCATATCGCTGCAACTCGAGCATCGCCAGAAAGGCCTGCTCTGGTACAGCACCTACAAAGATATCTTTGCTGGTGAATACACGTTCCGCAATTCCAGCGGAGCCGACCAGGACGTCGCTTTCAGCCTGCCTTTTCCCGCGGAACAGGCCATGTATGACAACGTGGTCTTCATTCTCGATGGGACGCCGGTTGAATTCAAGAACGAAGGCAACGCTGCGTGGACCACCCGACGCCTGGGCGCGGGGAAGACGGCCATCCTCAAGGTAGGTTACGCGTCGCAGGGAATGGGGAACTGGAGCTACCGCTTCAGTGAGCAGATTGCGCACGTCAAAGACTTTCAGCTTACGATGTCCACCAACTTCAAGGACATCGACTTCCCTGATAACACGCTCTCCGCCAGCGAAAAACATGAGACGTCCGAAGGCTGGCAGTTGCAGTGGAACTACAAAGACCTGCTCTCCGGATACCAGATCGGCATGGTCATGCCGGAAAAACTTCAGCCCGGCCCTCTGGCTGGACGCATCAGCCTCTTTGCTCCCGTGTCTTTGTTCTTTTTCTTCTTTCTGGTGTTTATCATCACCACGATTCGCGGCGTTGATATTCATCCTTTGAATTATTTTTTCCTTGCTGCGGCCTTCTTCGCCTTTCATCTTTTGATGGCGTATCTGGTGGACCACATCTCCATCCACGCATCCTTTGTGATTTCAGCCATCGTTTCCCTCGCCCTGGTAGTGAGTTATATGCGCCTGGTGGCGGGACCGAGGTTTGCTCTTCTGGAATGTGGACTGGCCCAGTTGGTTTATCTGGTGCTGTTCTCGTACGCGTTCTTCTTCAAGGGCTACACCGGGTTGACGGTGACCATCGGCTCCATCATCACGCTGTTCGTAGTGATGCAGATGACGGGGCGGATCAACTGGTCAGAAAGATTTGCACGAACAACGCCGCAGCAGCAGAGGCGTTAGTCAGGGTTGGGCAGAGGCTTGGATCGACGGCGGTCGATCCACCAGCCGACGAAGTAGTACCCAACGCCAATCAGAAATGGCATGAGGTAGTCTAATCTCAGAAGTCGGCGTGGTAAATTTGTCAGCCTATGAGGAAGCAGATCCGATTGTCCGTCTTCTATTTGTTGTTCGCGGGATCTCTCGCCGGCACAAGCCCAGCCCTACCGCAACCGCAAGCCAATGACTTTGACGTCAAATCCGCGCAGCGGTTCGCCGCCCTGGCGCTCGCCTGCGTGCACAAGGAGTATCCCAACAAGCTGGCGCATTCGTTGAACAGCGATGCTGACGTGGCGCCTCCGCGTAAGCTCACTCCGGCTTTTTACGGCTGCTACGACTGGCACTCCTCCGTGCATGGACACTGGCTGCTTGCACGTCTGGCACGCACATATCCGAATGCTCCTTTCGCGCCGCAGGCACGTGCGGCGTTGCAGCAGAGCCTTACCGCCGCGAACATCCAGCAGGAAGCGGCCTACCTGAAAGCGGAAGGACGCACCAGTTTTGAACGCCCGTATGGACTGGCGTGGCTCCTGCAACTCGGAGCGGAATTGCGCGAGTGGGAGAAGGAAGACAAGACCTCTTACGCGCGAGAGCTCTCGGCGAATCTGCGACCATTGGAACTAGCCGCCACCGAACGATTGAAGACCTGGCTGCCAAAACTTTCTCATCCGGTGCGTTCGGGCGAGCATAGCCAGACCGCATTCGCTCTCGGCCTGATCATCGACTACGCACGAAACACTGGAGACCAGGCTTTCCTGGACCTATTGATGCAACGAACGCGTGCGTTCTACTTGAAGGACAAGAACTGCCCCCTGGCCTACGAGCCTTCGGGAGAAGATTTTCTTTCTCCATGTCTGGCTGAGGCGGACGTCATGCGTCGTGTGCTGACTACATCTGAATTTGCCGGGTGGCTGCATACGTTTTTGCCTCAGCTTCCGGCGAGTGAATCCGGTTCCTGGCTGCGACCGGAGAAGTCGCCGGATGCGTCAGACCCCAAGCTCGCGCACATCGACGGATTGAACCTCAGCCGCGCCTGGATGTTGGAAGGCATCGCCTCAGTCCTGCCTGCGAGAGATCCGCGGCTTGGCGCTCTGCAAGCTTCTATCAGCACGCATCGGAGCGCCGGACTTGCCGCGGTCACGGGTGAACATTACGAAGGAGGGCACTGGCTGGGAAGTTTTGCCGTCTACCTGATTACCCGCAGAGGGCTTAAGGGAAAACGGTGATTGTTGACACGCTCAGTAAAAATATCTGATCCAAGCGGTAGTTTTTAGCACGATATTTACCAAGGTTTTGAATTGGCTTAGGGGCCCTTTCATTTGGCGTGGAACCATTCTGTGCCGGGCGAACTGCGCGGCCTGGAGAATTCGATCTTGCTTCCTGTCGCCCCATTAATACGATCAGAGTAGTCACTCAACACAAGAAACCGGCCGAGTTTGGGAGCGGACCCGTATCCAAATACAACATAGCGCTCGGTCGGATTGTGCTTGAGAACCAAGTCGTTATCATCAAGGGACCACGCACCGGCGTCCGTATCTGAGAACCTTCTGCCTTGGGCAAGTACAACTTGGATATGCTTGTACGATCCGGTCGCTGAAAGGTCAAAGCTCTGTGCCACGGCTATAGAAGCATCTCCAGCGTAGGCCCCCGTCGAGGTAACATAGTCTGCAAACGAGGATGAGGAGCGGGCCCAATCTCCAGCGATGTCAGAAGCGGCAAAAAGCTTCACTTTGGCTGTTGAGGCACCCGGGATGCGCGCAGATTCAAAGAACCCTTCCAGTTCACCTTCCACTTTTGTGTCGTAAATTGCAAACATCCCCACCACGGGCGTAACCATGCCACCTTGAGCAATCAGGTAAAGGGCCGCTCGGAAGTGAACGCCGTTCTTGAATTTTGCTCCGTCATCCACATCAAAAGCACAGGCGTAACCCGATTTCAGTCGGGTCATCATGGGCAAAGGGGCAATGGTGGTTGCGAATTCGGAGCCAATATACATATTCCATAGCTGCGCGAAAGTATCGCGCAGAGAGCCGTTTAGTGGTCTGGTTGGCAGAACGACTAAATTGAACACTTTATGATCCTCATTGAATTTCTTCAATGTTCGCTCGCCGTTGACTTCGGTTTGCGCCCACCCCCGAGGAGCGATGTACTGCAAATCCGCTTTCCCCGCTTGCGGTTCGACGTTCCACTTCGCGGGAACCTTCAGTAGAAAATCTGCAAGGCTTGCCCCAGACGCGGATCCTACAGAAGTCTCGTTGTCATTTGAGGCGTTAAAAAAACTAGCGAAGATACAGAGGGCGAGGACCAAGCTCGTCATTGATACTCCTTAGACGTGATCGTCGGGTCCCTATGCTCAGCATAATACGATACTTTCAACCCTTTGGGGCTTTCTCCCAAAATTAGGGTGATTTTTGGCATCCAAGTACCTGAAAGTGGAATCGGAGTACAATGTTTAGAGTTAGTTTTTGCCTGAAAGGCATGCACGAACCGGAAATCCCTCTTTCATAACCCTAACAAGGGGCAGAGTTCCCTGGAGACCGGAAAAATGAGCCAAAAAACCCGCGTACTGATCGTTGACGATGACCTGGTCACGGCCAAGTATCTGGCTTCTCATTTGTCCCGCGGGAACTTTGAGGTGACGCTGGCCGCCACAGACCAGGAGGCGTTGCGCGTGTTCCGCGTTTTTGATCCGGCCCTGGTCCTTATGGATACAGCCATGAACGGCGCCGAGGGCACAGAAGTTCTGCTGCGCCTGAAGCAGCTCAAGCCCGCGCTGGCCATCATGGTGCTTTCCGCCAGTAAGGACCCGGACCTGATTTTCCAGACTTCGAAGCTGGGCGCGGACGACTACATCACTAAGCCGGTCGACCCCAAAGAGCTCGACCTCCGCATCAGCAAAGTGCTGGACAACCAGCGCCAGTTCACCGAAGTCACTCAGCTTCGAGAACAGGTGCGGCGCAATAGCGACTTCTCCATGTTGTTCGGCACCAGCCCGAAAATGATGGAAGTCAAAACGACCATTGAGAAGGTAGCCGACACGACCGCCACAGTCCTGATCCGCGGTGAAAGCGGGACGGGCAAGGAAGTAGTGGCGCGCATGGTCAACTCCGAGTCATCGCGCTGCGATAAGCCGTTCGTCAAAGTGAACTGCGCCGCCATTCCCAACGAACTGCTGGAGAGCGAGCTGTTCGGTTATGAGTCCGGCGCATTCACCGGCGCTACGCGGCAGAAGCTGGGCAAGTTCGAACAGGCCAACGGCGGCACCATCTTCCTGGATGAAATCAGTGAGATGCATCCGGCGTTGCAGGCCAAACTTCTGCACGTGCTTCAGGACCATGCGTTCTCGCGCCTGGGCGGCAAGCGCGACATCCAGGTGGACGTGCGTGTGCTTGCAGCCACCAACAAGCCGCTGGAGCGCGCCGTGGAAGAAGGCGTGTTTCGCGAGGACCTGTTCTACCGGCTCAACGTAGTGACCATCCATATTCCTCCGCTGCGTGAGCGGCGCGAAGAAATTCCCGTGTTTCTGAAATATTTCCTGGAAAAATACAGTGAGCACTACAACAAGAAGCCTCCCATGTTCAGCGAGTATGCGATCACGCGCATGATGGAATATGCGTGGCCGGGCAACATACGCGAGCTAGAGAACATGGTGAAGCGGTATGTGATCATGGGTAATGAGGCGCAGATTATCCGCGAACTTTCCACCCACAAACCCATTGTGCTGTCCCAGCCGGGACGCCAGAGCGATGCCCCACCAGCTGCCGCTCCGGCAGCCCTTGGCAGCAACAACGGCGAAGAATTGGAAATGCCATCGCTCCTGGAAATCGGCCGTCGCGCGGCCATGCAGGCCGAACGAGAAGCAATTGAACGAGTCCTGGCCCAGACCCGCTGGAATCGTCGTCAAGCCGCCAAGATCCTCAAGATCAGCTACAAGGCCCTCCTCAATAAGCTAAAAGCAATGGATGAGCAATCCAAGGGGCAAGTTAAGTAAATAAAAGCCATGAAATAGCACCTTGATACCACATTAAATTTTGCAGCTTTCATCGTTCCCTAGCCGCTCATCGACCCACTGGAATCTATGTATACACAAGAAAACAATATATTTATCTAAATATCAATAAAGCTTACACAGGGGCTTGGAATCATTTGGCGCGCCAGTTGCACAAGAAGAAGCCAAACAAAGAGGCTCATAAAAAGATTTAAAGATGACTTCAACTCTATTCCAAGCTTTTCGCTTTCTACGATCAGAGTGTCTTGGCAACGGCCTAGGCAACACGTTTTTGTGTCACCTTCCTTGAAGGAGTTCCCCTCCCCCTGCCTCTTTGTGGAGCGGCCGTAAACGGGCCGCTTTTTATTTTTTCGGTAAAAATCAAGACATAGCTGGCGGCGAAACGGCTGCCGGCGGCATCTAATTTTTATTCACCACATTGACGGTTATTCATATGACGACTAAGATGGATAATTTATCGAAACCCATGGACAAGAAGAAGCTGGAGAGCTTTAAGAAACGGCTGGAAGAACGCCAACAGTCGCTCCGTAAAACCGTGAGCCGCACTGAGGAAGACGGTCGTATTGCCGATCAGGACACCGCCCAGGACATCGCGGACCGCGCGGCAAGTTCTTACACCAAGGAATTCCTTTTTTCCCAGAGCAATAACGAACGCCAGTTGTTGCAAATGGTGGAAAACGCGTTGCAGCGCATTCGCGAAGGTGAGTTTGGCGAATGTGTGAACTGCGGCAATGAGATCAACGGCAAACGTCTGGAAGCCGTACCCTGGACTCGTTACTGCATTTCCTGTCAGGAAAAGCTGGAAAACGGCCAACTGGAAGAGGCCCAGGAGTAACTGCTGATAACTTGTGCCACACCAACAAAAAAGAGATGCCGCTTCGCATCTCTTTTTTTATTTTGGATTGTTGGAAAAGCTAATAGAGGTTAAAGGCGACTTCAATATTCATTTCAACGGCAACCGGTCTGCCATCTTTTTTGGCGGGCTCAAATTTCCAGACATTCACTTTCTCGATCGCCTTCTCGTCCAATCCCATGCCCAGGGAGCGCACTACCTTGGGGCTGTGCACGCGGCCATCGACGCCCACCACGATATCCAGCGTGACGACTCCCTGGTATTTTGATTTTCTTGCTTCTTCAGAGAATTCAGGCTCAGGAGTGTAGATGGCTTTAGGCGCGCTCACTCCATCTCCAACATGAAAGATTCCCGGACCAAAACCCGGGCCATGCCCGGACCCGATGCCGCCACCTTCGCCTGTTCCGATGCCGCCTCCGACTCCGGTTCCATTCGACGCGGTCATCAGCTTGGAAAGTGGATCGCCGATCTGGCCGGTCTGGGGAATTCTAAGATCAGCTACGACAGTGGGCTGGACCATCAACTTGCTCGTCTGCGGTTGCAATACCGTAGGAGGCACAAACTGGTCTTTCGCCGTCTTGGGAAGCACACCTGCGGAAGCCTTCAATTTGCTGGCATCTCCACCGCTGCCGCCGCTGGGGCCGTTCTTCCCCACTTTCAGGGGGATAACATACGGGGCCAGATCTACGGAGTTCATGGTGGTCGGCTGAATAATCTTCGTCGGAACCGTCAGATGGAGCAGGAGTAACATCAGTCCTAAAGCAGCCGCGTGTGTAATGAAGGACAGAACGAAGTTTTCCGGACGGGCCTGATATGTGCCATAACCAGCGCCAAACAAAGTGGGCATCACCCCATCCAGGGGCTGCGGCTTAGCGAACTTCACCACCGCCTGTTGCGAAGGGGGGTGACCTGCCGCTCCGGGTGCTTCGGGGGTATTTGTCTGCTTTGTTGTTTCAAGCTCAGACATAATGCTCCAGCTAGTATAGACTCTTCGCCGCCAAAAAAGGTTTCAGAATTAGCGGCCGGAAAAACTTTAGTGTACCTAATTCCTCTGGGCCTAACAACTTATCTATGAAAAAGCCCGCCAAAAAAACCTTTGACGCGGCCAAAAAATCCCTTCTTTTCCTGGCTTTCCTTGTCTTTCTTCTCCGGTTTTGAATCCTGCCGGGCTTCTTTTGCAGACACCTCCGGCCTGGTTACTGGAAGAATGGCGGGATCGACCGGTTCTTGCGCAAAATCCACGTTTGGAAGCGAGGAGAAATTGATTTTTGCCACCATGTAAGGTCTCGCTCCGGACGCTCGCGCGTTGAACACGAATGGAGTCTCCACTTCCACGTGCACCTGTCCGGGTTGGTCGGGTGGCAAGGGTGACGTGACCTCACTGGGGGTCTCTTCCGCAGCAGCGGCTGCCTGCAAGACCGGCGCACCGGTCGAGCAACCGCATTCTCCGGTCAACAATGTGTGCTGGCTGAGCTTGCCGCCAGGAAACAGCGCAGTTTCGCCTGCCTTGGTTTTGTAGGAGCTCGAGCCGAGCATTTCAGACAGCAAAATCTCCGAGGTATTTCCCGCAAGCGGCTTGACGCATGTATCGCCCTGCTTAGTTACTCCCAGAGCAAAATGAAAAGTGCCGGGGCCGATGAGCTGGACGTTGAAATCAGGCGTGACGACAACATCAAACTGCTGCTGGTCCAGGTGATAGTCGATCTCGATGGCGCCGACGCCGGCGGCCAGCATCAATCCGCGGTTCCCGGCGTTGACGCTGAGGCCGCTCCGAGGGCAGATCATGACTTGTCCGCCACGGACCAGCTTTAACGTTGCCGGCGCTACTCCAGCTGACAATTCCGATCCCACCAACACACTCATTCCAGATCCTGCCTGTTGGACGGATTGTTGCAAGCTGGAATTCGACGTAAACAGCTCGCCCACAGGAGCCGGAGACTGCGCCCACGCGGAACCACAGAACAACAGCAGCGTCACTCCGCTGAGGACGGTTGCTTTGAGGACCGCTGACCTTAAAGTCGACGGCCCTGGAGTCGATGATTTGGGAATTGCTGGCCTGGGAATTGACAGACTGACCTACTCCTCGTGCACGAAATCGTATTTCTCAATAGCGACTGCGACACCCTGGTCCTGCGCCGTCTTGTCGACGCGGACGACTTTGCCGGCACAGTGAATCCGCAGAGGTTCCGCCAAAGTGATTTCCGGCGGCAGGGTCATAACAAATTCAATCGGGGAGCCGGCCGTGAGCTCCGTGTCTACATACATGAATACGCCGCGGGAACTGACGTCGCGTGTGCGCGCGCCGAATTCACGCCGGTCGTTATCAAGAAATTTGACGGAGATCGGCAGATCGAGCAAAAAACGCCGCATGGTCCTTTGTTCCGATTGCGGTCCCGATTGTGGCTGCGACATAACAGCCCCTCCCGTTACAGATTTTGCCGACGCGCTCATTCTAGCGCATGTACACGCTGGGTTATAGGGCCAGAAAATTCTTCAATAACAAGCGGCCCGAATCCGTCAGCACGCTTTCCGGGTGGAACTGCACACCCTCCAGCGGATAATCGCGATGCCGTAACCCCATGATGACGCGCGTCCCATCGGGCTCGTGAGTTTCCGCGCTGATCTCCAGCTCCTGAGGCAGCCCCTCTTCCGCCACGATCAAAGAATGATAACGAGTGGCAGTCATCGGCTGAGGCGCATCGCGGAAAAGAGTCTTGCCGTCATGCTCGATCTGGCTGACTTTTCCATGCATGAGCCGCGGCGCCCGCACCACGTTTCCCCCGAAAGCCGCTCCCAGCGCCTGATGCCCCAGACAAACTCCCAGAATAGGCAGCTTCCCGGCAAAATACCTGATCAGTTCAATGCTGATGCCGGCCTTCTGCGGTGTGCACGGACCAGGAGAGATAAGAATGTGATGGGGCTGCATCGCCCCGATCTCTTCCGGAGTGATCTCATCGTTGCGCCGGACCTCGACCTTCTCGCCCATCTCACCCAGGTATTGCACCAGGTTGTAGGTGAAAGAATCGTAGTTGTCGAGGACGAAGACCATATATGTTTTGCGAATATCGAGATTCTTAGTTCTAGTCGCCGATCCCTATCATTATCTGGAGTCCCTCCCCGCCTAAAGAGG
>WNGQ01000007.1_pt1 | contig 203788 bp, 180 predicted proteins | sample 5407661 | NCBI WGS metagenome assembly WNGQ01 (sample SAMN13153382, study PRJNA577476) | soil metagenome | isolation source: 60 cm soil or saprolite under Garry oak tree replicate 2 | place: USA:California | collected 2016-06-15 | reverse complement strand
GTCACTCATGGCCCCGAAGTGCTCCTCCAGGTAGATTCTGTACGCGGCATACGCGTCATACAGCTGTCCGCAAAGCTTTCCCGCTTTGCCTTTGGTCCAACGTTCACGTGCGTCCTCAATGTCCTGCTGCTCTTCCGGAGTCAGGTTGGCATCATTCATCTGCGTTAAGTGGTCATTCATTTGGTATTGAACCGTTCCTTTCGATGTCGTTAAGAATTGCAATTACCAATTTTGGCAATACCCCGATTCTGGCAATCTTCTGTGCCGCCCCCCTCCCCCCTTGATCCCAATAAACAAAGACTTTAGGTGCAGGCATCCCAAGAGATCCCAATGGACTTGTCCTTGGAGGTGCAACGCTTAGGTGACACAGTTCGGAAGTGTCACACATTTTTGTACGAGGCACGCAGGCAGGGGTCGGGTGATTGGTAGGATTTTTGGGGCTCATCAGGGCAAGGGTTGTAGTAAGATGATAGGCGAAAATAAAACGAAAATATCGAGATCTGACGAGTGTCCGATCCATAAAATGAATTTCAACTAAGCTGTTTGTGACGCTCCCCAAGAATGCCGATTTGAAGTTTCGTCAACATGGTTGTAATGTGGTGAGTTAAAAGGAGCGTAGGGCGATTGGACAGTCTTTCTCCAACGGAACGATCGGAGATTATGTCGCGAGTACGGTCAAAGAATTCGCGGCCGGAATTGTTCATTCGCAAGCTCGTCTTTGCCCTCGGGTATCGATATAGGCTTCACGCGAGGGATCTACCTGGTCGCCCTGATTTAGTTTTCAGAAAACTGCGGAAGGTTATCTTTGTACATGGTTGTTTCTGGCATAGGCACTCTGGCTGCGTGTTGGCTCGCTTGCCTAAATCGCGCTTGGATTTCTGGGTGCCGAAACTCGAAGGGAATAAGATACGGGACCAAAAGAAGAGGCACGCGCTCACGAGAAATGGATGGAAAGTGCTGACGATTTGGGAGTGCCAAATTAAAAACTCGGATCGTTTGGAGTCGAGGATGAGGAAATTTCTCAATGCGTAGCGTTGAATTGTTCGCAGGCGCCGGTGGGCTAGCCATCGGTATGTCGAACGCCGGATTTCATCACGCCGCGGTAATCGAGTGGGACCATGACGCTTGCGAGACCTTTCGAGAAAATCAGCGGCATCGGATGCACTCCGTGGAGGAATGGCCACTATTTGAAGGTGATGTAAAGAGGTTCGACTATGGAGGCCTGAGCGATGTCATGGTCGTGTCCGGCGGGCCCCCGTGTCAACCGTTCTCCCTCGGTGGCAAGCACCGCGGATATATGGATAAACGGGATATGTTCCCGGAAGCCGTCCGGGCGGTGCGCGAACTGCGGCCTAAAGCCTTCGTCTTTGAGAATGTCAAGGGCCTCATGCGTGAAACGTTCGCCGACTATTTCGAATATGTCCTTTTGCAACTCAAGCATCCGAGTTTTACGCGGCGCAAAGCCGAGGCTTGGCGTGAGCACCGAGCGCGGCTTGAAAAGCACCACACTTCTTGCCAGGAATCCGCGGAATATAATGTCGTCTTCCGTCTTCTGAACTCCGCGAATTACGGAGTGCCGCAACGTCGCGAGCGCGTGTTCTTTGTGGGCTTCCGCTCCGACCTGGGCGTTGAATGGAGTTTCCCGGAAGGTGAGCATTCCGAGAGCGCCTTGCTGCGATCTCAGTGGATCAGTGGTGACTATTGGGAGCGACACGAAATCGCAACACGAGAACGGCCCGAACTCAACGATCGTGCGTCGGCGCGGGTTGAACGGCTCCGGGGAGATTGCTTGTTCGACATCAACAAGCGGCCGTGGTTGACCGTGCGGGATGCGATCGGGGACTTACCGGACCCGGAGAAAAAACCGCGGAACGGCATTGCGAACCATATCTTCAATCCGGGTGCGCGAAGCTATCCGGGCCATACAGGCAGTCCGCTCGACGAACCGGCGAAAACGCTCAAGGCGGGCGACCACGGCGTTCCTGGTGGAGAAAACATGCTTTCGCGCGTGGACGGATCTGTGCGGTATTTCACCGTGCGAGAGGCGGCGCGGCTACAAACGTTCCCGGATGACTATACTTTCCGCGGAGCTTGGACTGAAGCCATGCGGCAATTGGGCAACGCGGTGCCTGTTCGCCTTGCCGAGGTAGTCGCGGGATCGGTGGCTAAAACGCTTCGAGAAACAGAAGCAAGCGTCGAAAGGATGGCGCGCAATGCGACACGCTGATCGCGCAATTAACTCCGTCAGCGAACTTCTTGTCGCGCTGCGCGATGTAACAGTCCCGCGTGAATTGCTATGGTTTCGCGGACACTCTCAAAGCAACTGGCGGCTTGTGCCGACCTTGGCACGCAACGCCGATCACCTAGGTCGGGAAACGGAAGTCATCAAGCGGTTCATTCAACTGGCCGTTCCACATCTCACGGAAGATCCACCGCGTGATGATTGGGAATGGATTTTCCTGATGCAGCACTATCGCGTGCCCACGCGTCTACTTGACTGGACCGAATCCCCGTTGGCCGCGCTATGGTTTGCGGTTAGTTCCAGCGCCGCTGCGGACGGGGTGAGCGACGGGGCGTTCTGGTGTCTCGCACCTTTGTCGCTGAATAGAGAAGCGCGATTCCGAGGACGCATGGAAACGGAACTACCGGGCTTCGGCAAAGACGAGGTGTTGAATAGCTGGTTGCCGGATCGACAGGACCAGGGCTTGGCTCAAAATCCCGTTGCTGCGACCGGACCGCGAAACTCGCGGCGGATGGCAGCACAGCTAGGCAATTTCACAATTTCCGATCGAGGGTCGGGAGCCATTGAGGAAATTGGCGCGCAAAATCATGTGTGGCGTTTCATCATACCGGTTGCAGCAAAGCCGACCTTCGTTGAGGAGTTAAAGTTGTTGCGCTTCTCGGAATTGACGCTATTTCCCGACCTTGATCGCGTCGCCACGTTGACGCGGGAGCTGCTGCCATGATGCGGCCATTTCGAATTACGCGAATTAGCGAACCGGACAATAGCGCGTGGCGGCTCTATCGGACGCGCGACACAATTCAAACCGACCCGGAGTATCAGCGTTCAAGCGATATTTGGACTGAGGAAAAGCAACAACTGCTGATCGACACGATCCTGAACGGCTTTGACGTTCCCAAGCTGTATTTCCACACTTTTTCAAGGCCGTTGGCGTTGAACGGCAAACAGTACGAATATGCGATCGTCGACGGCAAGCAACGCTTGGAATCGATTTGGGATTTCATCGACGGCAAGTTCGCGTTGTCGCAGGATTTTGAATGCCTGTGGGACTCCTCGTTGAAGGCGGCGGGCATGACTTACAGCGAGCTAGGTAAGAACTATCCCGACTTGCGGAACGCACTCGACAGTTACGGTCTAACCGTGGTCTGTATCGAAACAGACGATCTCGAAATCATCGAGGACATGTTTTCGCGGCTCAACGAGGCTGTACCCTTGAGCGCCGCCGAGAAGCGCAATGCAAAGGGCGGCCCCGTGCCTCCGGCCATCAAGGGGCTCAGCACGACAGCCTTCTTCAATCAGAAGGTGCCTTTCGGTAACAGCCGTTATCGCCACTACGATCTGGCCGCAAAATTCCTGCTGTCGACGGAAAAAAACAAGATCGTAGATACCAAGAAGGAGACTCTGGATCGATACATTCTGGATTGGGCGGCGAAGGCTCCGCGCGATCAAACGCTCCCGTTTTATGCGACGGCGGTACAAATTCTTGGTGATCTGGCCGCAGTTTTCACCGACAAGGATCGGCTGCTCCGGCAGGTGGGCGCGGTGACACTTTATTTCCACCTGTTTCGCTTGGCGCGCGCAGGCGGATGGACTGCGGAAATCCAGCGCCACAAACTAGACGACTTCGAGTTGGCGCGTGTGCAAAACCGCAAGATCGTCGAACAAGGCGGTAGCGGCCATAGCGAATTGATCGAATTCGATCGTTATGCACAGTCGTCAAATGACGCCTACGCAGTCAAGATAAGGCTGCGCACCTTGCTCAAAAGAGTGCTCAACAGGGACGTGACAATTGAAGAACTCTGAGGATAATTGCGGGAGAATCGGATAGTGCGCGCGAGGACTTGTTGAGCCACGACAAACCATATAACCCGCTCCAAAAAAAGAATCTTGCGGAAAGCATCGTCCGTGCGATCTTGGATCAAGAGCCGCAACCTATGTCCCTAACCGATGATCTGGGCGGGGCAGGAGTTTATATCATCTACTACACCGGGGGCTCCGCCCTGTACGAGCCGGTAGCCAAGAAAAATGTCGAGGGGCGGTACGAGCAACCGATTTACATCGGCAAGGCGATTCCGAAAGGTGGACGCAAGGGCGGTTTCACTGACGACGACAGCGCGATGCATGGCAAGGCGCTGCGCGATCGGATCGGGCAACATCATGCCTCGATCGACGAGGCGGAAAATCTCAAGATCGGAGATTTCAGTTTCCGCGCGCTGGTGGTGGACGAAATATTCATCCCGCTGGGCGAAAACATGCTGATTGAGCAATTCCGCCCGGTGTGGAATCTGGTGATTGACGGGTTTGGCAACAAAGATCCCGGTAAGAGGCGCAAGGATCAATATCGCTCCGCCTGGGATGTGCTGCATCCAGGGCGTAAGTTCGCCGAAAAACTGGGCGAGAATCCAATAGCGCCGGGAAAATATGTTGAATCTCTGACCACTTTCTACGAGACGGGCAAGATCGTCAAGCCGAAGAAGCCACCGACCGCATCGGGAGTAGAGCAAGACAACGATGAAAGTGAGATCGAGGACAACTGAAGCTTAAGCCCTGGGTAAGCATAGGTAAGAATTGGGAGCCCGTAGGCGACGACACGCATTTTTGCAGTTGCGTCGATGTGATGGAGAAAATCGAAATCTTTTGTGCCGCCCTGCCGGGGCTCGCCGATATTCTTCAGGTCACCCAGCGCTCACGCGCTGGGCTCAATAATTTCGCCCTTCGGGCTGGCGATTTGCGGCTGTCGCCTTACGATGGCGTTTCAGAATTCTCTCCATCGGCTTGGCATCCCATTCCGTCCCAGCGTGACCGCGTCATTCACATTCCTACCTGACTTGCGCGTTCTTACTCGAACCGGAACCAATCGAAATCGGCATAGCCGCTCTCGCGCGCCGGTCCTTTTCCGACGGCAAAGATTCCAACCTTGGCCCCGATCCATCTGCCTTGCCGCGCTGTAAACTTCTCGCCGACCGTCGTGAACGTGGCCGCGTCAGTGCTGTAGCTGAATTCTGTTAGCGCGTCTTTGAATACCTGGACTCGCAGGTACACGGTATCTCCCTTCACCGCGATCGCCGCGCCCTCTTTTTCCGGTGAGTGCTTATATGCGTCCTTGCAGGCGGTCAGTGAGATCGCAAGCCCGTCCTGTGTTTTCTTGACCGACAGGTAGGCATAATCCAGGCCCATGACAATCAGGCCGGTTTTCTCGCCGTCCGCACGGGGCGTAAACGTAACTTTTGTTGTTGCCGTAAATTCGGGCCCAGGAAATTTCTGTAGCAAAAGGTTCGGAACATCCCAGAAATTCTGGAAGCCTTCCGGCAGCGGCGCGTTAAATAATCGTACAAACCCCAAAGATCCCGCAGGAAACATCCAGTTGGTTCTGGGGTTGGCCTGCCACTGCCATTGCAGGCCAATCCTGTTTTTATTGAATTCGTCTGAATCGGGCGGAGTGCTGACTGGCCAGAGCTTGCCGACATTCGGCTTCTTGTAAGAGAGCACAGGCTCGCCCGGGCCTTGATTGCCGGGGGCAATGCCGATCACCGGCCAATCGTCGATCCACTTCATCGGCTGCAAATGGACCACGCGGCCATAAGCTCCTTTGTCCTGAAAATGAATGAACCAGGATTCGTCCAACGCCGTTTCCACCCAGGCCCCCTGATGCGGGCCGTTGATTGCCGTCTTGCCCTGGGCCAGCACTACTTTTTGCTCGTAAGGTCCGTAGACATTCTTTGAGCGAAGCGCCAACTGCCAGCCGGTTTCCACTCCGCCTGCGGGCGCAAAGATGTAATAGTAGCCATTGCGTTTGTAAAACTTTGGTCCTTCCACGGTTGGGTTCTTGTCGTGTCCGTCAAAGACCATCACGCCGTCGTCAAGCAATCTGGTGCCGTCCGGCTTCATGCGGCTGACGACGAGAATGCTCTTGATGCCGGACCGGCTGGCGGCCATGGCGCTCACCAGGTAGGCATTGCCGTCGTCGTCCCACAGCGGACACGGGTCGATCCATCCTTTGGCCTCTTTGACCAACAGAGGTTTTGACCAGGGGCCGTCGGGCGTCTTCGCTTTCACCAGATAGATCCCGTAATCCGGGTCAGGATAAAAAATGTAGAACTCGCCATTGTGATACCGGATGGCCGGCGCCCAGACGCCATTCCCATGTTGCGGCTTGCTGTAGACATCCCTGGGCGGTTGTTCAGGGAGGGCATGCGCGATCAAGGACCAGTTCACCAGGTCTTTCGAGTGCAGGATCGGCAACCCCGGAACCGCATTGAAACTGGACGCAACCATGTAGAAGTCGTCGCCTACTCGGATTGCGTCCGGATCGGAGTAATCGGCATAGAGGATGGGATTCTTGTAGGTGCCGTCTCCGTTGTCGGCAACCCAGACTTTGGAAGGCGTGCTCGACGCAGGGCCCGCTGTTTGCGCGGCAGACATCGGCGCGTACCAGAGTAGCGCCAGCGTGAAAGCGGAAAATATCTTGTACCCATCCTTGCGCGATATTTTGATCAGGTCTAAAGTCACGATGGTTACCATACTCCCTGGCGCGGAGCCAGCGCCATTGAGGAATCGGCTTCCGCCGCCAACGTTAAACAGTTTTTAATCGGGCATTGACTTTTGTAAGATTGACATAACGATAGGTATCACCTAAATTTCACAAAAGCCGTGATTTCTTGCCCGTTGGCAAACATGAGAAACTCCATCGTAAATAATATGCGCGCCAAAATGCTCGTGTGCTGGTTTCTGCTTGCTGCCAGTCTGCTCTTGCCCAGCGCAGCTCCGGCGCAACAGGCGTCGTCATCGGCGTTACCGCCGGTACGGATTATTCTTGTGGGCGATTCCACGATGGCGATTCACAACGGCTGGGGACCGGGTTTCTGTGCCAATGTGGCGCGTGAAGTCACCTGTCTCAACATGGCGAAAAATGGCCGCAGTTCAGGCAGCTATCGTGCAGAAGGCTCCTGGGCGAAGGTGATGGAAGCGTTGAAGCACAACCAGGATTACAAAGACACATATGTTCTTATCCAGTTTGGTCACAATGACCAGCCGGGCAAGCCGGGACGTTCCACAGATCTGGCCACTGAGTTTCCCGTCAACATGAAACGATATGTCGATGAGGTCACTGCCGCTGGTGCGACGCCCGTGTTGGTTACTCCTCTGACTCGGCGCACGTTCAAAGATGGGAAACTCGAAGACGGGCTTGGCCCCTGGACTGACGCCGTGAAACAGGTGGCTGCCGCTGCACATGTACGGTTGCTGGATCTGCATGCTGACAGCATGATTGCCGTCCAGAAGATGGGGCCCGCTGAGGCGGATACACTGGCGCAAGCGCCTGTGCCCGCAGGTGGAGGAAGCGCAAGTGGCACATCCATCCCCGCGCCGACGCCGGCACCAACGCCTCAGGCAGCGTCGACAGGCGGTGATACTGAGCCCAAGGCGCTTGCTCCGCCCCGCTTTGACTACACGCATCTGGGAGAAAAGGGATCGGCCTTCTTCGGACGCATGATCGCCACCGAACTGACGCAAGCCGTACCCGAGCTGCAACCGTATATTAAGCGATGAATGCAAGCTATTGATCTTCGGGTTTCGCAGCTCTTTTCGTTTGAAAAAACTCCCGCAGAATTTCTGAGCACTTGCCGGCCAGCACACCCGGAGTAATCTCCATGCGGTGGTTCAGGCCAGGATGGTTCAAAACCTGAAGTAACGAACCCGCGGCGCCGGCTTTGGGGTCGCTGGCGCCGTAAACCAGACGATCGAGACGGGCATGAATCATCGCGCCAGCACACATGGCACACGGCTCGATAGTAGCAAATATCACGCATCCGGCCAGGCGATGGTTACCCAGTCGCGCGGCTGCCTGGCGCAGCGCAACGATCTCAGCGTGCGCCGTCGGGTCGTTGTCTCGCAAGTTGCGATTATTTCCTTGTCCGACGATCTCTCCATCTTTGACCACCAGGGCGCCCACTGGCACTTCACCCGCTTCCGCAGCTTGGCGAGCCTGCACCAGGGCGAGTTGCATCCATGCATCGTCATTGCTGGGCCGCGCCGAATTTTCCATTTGATCAGGCATAAAACAGCGGTCAGGAATCGCCCTTAAAATTCTACAGTAGCAACTCTTATGCAACCTGGTAGAGCCGGCAGAATTGGCCTTAACGTTACGTCGGTTGCTGTTGCGTCATGCAATGGATCGCGCCCAGTCCCCAGATCAAATCTCCGCAATGTATGCCCACGATCTCATGTTTCGGGAAGACGCCGGCAAGTATATTCAGGGCGATGCGATCATGAGGACCATTAAAGGTCGGCACAAGGACCAGATTATTGGCGATGTAAAAATTGGCGTAGCTGGCCGGCAGTCGCTGGCTACGGAAGATCACGGGACGAGGCAGCGGCAGTTCGACGATCTGCAATTTGCGTCCTTGCAAGTCGGTAGCGGCCCGTAGCCGCCGCAGATTTTCCCGGAGTGGCTCGTAGTTGGCGTCGCCGCGGCTCGGCTCCACCGCGGTAAGCACGGTATCAGCGGCGACGAAGCGGGAAATGTCGTCGACGTGACCATGTGTATCGTCGCCCACAATGCCGCAGCCCAGCCAGATGACCTTTTCTATTCCCAGATAGTCCGTGAATACCCGCTCCAGTTCGCGCCGCGACAGTCCCGGGTTGCGCTGTTGCACCTTGCTCAGCAGGCACTCTTCCGTTGTGAGCATCAAGCCCTGGCCGTTGACGTCAATGCTGCCGCCCTCCAATACCACGTGATAAGGCCGGCCGTTCAACTCGACCACGGGCTTGAATTGTTTCAGCTTCAGTTTTTTAGCCATGCGTTCCGGCAACTGGTTATCAAGCTTCCAGTCCGGATATTTGGCCCAGGCATTGAAACGCCAGTTCGTGGCGGCGAGAGAAGCAGGTTCTGCCTTGCGGTCAGCCTTAACTGCCTTGCGGTCAGCCTTAACTGCCTTGCGGTCAGCCTTAACAAAGATCGGGCCGGAGTCGCGGGTCCAGCCGCGGTCGGTGGGCCATACATGGAACTTGATCCGTTTCAAGTCCGCATGGCTGAGCGTTAACACCTCGCGGGCTTTGTCCTTTGCGCGCGACGACCCGGCGATGACGTTGACGTCTTCAACGCGGCTGAGATGGCGGACTATGTCAGCGTAAACCCAGCGGATGGCGTCAAACTTGCCCGGCCAATCGGTGCGATTGTGCGGCCAGGCCAGCCATGTGGATTCGTGCCGCTCCCACTCCGCGGGCATGCGGTAGCCGAGCGACCGGGGCGTTGGCGTTGGTTCCGTGCGGAGGCCTCGTGGCGTCAATCCAGGAACCTCTGCGTGATTCCGGCATAGCTGTCAATACGGCGGTCGCGGAGGAAAGGCCAGTTGCGGCGAACGTCTTCCAGGTCCTTCAGGTCGCACTGCCCGATCAGGATCTCTTCCTTGTCGTGCGATGCCTCAACCATGATTCGTCCAAAAGGATCGCACAGGAACGATCCGCCCCAGAATTCCAGGCCTTTTCCCGGAGCGCGATTGCCGCGGATGTCGCCGTGTTCATGGCCTACGCGATTGACTACGCCTACAAAGACGCCATTAGCGATGGCATGGGCACGTTGAATGGTGCGCCAGGCGTCATGCTGCGCCGTACCGAACTCCGCCTTCTCGTCCGGGTGCCATCCGATGGCCGTAGGATAAAAAAGAATATTTGCGCCTTGCAGAGCAGTCAGCCGCGCGCCCTCTGGATACCACTGGTCCCAGCATACCAGCGCGCCCATGCGGCCATACTGCGTGTCAAAGGCCTTGAAGCCAAGGTCGCCGGGCGTGAAATAGAACTTCTCATAGTAAAGCGGATCGTCCGGGATGTGCATCTTGCGGTAGATGCCCTTGAGACTTCCGTCGGCATCGAGCACGGCAGCAGTGTTGTGATACAGGCCGCGCGCGCGTTTCTCAAACACCGAAGCCACGATCACAACTTTGTTTTCGCGCGCAATCGCAGTCAATGCCTCGGTCGTCGGTCCGGGGACAGGCTCGGCCAGATCGAAGAGCGCGTGGTCCTCGCGCTGGCAGAAATATTGCGTGCGAAACAACTCTGGCAGACAGATGATCTGCGCACCCTGTTTGGCCGCTGCGCGGACTTTCTCCGCTGCCCGGCGAACATTGTCGTCCGGATCAGCCGAGCAGTGCATCTGGATCAACCCGACAGTAAACTTTTCTGAAGGCAAATTATTTCCTTATTTTCCAAGAAGAATTGTCATCCCAGGCCGAACGAGAAACCTGCTTTTCATTTTACTTCGGCTTGTGCGCGCTCGTCTTGGGCCGGGAATCGGTTTTGAAACAGGTCCCTTCGGCTGCGCCGGGACTACACACGGAGCTATGAGGCGCCTGCTGCCAGCACCGCCCGCTTTGCGTACACCCGCACGATCTCCCGTCGATACTCAGGGGTCAATGCCGATGTGGTCAGCGGTTTGGCCATCTTAGCCGCCAGTTCACCGACAACCTTCGCGGTATGCTCATTGATTGATTTGCCCACCAGCGCATGCTCCGCGCCATGGACCAGCAACGGCGCGGGATTGACCGCCGTAATGGCGACGCGCGCGGCTTCCACCTGGCTGCCATTCTTTTTGCAGGCCACAGCTACGCCAACGAGAGGGTAGTCAATCGATCCGCGAACACGCAGCTTCATATAGCTGCCACTCCATCCGGAAGATGCTTCCGGCAGAAACACCCGCGTCAGCATCTCATTGCTTTTGAGCTTCATGCGCGCATCGCCGACATTGGTGTAGAAGTCCTTGAGCGCTACGCGCTGCATTCCGGTCGGGCCGGCGATCTCAAGTTCCGCGCCCAGACACAGGAGCGCAGGTGGCGTGTCGCCGGAAAATGCCGCCCAGCAGAATTTTCCGCCGGGGGCAACATGGCACAGGTCGCCATCTTTCTTGATGCAGAATCCGCAGGAACGCCGCCACTGGAGCGACTGGTTGTACCAGACGCAGCGCGTGTCCAGACAGATGTTGCCTCCGATCGTGCCCATGTTCCGCAGGATGGGAGAGGCCACCGTCATGGCCGCCTCATGCAGCACACGGTAGTTACGACGGATGAATTCCGAATCTTCAATGGCCGAGAGCGGTGTGAGTGTGCCGATCTCTACTCCCGCACCGGGACGCACATGGATGCCGTTGATTTCTTCAATCCCGCGAATGTCCATCAGATACGCCGGCGTGAACAGCTTCTGCTTCATCGACGGAAGCAAATCAGTGCCGCCGGCCAGGATCATAAGATCGTCGCCGTGCCGGGCCAGGTAGTCGACCGCCTGGCGCAGCGTTCGCGGTCGCAGAAACTTGAATGTGGGCAGGCTCATCTAATTTTCGAATCCACCACGGAGACTCGGAGGCACGGAGAAAAGCAGCAAACCAAATTGAAGATAAGATTGTGCAATGGATGTTGACAATGGTGAACTTGAAACTTCTGATCTTGCATTCTCTTCAATTCCTCTCCGTGTCTCCGTGGTGGGGTTACAGTTCTTTCTGCACGTTCTTGCGCGAAGGATCATCCTCGTGCCGCTTTGGCCCTTTGCCCTTAAACCACAGTGAACCGCCGTGCTCGCGGAATGTTACTGGCTCGGACGGATCGGCCCCGCTCGTGATCTCCAAGGCCTTCTTTGTCGCGTTCTTCGACCGCAAGGCAGCCAGCACGCGCTCCGGCGTGAACGGCGCTTCACGCAGGCGGACGCCAACGGCGTCGTAAATTGCGTTGGCGATTGCAGGGATGGTTGCGGCCAGCGAACCTTCGCTTGCTTCTTTCGCGCCGAACGGCCCTTCCGGGTCGACCGACTCCACAATGATCGCCTCCACGTCTGGCGACTCCGTCGCGGACGGCGACTTATACTCCAGCATGCCGGGATTCATCAGCAAACCATCTTTCCAGACCATCTCTTCCTGGAGCGCCTGGCCCATTCCCATCCAGACGGAGCCGATCACCTGGCCTTCGACGGAAACCGGGTTCAACGCGCGTCCGCAATCGTGCGCGGCCCAGACTTTGTGGACCGTTACCATTCCTGTTTCAACATCGACGCTGACCTCGGCCACTTGCGCGGAATAGGAATAGGCCGGCGAAGGGCCAACGCCTGCGCCTTTGAACGCTCCGCCGCGAGCGTCTTTCGGCGGAGCGTAAGATCCCGTACCGCTCAGAGCACCAGTGAAGTCGATGGCCGAGACCACGGCTTCTTCAAAACTCATCTGGTCCTTGGGGCCTTCTTCTTTGCGTTTTTGCTGTAACGAGCCGCGCAAGGTCTGGCCTTCCACGCGTCCACTGACTTCCTGTACATTGCCGCGTGGCGGGCCAGCATTTTCAGGAACTAACGCCTCTCCGCTGCCATTGGTGTGCAATGTCTCTGTGCCGCGTTTCCACGCCCGGTCGTCACGCATGATCACATCTTCCGGGGCGCAGTTCATTTTTCTGGCGGCCGCGGCCACAACCTTTTTCTTTACATCTTCCGCCGCACGCAACGATGCGTTGCCATTCATGAAAGTTACGCGGCTGGAGTAAGAGCCAATATCGATCGGCGTGAGGTCGGTATCGGCGGCGATGACCTTGATCCGGCCCATGCCGATTCCCAGTACTTCGGCCACGATCTGCGCCACCATGGTGTCCGAGCCCTGTCCAATGTCAGACGCGCCGGTATAGATCACTACGCCGCCATCGCGGTCAATCTTGATGTTGACCGTGGAGTGCGGCATATCGGAACGGATAATGCTGTTGGCCGCGCCGCTGACGTAGTGGCTGCAGGCGATGCCCAGGCCGCGTCCGGATGGAAGTTTACCTTTGCGCTCGTTCCATTTTGAGCGAGCCACCACCTTCTCAATGCATTCCGGCAAGCCGTAGCTTTGCACACGCAGGTTGTTCACGGTAATGCAGGGCGGCTTCAGAAGGTTAATCCGGCGCATCTCCGCGGGATCGATCTTCAATTGGTTCGCGATTTCGTCCAGTTGCGATTCAAAAGCAAAGCGGACGTTCACCGTCCCATGGCCGCGCATGGCCCCACACGCCGGCTTGTTGGTGAGAACGCGATAGCCGTCATAACGAATGTGAGGAATGTCATAGAGCGCGCCCAATAACGCGCCGGAATAAAGGATGGTGACCACGCCGTACGAGCAGTACGCTCCGCCATCCTGAATCACCTTAGCGGCGACGGAGGTGAGACGGCCATCGTTCCTTGCGCCGATTTTAAGATCGATGATGGTGCGCGGGCGTCCACGATGCGCCCAGAAAACTTCTTCCCGCGTGTACGTGATCTTGACCGGGGTCTGGGTCTTGCGCGCCGCCACCGCGGCGATGATCTCCAGCGGAATCACTTCACTCTTGCCGCCGAAGCCGCCTCCCACCAGCGGCTTGATCACGCGAATCTGAGACATCGGCATTTCCAGCACGATGGAGAGTTTGTGCTGCAAATAATAAGGCACCTGGGTTGACGACCACACCGTGAGCCGTCCGGGCTTGCCGGTTTGTGAATCCGTCTCAAACGACGCCAGCGTACAGTGCGGCTCCATGGCCGCGTGCGTGACTTCGGCGGCAATGTAACGATGTTCCGTGATGATATCGGCTTCGGCAAAGCCTTTGTCCGGATCGCCAAAGACGTGGTGATAATCTTTTTCGATGTTGTTCGGCCGCTGCGGATGGATCCAGTCGGCTGCCGCCTTCATGGAGTCTTCAGGATCAAACCACGCGGGCAGCAGCTCATATTCAACGTCGATCAGCTCCACGGCCTGCTCGGCAATCGATTCTGATGTGGCCACGACGCAGGCCACATTGTCGCCCACGTAGCGGACCTTTTCCACCGCCAATGCTGTCTCATCATGGCCAACGGGAAGAATGCCGTACTTGTTGGGAGCGTCAGGTCCGGTGACCACGGCCACCACGCCTTCCAGCGCTTCCGCCGCTGAAGTATCGATCTTCTTGATCCAGGCATGAGGATACGGCGAATGCAAAATCTTACCGATCAGCATTCCCGGTAATGTGAAATCGTCCGCATACTTGCCCTGGCCGGTTGTCTTGCCGGCCGAGTCGACCAGAGCGATGCGTTTACCGATGATGGAGAAATCAGTCATTTGTTTCGTTTACAAAGCCGCCTCTTTCTGAAATCTCGAGCGCAGCGAGATGTCCCTATTCTTTTTGCGACTGCTAGCCAGGGAAGAATCTCATTTTTTCTGCTGCTGCTTTCACTATTGCTGAATCTCTTGAACCCATAAGCTTTTGTCGCGATAGGGCTCCCTCGCTCCGCTCGGGATGTTTACAAAAAACTACTGCACCCGCGGCTTCTCCGAACGCCAGCCTTCAAGAAAGCCCAGTTCCTCACCAAAAGACTCCGCCTGCTCGCCGAACTTGATTTCAGTTTCAGATCGTTCATATGGCACTTCAACGCACCAGGTTTCCATGGAAGGACCGCTGACGGTGAGCATCACGCACTCTTTGGCATGCTCCGCGGCCAGCTTGCCGGGATAATAGCCTTCAACGTAATCCCGGTCCGCATTGTGCTTCCAGTATGCGTCATTGCAGGTGACCAGGGCGGTTGCGTGGGCTGCCAGCGCGATCTTCACCAGGTCACGATAAGCAACTTCTTTTTCCTTGTGATCGCTGAATGTAACTGAATAGCATTGGATCTGGTCACCGGCGATGACGAAAGCCACCGACGCCAGCTCACCGTCGCGTGCCAGGTTCTGCTTGGCCCCTTCCAAAAGCCCGAGAGCAAAATTCTTGAGATCGAAATCGTCCGGCTGGCCGGCGCTCCATGCGAGTTTGATGTGTTCGTTCATTTTGCTATGACCAGATTTATGCTCTCCACCGCTGTTTTCTCGACCGCGAACCTCCTGCGCCGCCGATAGCTCATCTGTTTTTCTGTTCCGCTTCAATCGCCGCTTTGATCGCCTGGTACATCTGCGTATATCCGGTGCAGCGGCAAAGGTTCCCGCTCAGAGCGTGGCGGATTTCTTCTTCAGACGGCTCGGCGTTGCGCTCCAGCAGTGCTTTCACTGTAATCATGAATCCGGGGGTACAGTAGCCGCATTGCGCGCCGCCCCAGTCGCCATACGCCTTCTGGATGGCCGCCAGCGCGCCGTGGTCGGCAATGCCCTCCACCGTGGTGATCTCCGGAGCGGATTGTTCGTCCGCGGCGCAACTCATGGCCAGCATGGTGCAGCTCAATGTCGGAACTCCCTCGACCAGCACCGTGCAGGCGCCGCAGGATGAGTCGTCACAGCCCCGCTTGGAGCCGGTAAGTTGCAGGTCCTGGCGAAGGACGTCCAGCAGAAGCTCGCTGGCCAGGATCGCCAGTTCATGCCTGCGGCCATTCACGTGGAGTTCAACAAGTTCTTTTTTCATGAGCACTTATACTGCTGCCGGGCCGGCCTACGGCGTTTACAATCCAACCGAACGGACGTTCGTTAAATTCTACCCAGACCAATAGCATACAGGGTAAGTGGCCGCCTTCGCCAGACCAAGCCGCCTGTTTCGAGGCTTTCCTTGGCGGTCCCAGAGCTGTGAGGACGCGCAGCGCATGCCTAATATCCAAAGTCCGTCTGCGCGGCATAGGCATGCTTCTTCACTCCCAAATCCTCCGCCCGCTCCTGCCCTAATTGTTTCACGTATGCGGCCCGGTCGGCCACATTGTGAACCCAATGTTCGGTCCATCCGTTGAAATCGGCACGGGTCTTGGTCTCAGCGTGATATTGCTGGAAGAACGCATCATCACGTTTGCTGTAACCCTGCACCGGAGACGGATGCGCGCCAAGACGGCACTCCACTACGGCCGAAACCAGAAAACCGGGAATCACCGTGCGGTTGGGGTCGCTGGAAATAATTTCTTCTTCCACAACCTCCTCAGCGCAGACAATGACTTTTTTCGCCGCACGAACGCCTTCCAGCATCACGCCAAAATTTCCCCAGCAGTGGGCGTTGCCGTTTTTATCGGCGCGCTGCACATGCACGATGGCAACGTCGGGAACGATGGCCCGGACCGCCAGCAGGGTCTCCTTGGGTTCAAACGGAGAGATGATCTGATAGAAAAAATGACTGCCTTTGGTCACGTCGCTGCCCATGGCCGTGCGCGTCGGCAGAAACGGGACGCCCATGGCCCCAGCCTGGAGCGCCAGCGCGAGAGAGAAGTTTGTCATATCGAAAACGCGGAGCTTCTCGCCCGGCGTGCCCGGATTCTCAACTTCAGCGGCATGGCGGAAGTTGTAGGCCGATCCCATCATCACATTGCCAACCCAGGCCGCAACTACATCTTTAACGCAGCCCGCGCCGATGAGCTGGTCAAAGAGAATGTCAGAGATCGGACCGATCAGACGCAGCCCGCGCTTTTTCTGGCGGATGATCTCATGCCCGGCGGCAAATGGAATCATCTGCTCCATTTGCAGACCCAGGGCCACGCTTGCGCCATCAGGTACGTACTCGGCGATGGCCTGATGCATGGTGAGAACTTTGGACATAAGCATTCAGTATATAAGGTCGCGCTGCGGCACGAACGAAGATGGCGAAGTCCTGACGCGTTATGTCCTGGTGATATGCTTCAGGGCATGAAACGGCTGCGTTGGGTGATTGCGGGCTTTGTGGCTGCTCTGCTGATCGCATGGTTTGTGTTGCCGGGCATTGTGGAAGGCCGCAACAACCGTGTCCTGCATCCGCCACCTTACCAAGGGTCGGCGGCTGCGGTGGCATTGCATCAGCAGTTGCTGGTTGCCGATCTGCACGCTGACAGCTTGCTCTGGGGACGAAATCTCTTGCGCCGCAGCGCCACCGGACACGTTGACCTTCCCCGGCTGGTGGAAGGAAACGTGGCCATTCAGGCTTTCACCGTGGTCACAACGGCTCCGAGCAAGATCAACATCAACCGGAACTCTGATTCATCCGATCTGATCCAGCACATCGCCAGGTTGGAGGGCTGGCCGCAGCGCACATGGAACAGCCCGAAGCAGCGAGCGCTCTACCAGGCACAAAGGTTACACAAATTTGCAGCGGGATCGAACGGTGAGCTGATCATCATTAAGTCGCGTTCGGACTTGCGGGAATTTCTGGCGGCGCGTGGATCGCAGCATAAGGTGGCTGCTTTTCTGGGAGCGGAAGGCACACAGCCCCTGGAAGGCAAGCTTGAGAATCTGGACGAACTGTACGATGCCGGCTTCCGCATGATGGCCCCGACCCACTTCACTGACACCGCGATTGGCGGCTCGGCATCTGGAATGAGCAAAGGCGGCCTTACCGATTTGGGACGGCAATGGGTCCGTCGCATGGAAGCCAGGAACATGCTGATTGATCTGGCCCATGCGTCACCCGCGACGCTGGCCGATGTGACAGCCATCGCAACCAGACCCGTGATTGTCTCACACACCGGCGTGAAGGTAACCTGCAACAACAATCGCAATCTGTCTGACGAGCAGTTGCGTGCCGTTGCCCGGACCGGCGGCGTCATCGGAATCGGCTACTGGGAAACCGCCACCTGCGGGACCGATGCCCGCGCGGTTGCCAGAGCAATCCGGCATGCGGTGAATACCGCAGGAGTGGAGCACGTTGCCCTGGGCTCCGACTTTGACGGCGGGACCACCATGCCGTTCGACACCTCCGGGCTGGCGATGATTACCGATGCGCTGCTTCGGGAAGGGTTCTCCGAGCAAGACATCAGGAAGATCATGGGAGAGAATGTTGTGCGGGTATTGCTGGCGACGTTGCCGGAGTAAGCTTCTTCTGAAATCTCGAGCGCAGCGAGAGATCTTTATGGCCAGAAAAGCGCATGGGTAACACGGTTGATCGAGAGAATCACTGGCCACTTAAAGATCAGTGATTCCGGTTCGCAGCTCCTGCTCACAGGGCTCCAAATACCATTCATCTTGAGACTCAAGGCTCTTTATATAACCAATTGGTAGCAGCTTGTGCTCCCTCTCATAAAAGTCGATCACGGTTACGTCAATCCTGACTCTCACGGGCTCATGTTTTCGACGAAGAGCTTCTTTCGGTAGGTCAAAGTGCCCGCTCACTCCAAATCCCGGGTTCAGGTTCCACACGTACCTTCCATCGTAGTGGCCGCTATTGGCTCCAGTTTTTGAGACCGGGTTTCCCAACCTCTTCCTTCCCTGGGTTAACTCCACTATAACGCGAACCCGAACAGGGTAGGGGCCTCCGCCGTGCGCAATTTGGAACCCAACCGTCGGGAGCGTTCGACCAGCTTGGACAAGCTTGTAGATTAGTGGTGGCACAAGGGGGCTCGTGTATTGCTCATAAATTTGATCTCTGCGAGATTTTAATTCCGGAGCCCGAAATTTACGCCCTCTTGGATGCGCGTCATTGTAATGGCCAATTTCTTGGTGACATTCGAAACACAGGGGGATTGCATTATCCAACGAGTTGGGCCCGTTAGCATCGATGTGAGCCACTTCGATTGCAACTCCACATGCTTTTCCACACAAGCAGCAGTGTCGGCTACACCATAGAAGAGCTTTGATGATGTCTTCTTCTTTAAAGTCCTTTTTTCTGGAACTCATATAGAATATTGAGTTTATCAGCACAGGCGAGAGCGCTTGTACTACGGTCTAGGTCTGGTCCGAACGCAAGTCGTGTGCAATAGCAATTCCTCTCTTCGTTCGGAATTTCAGAAAGAGCTATTTCCCCTTCCACTCCGGCTTCCGCTTTTCCATCCACGCCTGGATGCCTTCTTGGGCGTCCTCAGTCTGCATCAACTCTTCCACATAAATCTTTTCCGCGCGGGCCAGGCCTTTATCCAGATGGATGGAGTCCCATGCGTAAAAGGCTTTTTTTGTCACGGCCAGGCTGGCGGGGCTGAGTTTGAAAAGATGGTCGAGCGTGCGTTGCAATGCCTCTTGCAGTTTGTCCTCGGGAAGGGCTTCGTTGGCGAGTCCCCATGCAGCCGCTTCTACGCCGGTGAATGTGCGTCCAGTAAAGACGAGATCGGCGGCCCGCTTCTGTCCGACTAAAGCAGCCAACGCCGCGCAGGCCACCGGCGGGTAACATCCAAGAGTGATCTCAGGGAAGCCCCACTTTGCATTGTCGGTGGTGTAGACCATGTCACAGACCATGGCCAACTCAGCTCCGCCGCCCAGACAGACGCCGCGAACTTCGGCAATCGTAATTTTGGGAAACTTAACCAGAGCGCCGATCGCACCATGAAATTTCTGCAGCATCATCTGGATTTTGTCCGGCGTATGGATCGCCACATCCACGCCGGCGGAGAAGGCGCGTTCACCGCCGCTCAGAACTACCGCCAGGATTTCTTTGTTTTCGGCCAGCTTTGGCAGAGCTTCAAGCAGTTCGTCCATCATCTGGAAGTCGATGACGTTGAGTGGCGGGTGGGACAGCGTGATGCGGGCCAAAGGGCCTTGGTGCTCTATGGCGATTCGGGACACGGAAGTGGCAGAGATCGTCATGTTCCTGCGAACATCTTAGCTTATCCGATCGTGGCTTATCCGATCATGAGTTTCGTCCGGGTTGCCGGATCAGCCGCCCGATCACGCGCGATCACCCGATCACCCGATCTCATCCTTAGCTCGTCCAGAATCCATTGGTATCGTACTCGCGGATGGCCTTCAATTCCACCGCATTCGGTTCCGGCGTAGGCTGAACATCGGCAGCGACTTTCAGCTTCCATCCGGTATTGTTGAGGACATCATCCACGGTTACGCCAGGATGAATGGTGGAAACGAAGGCCTCAGCATCCTCTCCGAAACGAAGCACACATTTGGTGGTAATGACCGCCGAGGGGCCGCCGCGCGGAAGACCAACGCGCTTGCGCCATCCCGCGCCTTCGCCGTTGCCCGGGCTGGTGATGTAACTCACCCGCTCGGGCAGGCGATGCTTCGCATGCTCCAGCAGAGCAACAAACCGGTGCGCCATCGACGCAATATCGCACGCCCCGCCCGAACCCGGCAGACGGACCAACCCAGGCTTTCCTTGTTTACCCGCGCCGTGGACCCGCGTGGAGTTCAGGTTGCCGTGCTTGTCGGCCTCGGCGGCGCCGAGAAAGCCGAGGTGGACGCGTCCGGCCTGGAGAAAGCTCATGACGCTCATCATGTCCAGGCATTGTGTGGCCCCGCGGATATTGGGCGGATCGGCCATGGTGTAAATGAGTTCGGGCGAAGGCGTGGAGCGGATTACGCCGTTTTCAAACAGCCCGATAGCGTTGGGTGCATGCGTCTTTTTGGCGACGACGAAGGCGATCAGCGGCAAACGCATACCGACAAAGACTACTTCGCCGTCTTTGATTTCGCGCGCCGCGGCCACGACCATGAGTTCGTTGAGGGTGTAGGACATTTTTTCTGAAATCCCGAGCGCAGCGAGGGATCCCTATGGTAGCGATTTCTCTATCTCACGCAACCTGATTTTGAGACGGAAGCCATTTACTTTCAAACTTAAGTTGCCGGACAAGGCTGAAACGATGACCAGTCAATACTCCGCTGAAATTGCTCGTCTGGTGGAAAGAGCACTTTGAATGTAAATGCGAACTGCGTTGGGCCATGCGCGTCGAGATGTGCAAGGCGTTTCTTGGCTTCGTCGACGCCCGGTATGTGATTTTCCGGCACCCACCACAGGGCGACATATACGGCAGAGATCTTTTCGAACCAATCGTGCCGCTGGCGAAGCAATTCCGCATGAGCTGTTCGGTAGACATAGTGTTTGAGAGCTTCAACCGTCCGCCAAACCGACATGTTGACGAGGATTCGTCCATCGTCGTAAGGCCGAAGGTATGTCGCATTACCTTCCTGGGTTTGGAGCCGCCACACGAACCCGGGACTGTTATCAGCAAGCGCGTTGATCTCGTCTAACCGGGCGACGAATCCCGCCATAAGCGGATCATCAAGAAATTCAGCTTTCATTCGAGCAATATTGACTTGGGCAATCCTATATTCCACATCATCCTCCGGAAGTGTCATCGGTCTGCCTTACTTCACAGGCTTCTTTGGCCATTTGTGGCAGCGGAGTTCCCTCGCGCTTCGGGATATTGGAAAGACCTACTGCACCGCGTTCAGCGCGCTCTTTCTTACTTCTCCGATGGTGAGCAGCGGGTCTCTTGCGCCGATCCTGGGTGCGATCCACTTCTTCTCATTGGCGATGATTTCCATCAGCAGCTTCTTGTCCGCCGCGGTCGGCAGCCAGGTTTCAAGCTGCTGCTGGTATTCCTTTTCGTCCATCAACTGGCCGGTCTCCGGATGGAAGAACTGGCCTTTCCAGCGGCCGATGTTGCGGTTGAACTGAATGTTGGGGCAGAACAGTTCCTTGCTGCCAGGCTTCTGTCCGGCGCTGATGCGTTTTACCAGTTGCACACATTCGTCGCGATAAAGATGGCGGTTGTAGTCGTTCAGGTTTTCCAGGTCGGGCGCAGTTTCATTCTTGAGTTCGTCGTAGCGTCCCTTGATCCCCCACACGTAGGCCCAGTGCGCGGAGGATGAATGATCAGTGCCGAAAAGATCGTAGGAACTGGAGATCCACTTGTTCAAGTATTTCTGCATCAGCCAGCCGGGAACAATGCCGGCTTCAGCGATGCGCGCCAGTCCGGTATTGCCGGTGCCCATGTGGAACGCCTCTTCCCGGAGCATATAACTCATGGAGCGGCCCAGCGGAGCGAAGGCGGAGTACTTCAGCATCTGGAGCTGGAACTTGCCATCGCGGTCGACAAAGTCGGTGAAGGCGAAGAAGTCCAGCCAGTTGTCGCACTCTTCATTAAAGGAGCCGAGCAGGCGCTTGTTTTCATACGCCTTGCGTTCCAGCATTTTCTGGGCCTCGACTTTGCCCGTGGCGCCAAAGTGGTCGATCAGCAGGGCGCACATCTGCCAGCCGTGACGCATCTCTTCAATCATGACGCGGGTGAGGCAGGAACGGTCATAGTCGCTGGGCGCGGTCTCAAAGAGCCAGCGCTGCTGTTCCACGCTGGCAAACTCGGTGTCACCCTGGTAGACGATCAGGTTCATGAGGGCGTCACGCATGTTCTGTGTGGGGATCTGGCGCATGTTTTCCCACTTGTTACGGCCTTTGTAGTAGCCGAAAGAGATTTCCTCGGTCTCAATGGCGCCGTACAAAGTGTCAAACCTGAAATTCTTGATATCGTCATGATTGACGCCGATTTCTTCGCGCCATCCCTTAAACAGCCCTTCCCAATCGCTGAACGATCCGATCTTCATTACTTTTCCAGGCATAGAAAACAAGCTCCTCTTTCTGAAATCCCGAACGCAAAGCGTGAGGGATCCCTATCAATTCTCTGCGCATTGTGGGATTACACAAATGCGCGCCCGGGCATCAATGTGGCGAGTAGGGATCCCTCGCTACGCTCGGGATTTCAAATCACAAATTCATCCACACACTCTTGAGTTCCGTATAGTGCTCAATCGCGTGCATGCCAAGTTCCCTGCCAAACCCAGACTGCTTGTAACCGCCAAAGGGCAGGGCCGCATCCATGACTCCGTAGGTGTTGATCCACACCGTGCCGGCCTTCAGACGGCGGGATATCTGATGGGCCTTCTTGATGTCGTTGGTCCAGACCGCGGCGGCCAGGCCGTAAACATTCTTGTTGGCCTGAGCAGCTACCTCTTCGATGTCATCAAACGTCAGCGTGGCCAGGACCGGACCAAAGATCTCTTCCTGAGCAATCCTCATGTCGTTGTTGACGCCGCCAAAGATCGTGGGCTCGATGAAATATCCGTGGTCGCCGTTCACTGCAACGCGCTTGCCGCCGGACAGAAGCTTGGCGCCTTCGTTCTTGCCGGCTTCAATGTAGCCCAGCACATTGTTCATCTGCGTTTCGCTGACCAGGGCGCCCAGGCGTGTTTTGGGGTCCAGTGGATCGCCCAGCTTGATCTTCTTGCTGAACTCGACCAGCTTGCTCAGGAACTCGTCTTCAACCTTTTTCTCGACGAACAGCCGTGACCCAGCGCAGCAGACTTCGCCTTTGCCGTAGAAGATGCCGTTGAGCGCGCCTTTGACGGCGGAGTCCATGGTGGAGTCGGCGAAGACAATGTTGGGCGATTTTCCACCCAGTTCCAGCGTCACGCGTTTGAGTGTGTCCGCTGAGTTGCGCATGATTTCTTTTCCGACGGAGGTTGATCCGGTGAAAGCAATCTTGTCGACGCCCGCATGCTTCACCAGTGCGGCGCCGGTCTCAGGGCCGCCGGTAATAATGTTCAAAACACCAGCGGGTAATCCGGCTTCGAGTGCTAATTCTCCGAAACGAATCGCGGTGAGCGGGGTTTGCTCCGCCGGTTTGAGCACCATGGTGTTGCCGCAAGCCAGAGCAGGGCCAAGCTTCCAGCTCGCGAGCAGAAGAGGGAAGTTCCAGGCAACAATCGCGCCCACCACGCCCACCGGCTCGCGCAGCGTGTAGGTAAAAGCGTTGTTGAAGGTGTTGACTGTTTCACCGTGGATTTTGGTGGCCCATCCGGCGAAATAACGCAGGACGTCAGCCACCATGGGCATGTCAACGTAGCGGGACTCAAAGATGGGCTTGCCGTTGTCCAGTGTTTCCAGTTCGGCCAGCTCGTCGATGTTTTTTTCGACCAGGTCCGCGATGCGCCACATAATTTTGCCGCGCTCGCTGGCGGACATCTTGCGCCAGGGGCCGCCCACGTCATCAAACGCCTTTCGCGCTGCGATTACGGCCTGATCAACATCTTGTGCGTTGGCCTCGGCAACCTGGGTAAGCACTTCACCAGTTGCTGGATTTACAGTGTCAAATGCTTTGCCCGAGCCTTCCATCCACTGCCCATTGATGAGCAGCTTGCCGGGAGAGATCTTTACTTTGGTTGCGGTAAGCATGAATAAGCTCCTAGCTACTAGCTCCTGGTTCTTAGCGATTGCGGATCGTGTGGCACAGGCACTCTTGCCTGTGCCGATCACGGGATATGAAGTTACTTTGCGTGGAATGTTGCCGGACGTTTCTCAACATAAGCAGCGAGGCCCTCTTTGGCGTCGTCGCTGGCGAAGAGTCGCTGTTGCAGTTCGCGTTCGATGGCCAGGGCGGACTCCATGGGAACTTCCCAGCCGCTCTGGACCGACCGTTTAATGTTGCCCACAGCTTTTGCGGCTTTGTTGGGCGGCGTGAACTGGCGCGCGTACTCCATCACATTCTCCTTGAAGTTCTCGCGCTCGTAGACGTCATTGACGATGCCCATTTCCTTGGCTTCTTCAAAGGTAAAGGTATTGCCGGTGACCATCAGTTCAATGGCTTTACTTTTGCCGACGATGCGGCTCAGTCGCTGTGTCCCACCTGTGCCGGGCAGCACGCCAAGATTAATTTCCGGCAGGCCGACTTTGCCTGAGTCGCGACGAGCGATACGGATATCCGCCGCCATGGCGATTTCCAGTCCGCCGCCAACGCAGTGGCCGTTGATGGCCGCGATCACCAGCTTGGGTGTGTGCTCCAGGCGCAGCAGCATCTCATTGGCATGCAGGCAGAAGTAGTATTTGAAGGTCGGGTCCACGGTGGAAAGCATCTTGATGTTGGCGCCGGCGGAGAAAAATTTGTCGCCCGCGCCGGTCAGCAGCAGGACGTACACATCATTGTCCATGCGGGCTTTCAGGATGCATTCGTCAAGCTGCCGGTTCATTTCATAGGTGTAAGTGTTGGCCGGGGGATCATTCAGTTCGATCACCGCGATGCCGTCTTGAACGCGATAATTCACCAGGATCTTGGTTTCTGTTGCGGTCGTTGTGGCCATGACTCAAAAGCTCCTTATGATTTCCAAAATCTTCAGTCTTCGTTGTGGTCCCGGCGTTGCAATCTCTGGATCGCAGCTCAGGGCTTTGCTCTGGAAGTTTTATTTTTTGTTTTGCTGGTGTTGAGCACGCCGCGCAGGAAGAGATCGCCCATCTGCTGCGCCAGTAATTCAGCGTCCGCGTCCACGCGCTGGTTATGCCAGGTATGTATCCAATTGATCATGCCGAACAGGCTTAGAACGGCCAGGCGTCCGGGGGATTGCAGTCCTTTTGATCGCCGCAAATCTTCCAGCAGATCAAGACAGATGCGGTAATACTCGCGCTTGATGGCCCGGATTTCAGCTCCTCGTGCATCCTTGAGGGTCTCATCTTCATGCGTGAGCACTTTCATGGATTCTTTATTGGCCAGAAAATATTCCAGATGGTTTTTTATGAAGACGCGGACCCGCTCTTCCGGGCCGGTCACGTCGGCTAAGCGTTGACGCACGCGCTCAATGATGGTGGTGAAGGTGTGCTTCTGGATCAGGTACAGAAGCTCTTCTTTGGAGGCAAAGTAGTGATATAAGCCGGCCAGCGACATGCCCGCGGCCCGTGACAGGTCGCGCATGGAGGCCCCTTCATACCCCTTCTGGCAGAAGATATGCGCGGCATGTTGAAGGACCTTGGCCAGGCGGCGGTCGAAGCGAGTATCAAGCAGCTCGTGGCCGTTCTTGCCGGCGTGCAGGCCAACGCGCGGCTTGCGCCCATTCAAAGGCGGCGCAGCAAGCCGGGTTTCAACAGTAGCAAGGGCCATACGGAATAAGTTACCGAACGTTCGTTCGAATCCCTATTATTGCGCAAGAGAGGGCGCAGCGTCAATTTTGAAAAGGCAAAAAGAGGGCGCTCGACCGCGTGAGCCGGCCAACGAATCGCCGGTCGCATCTCAAAGGAAATGCGACCGGCATTTTCTGGGAAGGGAATTGGGTACCTGGAGATCGGCGCCGCGTATCGAATGTCGCGCATCCAACGTGGAACGGACCCAGTTGCTTAGCGACGCGGAACGCGCTTACTTCATTTCGTCCAGCCCAGGCAGCCGTATGGAACCCTGATGCTTGTTTTCCTGGATGTGGTCCCAGACGAACTGGTCCGCCAACCATGTGGCCTGTCTGGTGGCCAAAGCAGGGTCCTGGAGCGCTAGCTTATGTCCAATGGCAAACTGCTCGCCGCATTGCGGGCAAACCACGGTCTGCATAACGATGGTGCCCGGTGCGCTTTCCTTGTTCTTTCGCAATCGCTTGGCGATGCCATTCGACCTGGGCTGCTCTGCTATCAAATCCTCACCACCGCGGTTCGCGCGGCTGACGAGCATGACCGCTGTAGTCGTCCCTTCCACCGCCACCGCCGCGGGATCCACCACCGCCACCACGAGACCCGCCGCCACCGCCGCCACGTTCCATTTTGGGGCGTGCTTCATTGACGGTAAGCGCCCGTCCGCCTGAATCTTTGCCATTCAACCCGGCAATTGCTTTTTCTGCTTCGCCATTATCCGGCATTTCCACAAATCCAAAGCCTCGTGAACGCCCGGTAGCACGGTCCGTCACGACGGTTACGCCATCGACTTTGCCGAAAGGCTCAAAAAGTGACCGAAGCTCCGCCTCTGTCACGCTGAAAGAGAAATTGCCTACGAAAATCTTCTTCATGTTATTCCTTTAGTTTTGATGGGCTGTTCTCAGCAGAAATAGGCAGGCGACACAAGCAGTGACTTGTCTATCCGAGTCGAGGAACAAAAAATACAGGCTTCATCATAGCAGGTCAAGGGGCGAATTCAACCCAAATGTAAGCATCCCGCCGCGCCAATATAGGCCAGCGCAAACGGATGAATCGCCGACAATTACAGGGAGCGCGCCCCGTGACGGGAAGATCATTTTTCTACGCCTAACTGTGTGAGCATGAAGGCGTAATCAAAGGCGACTTCCTTGAAGTGCTCATACCGGCCTGATGCTCCGCCGTGTCCCGCGGCCATGTTGGTCTTGAGCAGCAGAACGTTTTTGTCCGTCTTAAGCGGACGAAGTTTGGCCACATATTTGGCCGGTTCCCAGTACATGACCTGGCTGTCATTGAATGAGGTCTTCACCAATAGCGCAGGATACGAAGCCTTTTTCAGGTTGTCATAAGGCGAGTACTGGAGCATGTAGTCATACGCCGCTTTCTCATTAGGATTGCCCCATTCTTCGTACTCGCCAACGGTCAGCGGCAGGTTGGCATCCAGCATGGTGTTCATCACGTCGACAAAGGGAACGTGGGAGAGGACCACCTTAAACAGGTCCGGACGCAGGTTGGTCACAGCGCCCATCAGCAGTCCGCCGGCCGATCCACCTTCGATCGCGATGCGGTCACGGGCCCCGTACTTGTTGGCTGCCAGATATTCGGTGCAGGCGATGAAATCCGTGAAGGTATTCATCTTGTTCATCATGCGGCCGGCATCGTGCCAGGGTTTGCCCATGTCGCCGCCGCCACGGATGTGCGCATAGGCCATTACCACGCCGCGGTCGAGCAGCGAGAGGCGCGCCGAGCTAAACGTGACGGGAAGGATCGCGCCATACGATCCGTAGGCATAGACGTACAGCGGGTTCGATCCGTCGGCTTTCTTCAAGTCCTTGCGATAAACGACCGAGACAGGCACCTTCACGCCGTCTTTGGCGGTGGCCCATACGCGCTCGGACTGGTATTTGGACGCATCATAGCCGCCGGGGACTTCCGTCTGTTTCAGCAGCGTTGAGGTGTGCTTTTCCACGTCATAATCAAACACTGAAGCGGGCGTAACCAGCGACTGGTAGGAATAACGGAACTGCCTGGTCTTGAATTCGTGGTTTGTCTGCGGCCCAGCGGTGTAGACCGGTTCCGGATAGGTGATGCGTTTTTTTTCGCCGCTGGCCAGATTCACGACGGTGAGCTGAGGCAGGCCGTTTTCCCGCTCTGACAAAACATAAAAATCCTGGAAAGCCTCAAAGTTGTTCAGCATCACATCCGCACGCACGGGAATAATTTCTTTCCAGCTTTCTTTTCCCGGCGCGCTGATGGGCGCGGTCACCAGGCGGAAGGTGCGGCCTTTGTCGTTGGTGCGGATGTAGAACTGGTTGCCGATGTCGTCGGCGTAGTACTCCACGTCCTGCTGGCGAGGCGCGATCAACTTCCACTCGCCTGTGGGATTCGCCGCATCCAGGAAACGCGACTCCGACGTGGTGTGGCTGCCGATGCCCAGCATCAGATATTTGCCGCTGCGGGTCTTCTCGACGCCAACGCTGAAGCGCTCATCTTTCTCTTCATAGATCAGGTCGTCTTTGGCAGGGTCGTTTCCGAGCCTATGGCGGTAGAGCCGGTACTGGCGTTTGGTCTTGTCCTCTTCCACGGTGTAGAAGACCGTCTTGCTGTCATTGGCCCAGGCAATGGAGCCGACTTTCTCCGCCGTGTCGGCAAGGTCTTTGCCGGTGTGCAGGTCGCGCACATGCAAACGGTACTGGCGGAAGCCGGTGTTGTCAGTGGAATAGGCCAGGAAGCTGCCGTCGTCGCTTACGTCATAGCCGCCCAGCGCCATGAAAGGTTGACCTTTGGCCAGCTCATTCATATTGATGGTGATCTCTTCCGCAGCGTCCAGGTTGCCTTTCTTGCGGGCGTAGATCGGGTACTGTTGTCCCTTTTCCCAGCGCGAGTAATAGAAGTAGCCACCTTCCTTATAAGGTACGTTGACGTCGGTTTCTTTGATGTGGCTCACCATCTCGTCATACAGCTTCTGCTGCAAGGGCGCGGTGGGTTTCATGATGGCGTCGGCGTAGGTGTTCTCGGCGTCCAGATATTGCGCGACTTCGGGGTTGGCTTTGTCACGCAGCCAGCGGTATTCGTCCACCAGGCTGCCCCCGTTGATGTGGTTCTCCGTGTGGACCTTCCTGACCGCCGGCGGGGCCGGAGGCGCAGACGGTGCGTTGGCGTCTTTTGCCGGTTTATCTTCCGCGTTCAGGAATGTAGCCATAAGGAGAAAGGGGACAACTAGTGATTTTTTCATAAATCCGCCTTTTGTGTTGGGAAGCGACTCCGGAAAAGGATTATAGCAAGTGGAGCGGCCGAGCAACCGGGGCTTTTATGGGGCCTTCAGGGCAATCGTATGAACGTATTGGGGCTAATTGTCTTGTTGTTACTAGATCACCATTAATCCCTGTCATGTTGAGTGCAGCGCGTGAGAAATGTATTTACTGGCGATTCTCTATGGCGCGGAGCCGAAACATCCCGAGCATGCTTGCCCCATGAATGCGGATCGAAGGCGTTCGCACCAGACAGCCTGGCCAGAACTCCCTGAAGCGGCATGGTAGAGAAAGCTTGGTCGGGATCTTTCGACTCCGCGCCTATCAGTACTCTTGGAAAAGCAGTTTCAAGGCGCTCTGCTCAAGATGACAGTCTAAGGTTCATGCGATTGCTCTGGAAGGGCACCCTCGCTTCAAGGATTTCAGAAAGCAGCCGTTCGCCAATTGCTATTTGCAATTACTCACTCGCTCGTAAAGTAGTCCACCGCGACCGGGTTTTCGAAGAGCGAGTAATCCCTGGTCACAATGGTGATTCCGGTTTCCGTGACGACATAGTTCTTGGCGTCTTCTTCAGGATCGTAGCCGATAACGGTGCCTTCGGGGATATGCACGTCGCGGTCAATGATGGCGCGGCGAATGCGGCAATGGCGTCCGATGTTCACATGCGTAAAGATGATGCTGGAATCCACGTCCGTGTAGGAATTGACGCGGACGTCCGGAGCGAGCACGCTGTTGCGCACTACGCCGCCGGAAACGATGCACCCAGGACAGACAATAGAATCGATGGCCATGCCGGTGCGTCCGGGTTCGCCAAAGACAAACTTGGCCGGCGGGTACTGCCGATGGTGCGTGCGGATCGGCCAGGCGCCGTCATACAGGTTGAATACCGGCGAGACCGATATCAGGTCCATGTTGGCTTCGTAATACGCTTCAATGGTGCCTACGTCGCGCCAGTACTGGGCCTCTTTTTTGTTCTCATCGATAAAATTATAGGAGTAGAGCTTGTACTGGCTCAGGATCCGGGGCAGGATGTCCTTGCCGAAATCATGGGACGAGCCGGGGTCCTCGGCGTCTTTCAGCAGCACCGGCAACAGCACGTCCGTATTAAAGATATAAACACCCATGGAGCCAGCGGCCATCTCCGGGTTATGGGGAGAACGCAGGCTGGTCTTTTTCGGCTTCTCTTCAAAACCGACGATCCTGCCTTTCTGGTCGACATCCATCACGCCAAAGCGGGCACTTTCGCCGGGATCGATCAGAATGGTGGCCAGCGTTACATCGGCTCCGGTGTCAAGATGCTGGTCCATCATGAGCTGGTAATTCATCTTATAGATGTGGTCGCCGGAGAGGATCAGTACGTGCTTGGGCTGCTCGCTTCCGATGGAATAAATGTTCTGGTAGACCGCGTCGGCCGTGCCCAGATACCAGTTGTCGCTGACGCGCTTCATCGGCGGCAGGATCTCAATGAATTCTCCCAGTTCACGGGCCACCACCGAACTCCAGCCTTCGCGAATATGCCGGTTCAGGGAAAGCGCCTTGTACTGTGTGAGGATGTAAACCGCGCGCAGATCGGAATTAATGCAGTTGGAGAGCGTGATATCGATAATACGGTAGTAGCCGCCGAAGGTGACCGCGGGTTTGGCGCGGTCGCGGGTGAGCGGATACAGGCGTTCGCCGGCGCCGCCAGCAAGCAATACTCCAAGCGTATTTTTCATGGTTTCAGCAAAAACCAGGGAATTGCAGCGCTCAAGAACTATTCCATGCTAGCAGAAAATGCGGAAGACAAAGAAAGCATGGCGCAGAGCAGGTATTGCCGGGTAAATGATCGCACACGCTGGTCATGGGACGTCATCCACGCTGATGCGCAGGGACTTCAGGAAGTTCATATCCTGGGCATTAATATTGAACGAAGCTTCGGAGTTTGCCGCGCGCGTGCCGACTAACTCGCTCCCAATACGCGCTTTCTCTTTCTGGCGACTTAACCCAACCGTGGCTTCCAGAGTCAGAAAAATGTCAAAGCCTTCATCGTTGATCTTTGTGATTGCCTCCGCGACCCGGGAGGACCTGGAGAGCGAACCGCTAATGGCGCACTCAAGTTCTTTCATGAGTTGCTTGAGCCGTGAATTCAATGTCAGAAATCTCCTGTCAATTATGTTGGATGCCTTGGGCAACGCCTCCGGTTTTACCTGATTTCCGTTTTCTTCTTTTGCTCAGTCGCCTCGTGAATTCAGGCTACAATACAGGAAATGCCTGAGATGTCCACCGCGAAAACTCAAGTGCAGAAAAGGGACCGTCTCGTTGGCGCTGTCTTTGCCGGGGGCAAGACACTTCTTGTCTCCTTCGCGAAAACGTTCTATGCCTTGTGGCTTGAGGTAACGGGTTTGCTGTTCGCCATTTTTGCCGTGGCGGGATGGGCGGCCTTGTTCCGGCAATACCGGGCGGACCATTTTCACGATCATCAGCGGTTTCTGCTGGTCGGTGCGCTTACCGCGGTGTGCACCTGGTTTACACTGGTTTCATTCATGAGGGCGCGGCGGATGCGGAAGTAACTTTTTCTTGCGGACGGGTCTTCTCCGGAGCTCTTCAAGATGGCTGACGATATGAAGGTCGAACCTGAAGTTGGACAGCAGATCGTTGGACAGCAGATTAAGGACATCGATCCTCAACCTCTCTATACAACGGCAAATCTTCAGGGCCGGGACTACGGCCGCGATATTGGTTATCCGGGAGAATTTCCCTTTACCCGCGGCGTGCAGGCCACCATGTACCGCGGCCGGCTCTGGACCATGCGCCAATACGCCGGCATGGGCGATGCGGAAGAATCTAACAAGCGCTACAAGTATCTGCTGGCCCACGGTACCACCGGACTGTCCGTAGCCTTTGACCTGCCTACGCAGATCGGCATGGATTCCGACCATTCGATGGCCGTGGGCGAAGTCGGCAAGGTCGGTGTCGCCATTGATTCCATTGAAGACATGCAACGCCTGTTCGCTGGCATTGATCTGGAGAAGATTTCAACCTCCATGACCATCAACGCCACAGCGTCCATTCTGCTGGCGTTGTACATTGCGGTGGCCCGCCGCAGCGGAGCGAACGTCCGCAAGCTGAGCGGCACCGTACAGAACGATATTCTGAAGGAATATATTGCGCGCGGGACGTACATCTATCCGCCGCGGCAGGCGTTGCGCATCATCACCGACATGTTTGCCTACGCCCATGAGCACGTACCGGAATGGAACCCCATTTCCATTTCCGGATACCACATGCGCGAAGCGGGATGCACCGCCGTTCAGGAAGTGGCCTTCACTCTGGCCAACGCCACTGCTTATGTGAATGCCGCCTTGCAGGCCGGTCTGGATGTGGACAACTTTGCTCCGCGCCTTTCGTTCTTTTTCAATGCCCACAACAACTTTCTGGAAGAGGTGGCCAAGTTCCGCGCGGCGCGCAGGATGTGGGCCCGCCTGATGAAAGAGCGCTTCGGCGCCAGGAACCAGCGCTCCATGATGCTCCGTTTCCACACGCAGACAGCAGGCTCCACCCTGACCGCGCAGCAACCGGAGAACAACATTGTCCGCACGGCGTTGCAGGCGCTGGCGGCGGTGCTGGGAGGCACACAGTCGTTGCATACGAACGGGTATGATGAAGCGCTGGGTCTGCCGACCGAGGAAGCGGCGCGCATTGCGTTGCGTACGCAGCAGATCGTGGGCCATGAGACTGGCGTCGCCAACACCGTTGATCCTTTGGCGGGATCGTATTACATCGAGTCGTTGACGAATGAGATCGAGCAGCGGGCCCAGCTTTATCTCGACAAGATTGAGGCGCTGGGCGGAACGCTGCGGGCCATCGAGCAAGGCTACATCCAGCAGGAGATACAGAACGCGGCGTATGACTTCCAGCAGTCGGTGGACCGGCTGGAAAACGTTGTAGTCGGCGTGAACCGCTTTCAGACCGAGGGCCAGAAGGGGATTCCCATCCAGCGTATCGATGAAGCGCTGGAAGGCCGCCAGGTGGAACGGCTGCGTGCCCTGCGCGCGCGCCGCGATAAAGCTGTCTGGGAGTCGGCGATTCATGCGGTGGAAGACGCTGCCCGCGGCGGCGACAATCTGATGCCGCATCTCATTCACGCCGTGGAAAGCTACTGCACTGTGGGCGAGATCTCGGACACGCTTCGCCGAGTTTTTGGAGAATACCAGGAGACGGTAGTGATTTAACGCCCTGCGATGGTAACGAGTCGCTGTTCAGTTGTCTCTTTATCGCGTGACATAACCCGCCAAAACGTTACAGAAAGTCTCGATAATAAAAAAACTTTTCTTTCTTGAATTCCATTCGACTCGGTTCGATAATGGCCTTCCTTCCCGGGAATGGCCGTAAGCAAGGCAGGACCACCATGACGAATATCAACGGCAAAGTGTACGCGATGAACGCCATCACGCCCATGAAGTGGTGGAAGACGTGGATCGTGCGTGTGTTCTTCTTTGTGCTCGGGTCTATTAAACCCTTGCAAAATGCCCTGGTCCAACTGTCGTTCATTCACTTTGCGCGCTGGGTAATCGTCAAGCGGCGAAAGTTTCCTCAGGTGAGCCCGCAACAGCCTGTCGAAGATCTGCGCTATGACTACATGATTTTCTTCAGCAACTTCAACGGAACATGGAACCAGTACATTGATGCGTTCTCGGCGGTACTGAACGGCGGTCTGAATTTCATCTGGCGCTGGAGTGAAAAGTTTCCCGGCGCGGCGCCGGTAACGCCTTTCAAACAGCACATTGCGCGCTGCCAGTTCGATACCGACTACTACTACACCGCCTATCCCTATGCCACCACCAATGACGTAAAGGCGGCGCATCGGGTGAAAGCGGCGCTCGATGATTTTGCCAGAGAGAATGTGGGCAAGGCGCCGGAAGAGTTTGCGCGGGCTTATCGCACTTTTCTGGTGAAGGTGCAGAGCGATCTGGGCGAAACCGGCAAGGCGCCGGTGGGCACATAGGAGAAAGACGGCAATGGCAAACCAGAGCGGCAGTGTTTATGGGCTTACGATTCTGTCGCCCATCCTGCAGGATGAGAAGGCGGAAACGTCGCACAACTGCGCCATTCGTGAATATCTGGCCCGTCTGCACCGGCACGAACGGAGCCCGTTTGCCCGGGTTTCCAGCACGCACATGGCCCGCCTGGTAGTGATGGATGACGTGGTCTTCGTGGGGCGCCCGTCGTGCGAAGAGCACCTCAAGTCCCAATATCTGATCTTTGAAACAAACTTTGACGGCGACCTGGACACCTACCTGGGCCGTATGGCGCGTGAGGCGCGTGAAGAAGTGCACGCCGTGTGGCAGCATTGCTGGGGATATCCGGGCGTGGAGAATGTAGACGCGTTCATCGCCTACATGAAGAAATGCCAGCTGACGACCACATTTTATTTTGCCGACGTAAACGATCACACCGTCCAGGAAACGCTGCTGGCGCTGCAAACGCAAGCGGACGTGGGCCGATTCATTGAACAGAACCAGGGGCTGCCGGCGGCCACGCTCCAGAAAAATTTCGCCGACTTCCTGAAAAAACTGGACACCGCTCCCGCGCCAGTCCCGGGCCGCAAGGAGCGCGGAGGACCGCCTGAGATCGCCACGAACATGCAATGGTCCACGCGGCATGTGCCGGAAGAGAAAGGGCCCACCAATGAGTAAGCTGGACGCGACCGACATCCAGGGCTTTGTGTTGCGCGGCTATGCCCTGCCTTTTGCGCGTTACATGTTCCTGGAAATCCTGGATGCTAAACAGGGCAGGAAGTTCATCGAGCGATTACTGGGAGACATCACCACCGGGGAACGCTGGGACAGAGATCTCACCACGAACAAGAAAATCAAGCCTGAATGGACGTTGAACATCGCTTTCACACACCGAGGCTTGGTGAATCTCAATCTGCCCGACGTTTCGCTATTGACCTTCCCTGCGGAATTCATCCAGGGAATGAAGGCGCGCAACAAGATCCTGGCCGACACAGGCAAAAATGCTCCTGAGCGTTGGGACGCGATCTGGCGCGACGGAAAAATTGATATATGGCTGGCGGTCAACGCCCAGAGCCAGGAAATACTACTGGCGCAGTGTGCGAAGTACAAGCAATGGATGACCGAAACCGGCGGCGCAACCGAGCTGGGTTTTCAGGATGCGGGTGCATTTCGCATCGACGGTCACTGGAGTTCGAAAGAGCATTTTGGTTACACCGATGGCTTCGGTAATCCTGACTTCTTCGGCGTGGAACGCGATAGCCAGCCCGGGCAGGGCAAGCTGACCGACGACGGCAAATGGGCGCCTCTGGCCACCGGTGAACTTCTGCTCGGATATGCCGACGAGGCAGGCGAGCTGCCCGTAGCGCCCATTCCTCATCTTCTCGCCAGCAATGGCACGTTCATGGTGTACCGCAAGATGCACCAGAACGTGAAGACATTCCGCGATTATCTGAACCAGAAGGGAAGCGAATACGCGGGCGGGAAAGAAAAGCTGGCGGCAAAGTTTATCGGACGGTGGCGAGACGGCACGCCGATGGAGCTTTCTCCTGACGCGCCCGATCCCGCGCTGGTGAAGGACAAGCAACGGAACGTGAACTTTACTTTCGGACAGGACCTGAGCGGTGGCCGTTGCCCGATTGGGGCGCACATCCGCCGCACCAATCCACGCGATGCTTTTGGTTTTCACGGCCAGTTGATTGACCGCCGGCGTATTACCCGGCGCGGCTTGCCCTATGGGCCGTACGTCCCTGAGGACCAGCAGGCCAGCGATGAAGGCGAGCACGGCATCGTCTTTATGGCGCTTAACGCCAGCCTGTTTCGACAATTTGAGTTTGTGCAGCAGCAGTGGGTGGAATATGGCAATGATGCGCATCTGGGGAACGACAAGGACATGGTAATCGGCAACCATGGAGGCGTGGGCAGGTACACCATTCAGGGAACCGAAGACCCGAACAATCCGCCGTTTGTATGCGGGGGATTGCCGAACTTTGTCGAGCTGCGCGGGGGAGACTATTTCTTCCTGCCCAGCATGACGGCGCTGCGCATGATCGCCGCGGGAAAGGTGGACCCACGATGAGCCCAATTGTGCCTCCGGGACTGGTCGAGCGGCTGAAGAACACGCTGGCGCGCGTTGAAGCCGAGGGCATGCATTTATTGAAGGAAGCTGAAGCGGACATCATGGGCTTCTTTGACGGAATTAAGCAGCATTTTTCGGAGCATCCGGAGCCGGTGTTTGCCATCCTGCGGAAGATCAAGCCAGTGCTGCTGGTGAAGAACTTTGCCCTGGTCACCCGCTGTGAGGATGTCCAGGAAGTGCTGGCGCGCGATGATATTTTCCAGGTCCCTTACGCCCACAAGATGGAGGCCATTACCGGCGGGCAGAATTTTTTCCTCGGGATGCAGAAGTCGCCGGAGTATGACCGCGATGTCTCCAACATGCGTGCGGCCATGAAGCGCGATGACGTAGCCAGGATAGCTTCGATCGTTGCGAAAACCGCGGAAGATCTGGTGGCCGCGTCCGGCGGAAAGCTGGACGTGGCTCAACTAAGCAGGACTGTGCCGGTGCGCTGGATCGCGGCCTACTTCGGATGTCCGGCGAAATCAGAGCAGGACCTGGCCGACTGGGCCTCGGTGATCTTCCAATTTCTCTTTATCGACCTTAATAACGATCCGGCAGTAGGGGCCGCGACCCACGATGCAGCCGCAAAAATCAGACCGTGGCTGGATGAAATCATCGCGCAACGGAAGGCGCAGCCTACAGATGCCGATGATGTACTGAATCGCTGCCTGGCGCTCCAGAAGTCGGGCGCGCCTGCGATGGACGATGCTTCAATTCGCAACAACCTGATCGGTTTGATCGTGGGCGCAATTCCCACGACCTCGAAGTGCTGCGCCCAGGTGCTTGATGAACTATTGAAGCGTCCGGACGAACTGGCCAAAGCGCAGGCGGCTGCGCGCGCCGATGATGACGCGCTGCTGTCCCAATACGTGTTTGAAGCGCTGCGCTTTCACCCGAACAACCCGGGCGTGGTCCGCATCGCTGCGCAGGAGTCCACCGTAGGCAAAGGGATGCATGCGACCGTGATTCCCAAAGGCAGTGTGGTCCTGGCCGCCACGCAATCCGCCATGTTCGATGACCGGATCGTAGAATCTCCGCATGAGTTCAGGGTTGGCCGCCCGGATAATGTTTACATGCATTTCGGCTACGGAATGCACATGTGCTTTGGCCAGTACGTCAACCGGGTGCAGATACCGGGAATTCTGAAGCCGTTGCTCAAACGGCAAGGATTACAACGGGTGCCCGGCGATGCCGGGAAATTGCAGTACAAAGGGCCATTTCCTTCGGCACTCGGCGTTTCTTTTACCAGCAAGACAACTTAGGCTTGCCGGCGGTTCACACGCGCACTAAATCGCGAGTCATCGTTCTTGCGAAGAATTTTCCCACGATGCTGGCGCAGGTTTCCACAAAACTGTGCTCGAGTGTGGGCTTGAATGTGGCCAGGAAGTAACTTTCAACATTGAATACCGCTACCGGCGTGTCATCGGACATTACTGGTACGGAGATCTGTGATTTCACCAGGTCGGATGCCTGGATGTAGCGCGGATCGTCGGCAACATTGTCCGCCACAGTGATACGACGGGTGAAAGCGGCCGAACCACAGAGACCCTGGTTCAGGGAAATTTTTGGAGATGGAGTAAAGCTACCCACGTAGGGGCCAAGCGTCAGGGCGGTAGAATCCTTTTTGTCGATCAGGTAAAACCCGACCCAGTTGTACCGTGGAATGTGCAAGTGGATTCGCTCCGAGACATGCTGCATCAGTGACTCGGCATTGGCCGCGCCAGGGCGAACTGCTCGAATTCTTTCACGAGATATTTGTGCGGCATTTGAGGGCCACACTCTATAAAATCCCATTGGGAGCCAGCCATAATCTTGCTGAATCTTAAAGGTACCCAGGTAACCTGTGATCCCAAAATGGGAATGGCCGCGGTGAATCGACTGCTGCTGCGTCTTCAGGAAATAGGGTAATCCTGCTAGATAAATGACAGGAAATACCGATCTTTGTTTGTTTTGCTTCTGTTGCGCATCCGAGGTTCCCCTTACGCGCGAGTGACATTTAGTGTTACCTATTCGCCACAAGTGCATGAACCTTAGAGAGATATCAGACTTCTCCTAATGCAATTCCGCATTGACAATTTCTGTCACCCGGGCCACAATCGCGCTACTAACGTTTTTCCTAACGTAAGGCCGCTCCCCCACGGCTGACTTCGGAAAGCGCATTTGAATTTAAATTTCATTCCACGTCAGCAGGCAATATGTCGCAAAGGCTAGGCGATCTTCTGGTACGAGAGAAGATCATCACTCCGGATCAGCTCAATCAAGCGCTGAAAGCGCAACGAGAACACGGTCCGAACTCGCGTTTAGGCTCGACCCTGGTCCAACTGGGCTTCGTGAGTGACGAAGAGGTGACCAACTTCCTCTCCCGGCAATACGGTGTGCCGGCTATTAATCTGCAATATTTTGAAATTGATGCATCGGTAGTAAAGCTCATCCCGGAAGAGACAGCCAAGCGCTATCAGATCCTGCCGCTGAGCCGAGTGGGAGCGTCTCTGACCATTGCCATGGTCGACCCGACCAACGTATTCGCCATGGACGATATCAAGTTCATGACCGGCTTCAACATTGAGCCGGTAGTGGCCTCAGAGTCGGCCATCGTAGACGCCATTCACAAAGCTTACGGTGCCGGTGAACACCAGGGCGAGAACGTGGATGAACTGCTGGCCGCCATGGGCGACGAAGCCGACGTAGAACTCCAGGCCGACCAGGATGAACTGGACCTGAAGGACCTGGAGAAATCCGCGGACGAAGCACCCATCGTCAAGCTGGTGAATATCATCCTGACGGATGCGGTGAAGCGCGGGGCCAGTGACATTCACGTTGAACCGTATGAAAAAGAATATCGCGTGCGCTTCCGCATAGACGGCGTGCTGGCGCACATCATGTCGCCGCCGATGAAATTGAAAGACGCTATTACCTCCCGCATCAAGATCATGGCCAAGATGGACATCAGCGAAAAGCGCCTGCCTCAGGACGGACGCATCATGTTGAAGATGCAACTCGGTGGAAAGAAAAAGCAACTCGATTTTCGCGTAAACTGCCTGCCCACCTTGTGGGGAGAAAAAGTTGTTCTGCGCCTGCTCGACAAAGAGAACCTTCGGCTGGATATGACCAAGCTGGGATTTGAGCCGGAGTCACTGGAAAAGTTCCAGCGGGCCGTGCTTAAACCTTACGGCATGGTGCTGGTCACCGGTCCCACGGGTTCGGGCAAGACCAACACTTTGTATTCCTCCGTCTCACTGCTGAATAAGCCGGACACCAACATCATTACGGCGGAAGATCCGGTGGAATTCCAACTGCACGGCGTCAACCAGGTGCAGATGAAGGAATCCATCGGGCTGAATTTTGCGGCCGCGCTGCGCGCTTTCCTGCGGCAGGACCCCAACGTGATCCTGGTGGGCGAGATCCGTGACTTTGAAACGGCGGAAATCGCCATCAAGGCCGCGCTCACCGGCCACCTGGTGCTCTCCACGCTCCACACCAACGGCGCCCCGGAAACCATCAGCCGTCTGATGAACATGGGCATTGAGCCGTTCCTGGTCGCCACCGCGGTCCATCTGATCTGCGCGCAACGCCTCATCCGGCGCATTTGCTCGGAGTGCAAAGAAGAAGTTCCGTTGCCGCCACAGGCCAAGATCGACGCCGGATACACCCCGGAGGAAGCCAAGACCGTCAAGATTTACAAAGGCAAAGGCTGCCCCAACTGCAATAGCACGGGGTACAAGGGCCGGGCGGGTCTTTATGAAGTCATGGAAGTTGACGATGAAATACGAGAGCTGATCCTGATTGGCGCGTCCGCCGTGGAACTGAAGAAGAAAGCGATTGAGGCGGGCATGATCACGCTGCGGCGCAGCGGGCTGGTCAAAGTTGCAGAAGGCGTTACCACGCTGGAAGAGGTAGCACGCGAAACTCTTCACTAGTTTTGAGATTGATTGCCGTTCGCCGGCCGTGGGGCCGGAGAGAGCACAAAGGGCCGGAAGATTTTTTATCTTGAGGGAAAAAGAACCGAAATATGAATGTCACACTGAGTGATCTGCTGAAAAAGATGCTGGACATGGCCGGTAGCGACCTTCACATCACTACCAATTCACCGCCACAGGTGCGGGTACACGGGCACCTGCAGCCGCTGGACATGCCTCCGCTGACTCCATCGGAAACCAAACAACTGGCCTACAGTGTGCTGACCGATGCACAGAAGCACCGTTTTGAAGAAAACCTGGAACTGGATTTCTCTTTCGGTTTGAAAGGGCTGGCGCGCTTTCGCGGAAACTGCTTTAACCAGCGTGGAGCGGTGGGCGCTGTCTACCGCGTGATTCCTTTTGAGATCAAGACCTTCCAGCAGTTGAACCTGCCGCCGATTATTTCCAAGCTGTGCGACAAACCGCGCGGGCTGATCCTGGTGACCGGACCCACAGGCTCCGGCAAGTCGACGACTCTGGCCGCCATGCTTGACAAGATTAATGTGGAGCGCCATGACCACATCATCACCATTGAAGATCCGATTGAATTCGTGCACCAGAACAAAAGCTGCCTGGTGAACCAGCGCGAGGTGCATGCGGATACTCAGTCATTCACTGCCGCTTTGCGCGCCGCTTTGCGCGAAGATCCGGACGTGGTGCTGATCGGCGAAATGCGCGACCTGGAAACGATTGAATCGGCCCTGCGCATTGCGGAAACAGGACACCTTACCTTCGGTACCTTGCACACGAATTCGGCCGCTTCTACGATTAACCGTGTTATTGACGTTTTCCCCGCGCACCAGCAGTCGCAGATCCGGGCGCAGCTCTCTCTGGTGCTGGAAGGAATTTTGTGCCAATCCCTATTGCCACGTGTGGGCGGTAACGGTCGCGCGATGGCCATGGAAATTTTGGTGCCCAACGCCGCCATCCGCAACCTGATTCGCGAAGACAAGATCCACCAGATTTATTCGGCCATGCAGTCGGGCCAGGATAAGTTCGGCATGTCGACGTTCAACCAGTCTCTGGCCACCCTCTATTTCCAGAAGGTGATCACGCTGGAAACGGCGATCCAGCGTTCTTCCATGCCGGACGAATTGCAGGACATGATTAACCGTGGCGTAATTGCCAACAAAACTGCGGCGGCGACGTCGCGCAAGTAAGAGCAACAACACTCCCGTGAGTGGCAAGCAAAAAGGACGAGAGGAGTTTTAGCCATGCCGGTATTTACATTTAAGGGGACCGATGCCCAGGGTAAGAAGATCGCCGGGGAGCGGTCCGCGGACAACAAGTCAGCAATGACAATGCAATTGCGCCGGGAGCGCATCACGCCGGGAGCCATCAAGGAAAAGGGCAAGGAGTTTGCTTTGCCTACTTTTGGCACCGGTAAAGTGCCTATCAAGGACACGGCTGTCTTTTTCCGCCAGTTTTCCGTGATGATTGACGCCGGCCTGCCGCTGGTGCAATGCCTTGAGATCCTTGCCGCCAACCAGGAAAACCAGGTCTTCCAGAAATGCCTGACCGCGGTACGGACCAGCGTGGAAGGTGGTTCCACCTTGTCGAATGCCATGCGGCAACATCCCAAGATCTTTGATGACCTGACCACGAACATGATTGAGGCGGGCGAAGCCGGCGGTATTCTGGATACCATCCTGCAGCGCCTGGCCCAGTACGTGGAAAAAGCGGTGAAGTTGAAGTCCGCGGTGAAGTCGGCGCTGATCTATCCCGTGTCCGTTATCAGCATTGCTGGCCTGGTTGTGGGCTGCCTGCTGAAATTCGTGGTGCCTATCTTCGCCAACATGTTCGTCAGCATGGGTATTGAACTGCCTCTGCCCACGGCCATCGTAATCGGACTGAGCAATTTCGTGAGCCGGTTCTGGTGGGTCCTCTTTGTGTTTGTGATCCTGTTGGTTGTTGCCGTCAAGTACATCCGCAAGGACCCCAAGGGGCGGTACATGTTTGACAAGTTCCTGCTGAACCTGCCGGTCCTGGGCGTGGTGCTCCGTAAAATTGCCGTGGCCCGGTTCACCCGTACGCTGGGCACTTTGATCACTTCCGGCGTTCCCATTCTGGAAGGACTGGCGATCACTGCAAGAACTTCCGGTAACGCCGTTCTTGAAGATGCGCTGATGAAAGTGCGCAAGGCCGTGGAAGAGGGCCGCACGATCGTTGATCCACTCAAGGAAAGCGGCGTGTTTCCCAACATGGTCACGCAAATGATCGGCGTGGGCGAAGCTACCGGCGCCATGGACGCCATGTTGCAGAAGATCGCCGATTTCTACGAAGACGAAGTTGATGCTGCAACCAAGAACATGCTCACGCTGCTGGAACCGATCATGATCGGGTTTCTCGGTGTGGCGGTCGGCGGTATTGTTATTTCTCTGTACATGCCGCTGTTCTCGATGATCGCGAAGCTTTCCGGATAGCAGTATTGGATGTGACCGCCTGACATTGCAGGTGTGTCAATCGCATAATGACGTAAGAACAGGCGGAGATGGGGGACATCAAGTTCAACGAACGGGCGTGGCTGGCATGGCTTGTGAAAGTCCGTGTCATCATTATTTCTTTTTTGCTCGGCGTAGAACTGCTGATCGTTAACCTGACTCCAAACATCGTCCCCACCCGTCTGTTCATTACGGTCATCCTGGTGTGGTATACGATCTCGGTGTTTTTTATCCTGCTGCACTCCCTGTGGCAGGAATTCAAGTTACAAGCCATCGTCCAGATTTTTACCGATCTGGTATTCGCCACAGCTGTGGTCTACGTTACCGGCGGCATCGACACATTTTTCAACTTCCTTTATCCGCTGGTGATTATTGTTGCCAGCATTCTATTGCCGCGCTATTGGGCGTATCTCACCGCGGCGGTTGCGTTCATCCTGTTTGGCACGCTGGTGGAATTTTGTTATTTCGAGCGCATCCCTTCGTTTCAATTCTCACCGCGTGGTGACTTGAAGTCGCTGCAACTCGTGGTCCTGGTCAACTTCTTTGCCTACCTGGCGGTAGCGCATCTCTCCAGTGCGCTGGCAGCCAAGCTCAGGCAGGCCGGCGTGGAGCTGCGGGACAAGAGCGGAGAACTTCTCAGCCTGCAGGTATTGCATGAGAACGTGGTCCACTCGATCCACAGCGGTTTGATTACCACCGATCTTGACGGCCGCATCACGCTGTTGAACACTCCGGGCCAGAAACTGCTGGAGCGGACCGCTTCTTCGGTTTACGGCATGCATATTTCCGACTTGTTCCTGGACCGGCCGCCCAATCTGGACTCACTTTCCGCGCAGTGCGAAGTTCGCGGCCTGACCCCTGGAGGCAAGGAAAAAACTTTTGGGATGACAGTAACCGCTCTCGTGGTTCCGGAACAGGGGACGATCGGGCACGTCTACACTTTTGAAGACCGCACGGAGCTTCGCCGGCTGGAGCGCGAGATACGCATGCGTGACCGTTTAGCCGCGGTAGGAAGGCTCGCCGCGGGTATCGCCCATGAGATCCGCAACCCACTGTCATCGATCGCCGGTTCCATCAATGTTCTTTCACAAATCTCTCCTTTTAACGACGAGCAGAAGACCCTGGTGAACATCATTACCCGCGAGTCGTCCAGGTTGAATGCCATCATTTCCGACTTCCTTGTATATTCGCGGGAGAAGAGTTTCAAATTTGTTCGCATGGACCTGATTACGCTTCTGGACGACACGTTGGTCCTTCTGGGGAACCGCTCACAATCCGCCGGGCTGACCATCGTTCGGGACTATGGTATTCCCGAGGCGTTTGCCGCAATTGACGCGGACCGGATCAAACAGGTGTTCTGGAACCTGCTGGAAAATGCTGTTCGGGCCATGGATGGAAAGGGAACCATCACGGCTTCTGTGCAAAGCGCCGGTGATTTTTTGCGGATCGGAATTCGAGATACCGGCCCGGGCGTTCCGGCGCATCTAACAGAGAAGATTTTTGAGCCATTTCAATCGCAGTTTGAAGGCGGCACGGGACTGGGACTCGCCATTGTTTATCAGATCGTTCAGGCGCACGGAGCTAAGATTTCCGTCCATTCGGCCCCTGGCAACGGCGCGGAGTTTGTTCTGGAAATATTGCACGCCAAAGCGGCCGCGAGTGATGCGGATTCCGGCGTGGTAAACGCGGAGGTGGCGCATGGCTAGCATTCTGGTATGTGACGACCAGCGCTCCATCTGCGAAATGCTGGATATCTCCCTGCGCAAAGACGGCCACCGTGTGGAAACCGTCAATGCCGGAGAAGCAGCCAAGAAAAAACTCAGTTCGGCCAACTTTGAAGTGCTGATCACGGACATCAAAATGCCCCAGACGGACGGCATTGAGGTCCTGCGCTTTGCGCGGCAGTCGTCGCCGGAGACTTCGGTCATCCTCATCACCGCGGTGGAGGATTATGAAGCCGCTGTACAGGCGGTGAAGAGTGGAGCGTTTGATTACATCCACAAAGGCCCCGGCCTGTTGGAGGAGGTCAAGATCTCCGTGGCCCGCGCGCTGGAAACCCTGGCGCTGCAACGCGAGAATTTTGCCCTGAAACGCGATGCTGCCACCCGCAATTCCCTGGACAACATCATCGGAAACAGCCCGCCGATTGAAACGCTCAAGGCCACCATCCGCACCGTTGCGCCTACCGGCAGTACGGTACTGATTTACGGAGAAAGCGGTACGGGCAAAGAGTTGGTGGCGCGCGCTGTGCATTCCTGCTCGCCCCGCGCGCACGGCCCGTTTGTTTCCATCAACTGCGGCGCTTTCCCGGAGACGCTTCTGGAAAGCGAATTGTTTGGCTACATGAAAGGCGCATTTACCGGCGCCAGCCAGAACAAGCGCGGCCTTTTTGAAGTCGCCGGCGGAGGCACTATTTTTCTGGACGAGATCAGCGAGATGAGCGTCTCCATGCAGGTGAAGCTGCTGCGCGTATTGCAGGAGCGGTCTGTCCGTCCGGTGGGCGGCACGCAGGAAACGGCGATCGACGTAAGGGTAATTGCCGCTACCAACAAAGATCTCAGGGACATGATTGCCAAGGGTGCGTTCCGCGAAGATCTTTTTTATCGCGTCAGCGTGATTCCCATCGACGTGCCTCCCCTGCGCGAGCGGCGTGAGGACGTAGAGTTGCTTGCCAGCCACTTTCTGAAAAAGTATGCCAGCGCGGCGCAGAAAAGCATCCTGCGGATACAGGAGGAATCACTGTGCGCCTTGCGCGACTTCGACTGGCCGGGCAATGTGCGGCAACTGGAGAACACAATTGAACGCGCCGTGGCGATGGAGACCAGTGATGAACTCAAGGTTGATCTTGAGGCGGACCGTCCACGCCAGCGTGCCGCCACTCCCGCGGCAACTCCCGGCAGCCTCAACGGTTCCACCGGCGTTCCCGCCGATGGAATGGATTTTGAGAAATACGTGGCGGATATTGAACGTTCGTTGATCGAATCAGCTCTTCAGCGGTCGAGCGGAGTACAGACGCGCGCGGCGGAGCTGCTCAGGGTGTCCTACCGGTCGTTCCGGCACTTGCTCAAGAAGTACGATATCTAATTTTTCTGTAATCCCGAACCTGCTGTTTTTGCAGGTGAGGGAGCCCTATAGTTGCGAAGATCGTGGCGGCACATCGACGCAAGAAGCGTCAATAGCGCAAGGCCGAAGAGTTGAACCGCGAATATTTTGCAGCAAAACGGCGGCCCTTAGAGTTTTCGTGGTTATAGGGCCCCCTCGCTGCGCTTCGGGGTTTCAGATAAAGCTGGCGCACGGATCGCAGAAAAAGCTAGGGATTTTTCGGCTTCGGCCTGGCATAGTTCTCCATGTCCGCTGTCCACTTCAGGAAGCGCTGCAACTGTTTTCGCTCCCGGAACATGAATCCCCAGAATTCAACGAAGCCGATCTTGTCCATCTTGAGGCCGGAATAGGTTTCCATACGCCAGCGCAGATAGGGGCTGCGCCAGGGGGCCAGATGGTGGCCTCGCGTCGCGTTCCACAAAAAACGGATGAGTTGGCGCATGATGAGATGAGTATAACCAAGAGCGCGATATCACGCTCCGGTTAGATCGCCGTAGCGTTTCCACCCAAAGCAATTGTGACCTCGCCGCCTTTCTCCGCCGCGGCCAATCGTGAAGCAGGTCCGCGATTGGTGGAGATTTCCAGGAAGCCCGTGCTGCCCAGAAGGGCGAATAGTTCACCCTGTGCACCTTCGCCATAGCTGGAGCAGAGCCTGGTTACTTCTGCTTTGCCGACCGTGATCTTGAAAGCCCGGGACGAGCCGTCAAAAAGTTGAGGAATGTCTCTGGGCGTGATGTTGGTGATCAGATTGCCGAACTTGTCAGCTTTCAGCACCACTCCCTTCCAGGCATTGGGGCCAACAGTTTTTGGTTTGGGTGCAACAAAGCGCACGAAGTCAGTAATCTCTTCGCCGAACTTGTCCGTGTCCACGCCTTTGCTCAAGTACGCAGCGACGGGCGCGAAAATGTCGCGGCCGTGAAAAGTATTGCTGATGGGCTGACGAAAATAATGTTCTCCCGTGATGTGGCGTACAAGTACACGCTCTTCACGTTCATACACCAGTGAGAGCACTCCGTTGTCGGGCGCAACGAACAGATATTCTCCAACGCTGGCAAGAATCGGCCGGCGCGGACCACCTACTCCGGGATCAACCACTACCAGATGGACTGTGCCGTTGGGAAAATAGCTATAAGACTGGGCAATGGCGATGGCGCCGTCGAGAATGTCGAACGATTGCACCGCATTGGTAATATCCGCCATTTGGACGGAGGGGTTAATACTATGGATAACTCCTTTCATTGCACCAACATAGTGCTCTGTTAAACCGAAATCGGTAGTCAAGGTAATCATTCGCTGATAAGGCACAATTAACTCCCAAAAATGGCAGGCAGCATTGTCCGCGAAGGTATCGCGTGGCTTCACGATAAGTCAAGTCGGGATTTCATGCGAGGTATCTTCATGGAGACGAGCAGCCAGGAATGAATGTGATCAGCAAAGTGCGCCCTTCGTCCCCACGTGTTCATTCCACTTGTGTTCTGAAATCGGAAATTTTTCATTCGTACGGTAGAAAAAACGCGACAACCGTTTAATTTGAAAGTGCAGGGGCGGCCGCGCGTCCTGAGTTGGTACAAGCCTGATTCGGAAGATGACGGTATGTTAGGGCAATCCTAAATGGCTTGTAATGTGCATATTGACTATGTACCGAGAACGACTGTAGGAGTTGTAGCGGCCGAGTTGCTAGTAAGCTCCATGCGGCTTCTTCCCGAAGCGTTATTTCTTACGGAAACACGGGCCGGCATGCAAACAGCGATTTTTGCGAAAGAAGCATTCCTGCAGCTATGCGGGTATTCCATGGTCGAGGTGCTCGACCACGACCCGCGCTTCCTGCAGGGCACGGACACCGATCCTTCGTCTTTTGTCCAATTTTTTCAACCACTCCAAAGAGAACAGATCTCTGAGCACGAAATGATGCTCAACAAGAAAGACGGGACGCCTTTTGTGGACCAGAGGAGCGATCACCGCTTTCTATTTATGTCGGGATACAGCCACGATTCCCGCGTGCATGATCCCAAAGTAGCAAATTTCTTCAGGAGGCCGTTTTCAGCAAAGAGCGCTCATGGCTAGAACCGGGGAGCTCTTACAGGAAACAACCAGCGTATGACTTTCAGACCCAGGGAAAGAGGATTTATGCCCACTGTTATTCCAGCGGTATCGCGCGCAGAAACGTATGTTGCTCCACGCCATTTGTCACTGCTGATTGTGGACGGAGAAAACTGGGCCCGGGACTTGTGCAAGGAAGTAGCGGTAAGGACGGGTTTCTTTAACGTCTTTACCGCGGACAGTACCGGTGCTGCCTTGCAGGTGGTCGGTAGCCAGAAGATCGACGTAGTGCTGCTCGATGTCGATTTGCTAGGGACAGACGGGCTCGGTCTGGCACAGAAGATCAAGGAGAAAAACCCCCGTGCGGAACTCGTTATGGTCTACAGAACAACGGGGGATTCCGCTCCTTTGGCAACAAGGAACGGCCTTAACGGCGTTTATGACTATCTGCGTAAGCCGTTCAAGGTGGAAGAACTCAGGCTGCTGCTGACGCGTGTCGCCGGCCTTCTTCGCAATTCATTGGGGGACCTCATGCTCACGGAACGTTCGCAAGATGAAATGGTACAAGGAGGCCCTCTCGGGCGCTCCCCGGAAATGCAGAAGCTGTATCGCATTATCGCTAAAGTAGCTTCCAGCAGGCATCCTGTGCTGATTCAGGGTGAAAGCGGGACGGGCAAGGAAATGGTGGCCCGCGCCATTCATGCCGACGGACCGTTCCACGACCGTCCCTTTGTTCTGGTGGATTGCGCTTCGCCCAACCCCGGGCTGCTGGAGAGCGAACTGTTTGGTTACGTGAAAGGGATGTTGGCCAGCACGGCCAAACCAGGTGTGCTTTCCATGGCGAGCGGCGGCACGATCTTCCTGGACGAGATCGGAGAATTGCCGCTGGACCTGCAAGCCAAGCTGTTGCGCGCCTTGCAGGAAAGAGAAATCTATCCGCCGGGCTGCACAAAACCGGTCCCCATCGACGTGCGCGTGATTGCGGCTACGAACCACGATCTGGACGTGGCCATTCACCAAGGCACTTTTCGACGTGACCTGTTCTTCCGCCTGAATGTGGTTGGTCTCCACCTGCCTCCGTTGCGTGAACGCAAAGAAGATATTCGCCTGCTGGTTGACCATTTTCTGGATCGAGTCAGCAAGGACGTGCGGCATACCGTCAGCCCAGAAGCCATGCGGCTTATGTTCCTTTACGATTGGCCAGGAAACGTCCGTGAGCTGGAAAACTGCCTGGAACGCGCGGCAGCCATGAGCTCTGGCCCGGTGCTGAATGCCAGCGATTTGCCGGCCCACGTCCGGGCAAGCAGCACTCTGCGGGTCACAAACGGCGGTAAGCAAGGCCGGATCGTGCCTCTGGCCGAGGTGGAGAAGCAGACGATTCTGGAAGCGCTGGAGCAGCTCAATGGCGATAAGCTCATGACCGCCAAGCTGCTGGGCATCGGCAAAACCACTTTGTATCGCAAGCTCAAAGAATACGGGATCAGAGAACAGTGGGTCGCCGCACAAGCTTCCGGCGAATAGGGTTGTTTACGATTGAACAGGAGCCGTCGGCCCGTTAAGAGTACATCGCTCTCGACGAAGGACAACAGCGAGACGAACGCTCCGTAAAGATTTCGTCACGCACACTCGAAGATACGCTCTGGTCCGCGATCGCGGCGATCACCCGATCGCCAGATCGCCCGATCTTCGGAGCATCTTCGGCGCCGCCCTTGCGTCTTCCATTGCCAGCATTTAGATTGATTCAACGTAAAAACGCTCTGGAGGTACTACATGGCAATCAATATCATGCCCAAGAAGAACGGGCCATACATCGTGACCGGGGACCTAAGCGAGTTGCAGCTCACGGACGCCGACGGTAATAAATACGACATCAGCGACAAACAGGCTATCGCTCTCTGCCGCTGCGGCGCGTCCGTGAACAAGCCCTTCTGTGATGGGCAGCATTCCAAGATCGGCTTCCAAGCCGCTGAAGCCGCGGTAAAGGCTGGAGGCTAAGGCCCCTGGGCGACTGGGGTGCCTAATGGCGCCCCGCCAGTTTCTGAGCAAGCACCAGGTCGAGGCGGGTCAATATTTGCTAGGAACACATCGATTGCGTAAACTTCCAGTCCATGAATCCAAACCAAACTGCTCGCGCTCGTTATCGAGTTATCTTTGCAAAAGATGCCCAGGAGCTTGAGGCTAAGCTGAACGATATAAATTTTGTTCCAACAGAATATGCAATTACGAACCTTACATTCAATTCGGCACGCGCGGAATACCTGGTAATTTTAGAGCGCGAGTAATTCGAGCTTAATGCACTTCCATTAATTCGCAGGTTCTCTGATAAGCAGATGTGATTTTTACCTGCTTCCAGGATATCTAATGGATCGTTTTCATCTTCCGCGACATGTAATCCATCAACAGGTATTGGCCCAGGCTTTGCGGGGTAGTGAAATAGGCTTTGCCTTTGCACATGGCGGTGACTTTCTGCACGAACTGGACCAGGCCGTAGTCGGATGCCAGCATGAACGTATTGATCATGATGCCGGAGCGCTTGCAGCGTGAAACTTCTTCGAGCGTCTGGCTCACCACCAGGGGATCGAGCCCGAAAGCATTCTTGTAAATCCGTCCGTCTTCCAGGGTCAGGGCCGAGGGTTTGCCGTCCGTGATCATGATGATCTGCTTCATGTCTTTGCGCTGGCGTTGCAGGATGCGTTGCGCCAGGCGCAGGCCTTCGCGGGTGTTGGTGTAATACGGGCCGACTTTCACGCGGGCCAGCTGTGAGATCGGCATCTCTTCCGCCGAATCATGAAACAGGACCAACGACAGCGAATCGCCCGGATACTGGGTCCTGATCAGATGGGAAAGCGCCATGGCGACCTTCTTGGCCGGAGTGAAGCGGTCTTCGCCATAGAGGATCATGCTGTGCGAGCAATCCAGCATGACCACGGTCGCACAGGACGACTGATATTCGCACTGGTGGACCTGAAGGTCAGAATATTCGATGTTCAGCGGCAGGCTCAGGCCCTCACGCTGGAGCGCCGATGAAAGCGTTTCCGTGATGTCCAGGTTCATCGTGTCGCCGAATTCATACTGCTTGGAAGCCCCGCTGGATTCGATGCCGGTGGCCTGGTCGCGCGTGTCATGGCGTCCGAAGCTGGAACGCCCCAGTGAGCCGAGCAGGTCCCGCAGCGTTTTAAAGCCGAGAAAATCCAGGCTCTTGTCTGTGATCTCAAAGCGGGCATTGGTCTGGGCTTCGCTGGTTTGTCCCGGCGTAGTGGACTGGCGTGCGGGGTCGTGTGGCTGGTCGATGGAGATCAGTTCTTCCTGCTGCATGCGCTCGATCAGCCGTTCGATCAGCTCTTCCATCGTACCTTCCGCCTGCATCTGCTCCAGACGTTCGCGCATTTCTTCGTCCAGGAAATCGCCCATCTCCAGTGCCTGCTGGATGGCCTGGCGTAAAGCGTCAAGCGAGTGCTCGTCCATCTGCTGGAAATACATGGAGTCACTATGAAAGCCGGACTCGAGCATGTAATCGGAGAGCGCGCTGAGCAGATCTTCCAGGCTCATCTCGTCCGCCAGGTTGCCGACGTATTTGGAGTATTTCGTATACTTCATCGTCTATCACACTTGCTGGCCGATTGCCAAAATCGCCGGAATTGCCAAAATTGTCAAAATTTTTTGTGACGCGGCTTTTCAATTTTGGCAATTACCCGATTATGGCAATTCTGGCAATCAGTTATACGGTCTTCGATTCCTCAGTGGCGGCGGCTCATCCTCACTGCGCTCCAGCGGACGCTCGGCGCGCTTGGGTTGTTTTTCCGCGCTGAAGACGCGTTCTTCCGTGCGTCCGATCCGGCGATGCGCGTGCAGGCCCTCAAGCACAAATTCCGCCGCCGACACCAGCACCTCAGGTTTGTCTTTGGCCTTGATCCCTACCGGGGAGAGCTTGTCCGTGAGCCCTTGAATGTTCTTCAGGCCTTCCATGATCTCCTGCGCGCCGGCGGTGTCGGCCAGCTTGATCTCGCCGCCGAGTTCGAACCACTGCACCACCTGCTGCAGGTTCAGGTCTTTGAAGTAGACGTCAAAGGTCCTGGCTACGGCAGTGCGGATCAGTTCGCGCGCTACGATATCGGCGCCGCGCATCTCGCCTTCGTATTCCAATTCCAGCTTGCCGGTGATGGAGGGCAGCGCGGCGTAGACGTCGCCAATGCGGGGGACAATCGTCTTTTCGCCGCTGCGCAAGGCGCGCCGCTCTGCGTTCGAGATCACGTTTTCCAGCACGCTGATGGGAAGGCGCTGGCTCACGCCGGACCGTTTGTCGATTTTTTTGTCTTCGCGGGCCAGAAAAGCGATTCGCTCCACCGTCTCGCGCACGTACCTGGGCACATGCAGTTCCAGGCCGTCACGGCGCAGCCAGGCTTCCTGTTCGGTGATGCTGATGCCTTCTTCCAGCGTGCCGGGATAATGTGTGCGGACTTCCGAGCCGATGCGGTCCTTGAGCGGCGTTACAATCTTGCCCCGCGCCGTGTAGTCCTCAGGGTTGGCGGTAAAGACCAGGGCCACGTCCAGCGGCAGACGCAGCGGGTAGCCTTTGATCTGCACATCGCCTTCCTGCATGATGTTGAACAGGCCCACCTGGATCTTTCCCGCCAGATCAGGCAGTTCGTTGATGGCAAAGATGCCGCGGTTGGCACGAGGCAGCAACCCGTAATGCACGGTCATCTCGCTGGAGAGATCGTGGCCGCCGCGTGCCGCCTTGATGGGGTCCACGTCGCCAATCAGATCAGCGATGGTTACATCCGGCGTAGCCAGTTTTTCCACGTAGCGCTCTTCCCGCGTGAGGTAAGCGATTGCGGTCTTGTCCCCTTCCTGGGCGATCAATTCACGGCAACGTTTGCAGATGGGGTCGTAGGGGTTATCGCGAATCTCACAGCCGGCAACATAAGGCAGGTGCGCATCAAGCAGTCCCGTAAGCGCGCGCAGGATGCGGCTCTTGGCCTGTCCGCGCAGCCCCAGCAGAATAAAGTTGTGCCGGGAAAGCACGGCGTTGACCAGATGCGGCACCACGGTGTCGTCATAGCCGATGATGCCGGCAAAGATGGTCTCGCCGGAGCGGAGACGGCCAATCAGATTTTCGCGAAGTTCGTCTTTGACCTTGCGACTGCGGAGTCTTGGTTCGGAGAAAGCGCTTTTCTTGAGGTCACCCAGCGTACGAGGAAGGTTCATGAAGGCCCCTTGGCGATTATACGCCGCAGCGAAGGCTGCTCAGTGCACATGTCCATTTCTGACGGCTTTGTCACGCACACGCAAAGTCTTTTCAACTTTGGGAATGCTGGCGCGGTAATACTCAATCAGAGTTTCAATCCGCTCCGCCTCCGATTTCATCTCCAACAGGGTCTGTTTGAAGTCCAGGTCCACGGGAAGTTCGTGTGCCAGATGGAAGGAGAGAGACGGGACCTCCGGGGAAGCCTCAGCGGTCTGGCCCAGGACCGCAAAAAGTTCCTGATGCAGTTGAAGAACGGTATCCATTTGGGCCTTGGCCACATAGGAAGCCTGGTCTTCGAGGAACTTCACTTCTCCGCGCAGGAACGAACGCTCCTGGTTCAACTGCAGGATCTCAAAACGCTGCTTGCCTTCTGTGACGATGTCCATCCGCCCGTCGCCGTATTTCTTGGTGACGCTGAGGATGACCGCGGTGCATCCCACGTGCGATAGCGCATTCTCGCGCACGCGGACCATGCCGAACGGGATCTCCTGCTCCAGGCACTCGCCGATCATCTCTTTGTAGCGCGGCTCAAAGATATGCAAAGGCAAAGGCGCTCCGGGAAAGAGCACAATGTCCAGCGGAAATAGCGGCAGTAAACTCACCAGCACATTCTACAACCTGATTTGAGATTGGGTAATCAGCCAGGCGGAGATCTGGAAAAAGCAAATCCACCACGGAGGCACGGAGACACGGAGAAAATGTGTCGCGGCAATTCTTAGCGCTTGCAAGATGTTTAGGAGGCAGAGGCCCATGAGAGCATTCTCGATATACCCAGGTAAGCGCATGAATATTAGACAAGGCGAGCATGACGAGGTCAGCGTGACCGGCATCCTGCGCCGCTGCACTCGGTCTGGGCCATGCTCTTCGCATTTGTCATCTTGAGCGCAGCGCCTTGGAACTATTTTTTCCTTGTGTGCTGCAAGGCGCGGAGTCGAAAGATCTCGGTGATGTGTGAGTTGCCATGCCGCTTCAGGGAATTCTCCCCAGAACAAATATAAAGACGCTTTGGGAGAACACCTTGATGCCGCATTCATGCTGCAAGAAATTTTCGGGATCCTTCGACTCCGAGCCAGTCAGCGTCGTTAGCAGAAAAGCCACGCGGCGCTGCGCTCAGGATGACAAATGCGAAGAGCGCGCTGCGCTCCTGATGACATAAGCCCGCTGGATCGATTTCGATACGCCTTGACTTAAGCCCGATAACAAACTAAAAAACTGGCATGAAACTTCAGGATAAAGTTGTTGTGATTACGGGCGCCTCCATGGGGATCGGTGAAGCCATCGCCAAATTATTTTTGCAGGAAGGGGCGCGCCTGGTGCTGTGCTCGCGTGACCTGGAGCGGACCAAGGCCGCGGCGCAACGTATCAGCGGCGGCAGCGGAGACATCCTCAGCGTGGCATGCGACGTGAGCAAGCGCGACCAGGTGGACGCGCTGGTGCAAGCCGCGATGAAGAAGTTTGGTCGAATTGATGTCTGGATCAACAACGCGGGCTTTGGGTTGAATGACTCCGTCGAAAAAATGGACATGGCCCAGTTCCGCCAGATGTTTGACACCAACTTCTTCGGGACCGTCGATTGCATGCAGGCCGTTGTCCCCATCATGCGCCAGCAGGGTGGCGGTGACATCGTCAACATTTCATCGGTCTCCGGCCACATCTCCACGCCGTATATGTCTGGTTATGCTGCCACCAAGCACGCCATGAATGCCATCGGCAAGGCGGCGCGCATGGAGCTTGCCCGGCACAACATCAACGTGCTCACGGTATGCCCAGGGTTCATCGCCACGGATTTTTCCAAGAACATGCTTAAAGGCAGTAATCCCCAGCGCGTGAGCGGAGCGATGAAGTACGCCGTTTCTGTTGACGTGGTGGCCCAGGCCACCTTGCGCGGGCTACTGAAACGGAAGAGGGAAGTGGTGGTTCCCCGAATTTATAAGATGTTTATCAAGATGTACCAGGCACTTCCCAGCGTAGTGGAACGTAGCATTCGCCGGACTTTGAAGCCTACGGCACAGCTGCTTTCGGAGGCGGAAGCGAAGAAGTAGTTTTTTCTGCAATCCCGAACCTGCTGGTTTCGCAGGTGAGGGAACCCTATGGCTATCAGAATCTGTAGGGCAACAAAGCCAGGACAACCGAAACTTTCGCAAATTCCTCTGGCTCGCGTAATGCTCGCAGGCCGATTGGATTTCGTTGCGATAGCGATCCCTCGCCAACGCTCGGGATGTGAATAAAGTTGCGCTTCGGGGTTCCAGAAAAAACCGACGTTCGGAATTTTATGGCAGTTCCTCCAACATCCCCGACATCTCTGACAGCGCATGTTTATTCCCTGTGCGTTTGGCGGCTTCAATGCCGTTTTCCAGCATCTTCTTGGCTTCCGGTGTGCGGCCCAGGCCTGCGAGCGTCTGTGCGGCCATGAAGTATCCGTTGGTGTAATCGGGGTGAAGTTGTAACAGCTTGTCGAACTGCTCCAGTGCCGTGGCGGTCTGGCCGGCTTTGGAGTATTCCATTGCCAGGCCATAGCGCGCAAAGGCGTCGCTGGGGTTATGTTCCAGAAACTCGGTCAGCATCTGCAATCGTGTGGGTTCAGCCATAGATAAAAAATTCTACACAATCTTGGGCATCGGCACTAAGATGGGGCTACCGTGGCGTGTCCGTTTTTCTTTCCCGAAGAAAAGACTTTTCTGATTGGCTGGCCGTTTCCGCGCCGTTTGCCGCTGGGCGCCGGTTTCTGCGGAACGTGCCGCGCCAGCGCGGACCCCGTTGTGCCAACGGATGTCGAACTCAAAGACTTCTGCAACCTGGGTTACGCCAGCCGGTGCGCCAGGATGCCAGTGGAACGCCGCGCGGACTGCCTGCGCTTTGCTGTAGGCAACGACGAAGGCAATAAAATCACGCTGCACTATGTCTACGAACGCGAGCATGCTCCGGTAGAACACGGACGGCTGGAGTACGATTGCACCGCACAACGCTGGTTGGCCTCGCTGGATGATGCCTGTGCGCAGCGCCAGGCGGAATGTTATCTGACTGGGTATCTTGAGCGACGTCGACCTCAATTCAGCGCTGCTGCCGGTCGGTAAGCCAGCATATGCTCCTACCCGGTGCGCGAGCCCCTCTCAGCATTGGTCTAGGTCTAGTAAGATGATTCAAATATGGCCTCAAATGACAGTCAACATCTGGCGCCGCGTGCGGTGCGGGAATCGCAATCGCAGATGGCGGAAATCGTTCTGCCCAATGACGCTAACGCGCTGGGCAGTCTTCTCGGCGGACGCCTGATGCACCTGATCGATATTGCAGGCGCTCTGGCCGCACACCGCCATGCGCGCAGCTATGTGGTCACTGCCTCCATGGACCATATTGATTTTCTTTTGCCGGTCCACATTGGGGACTTGCTGGTCCTGAAGTCGTCGATCAACCGCGCTTTCCATACCTCAATGGAGACCGGAGTGAAGTGCTGGGTGGAAAATTATATTGCCGGCACCACGCGCCATGTAGCCTCCGCCTTTCTGACATTTGTGGCCGTGGATGCGCAAGGGCATCACAAGCCGGTGCCTCCAGTCATTCCTGAAACGGATGAAGAAAAGAAACGCTATGAAGACGCCGGTCGAAGGCGAGAGTTGCGTAAGCAGGAACAGAAACAACGCAAGACAGCCACCAGAGCCTGATGCACGCTTCTGAGCAGGAGCCGCGGTGAAATTGCACAATCTAATATTGGCAATCGCGGGGTTGCTGTCTGCGAACGCCGCGTTTGCACAAAGTGTACCCCGCAATGGTATCTACACGGGAACCATCGGCGCGCATGGGATTGTTCTGGAGATAGGCCCGGTTGGTGACGATGACGCCAATGCATTTCAAGGCCGGTATTTCTATCGTGACCACGGTGTTGCCATCCCCCTCAAGATGAAAGCTCTGAGCAGCGAACGGCTCCTGGTGGATGAATATCATGAGACAACGCCGACTGGTGGCCATTGGCTGCTGACCTTCCACGGAGCAGATGCGAATGGCAAGTTCTGTAAGTGCGATGTTGCAAACGACAAGGTTTCACCAGCCCACCCCCGATTGGAGATTTCGCTTACGTTCGTGCCCGGCACCGCGAACCAGCCTCATCAGAAAGCCTATAACAAACTGCTTCTCGATTTTCCTCTGACAGCAGGGCCGGAAGTCCGAATCGACGACCAGATTTCCTACACCATGCAAAGTGATAAGAGGTTCTCTGGAACAGCTTTGCCGAAGCTTCTACGCTTCCCTGATCCGGCAGTGATGAGTCAGGTGAATCAGGATCTTGCGCAAGAACTCGATGCGCATCGTCTTCGCGCCGCGGATTGCCTTTTTGGCAATCAACGAGTCTCTTCTTCCGGGAGCTACGAAGAAAAGTACAACGTGGCCTTTCTCAATCGTGATGTCCTTAGCATCTCCGGCTGGACTTCCACCATGTGCGGTGACTCGGCGTATCCCAACAACAGATCTGACTCGCTGGCCTATGACCTGCACACGGCCAAGCCATTTGATTTTCGTGGCAATGCCGGCAGCGTTTTCACCACCGCCACACTGCCGTACGAGGCATTGGCTAAGCTTTATTCCAGGCACCGCACGAAAGCGTCTCACGACTGCCAGGACGTGACAACCGAGATCAATGATGAAGCGGTGATGTATTTCACCAGGGAAGGGATTGCCATCGACCCGAGTAACAGCTTGCCCCACGTCATCCAAGCCTGCGGCGAAGCCGTTACCATTCCCTATGCCGAGATTCGCAAGCTGGTTCGAAGTGACACTCCGTTTCGTTTTCTCCTTCAGCCGTAGCATTAGCTTATACTCGAACCAGTCTTCTTATCGGAAAGGGGCTTATCTTGGCTCACGGACATACACACGGAGCGCCACCGCAGCAGGGACCATTGCCGCTGCCCGGCGTCAGCAACATCATCGCGATCGGCTCAGGTAAGGGTGGGGTCGGCAAGACCACAGTCGCTGTCAACCTGGCCGTGGCGCTGGCCAAGATGGGCTACAAGACCGGCCTGCTCGATGCCGACATCTACGGCCCCAACGTTCCGCTCATGATGAACACGAACCAGCAGCCGCGCGTCCTGACGGAAAACCGCATTGAGCCGCTACAGAATTTTGGCGTCAAGGTGATCTCGGTTGGCCTGTTGAATCCGGGCGACAAGCCGCTGGTGTGGCGCGGGCCGATGTTGCACTCCATCATCCGCCAGTTTCTACAACAGGTGGAGTGGGGACAGCTGGATTATCTGGTCGTGGACCTGCCTCCGGGCACGGGTGATGTGGTGATCTCACTTTTCCAGACCGTTCCGCTCACGGGGGCCGTCGTGGTTTCGACTCCGTCTGATGTTTCTTTGCAGGATGGGCGCAAAGCCATTGAGATGTTCCGCTCCGCTCGCGTCGACATCCTGGGCCTGGTGGAGAACATGAGCCACTTTGTTTGTCCACATTGCCATCAGGAGATCGACATTTTTTCCAAAGGCGGCGTGGAGCGGACCGCGCGGGAATTTGCCGTGCCTTTTCTGGGCACCATTGAGCTTGATCCGGAGATCCGCAAGGGCGGCGACAGCGGAAAGCCTGCCGTGCTGGGAGGCGAGACGTCTCCTCATGCCAAGTCGTTCTACGATTTTGCCAAGCTGGTAATCATGCGCGTGGGCGAAGTACGAAGCAGCAGCGCGCCGGGCGACGTGATTCAAGTGCAATAGCGCAAATAGCAATTGGCAAATGGCCGATGATTCCAAGTTGGGACAGCCGCAAGTCCGTTTCTTGCTCTCCCCGTGCCATTGCATTAGACGACGAATGAACTAATTTCTCACTGTAGATTCAAGTACTCTTTGTGTGGCGCCTGAGTACCCTTGACAATATCTCACTAACATTTCTACAATCTAACCTGTAGAAGACACGGGTTGAGTGTAGTAAATTATTGTAAACAAACAGCTTAATAAATATTCAAGACCATGCCAAATCCCGGACAAATCGGGCCGCGTGAGCGGGACATCCTTACCGCAATTGTTGAAAGCTATATTTCTACAGGTGAGCCGGTAGGGTCGCGTACTCTGTCACGGCAGCATAAAGACGGGCTCAGCCCGGCGACCATCCGCAATGTAATGGCGGATCTGACGGACGGTGGGTTTCTGGAGCAGCCGCACACCTCCGCGGGTCGTGTGCCTACCACACAGGCATATCGTTATTACGTCGACCAGATTTCCGGCAAGGCTGTGCTCTCTCCGGCCGACCAGACCCTGATATCGGACACCTTGCACGGCACCATCGACGTACAGGAATTTCTGGAACGCACGTCGCATGTGCTTTCCCTGGTTTCCAGCGGCGTCGGTGTTGCGATCGCCAGCAACGGGCCGCGGAATGCTCTGGAGCATGTTTATTTTTCCCGTCAGGGAGCAAATCGTGTGCTGGCCGTGGTGGTGACTCAATCAGGCGTAGTGCATGATCGCATGATGCGCATCGAGCAGGACCTGGACCAGACGGACCTGAACACGGCAGCGAATTACATCAACGAGAATTTTCGCGGTTGGACCCTCAGCAGCCTGAAATCCGAACTGGGTCGCCGTATTGACCAGGAACGCAGTGAATATGACCGCCTGATGCAAAGCCTTGAAGAGCTATACAAGAGCGGGGCCCTGGCGACCGACGAGCCGGTGAAGAACATCTTTGTGGAAGGCGTGGCCAACCTGGTGGGCAATGATGAGGACCGTGAGCGGCTGCGTAATCTGGTAAAGACGCTGGAAGAGAAAGAACGTGTGGCCGATCTGCTGTCCGCTTATCTTGACACTCGCCAGGAAGCGGTGCGCGTGGTGATCGGGCTGGAAGATACGGTGCCCGAGATGAGGAATTTTGTGCTCATTGGAGCGCCAGCGCGCGTGGGCGAAGAGATGCGCGGGTCGCTGGCCGTGATCGGGCCGACTCGAATGGATTATCAACACACCATCACTGCGGTTTCTTACATGGCACAGCTTTTTGACAAGCTCTTGAATGAAAACCAGTGAAAATTCCAATTAGAAGACCAGGTTCAGGAAACATGGGCAAGTCGAACGGACAAGCTGACATCAACATCGAACCACAGCCAGAGGAAACGCTGGAACGCGAACTGCCGCCGGCCGATCCCACAGATGGCTTTGACGAAAAACGGACCACAACCGAACCTCAGGGTGCTTCGCCCGGTCCTGCGGCGGTTGCGGAAGATCTGGCGGAATCGGAGTTGCAGAAGCTACTGGCCGAGCGTGCGAGTTTATTGGACCGCATGGCGCGGCTCCAGGCTGAGTTTGACAACTATCGCAAACGCGCCGCCAAGGAAAACGCCGACTTCCGCGACTACGCCGTGGCCGACGCTGCTCGCTCGCTGCTTCCGGTGGTCGATAATTTTTCGCTGGCGCTCAAGAACACGTCCGTCAAGCCGGAGGACTTTCGCACCGGCGTTGAGCTGATTCACAAGCAGCTCCAGGACGTGCTGCAAAAACTGAACGTCCAGCGCGTTCTCGCTCAGGGACAGCCGTTTGATCCGCGCGTGCATGAGGCCATCGAAATGGTTGAGACCGACGACGTACCGGACAACCACGTGCTGGAAGAGCTGCAGTCCGGCTATCGCATCAAGGACCGGTTGCTGCGTCCGGCGATGGTGCGGGTAGCGAAGAAGAAGTAGGCATTTCCCTTTCGAGGAGTTCCTTGGCAACAAAAGCAAAACGCGACTATTACGAAATCCTCAGCGTGACCCGTACGGCCACGGAGCAGGAGATCAAAAGCTCGTACCGCAAGCTGGCCATGCAGTACCATCCGGACCGCAACCCCGACAATCCGGAGGCGGAAGAGAAGTTCAAGGAAGCTACGGAAGCCTACAGCGTGCTCAGCGACGCGCAGAAGCGTGAACGCTATAACCAGTACGGCCATGCCGGCGTAAACGGAGGCGGAGGAGGGGGCTTTGATCCGTCGAGCTTCGGCGATTTCAGTGACATCTTCGGCGATATCTTCAGCGAGTTCTTCGGCAATGCCGCTGGCGGTGGCGGCAGAGGTCGCAGCCGGTCGCAACGTGGCGGTGACGCGCGCGCTGACCTGACTCTGACTTTTGAAGAAGCTGCTTTCGGCAAGAAGACACAGATCAAGGTCCGTCGGTATGAAACCTGTGAGCAGTGTAAAGGGAGCGGTTCGGCCGGGGGGAAGGGACCTTTAGCGTGTCCTACGTGCGCTGGCCGAGGCCAGGTGCGCTACCAGCAAAGCTTCGGTTTCAGCATGGCCCGGACTTGTCCATCTTGCCAGGGACTGGGCCGTGTAATTTCCGATCCGTGCACTAAATGCAAAGGCGAGACGCGCGTGATGCGGGAGCGTACTGTGGATGTCTCCGTGCCCGCGGGCGTGGAAGACGGTACGCGAATACGCTACCAGGAGCAGGGCGATTTCGGAGCCAGCGGCGGTCCAGCGGGCGATCTCTACGTCATGCTCAACGTCAAACCGCATTCTTTTTTTGAGCGTGACGGCAAAGACCTGCACTGCTCGGTGCCTGTTTCCTTTGCTCAGGCGGCGTTGGGCGCGGAGATCATGATTCCCACGCTGGACGGCGGCGAACACAAGCTCAAGGTGCCGGAAGGAACGGAGTCCGGTACTACGTTTCGCATCCGTGGCAAAGGGGTGCCTGCGCTCCAGAGTTCAGGCAAGGGCGACCTGTTCGTGAAAGTCCGGGTGCAAACGCCCCACAAATTGACCAAGCGCCAGCGCGAACTGCTGACTGAACTGGGCAGCACCTTCACGATCGAAAACAAGCCTGAACCCCGCAGCCTGTTTGAAAAGGTGAAAGAGATCTTTGGGTGAGTTCTACATTTGGTTCGTGGTCATCGTGGCGGGGCTGGCCGGAGTGATTCGCGTGCTGCTGCCGCGCCGGTTTGCGGAGTTACAACTGGAAAAACTACGGACCACCACCGCTCTTGCGCGCGCGCGTTTTCGCAGCCTGCTCTTCCTGGTCGTTGGACTGATATTCGGATCTCTATACTTTCTGCCCTGGGGACATCAGGCCTGGATTGTGAGCGGAACGATCTTTTCCGTGCTGAGCGCGGCTGAATGTTTCCTGCAGGCCAGGTTTCCCACGCTGGATGCACTGGTCTTTATGAGCCGGCTTTTTGGCATTCTCTATACCGGCCTTGCTGCCGGGTCTTACATCATACTTCCGCGCTTATGACTCGCCGCCGCTGGATCGCCGATCGCGTTGAAGGTGACCGCGCCTTCCTGCTGGACCAGAATGCCGACCATCTTTTTCGTGTGCTTCGTGCCCAAGCAGGCCAGCAGTTTGAAGTTGCCGCCGGTGGTGTGCTTCGACTGGGTACCGTGATCTCAGCCGCGACGAACTGCGTTGAATTTCAACTCGGCCCTACGGTGGAAAGCTCCGCTCTGCCGGATGTGTCGGTCTATCTTTCCATCTTCAAGTTCGACCGCATGGAGTGGGCCCTGGAGAAACTGACAGAACTGGGAGTAGCCCGGGTCATTCCAGTCGTAGCACAGCGGACAGGAGCGCACCTGGCCAAGGCCGCTCCGGCGCGGCTGGAGCGCTGGCGCAAGATCGTTCGTGAGGCATCACAACAGTCGCGACGCATTGCTGCGCCGGAGATCGCTGCGCCGCTCGTTTTGAAGAAGGCAATAACGGAAGAGAAGGGCAGTCGCATTGTTCTTTCGGAAGCGGAAGAGAGCGTTTCGTTAAAGAATGTGTTGGCTGGCTGCAAACCGCCGCTGGCGCTGGCGTTCGGTCCGGAAGGCGGATGGACGGAGGAAGAACTGGCATTGTTTGCCGATAGCGGCTGGCGATCCGTCTCGCTCGGTCACACTATCCTGCGCGCAGAGACGGCAGCGATTGCAGCGGTAGCGGTGGCGATGGCGGAACTAGAATGATCTGGTGATCTGGTGATCGCCGTCATCGGGTGATCGGAGAGCAAAAGAAGTTGTACGTATTGACACGCTCTGAACTTCCGATGCCGATTTTCTTTGCGCCCTTAGCGTCCTTCGCGGTAAAGGAGTTTCTTCAACGCTGGCTGATACCGAACCGCTTCCTTGCCGTCCGATCACCCGATGACGGCGATCACCAGATCACCCGATCTTGCCCTATGAGGTTTTCCACTTGCCCCTTTCGCCTTGCTTTCGCGATAATGGCTAGTAATCTCTTTTGTGGTGGGCGCATTCACTCCCAATTCGCGGCAGAAACTTGCCATCGAGCATGCTCTTGGTCCTTTGCTGGTGCTGGCTGGCGCCGGCACGGGCAAGACCACGGTGCTGGTGGAGCGCATTGCCTGGCTGATTGAGCAGGGGCACGCGCGTCCCGACGAGATTCTTGCCATCACTTTTACTGACAATGCCGCCGACGAGCTGAAGACCCGTGTAGAAAGGCGCTTGCGCAAGAAGGCCCCGATCTTCGCCGGCACATTCCACGCCTACTGTTACGGCATTCTCAAACGCAACGGCAAGGATTTCCGTTTGCTTCTGCCGGAGGATGTCTGGGTATTTCTGCGCCAGCGAATCGACCAGGTTGGGCTGAAGCGCTTCATCAAACCCGCCGACCTGGGCCAGTTCCTTCACGACCTGCGCGAATTCTTTGACCGCTGCCATGAAGAGCTGGTTGGGCCGGAGGAGTTCCAGGCTTATGTGGATTCGTTGCACCCTGGGCCGGCGATGCCGCGCAACTGCCGATCGAAAGAAGTCGATGACCTGGGTGAGCAGGAGATCCTGGAACGCTGGCGGGAGATTGCGCGCGTTTACACGAATTCCATGCGCCTGCTGGAGCGGGAGAACCTGGGGACCTTCGGCATGATGATCCGCAATGCCGTGCGGCTGCTCCAATCCGACCCCGGTTTGCTGGAGCAGGAGCGGCAACGGGCCAAATTCATCTTGATTGATGAATTTCAAGATTGCAACTCCAGCAACATCATTCTGGCTGGTCTTCTGGCCGGAGAAGACAAGAACATCTTTGCCGTCGGTGATCCCGACCAGGCGATCTATCGGTTTCGTGGAGCGTCCAGCGCGGCCTTTGAAGAATTTCAGCGGCGCTTTCCCGAAACCATGGGCGTAGTTCTGGATGAAAACCAGCGCTCGCGGGGCAACATTCTCCGCGTGGCCTATGCCGCCGTCAATGAGAACCCGCCGGTTCCTTCGCTGGGCGAGAAAGTTAAGTTCCAGCGTACGCCGCTTCAGTCCGGCCGCGACCTACGTGATCAACAGGAAGGGCGTTTCCCCTTCGATGAACCAGTGGCGATCACGATCACCACGGCACATGAGGGAGAGGCCGTCGTCGTTGCCGATGAGATTGAGCAACTGCTGCGGAACCGGCGCAAGGGCGAGAAGTTTTCCATGGCGGTCCTGTATCGCCAGCATATGCATCGGGAGAAAGTGATGGAGGAGCTGGCCGCGCGGAACATTCCTTTCATCGTGACCGGGCTCAATGTGCTGGAGACGGCCATGGCGCGCGATCTGCTGGCCCTGGCCCGCGCCGTTGACAATGAGAACGATGCTGACAGCCTGTTCCGCGTCTGCGCCCTGCCGCGCTTCAACGTGGATGGGCCGGCCTTACGGGCGAAGATGGGCGCGTCAGCCGCGCAGAAGAACTTTAAGAGCGTACTGCAAACCATGGAGTCCACCGCGCAGGTGTTGGCGGCGCTCCGCTGGGCGCGCGAGTTTATCCAGGGTGAAAAGCTCGGCGCAGCAGGGGCGTTCACCTATCTGGTGCGGCAGTTTGGCTTGGCGGAGAAAGATACCGTAGTGCAGGCGGTTCTTCGCTTTGCCTCGGACTGGGAAAGCAAGCCGTTCGTCACCAGCACCGCATTGCCGGATTTTCTGGAGTACCTCGACTTTTATCAGCAGGCCACCGGCGTTGTTCCAATGTTCACGGTGGAACAGATGGCCGAACTGGAGCGCCAGAACCCCGATGCTGTGCAACTGATGAGCGTGCACGCCGCCAAAGGGCTGGAGTTCTCACATGTGTGGCTGCTGCGCGTTACCTCTTCGTCTTTTCCCACCAACTACAAGGAAACGCTGTTTGAATTCCCTCCGGCCCTGCGCAGCTCCATCGCCGCGGGCGAAAGCAAGGACGTACACGACCAGGAAGAGCGCCGGCTGTTCTACGTGGCCATCACGCGCACGCGCGACCGTCTGAGCATCGGGTCGCGTGCCGGACGCGGTCGCGACAGGACGCCGGCAGGGTTCCTGCGTCCGCTTCTGTCGAACCGGTCATTGCAGGCTGTTCTTGCCGTTCGTGACGGTGTGGAGTCGGCTTCCGCCAAGCTGCCGCTGGAGCCTTCCCCCGTCGGCAGCTGGATGCTTCTGCCGGCTGCGTTCTCCACCCAGGAGATGGCCCTGAGCGCTAACGCCGTCCAGAGCTACTCCACCTGCCCAATGAAGTTCAAGCTGGAGCGCGACTGGAAGATTCCCGGCGAAGCCGCCGCGGCCTTGCAGTACGGCTTTGCCGTCCACACGGTGCTCCGGAGCTATTACGATCCTGCGGCGCATGCGCCGGAACAAAGCGTCGAAGATGTGATTGCGGCTTTCAACAGGGAATTCGCCAAAGGCGTGATCGACGATCCTGTCCAGCGGAAGATGTATGAAGACCAGGGAGCGGCACAGTTGCGGGCGCTGGTGGAGTCGTGTCCCAGAGGGTCGGTCAACGTGCTTGCGTCGGAGCACAAGTTCAGCTTCAAGATCGGCGAGCAGGAGATTCGTGGACGCATCGACCGCATGGACCAGCTGGAGGACCAGACCGTCCGCGTGATTGACTACAAGACCGGCGCGCCGAAAGACCGTAAATTCGCCGATGAGAGCCTGCAACTCTCCATCTATGCCATGGCCGCCCGTCAGATGGGTTATGTGCCGCGCGACCTGGTTCTGCTGAACGTCCAGGACAACAGCCACGCACTTACCAGCCGGACGCCAAGACAACTGGACGCGGCAAGGCTGAAGATTGAAGACGCGGCCCAGGGCATCAAGCGGGGTGAATTCGACGCCAAGCCGGGACAGCATTGCCGCTGGTGTGAATACCAGCAGCTATGCCCGGCCACGGAGCAGCGCGTCTTCCTGCCGGTCAATCCGTTACAGGTGAAGTTGTTTGGCCATGAGAATAAAAACAACGAAGGTGAACGTCAGGAGAATGAAAGCAAAGTGGCCGGGGTGAAGGGATGACGCTGATCGCGGTGGTGGTTGGGGTGGCAGGCGTGCTGATCGCCATGGCTATATTTCTGCGCAAGCCGCAGGGCGAAGACGCGTCCGTGCGCGACCTTCGCAGTGACGTGCTCCTGCTGCGCGAGGCCACGGAGAAATCCGTCCAGGGTGTGAATGCAATGGTGTCGAACCAATTGCAGGCGGTGACCTCTCAGGTGCAAGCGTCCTTGGCCAGCGTGACCGCCAACCTGGGCAACCGGCTCGATAGCATCAACCGCCAGGTCACCGAGCAGTTGAACCAGGGTTCGAACGCAATGAACGCCAGCACCAACGCCGTGAGCGAGCGCGTGGCCGCGGTACAGAACACCTTTGCCGGCCTGCAAAAGCAGGTAGGCGAGATGACGGCCCAGGCCAGGCAGCTTACCGAGTTGTCCAAGTCGGTAAGTGCGATTGAACACGTTCTGCGGGCCCCGAAGATGCGCGGCCAGTTCGGCGAAGAACAGTTGGAAAACCTTCTGGGCCTGGTCTTTTCCCGGCAGCAGTATGCTCTGCAATACCGGTTCACAACCGGCGAAGTCGCGGACGCCGTGCTCTTTCTTCCTCTGGGGCATGTGGCGGTGGATTCCAAGTTTCCTTTGGAAAATTTTCGCCGCATCACCGAGCTTGCGTCGGACGACGAGCGGAAGACGGCGCGGCGAGATTTCCTGCGCGACGTGCGCAGGCGCGTAGATGAAGTTGCCGCCAAGTACATCCGTCCCGCCGATGGGACCCTGCCTTTTGCCCTGATGTACGTGCCTGCGGAGAATGTCTATTACGAAACCATCATCCGCAATGAGGACGAGCCATTCCAGCTGTACCGCTATTGCCTGGAGAAGCGCGTTATCCCGGTTTCCCCCAACTCGCTGTATGCCTATTTGCAAACGATTATGGTTGGGCTGAAAGGGATGCAGGTGAGCGAGCGCGCGGAAAGCATTGTGCGTGATATTGAGTCGCTCAAGATCGAACTGGAAAAATTCACCAAGGCCTACGATACGGTGGGCCAGCACATCCGCAATGCCGCCGCCAAACTGGAGGACGGCTCCAAGCTTCTCAACAAAGTGGAACTGCGCGTGGAGGGCCTGGCGGGCGGCGATGCCGCCGACCAACCCACGTTGTTTGAGGAGAAGAAGAAAATCCTGGGCGCGGGGGTTTGAAGCTACTTTCCTCGAGAAGCCAGAAGTCCTGCCACGATGCGCCCGCGTCCCCGCCGATTCTGCGCAAAATAGTTGCACTCTCCCGGCTGACAACAAATCTTAGCAAAACTTCAGGAATATTCATGGGTCAATGAAGGAAAATCTCTGCTTGAAAAAAGGAAGCGCATACTCATGTCAAATGAACATGGGATTTCATCAACTGGCAAAAGGAGAAGTTATGTTGATCTTTAGGCTACCAATCGTGGCGATAGCTCTGGCGTTGATCTTTCCGCCGGTTCCTGGCTTGCTGGCACAACAACCAAACATAGATAAAGCAAAACAGGATGCCGCTCCGCCTGCTCCTGTGCCAACACAGATCTTTACGGCTAAAACGGCGTTCATCTCCAACTCCACCGGAGAAGACAATGACATCGGGGATAACCACTATAACGGGGGACCTGATCGGGCCTACAACCAATTCTATCGTGTCATGAAGAGTTGGGGGCGATATGATCTCGTGTCCATTCCCTCGGAGGCTGATTTGTTTCTTGAACTGCATTTTATTGCTCCAGCCGGGCCGGTAAACGCTTCCCGAGGTTCAACGCACCGTCCACAGTTCAGATTGGCCATTCGGGATCCCAGGACGCACGCTGTTCTATGGACATTCACTGAGTATTTGGGTAAGGAGCACGGGACCCATGATGAAAGTTTTGACCAAGCCATGAACAAGATTGCTGACGATGTAAAGAGATTATCTGCCCGAGTGCAGGCGAAAGCCGAGGGCGACAAGTAGGCTACTGGCCACCCTTCGTGGAACAGTAGATCGGGGTTCACCCCAAAAACCGAAGGGGACGCTTTCGCGTCCCCTTTGATTTTGATGTGAAGAGCAGTTACTTCTTTTTAGAGCCCTTCTTTTTTGCCTTTTTCTTAGTTGCCATGTTTCTATTCTCCCTTTCCATTTTTCATGGATGCGGTCCTTTAGTAAAAAACCGCGATTGATGAATGTATAGAGTTATTGAAAATCGAAGTCAAGAAAAAAATTGATGTCATTCTTGATTGCCGCTTGACAGTGGCCGATGAATTTTGATTGTCGCAGCACGGAAAATAGATTTTGTAAGCGATCAAGAGGAGAACGGATGCCGGAAAAGCATCGTGTCATGCGTGCATGCGCCGCCCTCGCGCTCGTGTGGTTCAGGAGTGACGTTGCGCGCGAGATCGTCGATCGAAGGGCACGAAGCAACAGTGGCGGGTACCTTCGTAACCACGATAAGAGACGCGAAACTCCGCGTTGCTGCCGGTAAAGGCGGAGTGGTTTGCTCTATCCGAACGTTATCGGGCAAGAAAGAAAAGGGCGAGTCCGGCATACGCGTCTTGGCTTGCGTGGGCCATCATGCCGGGACGCAGGCTCTTGCGGAAATGAGCCAGCAGTCCGAACATAGTCCCGAAAACTCCGATAGCAACCATCATGCGCCCGCCTTGATAGCCATGGCCGGCGCCGAAAATGGCGGCGGAGACCACGATACCCACATAGGCATTACCGGCGATCGCACCAATCTGGCGTTGCAGATACCCACGGAAGATGATCTCTTCGAATAGGCCCGCTGCCACGCTCAATAGCACAAAAAGTGCGGCTTCAAGCGTGCTGCGCGGGATGAGGGGACCAAGCATTCGTTTGGTTTCCTCCAGTTGTTTATCCATGTGGTGCAGGTCCAGTGTGCCAAGTGCCACTCGAACTCCAACGAGAACAATGCTGGCCACCACCAGAAACCCAATGGCAAGCGCTACATCCAGTAAGAAAGATTCCACTGACTCCCAGCGGCCGCCGATCAAATCGCCCATGGAAACGCCCGAGCGGCGGATCCAGAACCATATCAGCACGACAACCAACAGCTCGAAGATAAAGGTCCCGCTGTAGAGAATGATCCGGGCCTTTGGGCTGGTGACGGTGGACATCTTCGACGAGCCGATCAAAGAGTTGCCGAGGACAACCGCCACAATCATTACGGTATGCCACACGGGCGCAATCAGATTGCTTTTTGGGGGAACTGGGTCGGCTGATATCGGGCTGGCGGCTGGGTCTGGTTGCGAGTCGAGTTGCATGGGTTAAGGCGGCTCTTAGCTCCGTTAGCCATCTTATAATGAAACACCTGATTGTCCCAATACTGGAGATAGATGGCACGCTCAGATGCGGAGAAAATATTTACCCGGATTTATGCCAGAAACTCCTGGCGTGACGCGGAATCAAGGTCTGGTCCCGGCTCGACGATTGCTCGTACTGATCTCTTGCGCTCGCGCTTGAGCGATATGGTAAGAGAGTTGCAAGTCCGTTCGCTCCTGGACGTGCCATGCGGTGACTTCAACTGGATGCGTTTGACTGAATTGCCGGGGGTGGACTACATAGGCGCTGACGTTGTTCTTGAACTGGTGCGCGCCAGCGCTTTGCACTATGGAATTCCGGGCAGAAGTTTCGTCCATCTCGATATGCTCAGCGGCGCGCTGCCCAAGATGGACTTGATCTTGTGCCGGGACGGCCTGGTGCATTTTTCGTTTCCCGATATTGTCGGCGCCTTGCGCGCGATCAAAGAAAGCCGGTCAACCTATCTGCTGGTGACCACGTTCACTGCCTGCACAAAGAACGTCGATGTTCCCACCGGAGACTGGCGGCCTTTGAACCTTGAGCTGTCGCCGTTTTGCTTTCCTCCGGCCCTTCGCCTGATACCGGACGGGCCGCGTCCGGATGGCACTTATCCAGACAAAACCCTGGGCCTGTACCGTATTCAGGACCTTCCTGATCGTCTTCTGCACGTTCCTGTGACCGCAGGGTGCCAGCGCCTGGTCCGCAGGATCAACAGAGTGATTGGGCGCGTGTCAGAACGAGCGCAGCGCGCCTTTGGTCAGAACAGATACCGTCTTCGCAAATAAGGCGCATTCTGGCGCTTGCTCGCGATCAGGGCGATTGGCTAAATTTCGCGATTTTACTATCATGTAGTGTTGAGCATTGAGTGCAAGGAGATTCCATGGAAGACGTGGTCATTATCAGCGGAGTGCGTACGCCGATCGCAAAATTTCAGGGCGCGCTGGAGAATTTTTCCGCGCCGCAGCTGGGCGCAATCGCGGTGCGTGAAGCGGTCAAGCGGGCCAAAGTCGCTCCTGAGCAGGTTGACGAATGCATCATGGGCCTGGTGATCGCGGCGGGATTGGGGCAGAACCCGGCGCGTCAGGCGGCCTTGAACGGCGGGCTTTCGAACAGCGTGGGCGCTATGACCATCAATAAAGTCTGCGGCTCTGGATTGAAAGCCGTGGCCCTGGCTACGCAGGCCATCCAGACCGGCAACGCGGAAATCGTTGTTGCCGGCGGTATGGAGTCCATGACCAACGCTCCGTATCTGCTGCCGCAGGCGCGGAAAGGCTACCGCCTGGGCAATTCGCAGATCATCGATTCGGTCGTCAATGACGGCCTATGGGATATCTACAACAACTATCACATGGGTATGACTGGCGAGAACGTGGCCCAGAAATACGGCGTGACGCGCGAACAGCAGGACGAGTTCGCCGTGAACTCCCAGCGTAAGGCGGTGCAGGCATGGAGTGAGTGCAGGTTCAGGAGCCAGATCGTTCCCGTGGAACTTCCGGCGAAAAAGAAAGGTGAAGCTCCAACGCTGTTTGAAAAAGACGAGGGACCACGCGCTGACACCACGGCAGCCGCGCTCGGGAACCTCAAACCAGTATTCAAGAAAGACGGCACCGTGACGGCTGGCAATGCGTCCACCATGAACGACGGTTCCGCGGCGGTGGTTGTAACCTCGGCGGCACGGGCCAAGGCACTTGGCGCTGAGCCGATGGTCCGCATTGTGGCGCAGGCCACCAGCGGGACCGCTCCGGAATGGGTGATGATGGCGCCGGTGGATGGCATCAGAAAAATCTGGGCCAAAACCGGATGGAAGCCCAACGAAGTTGATTTATACGAAATCAATGAGGCCTTCGCCGTGCAGTCCGTCGCGGTGATCAAGGAACTTGGAATTGATCCGGAACGGGTAAACGTAAACGGCGGAGCAGTGGCTCTGGGACATCCGATTGGAGCCAGCGGCACTCGCGTGCTTGTCACTTTGATTTATGAATTGATCCGCCGTAATGGCAAGCGCGGGATTGCTGCTCTATGCCTGGGTGGAGGGAACTCGGTGGCGATGGCGGTGGAACGTGGTTAGTACCCGAGCGGAGGGAGAGGGCCCGATCATCACGAAATTGTGAAGGTCGAGCACAGCTTATCAGTGAAGCATTGGTTCCGTTTTATGTTGTTGGGCTGTCGCAATTTCGTATCGATAGGGATCCCTCACCTGCAAAGCCCGCAGGTTCGGGACTAGCATCAGCGCGGTTCTTCCGGTGCATCCATCAAGACCTTCCTCAGCCCGCGATACAGTTGATGGATCGCCTCATACAGGTCTGATATCCCTTCGGTCATGCGGGTAACGCTGGCCGAGTCGATATCGGCGGTTACGTTGTGGGCCAGCTTGCGCAGCATGTGCATGCGCTCCGCTTCCAACTGCGGCAGGATTTCAAAAGGATCTCCGCCGCTGGCATTCACGTCCACCCATTGCACTGCCGACCACGCCGTCTGGCGGATGTGTTCCACGGCGTCGTGAAACTGGGCGATCAGGCGGGGATCGATTCTGTCCTTGACCAGGCCTTGTTCCACTTCATTCAGTTCGCTAATGGTGCGCGTGATCTGGATGGACAGGTTGCTGGATTGCGGTACCGAAGCCGGGCGCACATGGGCCGGAGCCAGCGGACGGACCGACAACACCGGGTCCTCAGGCACGGTCTGGCGCCTGTCTTCCGGACGCATCTCCTGCGTCCCGCTGAGAGTGCCGATCAGGAACTCAAGTTTCTGCTGGTCTTCCGCTGCCAGATGCTGAAAGATCAACCCCATGCCCACGGCGTGATGCGAGGCTTTTACCACCGCCCGGCCGCGGAAGATCGTGTCCCGAACGCGGATCATAAAAAGCAGTTCCGTGCCTACTTCAAGGCTGGAGACGGATTCTACATAGCATCCGGTAAGGCTGATGTCACTCAGGTTCCCAAAGACCGGTGCGGCGCCTTCATTGCGGCGAAGTTCGACACCGCCGGTGCAGCGATAGCGTTCCTGGTCTCTCCTGCTGGCCGGTTTGTCTGGCATAGTTCTCCTCATCGAGCGAGGTTCTGTTACGGTCTCCAGTCCCGCGCCTAACGGGGTGATGAACGGGCGAATCGGCTCGGGGACTGAATTTGCCTTCCCCGAATCAAAAAGGGTTTTCTGGCGCTCAACACAAAAGATCCCGATCTGCCTGGCGATGGGAGTATTGTTACGTCCCACCCAGATGACCTTGCAGCGCGCCCTTCGATTGCCGTGCTGCAAGGATATGATCTCTCCCTGACGGACGCAATCAATGCCCACCAGCCGCGCCCCAACCGACGAGGTATTCACGGTGCGGGCGTGTTGCACAAAAGGCTTGCCCTCAAGGTCCGTACCCCAGACCTTTACGTCAAGACTTACGCTAACCCGAGGTTCGAGCGCCCGAATCATAAGGTACCTGACAGCCGTCCGGGAGATTGTGCTGATACTACTTTTAAAGCAAACTGGATTCAACTGAAACATGACTTCGGTAACGGCACGAAAGTCCTGTAGAATCTGCCGTACGCAAAGAAAGATGGAAAATGAATGCTCTTCAAGACCCAGAGTGCCGCGGTTTACGGCATAGATGCCAATATCATTGAAGTTGAGGTCGACGTCGGCCCGTCCCGTAATGCCGAGGACAACTTCCAGACCGTAGGCCTGCCGGACGCCGCGGTCCGGGAGAGCCGCCAGCGCATCCGCGCCGCCCTGAGGAACTGCGGATACGAGGTCCCGCTCACCCAGATCACCATCAACCTGGCCCCGGCGGACATCAAAAAAGAAGGCTCGGGATTCGACCTGCCCATGGCCTTGGGGATCCTGGGCGCCTACGGCGGGCTAATGAAGAAAGAACTGCCGGAGTACGTGATGGTGGGCGAACTCTCGCTCGATGGCGGCATCCGCGGCGTACGCGGCGCGCTGCCCATCGCGATAGCCGCGCGCGCGAAGAAGATTGCCAACCTGATCGTTCCCGAGGTCAACGCCCGCGAAGCGGCGGTGGTCAACGGCGTGAATGTTTATCCGGTCAAGTCGCTGATCGATGTTGTGAACCTGCTGAACAGCGGCAACGGCATCTCTCCGTTCAGAGTGGATACAACGGCGATGCTGGAACAAGCCCATGCCGGTAATGGCGAACCCGGTGGCCGCCCGGATTTCAAAGAAGTCCGCGGACAGTTCACCGCCAAACGCGCCATGGAGATCGCCTGCGCCGGCGGACACAACATCCTGATGATCGGACCACCTGGCTCGGGCAAGACCATGCTGGCCAAACGCATCCCCAGTATCCTGCCGCCGCTGGCATTTGAAGAAGCGCTGGAGACCACCAAGATCCACAGCGTCGCCGGCGTGCTGGACGCCACAGCTGGCCTGGTAAGCGCGCGCCCGTTCCGCTCACCGCACCATACCATCTCGGACGCAGGGTTGATCGGCGGCGGAATTATTCCCCGTCCGGGAGAAGTTTCGCTTTCACACAACGGCGTACTCTTTCTCGACGAGCTGCCGGAGTTTCCCCGCAACGTGCTTGAGGTTATGAGGCAACCTCTGGAAGATGGAACCGTCTGTATTGCCCGCGCGTCGATGTCACTGACGTTTCCTGCGCGCTTCATGCTGGCCGCGGCGATGAACCCGTGTCCCTGCGGCTACCATGGTTCAGCGCAACGCGAATGCCAGTGCTCGCCGACCATGATCCAGCGGTATGTATCGAAAATCTCCGGCCCGCTCATGGACCGCATTGACATTCATATCGATGTTCCGGCGGTAAATTACAAAGAATTGCGCGGCAGTGACAGCAAGACAGAAAGCTCAGCCCAGATCCGCCAGCGCGTGGTCCGAGCCCGTGAAGTCCAGCTCAACCGCTTTGCCGCCGCCGGGGAGCGCAACTATTCAAACGCCCAAATGAGCTCACGCCAGATCAGGACCTACTGCGATCTAGGCAGCGAAAGCGAACGCATGCTGGAACGTGCCATGCAGCAGCAGGGCCTCAGCGCCCGTGCGCACGACCGGATATTGAAAGTCTCGCGGACCATCGCCGACATGGAAGGCAATCCGCAGATCGAAAGCAAGCACATCGCGGAGGCAATCCAGTACCGGACGTTGGACCGGACTTACTGGGCGTAGATTGGCAGTGGATTTAGGGCTACACCATCATAGCCTTGGTGGAGAGAAAGAATTTGTTTCTTCCCCAAGCGACTCCTGAGGGTGAGCACCGGGCTAAATGGCCAGGCGCTCTCCACACAGTTTAATCATATCTTTTGTGCTATCTGAAAACTAAACCCATATTGGCGGACGTTTTTGCATTTTCAGGTGTTGATCTTTCAATCAGCATCCCAGCTAACCGCTCTAAGGTATCAATTTGGCATGCATTAGTTGTTTTTGTATCTGTAACTTCTGCATGGCCGTGGGGATAACATCTACCCATATGTTGGGGGATGAAATTCGGGTTATGTGACCAGAAATCCTGCAATGGTCCCGCAACTTTCGAAGCATCACGGGACTGGAGAGCATTAAGAAGACCGCGCCGCGTTGCATCTACTATGCCCTCAGCCGCTTTTACTCCATGAACCTCCCGGATATTTCCAACATATCCGGTTGCTCGCTGGAGATTATTGGGATACATAAAGTCCCAGCCCATAACGGCGTCCAGGGCTACCCATACGGCGTACTCTGCATCCCTATGGCCAACTTTTGAAAGTTGGGTCTTCTGTGCGGCTGTCACGAGCTTTTTATCGGGAAGACCACCACCTTGCTTTACTGCTTTCAAGAATGCTTGGAAATAACCATCGACGGCAGCATACAGCGCGACGCTATTCTCTTTCGTCACCCTCGGTTGTTTTCCTTGCGGCAATCTGTTACTCAGCACGATCCCGTGACCATTAAGACTTGCAGCGTTAGTGGAACATTTACCATCAGACTTGCCGTTGGGTGTGCAATTACCGAGACCACCACAAGTGTTACCTTTTGAGCAGTCGCTAGAGTAATAGCAATTACACTGACCACTGTCATCAGGAAGAATATCTTGGCCAACCATTACGCCAGCCAGCAATAAACTGCCGATCACTAAACCCAGAATTTTCATGAGCACTCTCTTTCACAGCCCAATATTTGAGTACAAGCCCCGAAATGGTAGTCGATTACTAAAACTTTAACAATGAATTAGAATGCATGTAAGAATTACTGGAGAGATTTTCGATGCTGCTGTTGTTTGTGCTTTTTTTTCAGACCCCCGCTAAGCATGCTAACAGCCTTCCGAAGCACCCACCGCAAGCTGTAGCGCTTGTTGAACAAGCGCGCACCTTACCTCCTGAATTTGTCGCGGACACATTTTTGCGGCTGGCAGGGTCGCGACTGGTCACCGAGAGGAAGTGGCAGCAGGAATTAGTTGACGAGGCGTTCTGGTCCGGCGGTCGTGCTCCTTTACCTTATCAACAGTGGGCTGACCGCAGGGACTCGCTCCCCACACGGCAGGTACGAGCAAATCGCCTTGAGGTATTGACGTTGCAGACCCGTGCCATTGATGCGATGTTGGCGCTCGATCCTGCTCGTGCGTTGCGCATGTTTGAAGAGATGAAGCCGTTGACTCTTCCTAATCCCGACTGTTCAGAGATAATTACCCCGGATGTTTCAGCTTACTATCGGACCGCAAGCGCGATTTTCGAGCACGCGTTCACTGCGAAGCAGCGGCAGGACGAGGATGACATTGCTTTCCTGAAACGGCTCATCGGCGAAATAGGCTCGCCTGTCCAAATTCCGCCCGCCTTACAGTCCGTATTGGCGTTGAAGATCACGGCAGAGAAGCGTATTGGTCTATTGACCGTTTTTGCCGGAGTGTTAGATCGTGTTTCGGGCTCGGATCGCTCCTTTGGGGCAGTGGAAGGAACGTTGGTTCCAAATGCCAGCCCGGAGGTGGCTGCGGCGCCCGCCTTCGTTGCCGCTTTACGCAACTATATCCTCCGCCATGCGCAAGGGCGACGTTGCGCAGACAATCTTGTTCCTGCGGGAAACCTTCCGAAGTCCGCGGCACAATTCAATGCTCTCGTCCTGAAACTTGATCCCACAGGCGAGCGGTTCAAGCCTATTCCTGAAGGAGAAGTAAAGCCTCTGGCGGACGCTGGAACGTATACGCCGCATCTTTTGTGGAAATCCCCACGCGCCAGAGCTGTTCTTGCGGCGCTGCAATGGCTTCACCATGGTAATCGCGAGCCGGCGGAAGAGCATTTATGGACACTCCAGGAGCGGTCCACGGACGAATGGCTCCAGCGCTTTCAGGACACCCTGAAACTAATGGCCGACTGGAAAGAAGATGACGAAGATTCTCCTGACGAATACCTGTGCATGGCGACCGATGGATTGAGTGACATGGCAGCGTTGGCTCCTCCTGGCCCAATGCGCGACCGAGCCATGAGTGCGTATTTAGAAGTTCTGGAACAACGCTATACGTCCATTGAAAATCGCAACTTGTGGTTCACGCAATTTCGACAAATGCTGTACCGGGCGCGGTTCTCCAAGGACCCAACGGACAAAACGTGGATTCTAAACTCAATGGCCCGCAGCACGAATCCTATTATTGCTTTGTATGCCAAACTCGAAGCTCTTGAGATTGCTCCTTGATGGCGCTGTTGGTTCCCCACGATTTGGCGGTCAGAAAATTGGTGGTCCCGGCAGGATTCTAACCTGCACCCATCAGCTTTAGAGGCTGCGTGTTCTGACATTGAGCGCAAAGGCCTGATTTCGACAGTATGCACGTCGTTGTGGTCGAACATAGTTAAAATTGGAGTTATGGCACGAATCTGGAAGGAACCGTGGGACTCGTCGACAAGCAGGCACGCTGTGGACTGGAGTGCCGAAGGGATTGTGGACTGGAGTCCCGATGCAATTGCGCCCATCGAAGCGCACAAGAAGAACCCGACGCTTGTGCTTCACGAAAGCGTATTCGTGGACGTGTGTTCGTTTACTTTTCGGTTCGAGAGCCTGCCCCAACTAGAACGAGCCATTGCTTACTACGAACAGAAAATTCTGCCCAGCAGTATTCTTCCGGCCAAGGAATTCCTCGATTACGGGGGCGACTCAGGGGAAGCACAAAGATGGTACGAACGTCTCCCGTTATTCCTGCGTGAAGAACCAAAGCGTCGAAAGGTAGTTAAAGCACTGCGTGCCGCTCGTGCCTGCTTCGACGGGACAAAGTAATCGCTGCGCATACACAGGCGGGGTGGCCTGTTCTTTCGTTGTTCTGTCCTCTCATTGCGGAGAGGGCACCCGGCGTCACTTATAGGACTTGTCCTATTCACCATAGGTTTTGTGGCAGTTTTGTCAATTATCTATTGACTTAATCTGTGGCATGTCTATAATCATCCCATGGCTGATAAATACCAGCAATACCGCGATGCCGTAAGAAACGGATTCGCAGAATATGGTGATTTGGCGGGCAAGAAGAAGCAGGTAGATTCTGACCTGAACAAACTTATTCAGCTTATTACCGCTAACATCAACATGCTCCCGGAGGGCGAACGCGAACGGGTAGCGGAAGAATTTGATGAAAGAAAACTGCCTAGTGGATTCAGTGATGCCATTTGGCGCGTACTCAGCCCTTTTGAGTTTATGTCTGCCGCAGACGTACGAGCAGCCTTGGGCAGGAGCGGATATGACCTTTCCCATCAATCTAACGCTCTTGCGTCCATTCATACAACACTCAGGCGATTCCCGCCTGACAAGGTTGGTTCTAAGCTTCAAAAAGGAAAATTGGTGTACAGAAGAAAAGGGCTGACTCCCCTTAAATAATTTTGAACGTAAATACGAGAGGTCCTATGCTGCCACATCAGGCTGCCGAATCGAAGGGAGGCAAGCAACGTGATTAAGCGAGAAGAAGCATTCTTGATGTTTGCCAAATGGAAGGAAGAATCAACCCATTTAAAGGTTCTTGCTACGGTGGAGTGCACTCGATTGTTCTTTAACGATTGCCGCCTCTTTAATTTCTCCGACAGGAGAATGGCGCTACTGTTACCTGGGGATCGCAACGCTTGCGAATTATCCCTTGATGATTTGCGCTTTGAATATGTAGAGCCCAAAGAAGGGGAATCTGCGGAATCTTTAGCCGCCTTGATTGGCGGAAAACTTGGAACAGAATTGCTATTTTTTGAGTTATTTTAAGTAACGATCATTCTCATTTTGCTAGATGCGGGTGGGAGAAGAAGGCCGCAGTAATGCTTTGTTCTTCCCCACAGACAGCGTTCCGCTATTGAACCATTTCGCACTTGATCGCAGAAGCACATTGTCGTAAGGTTAGTCACAGGCGCAACGGAGAAATCTTCCGAATGCGCCGTTTTGTTTTTGCGGTAAGCCCGCTCTTGGGGGATGAAGAATATGTCTCACCCTAAAGGTGCCGCTCACTGCGGGGACATGTCCCTTGGGATCCCTTGGGATGCTTGGCAGCTAAAGTCTTTGTTTATTGGGATCAAGGGGGGAGGGGGGGGCACGAGATCAGGGGATCTGTACATCGGGTGATCTGGTGATCGGAAAAATAATCTCCCGGATGACCATGATGAGCATTGCTGAGTTGATCCGTCTAAATGGCTAAGGAGATGAAAAACCATATGAACTTTCGCCGGCTTTTAAGCGTCGTCTTGTTGGGATGCTGGAGCGTGTTTGCTGTGGGCCAAAATTCCGCTCCATCGCAGGACGTTGCCGCCGCGGTCGCGCGCATGGCTCGCGTGGGAAGCGCCTCCACTCCGCGTTTCTCTCCTGACGGAAAATGGGTGAGCTTCATCTCCAATCTCAGTGGTGTGCCACAAGTCTGGATCGTGCCGGCCGAAGGCGGCTATCCGCGCATGGTCACCAATGGCGACGATCCTGTGACCCAGGCGGAGTGGTCGCCGACGAACGACTGGATTGCCATCGCCATCGCTCCCGGCGGCGGACTGAACACGCAGGTATACATCGTCAAGCCGGATGGCGGCGGCATGAAGCTGCTGACCCAGGGCGGCAAAGATAACAACGCGTTGGACGGCTGGACTGAAGACGCAAAGCAGATTGCGATTAATTCCAACCGGAACGATCCAGCGTCGCGTGACAGTTTCATGATCGATCTGGTTTCAGGCGAGACGAAGCTGGTAGCGAAGAACCCGGGCATTGGAAGCATTGACGGCATCTCAGAGAATGGCAAGCGTGCGTTGCTGAGCCGGCTGCGCAATCGCGGGGACAACAATCTTTATCTGCTGGACCTGGCTTCTGGAAAAGACACGCTGATCACAAAACATGATGGCGTGGCGTCGTTCTCCGGAGAGATCGCCCCGGACGGATCGACCGCGTACATCGCCACCAACAAAGACCGCGATCTGTTTGCTTTTGCGCGGATCAAGCTTGCAGCGGACGGAGCGCCCGGCAGCATCGAAGTGCTGGCGGAGCGTCAGGATGGCGAACTGGACGGGGTGCGCCTGAACAAGCAGGGAACCATGGCGGCGCTGCTGTGGAACGTGAAGGGTAGAAACGAACTGTCATTCTACGATCTGGTCCAGGGCAAACAGATTCCCGGTCCCAGGCTTCCCGGAGAACTCGCTGGCGGCCTGGCTTTTTCGCATGACGGATCCAAACTCGCGCTCAATGTTTCCGGAGCGGCGCAACCGTCGGATATTTGGATCATGGATGTGAAGACCAGACAGTTTCGCCAGATTACTTTCAGCCCGCATCCCGGAGTGGACATGAATGCGCTCGTCCGTCCGGAACTGGTGACCTTCAAATCTTTCGATGGCCTTGAGATGAGCGGTTGGCTGTACCGCCCGAAGGGCCAGAGCGGCGCAGGAGCGTACGTGGTCAGCTTTCATGGCGGGCCGGAAGGACAGGAGCGCGCGCCATTTCGCAGTGACTACCAGGCGTTGCTGGCGGAAGGCATCGGCGTGTTTGCGCCGAATGTGCGCGGATCGTCGGGCTTCGGCAAGAAGTTTGTGAATATGGACAACGGTGAGCTGCGCGTCAACGGAGTCAAAGACATCAAAGCCTGCGTGGATTACCTGGTCAATAACCATATTGCCGATCCCAGGCGCATCGGCATTACCGGTGGATCGTATGGCGGATATATGACCATGGCTGGCCTGACCGAGTATCCAGAGATGTTCGCCGCCGGAGTCGATCTCTTCGGCATTGTGAACTTCATGACTTTCTTTCAGCATACGCAGCCGTGGATGGCGGCGATCTCAACTATCGAGTATGGCGATCCGGCGACGCAGAAAGATATGCTGGACCGTCTTTCGCCGATCTACAAACTGGACCGCATCAAGGCCGCGACGATGGTGCAGCACGGCGCCAATGACACGAACGTCCCCGTGATCGAGGCTGAGCAAATCGTAAAGACGCTTAAAGACCGGGGCGTGCCGGTGGAATACATTCTCTTCCCGGACGAAGGCCACGGATGGCGGAAGACTGCGAACCGTATCCGCTCGACTGTGGAGATGGTGCGCTTCTTTAAGGAACATCTTGGAGGTGCGGGGCAATAGCCTTCCGCGGGGCGAGCTGTGCCTCGACTCACGCAGTGAAATGATTATTAAAAAATTCAAATAATACAGTCGCCGCCATCTTCGTGTATCCAATCTGGCATCGTAATTTTAACGAGAAGCGGGCGTAACTAGCTTGTTCCAGAGGTGCCGCATGAAATTCATCCGGAAGAATGTGGTTACCTTGGTCCAATCCTGCGCAGCTTTTTGGCAGACTCGTACAGGTTGCGGTAATATAGCGTCAACTGGCCAAAGGTTCTATCCTAAAAATCTAAGCGTCGCAAAAGATCTATGCAGCAACTCGTTAGTAATGAGCGTGCCCGTAGAAGCTCTCGCGTGCTGGTTTCTTTGGCTTTGGCTGTTTCAGGACAGAAAAGCGATGGCTCGCACGTGAGCGGTTCGGCCGAGACCATCCTGGTGAACCGGCACGGGGCAAAGATACGGTCCACCGTACCGCTGGAGCCGAAGATGGAAGTACGTGTGGCCATGCTGGCTCCCTACAAATGGCGCGTGGGCCAGGTAGTCTGGGCCGATTCCGGCGAAAGAGAATACGGGATCGAACTTTATCGTCCGGAGAATTTCTGGGGAATATATTTTCCGCCCCAGGATTGGGAACTAGGCGTTCCGCCGGTCACCGTGATGAGCGCCGCACCTCCCGCTGTCGCTCTGCTACGTAGCGAGGTCCCGCTCCGCACCGATGTAAAGGCTCCTGAACCTGCGTCGACGCCGGAACCTTTGTACTTGCCGGAGGGAGGCACAATCGCGATCCTCAGGGGCATCGCCAGCAATGGCATTCCGTTTCAGGAGCGCGATCTGATTCTTCCCGTCGGCGACCGTCATGCCACTATGCTGATTGGGCCGCTGGCTGGCCTGGGTTCCACGTTGAGCGTGATCTTCAGCAAGAATTGTGTGGAAGACGCCGTAGTCACCGCGATTTCGCACAGCCGCGAGTATGACCGCTGGAGGATATGGCTCAACTTTTCCCGCGTCCTGCTGCTCGACAAATCGTGATTCTCGTCTGTAAGAGCTGACCCGACGACCTGGACCAATCAATTTCAGCCATCCGTCTTGCAAAGAAGCTGAGAACGAAATGAGCGCTCCCCAGAGTACGTTTTTTGCACGTTTGTCTGCCGCCCGCCTTTATACTTTGCGGTTGCTTCCGAAGGAGTTCACGGGATGAATCGTTTTCTCTGCCTTGTTGTTATTCTGTGCGCAAGCTGGCACGCGATGGCCCAGCAACCCGCCAAACCTGCGCCCAAGACTGTCTATATTCGCGCGGGACGATTGTTCGACGGCACGGGCGACAATGTTCGCGAGAACATGGTGATCGTCGTGCTGGGCGATCGGATTCAGAGTGTGGAACCGGCGACAGCAGCCACCATTCCCGCAGGAGCCAGCGTGATTGATCTGTCCCGTGCCACGGTTCTGCCCGGGCTGATCGACTGCCACACGCATCTTGGCGCACGCGCCGACCGCTATGACGAGATTTACCGCTTTAAGGACACGCCGTTTCAGAGCGCCTTTGCTGCTGTGGTCCATGCGCGCAAGACGCTGGAAGCGGGTTTCACCAGCGTGCGCGACGTGGGCTCTGAGCCATTTCTTGCCGTGGACTTGCGGAATTCGATCAATGAAGGTTTCATTCCCGGACCACGTATTGTGGCCAGCGGACCGGGAATTTCCATCACCGGTGGGCACGGAGACCTGAATAATTACTCTCCGCAGACACGAGTCAGCATGTTTCCGGAAGAGCGCGACTTCGCTATTGCCGATGGCGTTGACCAGATTCGCCACGTAGTGCGGGCGCAGGTGAAGTATGGCGTGGACGTGATCAAGATCCTGGCCACCGGAGGAGTGCTCTCCAAGGGCGACAGCCCGGGAGCGCCGCAGTTCACTCCAGAAGAACTGAAAGCCGCAGCCGACGAAGCCCACATGGCCGGACGTAAGATCGCCGCGCATGCCCACGGCACACAGGGGATCAAGAACGCAATTCTTGCCGGCATTGACTCCATTGAGCACGCTAGCCTGATTGACGATGAGGGCATCCGTCTGGCCAAAGAGCGCGGCGTGTATCTGGTGATGGACATCTACAACGACGACTACATCCTGGGCAAAGCCGTTGAATTTGGTTTGCCGAAAGAAAATGTCGAAAAAGAAAAGATGGTCGGTCGTTTGCAGCGGGAGAATTTTGAGCGCGCGGTCAAAGGCGGGGCCAAAATGGCTTTCGGCACCGATGCCGGCGTCTATCCGCACGGCGACAACGCCAAACAGTTCTTTTACATGGTGAAGTTCGGTCTGACTCCGGCGCAGGCCATTCGCGCCGCTACCAGCAACGCCGCGGATTTGATCGGCCGCGCCAGGGATGTGGGCACGGTGGAAGCTGGAAAATACGCTGACATTATCGCCGTGGCCGCCGATCCCTTACAGAACGTGACTGCTCTGGAGAACGTGAGCTTCGTGATGAAAGGCGGAACGGTCGTTAAGGATGCGATTACTGTGAAACCCGCACACTAGAGTGGTTACTGCGCGGGCGAGTTGACAGTGTAAATGCGTCGATTCTACGCGCTAGCAACGGGCGACCAACGATTAGAAAATTCTAATTCAATAATCCCTAAGTACTTGGTGCCGCAAACCGTTGACCCGAAATCAATAATCGAAAACAACCAAGGGTACAATGCCCGCTGTACCGTTGAAGGAAGGTTAGAGACTGTTGAAAATCAAGGGGCATACGTTGGAAGCTGAATGGAATCCCCCATGTCATTAGCAGACGCTGGCGCAGAAGCGCGACGCTGGACGCGTCACAGAATCGATGTCCGGCTCAAGGTACTGTTTGCTCGCGGATCTAACCATACCTCCGCTTTCGGTCGCGGTAACAACATCAGCCGCGGTGGCCTGGGCGCTTATATTCCATGCTCGATTCCAGTCGGCACAACCGTGTCACTGGAAGTGACCTTTCCTTATTCTTCAAATGAAGTGAAAGTGCAGGCCGTGGTTCGGACTTGTGAGGGCTTCCGCTATGGATTGGAATTTGTCGAAGTGCCGGAAGACGTACGCATCGCCATCATGAAGAACTGCGGCGGCTCCGCATAAGCGCAGCCGATCACAATTCAATTCCTCATCTCGCGTGCGCTGCCATAATCGTAAACGATAGAAAGCCGGTCAGCCGAGACTGTTTGTGTACAATTCGTCCGGGAGATCCCGGATATGCCATCTCGATTTGCGGTTGCTTTACTCTTAATACTTTCCGGCTTGGGAACGGCCCTGGCTCGGAATGCTGCGACCAGAACCGCCGCACAACTACCCAAGGTCCGCACCGTAACTGCTTTTGTGCGGCTTGACCGCCAGTCGTATCGCACACAGGTTGCCGGTGCGCTGAAGATGTTGCGGGCAGCGAAGGCTGAGTTCACCAAGGCTGGCTATGAAGTTGAAACCATCCGTATTACGACGCAGCCATTTCCGGAGATCAGCAAAGGATTGACTCCCGATCAGGCTCTCGAATTTTTCAAAGAGTACGACAAACTGGCGCAGCAAGAGGGCTTCACGCCGGACATTGGACCGGCCATGAGCAAAGACAGTGACGATCCCGGTCAGGCCGATCTGCTGGCACGCATCATTGCTGCGACGCAATCCATGAACGGTTTCATCGTTGTGGCCGACGAATCAGGAATCCATTGGAATGCCATCCGCGCTGCGGCGCGTGTGAATAAATACCTGGAGGAGCATACCGAGCACAGTGAAGGCAATTTCCGCTTTGCCTCGGGAGCATTTCCTCCGCCGGTTGCGCCGTTCTATCCCGTCTCACATACCACCGGCGCCGGACATGGTTTTGCTGTCGGGCTGGAGTCGGCCAATATCGTCAATGACGTGTTTGCCGCGTCCCGGGGCGATAGGAACGCCTTGGGCGAACAGTTGACCGCCGCACTGGGAGAGCAAGCTAAGAAGGTGGAAGAGATCTCCCGTCGTGTGGCTGCGGCCACCGGCTGGCAGTATCAGGGAATTGACCTCACGCCGGTGCCACTCAAAGATATCTCCATCGGCGCGGCGCTGGAGTCGCTGCTGAAAAATCCAATTGGTTCGCCGGGCAGTCTCAGCGCGGCTTACACCATTACCTCCGCGGTGCGTCGTGTTCCCGTACAGCAAGCCGGCTACAGCGGGCTGATGCTTCCGGTGCTGGAAGATTCAGTGCTGGCGAAACGCTGGGAAGCAGGCGAGATCAGCCGGGATTCGCTCATGTCGTATTCGTCGGTATGCAGCACCGGACTGGACGCCATCCCGCTGCCGGGTGATATTTCTCTTCACGATCTGGAAAATATTATTGCCGACATGGCCAGCCTGGCGGTGAAGTGGCATAAGCCGCTCTCCGCGCGGCTACTGCCTGTGACGGGCAAAAAGTCCGGCGAGATGACTGAATTCGGCAGCCCCTATCTGGTGAACATCAAGATCCGTTGAGATGCTGTTGCGTTTTATTTGCCAGTGGCCGCGCACATCACTTCCCGCACAGCCTCGCACGATGCGTGGATATGTTCCGCCATCAGCGTGGGATGGACAAGGAACATCAGGCTGGTTTCCCCCAGATCGCGCGCAATCGGCAGGCGTTCCTGCGGACGCCATTCCTGCGGGAAGGCTTTTTCCAGATAAATCTCACTGCAACTTCCGCTGAAGCAGGGAATTCCCCGCGCGGTGATTTCGGCGATGATCCGGTCGCGGCTCCAGTCTGGTCGGAGCATCTCCTGGCGCACGAATGCATAGTACTTGTAGTAGACGTGGCCGATGTGATTCGGCGGAACAGTGACGCGCAAACCAGGAATGGAGTTGCAGGCATCGGTAAGGACCGCCGCATACTGCCGGCGGACCTGGACCCATTGCGCGAATTTTCGCAGCTGAACTCGGCCGATGGCGGATTGAACTTCTGTCATGCGCCAATTCGTGCCAAACGATTCGTGCAGCCAGCGAAACCCAGGCGCATGCTCCCGTCGATACACCGCGTCATAGCTCTTGCCGTGGTCTTTATAGGCCCAGGCGCGTTCCGCCGCTTCGGCGGAGTTGAGCGTGACCATGCCGCCCTCGCCGGCGGTGGTCATGATCTTGTCCTGGCAGAAAGAAAACGCGGCTATATCGCCCAGGCTGCCTGCGGGGCGTCCTTTGTAGGTTGCCCCGGGCGACTGTGCGCAATCTTCAATGACTTTCAGTCCGCGCTCACGGGCCAGTTCCATGATCGGGTCCATCTCACACGGCCATCCGGCGAGATGTACGGCGACGATCGCTTTGCTGGCCGGCGTCAGCGCTTTGCGAATCGTCTCTGCCGTCAGGTTCTGGCTTTCCGGGTCGACGTCGCAGATCACTGGCCGCGCGCCTACTGCCACAGCACAGCTGGCCGAGGCAATGAACGTCCGCGATGGAGTGATCACGTCATCACCTGGACCAATGCCGAGCGTTCTTAACGCAAGCTCCAGCGCCACGGTGCCATTGGCCAGGGCCACAGCATGCCGGCATCCGGCGAAAGCAGCGAACTCCTGCTCAAACTGCCGGCCTTCGTCTCCTGTCCAGTAGTTGACCTTGCCCGATTGCAGCACGCGAGCCGCAGCCTCGATTTCATCGGGAGCAAAGTGCGGCCAGCCGGGGAAGCTCTCAGCGACCGGCCCGGCTGCATTCGCGTCTTTTAGCGTTCTTGTTGTTACCATCATTTCCTCAAAACGGACCTAAAGCGCCAGTTGGCAACGAATCAACTTACGAAGCCGAAACGCGTAACAGAAAATCATTGGCCGATGCTTCTCAGAACCTTAGCCGGGATGCCCACCACCGTGACGCCGGCTGGAACGTTTTGTGTGACCACAGCGCCCGCCCCAACCGTGGCTCCTTCGCCAACACTGAGGTATTGCAGCACGCGCGCTCCGGTGCCAACTAACACGCCGTCGCCGATTGTGACCCCGCCGGACACATTGGCTCCGGGATTGATCACCGAGCCTCGCCCAATCGTAGCTTCATGGCCCAGAGTGCACGCAAAATTGCAAAGAGCGAATGCCTGGAGCTTGATGTTTACAGTCGCCACAACACCTGCGCATACCAGCGCGCCTTCTTCCAGAGTAGCGCTGGCTTGGTCCAGAACTACCGTTGGGTGGATCAACGAGGGGAACTCAACATCCGGCGCCAGAGCTTTGAGCTGTTGCGCCACTTTCAATCGCGCCGAAGGGTTGCCGATCCCAATCGCAAGCGCATGAACGCTACTACGGTTCTTGTTCAGCCACGCATAGTCGCCGACGATGTCCCCTCGCGAATCATGTGGGCCGATGGCGTTAAGGTCACTGACGATGTATCCGGCAAACTCATATTGTAGCGACACAGCATTGATGTCGCTGATGAGCCAACGAATTTCTCTTGCCATGCCACCGGCGCCGATTACCACAATGCGCTTGTTGGTCAACGCTTGGGTCCCTCACTCTTGCTGCCGGTAAACAGCGGCATGGTTGCATGCTGGGTGTTGGAGATGCCTTCGCGCCGGACCACGCTCCTGATGGTGAGCAGCACGATCCGTAAATCCAGCCAAAAGCTCCAATGGTCGACGTACCAGGTGTCCAGGGCAAACTTCTCTTCCCAGGAGAGAACGTTGCGGCCGTTGACCTGGGCCCATCCGGTAATTCCCGGCTTTACCAGATGGCGGCGCGCCTGCTCCGGCGTGTAGCGATCAAGGTATTCGATCAGCAAAGGTCGCGGCCCCACCAGGCTCAGATCGCCCGTCAGCACGTTCCATAGCTGAGGCAGTTCGTCCAGACTGGTTTTGCGGAGAAAGCGTCCAAGTGGCGTCAGCCGTTCAGCATCGGGCAGTAGATTTCCCTGCGTGTCGGTGGCGGTAGTCATGGTGCGAAACTTTATCAGGCAAAAACAAACAGCGTTCCATCCCGGGCGCGATTGCCGAAATAAAACCGGAGAACCGAGTCCAAGCCGCACTGCAATAGCAACTGCCGCCAGCACCGGGGAGACAAGCACCAACCCGGCAGTGGATGCTACAACATCCAGAGCGCGCTTACCCCACATCCGATACATCGAGCTTGCTTTTATCCGCATGAATGAAATCTGTTTGACGTTCCTTGCTTTCGATGCCGCTGAAGCGTACACGGCCAAGCAGGCATTGTGACCGACAAGATCCTCATTGGACATTCGATGGGGCTTCTTTGGCGGCGCCACTGTACGGCGTCATCAAACCGGGCAGTGGAAGCCCTTTGGCTTGAAGAAGTCCCAGATATTCCTCCGCGACGGCATTCCAGATTCTCTCCGGACTGAAGTCTCTGATCACACGTTCGCGCCCCGCTGCTCCCATCTTTGCACGCAAGCCGGGGTCGAACAGCAAAGCTTTGAGCCCCGCGACAAGCGCGCCTACATCGGCAACCGGCACAAGAATACCAGTGACACCGTCGATTACGGCATCGGCGGCGCCTGTAGCGTGGGTCGATATCACCGGCGTTCCCGCGGCGTGGGCTTCCAGAACAACGTTGGGAAACCCTTCGCGGTGCGACGGAAGGGCCAGCACATCAAAACTCTGATAGAAGTCGCAGATGTTGGCAACAAAGCCCGGACGTATCACAGAGGGGTCGGTCTGGAGCGCTTGCTTTACGGCATTGGGCAGAGGATCGCCGTCCTCGAAGTCGCCCAACAGCAATAATCTTAACGACGGGAATTCCAGTCTCAATATCTTGTGGGCTTCGTAGAGTTCTGGAATTCCTTTGTCGCGCGTAAGCCGACCCGCATAGCCGATGACTAGTGCATCGGGTGGAACGGCGAACTCTCGGCGCAGCTCAAGGCCTCGCTGCCGGCTTTCTGGAGTTGGCTTAAACCGCTCTGCATCGACGCCATTACTGCTTCCATTTGCCAGAACCACGGTCCGGTCCTGCGGCACCGAACCCGCAGCTACCGCCTTTTCCCGCACACTATGGCTGACACAGATCACTCGATGAGCACAATGACAGGCAATCCACTCTGCAAGCAGGAGGACCTTGCGCTTGAGCCCGGAGGCGGTTTCCCATCGCAACCCTCGCAGAGTGTAGACACGGCAGGGAACTCGGGTGACGAACGCCGCCAAGCCTCCCAGCAGCCCGGCTTTTGGCGTACTGACGTTGGTGATTGATGGGCGGAGGCGTCGCAGCAAAGCGCATAAACGAAAAAACGCGAAGCAGTCTTTCAGAGGAGAGATCTCACGGGCCATCTCCATCTCGATTGCCTGGATGCGTTCCTCGTTGCAAATCGCCGTGAGATTTTCTCCCGGAGACGACGCGAGGGAAACTTCAAAATCCCGTTGCGACAAGTAGCGCAACTGTCCTCGCAACAACACGGCGCTCAATGATGACGTCACCAGATATAAGACTCGAGTTGGTCCTGTTTCCCGGCCTTGTTTCATCGCGCGATATCCATTTCTTGGGCGCTAGATGGGAATTTCTAAGTCCCATTTTAACAGTGTGATTCGCAGGTATAGATTCCTGCATAAACCGTAACCAAAGTTGCTTAGTTTATATTTTGATTACTATCTAAATGTATGTTAACGAGAAATCGGCAACCGGATTCCCGGCATAGCGGTTTGGCAGGTCGTAAGGCTACCCGTCTGAATGAAATAAGCTGAAAAGGGCCATTGACAACGATTTCCGCAAGGTCTATGGTTTCCGCTGCCTGTTCTTACTCCCCCGTTGGAGGTTCCTACCGCCATGAGACGGCCCATCACTGAACAAAATTCATTTGTAAGCCGCACCACTCTGTTGTTGGTTGCGGCAATTCTGCTTGTACCCTCGCTGGCAGCGGCGACAACGCATCCGCTGTTTAACCTGGACTCAACCACCCAGTCGCCATTTCCCAGCAACCGGTTTACCGCGTTTGACCATCATCAGATCACTGGGCTGCGCGTCAACCTGCCATTGCCGAACTGCACGACCAATCCCTCCGATTGCGCCGATATCGCACTTTTGAACCAGCTTGACGGTTTTAATCCGCAACCGCGACTTTCCATACCATTCGATGGCGCCATTGATCCCAGCACGGCCAACAGCCACACGGTTTTCCTGGTGAAACTAGGCGGTGAGGGACGCGAGGGTGAACACGATGGCGAACGGGAACACGAATTTGAGCACCATCACCACGCCGTGGAAGTGGTTGGCATCAACCAGATTGTGTGGGACCCGGCGACGCTGACTTTGTTTGCCGAATCCAACGATCATCTTGATGAAGACTCAACCTACCTGCTGGTTGTAACCACTGGAGTTCACGATGCCAGTGGACATCCCATTGCGCCGGCCACCGCCTTCCAGCGGCTGCGGGGCGATGATGATGATTTCCGGCGCCACGGCGACAACGTCCTCAGCGCCTACAGCGACGCGTTGGAAGACGCGTTAAACGAAGAGACGTTGGAGCACGTTGGGCTTTCGCGAAGGAACATTGCCGTTGCCAGCGTGTTTACCACGGAAAGCATCTCAGCAACATTGCGCAGCATTCGCCGGCAGATCGAGCGTGCGGCCCCGCCGGTTGTGGACTTCATGCTGGGTAGCGGCGGTGAGAAGACGGTCTTTCCGCTGAGTTCGCTTACAGGGCTTTCCTTCCAGCCGCAGGTAACGGTTGTTGGCCCCAAGCCCAATGTGCCGCTGTCCCTGGGCGCTTTGCAGGTCTTTCCTGGAGCCATTGGCACCGTGGCGTTCGGTAAGTTTACCGCGCAGCACTGGCAGAATGCGGGAGTGTTTATTCCTGCCGTGCCCACGCGCACGCGCGTGCCGTCGCAGGGTACGGAAGAGCTGTTCTTCAATCTCTTTATCCCTTCCGGGCCGCGTCCCAGCAACGGCTGGCCGGTCGCTATTTTTGGCCACGGCTTTACCGACAGCAAGCAAGGCGCGCCGCTGGCTGTGGCGTCCACGCTGGCCCACAACGGCATAGCCACTATTGCGATCAATGTTGTTGGCCACGGGTTTGGCCCGAACGGCACACTCACGGTGAACCAGGGCACTGCCACCGTAGTATTGCCGGCGGGCGGCCGCGGCTTTGACCAGGATGGCAATGGCGCGATTACATCTTCTGAAGGATCATCCACATTTGTGCTCAGCCCGCAAGCGCTCATCGGTTCGCGCGATGCTCTGCAACAAACCGCGGCCGATCTGATGCAACTCGTGCGCGCCATCCAGGGCGGCGTCGACGCCACCGGCGACGGCTTGCAGGACCTGGATCCGAACCGCATCTACTACTTCGGTCAATCGTTCGGCGGCATTTACGGCGGGATATTCCTGGGTGTTGAACGGGACGTCCGCGCTGGCGTGCTTAACGTTCCTGGCGGCTCGATTATCGACATCGTGCGTGAGGGCGGCTTCCGTCCCCTGCTGGTCCAGTCGCTGTCGTTGCGTGTGCCGTCGCTGCTCAACGCCGCCCCGCCTGCTTTCTTTAATGACAACAGTCCTCTGCGCGATCTGCCCACGGTGATCAACGCCATTCCTGGCGCGGTCGCCATTCAAACCGTGGAAGACAACAGCCGCTGGCTAACGCAAGCCGGCGATCCTGTGGCCTGGGCGCCTTTCATACGCAAGTCACCGCTTCAGGGCGACGCCGCGAAACGCGTGATCGTGCAATTTGCCCGCGGCGACCAGACTGTACCTAACCCAACCGCGACAGCGCTGATTCGGTCGGGTGATCTTGAGGACCGCGCAACTTTCTTCCGCAACGACCTGGCATTTGCGCTGGGAGTTGGTTTCGGGAAAAACCCGCACACGTTCATGACCAACATCGGTGGAACGCCACTTGTGGCGGCAGCAGCCGTCGGCGCACAGACCCAGATTGCGGTGTTCTTTGCCACCGATGGGACCCTGACGATCGATCCTGATGGCCCAGGAGCGCTGTTTGAAGTCCCGATTGCCGGCCCGCTGCCGCAAGACCTGGGATTTATTCCGTAGGAAGATTGGTAATCGGGGAATTGAGTAATCGGGTAATTTTAAAACGGAGTTGATGGTGCTTCCAGGCATCACGGCTCCGTTTTTTGTTTTAGTAATTACCCGATTACCCGATTTCAAAATTTAAAATCTTTACTTACCACTTCATTCGCTCCCGCAGGGAAGTGACGTGGGTCAGGTGATGGTTGCCGTGCCATGAGTAGAGAGACAGGAGCCAATCCGCATCGTGAAGGCCCGATTCAGGATGATTGAACTTGCGTTGAAAATCTTCCGTGCCTAGTGATTTCAACAGCACAATCCAGCGCATGTGGAGCGACTCAAGCAGGCTTACAGAGACCTCAATCGGAGTTCCTTGAGTGTCCTTTAATTGCGCCCAGGCTACTTCGTCATAAGCATTGATCGTGGGAGTATCCGCGGTCATGGTCAGCTTGAATCGGATATAGGCATTCAAGTGGCTGTCCGCCACATGATGGACTACCTGTTGGACGGTCCAGCCGCCGTCGCGATAAGGGGTATTGATCTGGTCGGGGCTCAATCCGCTCACGGCGCGGCGCATGCGCGAGGGCAGTCCGGCGATCTCTTCAATGTGGCGGGTACGGGTCTCAGAAGTTGGATTCAGGTCGGGGGAAAAACGGCCTATGGGGTAGCGGGGGTCAGTCATGGTACCTCGTATCAATGGGAGTGAACCGCAATAAACCACTTGAATAGATGAGTACAGGGTCGATTTAGATGAAGAAAAGTAAAGACTTAGAGACAAATTTAAGACATAAAAATCTCTTGACGGTTAGGCCATTGCGCGTATACCGTAGTGTATCCCCGCGGATGGGTAACGTCCGAGCCTAGTGTATTCCAAGTGCTGCTGCTGCAAGTGTAAAAATTTAGGCAACTAAAATGCCACCACTTGCGTCTAATAGGCACGTAAGGGTCTCTGGTACTCCCACAACATCAGTCTGATATGTCCTCGCGAACAGAGGCATGAAGGGGTTTGCGGTTCCTTGTGTGTGGATACAGGGATCGATATAAGAAATATGGATTCATTCGGAAACGGACGACATCTAATTCATATAGGTTTTTGGACTAAATACTAATAAAGGAGAAAACAGTCATGCGATCTGACTTGATTTATGACGCACTTGATACCGTGCGGAACCGCTATCTTTTGTGCCAGCTCATCTCCAAGGCGACGCGGAAATTCCATAAGCCGAATACCCGCGTCCAGGAAACGATGAACGATGTTCTCGTGCTGGTGGGTGAAGCTGGTGAAGCCCAAGAAGTGCTCAACGCGCCAACAGATGAGGTTGCTGAAACCCGGCGGCGCGCTGCATAATAGACTTTCCTGAACAATCCCGCCCGGTCTGGCCGCCAGGCGGGTTCTTCGGGGTAACCCCGAGGAAGTACTTCTCGCCTTTAGATTAAGCCACACATCCTCCCTATCAATTCAATAAAATCCCGTAGGTGACTGAATGACAATTGCGGAACTAAAAGAAAAAAACATCACTGAGCTTACCAAGATCGCGCGCACCCTCGACCTTCCTGGCGCCAGCGGTCTGCGCAAGCAGGACCTCATCTTCAAAATCCTGCAGGCTCAGAGTGAAAAAGAAGGACACATCTTCGCGGAAGGTGTCCTGGAAATCCTGCCTGACGGTTATGGCTTCCTCCGTTCCCCCGACTACAACTACCTGCCTGGCCCCGACGACATTTATGTTTCTCCATCGCAGATCCGTAAATTCGACCTGAAGACCGGCGATACCATCAGCGGACAAGTGCGCCCGCCGCATGAGGGCGAAAAGTATTTTGCTCTGGTCAAGATCGAGGCGGTCAACTTTGAATCGCCCGAAGAGGCCCGCAATAAGATCCTGTTTGACAACCTTACGCCGCTTTATCCGCAGGAACGCCTCAAGGTGGAAACGGTGCGGGAGAACGTGAGTGGCCGCGTAATGGACCTGCTCACGCCCATCGGCAAAGGGCAGCGTGGGCTGATTGTGGCCCCGCCGCGCACCGGCAAAACCATGCTGTTGCAGAACATCGCCAACTCCATTACAACCAATCATCCGGAAGTCGTGCTGATCGTGCTGCTGATCGACGAACGTCCGGAAGAAGTCACGGACATGCAGCGTTCGGTCAAAGGCGAGGTCATCTCCTCGACTTTCGATGAACCCGCTGCACGCCACGTTCAGGTTGCGGAGATGGTGATCGAAAAAGCCAAGCGCCTGGTGGAGCACAAGCGCGATGTCGTGATTCTGCTGGACTCCATTACTCGTCTGGCGCGCGCTTATAACACCATTGTTCCGCCTTCGGGCAAAGTGCTCTCCGGCGGCGTTGACTCCAATGCTTTACAGCGGCCGAAGCGTTTCTTCGGCGCGGCCCGTAACATTGAAGAAGGCGGCTCGCTGACGATCATTGCCACAGCGCTGGTGGAAACCGGCTCGCGCATGGATGACGTGATCTTTGAAGAATTCAAAGGCACCGGCAACATGGAAATCATTCTCGACCGCAAACTGGTCGACAAGCGCGTCTTCCCGGCCATTGACATCCAGCGCTCCGGCACCAGAAAAGAAGAGCTGCTGATCGCCAAGGAAGACCTGGCCCGTATCTGGGTGCTGCGTCGCGTTCTGAACCCACTGTCACCGGTGGAAGCGATGGAACTGCTCATCGAGAAGATGGGCAAGACAGCTTCCAACAGCCAGTTCCTGTCGAGTATGAGTTCGATCTAGGTTCGCAATTAGCAACTACAATTTGCAACTAAATGTACAGTGAGCTTTCTTTTTTGCCCCAAGCGCAAGCGAGGGGCATTTTTCTTTGCTGCGCCCGGCAGGGCGCACTCATTAGGACGTGAAAATCCTCTACTCGCCCGGCAAAGGAAAGTGTTGGCGAACGGCAAGAGTGTCCGTCGCGAGGCGGAATCGGAAGCAGTTACGCAAAACGCTGGCTTGACGAACAGGAAGCGGAAAATAAATTCTCCCAACCGTCCTCCTACCTCTTGACTATTTGTAATTCAGGTTTACACTCACTTTGTTACCGGCGGAAAAAATCGGTCTATGAAATCCGTTTTGCGGACCTTCCTCCTCTTTTTGCCGGTACTCTTCATCACTTCTGCCGATCCAGCAGGCAGCCCAACCAGTTTTTCGCGATTTCCGCGCCTGACGCTCTGGGCCTGGCAGCGGCCTGAGTTGCTGGAGTTCCTTGATCCCCAGCAGGTCGCCGTCGCCTACCTGGACCAGACACTCTACGTCCACGAGGTCGTGAGGGCGGAGCCCCGTGTGCAGCCACTCCGTGTGCCACCCGGAACGCGAGTGATTGCTGTGGTCAGGATCGAGATGCCGGCCGGCTACAGCTCCGAATCCGAAGAAACCAAAGCAAAGATCGTAGCGGCATTGTTGCGGTCCACACGCCGAGGTGGAGTTTCCGCCTTGCAGGTGGACTTTGATGCCGCGAAGTCCCAGCGGGCGTTCTACCGTGAGGTACTGGTCCAGGTCCGCCGGCAAATGCCGCCGTGGATGCCGCTCTCGATCACCGCTCTGGCGTCGTGGTGCGCTTACGACGACTGGATCGCCGGGCTTCCCGTCAACGAAGCTGTTCCGATGTTGTTCCGCATGGGAAGAGAACGCGGCTTGTTCGACCGCCGAGGGCCAGCCCGCATCATCCGCGAACCATTATGCTCGGGCAGCCTGGGACTCGCCACGGACGAGCCGTGGCCGGCAGAAACGAAAGGGAAGCGGCTCTACATCTTCCATGCGCGGTCGTGGACCAACGCAGTTTTTATCAATACGCTCAAACGAGTCAACCAATGAAACGTTCCGCCAAATTATCTTTTTACACGCTCGCGCTTTCGCTTGTCCTGCTCGCTCCCCAAAGCGGCAACCCTTGTGGGCCGGAATTCCCTGAGGCGGTTTTCACCTTCCAGAACCACCCGGACGCTCCGCTGGAGGTTTATGCCAGGGGCAATCTTGGGGTGCTGCTCCCGTCGTTTGCGCGATCGTATTTGGTTGTCGCTTTTCGGCATTTGTCCGGACGGCCCCTCGCGACCAGCGAGACGGAGGGCGCTCTGCGTGGCTGGTTGCGGAAGTTGAAGGGCTCCTGGGGCGATTCAGGGAAAGCTCCGATTGAGGAGTGGGCAAAGGCACGGGACGCTATTTTTGGCGCGAAAGATGAACCGCCGAGCTTGGCTACCTTTCGCGAGGATCTAGCGCAATACTCTGCCGGCGATACTCCCTGCCAGCCAGATTCTTTTCATACTGCCGTTCTCACTCTGAAAGACCGTGCGCGGCGCTTCGGAGTTCGGAGCGCGGAACTGCGCGAGTGGACCCATGGGCAAGACGTAGTTTTTTCAGATTGCAATCGGGGAAAAAACGTTCCAGCCATGGTCTCAGCGCAGAGTCCGGCCCTATTACTAGCGGACCGGAGATATCAGATCGCGGCGGCCCATTTTTACACCGGCGACTATGCCACTGCTGTGAGCGACTTTGACCAGATCGGCCAGGACAAGAGCTCGCCCTGGACGACCATGGCTCCTTATCTTGCTGCGCGGGCCCAGGTACGCACCAAAGCCCCCCTTGCTGAGACCCAAGCGCGATTGCGAGCAATCCTACGTGACAGGAGCCGCAGTTCCAGTCACCCGGCGGTGCGCAAGCTGCTTGGGTATATCGCTTACCGGGTTGATCCGGGAAAGCGCACCCACGAGCTTAGCCGTCTGCTGGCCAGCTCTAGTGTGGACCCGAATTTCGAACAGGACCTGATCGACTACACGTTCGGGCTGGACGGAACGCTGGGAGAAAGCCCCGATTTCTCGGAACAGGAAGATACGCCTGAAAAAGTCCATACGAAAGAAACCAAGTGGCGGCAGCAGAAGTTCCGAGAGCTAAGAGCATTTGTCCTTGCCGACGAGATGACAGATTGGATCCTTACCTTTCAGCTAGCCGGCAACGCGGGCTGGACAAATGCGATCCAGCGATGGCAAAAGCAGCGCACGCTTCCATGGCTGGTTGCCGCTATTTCAATCATAGACGCCGATGACAAGGTCGCGCGGGAGTTGTTGCTGGCCGCCGAGCAAGTACCCTCCAGCTCTCCGGCTTATCCCACGATCTCCTACCATCGGGTGCGGCTGCTTATGCAGGCTGGAAAAGGTGAGCAGGCACGGGCCCTTCTGAATGAGTTGTTGCCGTCGTTGCAGGACAAGGTTTCGGCATCTTCCTATAACTTGTTTCTCGCCCAGCGGGCAAAGCTCGTTACCAGCTTTCAGGATTTCCTGATCTACGCCTCTCGCCCTTCGGTCGGTGAAGACTCATGGGGAGACGAAGTCGGTGACGACTGGCTGGACTGCGGTTGGCGAGATCCATGCGAGGAGTTGGTGTTCGGGAAAACAATCCGCAAACCGCTGGAACCACGGTTTGACACTGAGGCGGCCTTGATTCTCAACACGCGCATGCCTTTAGACCTGCTGGAACAGGCGGCGCTCGGTGGTGAGCTAGCGGACAAGTTGCGGGGTGAACTGGCGGTGGCCGCGTGGACGCGGGCTGTCATGCTTGGCCGGCATGATATTGCCTCCATGCTGGCGCCTGAAGCCGCCAAGGCCTATCCCGTGATGAAAGATGACCTGGAAAGTTACATCAGCGCCGGCACCGCGCAGGACAAATGGCACGCAGCTTTGTTTACGATCTTAGGCTACCCTGGCGCCAGACCCTACGTGAACGCCCTCTCGGCGCGATCTACGCCTATGCAGAAAATTGATAACTACAGCGATAACTGGTGGTGTGAGGATATCGGCTCCAATCCAGGAGAAGTCAATTATGGGAAAGATGCTGATTCAGAAGTCCGGCTCAAGCAACGTCGCGACGCGCCCGGATATCCGGCATTCCTGTCCGCCGAACAGGTCAGCGCTGCAAAGTCAGAGTGGAAGGCGCTCTCGGCTTCAGGCTCTGCGAATGGCTATCTGTCGCAACAGGCCTTGAAATGGGCCAAAGAAGCTCCGAACGATCCCAGAATTCCCGAAGTCCTCCACGATGCGGTGCGAGCTACTCGTTTTGCTTGCGGTAGAAAAAGTACTTCAGACGTGAGCAGGGAAGCCTTCCGGCTCCTCCACAGTCGCTATCCGCACTCGAGGTGGGCGAAGGAAACACCGTACTGGTATTAGCCATGGAATCACGGCACATTCATTCCTCTTTCGATATCGAGTAACCCATGAAACGTCTGATCACGCTCCTTTATTCACTGACTCTGGTTGCTGTGCTGCTCATTCCATCGAGCATGAACTCCTGCCTTCCGGAGTTTCCGGTTGCGATCTTCACTTACAATTCGCGTCCTGGGCAGCCGGTTTCGTGGTATGCCCATGGCAATCTGGGCGTTCTGCGTCCCACGTATGAACGGGGTTATCTGGCGATTGCGTACCGGTACCTGCAGGGGCATCCGCTGTCCGCACGCGAGATGCGAGATGCTTTGCATTTCATGAAAGACAGTATTCAAGGGGTCCCGGAACCGGACACGAAAGAAGAAGACCCAGCGAACGTTTGGATGGCTGAGCGGGCCGTTGTCCTGGGAAAAAATGCGGACAAAGCCAAGATCAACATGGCCCCGCCTTACTATGCCGATAGCGATTACGCCAATTGTCTGGCGGACTCTTTTCGCACAGCGGTCCTGACCTTGAGAGGCCGCATAAAATCGGCTGGCGCGGGCAGTGCGGACGTGAGGGAATGGATCCGCGGCCAGGACGTGGTCTTTTTGGATTGTAGTAAAGAGAAGATCATTCCCGCCATGGTCGCCGACGATCGTCCGGCGTGGCTGAAAGCGGACCGCCGCTATCAGCAGGCTGCGGCCTACCTCTATTCCGGAGGCTTTGACCAGGCAGCGCAGCTTTTTGATCAGATTGCCCAGGACAATGCTTCACCCTGGCACGTGATCGCCCCATACTTGGCGGCGCGCGCGATGGTTCGAAAGGCAATGCTGCCAGAAGAGAAAATAGACAAAGCGATATTGAGCAAAGCGGAGACCCGCCTGCGACAGGTTTTAAAAGACCCCGCCAGGAGGGCGGCGCATGGACCGGCGCGCAAGATGCTGGGTTACGTGACGTTTCATCTCGATCCACTCAAACGTACTCACGAACTGGCGCAGTTACTCTCTGGCCCGCGCGCTGATTCGAACTTCTACCAGGACCTGATTGATTACATGCGAGGAATGGACCGCGCCTGGGGCGAAGAACCCTACTTCGGCGATCCGGGAGTTTCTGCGTTCAAGGAACACGCCCTGGGCGTCCAATGGAAACGGGACCAATACCTCGAGTTGGCCCAGTTTCGCGGCGGTGACGCCATGTCCGACTGGATCTTCACCTTTCGAGATTCGGGAAAAGCATCTCGGGACCATGCCGTCAAAATTTGGCGGAAAAATGGCAGCTTAGCTTGGTTAGTCGCCGCCCTGGACAAAGTGGATGCCAGTGACGCTGCAGCCGCGGACCTGCTTGAAGCTGCAGAGCGGGTACCCGCCGGCTCCCCGGCCCACACCACGGTTTCGTATCACATGGTGCGCCTGCTGATCGCGAAAGGCGAGCAGGAGAAAGCCCGGAAGGTCCTTGACGATTTGTTGCCTGAGCTCCGGCGCAGCATCACGCCGTCATCATGGAACATGTTTCTCAGCCAGAGAATGCAAGTGGCCGCCAGCCTCAGCGAGTTTCTGACGTACGCTTCCCGCAAGGTAATTGACTTTAAGGTTGATATCCGTGGGTGGGAGGAGGATTACTGCCGGAGCAAAGGCTGCGTCGACCGCTTGTACGGCGGCAGGAAAAGCCAGGCCCAGAGCCGCTTTGACCTGGATGCTGCTCTGGTGCTGAATACACGCATGCCGTTGGAACTGCTGGTCAAGTCCGCGCTGGATGAAACTCTCCCAGAACGTCTGCGCGGAGAACTCGCGCTAGCAACCTGGACGCGTGCCACCATGCTGGGACGCCATGACATCGCCACCATTCTTGTGCCGGGCATCGAAAAGGCGCACACCGAAATGAAGGACGACCTGGAAAGCTACGCTCACGCCGAATCTCCCCAGAGTCAGTGGCATGCGGCGTTGCTGACGATCCTGCATTTTCCTGGTGCTCGTCCCTATGTGAACGCCGGGCTGGCCAGGACAACAGACATTGGGACTATTGATAACTTTCGTGACAACTGGTGGTGTGACGATATGGGCCAATATCTTGAGACTGCCGGCGGCGATTTGTATTGGGAAGCCAAGGACGCTACCCGCAAGGGCCATGAGCGCGCCGATCTACCCTCCTACCTCGGCTTTTTATCGACCGAAGAAAAAGAAGCGGCCCGATCCCAGTGGCGGACGCTTGATGCCTTCGGCACGGCGGCAAACTATCTACCCGAACAGACCCTGAACTGGGCAAGGGAGAATCCCGACGATCCCCGAGTTCCCGAGGCTTTGCATTTTGCCGTCCGGAGCACACGTTATGGCTGTGAAGATCAAGGTACGTCGCGGCTGAGCAAGGAAGCCTTCCGACTGCTGCACGACCAGTACCCGAGCTCGAAGTGGGCGAAGCAGACGCCTTATTGGTTCTAGCTGGGGTGTCTCCAGGTTTTTGAGAAGGAATCGGATAAGGCATTTAGAATTCTAGAATGATGAAAGTTGCTATCCAAGGCGAGCGTGGATCGTTCAGTCACCAGGCGGCGTTGCAGCTTTTGCCGAAAGCCCAGGTGCTGCCATGTTCCCGGTCAAAGGAAGTCTTTGATTCTCTGGATTCGGGCCGAGCGTCAGCGGCCGTGATCCCGGTGGAAAATACTCTGGCTGGCCCAGTGGGTGAACACCTTGATCTGCTGCTGGAGCGCGATGTTTTTATACAGCAGGAAATGCGTTTGCGGATCGAGCACAACCTGATTGCCGCGCCGGGAACAAAGCTGAAGGACATTCGCCAGGTACTCTCACATCCGGTGGCGCTGGACCAATGCCGCAATTTTTTCCGCCGCCATCGGCATATTACCGCGGTCTCTTTTTATGACACCGCGGGGAGCGTCAAGCACATCGTCGCCGAAGGCTTGAAAGATGCAGCGGCGATCGCCAGCCGTCAGGCAGCCAGGGAATATGGCGGCAAAGTACTCATGACCGGCCTGGAAGATGAGAAGCAGAACTTTACCCGTTTCTTCCTTATCCGCAAGCAAAGGAAGGCAGGCCCCAAGGCTGACAAGACGTCCCTGGTTTTTTCGTTGAAGAGCGAGTCCGGAGCTTTGTTCAAAGCCTTGAGCGTTTTTGCTCTGCGGGACCTTAATCTGAGCAAGATTGAATCACGGCCCGTCCGGGGAAAGCCCTGGGAATACAGGTTTTATGTGGATGTGCTTCGCGGCGACGGTGAAGCCATGCGCCATGCGCTGCGGCATCTGGAGGAAATTGCAGGCTTCGTCAAGGTATTAGGGGTCTATCCCAGGGCGAAATGAGGTTGGAGGCCTATTCCGGGAGCTAGATAAATCTCGGGACTCCAACGTGTTGACGTCTCCTTCTTGAAAAGAATCCCGTCCGTTCACCTGCGCCAGGGAACAAAGACCCGAAGAACAGTGTTACAATCGACCATTTTGGGGACATCTGCATCTTTCCCAGCCCTTCGGTCATCAAAATGTGAGCGTACCTATATCAAGGATAATTTTTTATGGCGTCTGAACCGCGTACCAGCAATGTTGACACCGCAATAGCGGCGCCTGACCCTCAATTAGTGTCAGAAGAACAGCATAAAGGCGTACCGGTATTGCCGGTGCGGGACACCGTGCTTTTCCCGCACGCGGTATTGCCGCTAACTGTGGGCCGTGAAACTTCAATTCAACTCATTAATTCTCTGGGGGAAGAGAAGACAATTTTGGTCGTCGCGCAGAGGGAAGCGCGCGTGGACTCTCCCCAGCCCTCCGATCTCTACAGCATTGGGACCCTGGCGACCGTGCATAAAGTCGTCAAGATGCCGAACCAGAGCCTTTTTGTCTTTACCGAAGGGCTGCAGCGCGGCAAACTGCGGGACTTTACCCAGTTGACGCCGTTTCTGCGCGCCGACGTGGACGCGATCCCCAATACGGAAGCGGACCAATCGCCTGAGATCGAGGCATTGCAGCGCAACGTGCTGACTTTGTTCCAGCAGATCGTGGCCGGGTCGCCTACGCTGTCCGATGAATTACAGACCGTGGCCATCAATATTGAAGAGCCGGGCAGGCTGGTGGATTTTGTAGCCTCGTCTCTGCCTTTTCTTTCTACCAAGGACAAACAGGAGATCCTGGAAACCCCGGAAGTGTCCCATCGGTTGCAGTCCATCAATCATCATCTGGCCAAGGAATTGGAAGTACAGCAACTGCGCAACAAGATCCAGACGGAAGTGCAGGACCAGGTACAGCAGTCGCAGCGCGAGTACTACCTGCGCGAGCAGATGAAGGCCATCCAGAAGGAACTGGGTGAGCAGGACGAGACCCAGCGTGACGTGGACGAGCTGCGGCAGAAAATTGAAGCGGCCGGCATGCCGGAAGAAGTAAAAAAGGAAGCCACCAAGGAACTCAATCGTCTGGCGCGCATGTCGCCCATGGCGGCGGACTATTCGGTCACGCGCAACTATATTGAATGGCTGGCCGTGTTACCGTGGGCCAAATCCAGCGGTGTGGAAGCGGACATCACCAAAGCCCATGAGGTCCTGGACTCCGACCACTACGACCTGAAGAAGGTAAAAGAGCGCATCCTGGATTATCTTTCTGTTCGGCGGCTCAAGCCCAACATGAAAGGGCCTATCCTTTGCTTTGTCGGGCCTCCTGGAGTCGGCAAGACTTCGCTGGGCCGGAGTATTGCCCGGGCGCTGGAGCGGAAATTTGTGCGCCTCTCTCTGGGCGGCGTGCACGATGAAGCGGAAATCCGCGGACATCGGCGTACCTATATCGGCGCTTTGCCGGGACAGATCATGCAGGGCCTGCGCCGCGCGGAAACCAACGATCCGGTCTTTGTGCTGGATGAAGTAGACAAGCTGGGACGCGATTTCCGCGGCGATCCGTCCTCCGCGCTGCTGGAGACGCTCGACCCGGAACAGAATGCCACGTTCCGGGACAACTATCTGGACGTGCCCTTTGATTTGTCGAAGGTGCTGTTCATCTGCACCGCGAACATGCTCGACACGATCCCTGAGCCGTTGCGTGACCGCATGGAGATCATCGAACTTCAGGGCTATACGGAAGATGACAAGGTGCATATCGCCAGCCGGTTCCTGGTCCCCAAGCAGATTGAGGAGAACGGGCTGAAACCGGAGCAGATTGAGTTCCCGGAAGACGCGATCCGCTTCATCATCCGGCATTACACGCGTGAGGCCGGGGTGCGCAACATGGAGCGCAACGTCGGAACCCTCTGCCGCAAACAGGCGCGCCGCATTGCCGAAGGGAAAGGCGAAAAGCTGGTGGTCACGCCGGAAATCGTCCAGGAATATCTGGGCGGGATCAAGATCCGTATTGACACCGAGATCGCCGAACGCACTAAGCGCTCCGGCGTGGCTGTGGGGCTGGCGTGGACTCCATCGGGCGGCGATATCCTGTTCATCGAAGCCAATAAGATGAAAGGCAAGGGCGGGTTTACCATGACCGGACAGATCGGCCAGGTGATGCAGGAGTCGATGCAGGCGGCCTTGACGTGGGTGCGCTCCAATGCCAAGAAACTGGCGATCGAAGAAGAGTTCTTCAAAGACCATGACATACATATTCACGTGCCTGCCGGCGCGATCCCGAAAGACGGTCCTTCCGCCGGCGTGACCATGGCAACCACGCTGGTTTCACTGCTGACGGACCGGCCTGTACGGCCACTGACGGGCATGACCGGCGAGATCACCCTGAGCGGCAACGTGCTGCCGATCGGCGGGGTGAAAGAGAAGTTCCTGGCCGCCAAACGCTCCGGCGTGAAAGACGTGATCTTCCCCGCCGACAACCGCATGAACGTGGATGAAGACCTGACACCAGAACAACTGGAAGGGCTGAAGGTCCACTACGTCACCACGATTGAAGAGGTGCTGGAAATCGCCCTGCCCACAACGCGCCAGGAAGAGCGGCAAGACGCGGAAACCCGTGAGCGCGTATTGAGCAACGTGTAGTTCTGTGAAATCGGGTGGAGACGAGCCAGGCCTCGTCTCTACGACTCACAGGCGGCGATAGGCAAAAGTGTCTTGGATTTGAAACTAAGGCCCAATCGGGCCTAGCTGCCAAATTTTCCCGACTCTTGTAAAGTTCTCTGGCGTGTAAGCCTGAAGTAAGTCGCCTTGGCCGCATCTTGGATAGCAACGTGCCTTCAATGCTCTTCTCAGTAGTTCGACGGGTTGCGTACCGACATCCCCGAGCATGTAGTGTCTGGCTTTTATGTCGCAGTCTTCGTGGCCGCATTCAAATTCACAATAGAATGCGTCTTGTTCACTGTGAGGTTGACTAGGGCCTGGCGTTTCAAACTTCGACCAACGGACTTCTCCAGCGTAGTACTCGTATCCGTGTCCGCATACGTGGCATACAAAAATTACGCGGAAAGCATCTTTGGGCCATGTCGGCGGATTTAGTTCTGTTTTTAGAGGGTTGGGATATGGGAGCCGACTGGGCGTCTTGCAATCAGGATTGTGGCAAACAATTACTGGACTCCAATACATAGTTTTATTCCTTCATGCCATTCGTGTTTACATCCAAAGTCATTTCCCTCTTTTGGATTTTTCGGGAAACAATATCCCGCGAGGAACACCGGGGCGAGCAATCGGCGCAATTGGCTCTAGAGAGCCAAAGAACGGCATAATATTCTGACGCTTTTTGGGAAATCGGCCTTCTATTCGCTTACCAATCCGGTTAGCTGCATCTTCTTCAACTCCCAAAGACCCGAGAATATGTTCGGTGATTGTGGGAATCCTAAGGGCTTTGTCTCCGTCTTCGTTCTTTTCCTGAACTACCTCTCCATTAATTTCCATGCGCCTGAGAATAGTGTGTATGGACTGAAGCAAGTTTTGCTGAGTACCGGCCTCGCTTCCGTAATTGATGATAAAAGCCCGAATTTCTTTAGGGGTGAGGGGCTTATCAAACGTGCTTAGGCAAAGGAGAATAAGATCGGTGAGACCAGTGCGTACTCTGTAGCGATCCAGCACGGCTTTATAGCCCTCTCGCTCAGCCTTATCAGAAATCAGATTTGACAGCCCTCGCACAGCCATATGAAGTTGGCCCATGCGATGTTCAGTAGCGTCCCGCTCTGCTGCAAGAGTGCTCAGTAAATCCAAAGATTCTTCGATGTTCTTTTTTGCGTCCATTTATGTAACCAATATATACAATAATAAATGTAACTTATGTCTTAGCCTAAAGCAAGAAAATTCATAGATAGATTCTCAGTGGAAATAATGGATGGGATGTAGATTGCGGAGGCGAACCTGAGAATTCAGAACTTTTTGGATTTCACTCAATGCTTTTGAACAAAAAACGACAGGAGATCCTCTCCGCAGTCTGACTCGAGACAAATAAAACTGGCATCCCAAGAATGCGCCAACCAGAATTGGGCACTACCCAAAACTGGGGACTTTCCAGCAGGGTTTTCCGCTATGCTTATACCCATGCGCATCCGCGTGCTGCTCTTTGGGCAGCTCAAGGACATTATTGGCCGGCAGGAAGACTGGCTCGAGTTGGAGCCAGGTGTTAGCCTGTCCGCATTGATCGCGCACTACGCCCGGCAATTTCCTGTCTTCGAGGGGCTGACCGGTTCCATTGCCTGTTCCATCAACCAGGAGTACGCGCCGGTATCCGCTGTGCTGCATGAAGGGGATGAGGTCGGCCTGCTGCCTCCAGTGAGCGGCGGCAAAACAAAGCTAGAGGAGCTGCGATCTGAACATTGCGCCATCGTCCGTGGGCCAATCGACCTTGGAGAAATCAAGAAAGATCTGGAACACCCCGAAGATGGCGCAGCCATCCTGTTTGCCGGCGTGGTTCGTAACAATACCCGTGGACGGCGTACCCTGTACCTGGACTATGAAGCCTATGAGTCCATGGCGTTGAATGAAATGCAGAAGCTGGCCCAGGCTGCGCTCGAACGCTTCAAGGTCCGCGATGTACGCATCGTCCATCGGCTGGGGAGGCTGGCTATCGGCGAGACCAGCGTCCTGATTGGGGTGGCGTCAGCCCATCGGGTGGCGGCGTTTGAGGCTTGCCGGTGGCTCATTGATACCCTGAAGAAGACAGTGCCTATCTGGAAAAAAGAGTATTTTGAGGATGGAGCCGTTTGGGCCGATGGAGAGCCCTTTCCTGAAGAAATTCGTGCCCGCAAATAACCTTTTGCCGCTGTTTGCATCTAAGTTGAACAGCTACCCGTTGATTCGACCCTTTATGAGATGGACCCGAGCTGTGCCAATGCAGTTCAACCTGCTGCTGTGTATGCTCACACTGGCCGGTTTTGCCTATGCGCAGGACCGGGTCGCCGGAGACCGTATTCCGCCTGGAACGCAGCGCCAGAAACAACCAGCAGATGATCCCAATACCTTTCGCGTCAACGTGCGGCTGGTGAATGTCTTTACCACCGTGACCGATTCGCATGGTGCACCGGTGGCCGATCTGACCAAGGAAGATTTTCGCATCACGGAAGACGGTGTGCCACAGGCGATCAGCGTTTTTGAAAAAGAGTCCGAGCTGCCGCTGAGCATCGCCCTGGCCGTGGACACCAGCCCGAGCACCCTGCGTGTTTTCAAACTGGAAGTGGCATCGGCCAGAAAATTTGTTCACTCGATTTTGCGGCCGGTGGACCGCCTCTCTCTTTTTCAGGTGACCGAGGACATTGACCAGCTCACTTTGTTCACCGCGGACCCGAGAACGATTGAACACGGAATTGATAACCTGCGGACGGGGCCAGGGACATCCATCTACGACGCTATTCTTCTTTGCTCCGGCACTTTGCTCGACCGCGAGGGAAGGAAAGTGCTGGTGCTGATCACCGACGGCGGCGATACCACCAGCAAAGCCGACTACAACAGCGCTCTGCGCCGGGCCCAACAGGCTGAGGCCATTGTGTACAGCATTATCGTTGTGCCTGTGGAGGCAGACGCTGGGCGTAACCTGGGTGGCGAGCATGCGCTCATCCAGATTTCAAAAGATACCGGCGGAAAGTATTACTACGCCGGCACCGGCGACCAACTCGACGACGCTTTTCGCAAGATCAGCGATGAACTTCGCACGCAGTATTTGATTGCTTTTTATCCAAATCGCAAGGTGGCTGATTCGCCCTTTCGGCGCATTCAGGTTGAGCTGACCAAGAAAGACGGTGACGCCAAGTCGTATCAGGTGCGGCATCGCGCGGGGTATTACACCGCGCCGGCAAGGTAGTGTTCGGTAGCCCACCAAAACCCGGCCGCAAAGGACGCCACGGACGCAAAGAAATCCGAGCTTTGTGCCCAATTCCTTTGCGTTCTTTGCGTCCTCTGCGGGTTGCACTTCAATGTTTGCTGAATGCTGAATGCTTTTTTACGCTACAATATCGGTATGGCTTTCCGCGCTAGCTCACCTGCTTTTTCTAAGAAAACGAGCAAGACCCCGCCCCCCGAAGATACCGGCATGGAGTCAGCCTATCTCAAGGGACTGGGTGAAAAGCAGACACCGGTCTCAGTGAAATTGCTCTCTGGGGACACGTTCCACGGCTGGATCGAATACTATGACGTTGGCATGATCCGCCTTACCCGTGAAGGCTCACCCAATCTGTTCATCTTCAAGCACGAAATCCTTTATGTTGCGGAAGATACCGGGCGTCGCGCTCGCTGATGGGCGTTCACAACGATTATCTCTCTCCTATGCAGGACCTGGCCCGTGAAGCCGGTGCCTTGCTCCTGTCATTTTTCGGCAAGGTCACCATCGAATACAAAGGCGATGTCGATCTGGTCACCCAGGCTGACCGCAGTTCGGAAGCGCTGATCGTTGAGCGCATCCGCAAGCAATGGCCCAGCCATGACCTGATTGGTGAAGAGGGCAGCCGCATCGAAACCGGCAGCGACTTCCGCTGGTACGTGGATCCCCTCGACGGCACCACCAACTTTGCCCACGGATACCCGGTCTTTTGCGTTTCCCTGGGTCTGGAATACAAAGGCGAACTTATTGCCGGCGTGATCTTCGATCCCACTCGCGACGAGATGTTCGCCGCCGAAAAAGGCGGTGGTTCGCGGCTGAACGGGCGTGTAGTCCGTGTTTCGCCGGCCACGCATTTGGCGGAGAGCCTTTTGGCCACGGGGTTTCCCAGTCATAAGCGCCACAAGAATCCCAACATCCAGTTCTATCACCAGATCACACTGCGGAGTCATGGAGTGCGACGCGCGGGCTCGGCGGCGTTGGATCTGTGTTGCGTGGCGTGCGGTCGCTATGATGGCTTCTGGGAATTCAACTTGAATTCCTGGGACACCGCAGCAGGCGTCTTGCTGGTGCAGGAAGCCGGAGGCAAGGTGACAAATTTTTCCGGTGGACCGTTCACCATCGACAGCCGTGAGGTCCTGGCCAGCAACAGCTTGCTTCATGCTGAACTGATGCGGGAATTTCAGGCCATCTTTGGCGGAAGAGTGGAAGGTATCCCCTCAGCTGCGGAGTATCGCGCGCAATCCCGGTCGTGAAATTTTTACTCTCCGATAAGTTGTTCTTTTGCCTGGGCTTCGATTTTCGCAATGGTGCTGGTTCTAAAGTTAATTATTGTTTTGTTGGGATTACAAAACAAAACAGTAACTTTTCTCCCCAATCCGTGCTCTAACTTAGTAGGCAGGCGCGAATAAGAGTAGCGTCTTCCGGAAGTTCTCAAATCCCGTTTTGAAGATGGGGGATTCGACTTTTTCCGGATTTGCGAGGAGGGTATCATGCGTTATCTGAAATATCTTGTTTTGCTGGCAGCGTTGGCAATTCCGGCTACATACTCCCAGGCGCAGGTTTCATTCGGTGTGGGCGTGCAGATTGGCCCGCCGCCGGTCTGCGAGTATGGATTCTATCCATACTCGCCCTACGGCTGTGCGCCCTACGGATACTGGGGGCCGGAATGGTTCGCGGACGGCATCTTTATCGGCGCCGGACCGTGGTATCACTACTACTATCGGCACCCTGAGTTCTTCGTTGGATACAGCAGGTTCCGCCACTTTGATCGATTTGACCATGATCGATTTGACCACCGGTTTGAGGGACGTCGGTTTGAGGGACGGCGCTTTGATCGTGATCGCGATTTCGACCATGACGGCTTCAGGCACTTCGACCGTGGCCACGAATTCCGCGGTGACCGCGGGTTCCGCAGTGAAAGCCGATTCCGAGGCGGGGAATCATTCCACGGTCGAGGCGGTGAGTCGTTCCACGGTGGAGGTAGTTTCCATGGTGGCGGCAGCTTTCGCGGTGGCGAAGGCCACGGTGGTGGTGGCTCTCACAGTGGGGGCGGCCACGGCGATGGTGGATCGCATGGTGGCGGGCACTCGGGCGGCCATAGCTCGGGCGGCCATAGATAGATAAGCCATCGACAATAAGTAGGCTTTTTTGTCACAAAGGGCACGGTTTAGGCTGTGCCCTTTGTCGTGCGTGCGAGTTTCAGACGATCGTGCCGCAAAACCGCAGATATCTTCATGGGCCCTGCTTTAATGCCATCGGACCAGCAGTTTGCCCTCCCGGGAAAACTTGACAATGCTCAAGCCGTCGGGCGCATAGAGATTACCTTGGACATCAACGGCGATGCCGCCGGGGCCCTCTGAGAATAAGGCATCGTCACTCGAGTTGGAAACCGTTGAAAGCAGGTTGCCATTGGGGTCAAACTTCTGCACGCGATGCAGTTTCAGATCGGAAACGTAGATGTTTCCTTCCTGGTCCACGCACAGGCCGGAAGAATTCTCAAAGCGGCCAGGCCCTTTTCCCGGTCCGCCAAAGGCGAACTGAGTTTGCCCGCTGACCAATAAGACAACGATCCGTCTGTTACCCCAGTCTTCAACAATCAGCCTGCCGTCAGAGCGGGTTGTGATTGTCTCAGGCATATTCCATTCGCCTGGTCCGCTACCCTTGGATCGTTGCCAAACGGCAACGCGTTTCCCACCCGAGGAGAATTTCTGGATTCGATTCTGCCCGCCCTCGGAAACGTAGATGTAACCAGAGGAGTCAATCGCAACATGTCCCAGATCGTGAAAGAACGGAGTCGTCTTGCCAATGCTCATGAGCAGCTTGCCGGCGGGAGAAAACTTCAGTATTCGTAACCTGCCGCCGTCGGTGACCCAGATGTTGCCATCGGGAGCGATTGCAATGCCTTCAGGCCCGCTCTCGCGTCCGCTTACAACCGGAAAAACTCGCCATTCGTCGATTTGTCTTCCTTCCGGGGAAACCTTCAAGACACGGAAACGGCTCTTATGGTCGCTATCAGTAATATATGCGTTCCCTTTGGCATCGAAGACGATGTTGTCAGGTCCGTAAAAGCACAGAGTGCATACGGCTTTGTTAGTTTCCACCGATGGTTGTGTAGCTGGCCAGGCAAATGCAATCAGCAAAGCCCCAGGTAAGACCATGAGAAAAGAAAACTTAATTATGGACATCCCAACCCGAGCCCCTCAGCCAAAGAGCTGCTTTCTTGAAGCATCCAACTTGAAAAATACAGTACATCTTACCCGCATGGCTGAGGGCTTTGCATCGTGGGTGATTTGCCTGCGGTATATTTCTGATCCGGGGCCGGCGCGTTCTAAAAGCAATCGCTTTGCCCGGCGCTACCGCATTCAGGCAGGAGCGGTAATGGCGTCACGGTGGTGGTGAAGGCGACGGGGCGGCCATTCGGGCGGTCATCACAGAATAATCGGCAGGAATAGAGTAGACTCCTGGACAAAGGCACGGCGAAGGCCGTGCCTTTGTCGTTTCTATCGCGTCTGACACCCTGGCTGCGCTGGTAGACTGTAACTTCACTGTTGTCTCCACCAGCCTATGATCCAGTGCCAGCGCTACCTCTTCGATATTCCAGACAACGTTGCCTACCTGAATTGTGCGTACATGTCGCCGCTGATGAAGCCGGTGGCAGCGGCGGGGCGCGCTGGCATAGACCGCAAAATGCATCCGTGGGAAATACGGAGCGATGACTTCTTCACAGAAGCCGACGAACTCCGCGTAACGGCAAGCAAGCTCTTCCGCTGCCAACCGGATGACGTTGCCATAGTGCCTTCGGCCAGCTATGGACTGGAGACAGCAGCTGCGAACCTTCTTGTCGCAAGCGGCAATAAGATTCTTGTCCTGGCCGAACAGTTTCCTTCCAACTTCTATCCGTGGCAGAGGCTGGCGCGGGAGAAAGGCGCGGTAATCGTCACCGTTCCGCGTCCTCCGGACGGCGATTGGACATCGGCGGTATTGCAACGACTCGATCGCACGGTAGCGATTGCGGCCCTGCCGCAGACGCAATGGACGACCGGCGGATTGCTTGATTTGGCGGCCATAAGCGCGGCCTGTCGCCAGCATGGAACGGCGCTGGTCCTTGACCTTACACAATCTCTGGGCGTTTATCCTTTTGACGTGAATGCGGTGCAGCCGGATTTTGCCGTGGCCGCAACCTACAAATGGCTGCTGGGGCCGTATTCCCTGGGGGTAATGTACGTTGCTCCGCAGTGGCAGCAGGGAAGACCGCTGGAGGAAGGCTGGATCCAGCGCAAGGGCGCGGAAGACTTCTCTGCGTTGATCCAATACAACAGCGAATATGCGGCAGGCGCACGACGTTTTGATATGGGGGAGCGTTCCAACTTTGTTCTGCTCGGTCCAGCCAGAAAGGCGATCGAGCAGTTGCTGGCCTGGGGCGTGGAAGAAATTTCAGCGACCATTGGAACGCTGAGTCGCCGGCTGATTGAAGGGCTTGAGCCGCTTGGTTTCCGCGTATTGCCGGAGAACCGCCGGGCGCCACACTACCTGTGCTTCACGAGCGATAAGCCGCCGGCTAGTCTGGCGGGCGCTCTGGCGGAGCAACAGATTTATGTCAGCGTGCGCGGGACTTCGATCCGGGTGACGCCCCATGTTTACAACTCGCAGGAGGACGTGGATCGGCTGATAGCGGTGCTGCGCTCGCATTCGACACTGTAATGCTCTGTACCTGTCAGAGCGAAGGCCATGCACTGAAAAGCAGAAGGGGAAGTAATTGAAAACATGGGCGTGCTATTGACTGAATGAACATTCATTCAGTATCATGGCCACGGCTAGTTATGCGTGAGTGCTGGTCCGCGGCCCACGTATGCCTTGTATAGCTTCTGGCGCTTTCCCCTGGATCACTTTTACGGGGAGTCATTCGCTTGCCCATGACCATCAGGACTGCCGGACTGAGACGCGAAAACTGTTATCATCTGAACGTCTCACGACTCATCTACTCACCCGTACCAACCCATTGCCAGGAGATGCTCCGATGAGTAATGTCGCAGTCCCGGCCGTCCCCCAAACTCGCAGCTCCAACGGCGCGCCTCAAATGAACCCCCAGGGCACCAGAACGATCCACCAGCGCATTAATAAAGTCGCGGTGCTGGGCGCGGGAACCATGGGCGCCAGAATCGCCGCGCACTTCGCCAATGCCGGTGTGCCATGCGTATTGTTGGATATTGTTCCTCCCGGCATAGCGCCGGATTCGGACAAAGTCACCCGCAACAAGATTGTGGCCTCAGGCCTGGAAGCGGCGGTCAAGTCGAAACCCGCCGCGTTTTTCGAAAAAGGCCTGGAACGGCTGATCACCATCGGCAATTTCGACGACGACATGAAGCTGCTGGCCGACGCCGACTGGATCATTGAAGCCGTAGCGGAAAACCTGGAGATCAAACGCGGCCTGCTCAAGAAAGTGGAAGCCGTACGCAAGCCGAGCAGCCTGATTACGACCAACACCAGCGGCCTGCCGGTGCACAGCATTGCCGAAGGATTCAGTGAAGACTTCCGCCGGCACTGGTTCGGCACGCACTTTTTTAATCCGCCGCGCTACATGCGCTTGCTGGAGATTATCCCCACGCCGGAAACCGATCCAGCCGGGCTGGAGACGATAGCGCACTTCTGTGACGTGCGCATGGGCAAGGGCATTGTCACCGTCAAGGACACGCCCAACTTCATCGCCAACCGCATCGGCACGTTTGCCGGACTCAACGTTTTTAGCCTGATGCAGAAGATGGATCTGACGATCGAAGAAGTGGACGCGCTGACCAGCAGCGGTGGCTGGAGCAAAGCGCCTACCTTCCGCACCATCGATCTGGTTGGTCTGGACGTGCTGAACAGCGTGGTCACGAACTTCAGCAAGAACGTGCAGGACGAGCGCTCCGACCTGAAGCTGCCGGAATTTTTCCAGAAGATGCTGGAGCGCAAGCTGCTCGGCGACAAGGTCAAGTCCGGGTTCTACAAGAAGACCAAAGGGCCGCAAGGCGAAGAGAAGTTTGCCATCGACTGGAAGACCCTGGAATACCATCCAGCGCAAAAACCCAAGTTCCCCGCGCTGGAGATGGCGAAGAATATTGAAGATATGGGCGAGCGGCTGCGCACGGTGCTGGCCGGCGATCCGAAAGACAAAGCCCTTCAGTTCATCTGGACAACACTCTCCGATCTTTGGATATACTCCACCAACCGCATCCCCGAGATTTCTGACACCGTGGTTGAGATCGACCAGGCCATGCGCATGGGATTCAACTGGGAAATCGGCCCGTTCGAAATCTGGGACCTGGCTGGCGTGGAGCCGACCGTAGCGCGCATGAAGAAGGAAGGCAAGACTGTTTCCGCCAACGCGGAAAAGCTGCTGGCCGCCGGGGCCAAGAGCTGGTACAAGGACGATCCTGCGTCAGCATCGGGCCGCGCGTATTTTGATTTGCGCACCGGGCAGTACAAGCCGGTTGCTGTCGCCAACGGCGTGTGGTCGGTCCAGGTGGCCAAGAAATCGAACGGCGTGGTCAAGAAGAATGCTGGCGCTTCGCTTATCGACCTGGGAGATGGCGTAGGTTGCATTGAGTTCCATTCCAAGATGAACGCCCTCGGCGGCGATATCGTGCAGATGGTCACGCAGTCGCTCAAGACCGGTGGCATCGGCGACCAGTTTGAGGCGTTTGTCATCAGCGGCGACTCGGCCAATTTTTCCGTAGGCGCCAACTTGATGATGCTCATGCTGGCCGTGCAGGAAGAAGAGTGGGACGAAGTTGACCTGGCCATCAAGCAGTTCCAGGGTATGACCCAGGCCATCAAATTCTGTTCGCGGCCAGTGGTTACGGCATCATTTGGGATGACCCTGGGCGGCGGTTGTGAGATCAACCTGCACTCGGCTGCACGTCAGCCGCACGCCGAACTTTACATGGGACTGGTGGAAGTCGGAGTCGGCTTGCTGCCCGGTGGCGGCGGCTGCAAAGAGATGCTGTTGCGCGCGCTGGACAACGCTCGCGCCGTCCGGCCCGATGGACGCGGCGAATCGGTGGAAGTGGTGGAAGGGCTCAAGCGGATCTTCGAGATTATCGCCATGGCCAAGGTTTCCACTTCAGCCAATGAAGCCCGGGGCTTCGGCTTTCTCTCCCCCGGAGACTTGATTTCGATGAACCGCGAGCGCATCCTGGCCGACGCCAAAGACCGTGCGTTGGAACTGGCCCGCGCCGGATACAAGGCTCCCGTGCCGCGCACGGATATTCCTGCTCCGGGAGAAAACGTGCTTGCAACCTTGCGGCTAGGGATCCATCTAATGCGGCAGGCGGAGTACATCAGCGACCATGATGTAAAAGTCGCGACGAAAGTGGCGGAAGTCATCTGCGGCGGCAACGTTTCACCGGGAACCCCGGTCAGCGAACAGTACATTCTGGATCTGGAGCGCGAAGGATTTAAATCTCTCTGTGGCGAGAAGAAGACGCAGGAGAGGATCCAGTTCACGCTGAAGACGGGGAAGCCGTTGCGGAATTAAGGAAACACAAGTTGAATGTACGGGATCTGATCAAACGGATCGAACAGGATGGCTGGAGATTAGCACGTACGAAAGGTAGCCACCGCCAATACCATCATCCGAGTAAGCCCGGAACGGTGACCGTGGCAGGGCATCCTTCAGCCGATGTGCCACCGGGCACACTGAATAGCATTTTGAAACAGGCGGGACTGAAATGAAATATTTAGTGATTTATGAGAAGTCTGCGACGGGATGGGGAGCATATGTGCCAGATCTGCCAGGTCTGGGCGTCGCTGCCTCCAGCTTAGACGAGGTAAAGAAACTAATTCGTGAGGGGATCGACTTTCATTTGGAGGGCATGAAACTCCATGGTGATCCCATCCCAGAGCCTAGCGCTCAGACCGAATATCTTTCGGTGGGGCCGGCATAGAGTGCTAGCGTCGGAGCTAGCAGCCAGGAGCTTTCTTATGCGAGAAGTCGTCATTGTAAGTTCGGTACGCACTGCCGTTGGAAAATCGGGCAAAGGCGCGCTACGCACCACGCGGCCTGACGATCTGGCCGCTGTTGCCATCAAAGGCGCGCTGGACCGTGTGCCGCAGGTGGACAAGAAAGAGATTGAAGACGTGATCATCGGCTGCGCCACTCCGGAAGCCGAGCAAGGCATGAATGTGGCCCGCATTGCGTCATTGCGCGCGGGGTTGCCGGTGGAAGTTTCCGCCATGACCATCAATCGCTTTTGCTCTTCCGGGTTGCAGGCCATCTCTCTGGCCGTAGACTCGGTGATGTCGGGCCGCGCGGAAATCGCCATCGGCGGCGGCACCGAATCCATGAGCATGATTCCCATGGGCGGGAACAAGGTCTCCATCAATCCCTGGCTGGTGAATAACTATCCTGACGCGTATCTTTCCATGGGACTCACGGCGGAACGGCTGGCCAAGCGCTTTGGCATTACGCGCGAACAGGCGGATGAATTTTCGCTCCAGAGCCACAAGAAAGCCCTGGCGGCGATCCAAGCGGGCAAGTTTGACGATGAGATTGTGCCCGTACCGGTCAGCTTTACCACGCCGAACGGCGCCAAGCCCAAGCGTATTGAAATGACTTTCAAAGTGGACGAAGGCCCGCGCGCTGAGACATCCCTGGAAGCTCTGGCCGGACTTAAGCCCGCCTTCCACGCCAAAGGCACGGTAACGGCAGGGAACTCGTCGCAAACATCCGACGGGGCCGCAGCCGCGGTAGTCATGACGGCGGACAAAGCCAAACAGCTTGGCATCAAACCGCTGGCGCGACTTGTGTCTTTTGCCACCGCAGGCTACCTGCCGGAAGAGATGGGATTGGGGCCGGTGTACGCCATCCCCAAAGCTCTGAAAATTGCCGGATTGAAGCTGGACGATATTGCTGTGATCGAGTTGAACGAAGCCTTCGCGGCGCAAGCGCTTTCCGTCATCAAGGAAAGCGGGCTCGACATCAGCAAGATCAATCCTAATGGCGGAGCGGTCGCCCTTGGGCATCCGCTGGGCTGCACCGGGGCCAAGCTCACAGCGACGATCATCAGAGAATTAAAGCGCCGCAACGGCAAGTACGGGATTGTGACCATGTGCATCGGCGGAGGCATGGGAGCGGCGGGGGTTTTTGAGAACATTCAATGAATTCTTTACCACAGAGCACACAGAGGAACACTGAGGCAAGCGGAGTCAATGCCATCACGCAGGCGATCATTGGCGCCGCGATGAAGGTTCACTCTGCTCTTGGTCCCGGACTGCTGGAGAGTGCCTATCAAGCTTGTCTGGCATATGAGTTACGCAAGTCCGGTTTCGATGTTAAGACGGAGGTTGAGCTTCCGGTGATCTATGACGGCATCCACATTGACTTGGGGTACCGTATCGACTTAATTGTCAATGATCGCGTAATCGTGGAATTAAAGTGCGCTGAGAAGATCGCGCCCATTCATGAAGCACAAATCATTTCCTACCTGCGGTTGAGCAAGAAGAGCGTAGGTCTATTGATCAATTTTCATGTTCGTCACTTGAGAGACGGAATTAAGAGATTTGTAGAGGGGACTGACTGGAACTGACTCTGTGTTCCTCTGTGTCCTCTGTGGTGAAAAAAGGAGAGAATCTATGGCCACATTAGCAGTTCCGAACAAAACCAAACTCGTTGGTGGAAGCTTCCTCATCGAAGAGCACACCACCGACCAGGTCTTCACACCGGAGGACCTGACAGAAGAGCATCTGCAGATTGTTCAGACCACGCAGGAATATGCGAAAAACGAGATTCTCCCCAACACGGAGAAGATCGAGCACAAGGAGTTTGAGGTCACACGCGCGCTGCTGCGCAAGGCCTGCGAGATCGGCATTGCCAACGTGGACATCCCCGAGCAGTATGGCGGCTCGGACATGGACAAAATCTCTTCCGCGCTGATCAATGAGCACATCGCCGTCTCCGGCAGCTTCAGTGTGGCGTTCGGCGGGCACGTGGGTATTGGCACGCTGCCTATCGTTTACTTCGGCACGCCGGAACAGAAGGCCAAGTACCTGCCCAAGCTGGCCACCGGCGAGTTGATCGCCGCATATGCTCTGTCCGAATCCACTTCGGCGTCGGACGCCATGAATGCGCGGACCAAGGCCGTGCTTTCGCCCGATGGCAAAGAGTGGATTCTCAACGGCGAAAAGATGTGGATCACCAACGGCGGCTTTGCTGACGTTTACATCATCTTTGCCAAGGTGGACGGCGAGAAGTTCTCGGCCTTCATCGTTGAGCGTAAGTTCCCCGGCTTTCAATCGGGCGCAGAAGAGAAGAAGATGGGTATTCGTGGCTCTTCGACCACGCCCATCATTCTCAACGATTGCCGTGTGCCAAAAGAAAATCTGCTGGGGGAGATCGGCAAAGGACACGTGATTGCGTTTAATACTCTGAACATTGGCCGGTACAAGCTTGGCGCCGGTGTGGTGGGAGGAGCGCGCAACTCCCTGAACAACTCCATTGGCTATGCCAAGCAGCGCAAGGCCTTTGGCAAAACGCTGGCTGATTTTGGCATCATCAAGGAAAAACTGGCCAATATGGCCGTGGGTGTTTACACAGGCGAATCCATGTCGTATCGCACGGTCGGCATGATCGATGCCGCCATGTCGGAAATCGACAAGAACTCGCCCGACGTTTACAAGCAGACCGCTAAGAACATTGAAGAGTACGCGGTGGAGTGCTCCATCCTGAAGGTTTTCGGCTCGGAGATGCTGGGCTATGTGGTGGATGAGACGGTGCAGATTTACGGTGGCTACGGTTTCGTGGAAGAGTATCCGGCGGAGCGCGCGTATCGCGATGCGCGCGTGAACCGGATCTTCGAAGGCACCAATGAGATCAACCGCATGATCATCACGGGATGGCTGCTCAAGCGGGCCATGAAAGGCCAATTGGCGCTCATGCCGGCGATCAAAAAGCTGACCGACGAGATCATGTCCGGTACATCCGCGGAGCCGCTGGAAGGCCCGATGGCGACCGAGCGCGCGCTGGTAGCCAACTGCAAAAAAGCCGGGCTGATGCTGGCCGGAGCGGCGGTTCAGAAATACATGACGGACATTGAAAACCAGCAGGAGATCCTCTCCGCCGTGGCGGACATGGTGATTGAAACTTTTGCCATGGACTCCACCGTCCTGCGCACGCAGAAGTTGATCGAGCGCCAGGGTGAGGCCAAGTCGCAACTGGCCATCGCCATGGCCCAGGTGAGCCTGATGCAGTCGCTGAACAAGATCGAAGCGGCTGCGCGCAAAGTGGTCGCCGCGGTCGCGGAAGGCGATATGTTACGCACGCAGCTTGTCATCCTGCGACGCTTGTTCAAGTTTGAGCCTTACAACGCCATCGCCCTGACGCAGCAGATTGCAAACCGTCTCATTGAAGCTGGCAAGTACGTGACAGCATAAAACTAAGACAAAAATCCGAATCCAACCCGCGGCTGGCCAAACATCTTTCTGGCCAGCTGTTTTTTTCTTATGAATACTGAATATCTACGTATCGCCGATCAGAGCAGCTTGTATCATGCCGGGCAGATTTGCGTTGTTGAGAAAGGCGGCGGCCGGGAAGCGTTAGCAGATTCACTGCCCAGGACTGTTGGCCAATCTTGGTCTACAAAAAAAGGAATTTGTTATCCCGTTTTTCATTTCCTTCTTGACTAACTGAGAGATAGTTGTGAAGTTTTTGTCACTGTTTGTGTGGAAATTTTCCGACTCGGGCATCAAGCGCGGGTGTCATCGAAAATTTTGTTGCCTTTATCTTCAAAGCTAGTTTACTCGACTCAGGGGTTGATGATATTGTTTTGCGGCTTCTATCTGAAGTTCCTTTTGTGTGACACAGGAGACGTAAAAATGAGACCCTCCCCCAGATTTATCTTTCTTGCCCTTTCTTTAGCACTTGTGCTCGGCTTGGCGACACTCAGCTTTGGCCAGCAAGTTAAAACCGATCCTGAGGCCGCCTCTGTGGTTCGTGGTCAGGCTGGTTACAATTTTTCGGTGAAACCCGTAAACGTGAATCAAATACAACCAGTCCAGCTGACGTTGGGCGCAGGCACTGTTTTTGACGCCGTAACTGGCGCGGTGGTAGGCGCCAGCAGTGCACAAGGCAATGCAAGCGCGAACTCCCGCCGGTCTAATAATAACGGCAACGACGATGATCTAGTTAACGGCGACGTTCGCCATACGCCCACCGGTGGAACAATTGACGGACTTGATACCTTGGCTACATTCGACGGTGCATTTGCCGCCCAGGCCGGTCCTGATCAGGGGAACGTGTTCAAGTTCACGATGATGGGAAACCATCCACTGGCTGGCGGTACAACCGTAATTCCCGCCAAAATGGCCTTTGTTTCACTGGTGTTACTCAATGCCGATGGCAGCACGTTTGCAACTGTTCCCTTCGCGCCTTTTGAGGAGCGCGTGCTGGAATCCCCCAACTTTGAGCCGCTGGACTACCGGTCAGGCCGCAACATTGAGTACGCTGACGCCGTTCATCGTGCCCAGTTCTTCAATCGCATGGGCCGCGACTGGCACACCGTGCTCGTCCCTCACGTGGTGAGCAGAGTAACCATCACGGTGCCGCGGTTTGTCAACATCCGGCTGGCCAACGGCAACGTTATCCAGGCCCGTTCCTATTTCACATTCCCAGCCGCGGATGGCAACACAATCGTCTTGATGCTCGATCTGTTGTTCAACTTCTTCTTCGACAACGAGGTAGTGAACGAGATCAACGCGGGCAATTTCGTGACCAAGGGTCTGAACATGACGTTGTTCCCGAACACGTTCCTGTTCTCCCTCAACGTCGCCAATCCGAACACACCCGGTGGGTGCTGCGCCCTTGGGTTCCACACTTTTTTTGAGGACCCAACAGCAGTTCCGCAACCTCGCTGGGTCACCCAATTCGCAAGCTGGATTTCTCCGGGATTTTTCGGCGGCGGATTCGAGGATGTAACCGCGCTCTCGCATGAAACCGCTGAAGCGTTTGCCAATCCTTTCGTTGACAACGCGACTCCGGTCTGGCAATTCCCCGGCCAGCCAGCCGATTCGACTGCCTGCCAGGGCAACCTGGAAGAGGGAGATCCCATTGAGGTGTTGGACAATGCGACGATACCTATCACCGTGAAGGAACGACACTTTAACTTTACCTACCATCCGCAGATCATACCTTTGCTGCAGTGGTTTGAAATGGGAACAACGTCGAACGCAATCGACGGCGCGTTCAGCTTCCCGGATGAAACTACGCTGCCGCATTCGGCAGTACCCTGCCCGCAGTAAGAACTTCTCTCGTGGTTCTGAGGAACGGCGCCGGATCTCTCCGGCGCCGTTCTTAATTTATAGAACAGCGGTTGTGCCTCAGGGATAGAAGAGAATTTCCCCCCCATCAGCGGTTTCAGCGTGGACCCAGTGGATGCAAATAGAATTTCAGGTTTCGAGGGCCAGAAAGGTCCGCATGCGATCCACCTCGCACTCGAGTTCGCGCTTGAAGGTCCGATCGCGCGGTACGTGGGAATTCACGTAGCCGAACTCAAACTCATGCTTGCCGTTTTTCATCAAGACATTTCCCCAGCCAATCACGCGATCGCGCCAAAGCAGCGGCAGAGCGTAATACCCCAGCTTGCGTTTGGCAGCCGGTGTGTAAGCTTCGAAGCGATACACCCAGCCCCAAAGCACTTCGAACCGGTCGCGGTCCCATACCACTGGGTCGAACGGGGCCAGCAAGCGTACCTTGTCCGGCGGCGCACAACGGCGCGCATCTTCTCCGGCCGGCCAATACCACTCGACGCCATCGACCTGCGTATGCGCGAACCGTTGTTTGGCCCGCTGCAAGGCGCTCTTTAACTCGTCTTGCCACTGCGGCACGGCAAAGCGCAACCGGCGCACAAGGTCGGACAGACATGCACCGGGCAGAGGCGCATAGATTTGGACGGCCGCATCGACGAGCCCATCGATCCGCGCCTGGCGCTCGGAGGCATCGGCCGGCCCAGGGCCGTGCCGGTGCGCGGTGTAGATGCGGATGCCGCTCTTGCGCCGCGCCACACGAAGCATCCCGCGATAATGCATGGCGGCCAGCAGATGCGTCGTCGCGTTCGATGAGCCGCCCCAGTAGTTTGTCACCGTGCCGTGTGAAAAATGGTCATCTACTTCACGGGGATGAACCGCACCGCGCTTATGTATGAATTCCATGAGTAACTGTGCTTTTTTCTTGCGTGCGGCCGGCCATGGACTGCGGCCCTCGGCAGGAACACAGGCATCCGAACGCGGGTGCATCAGCGCATGCAGGGATTTTGTCATGAAGCCGTAGACGACGAAGAAATCCTCCTCGACATCTAACTTTGCATACAGGCGCTCGAGGTCTCCGGCACGGTAGTCTTTGACCCGATGGCGCAATATTAGGTCCTGAGCGCGCGCGGGCGCGCGAATCGGATCGGCCTGCACAAAACCCATCCGGTGCAGGGCGCGTTTTAGCGTAGTAGGAGCAAAGAGGCTACGGGTGACGGCAAAACTACGCAGGTCATCCAAGGTGATCAGCATGACTAAGAATTGCCCAGGGTCTCACAAAGTCATCCAACGATGATTTCGGTAGAACCATATCAAATATTGCGCGCCAAAGGCCAACCTGAAAAAGTCCCAGGAATGATATGGCTTCCATCCTGGCGGAAGTCCAAACCCGCAATCTGGCTGAACCGTCCGGCCTTTGGGGTCCCACCCGGAAAGCCGCTAGCCCTAAAGCTGGGAAATGAAAAACGAAAGTAATTTTGCATCCCTTCGCGCCACCTGATAATCTAACTAACCAGTTAATTAATTAAGCGCGGGGCCTAAACCTGGGTTTTCTTGGTCACTGTTTGAGGGTAAAGTTGGTCTAGCCGGCCAAGGGAAAATCAAAGCGGGGAAGAGTGAATTGGAAGGTTTTGGCGCTTGCATCTAATAAGTGTTATTCGAAAGAGTTGACGATGAGGACGAAGTTCGGCCCGCTCATTTTATTTGTGTTCCTTGCTGTGCTCTCTTCCGTGGCGCAATTTCCGGGGGCTGTGTCCACTACAGCTACTTCCGATCAACCAGCGCCGGCGGTAACGCCCATCCAGACTCCTCCCCTGGATGCATTTTCCGGAAGCGGCGCAGTCGACAAGCTTGTTCCCGGAGTGCTCCAGCTTTCCTTGCTGGATGCCATTGATCGCGGGATGAAGCACAATCTGGGCTTGCTGCTCTCGCAACAGCAGACCGAAGTTGCGCGGGCGCAGCATCGTCGCAACTTGAGTGTGCTGCTCCCGAACGTTTCCGGTAACGTGAGTGATAGCGTAAATCAGATCAACCTGGCGGCTTTCGGCATCCCTCTCCCCGCGGGGTTGACATCGCCAGTGATCGGTCCGTTTGGAATTTTTGACGCTCATGCCAGCATGAGCGAGACGTTGCTCGATTTCAATGCGTTGAACAAGGTCCGTTCCGCGGCGGAAAATGAAAAAGTCGCGAAGTTCTCCGCCCAGGATGCCCGTGAACTGGTTGTACTCGTAGTTGGTAATCAATACCTGCTTACGCTCGCCAACGCCGCTCGCCTGGAAACGGTAAAAGCGCAGCTGGCTACAGACCAGACGATTTTCCATCGAACAGAAGACCTCAAGAAGACGGGTGTGGCAGCCGGCATTGACGTGCTGCGCTCGCAAGTCCAGATGCAGGCACAGCAGCAGCGAGTGCTGGCGGCGCAAAACCAGTATGCGCAGCAGAAAATGGCGCTGGAACGGACCATTGGTCTCCCGGTGACACAGCAAATCGAGCTGACGGACACCGTTCCCTACGCGCCTTTGCCGGAATTGAATGTGGAAGAAGCGCTGGTCCGCGCCTACGCGCATCGGCCTGAATTTTTAGCTGCTGAGTCGCGCGTGCGCGTGGCCGAGCTGAAGGTCAAAGCGGCCAAAGGTGAAGCGTTGCCCACGTTGCAGGTAAGCGGTCAGTTGGGCGCAATTGGCCCGGCGCCGGGAAGTTCTGAGACAACCTACAGCGTCTCCGCGGGCGTGCACATCCCGATTTTTCAAGGTGGCAAGGTCAAGGCGGAGGTGGCCCAGGCAGAAGCGGAGCTGCGGCAAAGCAAGATGCAGCTGGAAAACATGCGCAGCCGTCTTGAATTCGAGGTCCGGTCGGCCTTGCTGGACGTAAATACTTCGAATGACCAGGTCGCCGTGGCTGTCCAGTCGATTGATCTGGCGGCGGAACAACTGAAAGAGGCGCAGGACCGCTACGCCGCGGGTGTCTCCGGCACACTTGAAGTTGTGCAGGCGCAGGAAGCAGTGGCCAGCGCGAATGAATCCCATATTCAGGCTTTGTATCTAAATAATGTAGCCAAGCTCTCGCTGGTGCGCGCTTTGGGCGTGGCCGAGCAACAGGCAAGAACGTTTCTGGGAGGAAAATAAGGTGGCAGAATTGGTGAAAGTCCACGATATGGACGAAGACGAAGAAACGCGGTCGCAACCTGCTCCGGCGAACCGTTCCAGGAAAGAGCGTGCCGCGGGATATTTCCGCGAGCGTCCGTGGGCCAAGTGGGTCCTGGCGCTGGTGGCGGTGGCGATTCTGGCCGGTGGTGCGTTTATTTGGCACTACTATTCTGTTCGTGAGTCCACGGACGATTCCCAGATCGACGGCCATATTGATCCCATCGGCGCGCGCATTTCAGGAACGGTGGTACGGGTCCTGCATGACGACAATGAGATTGTCCAGGCCGGGACCCTGCTCGTCGAACTTGATCCCGTCGACTATCAGGTTGCTTTGGACCGCGCCCGCGCCGACTTGGCGAACGCTCAGGCCAACTCCGCTGGCGCCAACGTCAGCATTCCTATAACCACGACCACCAGCTCCAGCCAGCTTCTTGCCGCCGACGCGAATGTAAAAGCGGCGGAGAGGGAGGTGGAGTCGGCCAAGGCCAGAGTGCAGGAAGCCCAGGCCAACTACACCAAGGTTTCCGCCGATCTCAAGCGCATGGAGCAGTTGATCGCGAAAGACGAGATCTCCCACCAGCAGTATGACGCCGCTGTTGCCGCTAACAATTCCGCGCGTGCCAGCCTGGATGCGGCGATTGCCAACGTAGCCAGCGCACAAAGCAAAGAAGCGCAAGCGCGGGCGCAGGCAGATGCGGCCCACACCGTGCCGGAGCAGATCAAGGTAATGCGTTCCCGCGCAGGTGCGGCATCGGCTGAAGTACAGAAATTCCAGTCAGCTGTGGCGCAAGCCGAACTCAATCTGAAGTACACCAGGATTTATGCGCCGGTGACCGGCATTCTGAGCAAGCGTAATGTGGAACCAGGGCAGGTGGTGCAGGCGGGCCAGCCGCTGTTTTCCCTGGTGAACCTCGATGACATCTGGTGCACGGCCAACTTCAAAGAGAACCAGCTGCGCAACATGCATCCGGGCCAGCGAGCAAAAATCTACGTCGACGCCTATGGCCGCGATTACAACGGCACAGTGGAATCCATCAGCGGTGCTACCGGATCGCGCTTCAGCATGCTGCCTCCGGAGAATGCAACCGGAAACTACGTGAAGGTGGTGCAGCGTCTGCCGGTACGCATACGCCTTGACCATGGCCAGGACCCCAATCATCTGCTGCGGCCGGGTCTGTCCGCTGAGCCGACCGTCTTTATTAAATAGCACCTGATTAAGCAACACCCGATCAAGCAATGCCTGAGCGAACGAATCCGGCCGTCAATCCGTGGATCATCGCCATCTCCGTGATGCTGGGCACATTCATGGAGGTGCTCGATACCACGGTGGTGAACGTCTCTCTGCCGCACATCGCCGGAAACCTTTCCGCCAGCACCGACGAAGCCACCTGGGTCCTGACTTCTTATCTCGTCGCCAACGCCATTGTGTTGCCGATGACCGGATGGCTGGGCAACCAGTTTGGACGCCGCCGTATTTTGCTGCTGTCGGTCGCTGGCTTTACCGTTTTTTCTTTTCTGTGCGGAATCGCGCCGAACCTGCCCATGCTGATCGTGTTCCGCGTCTTCCAGGGCGCTACCGGTGGCGGTTTGCAACCGCTGTCTCAGGCCATCCTGATGGAGGCGTTTCCCCCGGAGAAGCGCGGCAAGGCCATGGCATTCTGGGCGCTGGGCATCGTCGTGGCGCCCATGCTCGGGCCGGTGCTAGGCGGCTGGATCACGGACAGCTATAGCTGGCGCTGGCTGTTCTACATCAACATACCTATTGGTATCGCCGCCGTAGTGATGGCGACTCTCTTCATTTTTGATCCGCCGTACATCAAGCGCGGCAAAGGCGGCATCGACTACTGGGGCATCGGCCTGCTCGCCGTGGGCATCGGCGCGCTTCAGATCCTGCTCGATAAAGGCCAGGAAGAAGATTGGTTCGCTTCCCACTTTATTTTGATTCTGGGTGTCCTGGCTGTTGGCGGTCTGCTGTTTTTCGTCTTGCGAGAATTGGCCACGGACCATCCGGTGGTGCAGCTACAGGTCTTCAAAGTCCGGACGTACAGCACCGGCGTCTTCCTGATGACGGTGCTGGGCTTTGTGCTCTACGGCAGCACGGTGCTTCTGCCGCTCTGGCTGCAAACGCTCATGGGATATTCGTCGCTGGAGGCAGGCATGGCCATGCTTCCGCGCGGCCTGGGATCATTCCTGTTCATGCCCGTGGTCGGTATTCTGATGAGCAAGATCGAACCGCGCAAGCTGCTGGCCACGGGGCTGGTGGTCTCCGCCTTCAGCCTGTACCTGCTCTCCCGGCTCAGCCTGAGCGCCGGATACTGGGACATCTTCTGGCCGCAGTTGATGCAAGGCATGTCCATGGGCCTGCTCTTTGTGCCTTTGACCACCATCACCAACGGCCCGATCCCCAAAGAACAAATGGGCAACGCCACCAGCCTGTTCAACCTGATGCGCAACATCGGCGCAAGCATTGGGATTGCGAGTATGACCACCATGATCGCCCGCCGCTCGCAGATACACATCCAGACGCTGGGCGCGCACGTCACGCAATCCGATCCCGCGGCGCGCTCCGTGTTCCAGGCAACACTCAAGGGCATGATGTCCGGTGGCATGGACATGGTCACTGCCACCAAGCAGACGTATGTTGTCCTGTTCGGCATGGTACAGAAACAGGCCGCCATGCTTTCCTATGTCGACGCATTCTTCCTGCTCGCCGTCACGTTCGCTTGCTGCCTGCCGCTTATTTTTCTGATGAAGAAGCCGCCGAAGGGGCCGGGTGGGCCGGAGGGGATGGGACACTGAGATCTGTTTTTCCATGACACAAGAGGGATCAGTGCAGCTCGGATTGGTGGTCATTTAAAGCGAAATATACTGCGTAGTTCGTTTTCGATGTACCTATGCGTCGTGCAGAGGGGACAAGCCTTCGTCCATTTCTTTGTTGCAGCCTTGTTTTTGTTCCGTTTGGGTTGAAAATGATGAATCGCGAGGCACTCTAACTTGGGGATATGACTCTTTGTATTTACTGCGAAAATCGTAACCCGTTTGACACCTGTAAACCAATATTTTTCAAAATGGGACGAAGGTCGCGCACCGTGTGTCCCGGTGCGGCCAACATAGATACATTTATGGTGGCTGCCCCAAAATGCGTAAATCAGGCCCTTGGTTTTTGGAAAGGTGACTGAGAACCATTTTTCGAACTTTTGTTTCTTGCCTTTGGCGCCCCATCCCTTGATCTGGTAGTTTCTTCGAGAAGCAATGTGACAGTTAAACTCGACTTTGGCAAGTTTCCGGGCAAGTGCGTTTGAAGCGATCTCTTGAAGTTTGTGGATTCCGTTGTTGACGGTCTTCCGTCTGAAGTCAGGAGGTTTACCCGCGCCTTGCTTGCCCAGCTCTCCGCGTAACCAATGGGTTCGTCGAAGAAACAGCTTGTTGAGTTCGCGTTCAAATGATTTAGAGAAAGCCATTAACGGCCTCGCGAGATAAATCTAAGCAACACACCATTCCGGCATCGAATACTATACTCTCAACGTGCCCTCTTTATTTTTTTCTTTACAGAAATTGGAAAATTTGGTGAGTCTATTTTTGCCCAGGAGGATGCCCGACTTTTGTTGACAACCTACATATTGATGAGGACGTGGGCGATCTCCGCGGAGACTTCGTAGCTGGCGCGGACCTGGCAGCCGGCGGGTAGCTGAAGCGCCTCAGCGAGACGGATCATATAACATTTTAGCGTCAACACCCGATGCTCAATGGGTGGCCCGCCCAATCACGGACAATCTCGAACGGCCCTGCGATACGCCGGAGCAGGCGTTAGGGCATGTGATTACGATGTTGCGGGTCAAAAGACAGCTGTCGCAGTTGTATGTGGCTGAGAAGTCCGGCTACAGTCAACGCTATTACCTGCGCGTAGAACGCGGGGCTCAGAACCCCACCTACAAATTCATGCTGGCCGTTGCCCCGGTATTCGGACTGAGGCCTTCGCAGTTGCTGTCCCTGGCGGAGCGGAAGCATCGGCTGTTCTTGCAGAAGAGGGCGGCAGGTCAATCTGCGGGGAAATTCAAGAAATCGTAAGCGCGATCTATGCCGCCCTTTCAGGGCTTGAATTCTGTATTCCCCACCCACCGCTTACGCGGTGGGCTCAATAATTCCGCCCCCTTGCAGGGGCTTTGTTGTGGACTGAGTACCATCAATGGCTCATATTCTTCCCGCAACGATTTCCAGATTGACGAGGCAAAGACGCAGCCGGGGGCGGCTGCGGTCCACGTTAGCTGCCGTGTCGCTCCAGGCAGCGCGGACAAAGTAATCCCCGTGCGATCCCCGATCCCGTGCGATTACCCGATCTCCCGATCCCCGATTTTCCGCTCTCTCCGTCGTATAATCCTTACCTTCATGACTCTGACTTCAAGACCGGGGTGAACGACAATGAGAAAGCTTTCTTGTGCCCTCTTCGTATTTTGTTTTTCTGCTGTCCTGATCGCCCAGACGTTTCGTGGCGGTATCCAGGGAACCGTGACTGACTCAACCGGAGCGTCCATCGCCGGGGCCGACGTTACGGTCAAGAGCCTGGACACAGGGTTGGCCCGCACAGTCAAGACGGATGACCAGGGAAATTATCTTGTCACAGAGCTGCCTCTGGGCCCTTACAGCGTCAGCGCGGCAAAAAACGGTTTTGGCGCCAAGGTGATGAACGGCATTACTGTGGCGGTTTCGGCAAACACGCGGGCGGACATACAGCTCAGCCCCGGCGAGATCAAGCAGGAAGTGGTGGTCACCGCGGAAGCGCCGATCATCGATACCACCGGCAACACCATGGGCGGGACGATCCAGGCCCGGCAGATGGCCGACCTTCCGGTGAACGGCGGTGATTTCGCCAAGCTGCTGACCCTGGTGCCCGGCGCGGCATCCGATCCCAACGGCGACAGCGATTCTCCTGGATCGTTCGGCACCTTCAGTATCAATGGCAATCGCGGGCGCTCCAACAATTACCTGCTCGACGGGACGGACATGAATGACGGCTATCGCAATGATCCCGCGATCAATGAAGCCGGCGTATTCGGCACGCCAGCCACGCTGTTGCCGATCGATGCGCTACAGGAGATCGGCGTCCTTTCCAACATGGAGCCTGAATACGGACGAAACTCCGGCGCGGTAGTAAACATTGTGACCAAATCGGGGACCAACGTGATCCATGGATCCGGTTTTGAGTACTTCCGCAACAACGCGCTCGACGCCCGGAACGTTTTCAATACCAAGCCGGTCCCGCAAAATACCTTTCACAATAACCAGTTTGGAGGCTCGCTCGGCGGACCGCTGGTAAAAGAGCACACGTTTTGGTTTGTCGCGTATGAAGGATGGCGGGAAAATGGAGGCTTGCCGGCCACGGCCAGCGTACCGTCGCAAGCCCGGTTGAACGCATTCACCGGGGGAGGAGGCGTGATCAATCCGGTGATCGCCAGTCTGCTGGCCCGCAAGCCCTGGAGCATTCCGCTGCCCGCCGTCGGAGATACCGGCGCGGACAATGCCACCGTCCAGGTTACCGACCATTTCACCAATCGCGTGGACAGCGTGATCGCGAAGATCGATCAGCATCTGGGCGGCAAGGGTGAAGACCTGCTCACCGGCCGATACTTTTATGGCGACAGCGACCAGAGTTTCCCGCTGGCGCTGGGCGGCGGGACCACCGTCCCTGGATTTAACACCGTTACGCCAACACGTGTGCAGGTGCTGTCACTCTCTTACACGCATTTGTTGTCGCCGAAGTTGTTGCTGGAGGTCCGCGGCGGCTGGAACCGATTTGCTGAAGGGTTTTTCCCCGAAGACAACAAATTCAATCCATCGAGCATAGGACTGAATACGGGTGTGACGTCGCAGGATTTTGGCCTGCCGCAGATCAGCTTTAGTGACGGCACCAGCGGTCTGGGTGGAAACAATTCAATTCCGCGGCATCGTTTTGACACCAACTGGCAATATTTCACCAACCTCGGGTACAACACGGGAAAACACAATGTGAAGTTTGGGTACGAGTATCGGCGCACCACGGTGAACCAGTTCTATGATCTGGGATATCGCGGACGGCTCAAGTTCCTGACGTTCGAGGATTTTCTTGCCGGAGATATCACTAACGGCGGCAGCCAGTTCGCCGGCGATTCGCAGCGGACCACGCACCAGAACAACTCGGGCTTCTACGTACAGGACAACTTCCGCGTCACACGAAAACTCACCGTGAATGCGGGCCTGCGCTGGGACTACTTTGGCGTGATCTACGAAGACCGCAATCGCTTCAGCCTGTTTGACTCCGCGACGCAAACGCTGCAACTGGTCGGCCAGGGAAGCGGGCCATCTAATATTTATCCACGCGATCTCAACAACTTTGCGCCGCGTCTGAGTGCCGCTTATGACATTTTCGGCGGCGGGAAGACGGTGCTACGCGCCGGGTGGGGCCTCTACTATGACGCGTTCTCGCAGGATTTTTTTATCGGCCATTTTCCCTTTAATACGTTTAATCCGGGGCCGGCGTACAACGGCGTGGGGGCATCGGCCATCAACTCGGCGAGCTTGCCCGCATCTCCGGATCCAACGTTCACTATTGCCTCAGGTGTACCGATCTTTACTGGTTTCGGAGCCACGACCGATGCGTGGACCGTCGACCCGAAAATCCGCACGCCCTACATCCAGAACTTTAATGTGAATGTTGAGCAGGCCATGGGCAAGGCGATGGCGCTGCAAGTCGGCTATGTGGGATCGGCGGGTACCAAGCTGTTCCGTTTTCGCGACATCAACCAGCATGATCCCGCAACCGGCGCGTTTCCGTTTGCCGCCTTCAACATCATCAACCAGTTTGAGTCGAGTTCATCTTCTCGCTATAACAGTCTGCAAGTCACATGGAAGCTGAGTAACTGGCGCGGACTTGCCTCGCAGCTTTCATGGACATGGGCCCACTCCATCGACAACGCCAGTGACGGCGAGGACTTTGTTCCCAACGCGGCACAGCCTGACAACAGCCTGAATCCCGGAGCGGAGAAGGGAAGCTCGAACTTTGACGGGCGCCATCGTCTGACGTGGATGTTCAGTTACGCGCTGCCTCATCCCGCCGCCGCGGAGTTGTTGACCAAAGGTTGGTCTTTGCATGGCCTGCTACGCGTCTCCAGCGGCCAACCATATAATCTGAACTCGTTTTCCGATTACAACAACACCAACGAATTCGTTGAACGGCCTGATCTGGTGGGCGATCCCTTTGCCGGAACGGGAGGTCCGGGCAAGCTGCTCAACCTGGCGGCGTTTGCCGCTCCGTGTACGTGGGACCCGATTGCCGGCGCATGCATCGCCGGCACCGCTCATTTCGGAAACCTTGGGCGCAACGCGTTTGTCGGCCCGAGCTTTCATAATTTTGATTTCTCACTGGCCAAGGACACCAGGTTCAACGAGCGCCTGAATATGCAGCTCCGCGTTGACTTCTTCAATCTCTTCAACCATCCAAACTTTTCCAATCCAACGCTACCCAATTTCCTGGTCAACCTGGAAAACAACGGCACTGTCACGCCGGCGATTGGCGATCCGAAGTGCGCGTTGCCTCCCGGCCCCGGCACTGGCTGTCGCGCGCTGGGTGTAGGTTTCCTGCCGACCACTGCGACGCCGGATGTAGCGATTGGATATCCATTCCTCGGCGGCGGTGGGCCGCGCGATATCCAGTTGGCGGTGAAATTTACCTTCTAGGGAACCCCGCCGCAAGGTTCGACGGAAAGAGAGATCCCAGCACTTACGAATCCCAAGCAAGGTGTGGAAATTGCCTCGTCTTGGGATATTGGTTGATGTAAGCCTAAATTAATCAACAGCTTAAACGGGTAAATATTTCCGTCGATTTTTCTTGACTGTTATTGCAAATCGAAATATAACTATTGCTGATAGCAATATGACACTTGGTGAAAAGTTACGCTACCTGCGCCTGATGGAAGGCAATCTTAGGGGATTTGGCCGGGAGTTGACGCAGCAAGAAGTGGTGCGCGCCGTCACCCGCGAACTCAAGATGAAGATCAGCCAGTCGTATCTGTCGCAGATCGAAAACGGGTCGCGCCCGCACCTGACCAACAAGACGCGCCTGCTGCTGGCAAAGTTTTTCAACGTCCACCCCGGATACCTGGTGGACGATCCCGAGGGCTTCCATACCGAACTGGTGTCCGACGTGAGCGCGATGGAAGACACTTTGGACCTGTGGCTGATCCAGGGGGCGGAGCGTTTCCGCCGCGATCCCGCGGTCAGCCGCGCGTTGCTGAACCTGGCCAAGCATCAGGATTCGCGCCGTTGTCTGGTGCTGATGGACGCGATCCTGGAAACGCCGGAACTGGCGGAGAAGCTGCTGTACGTGCTGCGTCCGCAAACGCAGCCGAAGGGCACGCCGGAGATGAGTGAGGCTTAGTTTATGAACTGGGAACTTTTCTATCTGGTTTGTTTCGTTGTGGGCTTTGCATTTACCGCCATTTCTTTTGTCAGCGGCACCTTGCACTTCCATTTTCACATTCCTGGCCATGGACACTTTCACGTCGGCCATGGAGCAGCTCATGGCGGCGGCCATGGGCATGGAGGGCATTTTCCGCTGTTCAATCCTATGACCATCGCAGTATTCCTGGCCTGGTTCGGCGGTGCTGGATACCTGTTGGTGCATGGACGGCACATTTGGATTTTTGCTGCGCTGGTGCTGTCTTCACTTGCCGGCATTGCTGGAGCTTCCATCATCTTCCTATTCGTAGCAAAATTTTTGATGGCGCATGAGTACTCCCTGGACCCGTTGGATTATGAAATGGTGGGCGTGCTGGGCAAGGTGAGCGGGACCATCCGACGCGGAGGAACAGGCGAGATTATCTTCGAGCAGGAAGGTGCCCGCAAAGCATGTGCGGCCCGCAGCGAAGATGACCAGGAAGTAAAGTGCGGTGAAGAAGTGATGGTGACACGCTTTGAGCATGGCGTTGCGTATGTGCGGCTATGGAGTGAATTCGCAGACCAAGCCGGGATTCTTCCGGAAGAGAAGAAGACTTTGCAGTAAATGCAGTGAATTCTGTTGGGGGAGGATATATGGAATTGCATTTTGTGTGGATTGTTGTCGGGCTGGGTCTCTTAGCTCTGATGTTCGTGATCGCCATGCTGGCCCGGCTTTACCGCAAGGTTGGTCCAAACGAAGCTCTGTTGGTCTATGGTCGCGGCAAGACACCGCGTGTGATCAAAGGCGCTGGTTCGGTCATCTGGCCGATGCTCGAGAGCTGCCGGCTCTTGTCTCTGGAACTGATGTCTTTTGACGTCGCGCCGCAGCAGGACCTTTATACCAACCAGGGGGTGGCGGTGACCGTGGAAGCGGTCGCACAAATCAAGGTCAAGTCGGACGATATCTCCATCCGCACGGCAGCCGAGCAGTTCCTGACCAAGACACCGCCGCAGAGGGAAGGCCTGATCCGGTTGGTGATGGAAGGCCATCTGCGCGGCATTATTGGCCAACTCACTGTGGAACAGATCGTGAAAGAACCGGAGATGGTGGGCGATCGCATGCGTGCTACCTGCGCCGGAGACATGAGTAAGATGGGGCTGGAAGTAATTTCGTTCACCATCAAGGAAGTTCGTGACAAAAACGAATACATCTCCAACATGGGCCGGCCTGACGTCGCGCGCATCAAGCGTGATGCTGATGTTGCCGCGGCCGAAGCCGAGCGCGATACGGCCATCAAACGCGCAGAAGCGCAGAGGGCGTCGGCCATCGCCAGAGCGCAGGCTGATCAGGAGCGCGTGCTGGCTGAGACGCTTTCCCAAGCCAAACAAGCGGAAGCGCAGCGCGACCTTGAGGTGAAGAAGGCTGCCTACACCGAACTGGTGAAGAAACAGCAGGCGCAAGCCGACAAGGCCTATGAAATCCAGGCCAACATTCAGCAGCAACAGGTGGTCGCCGAGCAGATTAAGGTGCAGGTCATCGAGAAAGAGCAGCAGACCAAGGTGCAGGAAGCTGAGATCGCGCGCCATCAAAACGAACTGATTGCCACCATCCTTAAGCAGTCGGAAATCGAGAAACAGCGCGTGCTGAACATCGCGGACGCCGAAAGACAGCGGTTGATTGCGGAAGCCGAAGGACACGCTGCCGCGATTCGCGTCCAGGGTGAAGCCGAAGCTGACATTATCTTCAGGAAGGGCGAAGCAGAAGCCAAAGCCATGAACATCAAGGCTGAGGCTTATCAGGAATACAACCAGGCCGCGGTCGTCGACAAGTTGATCACCAGCCTGCCGGAGATCGTCCGGGCCATGGCGCAACCTTTGTCCAATGTGGACAAGATCACCATTGTCTCGACTGGAAACGGCACTGGCGCCGGGGCCAGCAAGATTACCGGCGATATGACGGCGATTGCCGCACAGGTGCCGGCTTTGTTCGAAGCCCTTTCCGGAATGAGCGTAACGGACCTGCTCTCGAAAGTGAGGCTGATCGGCGACAAAGCGCCCAAGTCTCAGCCGGAGCTTCCGGGAAACGACGAGCCGCCAGCCGGCAAAGGCAAGGCTGCAGGTAAACCGTAAATGGTCGGCGGGTGAGGTTGTTGCCTCACCCGTCACCTGAAATGAGTTGGTTGTCTGAGAAATAGAGTGAATGGAGAAGTCATGAAAAAGGTTTCTCTTGCAGGTTTGATCCTGGGAGTCGTGCTGGGCAGTGTCGCGGGTTTGCTCTCGGGCACATGGTTGCTCTGGCTGGCGCTGGGGTTGGCGATTGGCGTTGTTGTGGGTTCGGCCCAGGCCAACGCGCGTCGTGACGAATCGCGAGATAGAGGCATTGGACGAATGCAGATTCATGAGCGTTAAGCTGGCCATTCCGGTATCTGGTGGTAGCGGCGCCACCGCGAGTTAACAAGAGATAGGGCGGAACGTTCTTCGCCAGGCGGGGAAAGAATGAAAACGGACAAAATTTTGGAGGCGTTATGGCATTACTAGAGCGGGTTGCAACATTAATTCGGGCTAATTTGAACGACTTAATCGATAAGGCGGAGAATCCAGAAGTACTGATCAAACAGGTCATCATGGACATGGAGAACCAACTGCTTCAGGTAAAGACGCAGGTGGCCATCGCCATTGCTGACCAGCATCTTCTGGAGAAGAAGCAAAAAGAAAATGAAGACAGGATTGCCGATTGGAATCGGAAAGCGGATCTTGCCGTGGGCAAAAAACAGGACGACCTTGCCCGCGCCGCAATTGAGCGTTCGCTTCATTGCAAGCAACTAGCGCAGAACTTTGCCGAACAGGCGAACGACCAGAAGCTGCAAGTGGAAACCTTGAAAACGGCGCTGAACAAGCTGCAACAGAAGATGGAAGAAGCGCGCTGCAAGAGCGACTTTTTGGTGGCACAGCATCGTCGCGCACGCACGCTGGGCAGGGCTGCGGACGCGCAATCCGCAATGGGCGGCCAGAGCCATGTGGCGACATTTGACCGCATGAAACACAAAGTCATGCGTGAGGAAGCAGTCGGCCAGGCGAAGACGGAATTGTTGTCTTCCGATGCGGCCAGCGTTGAAGACCGTTTTGCGCAGATGGAGAAGGAAGACGAGATTGATCGCATCCTGAATGAACTCAAAGGTAAGCGGGGCGCATAGGGCTTTCGTCATTTCGCAGGGGCTTAAAATCGTCTGCGGAATGGCGCGGATATGTAAATATAGAGCCTATGCGTGGAGTTAGAAGAATAAGTGGTTCTTCGCGGCCAATGACCGCGCGAAGTGGCGTGGTTCAAACAGGGGCCGGTAAGGCTTTGTTGCTGGCAATGGCTATCTGTTTTGTCTTGCAGGGCATGGCGACCGCTCAGAGCAACATCTCGCGGACGGAACAGCGGCTGTTTGATTTGGTGAATCATGAGCGGGAGAAAGCCGGCTTGCGCAAGCTGGAATGGGACGACCATCTGGCGGATGCGGCCCGCGCGCATTCCAGACTGCTGGCGAAGAACCAGGACCTTTCCCATCAATTCGAAGGCGAGCCGCCGCTACAACAGCGGGCTGGGGAGGCCGGAGCGCACTTCAGTTCGGTGGGAGAAAATGTTGCCGCGGCGCCCGGCGTGGACGTGGCCCACAGGAGCCTGATGGAGTCTCCCGGGCACCGTGCCAACATATTAAACGTGTCGTACAACACGGTGGGCATCGCCATCATGGAGCGAGGCGGCGAGTTATATGTCACACAGGATTTTGCCCGCACGCTTCAGTCGTACACGGAAGCCCAATTTAGTGACGCCGTTGTCGCGGCCTTCAATCACGCAAGACGGGCCAAAGGTGCGCCTGCGATGGAAGTTGCGTCCGATTCACGGCTCAAGAAGGCCGCGTGCGCGGAGAACACTGGAGCGCAAAATATACTCGGCACGATGACCGGCGCTACTGATCTGGCGATCTTCACAGCGTCAGAGCCGGGCGAGTTGCCCGAGCACGTACAGAAAGCCGCCGCGGACAAAATGTTACGACGCATGAACATTGGCGTTTGTTTCCATGCCGGCGGCAAAGCAGGTTTTTCCAGGTTCTGGATTGTAATGGCATTCTTTCCTCGAACCGTTCCCGACTGACCAGATTCCGGCCCCACTGGGTTACAATTTTTCAATCCCAATGAAGCACATTTTTTATTTCGCGGCGATTGCATTGATTGGCGTGCTCTCGCCGGCCTGCGCTCAGGCTGGTCCTTCTCCGGCGGAGCAGCAGATCTTTGACGAGCTGAACCAGATACGAGAAAAAGCCGGTTTGCAAAAACTCCAGTGGGACGATCATGTTGCGGAAGCGGCCCGCAAGCATTCCGAAATGATGGTCGAGAATGGAAAGCTTGACCACCAGTTTCCTGGGGAAGACACAGTCGCTGACCGGGTCGGCGTGACCGGAGCGCGTTTTAGCCAGTCCGCTGAAAATGTGGCGCGCACGGAATACCTGGAGGACGTCAATCTTGCGTTGATGAACTCTCCCGGGCATCGCGCCAACATGATGAACCCGCAATACAACGCCATTGGGATTGGCGTTGTCCAGCATAAAAAAATGCTTTTCGTGACCCAGGATTTTGTCATGCTCGTTCCCGCTTACTCGGAAGCCCAGTTTCGCGATGCATTGGTGGAAGCCGTGAACCGAGAAACAAGATCCAGGGGAATCCGTTTTATCCAGATGGAGACACTAGCATCTCTGCGCAACGCAGCATGTTCCACGGATGGCCAGGCCCGAAGCATCTCCGGGAACATTGCGGGCGCGTCCGCCGTTGTTGTGTTTACCTCGTCCGAACCGGCAAAGTTTCCGGAGCAGTTCATGAACAGAGTTACAAATCCGGGCTTTCACCGGATGGCGATCGGCGTCTGCTTCCGGCCAGACCGGCAGTATGGCTACGCAAACTTCTGGGTCGTGGCGGCGTTTTACTCGTAGATCGGTCAAGGCGAACTGATGGTGCAAGGGAGCGTCCGACCAGGTGCTTGGCAGTGCTATTCTTTTTTGAAGACTGAATCGTCGAACGTGCTGTTTACCTTCACATTGCCAACAACGAACTCAGCCCTGCTCTTGGGAACGCTTGGGTTACCGATTGCGACGATAAGCCTGGGAAACTTAATGCCGCTTGTGTCCTGGTAGTCGGAATAGTAGCTCTCAATCTTGCGCTTGGATTCGGGGCCGTCCACCTTAGTGCGATACCTTCCTACCTGGTCCATGCGCACAAGAAGAAAACTGGTTGCATCGAAGTACCGGACATCGGAGTCGCCCTCGGGGGGCGTAAACAATAACGCATATGCTGGCTTTCCATTCACGTCAGATCGGCCTACCAGTTTAATCTGGCTGTAGTGGTGGCTAAAGTCCCATTCCATGAGAGCCAGCCATGCCTCCTCCATGGATTCCACGGTGACTCCATTGATGGCCCAGTTGGATTCCACCGTGTGGCGGAAGAACCGCTCGCCATTGTTGTGGCCGATCCAGGTATAACCGTGGAACCCGTGTTGCGCGTGTTCCAGTTCGAAAGCATCGTTGGCAGGCGCCTTGAAGTAAAAATGGAAATCGCCAATGCCTCCGGAGCGGAACCTTTCATGGAACCCTTCCAGTCCAAATCTCCCGTAGGATTCCATGCTTTGCAGCGCACGCCGGACTTCAATACCGCCGGTGGTGGCAAGATATTTATCCAGGACCTCCGCTGCGCTGATCCCTTCATTCTTGGAGGCAGGATCTTGTTTTGCGGGCGGGGCTTCCTGGCCGATCGTGGACACGGCAAGACAAAGTACCGGAGCAAGTAAGAAGGACGTTAGGTTTTTCATGTGAGTTAGACCAGCATTCTATCCCAGTAAACTCCCGGGTACAACGCCCACGTATGCAATATGGCGGAGGTCGCCGACGCCTTAAACTTTAATCCTGACGTTCGGCCGATTCTTCTTCCAAAGCCGCAAGGACTTCATCTTCAATATTCCACGCTTTGAGGACTTTGATAGAGGAGCCTGCGCTGAAGCCTGCCCGCAGGAGCGCGCGAAAAATCCGCGCTGCGTCTTTGTTGTTCGCTGGTTTCTTGAATCGCTTACGTTTCAGGAATGCCCGGGCCAGTTCCTGCTCGTCCACGCTGGAATAGGCTTCACTGACGGCCTTTTCGATCACGTCAGGATGGACGCCTTTCACCTTCAGGTCGGTGGTCACGCGGCGGCGGCCGAATTTTTCATTGTCGCGGCGAAAAGTGGAATACGCCGTCGCGTAACTCGAATCGTTTAGATATTTCTGGTCTTTTAAACGCAGAATTACCATCTCGACAAGCACGACGCCGATCTCGCCTTCGGGCGCGCGTTGACGCATCAGGCGCTTCAGTTCGGCGACCGTGCGCATTCTACGGCCCAGCGCTCCGACGGCGTAGTCGTAAAGCCCGTTTTCATCACAAATCGTATTAGGACGTTTAAAAGGCATGGTGGTTTCCTGGAGAAGGATAGCAGAATGGCTGGGGTCGCGATCAGTTGGCTTCGGAGCGTGTTGTGGACCAACAAAGAGACGCAGCGATGAGTCGCCGCGTCTCTGTAAGCGACAATCTCTAACCTCTGCCGGAACTGAATCCAGCTTGCTCCATTTGCTCGCGGGCAGCGTCGGCCGTGGAGTGGATGCCTTGCACTTTGAGCTTGAAGTCGTCTGGGTTGCTGGCATTCTCCAGCGCGGTTTCATAGCTGACCAGGCCTTGCGAATAGAGATCGTAGAGCGACTGGTCGAACGTCTGCATGCCGTACTGTGAAGTGCCTGCGCCAATCGCTTCATGGATCAGCCGGGTTTTTTCCGGGACCATGATGCACTCACGAACGAACGCGGTGGAAATCAGGACCTCAGTTGCCGGGACGCGGCCCGTTCCGTCAGCGCGTTTGACCAGGCGCTGGCTGACCACGGCGCGCAACGTCGCGCCCAGTTGCATACGGACCTGTTTCTGTTCCGGCGGAGGAAAGACGGCGATGATTCGGTTGATGGTCTCCACTGCGTCCAATGTGTGCAGGGTGGAGAAGACCAGGTGTCCGGTTTCTGCGGCATGCAGCGCGGTGGAGATTGTTTCCAGATCGCGCATTTCGCCCACCAGGATTACGTCCGGGTCCTGGCGCAGGCTGGCGCGCAAGGCGGAGCCGAAGGAAGGAGTATCGACCTCGACTTCACGCTGGTTGACGAAGCCTTTTTTGTCGCGGTGCAGAAATTCGATCGGATCTTCAATCGTGATGATGTGTTCCGGGCGGCTGGAATTGATGCGATCCAGCATGGCAGCCAGAGTAGTCGACTTACCGGAGCCGGTCACGCCTGTGACCAGGACGAGTCCGCGTGCCTCTTCGCAGATATGCTCGATCACTTTGGGTAGATAGAGTTCTTCCAAAGCGCGGATCTTAGTGGGGATCACGCGCAGCACCAGTCCTACGTTGCCACGTTGCTGAAAAACGTTGACACGGAAGCGTCCCAGGCCGGCCACGCCGTAGGCCATGTCGAGTTCGGCGGCCTCTTTGAATTTTTGTTTCTGCCGGTTGGACATCATGCTGAAAGCCATGTTCAACATGTCTTCGGCAGAGATGCGGGGCTGGTCGGTCAGCGGGACAAGTTCTCCATCCACGCGCACGTGGGGATAGTTGCCAACTTTCAGGTGAAGGTCAGAAGCTTTGCGCTCCATGGCGATTCGCAGAAGATCATCAATATGCATAGTTCACTCTTGACCAGAAACCAACCCGGGCTGAACCTTTAAAATCGAGCGTTTCCCAGATAGGCTGAAACGTACCACGCGGCAACCAGGAACACAATCAGGGAGCCAGCTGAAGATACCTGTTCTGTAACTCCTTGTTTTGGAACGAAATCAAGGGCCGGGTGTAAACCGTTTACCTACAACAGTGTACGTCGGGCCGTCTCTAGCTACAATGTTACTGATGACACTGAACAACAAGGGGCCACGTGTGGTAATCATCGGCGCCGGTTTTGCCGGGATCAACGCCGCCAAGGCGCTGGGCAAGGCGCCAGTCCAGGTGATGGTGGTGGACCGCAAGAACCACCATACGTTTCAGCCGCTGCTCTATCAGGTGGCGCTGGCAGTGCTTTCACCCGCTGAAATTGCCTCTCCCGTGCGTACCGTGCTGCGCCGGGCGGAGAATGTGGAAGTGCTGCTGGGTGAAGTGCAGGGTTTTGACCTGCAAAAACGTACGGTCAAGCTGGAAGGTCTGGACCTTTCTTACGACTTTCTGATCGTAGCGTCTGGCGCTACCCATGCTTACTTTGGTCATCCCGAATGGGAGCAGTTCGCTCCCGGTCTCAAGACCCTGGAGGACGCCCTGGAGATCCGTCGGCGCGTCCTGCTGGCGTTTGAGACGGCGGAGCGGGAAGTGATTGCCCGGCGACCGTGCCCGCCCTTGAATTTTGTAGTGATCGGCGCTGGGCCTACGGGCGTGGAACTTGCCGGCGCGATCGCGGATATTTCCCGTCGATACATGGAAGATGACTTTCGCGCCATCGATCCCAAGCAGGCGCGGATCATTTTGCTGGAAGGCGGGCCGCGCGTCCTGCCGGTGTATCCAGAAGACCTGTCTGCCAGCGCGGAACGGCAGCTCAAAGACATGGGAGTAGAAGTCCGCACTAACGCGATGGTCACGAACATCGAACCGGACGTGGTGTCTGTGGGAAAAGAAAAGATACCGGCGGCGGTGATCCTGTGGGGCGCGGGCGTTTCCGCTTCGTTCCTGGGAAAGATGCTGGGAGCGCCAATCGATAAAGCCGGACGCGTGATCGTGCAGCCTGACCTGAGTATTCCTGGGCATCCAGAAGTTTTTGTTGCCGGCGACCTGGCTTCAGCCACTCAGAAAAATGGCCGTCCCGTGCCGGGCGTTGCGCCCGCAGCCATCCAGATGGGCAAGTTTGCTGCGCGACAGATCAAACGGTCCCTTGCGGGGAAACCGCGCGAGGAATTTGACTACCTGGACAAAGGCAGCCTGGCCACCATCGGACGGTCCAAAGCGGTGGCTGATTTGGGTAAGCTGCATTTCTCCGGATTCTTCGCCTGGCTGGCCTGGCTGTTTATTCACTTGCTGTTTCTTATCGGCTTTCGCAACCGGATTATGGTCATGCTGGATTGGGCCTGGTCTTACATCACCTATAAGCATAGTGCGCGGCTGATTACCGGGGATGCAGAAAAAGGGACGGTGGAGAATCCAAGGACCAAGGCGGGATGATTCCGCTCGCATCTCGAGTCGCGATCGTTGTTTATTATTGAACATGGCACCCAAAAATATGCCTACACTTGAGACACCGCGCCTTTGGCTTCGTCCCCTTGAACTGGCTGACGCCGACCAGGCGCAAAAGCTATTTCCACAATGGGAGATTGTGCGTTATCTGGCGAGCACCGTTCCCTGGCCTTATCCACCCGATGGCGTGTACACGTTCTATCGCGACGTTGTGCTGCCCGCGATGCAACGCGGCGAGTCTTGGCATTGGACACTGCGCCTTAAAACTCAGCCGGATCAACTGATTGGCAGCATTGCTCTGCGTAAGGGCGAAACCAAGAACCGTGGCTTCTGGGTTGGACTGCCCTGGCAGGGACAGGGTTTCATGACGGAAGCATCAGACGCCGCGACCGATTACTGGTTCGACGTTTTGCACATGCCTCTGATGCGCGTCCCTAAAGCAACGGTCAACCGCGGGTCATGCCGGATCTCTGAGAAGCAAGGCATGCGTATGGTCGGTTTGGTGGACCACGACTATGTTTCTGGCCGCCTTCCTTCGGAGATATGGGAAATCACCGCTAAAGAGTGGCGTGCGCGGAGGCGCCAAAGCTGAGGAGAACTCGTACAATTTTGCTGGAGGTCTGATGCCTACGCACGAGAAATTTCTTCGCCGCTATACCGATATTCCCGCCCTGATCTATATGCTAACGGAGAAGCGTATTACGCTGCTTGATCCTGAGACATGGGACGACAAGAACGATTCGCATTTTCTGCGGTTGTATCGGGAGAAAAACCATCTTGAATCTATTCTGGCTCTGTGTTTTTCGCAGCACAGTGAAACCTACCATCACTGGAGGGTGTTTGCCCACGGATCCAGCGGCGTTTGCATCAACTTCAAGCGTGATCCGCTGCTGCGGGCGGTCCGCGAGCAGAACGGCGTGCGCATGGGCCAGGTCAAATACCTGAAACTGCCGGAAACCAAAGGAATGAAGCCGTCCGTGGACGACCTGCCGTTTCTCAAACGGTATCCGTTTGAGCAGGAAAATGAATTCCGGGTAATTTTCGGTTCAAGGGAGAAGCTGAGCAGCCTCGATATCCCCATCTCGCTCGAATGTATTGAGCGGGTCACATTGAGTCCGTGGCTGCATCCAGTATTCAGCGAGCACATTAAGAAGACGCTCAAGCAGATTGAAAACTGCGCGCAGTTGAAGATCGCCCGTTCCACCCTGATCAGCAATGAAGATTGGAAGAACTTTGGTGACAGCGCTGTGAGAAAGCAAAGACGAAGGTCACGCAGGAAACGTAATTGAGAGCTTTCGCAGGGTACGCGAAGTGATATTGCGCCTGCATTTATGATGGTTCCATGGATCCATCTTCCAATACCATCCTCATCACCGGCGGGGCGTCAGGCATCGGATTGGCGCTGGCGGTGCGGTTTCTCCGCGCTGGCAGCCAGGTCATTGTGTGTGGTCGCCGCGAAGACAAACTAAGAGAAGCGCAGACTGTGAATCCGGGATTGCAGATTCGCGTCTGCGATGTTGCCAATCCGGCGGACCGCGTTACCTTGCTTGAATGGGCCACGCGTGAGTTCCCGGCACTGAATGTGCTGGTCAACAACGCGGGCATCCAGCGGAGAATCCAGCTGGCGGCCGGTATGCAACCAAAGAACAACGACGATTGGGTGCAGACGCAGCAGGAGATTGCCATCAACCTTGAGGCTCCTATCCATCTTTCGGCGCTCTTTATTCCACACTTGCTCAGGCAGCCGCGTCCGGCGATCATGAATGTGACGTCCGGGCTGGCGTTTGCGCCTTTGGTGGCCGCACCGGTCTACAGTGCCACAAAAGCAGCGTTGCGGTCTTTTACACTGTCCTTACGGCATCAACTGGCGAAGACTCCTATCGAAGTGGTCGAGGTCATTCCTCCAGCCGTAAACACCGATCTGGGTGGTCCGGGCTTGCATGACTTCGGCGCCCCTCTGAACGAATTTGCCGATGCCGTGTTTGCGCGTCTCAAAAATGACGATCTGGAAATCGCCTATGGTTACGCGGCGATGGCCAGCCGGGCCTCACGGGAAGAATTGGACGCGGCATTTGAGAGGATGAATGGGGGAAAGTAAAAGTATCGACTCGAGGCAAAGATGATTACGCGGCCCATCAGCGAGCAGTCCGTGAAACTTGGCCAGACAATGGACCGGGTTTTGCCCCGGCTCTGGCTGGCAGTTGGCGCCGGGCTGATTGCGTTCTCTATTTGGGGTTTTAAGGTGTGCTGGGCTATCGCTTACAACCCGATCGCACCCCGCGGTATCGCCATGAGGGTCTTCGTCTTCGTGCCGAGTTGGTGCGTATTATTCTTGCCGTTCGCCTTTGTGGGGTTCCTGATCATTCGATCTACGCTAAGGCAGATGAGGATGGCAACAGCCCTTCGTCGCCTCCAAGACAGCGCAGCCGCCCAAAGCCTAAGTGCAAAAAAACCGGTTGTCGAAATCCTGCCTCCGACGCCAACGGTTGCCTCATCACAGGATCGTGGTCAGCGCGCAGGAGCAGGAACCGCGGCGCATGCGAGCTATTCCCAGCCAAGCCGCGTCGGAGGCATTGCGCAGCGAACCGGACAGGCCGGCGTGTTCCTTGACGAGGTTACGAAGCGGCGAATGGACGAACTCGGCGTTCGAGCGGCAAAAATCACGGGGATTGTGATCGGGCTGTTCTTCCTTGTGGCTGGGCTTTTCGGTTTTGTAGCGGCATGGATTCACGCGCACCGTCCACCCGATCCATATTATTCAATCCATTCTGAACTGGCCAGTTTCCGGTTGACTGTGTTCTTTCTGGCTGGGTGCGGGCTGGCCGTCGCCATAGGTGGAATCATTCTCAGGGCCACCTTCAAGCAGCCTGAAACCGGCTGGCTGGGCCCATTGCATGCGTTTACCGCCGTGATAAGCAGACGCGTAGTGGTCCAGGACGGGCCCAACCGAAGAAAGAACGGTGATTCCTAGTTGCAAGCGATCTGATTATGGGCGTATTTGACAGATACACGAAGCAGGCAAGACGAGCGATCTTTTTTGCCCGTTACGAAGCGCTCCAGTCCGGTGCGTCCTAGATCGATACGAACCATTGCTTCTGCCATTTAGCGCTCCGCTATTAGCGATTCTACTCCAAACATCACCGGGGACACGGATAAGGCGTCCCGCTTTGTGCCGGCGAGCCCTGCATGACCACCCTTTCCGGAGAGCCAGGAATGACGCGCTCCGGGGTGCCAGGGATGATGGTCGGCGAATCGCCGGGGATAACAGTATCTGGTGTTCCCGGAATCACGATGTCCGGGGTGGCTGGCATCACCACATCGGACGTGCCTGGAGTATCCGGGGTCCAGCAGATCCTTTGCGGTGGTTGCACAATCTGGGGTGGAGCATTGTTGATGGTCACGCCATAACGCTGGACGGCGGCCTGTACGCGGTCTTCGTCCAGATACAATGGGCCGGGCAGCGTGATCTCCATCGGCGTTCCGACTTCCATGACTACATCATTGCGGTGGATTGCCACCGCAACCACCACCACCGTGCCGACCGCGGCAGCCACGCCAATACCGATGGCGGCGGTCTTAAACCCCTTGCCCAACGAAGGGAGAGGCGGCAAGGTAGGGGGTGTAGTTCCCCCGGTTGCGGCCATGATCGGGATGTTGCTCTCTCCGGCTGCAGCCAGCGTTGGAGTGGATTGCCCGTTGGGAGAATCCGGCAGAGTGAGTTGGGCAATCACCGGCTCAACATTGACTGAACCGGGAATGGTGACCGTGTAGCCGGTGGCGAAGATGATGTCGGCGGAGCGCATCTGCACGTTCAGAAGATACTTGTGATGTTCGCGTCGCGTGATCTTATCGACGACGCCCTGAATGTATGTGCCCGGTGGGATTACCATCTGATTGCCGTTAGTGACGGGGAACGTGATCTGGAGATTAACGTTGTCCCCAGCGCGGGTATGCTTGAGAGAAATCCACCGCACCGGAGCCACAGAGAGCCTGGTTCCCGGCGGGACCGTGACCATTGTTTGGGCCCGAGGAGACGGCTGCTGTGCCTGGTCTTGTAAAGATGCTAGCGTGACTTGCGCTTGTTTCGGCGCAGCCGGCACGATGTGGACTTGTGGTTCTTGCGCTGAGCTGGCCAACCCCGCCAGCAATAATGTTATTGGCAGCAATCCCTGTCTGACCCTGCCGGCTGTGGTAAGAAAAGCCATCGCGCCGGAAGCGGTTCCAGTGGCTTCATTTAGCTGCGTCATTTTAAGTGACTCCCCCGTCGGCAACTTTCACCGCACATAGCATTTAAGTGCAGGAAGCCAAGAGTGGAGGTTTGTATTTATGAAGTTTTGTCGTCAATTGGTAAAGTCGCGTGCCGGCGGTTCGGTGGCTGGCAAGGCAAGGCTATTTCTATGGGCGGTTTCCAGGTTATCCGGCCACTGCGCGGTCCCATACTGAACAGCGCCTGGATGTGCTGAAAGCAGCCATGGACCAAAACAAAGGCCGCGCATGCGCGCGGCCAGAGATCCTACAAGCAAAATTGCCGGTTACACAACCACGGGCTGCTTGTCGTGGTTTTTGACCGGGACCTTGGTAAACCAGTTATGGCGGTCGGCCATAGTGCCGTTCACGATGCCGAAGAACTCGCGTTGCAGGGCGAGTGTGACCGGACCGGTGATACCGTTGTTAACGTTGATTTTGTCGATGGAGCGGATCGGCGTGATCTCAGACGCTGTGCCGCAGAAGAAGACTTCATCGGCGATGTAGAGCATCTCGCGCGGGATCATCTGTTCCACGACCGGCATGCCGATGTCTTCGCTCAGGGTAATCAGGCTCTCGCGGGTGATCCCAGGCAGGACGGAATTACCCAGCGGCGGGGTCAGGAGCTTGCCCTTGCGGACCACGAAGATGTTGGCTCCTGACGCCTCACTGACGTAGCCGTTCACGTCCAGCGCGATGCCCTCAACGTAGCCATTCACGATCGACTCCATCTTGATAAGCTGCGAATTCATGTAATTGGCCCCAGCCTTGGCCATGGCTGGCATGGTGTTCGGTGCAATGCGCGACCAGGAGGAGACACAGGCGTCCACGCCTTCACTGACGTTGCCTTTACCCAGATACTTGCCCCATGGGTAATTGATCATGTAAATCTCGGTGGGCGAGTTGAAAGGGTTGACCCCGGCCTCACCGTATCCGCGCATCACGATCGGGCGCAGGTAGCAGGGCCATACGTCGTTGGCGGTCACCAGATCCAGGGCCGCGGCGCAAAGCTGGTCCAGAGTGTATTCAAACTCAATGCGGTAGATCTTGGAGGAGTCCAGGAGACGCTGCATATGGTCGCGCAGCCGGAATATCGCCGGCATACCGGACGGAGCATAACAACGGATACCTTCAAAAACCGAGGAACCGTAGTTGATGACGTGAGACATCACGTGGATCTGGGCATCATTCCAGGCAATGAGCTTGCCGTTATGCCAGATCTTATCCGTTGCTTGAATCGCCATGGGAGGCTCCTTCAGGGTCAGAAATAGGGTCGGCCAGGCCCCCGGGATCGCTCTGAAACTCCGCCCCGCCTTGTGAGAACCGGCACAAGGCTTATTGGTTGTTTTAGATTACGGTCGCCGGGCGAACGCTACATTATATCGTAATAATCGACAGGAATATCTCCAGGCAACATTACCGGCGGGTGAATTTCCGCCCAGTGCCGTTACATTTATGCACACAAGATATGCAAAAAGTCACTGGCGCGTGCGTGTTTCTCCTGTAGAGGGCGGATGGGTTGAAGCAGCAGGGGCAGATGCGTTCTGCGCCACGGTGTTCGCGGGCGTTTGCAGATATTTCCTGGGATTGGCCATCATCACCGGCATGGCGGCAAAGGGCTTGGAGTAATCGTTAGCCGCATTCCAGAAGAGGAAGCCGTTTCCGTGATGCTCCTTTGATGCTCCCACCTGGGCCAGGATGTATTGCGGAGAATACGTCTTGGTCCTCCAGCGGAAGGCCTGCAACCAGGGACGCAACACAACGCCGGAGTCGGCGGTGATCTTTTCAAACCGGTCCATGGAGATGCTGATGAAATGCTCCGGCGCGTCGCCCGGGGCCTTATAGCCGTCCATCCCAAAGAAGTGGGAAGGATAGATCATGGGCGAGATTACGTCACAATGTTTGGCCATCTTTACGATGTCCTGCCCGGTGTGGCTGAGATCGATATGGCGCTGCCAGGCCATAATGCCGAACACGTCCAATGAAACCAGCACGCCCATGGGATGCAGTTCCGTATAGGCGTGATCAAGAAAGTCTGCGATCACGTCTTCACGCTGAAGCTTCGGGTTCTTCTGGTAGGCAAACTGCGCGTCCGCCTGGTTGCCTTCAGCCGGGAAGCGCACGTAATCAAACTGGACTTCGTCAACGCCGGACTCGGCAATATATTTGGCCAGCGCAAGGTTGTAATCCTGGACTTCCTTGTTGGAGCTGTCCGACCAGACCAGCTTTCCGTTTTCGCGCCAGGGTTGGTGCGTCGAGCGTGACTGTACCGCCAGCGTACCGTGGTTGCGCGCGATGTTGTCATCCCGGAAAAGCGCCTGCCGGGCGATTACATGCAGGTCCAGAGAGTGCAGGAAGCGCACGTACTTGGGCAGGTTGGTGATGGGATAATTCTTGATCTTTCGCGCCAGAGGATGATCAAACTTGATATTGATGGTGCCGTCGCTGTCCTTGATGTCGAAGACCACGGCGTTCCCGCCGGCCTGACGCCAATGGCGGACCAGTTCAACGCCGCGTGCGCTGCCGGCCGTCCCACCGGTCAGGTAGATGGCCCGGACTTCGGTATCTTTCGCGAAGGGGCGGCTCTTTTCCACAATCGGTTGCGGCTCAATGCCCGGAATCAGAGCTGTCTCGCCTTTCTTGAAGGTGGTCTTGCCGCCGTTCGCCTTGGCGATGGCATCCACATATTCAGCCACCGTCATGTACGACGATTCCGTCAGGTGTGCGCGCGCGATAAATTGCGCGCTGGTGACAGCCTTGGCGGTGAGCGAAATTGTTCCGGGTGGCAGTTGTTGCGCTGGCGGCGCGGGACTTGGAGCCGCGGCAGGCGCAGGGTTTTGCCCCGCGGCGGCGTGAATCTGCGCATGCCGCGCGAACAGCACGAGGGCAACAAAGAGCCCGACAATCAAAAGGGCAACTGAGGAAAAGGCACGAAACTTCTTGGGTAGCATTAAGCTTCTTTCCGGGTCGTTGAAATGCATCTTAGCACGCATGTGGGTACTGGCATCAATATGGCTTTTGGTGCCTGACCTTTTGTCACTTAAGATGCATTTCTCAATCAACGCGAACGGCGTGGATGGAGAATATGAAGTAAAAACACGTAAATTGGCGCTTGATCCGGGGCAGAAATTCGAGTGTTCGTGGAGTTTGCCTTACTGAGGGCTATCCCTTTTTAAGCTCAATCAACACCTGCCGAGCCACTTCTTTCAGGGTCTCAAAGACGCCTTTGCCCTGAAAGGCCACAGCTTCAAAAGACGGCTCGCCCTTTTTGGCGAGTTCGCGCTTCAGGTCGTCAATCGCCATGGCGGTGGGAAGGTCGCGTTTGTTGAGTTGGAGAACGTAGGGGATTTTCTTGAAATCGTAGCCATGTTCCTTCAGGTTGTCCTGCAGGTTTTCCAGGGCTTCCAGGTTGGCGTCCAGGCGTTCTTCCTGGGAATCGGCCACGAACACTACGCCGTCCACGCCGCGCAAAATCAGTTTGCGGCTGGCATCGTAAAAAACCTGTCCGGGAACGGTGTATAGGTGGAAGCGGGTGCGAAATCCGCGTACGGTGCCCAGATCCAGAGGAAGGAAGTCAAAGAAGAGCGTGCGGTCGGTCTCCGTGGCCAGGGAGATCATCTTGCTTTTCTGCTTATCTACCGTCTTATCGAAAATATGTTGCAGGTTCGTGGTTTTACCGCCCAAACCGGCGCCGTAATACACGATCTTGCAGTTAATCTCGCGAGCCGCAAAATTAATAAAACTCAAGACGCTCCTCACATTCGGGGCCGGCTGGCACTGACCATCACGCCAGAGTCTTCCGAACGTCCATGCTGCTGAAACACTTTTTTATATCATAACCGCCGGAAGTGAGTAGGTTCCAGTTGCTTTCCGGCTAGCCGGTATTCAGGGCCCTTGTTTCCCCTGCGTGTTACGAAAGCCGTGTTACTACTTCTGCTGCGGCGGGGGTGGCAGCGGATAATATCCTTGTCTTGCGGTTACTACCAAGCCTGGACGGTGCACCCGGACCTCAATCGTGCGATAACTGCCTGAAGCCGTGGCCCGCGTGGTGTATCCCAGCGTGTACTGGTTACGCGCCACTTCAGTGATTCTGGCATAAGCCTGCTCAATCGACTGGCGGTCAAACTCAGCAAACGTGTTGCCACCGGTATCAGACGCATATTTCGGCAAGAGGTCACCGTATCCGAAGCCGGGCAAACGCACACGGTTCAGACGGTCGTAGATGGGAATGGCGGCCGTGTCCACTCCCAGGGCATAAACGCCGATATTGTTGGAGAGAAGAATCTTCCTGACCTCATCGTATCTGGCCGTGCTGTGCAACTCGCGCCCATCACTCACGACAAAGATAATGCGGCGGCGGGACTTGTCGCGGCGGCTCAGGTCCTGGGCCGCGCGCAGGATCGCGTCGTTCAAGACGTATGCTTCACGCGGGGCGGTGGAGACATCGCTGGATCCGGCATTCGGATCGCCGATCGAATGGCCGTTGATGGAGGGACCTCCGCTGAAAGGACCGCCCAGCATCGGCGGGCCGCCTTCACGTCCAGGCCGCTTAATGCGGTTCAGGCTTACCGGCGTAACCGAGGATGCAGCGGAAAAGCCGGATACTTGCTGGACCGTAGCGCCATATCGATACAACGCGACCTCGTCAAACTCGCTGAAAGCGCCGATCAGCGCCGGCAGCGATTCGTTGACCTTCTTCATCGTGGTGGAGGGCATATCGGTGGCGATCACCACGGCCGCCGAAATCGGGAAGGAATCGCTGGAGAAAAACTTTAGCTGTTGGAGAGTTCCGTCTTCGTAGACCGAAAAGTCATTCTGCCCAAGTCCGGGGAACAGATGTCCAGAATTGTCTTTTACTGTTACCGGAATTTGGACAAAGTTTACAGAAATAGAATAGGTTGGAAGGTCTTCACGGCGGGTCGAGATGCCGCTCTGTCCCGGACGCGAAGTTTGGGCCTGGGGTGTAGGTGTTGGCGTTGCCTCGGGCTGCTGGTCCGGATGAGCGTTCTTGAGGGCCGGAGGAGCATCTTCCGGGAATTGGTTCTGCTGGGTCGGGTTCTTGGGTGTGGGTCCATCAGGAAGGGGCTTCTGGGCTGCGGCAGGTAAAGCCATCAGAAACAGCGCACAGAACAGCATTCTCATTCTGGAACTAAAGCCGAACATCGGATCCTCCTAACCACAGTGAGGCAATTCCATCGGCCTGGGGGACACCCAGACCCTTGATTTCTTGGAACGTTGCAACAAGGCCATTTTTGCGCTGGGCCGCTCGGCTTTGGCCAAAAAGCCTGCTTTCAGTGTCCTGTGGAGCACGGAAAGCTGTCTACCAGGCACCCTTAATCTCTATTGTAATGCTTTTGCAAGCACCTGTGAGCCAACTCTCATGCATCGAATACAATAGATAGAAGCCTATCAGACGAGAAAGGCAGTCGCCCTCGGGCGCAATTATGCGAAATTTATTTTTCGTTCTCATGTTCGCCGTCATTCCCGTGCTGGGCCACGCTCAGGGCACGCCACAGGGGACTGGGGACCAGGGGAAAGTCCCTGTGTTCCGCAAGAACGTGAGTCTGGTGAACGTGCTTTTCACGGTCAAGGACAAGCATAACGCTCTGATTCCCGGCCTTAACAAGGACCAGTTTGATCTGTTCGAGGAAGGTAAACCGCAAACCATCAAGTATTTCTCCGCCGAATCCGATCAGCCACTCACGCTGGGCCTGATGATTGACACCAGCTACAGCATGAATCGCATGTTGCCGGAGGAAAAGGTAGTGGCCGGCGGCTTCCTGCAAAAGGTGGTCACACCCAAGGACCTGGCGTTTGTCGTCAGCTTCGATGTCAGCGTGGACCTGTTGCAGGACCTTACATCCGACATGCATTTGCTGCGTAAAGGACTGGATAAAGCGCGGATCAATACCAATACAGTCGGCATGACCCCGATGGGAAACCCAGGGCCAGTTCCCACCACCCGGCAAAACCAGGGCACTTTGCTTTTTGACGGCGTGTACCTTGGCGCCGACGAAGTGCTGAGCAAGCAGACAGGGCGCAAAGCCATGGTTGTCCTGACGGACGGCGAAGACCAAGGCAGCAAATTGAAGCTGCGGGACGCCATTGAAGCGGCGCAAAAGGCCGACGTTGTGACCTACGTCCTGCTGATCAGTGATCCACAATTTCAGTCCAACTACGGGGACATGAGCAAGCTGTCAGAACAAACCGGAGGCAGGATCATCGTGGTGAACAAGCCGGACAACCTGGACAAGGCCTTTGCCGAGATTGCCGCCGAACTGCGCAGCCAATATAGCATCGCGTATACCTCAACCGACACCAAGAATGACGGACGCTTTCGCCATCTCGAAATCAAATCAAAAGACGGCTACAAGATCCAGTCGCGCAAAGGATACTACGCGCCAACAGAAACCACGGCGAGCCAGTAAGAACAGGGCTTCTTGAAATGCCTGGCTCGGCGCGTCCGCAGGTTGTTAGCCTCTATTGGCGGGGTACGTAATAACCCTTCTTTGCTCTTGTGTGCAGCTTCTTGCTCACCGATACAATTTGAATAGCGCGGAACTGCCCATTGGTCTCAAAGCGGTCCGGCCGGTAAGAGACGGAATACTGGCTGCGCAACTCTCCCTGGATTTCCAGAAAAGCCTGGGTTACTTCGTCCATCTTTACCGGGAAGAAAGCCCGGCCGCCGGTGGCCTCAGTCAGCGCTCTCAGGTTGTCACTGCCTTTTTCGTGGGTGTTCATCAGGCTGGTGCTGATGGCGTAGATGATCACTTCCGCCCGCTGCGCCATTTCAATGGCTTCTTTCCGCAGCACACGGCTTTGGTTGTCGTCACCGTCTGAGACCAGAATGATGGCCCTGCGCACGGAACTGCTTTCCTGTTGCTTCAACAGCTTTTCCCGGCAGGCGTAATAGATCGCGTCCCAAAGCGCGGTGCCGCCACCCGGTTGAATGGATTTGATGCCCTTTCTGAGCTTGTCCAGGTCACTGGTGAAATCCTGCGTTATCTCGGGAGACTCATCGAAGGCCTGTATGAAGGCCATGTCCGATTTAGGACGAATGTTCTCCAGCAGAAAATCCGTGGCCGCAGCCTGCTCGAATTTGAAGCGGTCGCGGATGGAATTGCTGGCATCAATCAACATGCCGACCCGCAGAGGCAAATTGGTCTGCGCTTCAAATTTCAAGACCTCGCGCGGAGGCAGGTTGTTGTCCAGGATGCGGAATTGGTCCTGCTTCAGGTCTTTAACAAACCTGCCATCGTTGTCGACCACGGTGAAGATCAGGTTGACCTCATCGGTCCTTACCCGCACGGTCGGCAGCTTGCCGTCGCCCTGGGTGGTGCCTGGCTGCGCAGGAGTGGCAGTTGGAGAAGGCGTTGGCTGGGGAGTCGAGGTTTGTGTCTGCGCCACGGCAAGGTGGCCCACACAGGCTAATACCAACAAGAGGATCAGGCTTCTAATGGAAGACATAGCGAGTGAGACTATTATAATCCGGCGGATTCAACGATCTGGCTTGGACGGTTGCGCAGTCACAATTGTGCAGGCTGGCAGCAGAATTGAGGGAGGATTAGAATTTTAGTTGATCGGAAGGGATGCCCATGCGGTCGGCGGCTACTGTCCAGAATGCGATGCGGTTTTTCGTAGCGGGAAGTGTGTTCGATGCCACGGTACGGGAATTAATCCGCGTCTGAACTCTGACCAAGCAGCCTGCGCGGAGTGTAGAAGGCAGCGGCCTATGTTCTCACTGTGGTGGAAGCGGCCATGTCCCCATTACTGATCTCGCTTATTTGGTCCCGGATTGGTTGACCAGGCTGTTTCGGCGTGCCTGAGTGTTCCTATTCTGGATAATCCTTACTGCCGGGGGACGTAATAGCCCTTTTTCGCTCTCACCCTGAACTTTTTGTTGTCCGCCAGGATCTGGATAGGACGGAACTGGCCATTGGCCTGAAGGTCTTCTGGCTTGTAAAAGATCGAATACTGGCTGCGGAGTTCTTCCTGAATATCGTTGAAAGCGTTGGCCAGGTCCTGCAATTTGAAGGGGAAGAACGCTTGTCCTCCGGTGGCTTCGGCCAGCAGTCTAAGACTGTGATCACCTTCATCGTGGATGTTGCTCAAGTTGGTGCTGATGGCGTAGACGATCACGCCTGCGCGCTGGGCCATCTCAATTGCTTCCTGGCGCAATACGCGACTCTGGTTGTCATCGCCGTCGGAAACCAGAATGATTGCTTTGCGTACCGGTCCGGTTTCGCGCTCCTTCATCAGGGTCTCTTTGCAGGCGTGATAGACCGCATCCCACAGGGCGGTGCCGCCGCCTGGCCGAATCACTTTGACGCCCCGAGTAAGTTTGTCTAGATCGTTTGTGAAAGGCTGGGTCTCGTCCCATACTTCATCGAACGCGAGCACAAACGCTTTGTCAGTCTTGGGGCGAATGATCTGGTGCAAGAACTCAATCGCCGCCTGCTGTTCAAACAGGAAGCGGTCACGAATGGAGTTGCTGGCGTCAATCAACAGGCCGACCCGCAGCGGCAGGTCGGTTTCCGCGGCAAAATTCATGACCTGCTTGGGCGGACGGTTGTTGTCCAGGATCTTGAATTCGGTTTGTTTCAAGTCCTTGACGAACTTGTTGTGCTTGTCCAGGACGGTGAAGATCACGTTCACTTCATTGATTTGCGTGTGGTAGGTCTGGACCGGTCCGACGTCATCCGCGGAAGAGGCCGTCGCCGGTGCTGTGGCGTTTGCCGCAGGAGGCACGGTTGTCTGCGGCACGGCCGAGGTTGCTGGCTGCGTGACCACGGGCACTGTCTGCGCGACAGCTAGGCAGCAGACAAGAGTGACAGAAAACAAACCCGCAAATACTTTGAAACATGACATAGCAGCAACTCTCTCTCGCGTCATTATAGTCCGGAACAGTCTGGTTCAAGCGTCTATCTGAAGGAGAAACTCCCTTAGTACATCCGGCAATGGCTGCTCAAAGGCAAGCGGTCCATTACTGATCGGGTGGTGGAATTGTATCGCGGAAGCGTGCAGGAAGTTTCGTTCCAGAGATGCTGCTGCCGATGATGTACCTCCGTAACCTGAAATGTTACGAGGCGCGCCATACAGCGTGTCTCCCACCACGGGATGCCCAAGAGAAGAAAGATGGACGCGGATCTGATGTGTCCGTCCAGTTTCGATTTTCACCTCCAGCAGGGAAAACTTGCCGTAGCGACCTTCGATCTGTTTCAGAACCTTCCAATGCGTGATGGCCTCCCGCCCCGGGTTGCCTCTGGCGCTTTGATGGGTCGTCATGCGTGTGCGCCGCACCAGGTCGCGGCTGATGGGCGCGTTGACCGTCCCTTGTGGCTGTTTCATCCAACCGTGGACCAGTGCCGTGTACGTCTTCTTTACCTCACGAGACAAAAATTGCTTCGCCAGTTTCCTGTGGGCCACATCATCCTTTGCCACCACCAGCAGGCCACTCGTCTCTTTGTCCAGACGGTGGACAATGCCTGGTCTGATTTCGCCGCCAACCTGGGACATCTGTCCGAAGCGGTGTATCAGGGCATTCACCAGCGTTCCTCGATTGCCTGCGTCGTCCTTGCCCGAGCCCGCATGCACCATCATGCCGGCGGGCTTGTTGATGACCGCGATACTCGCATCTTCGTAGACCACGTCGAGCGGGATGTCCTCGGGAAAGGCCCGCAAAGGCGGCAACTCGACCTTACCCGTGATGACGATCTCTTCTCCTCCGTGCAGGCGCAAAGACGCTTTCGGCACGCTTCCGTTGACTACGATCTTCCTCTGCTCAATTAGATGCTGCACCCTGGCCCGGCTGATGTCTGGCAATTGGGAAACCAGCCACTGGTCCAGACGCTGGCCTGAGGCTTCAATCGGAGCGCACAAAGTTTGAGTTGGCGGAAAATCAGGCACGAAAGGGATTGTAAGGAAAGCACTCAGCAATCAGCAATCGGCATTCAGACAAACCCTTGAAACACGGAGGAACGGAGTAAATGGAGGAAAGATGAGTGGGGCGGACTGGGCAAGCCATTCCTCAACTTGCCCCCGCTTACTCATTTCCTCAGTGTTTCAAAAAGATTTTTGTTTGGATAGATAGAATGCGCTAGCGGCCGAATGCTGAGTGCTGACGGCTGAATGCTAACTTTGGAGCGAAGCGACAAAACAACGACCGACCCACGTGGCCGTGTGACCGGGCCGTTCTGAACCCATCCTGAGATGGTGGGAACCCGCCGCGACTCTTTAGGCATTTCCGTACTGGCGGAACCTTGCACACCAAGTCGTTATACGAGTCAGGCCCCCTGTTCATTGAATGTTGGTTCATGAACGGTAACCGTTCGCACCTGCTTAGCAGGTCGGTTGTCAGGATGATGCTAAAGAAAAGCCGGGTAGATGGCAAGCGGAGAAAACAATTTTTTCATCCTGTCGGGAAAAAATTTACATGGAATTCACGCGTAATACCGGGCAATCTGCAAATGGCAAATATCTTGTTGAGTTTACGCGTGCCATTTCGTCTTGTGGCTCACCCGTTTCGTGCGGGCAGAGGAGATCTTTACCGGCACCGAAATCCGGGTGTTCTCCCACGTGAGCACCAGGTCGGCGGTGTCCGCGCTCTTCTTGTCGAAGGAAATGGTGAACTGTTCCACCGTGTCTTTGATCTGGCTCTTTTGCGTGTCGATGCGGACCAGGTCCTGGTCTTCATTGTAAATAGTGCCCCACTGGCCGGTCTGCTTGCTGATAATCAGCTTCCATGTGCCCTCTGAGGGCAGAGTGTACAGGGTGTAGTTTCCCGCGGGAACATTCGCGCCGCCAATATTCAGGTCGGCTTCCGTGACCAACGTAGTGGCTTCATTGGCGCCAGTGCGCCACACCTTGCCGTGGGGCGTGAGGGTTTCCATCTTTCTGCCGCGTAATGCCGGCCTGCTGTACTCGATGGTGATCTTCTTGCCCTGGAGCGTGATCTCAGCGGTCCCGGGAGGACTGGGGCGTTTACTCTTGTCTGCCGGTTGCTGCGGAGCGGAGGAGAGCTTGACCGGCACAGCAACCCGCGTGGTCTCCCATGCGAGCACGAGGTCGGCGGCGTCCGCACCTTTCTTATCGAAGGAAATGGTGAACTGCTCCGCCATGTCCTTGCCGCGGCACGTTTGCGTGTCGATGCGGGTGAGGTCCTGGTCTTCATTGTAAATCGTGCCCCACTGGCCGGTCTGCTTGCTGATAATCAGCTTCCATGTGCTCTCTAAGGGCAGAGAGTAAAGCGTGTACTTGCCTGCGGGAACATTCGTGCCGCCAACATTCAGGTCGCTTTCCGTGACAAATGTGGTAGCTTCATTGGCGCCGGTGCGCCACACCTGGCCATTGGGCGTGAGGGTTTCCATCTTTCTGCCGCGCAATGACGGCCTGCTGTACTCGATGGTGATCTTCTTGCCCTGCAGCGTGACCTCGGCGGTCGCGGGAGGGCTGGGCCGCTTACTCTTGTCTACCGGTTGCTGCGCGATGGCGACTACAGAAAATATGAGTGCTACAAGCAAAGTTGCAAATAGCTTTCTACTGGGCATGTGGGTTCCTCGCATATTCTTTTACCAGAGTCCATGCCACTTTGGGTAGTTCTTGCCGATGTTAGTCGTGCGGCTTCCAGAGTCCAATGATGTTGCCGTCCGGATCGCTGAACCAGGCAAAAGTTCCGCTCCCAATGTCCACCGGCGGGACCAGGGTCCTGCCGCCGAGAGAGACCGCCTTGGCAAGATATGCGTTGAGGTCATCCACTTCTACATAGACGGTCACATAGTTGTGGGGATCGTGGCCCAGAGAAGTGATGTGGCCCTGGATGCCGCCTTCGTTGCCAGTGTCGATCCGGATGCCCGCGCCGGACCCTTCCGTCTTCCAGTCGAATAACCTGGAGAAAAATTCGCCGGTCCTGGCGGAGTTACGGCAGCCGATTTCAAAATGGACGACCGGCTTTCCCATCTCTAGCCCGCTTTGCGGCCTTCATCCAGTACTTCATCCAACGCGCCGGCCAGCAGACCCGCGCGTTGCCGGTACTCGGCGGCCAGCAGATCGTACTTCTTCTTCAGGATGTGATATTCATCCGCGATGTTCAACGCCGCCAGGACCGCCAGGCGCAGAGAATCAACGGTGGACGTCTGCTCCGCCACGTTGCGCATTTTGCCATCAACGAACTCGGCCAGCCTGATGATGTATTCCGCATCCACGCCGCGGAGGTTGTAAACCTGGTCATAAATTTCCACCCTGATGGGCGGCGCTCCTGCTGTTGGTTGAGTAGCCAAGCCGGGTCTCCTTCTGAAAACTCTTATAAATTGATTATCGTGCGACTGGATTGGAGGTCAAGGGAATTCTTGGGTTTCTTCCGCCGGAGTCAACAGGCAGGACGAGGCGCACAGGAGGTAAAAGACGCCGGAAAGCTCACATGTCGGACTTGCGTGCCTCGGCTTTTTGTTTTTCTTTTGCAGCCGCGGCTTCCGCTTGCAGGCTGTCCAGTGAAAATACGACCTTGGCCAGTTTCGCGTCCTGGGTGGTGGCGTATCGAATGGTGGAGATGCCGTTTCTCCATATCAGCGCGGAACCGCCGCCAACGTCGTCTTTTGAGGGGTCGCCAAACTTGGTTTTCAAGGCGGCAATCATGTCATCCGCGTCCGTGCTGCTGAACGTGTAGCTTATCTCAAACAGCTTGCCGTGATAGAAACCCGCCTGACGTTCGGCCTTGATCCCTGCGTACGAACTGTTGGGTGTAGGGCAGACAACGTCTCCCGCGCCACGGTCCGATTTACCCGCTTCCGTGCAAGCACCAGGGTGCTTTCGTTGATACTCCTGCAAATCCATGCCGAGCTGGTCGCCCTTTACGGTGTAGGCCTCCGCCTTGGCCGGTCCCGCTTGCGACTGCTCGCAGCCCGAAAACGCCAGTAGAAGCAGTCCGCACACACCAGCGCACCAGGGACGTGCCTTCATCGGTATTCTCCTTCCAGCCAGGTCATCATTTCGTATTAGTCCGCGCACCACGGCTAGGACTCGCTCACCAGAGAATCAATCTGCTTGACCATCTTTTCCACGCGACTGCGCACGTCTTCGCGTTCCTTGCGCAGCGTGACCATCTCCGCCCGCAGGACTTCCAGTTCCTCTTCGCGCTGCTCCAGTTGCTCGCGCAGACGGTTAGCGTCGCGCTCCGCTGCGGCCTTGCCCTCCCGCGCCGACTTCAACAGCTCGATGGCCTTATAGATCTTTTCTTCCAGCGTGGGAAAGCCTTCCCCGGCGATTTTGTCCGTCTCAATGTCCATTTCCCGTGCGGTTTTTAATGACATGAATGCACTCAGTCCCTTAGATATGAAGTAAAACGGAGTATAGCGCAATGCCTTGTGAAAAAGAGAATCTGATTTTCGTAATTGGGGCCGAAGAGACATCCTGGCGCACTCTGCACAGCAGAATGGATAAGGGGACAAGGAACGGCTTGTCATCTAGGAAGAAGTGAACCGGGCATTGCTACAATCTCCCGGTCGAGGAGGACCGATGCCGGAAGAACCAGAGACGCAGCGACAACCCGATCCAGTTGAACATGTGTCGGTCCAGAGTGAGGAAACGACTGCCACGGTCGCGGCAAAGAGCATGCCGCAACCAGAAGTGCGGTGGAACCTGGCTCTGCGGATCGGATTCAGGTTTGCCTTCGCCTATTCGGTCCTTTACAGCTTTCCCTTCCCGCCGCCAATGTGGCAAGAGATGGCGACGTGGACTGGAGCCCATGTCCTGCATCTTAGCCAGCCCATGCAATTTGCTTTTACCGGCAGCGGCGATACGACTTTCAGCTACGTGCAAAACCTGCTGGTCCTTGTGTATGCGGTTGCAGCAACCTTCCTGTGGTCCGTACTTGACCGTAAACGACAAAACTACGTCTACCTCCATCAATGGTTTCGACTCTTTGTGCGTTTGGTGCTGGGGGTAACGTTGCTCAGCTATGGCGCTTCGAAAGTAATCAAGTCTCAGTTTCCCGATCCTCTCCTCTGGCGACTGCTGGAACCTTACGGCGACAGCTCACCAATGGGCCTGCTCTGGACCTTCATGGGATATTCCGGGCCCTACAACTTTTTTACCGGAATGGTGGAGATGGTGGCCGGGGCGCTGCTCTTCGTTCCGCGGCTGACTACGCTGGGCGCCCTGTTCTCAATCGGCGCGATGGGCAACATATTCATACTCAACATGAGCTATGACGTTCCGGTGAAGCTCTACTCTTTCAACCTGCTGTGCATGGGGGGTCTCTTACTTCTGCCGGAAACTCGCCGGCTGGTCAACCTATTCGTTCTGGGTCGTGGAGTCACGCCTGCCAATCCACCGCAACTGTTTCACCGCCGGTGGCTCAATTTTGGTGTGTTGGGGCTGCAGGTTGCCTTCCTGGTGTATACGGCAGGGACAGACCTCTCCAGTAGAAGCCAGGGCGTCAAGCAGTTTGCAGTCACGCCACCGCTGTATGGGATTTACGCCGTCGATGAGTTCTCCGTGGATGGCCAGGTGCGCCCTCCGCTCTTTACCGACGAATCCCGCTGGCGGCGCTTCACCTTCGATCGCTTTAACAGTGTGGGCATATTTCCCGCCGATGGTCCCATGCAGCGCTACAACTCTAGAATCAACCTTGTCGGCAAGAGCCTGCAACTCACCAAGCGCGGCGACCAGACATGGAAGTCCAGTTTCACGCTGGAAACGCCTTTGCCGGGGCTGGTCACGCTGAACGGTGAAATGGATGGGAAGAAGATCCAGGCGAAGCTGCGCAAACTGGACACCAAAGCGTTTCTCTTAAACAGCCGCGGATTTCACTGGATTAATGAGTTTCCCTATAACCGGTAGGGTGTGGGAGTTGCCTACTGCAATTTCGGCAGCATGTCCCAGACCCGCCAGAATTCCTGCATTTGCGGCGGCGTGCCCAGTGAGATGCGGGCATAGGTGTCCAGGGGAGGAAAGGGGCGCCCGATGGCAACGTTGTTCTTACGGAAATGATCAATCAGGCCGCGAACCGGCCGGTTCGAATTCAGCATGACAAAGTTCGCGGAAGAGGGAATCGTCTTCAGCTTGCGTGCGGATGCCTGGCGTATGAATTCATCGCGGTCGGCGGCATTGCGTTGTACGGCCAGTTGATGGCCGGCGGAATCGTCGAGGCCGGTCAGGGCGCAACGCATGACAAAGATATTCAGACTGTCCTGGAGGCGGTGTTTCTGCAACTCCGCGGCCGTATCTTTTGCGGCGATGCCGTATCCCAGCCGCATCCCGGCCAGCCCGTAGATTTTAGAAAAGGTGCGGGCCACGATGATGCGATGGTCGTCCATGGGACGGTCGAGGAAGGACGCATAGTCCGGACCGGCGGGGACAAAGTCATGATACGCCTCGTCGATCAACACGCGACTGTTTTTCGGTAACTTGTGGATGAAATCTTCCATCTCCGCGCGCGGAGTTGTGTTTCCGGTTGGATTATTGGGATTGCAGATGTAGACCAGGCCTGCGTCCGTGCCGGCGGCTTTTAACATCGCGCCCAGATCATGGGTAAAGTTTGCCGCCAGCGGGACTTTGATGGTCTTGGCATGCACCGTGTCGGCATACGACCAAATCGCCTCAAACGTCGGTGTGGCCGTAACCAGTTTTCTGCCGGGGCCGGTAAAAGCATTGGCCGCGACGCGCAGGATCTCCGTGGAACCACAGCCGGTGACGACGCAAGCGACGTCAACTTTGTGCAGCGCTGCGAGCCGCTCACTGATCACGTCGCTGTGGTGGTCCGGATAGCGGTTTACATCCTGAAAAGGATTGGGCAGCGCCAGCACGCTGGGAAACGGACCATACGCGTTCTCGTTGCTGTTGAGCAGCACCGGCCCGCCCGCTTGAGGCGCGCGCGACGGCTCGACCCAGCTCAGAAGTTCCGTTGGGAAGCTTGCGGCCGCAGCGGCAACAGCGCCCAGACCAGCGGTCTTGAAGGTAGTCGCAAAAAACGATCGGCGGGAAAGCATGGCAGGGATTGTACTCCCGTCGACAAACGGTTTTCTACGGCGCTATGTCCAGAGACGCACAACGACAAAGGACACAGCGGAGCACCAAACCCTTGGTGAACCTTTGTGTCCTTTGTGGTAAAGAACTTGCCTGGTTTACGCTGCTTTAACGTGCGCGCGCTTGGCCGTCTCAACCAATGCGGTGAAACCCGCAGGATCATTGGCGGCGATATCGGCCAGGACCTTGCGGTCCAGTTCGACTCCGGCTTTCTTCAGGCCGCTGATGAACTGGTTGTAACTCAGGCCCAACGCTCTGGATGCGGCGCCGATGCGCACGATCCAGATCGAGCGATACTGGCGCTTTTTCTGCTTGCGTCCGGTATAGGCGAACTTGAGCCCGCGCTCCACCGACTCTTTGGCGGAACGGTAGAGTTTGGATTTAGTCAGGAAATATCCGCTCGCGCGCTTCAGTATCTTTTTGCGGCGCTGGCGGCGTTTTGTACCACGTTTTACGCGAGGCATGGTGCTCCTTTTTCAAATGCCGGATTCCCGGCGGTTACGCGGCTGGAGGCAGAGCTGTTCGATCAGCCTCTTCACACGCTTGCGTTTTTCAAGCTGGGCGCTAGTGTGGAAGTCCACGAAAACGGCCAGGCTTGATTCGCTATTTTTCAGGTCCGGCCTCAGCACCGATCGCTCAGGCGGGCCGAACTCTGTTCCGAATCATTCAACAATCGCGGTCGCCACTGGCGACCGCCGTCTGAACTTGCACGGCTGATTGCTGATGGCTGGGTGCCGACTGCTCAATTAGTACGGAATCATCCTCCGGACCTTGGCTGCATCGGCGTCGCTCACGAGCGTGTCGTTATCGAGCTGGCGTTTGCGCTTGGTCGCCTTGGAGGTAAGGATATGGCGCTTAAAAGCCTTGCCGCGTTTGATCTTGCCGTTCGCGGTTTTCTTGAAGCGTTTGGCTGCGCCCTTATGTGTTTTCAGTTTTGGCATATATCGATTCTTAATTCTTCAGCCGCTTCCGGCGGCGTGCAACACTTGCAAACAACGATGGATAATTTGTGGCCTTACGATCCCGTGAGGGTCTCGCTCGCGGGTGCTGCCGGCTGCTGCGGCTTGTCCGGCTTTTTCACTCCGCCTCCAGCTCCTGCTTGCTGCTGCGGCTTGTCCGGTTTCTTGCCGCCGGGTATCTGCTTAGGCGGGGCCAGGATCACGTGCACGGTATTGCCTTCCATGCGCGGCCTGAACTCCACAATTCCTTTGTCGCCCACTTCATTGACCAGGCGTTCCAGCACTTTGCGCCCCAGGTTCTGGTGTGCCATTTCGCGTCCGCGGAAACGCAGGCTGGCCTTTACTTTGTCCCCTTCCGCCAGAAACCGGAAAACGTGGTTTCTTTTGGTCACGTAATCGTGTTCGTCCACGTTGACGCTGAACTTTACTTCCTTCAGGACAATCTGTTTCTGGTTCTTTTTCGCCGCCCGTTCTTTCTTTTCCTGCTCGTACAGATACTTGCCGAAATCCATGATGCGGCAAACCGGAGGTACGGCAGTGGCTGAAATTTCCACCAGATCAAGGTTTTGCTCGCGCGCCTTTTTGGTTGCATCCTGCGGCGTCATGATCCCGAGCTGCTCACCGTCTGGACCGATTACGCGCACTTCCCGCGCGCGGATGCGCTCATTCATCTTAACAAAGCGTTTATCTATGCGATCCTCCTGAGATCCGATGCAAAGTCACTCTTGATGGGTGGAAATGCCGGGGACGAACAGACGCGGCAAGACAAGCAAAATTATAGCATGGCCGGGATGGCGTCTTGAGGAAGCCGATGCGACTGCCGAATGTGGACTCTGCGGGGTTGAGTTTGCATTTTGGATCGCTTCGTTGCAAGGCTTTGGTTGCAGGCTCTTGGGCCTAAAGCAGCCAAAAAATACATTCGTTTCATACAGGACGAGGTTTTGAGCGAAGAGAGGCGCACGAGAAGAGCTACCGGCACCATTCATCTGAAAATTAAATTTTAATGATATCTATAGTATCTGAGTATCTGAGGAGCTTTCCAAAAAGTTCGCTGTGAAATGAAACGTGCTCCCTCGGTCCACCTGACTTTCCAGCCAAATGTGCCCTCCCATGAGATTGACCAACCTCCGACAGATCGCCAGACCCAGTCCGATCCCTCCATGCTGCCGAGTCGGGGAATTGTCGGCTTGATTGAATGCCTGGAAAATCGTGTCTTGTTTCTCGGGCGGAATCCCAGCACCCGCATCGCTTACGGAAAAATGCAGAACAACTGTTTTGGACACACGCTCCTCCACGGCAATGTGCACAACTAATTCGCCCTCCTGACTGAACTTCACCGCATTGGCCAGCAAAGAAACTAAGATTTGCATCAGTCTGTCTGGGTCTCCGATGATTGTGGCAGGGACGGCCGGAGAGCAATCGGTTCTGATTGTTCGAACCTTGTTCTTGTCCGTGCCTGCAACCATATGAACGGCGCCAGCGACAATCTCGTCCAGATGGAAGCTGATCTTCTGCAGACGGAATGTGCGGTCCTGGATTTCAGAAAAATCAAGGATGTTCTGAACATGACAGAGAAGCGACTCAGCGCAAAGTCTGACTGTAGCAAGATGCTCTCGCCGTTCCTGGGAGGATTCGCAGTCCAACGCAAGGTTGGTCATGCCGATGATACCGTTTAGCGGCGTGCGGACCTCATGGCTCATGTTGGCCAAGAACTCGCTTTTGCAACGAGCAGAAGCATCGGCGGCAAGTTTTGCCGTATGTAATTGCTGGTGCAAGCGCTGGCGATGGCCTAGCAGCCAGCAAACCGAACAGGAAATAATCATAAACACGAGGTATCGCACCAGATCTTGCGTAGCAATCCCTCCCGGGGCAGAGACCATGTCATGAACCGCGGCTACCAGCGAAGCGACAAGCGTAGTGACACCCGAGCGGAAGCCTGCAACCGAGCTGCAGGCAACGACAGCGGCCAGGTAAATAAGTACCGTCGAGACATGACCCATTTGGTTGATGAGCTTTGTCAGTATTATTGAGAAAAACGTGCATAACCCTGCCAACACATAGGGATTTGACAACGTCGCGGGGAAGAATCTCTCCTTCAATGCGTACGCAGGTTCGTGATTTGTGGGGCGCTCTCGATGTGATCCAAAATCGCTTGCAGCAGTTCCCATGCCAAGAAATTCCTTAATCTCTAATTCATCGGCAAAGAAGCGCAACTTCTTTAACTGTGGGCGCCAAGCGCACGACAGAAGGGGCCGGGTTTTCAAGAAACATAGACACTTTCGCGTCGTGTGCCGCGTCTCAGACTTGACCAACCAGATAATCCATCGCCAGGTGCGTAATGGTTGCAAGCCTCAATTCGTTCGCTGGATGCAAGCCGGCTATCCGAACTTTGAGGTAATTATCGCTCAGCGCCTCAGTTGAATCCTCATCGCCTGCCTGCAAGGTGATCACATCAAGCGTTCTGCCCACAAACTTCTTGCGGAATTCCAAATTTTTCTCCGCCGCAAGCTCCCGCAGCACGCGGTTGCGCTCCCGGGCAACATTGACTGGCACCTGACCGGGCATGGCAGCCGATACCGTTCCCGGACGCGACGAATAAGTAAAAACATGCAGATAGGTGAAAGGCAATCGCTCGATGAAGCTGCGGCTTTCTTCAAACAACTCGTCCGTTTCACCGGGGAAGCCGACCATCACGTCGGCGCCGATGGCGGCGTCCGGCATGGCCTCATGGATTTTTCTGATCTTTTCCGCGTAGTGCCAGGGCCGGTATTTGCGACGCATCCCGCGCAGAACAGCATCACTGCCGGACTGAAGCGGAAGGTGCGCATGCCGTGCGATTCGCGGGGAGCCGGCCACAAGCGCAATCAGTTCGTCGCTCCAGTCCATGGGCTCCACCGAGCTGATGCGGACCTTTTCAATGCCGGTGTGCTCCAACAGGGCGCGGAGCAATTGTTCAAAGCGCATTTGCGGCTGGAAGTCACGGCCCCATCGGCCCAGGTTGATTCCGCTGAGCACGATCTCGCGATAACCTGCGGCCACCAGCGCATTGGCCTCGGCGATCATCCGGTCGAGCTTCATCGACCGGCTTTGCCCGCGAACGCTGGGAATAATGCAGAACGCACAACGGTTATTGCATCCGTCCTGGACCTTGAGGTTAGGGCGAGTTTTTCCGGCGACGTCATCACCGGCGAAGACCGGAGCTGCAACCAGCTCGGTGTGGGCAAAGATGTCGCCGATCAAAGTAAACGCAGGCGACGAAAGGGTGACAGCCTCCAGGGAAACAAAATCTCGCTGCGAAGTGGCAACCTCCGCGGCCAGATGCTTATGAGAGTTTCCTAATACCCAGGTGACGCCGTCGAGTGCGGCGACTTCCTGAGGGGCGCGCTGGGCATAGCAGCCGGTGACCAGGATCTTCGCGCCTGGGTTTTCGCGGTTGATCCTGCGAATAGCGGCGCGCGCGTCCTGGTCGGCGGAGGCGGTAACGGTGCATGTATTCAGCACGACAAGGTCGGCATGGCCGGCCGAGGCGGCCTTTTCCAGACCTTTGGCCATGAGCTGGCGCTCGATCATGGCGCCGTCGGCTTGCGTGGCGCGACAGCCAAAGTTTTGTAAAAAAAATCCCGGCACAGAAGTATTATAATCGTGACAGGCCCCGTGATTCCCTAAAGGCGGCTCACGTCGCGTGAAGGTGCTCGCATTCGGAGTAACACTGCGCAAAGGATTGCGTCCCAGGAGTCCCTTATGAAACGCCGTATTCTTCTTGCCGACGATGAGCCTTCGATTCTGCGAACGTTGAAAACAATCCTGGAAGTCAACGGATTTGAGATTGAGACTGCTGCCTCCGGCAAGGAAGCCATTTCCAAGCTGAGCGCCGGCGCGTTTCATCTGGTGCTTACCGATATGAGGATGGAGCACGACGAAGCTGGTTATGATGTGATTCAAGCGGCGAAGAAAACAGACTACAATCCGGTAGTGGTCGTCTTGACCGCATTTCCCCTGCAGGGAACTGACAGCAAAGCGGAAGCGGCCTCGACTGTGCTCGTCAAACCTGTGAACGCCGCTGACCTGGTGCACCAGATTGAGATGCTGCTTGAAGGCCAAAAACACAAAGCATCTTGACGCACGAGACCTCTGAGGACAGCGGCCCGGACAAGACAATAAAGAATACCGCTTAGATTGGCGCACGCTAGCCAATGGACCAGAGCCGCTCTTCCGAATCCACTCAAAAAATGCCAATGTTCCTGGCCTTTGGACCACATCCTTGTTGAACCACCCAGAGCCAGCCCGGAGCCTTATCTACTATCACCCAATGCCACAAAAGCGCCGAGTCCCATCATTGCAACGCCCGAGGCTACTCTCTGGTTGCGACGGAAACGCGAGCTTGTTCGCAGCCGGGTCCCAAGAGGGGCAGCGAAGGAGATCACGAGTAGGTCGGCGATGGTGTTCATCGAAACTGAAATAACGCCAAGCAGCAGAAACTGCATCACCACGCTCCCGAGAGCTGGATTCACGAACTGGGGAAGGAACGAGAGGAAGAATAGGGCCGTCTTGGGGTTCAGAACTTCTGTAGCCACACCTTGCCGGAATGCGTGGTTCGTATTGCGTGCCTCAGAGGCGTTATCCATCGGCGCGTTTCGTGTCCGAATCATCCGGAACCCCAACCAGACAAGGTAGAGTGCCCCGGCGTACTTGACCACCGCGAAGGCTGTAGCCGATGCGGCCAGTACCGCAGACAAACCGAGGCCGGCGGCTACGACGTGTATCAACCCTCCGGCGAAAGTGCCGAAAGCCGAAAGCATGCCTTCTCGTTTACCTCCGGCGAGGGTACGGGTAAGGACATAGAAGATTCCAGGACCGGGAGTCACCGCAAGCAGAGTCGCAGCAGTGAGAAATAGTAGGAGAAGGTGTCTGTCCAACATTTGACGATTATAGCCGTCGTGCTCGACTGGAATCCGTCGTGCGCCTGGAGCAGAACTTTCGAACAGAGCGTGCCTTTGACACTTCTGCCTGAACGCCCCGCCCTATTTGCGCTAAAGCCCGTGGGTTGTAACATAACGCTTCAACCATTTCATGGGAGGACCGAATGGGAAAGACGATACAGTTCAACCGGCCTGATGGAAAGACCTGTCCTGGCTATCTGGCCACGGCCAAAGACGATGCAACCCTGCCCGGCTTTGTGGTGATTCAGGAGTACTGGGGACTCAACGACCAGATCAAAAAAACAGCGGACCGGGTAGCCGAGGCCGGGTACCGCGTGCTGGTGCCAGACCTGTATCGCGGCAAGCTGGCCAGCGCCGCCGATGAGGCCAGCCACCTGATGACCAACCTCAACTTTCCCGATGCCGCCGAACAGGACATCCGGGGCGCCGTGCAATATCTCAAGCAGACATCAAAGAAAGTGGTGGTGGGCGGGTTCTGCATGGGTGGCGCGCTCACGCTGCTGGCTGCCATGCGCGTTCCAGAGATGGACGCGGGCGCATGTTTCTATGGCATTTTGCCCGTCAATCTTCTCGATCCTAAAAAAATTAACGCCCCGCTTATATGCCACTTTGCCACCCACGACGACTGGTGCACGCCCGCCAAGGTCGACGAACTGGAAGGCATTCTCAAGCAGTCCAAATCAAAATATGAGATGTACCGTTACGACGCCCATCATGCTTTCATGAATGAAGCTCGTCCGGAGGTTTACGATGCGCAAAGCGCCAGGACGGCGTGGGACCGGACACTTAAGTTCATGGAAAAAGCGCTTGCGTAGTCTCAAGAGCCAGTGACAATCTTCGCGTAAAAAAGGACAACATGCCGTGGCCTGAACCAATCACACTGCGCGGGACGCACGTCATTCTGGAGCCGCTTTCCCTCGCGCATCACGATCACCTGGTCGAAGCCGTGCAGGATGGCGAGTTATGGAAGCTGTGGTACACCATCATCGCGGAGCCGTCCAAAATGTGCGCGGAGATCGATCGCCGGTTGGACCTTCAGGCCAAGGGCTCCATGCTGCCCTTTGCCGTGATCGACACACGTACTTCTCGAGCTGTGGGCATTACGACCTATATGAATGTTGACGCGCCCAGCCGGCGTGTGGAAATTGGCGGGACCTGGTATCGCAAGAGCGTACAGCGCACGGCATTGAACACCGAGTGCAAGCTGCTTCTGCTCACGCATGCTTTTGAATCCCTGGACTGCATCTGCGTGGAGTTGCGTACGCATTTCCTGAACCATCAAAGCCGGCGGGGCATTGAACGCCTGGGTGCGAAGCTCGACGGTGTGTTGCGCAGCAACCTGATCTCACCCAATGGGACCATTCGCGACACCTGTGTCTACAGCATCATTGCCAGCGAGTGGCCCACGGTGAAGGCGCATCTTTCATGGAAGTTGAAAGCGTAAATAAGTCGAGGGAGTAACCGATCTGGCTCTTGCCTCTTTATTGGTCTGGCTCAGCCAAGGCTTGCCGCATTTCTTCCCAGTCAATCCTAATGGAACTGCCGGAAATATAGTCCAGGAACATACCGCTTTCAACGGTCGCATGAAAAGCGGGGTTAAGGATTGCGCGGGAGTCCAAACCGTTTCCGGCAGACCGCATGCCGATCAGAATGGCGCCATGCCGTTCGCGAAAATTATGCGCCAGCAAGCCAAAACTAAAAACCGGAACGCCATGCGGCACCTGAATGCTGCGCAGGTCCTGCCCTTCTGACGACAGCAACTTCTCCAGCACCTGGGTGATTCCCGGATTATGAATTTCACGGACCATCATGGGCACATCGACCGCCTTGATGCAGACAACCCGGCTGCGGTCCACGCGCTCGATGTCCACTTCTTTGCCGGGATCGTTGGCCCTGACGACGATCGCGGCCTTATGGTTGATTTCCTTTACCGCCAGCGCGATGCAGATGCTCTCATAGTCCGTGGCCGAGTGGATGATGATCTTGGCGGCGTCTTTCACGCAGGCGCGCGCCAGCACGTCGGCGCTGGTGGGCTCACCGCGCACAAAACTAATAAAGTCGGGGAAAGGATTTCGCTCCGTGTTTTGCGAACACAGGACGATTTCCGTGCCGCTCGATTGCTGATCGGAGATCAACTGCCGGATCAGAGCAGCGGTCTCAGCGCCGCGATTGCCGAAAATGACAATGTGCTGTTTCATATCGAAGCCTGCGAACCCCTTTTCTCGTCGTTTGACGAAACTTCCAATCGAGGTAAACAAGTTGCCGACCGCCGCGGCAGCCGCGCCGATCCCGCCAATGGCGATGGCCCCGGCCGCCAGGCGGCCAGCAGCGCTTGAAGGCACCACGTCGCCATAGCCGACCGTGGTGACCGTGACCAGGAAGAAGTATGTATAGGTTGATAGCGAACGAATTTGACTTCCCGGAGGTTCACTCCAGCGCATGATGGCGTAGCCGAGGAAATACAAAACGGCGATGAGCCCGCCCAGCGTCGCCCACGGAGCCTGACTCCACCATTTTTGCATTCTCCGCTTGAGTAGGAGAAACATCGGTCCTTGATACTCGCCTGGATCGATGAGTCTAGCAGACCCTGAGTCTGGGAAGCCATGACGAGGACGAGCATGGCCCAGTGAGAGTGAACAGAGCCGGGTGGCATCGGTTAAAGAACCAACATCAACGCAGCTGACCCTTGTTCTTTATCTTTGATCTTTATCTCGGGTTCGGGACTTCAGCAATCCACCCGCCGCCGACCACCACGTCGCCGTCATAGAAGACTACGGCCTGGCCAGGCGTGATGGCGCGCTGCGGCTGGTCGAAGGTGGCCAGCGTCTCACCGTTCACTCCGGACTCAATCGTCGCCGGCGCAGGCTCATGACGATGGCGAATCTTGGCAGACACACGCATGGGCCCGCGCAACGTGTCGATCGAAATCCAGTTCAGATCGCGGGCAAGCAGCTTGTTCGACATAAGATCATCGTTGCCACCAACCGTTACCTTGCCCTCGGCGCCGTTGATGTTGATCACATAGAGCGGCGAGCCCGTCGCAACGCCCAGGCCCTTGCGCTGTCCTACGGTGAAGTTGTGTATGCCTTCGTGATGGCCCAGCACCTTGCCGTCGGTGGTCACAAGTTCGCCGGAGATGTCCGGAAACGAATCTCCCTGTTCAGATAGATAGGCGTCAATGAACTTTTTGTAATCTCCGCCAGGGACAAAGCATATCTCCTGCGAGTCCGGCTTCTCCGCCAGCGCCAGGCCATGCTGCCGTGCCAGTTCGCGCACCTGCGGCTTGTGCATGTTGCCTAAAGGGAAACGCGTGCGGCTGAGTTGCTCCTGGGTGAGGCCAAAGAGAAAATAGGTCTGGTCCTTTGCGGTGTCCGCCGCGCGACGCAACAGCCAGCGGTCGCGCTCCGGATCAAACTCGCAACGGGCATAGTGTCCCGTAGCCAGCAGATCGGCGCCTATCTGGCGCGCGGTGAGCAGCAACTGATCAAACTTCAGATGATTGTTGCACAAGCTGCATGGGATCGGCGTGCGGCCGGAAAGATACTCCTGCACGAAAGGACGGACCACGTCGCGCTCAAAGCGCTCCTCATGGTTGACTACGTAATATGGGATGTCCAGGTCCTCGGCAACGCGACGCGCGTCGTACACATCGTCAATGGAGCAGCAGCGACCCTGCACCTTCTCCGGCATGCCCTCGCGTCCAGCCAGACGGCGCTGGTTCCAAAGCTGCATGGTCAACCCCACCACGTTGTGCCCTTCGGCACGCAGCATGGCCGCGACGGTGGAAGAATCCACACCGCCCGACATAGCTACGGCGATCATCTGTGCAGGCATACGGCTTCTCATGATTATAGAGGAACGCAACTCCCGCCTCGATTTGGGCAAAACTTTCCCAGGCGACTGTAACTCATTCACGCGCAAAGGCAGGAGACCCTTACCCGCATAGAAGCTCTTGAGATCATTGTCTTTGTATGAAGACATTATGCGGGAATTTGCGTCTAACTATTAAGGCCACAATATGCAAAATGACCAATGTTTATGCGCCAAGAAGCGTCTCTGGCATTAAATTTTTCTAATACGGAGCTTGGGAGATTGACATTCTTCAAAGTGGGAATACCATAAAAAAATCGTCTTTATGCATGGATTTTTTTTCAAAATGCCCAATACCGAACCGGCCCCTTCCGACGCTGTCTCCGCCTTCGAGCACATAACCGCACTCGAACGGGCAAACGCGGAGCTGCGCCAGCAACTTGCGGTTCTTTCCGCACAGGCCCCCTACCGCCCGTTACTCCCGTCCTCCGATACTGAAGCGCTGTTCGAATCTGAAGCTCGTTATCGGGCCCTGATCGAGCTGTCTCCGCAGGTTGTGTGGATGGCGGACGCGCAAGGCAACCCGACCTTCACCAACCGCTACTGGCATGAGCTGTCCGGTTTTACTTCCGCGGAAACCAGCGGATCAGGATGGGCATCCGCAATTCACCCTGAAGACAGTGCGAAGACCTTCCGTGGATGGATGGAAGCGGTCGCGCAAGGCGTAGCGTATGAAACTGAAGCCCGCATCCGCCGCGAGAGCGACGGCCAATACCGCTGGCATCTGATTCGAGGAATGCCGATCAGGAACGCGAGTGGTGAGATCGTAAGATGGATTGGCAACGCGGTGGACGTGCATGATCGCAGGCTCGCTTCCTCGGCGATCCTGGAAGCAGAGGAGCAACTGCGTTTTACCACGGAAGCCGCGGGCATTGGGAGTTGCATTCTCTATCCCCTGTTAAAAAAGAAGGAGTGGTCTGGGCCAACCTTTGAAATGCTGAACGTGCCGCGCGACCAGGAGCCCAGCTTTGAGCTGTTCATGGCGCGGGTCCATCCCGAAGACCGGCAGCTCCTCCTGGATGAACTGCAACGCTTGCTGGACCTGAAAACCCCCAGCGAATATGACTTCGACTATCGCGTTGTGTGGCCGGACGGCACGACCCGGTGGCTTCTGGCCAAGGGAAAATGTTTTGTCACCCCAACCAGTTCGCTCCAGGAAACGCGCCTGCATGGAATCGTGATGGACATCACGGATCGAAAGCTGGCCGAGCAGGAACGGGGCATGCTGACCACCGCGATCCAGAATAGCCCGGATTTCATCGGCATTACCGACAGGCGAGGCAACATCCTGTTCCTGAATCAAGCGGGGCAGAAGCTGGTTGGCTTGCGCGACGATGCTGAAGCCAGGTCCAAGACCGTGTATGACTTCCTGGGGCCACAAGAACGCACTGTTCTGGAAACGCAGATCCTGCCGGCAGTGCGGGCCCGCCGCGTGTGGGAGGGTGAGTTCACGCTCCGGCATTTTGTTACCCAGGAACCAATCCTGGTTGACACCCGAGGGTTTGGAATATTCGATGAAGACGGGCGGTTGGTCAACATCGCCACCGTGAGCCGCAACATTTCAGAAAAGAAAAAACTGGAAGAACAGCTGCGCGAGGCGCAGAAAATGGAAGCGGTCGGCAGGCTGGCAGGCGGCATCGCACACGACTTCAATAATCTGCTTACCATCATCCAGCATGCGGGCGAACTTCTGGAAGAACGGACGCAGGACTCCCGCAATTGGAGGACCTTGCAGGAGATCCGCAACGCAGCGCAAAGGGCCTCGGATTTAACCCAACAGCTGCTGGCTTTCGGCCGACGGCAGATGGTGCACCCCGCCGTCATCAACTTCAATGATATAGTCCGCCGTATGCATGCCATGATGCAGAGGCTTGCGGGCGAAGACATTGCCATCAGGATGCAGCTGGCGGACGATCTGTGGAACGTGAAGATGGACCCGGTCCAGGTGGACCAGATTCTGCTCAGCTTGATCGCCAACACCCGCGATGCCATGCCCCACGGAGGAGTGGTCGCCTTGAGCACCTTCAACCGCGAGATGCTCGGTCCGGCGGCAGCTCCCGGACTCCCGGCCGGGCCCTATGCTTGTTTGTCTTTCTCTGATTCCGGTTCGGGCATGGACCACGATACTCTCAGCCACATCTTTGAACCTTTCTATACTTCCAGAGAACTCGGCAGAGGCTCGGGACTGGGCTTGGCGACGGTCTACGGGATTGTGCGACAAAGCGGCGGTGATATTTCCGCTCATAGCACGCCCGGCAAGGGGACCGACTTCACGCTCTATTTACCGCGGACCACGGAAATTCCGCCCTCTGAGCACGCTGTTGGCCAGGACCGCCCGGCGGAAGGATCGGGAAAGATCCTGCTTGTAGAAGATGAACCCAGCCTTCGCGGAATGCTTGCCGAATGCATCCGCGAATACGGCTACTCGGTCTATGAAGCGGCTGATGCCGAAAGCGCCATAGAAGCCGCCAGGGACCAGATCCTGGATCTGCTGGTCACGGACATTGTAATGCCGGGCGTCAGTGGAAGCCATTTAGCGGCAACCCTGGCGGAAAGCCATCCACAGATGAGCGTCATCTTCATGTCCGGTTACACCGATCATGCTGCTCTCACTGAGGCCCTTTTGCGGCCCAATACGATCTTTCTGCAAAAGCCATTTCGGTTTAAGCACCTGTTGGTCAAGATCCGCGAAGTGCTCGGCGATGGGAAGAATACGCCGCAAGCAGCACAGTAGCGGCGCACCAGGCTTGCAGTAAATCAGGACGCCGGTTCTTCCGTTGACTTACATGACTTTTGCTTTCTGGTAAACCGGCGAAATCTCGCGCAGGCGTGCTACGGTTTCCGGGATCACGGTAGTGGCAAAGTCGATATCTTCCTCTGTCGTCTGTTTTCCCAGGCTGACGCGTATGCTGGCGCGCGCGCGCTGATGGGGCAGGCCCATCGCCAGCAGCACATGAGAAGGCTCAATCGCGCCGGACGAACAAGCCGCGCCACTGGAAACCGCCAGCCCCTTCAGATCGAGCGCAATGACCAGCGCTTCACCTTCAATGTGATCAAACCACAGGTTGGTGGTATTGGGCACGCGCAACGCGCCCAGTCCGTTCACGCCCGCCGCGTCCAGGGCGTTCATCACATGGTTCTGAAGGCGGTCGCGCATCGTTGCCATTTCGGCTGGACCAGTCATTTCGGCTGGAACATTGCTCTCCAGCCAATGTCTGGCCAGCTCCGCCGCTTTGCCCAGGCCTACGATGCCAGGCAGATTCTCCGTGCCGGCGCGCCGTTGACGCTCATGACTGCCGCCATAAATCAGCGGCTGGATCAGCGTCCCTTTCTTGATGTACAGCGCTCCCGTGCCCTGGGGCCCATGGATCTTATGTCCGGAGATGGAAAGCGCGTCACAGCCGATCTTCTGGACGTCAACCGGGAGCTTGCCTGCCGCCTGCACCGCATCCGTATGGAAAAATACGTCGGCTTCGCGCGCGATCTTGCCGATCTCTTCTACCGGTTGCACCACGCCGGTTTCATTGTTCGCCATCATGACGCTGATCAGCTTTGTGTTCGGACGCAACGCGGCACGAACATCATCTGGATTAATCTCACAACGGCCGTTCACCGCAACAAAAGTGACCTCGCACCCCGTTTGCTCCAGGCGCTTGCATGTGTTCAGCACCGCGCTGTGCTCGATGGTCGAGGTAATCACGTGGTCGCCACGCGAGGCCAGGCCGAAAATGCCCAGGTTGTCGGCCTCTGTGCCGCCGCTGGTAAAGACGATCTCCGCCGGACGTGCGTTCAACAGCGCAGCTACCAACCCACGCGCTTTCTCCACCGCCCCGCGAGCGTGCTGTCCGTAGTGGTGAATCGACGAAGCATTGCCGAACTGCTCCAGATAGAAAGGCCGCATTGCCTCCAAAACCTCAGGCAATACCGGAGTGGTGGCGTTGTTGTCCAGGTAAACGCGGCGCATGACGTTATTCTACGCTCTTACGAACAATCCACCACGGAGGCACGGAGACACGGAGAAAAACCAAACAACTTGATTTCTTGATTTAAGGACGGAAATCCAAAGCATTTGCCGGAGTCAGGATGGATTGACGGAACGGAAAGGCTGCGAATTCGCGTGGAAAAAATTAACTTCGCTTTTCCCCGCGCCTCCGTGTCTCCGTGGTGAGACTGCTTTATCTCTGCTCCATCCCCACATACTTATTCGGATAAACCGGCCCGATGTAGTCCGCGCGCGGGCGGATCAACCGGTTGTCATCGAGCTGTTCGATCACGTGGGCCGTCCATCCGCTGATGCGGGACACGGCGAACACAGGTGTGAACAGATCCACGTCCAGGCCAAGCGTGGTATAGGTCGAGGCGGAGTAAAAATCCACGTTGGCGTTGAGCTGCTTCTCCGTCTTCATGTATCGCTCGATCTGCGAGGACATTTCATACCATTTGGGATTGGCGGAGCGTCCCAGGTCGCGCGACATCTGCCGCAAATGTGTCGCTCGCGGGTCTTCCGTGTGGTACACGCGATGGCCGAAGCCGGAGATCTTTTTCTTGTTCTCCAGCATGTTCTTCACGTGCGCGACCGGGTCTTCGCCTTTTTTGTCGATCTCATACAGCATGCGCATCACGGCTTCATTGGCGCCGCCATGCAGCGGGCCCTTCAGCGCCCCGATGGCGCTGGTGATCGCGGAATGCATGTCAGACAGCGTGCCCGCGGTCACGCGCGCCGCAAATGTGGAGGCATTCAATTCATGGTCGGCGTGCAGGATCAAGGCAACATCAAAGGCTTTTTCCGCGGTGGGCGTCGGCTTTTCACCATTCAGCAGAAGAAGGAAGTTGCCGGCATGAGAAAGCGACGGGTCCGACTGGACCACAGGTTTGCCTTTTCGGATGCGATCAAAGCCGGCGACAATCATGGCGATCTGCGAAGTCAGGCGGATGGCTTTGTGCACATTGGCGTCATGGTCAACGCCCTCTGCTTCTTTGTCATAAAAGGAAAGTGCGGAGACAGCGGTGCGCAGCACCTCCATCGGCGTGGCCGTTTTGGGAATCTGGCGCATCAGGTCATAGATCGCCGGGTCCATCTTGCGCTCAGCTGCAAGTTTCTGCTTCAGATCGTCCAGTTCGGCTGCTTTAGGTAGCTTGCCGAACCAGAGGAGGTAGCAGGTTTCCTCAAAATTGGACTTTTCAGCGAGCTCGTGGATATCAATGCCACGATAGGCAAGCACCCCTGCCTCGCCATCGATATAGCAGATTCCGGAAGTGGCCGCGACTATGCCTTCAAGACCTTTGGTGACTGTGCTGGTTGACATGGAGATTCCTGGCGATGTTTTTCCCGCCTCTCATTGTCGAGACGCAGGCTCTATTCGCAACATTTCTTTATACTCCAAACCCGCCAGACTTTCCAATCCGTTCCGATCACGATGGTCCAGGGTTGGCGTTCAACCAGGACAAAATCAAAATGGATCTTCTTCGAAAAACAGCTTCTGGCGATCAGGGTTACCTGTAAACGGCAAGCCTGCCCGAATCAAGGGCTGGTCACGGTTTCGCCGCCGATGCCGCAGGCCCCAAGTACCGGTAATGCCCGGTAATTTTCCAGTTGAACAGCACATCTTCCATCTTCGGGCCTTCGCCGATGTTGTGAACGATCATGTAGCGCCGGCTCACGAGGCCTTTTTGGTCGACCACCATCCCAATGTGCGCCAGGCCGCCACCCAGGTCCCATGTGACAAGATCACCGGGTGAATAGTCCTCGGCGTGGTTCGTGATCGGCAGGGTCTCGCCTTTGCGGCGGAAAAATACCATCAGGTTCGGGACGCGCCGGTGGTCGATGTTTGTGTCCGGGTGCTCCAGTCGCCAGATGGAACGGCTGGGATACGCGGCAAAATTTGCCGACATGTCCTTGTGCACTTCTTTTTGCAGATCGATGCCGACGGCGCGATAGGACCGGATCACTTCGTCCGTGCAAACGCCTGTGTCCGGCGGCACGTCGCCACCGGGATAAGGGATAGTGAGGTACGCAGGATCGTAGCGGACAACATGGTGCGTGCGTTCGACCGCCGCTGCAACGAACCTGCGCAGGAATTCCTGCTGGGACGTTGGCTGCCGCGGCTGTGCTGCCACCAAGGCGGTTCCCGCGAGCAGCAGCGCCATCAGGTGCCGCTTTGTGAGCAAGAAACTCTGCATAGTCTCTACTCTATTCCTGGCGGAGAATACTTCTTACTTGTGGCCAATGATCTCTATAATTCCTAATACAAAAAACGGCAGTAACGCAGCCAGAACCCAGAGCTTGGCCGCCGGGCGGATTTTTTCATCTTTTTCCCAGCGAAAGAGCTTCATGCCCAGAATGAGCGACATTACTACAGTGAGCAGGATCGCTCCAATGGCTGGCAAGACCCCCATCAGCGCTTTGTTCTTCAATACAATATCTCTGATCCCGTCGACCAGATAGGTCGCGGGAATGAATTTCGAGATCGCCGGCAGCCAGCGCCCAGGAAGACTCTCTTTAGGGAAGGTGGCCCCGCTGAGGAAAAGCATGGGAAAATAGAGGAGCTGCACCAGGATCGTGCCTTCCTGCATGGTATTGGCGACGGAAGCAATCACCATTCCGATTCCCCGAAACGCGATCAGCCCCAAAGAAATGAAGACCACCAACGAAGCAAAATGCTGGGGCCAGGGCAGGTGGTACCAGAAATGTGAGAGGGTCAACAGGAGCATGATGTACGGCAGGAAGATCATCCATCCCGTGATCATGGAAGCCACCAGTAACGGCGCGGGGGTAATGGGCGTGACCTTGTAGCGGCGCAGGATGTTCATCTCGCGTTCCTGGAGCGCGCGGATACCGGCGCCGAACAGCCCATTGCCCAGAATCCCCAACGTTACAGACATAGTTACCACCTGCGTAGCGCGTTCAACACTCTGCCCCGCCCGCAACACGGCCCCAAAGGTGAAGAAGAAGATCATCGGGAAAAGGTAATTGAAGAAAACCACCGTGCGCAGCCGCAGGGCCAGCCTCAAGTCGATTGCGATAATGGCGAGATAAGGTTTCATATATCCTGTCGCTACGCTCCAAGCCGCTTCAAACTTCTTATGATGGACACTATTGTCAGCTCCTGCAACGGTGCGGCTCAGCGCGCAAGTCGGCTTCGCCGGTGATCTCTAATCCCGTAGCTTCTTTCCCGTTAGCTCCACAAAAACATCTTCCAACGTTGGACGTTTCAGGTGAACGTCTTCCAGCTGGAGCCCCTTCTGGTCCAGCCATTTCATGATCTCAAACAGCGTCCGCGCCGGACGCGTGGAGTAGACAGTCAGGGTTCGGCCATCCTGATCGAGTTTGCTATCCACGGCGTCTGGCCATGGCGGGAGCGAACCGGATTCCAAGGGCTGGGCCACCATGATCTGGATGCGCGACTGCTCCAGGCTTTTCTTCTGCAGTTCGAGTGGCGTTCCCATGGCCACGATCTTGCCTTCGTCCATGATGGCTACGCGATCACACAGACGCTCGGCCTCTTCGATATAGTGCGTGGTCAGCACCACGGTGCGTTTCTCCGCCTTCAATTCCTCGATCAGGCCGTGGATCTCCAGGCGGATCTGCGGATCGAGTCCGGTGGTGGGCTCATCCAGAAACAACAGTTGCGGATCGTTTACCAGCGCCAGGGCCAGCGCCAAACGCTGTTTCTGCCCGCCCGAAAGCGTCTCATAGAAAGCCGCGCGCTTGTCCCATAACTGCAGCCGTTTGAGTAACTGCTCCGAACTCACGCTGCGGCTGTAAAACGATCCAAAAAGATCCAGCGATTCCTGAACGCGGATTTTCGCCGGCAGGTTGGTGGCTTGCAGACACACTCCGATGCGGTCTTTCAATTGTTGTTTTTGCCGGTCGGGGTCGAACCCCAGCACGGTGGCCTCACCGCTGGTTCGCGGACGCAGGCCTTCCAATATCTCAATGGTGCTGGTTTTGCCCGCGCCATTCGGGCCCAGCAGGCCAAAGACCTCTCCTGCGCCCACTTGGAAGTCAATACCTTTGACCGCTTCCAGTTTGTCGTAGCTCTTGTGCAAGGACTGTACGTGGATCACCGATTCTATGCTCATGGGGTCTGTCTAGGGTATTGGCACAAGAGCATTCTGTCCAGTTCAGTCGTCCAATGTCCGATGAACACTCAGATTTTTTTCGCGATGCTGCCTTTGCATTCTCATTCGTGCCGGGTTACCCTTCTCCGCGCACCACCAAGGATTGGTCCGACCATGGTCAAGAGAATTATTGCCGCACTCCTGCCACTTGTCCTGCTTTCTGTTGCGCGAGCGCAGAATGCCGATCCCCAGTTGCTGGCCGAGATCAACAAGATCAAAGCCATCGATAATCATTCTCATCCACCGAAGGTCGTGGGCCCGGGGGAGAAGGATGACGACTTCGATGCTCTGCCTTGTGACCCGCTCGAGCCAAGCATGCCGACCACGATTTCCCGCCCCGAGAACCCGCAGTACCTGCAGGCATGGAAGGCGCTTTACAACTATCCCTACAATGACAGCGCTCCCGACCACGTGCGCGAACTGCTCCAGACCAAGCAGAAAGTCATGCGGGAACAGGGTGACAACTTTCCCAACTGGGTGCTCGACCAACTCGGCATTGAGACCGAGTTGGCCAACCGCGTTGCCCTGGGGCGCGGCCTGCAGCCTCCACGTTTCCGCTGGGTGCCTTTTGACGATGCGCTGATGCTGCCGCTGAAGAACTCCAGCGTGGCCAATGAGACGCCGGACCGGAAGTTTTTTTACTCGCGCGAGTCACTGCTTCTCCGGCGCTACATGAAGGAGGTGAACCGTGACGCCTTGCCCTCGACGCTGCTGGACTATACAACGAAGGTGATCACGCCGGTGCTGGAGCTGCAGAAGAAAAACGGTGCTGTCGCCGTGAAATTTGAGGCCGCTTATCTGCGCACGCTTGATTTTGGACCGTCAGAGCCGATTGAGGCCGTCCAGCAGATCTATTCGCGCTTTGTAAAAGAGGGTGTCCCTACTCAGGCGGAATACATCCGGCTGCAGAACTATCTTTTCCGTGCGATTGCGCGCGAGGCCGGAAGACTGGGAATGCCCGTCCATATCCATACCGGCGGAGGCTGTGGGAGCTACTTCATGCTCAACGGTTCCAACCCCGCTTTGCTGGAGTCCGTTCTGAACGACCCGGAACTTCGTCATACGAATTTCGTCCTGATCCATGGCGGCGCCGGCGCGTTCACCAAATACACCGCTTACCTGCTGATGAAGCCTAACGTCTATACCGACTTCTCGGAGCAAACCTGGCTGATCTCCACGCGCAGGCTCAGTGAGGTGGTCCGCGACTGGCTGGAGTGGTATCCGGAGAAGGTCATGTTCGGGACCGATCTCTATCCCAACACGCCTGAGATCAACTGGGAAGAGATCGGCTGGCAGACCACGCAATCCGGACGCGAGGCCCTCGCCATGGCCCTGACCGCTATGATGCAGGATGGAGAAATCACCCCTGCACGCGCTCTCGAACTGGCCCACATGGCGCTGCATGACAATGCGGCCAAGCTGTATGGCTGGCAAAAGCAGTGAAGTGTGCAAAGCGCTGCAAGTCTGCCGTCTCAAAATAAGACAGGGCCTCTAAAGTGTGCATTTTAATAAGAATCTAAGAAACTTAGCCCTTGACTTGGCAGCGGGACACTGCAAGACTCACCATTGTCCAACTAGGTAGGTTGGGAGGTGCATTCATACTTGGCTGAAGTCAGATTACAAGAGGGCGAACCTCTTGAAAATGCCTTGCGACGTTTCAAACGTAAAGTCCAGCAAGAGGACATCATTAAAGAAGTGAAACGGCATTCCTTCTATTTAAAGCCCGGCGAAAAACGCCGTGTGAAGGAAGCATTAGCGCGCAAGCGCAATCGCAAGAAAGCCCGTAAAGAGCAGGACTAATGAACCAACCCCGGGCCGTTCACAGCAACGGCCCGGGATTTTACATAATTAGCGTTGCCCCCGGAATTCATACTTGTTGTTTTGCTGTCCCAGGAGTTTTAGCACGAAAGCACGAGGAAGCCCGTCTGGGCCGAACCGTGGTAGGTACTCACTCAGAGATCCATTGAGAGAGTGTTGTCCTCTGGCCGGATTCTCTGGGTAGTAAAAAAAGGGGGCACTCTCAATGGAATTCCAAGACAAGATCCTCAAGTGTGTGGATTGCGGCGCTGACTTCGTGTTTACCTCAGGCGAGCAACTCTTCTTCCACGACAAGCAATTCAAGAACGAACCCAAGCGATGCAAGAATTGCAAAGGCAAGCGCGCCCAGGCGCTTGGCTTACCGCAAAACGGGGGCAACTACCAACGCGTGGAAACCAAGGCAATCTGCTCCGGATGCCAGAAGGAAACCACCGTTCCTTTCAAACCCACACAGGGCCGCCCGGTGTTTTGCCGGGAATGCTTTCAACAGCGTAAAGTGACCGCGGTGTCCGCCTAGTCCGGACTTTCGCCGCAAGCGGATGGCTCTTCTGAGCGCGTGGGTATAAGTGTGTTTTTTAGGTTCGTCGCTTCGCTCCCCACCAGCGACCGGCAAATAGCAATTAGTAAAACCCGGTCTTTAGCCGTTGGGCTCCGGGCTTCGGCCAAGCCAGAATCAAAACCCGTCCTTTTGCGTTCCTTCGCGTCTTTGGTGGTGAAATGTTTTCCAGTTTTCTCCGTGCCTCCGTGGTGATATTTCTTTTTCATTGGGAGCACCTGGAGGGCGTGAGAGTTGGAGACCAGGAAAGCAAGGGCCCATGTTCGAGGGGCTGCGATCAAGCGGGCGAAAGAAGATACAGGAAGTGATGCTCGGTGGGAAAGTCAAAAGAGCCACTCTCCCACCGAGTTTGGAATTAGATATCGTCAGGTCCGCACACCAGATGTCCGCAGTCAACGGCGCAGCCGTTTTGGTCCGTATCTGCTGGCCCTTCGTAGTGGCACCCGGGAGGTGGTGCGGCGCAATCAATGATCGGGCACGGGCCAGGGAAGGACTTTCCACCCCCAGCTGGGATTGCACTGAAGGAGCAGCCAGTCGCCGCGGATTGCGATCTGAATCTTTGGCTCATCGCTATTCCCCCAATACTTTTCATGATGGAGATCCGGTCAGAAATTAGAAGCACGTCGGCATTGGGCCTCATCGTCAGATGTGAAGCAGGACCGGCCACCGGCGTTCTGCTGTCCGCTGCGGCCCGCGCAAACATCTGCACTCCCGCGAACAACAGGACAGGGACAAGCAACCCTATATAGCTCAATTTTCCTTTGATGCTCATTTCTATGGTTTCCCTTCGTTCTTCAAATTTTGTTCCTCAGATTCTATCTACGACGTTTACAGGTTATATATCTTAACAAGACGTTGACCGCCACTGCTGCCGCACGCTGCCTTTATTTGTGAGTTTGTTTGGCTGGTCTCCGCTTTTGGCCAAGCCCGAATCAAACCTGCTCCTTTGCGTTCCTTCGTGTCCTCTGTGGTGAATGTTTTCCGGTTTTCTCGGTGCCTCCGTGTCTCCAGGGTGGAATTTTCTTTTTCATCGGAGGCCGCGCAGGACCGGACGGCCATGAATCTTGCCATTTCGCCGGGTTGACCATTCACGCTGAATATTGCAAAAACCAAGGGTTTGGACGACCCGCGCGTGCTGAAGCGCTGGCCGAAATCAGAAGCAAACAGTAAGCCTGGGGCAAAAAAACAAGGGTCGCTGGCGCGGCGGGTTTGTCAAGATGTACTACTTCGCAATTGATTCTCTTTCAACAACGCGCGAAGATCATTCTGTGCGCTTCAGGGCGTGGGCGGCATCGATCTTTGAAAATACGAGTACCAGCCTGTGGATCTTAGCTTTTGCTCTGTGCGCGGTTCGTTGTTAACTGAGTGGTAACCAACCGCGATTTGCCAACGGGGTACTTAAACCGTCTCAGCCCAGGGGTCACCCCAGATAATGTGGGGTGTCGTGGCGTAAGCGTGGGGTGGAATGGAGTGAAACCGGGAGTGGGAGGGAGGGGGTGCGAAAAGTTAACCGGATGGTAAACAACGAGAGAAGGATAGACGGGCACCTTGGGTGAGGCCAAATAAAATCTGACTTACATCGCCTCCCTGGGCAACGCCGATGGCTCGGCGCCGCAGCCGCGTGGTGCATCGGCAGGTCCGGTGTGCCGTGGATGCAGGAAGTTTTCCCGTTCCTCTTCGAAGCGCAGCAACTCCATGTAGATACGTGGCTGGTCCCAGCCCAGCGCGCTGCCGATTTTCTGGGCTGCATGTTGGCTGCACTCTTGCGACCAGCATTCTCCCAGAGCGACAGGAACGCGCCGTAGCAGGATGTCGCCGAGCGTGATCGCAGATTCATGCGCGACGGCCTCAACCGCTTCGGCCACTAAATGGCAACTGTGCGGACAAAGAGGCTCGCGGAGTCGTTCATCGAGGGACGCTGCATGGGCAATGGCCAGGGCGTGGCGTCCATGCCATTCCGCAATCGCTTCCGCGCAGCCGGCCGGGATATTTGCTTTGGAAGCGATTAACTGCGCCCACTGCTTCACAGTGGATTCCACGCCGTCTTCCAGAGCGGGAGCGGCAAAGACGTTGACCGGTTCGGCGATGTCCAGACCCAGTTTGCGTCCCACCTCTCTGGCCAGGCTGGCGGCGGTGGTCAGCTTACCGCCAATGATGGAGATAAGCCCCGCGGCTCCGTCTGGTTGATGGTCATGCAGGATATGGCGGCGAGTCACGGCAGACGCCTTCCATCCAGGCGCGAAGGGAAGCGGACGGATTCCGGCAAAAGAGTAGCGCACATCTGCCGGAGTGAGACCGGAACCGGGGAAGAGCCGTGCGAAACTCTTGAAGAGATAATCAATCTCATCGGCGGTGGGCTGAGGATTGTCGGCGTGGTCGGAATCCTGCACCTCGCTGGTGCCGAGCAGAAGCTGGCTATTCCAGGGAATGAGGAAAATCGGGCGGCCATCGATGGCTTCTGCATAAACAGCTTGCTTAGGAGAGCCAGAAAATTGCGGCAACACGAGATGCGATCCGCGTACACCACCGATCATGCGCGACGCGGAAATACCGGATGCGCCAATCACGGAGTCGACCCACGGACCCGTGGCGTTGATGATCCATGTGGCGGAAACGGCATACTCCTGGCCGGAGATACGGTCCCGCAGTCGCGCGCCGGTCACGCGGCCATGGCTGCGCGAAATCTCGAGAAGTTGTGTGTGATTGCAGACCGTGGCGCCCGAGGCCAGACACTCCGCCAGCCATTCCGCTACCAGACGTTCGGGAAATTCGCATTGCGCGTCTTCATAACTGTAGATCGACCATCTCTTGCCCGCGTCCAATTGGCGCTCAAAGTTGCTTACGTCGCTCTCCGCGGGACGCTGCCCGCCGGCCCAATGACGATAGAGCCAAAGTCCAGTTCTGATCGCCAGCGAGCTGCGTCGCACAGAACGAACCGGCTGTGGCAGGACCAGCAGAAACTGAAGAGGCCGCACCAGATGAGGCATCTGGCAGAGCAAGCGTTCACGTTCACGCAGCGACTCCCGCACCAGCCCCAGTTCGGCGTGTTCCAGATAACGCAGACCTCCGTGGATAATTCGCGTGGAGCGGCTGGTGGTGCCAGAGGAGAAATCGTTTTGCTCGACGATCAGCGTCCGCTTGCCGTGCTGGGCACATTCCCGCGCAATGGCGACGCCGTTAATGCCGCCGCCGATTACCAGAACGTCAAAGTTCTGATCGTGCGATGGGAGAACGTTATTCACCGTGCTTCTATTTTGATGCTCTTCAGCAAGACCGCAACATCACTTGTAGAGTATTTCCTGAATCGTAAAATTAGTGCCGAGAGGGGAGTCGAACATTTTCTACTTGCTCGCGCTGGCCCAGAGCGCGGGATCGATATCGGGAAAGACCGAGTCGCGCAGCTCGATGGCTTCGAGCTCATGCATCTTGTCTTCCGGAATTTGCCGGGTAGCTTCAAATCGCCGCCAGGTATCCAGCAAAACGCTGAACTGCTCCATGTGAGAATTGAAACGTTTTTCCGCGTAGTCCCGCGCGCTTTTAGTGGTAATCAGGAACTGCCAATCGGAGGATTCCAGCAACAGCATTTCACGGCAGAGCTGCTTGGCCAGGCGGGTACCGGCTTCATGACCGCGCCACAGGCCACTGTTGGCCATCTGTTGTACGGCCAGTTCGGCGGGATAAATTTGTTTCCAGGTCCAGGCGGTGTCGTCATTCAACCAGACGCTGTTGTTGCTTTCCGCGCCCCACGATCCTTCCGGCAAAGCCACGAAGCCGGAGGGAGGGAACTTGTCCAGATATTCGCCGCAGGTAATGAGCTTGATTCGCGATTCCGGCCTGGCATATTCCAGCGCTACATGTTTGAGCCACTCCGGCCCTTCAAACCACCAGTGGCCAAACAGCTCAGCGTCAAACGGCGCGGTCAACACCGGTGTTCCTGCGTTTTTCTTGCCGTGGTGTTCCAGAGCATCGGCCGTGATGCGGGCAAAGTGCGCGGCATGTTCCCGTGTGCGCGCCAGGGCGATGCCGGGATCATAAGGCCGTTTCAGGCCCAGATCGATTTTTGGACCGCTGATCCGCCAGTAACGATGGCCGCCGGGCCAGCGCTTCTTATGGAATTCCAGATAATCAGCGTCACCGGGATAGCCTTGATCGCCGCTCCAGACTTGAACGCCCGTGCGCGGGTCGCGCGTGAAAAACGCCACATGCGAGTTCTTGCGGTCAGGGCCGTCGGTCCAATACGGCCGGTAGAAGTTTTTCTGGGAATGTTCAGATGGCGTCTCCATCGCGACGGGCACGCCTCCAGCGAGCAACTGGTAGGGTGTGAATTTTGTGGAGGTATCCACCAGATGCGTGTCCACATAAAAGAACTCGATGCCATTTTCCGCCAGGATCTGTTCTATGCCTTCGCGAAGAAATGGCGCTTTGCTTTGCGCTGGCACTGCTCCGTTAAGCGCAACAGGGAACTGCCAGCTTCCCGCTGGACGATAGCCGCATTCCGGCAGCCATATGCCCCGCGGCTTTTTACCGAAGAACCGCTGATGAGTATCCACGCCGGTCTTGACCTGCGCCCGGATGGACGAATCGGTGCCCAGCAGCGGAAAGTAGCCGTGCGTAGCGCCGCAGGTAATGATCTCAATGGCGCCGGAGTCATAAAAATGTTTGAAGCCGCGAATGATGTCGCAACCCAGGTCGCTGAAATGACGCAAGGCCCGCTCATAGAACCGCAGCCAGAACCGGGACACTTCGGCCAGATGCGAGTCTCCCTCGCGAGTGAACTCTTCCGCATCTTTGTGCGCCGCCTGGATCTTGCGCACCAGATATTTGGGAAACTGGTCTTTAAAGACTGGATGGGAAAGCTGCTCCAGCAGGATCGGCGAGAGATTTACGTTGGCCTTGAGTGCCAGTCCCTGCTGCTCCAACTCGGTAAATACCCGCAGCAAGGGCAGATAAGTTTCCGCGGCGGCTTCATGCAGCCATTCCATCCCATGGGGCCAGGTGCCGTGGTTGACCACATAGGGAAGATGCGAATGGAGGGCAAACGTTACGTAGCCGAGCGAACCCGATATCGCAGATTTTGAGCTCATGAGGGATTCGCGATGACGGAAACCAGATGCAAAGCTATTTTTGCCCCGATGAAAGAAGCGCCATCGTCATCCTTAGTGTACTACAGGGCGATTCGGCGCAGGGTCGAAGCTGCACCAGACATCGGGCCTAGGAAGGGATGTTCCTTCTGCGGAGAAAGTTGCGCCGGTGATAGCATTGAATCCGTGCCTACCGGCGAAAAATTCGAACAAGCTGTTTCCATCATGGCCCGCCTGCGCGCTCCCGGAGGATGTCCCTGGGACCGCGAGCAGACCTTTGACACGATCAAGCGTTACACCCTGGAAGAAACGTACGAAGTCCTGGAAGCCATTGACAACCGTGACTGGAAAGAACTTACCGGAGAACTGGGAGACTTGCTCTTGCAGGTGCTTTTCTACTCTGAAATGGCGAAGGAAGAAGGGCGCTTTTCCATCGATGATGTGCTGGACGCTCTCAGCACAAAGCTGATCAACCGCCATCCGCATGTTTTTGGCGATGTGAAAGCGGAGACCTCCAATCAGGTCCTGAAGAACTGGGAAGCCATCAAGACTGATGAAAAGAAAAAGCGTTTGGACAACGGTAGTAAAGAACACGATGGAGCGCCCGAGCCTCTGCTGAAGAGTGTCTCTTCCAAAATGCCGGCCCTGCTGGAAGCGCACAAGATCAGTTCCAAAGCGGCGCGCGTGGGGTTTGACTGGCCCAACGTGCAGGGCTTGTTTGAAAAACTATCGGAAGAGACCCGTGAGTTGCAGGAGCACATTGCGGAAATTCCCGAAGGTAGCCTGAATTCGGGAAACGAATCGAAGCTTCCGGAAGAGATGCACCGGCTTATGGAAGATGAAGTTGGCGACCTGTTCTTTGTTCTGGTCAACATTGCGCGTTATCTTTCTGTGGATGCCGAGTCAGCCTTGCGCAAGACCAACAGAAAGTTCCGACGGCGGTTTGGTTGGCTGGAAGAGCAATTGCGAAAACAGGGAAGCACCCTGGAAGCAGCGAGCCTGGACGAGATGGAAGCTTTGTGGCAGCAGGCCAAAAAGCAGGAGGGCGGAAAAAAGTGAATGCGACCGCGCCTGGGACCGAGCAGGTGACCATCAGAAAGTGCGACAGCATTAACGAGTTTACGGCCTGCGTTGCGTTGCAGAAGGAAGTGTGGAATTTTGACGACCGTGACCTGGTTCCGCTGCGTATGTTTGTGGTCAGCCAGAAGATTGGCGGGCAGATCATCGGGGCCTTCAACGGCGGCGAATTGATTGGTTTTGCGTTGTCCATTCCCGGTGCTCGCGGCGGACGTGCCTATCTGCATTCGCACATGCTGGCCGTGCGCGACTCCTGGCGCAATCATGGTGTCGGCCGCCGGTTGAAGCTGGCCCAGCGCGACGATGGAATCCAGCGTGGGTTTGAATTGATCGAATGGACTTTTGATCCGCTGGAGATCAAGAACGCCCACCTGAACATCGTGCGGCTCGGCGCCATCGCGCGCCGGTACAGCGCGGACCACTACGGGGCTTCGTCGTCGCCCTTGCAGGGCGGACTGCCGACGGACCGTTTGAGCGCCGAGTGGTGGCTTAAGTCAGAGCGTGTGGTGGACCTACTGGAACGCAAGCAAGCTCCCAGGTTTCAGGTAGAGAAGAGAATCAATGTGCCGGCGCAAATTTATGCATGGAAATCCGCTGATGCCACCCGGCAAAAAGCCGCTGATGTACAGACGCGAAACCGGGAAGAGTTTTTGGCGGCGTTTCCCACGGGCCTGGCCGTGCTCGACTACGAACGTGATGCGCAGGGAAACGGGACGTTCCTGCTGGGCCGCTGGAATGAAACGTGGTTCTACGGACCCGTGGTTGATCATCACCCTGAAGCGTTCCTCACAACAATGTCATCGTCATCCATAGTCCCAGGAGAACCGGAGAGCCAGTGAAGATTGAAGCGATTACTTTGCGCGAGATCCGCATGCCGCTGGTGCATTTCTTTGAAACCAGCTTTGGCCGCACCACAGAACGCCGCATTCTGCTGGTGACGCTCCACACCGACGGTCCTGAAGGCTGGGGCGAGTGTGTAGCCGGAGAAGATCCGTTTTACAGTGAAGAATCCGTGGACACGGCTTCCTATGCCATGGAACGCTATCTGGCGCCGGCGCTGCTGGGGAAGATCGTGGAAAAGGCCGCTGATGTGCCGGCTTTGCTGGGAAAGGTCCGCGGACACCGCATGGCCAAGGGCGCGCTGGAAAATGCGCTGTGGGACGCGGAGGCACAGCAGAAACAAGTTCCGTTGTGGAAGTTGCTGGGCGGCGCGCAAATGGAGATACCGTGCGGCGTTTCCATCGGCATTCAGAATTCACACGAGCAGCTGCTGGAAAAAATAGAGACTGAAGTTAACGCCGGTTACAGGCGCATCAAAGTGAAATGCAAGTCGGGATGGGACGTGGAGGTCTTTGAAAAGATCCGTTCGCGCTGGCCCGCCATTTTTCTAAGCTGCGATGCCAACTCAGCCTACACCCTGGACCAGGTGGAGCATCTGAAGAAGTTTGATCGCTTCAATCTGCTGATGATCGAGCAGCCGCTCTGGCACGATGATTTTTACTTCCACGCGCGATTGCAGAAGCAGCTTAAAACCAACATTTGCCTGGATGAAGCCATCCATAACCGGCGTGACGCGCAGGCTGCCATCGAACTGGGTGCGTGCAAGATCATCAACATCAAGGTCGGGCGCGTGGGCGGATTCAGTGAAGCGGTTGCGGTCCACGGCGTGGCGCAAAAGTCGGGGGTCCCGGTTTGGTGCGGAGGCATGCTGGAGTCGGGCATTGGACGTTCACACAACATCGCTCTCTCCACGCTGCCCAACTTCACTCTGCCTGGCGACGTTTCCGCGTCCAAGAGGTATTGGAAAGAAGACATCATCGAACCGGAGGTGGAGGTTTCGTCTCAGGGATACATCAAAGTTCCGGCCGGGCCGGGTCGGGGATTCAAAATCAGGACCGATCTGATAGAAAAACTGACCGTGCGGCGACAGACGATGACGTCCGGAGCGAAAGTGGCCGTCGGCTAGGAAGTTGGTGGTGTTGGATTAACGAACCGATGTGGTTTTTCACGGACCAGGCACATCCGACGGCTGTATGTCTTTTCGCACATACAGTACCAGCCGGTTGCCGGGACGCAGGTCGTGACTGCTGTACTGCCGGTACCTGTCGCCGAGCATCTGCTCTGCATCGTGCGTTTGCGGTTCGAGCGCAATCACCATCGGCTCGGACGTTTCGATAACATGTCCCCAGTAGCCGACATGCGTGTAATCCCGCAGATACCATGGCAGGGGCCAGTGTTCCGGCGACATGACGGTAATTCCGATGTTCTTTCCCGCTGGATTGGCTGCAGCGATGGATTCGATCTCGTGGATGAGAGATTCAAAGTCGCGGCGGGTATGAGCGTACACGTAGGGATAGCTGTCATCGTCGTAGTGAAAGAAGCTGATGTCGATTGCCTGGTAAAGAGAAAAGCTAACCGCGGCTGCAGCCACAAGCGACGTAATGATGCGCAAAAACCGCGGCTCACAACATTGTTCCAACACGTATCCGGCCATCAAGACCAAAGGAAGCATGATGCTCAAGGCGAGCCACGGTGTCTTGTAGGTGATCAGGGAGTAGGCGGACAAAATTCCCAGCGACCAGAAAGCGGTAAAGACCGCGAAATGATTGCGCGCCTGAAAGAGAGCGACGACAACGCCAATTAATCCCAGCACCAGGATGGGGGCCTCCTCCTTCCAGAGCCAATCGAAATAGGTTGACCAGAGATGCGGGTCGTCGGTCCGCCCGGTCTTTGTCCAGTAGCCGAACGTCCGCCCCGAGTCATAGACGCCTTTGGGAAAATTCCTAAAGAACGACGAATAGAACAGGACTCCCACAGTAACAAAGACCAATGCTGCCGTGGCATAAAGCCAGACATTCGGAGGCTCTGAAACGTATTCCTGTCGTCTGCCGATATCTTTCTTTGGCCTGCGCGTGTCTGCAACGAATTGCGACTCAGGTTTCCGTCGCAAGAGAAGATAAAGCCGGGTACAGAACAGAGCGCAGAGCCAGACGCCAACCGTAATGATCCACGTCTCCTTGGTGGCGAAGAGCAGTCCGGCCGATGCCGCGGCCAGAAGCAAATACACCTGTTTTCTTTTTTCCCGGTACAGCATCCATGCGACGATGATGCCAAGGGTAAAAAAAACAAACGGGATTTCATGGATGAAATAGCGAGAGAAGTAAACAAATCCCGGTGAAACAGTTGCCAGAGCCGACGCCCACAGGACGGCAGAAGTTCCCAGCTGCCGCCGCAGGCAAAGGACCAGCCAAACGATCCCGATTCCGAAAAGTGCTGGAACCAGGCGAATGGCGACCGTGCTCAGCCCCGGACCCCAGTGGAGAACGCTGTTTACAGCTGTTGTGACCAGAGCGAAGTAGTACAGCGTGGGGCCGTGAAAGTTACTGGGATCGTAATAATATTTGCCGTCGCGGAAGAGCGTGGTCAGAAATAGGCCGTTCACGCCTTCGTCATGGTGCAGCGGTTTCAACGTCAGAAATACGAGACGCAAAATCGCTGCGGAAGCCAGCACGCCGCCGCTCCACCATAACCACGGTTTGCCGCGCATCCAAGGGCTATTCTCCGGCGGATCAAGAGACGGAAATGAGAGTCGCTGCTCCTGGGATTTGCGTTGCTTGGTTCTTGCAGAAACCTGTCTCATTTTTCTGGCGCTAATCTTAACTCAAAGCGCTGGCTTACCCCACATGTCTCTCGCGGAGGCTCAGTTCCACATCGAGCAACTCCGGGCTGACGCGGCGGTTGCTGGAGATCGCGTCCGTGATGGGAACCGAGACAATCTGATTTCCCTTGAGCGCGACCATACGTCCAAATTTACCTTCGTGCACCAGATCAATGGCCCCGATTCCGTACCGCGTAGCCAGCATGCGGTCAAACGCGGTTGGAGAACCGCCACGCTGGATGTGTCCAAGGACAACGGCGCGGGTCTCAAATCCCGTGCGGCTCTCAATTTCCGCTGCGAGCGTGTTGCCGATGCCGCCCAGGCGCACGTGGCCGAATTCATCCTTTTTTCTGCGTTCGTCGTCCGTTGGGCTGCTGGCAAGCTTGGCGCCTTCCGCTACCACCACAATGCTGAAGTAGCGTCCACGGTCGTGGCGGTTCTTGAGAGTATTCGCGATTTCCTCGATATCAAATGGTTGTTCAGGAATCAAGATCACGTCCGCGCCGCCGGCCACACCGCTATAGATCGCGATCCACCCGGAGTCGCGGCCCATGACTTCCACCACGATCACGCGGTTATGCGCCTCCGCCGTGGTGTGCACGCGATCAATCGCCTCCGTGGCGATGCTTACCGCCGTGTCAAAACCAAAACAGAGATCGGTGCCGCTCAGATCATTATCAATCGTCTTAGGCACGGCTACTACTTTCACGCCGCGCTCGAACAGCGCTTGCGAAACCGACTGCGTGTCATCGCCGCCCAGGGCGATCAAGGCTTCTACCCCATGCTTGCTCAGGTTTTCAATACAGCGGTCCAGGCCGCGTTCTTTTTTGACAGGATTAGTGCGTGACGTACGCAGAATGGTCCCGCCGCGGGGCAGTATCCCCGCAACCGCGTCCAGGTCCAGGGGCTGGACCATGTTTTCCAGGACGCCCCGCCATCCCTCAGTGAAGCCGAGGAATTTGTCGTTGTAATGGAACACACCTTTGCGAACAATCGCGCGAATGACCGCGTTGAGTCCAGGACAATCGCCTCCGCCGGTAAGAATGCCGATCTTCATTTTTCAGGCCTTTCTTCAGGAATATTGGTTTTGTAGATGCGATATTCGCCGATCTCCGCTATTTTTGAATACCGCGACCAGAATTGCTCGTCGACGTGGAGAGAGCTAAGTTCTTCCGGACCGATCAATACATACTCTACTCGATAGCTTAACAGGAGCCCTTCTGCTTCCGGCGCTCCAGCATATATTTTCTGGATATCGTTTGCGCGCTGCGAGTAGTCCAGGCCGCGTGACCATATCCATCCAGGATAGCCGAGCAGCGAGCGCCTTCCGGTCAGGAACACTGGCGAGTTGTAGATAGGCGCATGCAGGACAACGGCGCTCGGCGCCACTCGCTGCGATATCACGTCCGCAATCTTGATGGCATGCAGGTCAAACTCCTGGTATTCCGTTGTGGCCGTAACCACCCGGAGAATATCCAGGGCCCCGGCCAGGACCATTACGGACATGGCGCCAACCGCCAGCGAGCGGTAAAAGGACCTCTTTTGCCAAAGTCGCGCCAGCAGCAATGCCACCAGCGGCACAGAGGCAACGTACCAGAAGAAAATTACTTTGATGTTGTCCCAGATCCAGGGAGCCAGCTTGACCAGGTTTGGAATGAGAAAGCAGAACAAAAACGGCGCGTAAAATTTGAAGAGACGCTGAGGCAAAGCAAACTCGGGCCGGTGCCAAGTGAGGGCCAAAATCAGCAGTGGAATAAAGATGCCGGTATTGACCAGCCAGAACCATAGAGTATTGTGGCTTCCGTGGTCCCATCCCGGCTGCCAGCCCAGGTAGCTTTGTGCCTTGACGCCCCCGCTATGCGCAAGCCATATCAATTCCGGCGCCGCAACCACCAGGGCTGTCACAAAGAAGACCAGCCATCTCCGCCACGCATTTCTAAACAAGAAAGCCAGGCACGCGCCAACGCCCATCACTACCAGGAACGCGTGAGCGTGTATCAGGGGCAGGAGTCCGGCAAGAACCCCTGCGGCAAACATGCGTTGTGTGTCAGTAGGCTGGATTGGGCTGGAAGTCTTTTTTTTCTTCCTGGTCCGTTCCGTGGCTTCGTCCTCCGTTACACCGTTGACGACCAGCCACCACTGGCAAAAAACCACCAGTGCCAGGGGCAGTCCTAAAAGAAGGCTGCGCTGCGGTACAAACAGCGTAGTGAGCGCATTACCCCAGCGGAAGACGCTGTTGGGCATGATCGTGTAGTCGTGGGGGAGGCTTCCGAGCAACGAAAAAAAACCGCTGCTGTTGTCTCTTGCGTCCTGAAAAAGCAGACACCATCCCAGGCCGCCGCTGAAAATCACCAGCACGGGCGCGATCAACCCGGCAACGCGATTGCGCGTCAGCAGCAGGGTCCAATAGTGCATCAAGCCAACCAGCGCCAAAATCAGCGTCATGTTCTCCAGCCATATTGCGCCAATCACGCCGGCCCCGATGCGCACGAACATCGCCGCCAGGAAATCCGAAAAAAAAGGATAGGCAAAGCGCACGCCGGCATAGGTGGGATCTTCAGGAGGCAAGTTGTGCCCCAGGTCGAAGCTGGCAATCACCTGCATATGCAAAGGCAGATCCCCAAGATTATTGGCGAGGCCGGTAAAGATCCCGTCCGGGCGTTCGTAGACGGCGCGCGAAAAGACCAATCCCAGCAAAACAGCTATTGCCAGATAGAAAAGAAGATAGGAGGCAGCACGTTTTGGAGAGGAAAAAAAAGATTGCCTGGATGTACGTAGGCAGTCGAGGACCAGCCGTCGATAGGCCCCGTGATATAGCAAGATCATGGGCAGGAGAACAATGAAGGCGCTAATAAGGATGCAAACGGGCCCCATTCCTAGCCACAAAGCAGCAAGAAAGCCAGCCACACTGAGCAGCACCGGACCAACGCATGCTCCCATGCACACGCGCGTAGCGAGAGACGCGCTCCGGTCAAAGAGGAAGGTGAGGAGCATTCCGCCGAGAATGGCGATTAGCAGTAGGATGCAGGCGGCAAACATGGTCAGCTAAGGCTTCCGTCCAGCCGATTTCGCGAGGTGTACAAGAGCAGAGCTGCCTCCGGTTTGAGCGTCGCTAAATTCTAAACTATTCTGCAAGGTCGCTAAATGGACACGTTCTAAGATCGGCGTTAGTCCGGGGTCTGGCCTCAAAATGAAAAAAACTTTAATGGCGGTGGTCATTCTCGGCATTATTGGAGTAGGTGCCTTATTCATCAAACATGCCATTGCTGCTCCTGCCAGCGCCGCAGCACGAAATCTTGCGGCGATCAACGGGCTGACGGTAGGGACTACCACCGAAGCTGAGCTGCTTGCGCGAAAAGAATTTCAGACCGTGGAAAGAAAGTGCTTTCAGTCTGATTGTCAGTATCTAATGGCGACAGAGAATGCGTTCCTGAATAGGCTGCATCTGGCGCCAGTGACGCGCATGTTTACCGCGGTGACAGTGCGCGACGGACTGATAATCAGGATTTCGGTAGTCACCTTGAAGGCTGGTCTGCCGGGAATCTCTGTCAGCCAGATGTTGGAAATGCCGCCCGGTTGCGCTTCTAGTCCTTGCGTCAGACGGCAGGTGCTTCCCAACAAGGTTTTAATGGGAATTAGCATTGCGTTCAGCAACGATTCCGGCATTCGTAACCACATTCCTGAGGCCGTGAACAGCGAGTGTTTGTCTCGGTTGCACGGCTGCAACACCTACGCCGACCTTATGCCGCTCACGAAAGAGCTGAACCTGGAAGCCACGGGCAGGTAGGTTCATTACGTAAAAAGGAACTCTTTCGTCCGCAGATCACGCACGGCGTCGCGCAGCTTGGCGGCTTTTTCAAATTCGAACTTCTTCGCTGCTTCGCGCATGTCGCTTTCCAGTCCGGCGATGTAAGCGTTCAACTCGTCCTGGGTCTTGAAGTCCGGCAGGCCGTCGGCTGCGTCGGTCATGTCAACGTAGTCCGACTCCGCAATTCCAGCCAGCGACATTGAAAGCGGACGGATGATCGATTCCGGCGTGATTCCGTGTTCTTCGTTATAAGCGCGTTGGATGGCGCGGCGGCGGTCCGTCTCGTCCGTGGCGCGCTTCATGGAATCGGTCATGCGGTCGGCGTACAGAATGGCCCGGCCATTCAGATTGCGAGCACAGCGGCCAATGGTCTGGATCAACGATCCTGAGGAACGCAGGAAGCCTTCTTTATCGGCATCAAGAATCGCCACAAGCGAGACCTCCGGCAGGTCGAGGCCTTCGCGCAGCAGGTTGATGCCGATGAGCACGTCATACTCGCCTTTACGCAGATCGCGCAGGATCTTGATGCGCTCCAGCGTTTCGATCTCCGAATGCATATAGCGGCAGCGCACGCCGACCTCACTGTAATACTCGGCCAGATCTTCGGCCATGCGCTTGGTCAATGTGGTGACCAGCACGCGTTCGCTTTTGCTGACGCGGTCACGGATCTCATGCAGCAGATCGTCAATCTGGCCTTTGACCGGACGCACCTCAACCGGTGGATCAACCAACCCGGTCGGACGTATGATCTGCTCCACCACCACACCGGAGGATTTTGTCAGCTCATACGGGCCAGGCGTAGCGGAGACATAGATGACCTGGTTGACGCGACCCTCAAACTCTTCAAACTTCAGCGGACGGTTGTCCAGGGCCGAAGGCAGGCGGAAGCCGTAATGCACCAGGCTTTCCTTGCGCGAACGGTCGCCATGCCACATGGCATGCAACTGCGGCACCGTCTGATGAGACTCATCAATGAACATGATGAAGTCACGTGGAACGTAATCCAGCAGCGTTGGCGGCGGCTCGCCGGGCAGGCGTCCGGAGAAATGGCGGGAGTAGTTCTCAATGCCGTGACAATAGCCCACGGATTTCATCATCTCCAGATCAAAACGCGTGCGTTGATGTACGCGTTGCGACTCCACCAGGCGTCCTTCTTTTTCCAGTTCTTTTTCCCACCACGCCAACTCTTCGAGGATGGTTTCCATGGCGCGGTTCTTCGTCGCCGGCGACATTACATAATGGCTCTTGGGATAGATCGGCAGCCGCGTGTACTTCTGCTTTACCGTGCCAAACAGCGGATCGATCTGCGAGAGTGATTCGACCTCGTCGCCGAATAGTTCGATGCGGTAAGCGTTGTCGTCGTAAGTAGGGAAGACTTCGATGACGTCCCCGCGGACGCGGAACGTCCCGCGCTTGAAGTCCACATCATTGCGCTCGTACAGGATCTCCACCAGCTTGCTGAAAATGTCTTTGCGATGGATCTTCTGGCCTTTCTCCAGAAACAGCAGCATGCCGTAATACGCTTCCGGCGATCCCAGGCCATAAATGCAGCTTACCGAAGCCACGATGATGCAGTCGCGCCGTTCAAACAGCGAGCGAGTGGCGGAGAGGCGCAGCTTGTCGAGCTCATCGTTGACGGTCGCTTCCTTTTCAATGTAAATGTCGCCGGCGGGAATGTAGGCTTCCGGCTGGTAGTAGTCGTAATAAGAGACAAAATATTCCACTGCGTTGCCGGGAAAGAACTGTTTGAACTCATGATAGAGCTGGGCCGCCAGGGTCTTATTGTGCGCCAGCACGACCGCCGGACGGTTGAGTTGTTCAATCACCTTGGCCATGGTGTAGGTCTTGCCGGAGCCGGTCACACCCAGCAGCACCTGGTGTTTCTCACCGGCGTATATTCCACGGGTCAACTCGTCGATGGCGTTGGGCTGGTCGCCTTTAGGTTTGTAATCGCTGGTTAAACGAAAGTCCATTTCAGTCCTTTTATCAACCCAAATTCTCACGAAGAACGGAGACAGAGAAAATTAGGGCCGGATGCCTCTCTAGCTATGATTTTGGCGATAGTAAATCTCTTTAGTTTGGCACAGGCAAGCGAGGCTGCGCAAATCGTATTTTGGAGGTCTTTTTGCCTGTAACGCTAAGTACTCTTTCGTCGATACGATGGCCCTTCCGGCACACGCGAAGGTATGGGAATAGGATCTGAATTTTTGCGTCTTTGCCTCTTCACGTCCGGACAGACTTTAAAAGCGCTACAATGCGTGACGTACCTTGCTTTTTCGAGCACGATGAACTCAACGGAAGGAAAGGTTTTATGACAAAATCAGCAATCACAAAGTTGGCGGTCTTGGTCTGTGCATTAGTACCGGCCGTGGGGCAGCAGCATAACGGTCCTGCTCCCGCCAAGCCCGGGTCCCAACAGGCGATTTTGTGCCCTGTGGCTGAGGTGAAAACTGAAATAACCACCAACCTGCCCAAGCCGTGGTCGAACATACCGCAAGTGGGCAAACTTCAGTCCGTGGGCATTCAGGTGATTGCAGGCGAAAAGATGCTGATGTGCCGTTACTCGGCCTATGGCACACAGGTTTCTGTGATGCGCAAGTTTCCTGACGGCGTGCGTGATTGCAAGACCGTCGGCAACCGCTTTGAGTGCCGCTAGGGAAGTGGTTTCACCGGACCATCGCTTCTAGCGCCGCCGTCTCTATGATTGTGCGGCGCGGCCATTTTTAGTTAGGACAGGGCGTTAGCTGAGCTGGACTTTAATCCCCACTCATTCAAAGCTCGATTGAGTTCCTCCAGCGTCTGCTTCCATGGCTTGGGACGCGTTCCTTGCAGGACCGCTTCGCTTTCAAGGTCAAGCGACTTGGGAACATCGCACACCTTCATTGCTTCCAACTGGCGCGCTGGCGCCAGTTTTTTCATCAGATCGTCGTCACCGTAGACGGGGCTTCCACCGATGACAACCAAGCGCACGTCGGCAGGGCTGGAGTGCAGCAAAGAAGAGTAGGCATCTTTCGCCACGCGCCGTACTACCAGCAGGTCGGCAAAATATCCGGGCTTGATGCTGCCAATCTTGTCCTGCAAGCCTGCAAGCTGAGCTGCGTTGGATGTGGCCATCTGGACTAGTTCGGCGTCGGAGAAAATTTTGGGAAACTGGCCCTCATTCCAGGTGGCGGCATATTTCAGCTCCTGCAACAGGCCGTCACTTCCGCTCGGGCTCCAATCGGGCGCCAATGCGATCTTAAGATTGGCGAGTTTGGCTGAACGCATGTCCGCCGTGTCGCCATACAATTCGATATTGCTGCGCGGCGACCAGATCAACCCTACGCCGGCCTTGGCTAACTCCTGAAAGTCCGCCATTCGCAGGGCGACGCCATGAATGATGGAAACACCTGGCCGCAGAAATCCGCGAGCGCGGAGCATTCTAAATTCCCGGGCTGCGTTGGGATCGTTTGGCTTGCCCTCGGCCAAGTGCACAGTGAACGCCGTGAGATCGTGATTGTCAAGCGCCTTGGTGATGGCCACGACGTTGGTTTCAGTGATCTCCAGAGGAAAAACTTCATTGCGCAGTTTTTCTGAATTGCCGGTAGCCGGAGGATACAGGCCAGAAAAGAAATCAAGGTTTCTGGCGAGTCCCTGAATGCACTTTCGTTGCTCCGGCGGGCCCAGCGACGGATCAAGGCTTCCAACGACTGAAGTTGCGCCGCCGACAATCGCTTTTACCTCTGCGTACTGGTTCGTATCGCACGCCAGTCCTACCGACAGAATCCGGCCGTGAGGCGTCGACAGGGCCAAGCCGTACTCAGGGATCGCCTGCCATTCATAGCGCGTGGAAAACTGACGGTTGGGCTTCCATCGCGGAAGAAAGTTCCAGGTGAGGTGATTGTGCAGGTCAATTAGCCCGGGATAAATTACGCCGTCCACATCGAGCGCAACCACGCCCTTGGGCAAAGTGATAGCTGCGCCAACTGCTTGAATCTTGTCGCCGGAAATAAGGACGACGCCGTTCTCAATTACTTCATCCGGCGTTACGATCGTTCCGCGAAGCGCAATCTGGCTTTGCGCCGAGCAGGCGAGCCGTGCGAAAAATGTGGCCAAGACGGCAAAGGTACGTAACAACGAAGTGAGGGATTTCACGCGCAAACCTCCTGAACAAACCGGACGACGCTGTCGATCTTGAGCAATGCTACTCCGGCTTAAACTCCAGCCTGCTCTGCTCCCGCTCCGCGAACACGGTGGCCAGTTCGTGCGGATGGTCGATCAGCACATCTGGCGGCGCGTCATCGAGCGTGTGTGGCGCCAGGCCGTAGGTCACTCCTACGGAATAAATCCCGGCATTGCGGGCGGTGAGGATATCAATATCGGAGTCGCCGATGATGACCGTCTCCGCCGGCTGAACACCCGCCTCGTCCAGCAGAGCTTGCACACCCGCGGGATCTGGCTTCTTGGTGTGGAAGCTATTGCCACCGTAAACCTGAAAGAAGTAAGGGCCGAGGCCCAGGGCGTCTACAATGGCCCGCGAGGGCACCACGGGCTTATTGCTCAGGACAGCCATCTTATGGGGCCGGCCATGAGAGCAGTTCTGGATGGCGCTGAGCGACTCCTTGATTCCTTCGTAGACGTAGGTGGTGTCCAGTTTGTGTTCGCGATAGTAGCTCAGGAAGTAGAGGAGCGCTTCCTGCACAAAGTTTTCATCGTCGGGATCGCCCAGGGAGCGACGAACCAGCATGGGAGCGCCATTGCCGATGTAGCTGGAGATCACGTCATTCGGCAGCTCAATTCTGCCATAATGCCGGAGCATGGCATTGATGGAGTTGGCCAGATCCACGCGGGAGTCCACCAGGGTCCCGTCAAGGTCAAAAATCAACAATTTTGTGGCATGGGCGGGGATCGACCGGTTTTTGCGAATCATTCGATTTTCAGTATATCCCGGCCCACATTTTAGGATTTAGAATGAAAGGTAATCTCAAGTTCGCCACCACCCAGCAGGGCCCACAATTAGAAGGAGAACCATGGCCGTAAAGGTTGAGTCCAAGAAGAACATCACCGCTGTAGCGGAAATGCCGGCAAAATCCGAGAAGACTTATGAAGGACTTACACGCCAGCAACTGGTGGAGATTTACCGGCTCATGTATCTTTCCCGCCGTTTGGACGACAAAGAGATCCAGTTGAAGGCCCAGCAGAAGATTTTCTTCCAGATCTCCGGCGCTGGACATGAAGCGCTTACCGTGGCTGCGGCGCTGACGCTCAAACCGGGGTATGACTGGTTCTATCCTTATTACCGTGACCGCGCACTCTGCCTGACGCTGGGATTGACTCCGTACGAGCAACTCCTTCAGGGGGTGGGCGCGGCTGACGATCCCAGTTCCGGCGGGCGGCAGATGCCTTCGCACTGGGGGCACAAGAAGCTCAACATCGTGACCCAGTCCTCGCCTACAGGTACGCAGTTCCTCCAGGCGGTGGGCTGCGCGGAAGCTGGCCGCTACTTCAGCCGGCATCCGGAAGCTGCGCAAAAAAGAGATGGTACCTACAGCCAGTTCAAAGACGTCGCCTTCCATGGCGACGAGGTCGTCTACTGCTCGGCCGGTGACGGCACCACCAGCCAGGGTGAATTCTGGGAGGCCATGAATTCCGCATGTAATTTGAAGCTTCCGGTGCTGTTCATGATCGAAGACAACGGGTATGCAATCTCCGTGCCGGTGGAAGTGCAGACTGCGGGTGGCAATGTTTCAAAGCTGTTCAGTAACTTTCCCAACCTGCTGCTGCAGGAGTGTGACGGCACCGACCCCGTGGCCAGTTACGCGGTGCTGAAGCGCGCGGTGGCGCATTGCCGCGCCGGAAACGGTCCGGCCCTGGTGCATGGGCATGTGATCCGGCCTTACTCGCATTCTCTGTCGGACAATGAGAAGCTCTATCGTCCGGAAGCGGAGCGGCAAAAAGACGCGCAGCGCGATCCGCTTACACGCATGCAGTTGTTCCTGGTGCGTGAGAACATCATGGGCGAAGAGGAACTTCGCAAGCTGGAGAAAGTGGTGGATGCAGAAGTGCAGGCTGCTGCCGATCGTGCCCTGACTGCGACTTTTCCCGTGGTTGATTCCATCTACACTCACGTTTACTCGCAAGACCTTGATCCGCGCCGCATGGAATCAGTGCCGCAATCCGATGGCGCGGACAAGACCATGGCCGAATTGATCAACGTCTGCTTGAAAGATGAAATGCGCCGCGACGACCGCATTATAGTTTTTGGCGAAGACGTTGCCGATTGCAGCCGCGAAGAGTACCTCAAACAAAAAGAGATTAAAGGCAAGGGCGGTGTATTCAAGCTGACGGCCGGCTTACAGATGGAATTTGGCGCTGACCGTGTCTTCAACTCTCCGCTAGCCGAAGCCAACATTGTGGGGCGCGCCATCGGTATGGCAACGCGCGGAGTCAAACCAGTGGTGGAGATCCAATTCTTTGATTACATCTGGCCCGCGATGCACCAGCTTCGCAATGAGCTGTCGGTGATCCGCTGGCGCTCTAACGGAAATTTTTCCTGTCCTGCGGTAGTCCGTGTGGCTATCGGCGGATACTTGACCGGCGGAGCAGTCTATCACTCGCAGTGCGGTGAGAGCATCTTTACCCACATCCCCGGTTTGCGCGTATGCTTTCCGTCCAACGCTCAGGACGCTAACGGGCTTCTGCGCACGGCCATCCGCTGTGACGATCCTGTCCTCTTTCTTGAGCACAAGCGCCTCTATCGTGAGACCTTTGGCCGCGCTCCTTATCCCGGCGCGGACTATATAGTCCCGTTCGGCAAGGCAAAAGTCGTGAAAGAAGGCAAGGACCTCAGCGTGATTACTTACGGCGCGCTGGTCCCGCGAGCGTTGCAGGCAGCGCAGAAAATCGAGCGCGAGCACGGCATCAGCGTTGAACTGGTTGACCTGCGCACGCTCAGTCCGTATGACTGGGAAGCCGTGGCAACTTCCGTGCGCAAAACCAGCAGGGTTATCGTCGCCCATGAAGACACGCGGAGCTGGGGCTACGGCGCGGAAATTGCGGCACGCATCGCTGACGAACTGTTTGAAGACCTGGATGCTCCGGTAAAGCGCATTGCTGCTACAGATACTTTCGTTGCGTACCAGCCGCAACTGGAAGACGTGATCCTCCCGCAATCGGACGATCTGTATCAGGCGATGGAGAGTCTGGCGAGGTTCTAATCCCAGGCCGATTGCAGAGTAAGCCGTAATTTCTCTGGCCCTCATCCGTCAATGGGAGATTCTTCAGCCCGCGTTTGTCGAGTCACGGCGATGGGCAAGCTCGACTGTCGCGGGATGCACGGGAAGTATTGAACTGGGTGTATGAATTTTCCGGACCGGAGCGCGGTGGCAGGATCTGCTTGATCGCTATCCTCCGTGCCAAACCGTCATCGTCGCTTTTAGCAACGACAACAGGACGGGCTCTGGAAGTGATTAGCAGACTCTGGCAGCCGATCTGGTGCAACGTGGGAATCGATCTGAGCTAAGGTTCCATCGACGCCCTTCTTTTAGCTCTTAGGAACTCGTTGAAAAACCCTGAAAACGATCTGTTTTTCCTTCTACAGGATTTGCGGTGGCAAGAGAACGGCACAGAGATGGCAGCCGATTTCCTGCAATCCACCATGGTGGAAGCCACAGCCCCGTGGCTCGTTCCCTTACGCAGACTGCTCGCGCAGTTTCGGGATTCGCAGCAGGTTGTAAGCCGCACAGGAGAAGATGAACAGCCATTGCACTTTCTCCAAACCTCGTAGCTTGACCTGCCGCATCCCCGCCGTTTGTTTCAACCATCCGAAAACTTTCTCCACCAGCCAGCGCCGGCTCAAACTGATTTCATATCCAGGATGCCGGGTCGTGCGTCCGTCAATGGCGCTCTGTCGGTTGGTATTGTTCTGAGCCACATGCGGCGTGGCTCCCAACTCACGCACCAGCGCTACATGCTCCACGGTGTCGTAAGCTTTGTCTCCGCCCCAAGTGATCCGTCCGCCGCTGTCAGGAAACTCGCTCAACAACCGCTCTCGATTCTTGCTGAACACCGCGTGGTTCCACACCGCATCATCGATCTCCAGACCCACAAACCAACGGAACAGCAGGTTGTACTTCAACTGTTCCATCAGCAGCCGCTCGCTCCGGATGGAGTAGAACGCCTGCAACAAGAGCGCCCGCAGCAACCTCTCCGGCGGGATCGACGGCCGTCCTACCTTCGCATACAGCCGTTCGAACTCCGGCGACAGGCCTTTCAACACTCCATCCACCAACTGGCGAATCCCTCGCAAGGGATGATTCTTCGGAATCCGATCTTCCAACGTTATGTAACTGAACATTCCCGCTTGCAGCTTCTCATCATCTCCGCGCATGTTCTTCTACTTACCTTATGCCGAAGAGTTTTTCAACAAGTTCCTAGCCTACTTAATTCATCAGTGCTGAGAGTTTAGCCGATGCGTGGCATGGTGTGGTATCGGCGGAAGCGCGAGAAAGCGGTCGATGTAGTTTTTGCGCGGCAGTGATAGCCAAGAGGAAGTGGGAAGAGACTTTTGGG